>Ga0233425_10000005_pt1 | contig 691927 bp, 674 predicted proteins | sample Watercolumn_Towu_2_FD_181712 | JGI IMG/M metagenome (GOLD analysis project Ga0233425, IMG submission 181712) | Freshwater microbial communities from Lake Towuti, South Sulawesi, Indonesia - Watercolumn_Towuti2014_140_MG | ecosystem: Environmental > Aquatic > Freshwater > Lake | place...
AACCGGATCGCCAATTTTTGTAAATCATGCCCTCACCAAATGTAGTCCACTCATGCAAACCACTGGCCGCGATTAATCGCCGCATGGAGTGCTCTGTGTATGCCGTACGGATAAAAGGGTCTTTTAATTCCGTAAAACGTGATGATATTAATGAGGCATTGAAATATTCAATGATCAATATACCGTCTTCAGTCAATGCACCTCTGAGTGCCTGCATAAACTGCAAGGAGTGGCCTCGATCTATGTAGTAAATCATCTGCCTGACAATAATAAGATCAAAACATTCCTTCTTATTCCCAAGATACTGAGCATCCACTTCTGTTAATTCAAGCGTTACACCCGGAATTTCACCAGCCGCCGATAACATCGACGCATCCCGGTCAACACCAAATAGGGAGGTATATCCCTTTGCTGCGAGAAAACGCAGGATGCGCCCATCGCCGCACCCCAAATCCAGTATTTTAGAGTCGCGCTTGGCGGGTAGCCATGGGCCGTAGTTTAGGTCTAGGACAGGTTCATTCATAGGTATTACATGCGCTTCAGCACATATAGGTGAGCTGTGCTTCCAAAGTATTTACTGAGACGAGTCCGCAAAGTGGTGGGCAATAACCCGCCCATCAACATCTCACCCGTGAGAAACAAGCCATTGCTCCGATAATCCTCAACTACCCAACCCACTGAGGTGAAATATCTGTCCCAGGATGGGCGAGCGAATCGGGTGAGTTCAGACCAGCACGATCCCTCGGCGCCATGCGCATGCGGGACCAACCTACGTAGCACTTTCTGGAGCAAGGGCCGACTCGGGTTGTTGCCAGGCACATGGAGAGGAGTTGACGGGTTTTCTGTAGCAACAGGTGGCGCCTGCTTCACTTTTGGCGAGAAGAGCCGACGCCATACGTCGCGTACCAACGAGGGGTAGAACGCCGCCAGCGACCAAGCCCGCCAAGCACGTGTGGGGACATAATGAATGGCACGCCCGCCAGGTCGGAGCACTCGCACCATTTCCTGATTCAGCGTTTCCAGATCCTCAACATGCTCCAGTACGTTGGAGCTGTATACCACATCAAACGATGCATCAGAGAACGGGATGTGCCGACCATCAAAATCCATAATGGGCCAGATTCGAGCGCTGCTGTGATTGCTGGAGGAAATATCAATGGCAGAAACCTGATAACCCCGGCTGGCCAGCTCCCGAGCCTGCCACCCAGTACCGGCACCTATCTCAAGAATACTGGCTCCTTTATGACCCATTGATTCAAGGAGATCATCAATTTGAGTCAGCTCGGAAAGTCGGATTGCTTCCAGGAAATTCGTAGGCTGGGGGTTAGACATCTAATCCACTTTAATTGGCACGGGCTGAATCAGCCGCCAAAAAACAGTTCAACAGCATCCGCAACACGGGAGGCATCCTCGATGGCCAGATGAGGTCCCATGGGGAGACTCAGTACCTGGCCTGCTAAGCTATCCGCTATCGGCCATTCTTCGGCTCGATAAGCGAATTCCTCGAATGCTTTCTGCCTGAAAGGGGGCACGGGGTAGTGAATCAGGGTTCCCACCCCTTGCTTGGTCAGGTGTGCCTGGAGCGCCTCACGAACGGAGGTGGTAATTACATACAGATGCCATGCATGGGTGGCTCCGGCTTTCACCGTGGGCAGGCCAATAGGCAGGCCAGAGAAACGGGAGGAATACAGTTGGGCAATTTGCTCGCGCCGGGCATTCCACTCGCGCAGTTTCGGAAGCTTGGCCCTCAGTACGGCAGCCTGGATAGGGTCCAGACGGCTATTGACCCCTTTTTCAGTATTGATGTACTTGATCGTCGAGCCGTAGTTCCGCAGCGTGGAAACCCGCTCTGCGAGCGCTCGATCATTGGTAGTAATTGCGCCACCATCACCGAATGCACCCAGATTCTTACCCGGGTAGAAACTCCAGGCCACGATATCCCCCGTCGATCCGATCCGCTGTTCGCCAAATTGGGCACCATGGGCCTGAGCCGCATCCTCCACCATCCGCAACCCGTATTTCTGGCATAACAGGGACAGTGCCTGCACATCGGCGGGATGCCCGTAGAGGTGGACCGGTAGCAGGGCCGCAGTACGTGGGGTAATGGCCTGCTCAACCCGGTGCGGATCAAGGCAATGCGTTTCAGGTTCAGGCTCCACCGGAACGGGCGTTGCCCCAACAGCGCTGACAGCAAGCCAGGTCGCTATATAGGTATTCGCAGGAACAATCACTTCCTGACCGGGGCCGATATCCAAGGCCCTCAGGGCGAGAATCAGCGCATCCAAGCCGTTCCCGACCCCAACACAATGGGATGCGCCGCAAAAGGCTGCAAACTCGGCTTCGAATTGCTCCACCTCCGGTCCCAGTATGTACCAGCCGGAATTCAGCAGCTGCATTACCGCCGCATCAATCTCCGACTTAAGCTCAAGGTAAGTGGATTTGAGATCTAGAAAAGGAATCAAGAATTCAACTCGCAAAATTTCACAAACTCGTCGTAGTTTCTGATGTAGTCATCCGGGTCATAATACTCGGATGCAAACACAATCAATGCAGAACCTGCAGAGTATTTATACTGGACACCCCAGACTCTCGCCGGTATCAGCAAACCCATGTTGGGTTTATTGAGAGTAATCTCCTCCCGGCTAACACCGTCGTCCACCACGACGGACACACTCCCCGAGGGGCATATCAAGAACTGGTGGCAACGCTTGTGGGCATGTTCACCTCGGGTCTCATAACTAGGGACATCGAACACCACAAAATATCGCTTGGGGATGAACGGGATATTGCGTTCAAACTCACCGACCGTGAGGTCTCCTCTTAAATCCCGAATACGCTGGAACTGATAAAGCGCAACCCCGCGAACATTAAAAGGATAAACCCCTGGGGCATCCGGTTTTTCGACAATCGTGATCGGAACAGCCCGCTGCTGAGAGGTGTCCCGCACATAGCCGGTAATGACTGCGGGGTTTCCGCTGACGACGGCATACGGGGGAATATTCCGAAAAATAACAGACCCCGGTTCGATACGGGCATAGCGGCCAATAACGACCCCCTGATAGAGCACGCATCCAGCGCCCACATGGGCGCCTTCGCAGACAACTACCTTGCCTTCTTGAGGCGGCTCCTTGTTCGCATCGGAAGCAATACAGACACCGGGCTCAATGAATGCATCGTGCCCGACATGTATGTCACCGATCAGCGTCAAGCCACCCTTGAGGTGCGCGTTGGCCCCGATGGACATCCGGCCTCTCAGGTAGCAGTTGGGTCCGATCAAGGCGGTTTCATGAACCGCCACCCCCTCTTCAATGAGGCTGGAGGGATGGACATTGCGATGGTTATTAGTCGTCATGGCTGGCAACCTCTAGCGCCTAGACGTGCTTGATATACCAAGGCATGGCGTTCCCAATGCCTTCGGCAATCCGCACTCTCGGCACATAACCCAGCAAGCGCTGTGCCTTGCCAATATCCGCCTGGCTGTGCCGAACATCCCCGGCGCGAAAATCCCGGTACTTGGGCTGCATATCGGACTTCACCCCGAGTTGGTTCAGACTGGCCTGGATCATGGAGAACAGACCGTTGAGGGTCGTCCTGTCCCCCAGGGCAACGTTGTAGACCTGGTTCACCGCTTCCGGGTTGTCAGTGGTCGCTGCCAGCAAATTGGCCTGCACGGCGTTGTCGATGTAGCAGAAATCCCGGCTGGTTTCGCCATCGCCGTTGATGTAGACCGGCTCGCCTTTGATCAGGGCAGCGATCCACTTGGGAATGACGGCGGCGTAGGCACCTTCGGGATCCTGGCGGCGACCGAAAATATTGAAGTAGCGCAGGCCGATAGTTTTAAAGCCATAGGTTCGTGCGAACACATCGGCATAGAGCTCATTGACCAACTTGGTGACAGCATAAGGCGACAGAGGCTTGCCGATTTTGTCTTCCACCTTGGGCAGGTCGGGGTGGTCACCATAGGTAGAACTGCTGGCGGCGTAGACAAAGCGTTTGACCTTGGCGTCGCGCGCTGCAACCAGCATGTTGAGGAATCCATCGATGTTGTTCTGGTTGGTGGTGATGGGGTCTGCGATGCTGCGAGGGACGGAACCGAGGGCCGCTTGATGGAGGACATAGTCCGCGCCCTCACACGCGCGACGACAGTCGTCACTGTTGCGGATGTCGCCATTGATGAACTGGAAGTTGTCCCATTGTTCGGTGCTGATGAGAGTTTGAACTTCGTCGAGGTTGCGTTGATAGCCAGTGCTGAAGTTGTCCAGGCCAACAACGCGCTGATCCAGTTTGAGCAGGGCTTCAAGCAGATTGCTGCCGATGAAACCCGCAACGCCCGTGACGAGCCAGGTCTTAGGCTCAGCCTTGAGTTGTTGCTGCAGTGATTCGTAGGCAGTCATGGTCACAGCCTCAGATCCGATTCCTGTGTTGAAAGCACATACTTCAAGTCGTAAAGAACCGAAGCCGGCTTACCAAGGGCACGGATAGCTGCGGCACCCATGTCTTTGAATTGGTGGTGGGCGACAGCCAGGATGATGGCATCGTAATTCCCGTTATCAGGTTTTGCGATGGGTGTGATGCCGTATTCGTGCTCGGCTTCTTCGACAGTCACCCAAGGGTCGTAAACATCAACCTCGCAGTTGTAGTCCTTCAGTTCCGCGACGATATCGACCACACGAGTATTGCGCAGGTCGGGACAGTTTTCTTTGAAGGTAAGCCCCATGACCAGCACTTTGGCACCTTCAACCTGAAGACGCTTCTTGGTCATGGCTTTTACTAATTGCGCAACGACATAGGCACCCATGCTGTCGTTGAGCCGTCGGCCAGCCAGGATGATTTCCGGGTGGTAGCCAATCGCCTGGGCTTTGTGTGTCAGATAATACGGGTCCACGCCAATGCAGTGGCCGCCGACGAGACCCGGACGGAAGGGCAAAAAGTTCCATTTGCTGCCGGCTGCCTTCAGCACAGACTCGGTGTCAATGCCCATCTTGTTGAAGATGAGTGCCAGCTCGTTGATGAGGGCGATGTTGAGGTCGCGCTGGGTGTTTTCGATGACCTTGGCGGCCTCGGCCACTTTGATGCTCTCTGCCTTGTGGGTGCCCACGGTGATGATTTCGTTGTAGAGGGCATCAACAAGGTCAGCGATTTCGGGCGTCGAGCCGGAAGTGACCTTTTTGATGGTGGTGACGCGGTGTTCCTTGTCGCCGGGGTTGATGCGCTCGGGGCTGTAGCCACAGAAAAAGTCCTGGTTGAACTTGAGGCCGGAGTGCTTTTCCAGCACTGGCACGCAATCTTCCTCGGTACAACCGGGATAGACAGTGGATTCGTAGATGACGATATCACCCTTCTTCAACACCTTGCCAACGGTTTCACTGGCCTTGATGAGCGGGGTGAGATCAGGCCGTTTGTACTCATCAATCGGCGTAGGGACGGTGACGATGTAGCAGTTGCAGTTGCGAAGATCATCAATATGGGGGGTGTAACTAAGATGCTTGGCGGCAGCGAGTTCTTCTTGGGTGGTTTCAAGCGTGAAATCGTTGCCGGCTTTGAGTTCATCAATGCGGCGTTGATTGATGTCGAATCCGACAACTGGGCGCTTACGGCCAAATTCAACGGCGAGAGGAAGACCGACATAGCCCAAACCGACGATTGATAGCTTAATGTCTTCTAAATTCACGATGCATACCCTGATAAAAAGTCACAAAATGCAGCTCAAAGTGGTGCTTTTTTAAGGTCACTGAGCTCGTTTTCGCCCACTTCCGCCTTCAGCGCCTCAATCTCCACCTTCAGCGCCTCGTACTCTTCCATCTTGCGCTTGAGGAACCGGTTGGTCAGCGCCACCTTTTCGGCAATGCCCTGGGGCGTGAGCAAATAGACGTACTTGAACTTGTTCTTGCTCTTCTGGAAGTTGCCCATCTTGACCAAGCCCTTTTCAACCAGGGCCTGGAAGCAGAAATTGATGGTGCCAAGCCCCACCCCCAGATCCTGGGCCAGCGCACGCTGACTGACCTGGGGCGTCTGATGCAAACGGCGCAACACTTCGAACTGGATTTCCTCCTGGAAACCAGCCAATTTTTGAAGTGGGGATACGAGGCTCAAGGTGATTTTGGCACGCTACCGCCACGCCGTTTCACGATCAGCAAGCGCGGTCAGCGGGTTCTGGCAGGGGGTCCGGAGCAATAAAGTGCGGCAAAGGGCACTACCGCAAGTTCGACGGACGAACAGCATTGTTACACACCGTCATGATGTTGAGAAAGGTTTTTTGCCAAACAGGCAATAGCGCGGCAGGTGTGTCAGTTCGCCTTGCGCAAACTGGCCGGCGCGACACACACGGCCACGGGCTTGCTCAGGATCTCGATCAGCACCATGACCCGATGCTCGCCATCGACCATTTGATAGATGTGCAGATGTCATTCATCACACAGCCAGATGTCAATGCAAGGCAGCCAGCGCCGCCTCTGGGGCTTTGTCGAGCACCTTCAAAAGCGCTTTAGCCGCCCCTGTTGGGCAGCGTTTTCCTTGCTCCCAGTTGCGGATGGTGTCCAGAGACACATCGATCCGCTCAGCAAACTCGACTTGGCTGAACCCAAGGCGTCTGCGCACGCGCCGGGCAAACTTGGCCGCGTCCAGCATGGCATTGGCTTGATCTTCCGCCTGGTGCTTGTCAATGTCCGCCTCGGTCGTTGCATCAACGCGCTTGACATCGATCCGCCCGATCGGCTTTGCGTTTGGGCTTTGAACATCAATCTTCATGCGAACGGTTTTCATATCGCTTCACCTCTCGTTGATTGGCCTTGCGGGCTGAAATGATCCGTATCCCGTCATGCCGTGGCGTGTAGATCAAAACAAACAGACGGCCCTTGAGCTTCCCTCTGTTTTTCGTCTTCCAACCCAACGGCATTATGCCGCCAATTGCTGCTCATACTGAGTGCTGATCCAGTGTTCCAGGAACTTCATGGGCGAGGCGTAGCCGAGCGTGGAATGCTTGCGTCGCCGGTTGTAGAACGGCTCGATGTAGTCGAACAGGTCAGCTATCGCTTCAGCCCGCGTACCGTAGCGGGTGCCATGCCCCCGCTCGTTCTTCAGGCTGTTGCAGAAGCTTTCCGTGGGCGATTCCACAAACGAAAAGGCCAACCTGAGAACAGGTTGGCCGAAAACATGGTGGACCGAATGAGGATCGAACTCACGACCTCCGCATTGCGAACGCGGCGCTCTCCCAGCTGAGCTATCGGCCCACGACGGGCGTGGAGTTTACTCTAGATCAGCTCTGATTTGCCAATGCCTGCTGCACTGCCAATCCCATTCCAGCGGGGCTTTGGGCGATGGTGACGCCGGCTTTTTCGAGCGCGGCGATCTTGTCTTCGGCACGACCGCTGCCGCCGGCGATGATGGCGCCGGCGTGGCCCATGCGTTTGCCTTTGGGCGCGGTGAGGCCGGCGATATACGCGGCGACCGGTTTGCTGACATGGGCAGCAATAAACTCGGCTGCGGCTTCTTCTGCCGTGCCGCCGATTTCGCCGACCAGGATGATGGCCTCGGTCTGCTCATCCGCCTCGAACATGGCCAGACAGTCGATGAAATCCATGCCTTTGATGGGGTCACCGCCAATGCCGACGCAAGTGGATTGTCCCAGTTCCAGTTGCGTGGTTTGCCACACGGCCTCGTAGGTCAGCGTGCCCGAGCGGGACACGATGCCTACTTTTCCGGGCTTGTGAATAAAGCCGGGCATGATGCCAATCTTGCATTCGCCAGGCGTGATCAGGCCGGGGCAATTGGGGCCGATCAGATAACAATCGTTAGCGCGCAGCGCGGCCTTCACATTAATCATGTCGCGCACCGGAATGCCTTCAGTGATGCAGGTGATGACGCGAATCCCCGCATCGGCGGCTTCGAGGATGCCATCGGCGGCGAAGGCGGCGGGCACATAGATCATGCTGGCATCGGCGCCCGTTGCGTTTACGGCATCCTTCACCGTGTTGAACACCGGCAAACCGAGGTGCATCTGGCCGCCCTTGCCGGGGGTGACGCCACCGACCATTTGCGTGCCATAGGCGATCGACTGTTCCGAATGAAAACTGCCTTGCTTGCCGGTAAATCCCTGGCAAATAACCTTGGTGTTTTTGTCGATCAGGATGCTCATTGCGCTTCTCCCCGGGCACTTTTGACTGCAATACGGGCAGCTTCATTGAGATCGTTGACGGCCGTAATCGCCAGCCCTGATTCGGCCAGCCGCTGCCGGCCGGCCTCGGCGTTGGTGCCTTCCAGACGCACGATGACGGGCACGCTCACGCCCACCTGCTGCACGGCCTGGATGATGCCGTCGGCGATCAGATCGCAACGCACGATGCCGCCGAAGATGTTGATCAGCACCGCCTTCACATTGGCGTCGGCGAGGATGATGCGGAAGGCCTCGGCCACCGAATCCGCCGTCGCGCCGCCGCCCACATCCAAAAAATTGGCCGGCTTGCCGCCAGACAGTTGAATGAGGTCCATGGTCGCCATCGCCAACCCGGCGCCATTGACCATACAGCCGATATTGCCGGAAAGCGCGATGTAGTTGACATGGTGCGCGTGGGCCTCGGCCTCTTTGGGGTCAAGCTGGGATAAATCGTTCAACTCGGCCAGCGCCTTTTGCCGGTATGCGGCGTTGTCGTCCAGCGCCATCTTGCAATCCAGCGGCACGATGCGGCCGTCGGTAGTCAGCACCAGCGGGTTGATCTCCAGTAAAGACAAGTCCCGTTCGACGAACAGCCGATAGCTGGTTTTCAGCAACCTGACGCAGGCGCCAATCTGCTCGCCCGACAGCTCCAGTCCGAACGCGATGTTGCGTGCCTGGTAATCCATCAGCCCCGTCACCGGGTTTACCGATTCGCGCAGGATCTTTTCCGGCGTGGCGCGGGCAACCTCTTCGATCTCCATGCCGCCAGCGCTGGATGCGACGATGCCGATGCACTCGGCGGCGCGATCGACGGTGATGGAAAGATAAAGCTCACGGGCAATCGGCAGGGTTTCTTCGATCAGCAGCGCATGCACCGGCTGACCATCAGGCGCATTCTGGTAGGTCACCAGACGGCTGCCCAGCAACGCCTGGGCCGCCGATTCCAGTTCAGACGCCGAGCGGCACAGCTTTACGCCACCCGCCTTGCCGCGCCCACCGGCATGCACCTGGGCCTTGATCACCCACGCATCGCCGCCCAGTTCGGCAACCGCAGCCGCACATTGCGCCGGATCGGTCACGGTCATGCCACGCGGCGTTGCGATGCCAAAGTCGCGCAACACGCCCTTGGCCTGATATTCATGCAGATTCATTTCGAGCAGCCCTTGTCAAAACAGGGGGCGAATTGTGCGACAAGCGCCCCGCGCTCGCCAGTCTTATACTGCATCCCCTCACCGGAGGTTTTATGACTGAGATTTTGGTTCTGTATTACTCCCGCCACGGCAGCGTGCAGCAACTGGCACGCCAGATCGCCCGCGGCGTTGAATCGGTCGCTGGCTGCCAAGCCCGGTTGCGCACCGTGCCGCGCGTCGCCACCGAGGTCGAAGCGCCGGGCAAACCCGTTCCCGACGCAGGCGCACCCTATGTCGAACTGGCCGATCTGGAGGCCTGTGCCGGTCTGGCGCTAGGCTCGCCCACGCACTTTGGCAACATGGCCGCCGCGTTGAAATACTTCATCGACGGCACCACGCCGTTGTGGCTGAAAGGCACATTGATCGGCAAACCGGCTGCGGTGTTTACCTCTGCCGCTTCTATGCATGGTGGCCAAGAAACCACGCTCACCTCGATGATGTTGCCGCTGCTGCATCACGGCATGCTGATCGTCGGCCTGCCCTACGCCAACCCCGAGCTTGTCGCCACTCGCAGCGGCGGCACGCCTTATGGCGCATCACATCTGGCCGGGCCGACAGGCGAAGCGCCGGTGACCGAAGACGAACGCAAACTGGCCTTCGCCTTGGGCCGCAGGCTGGCCGAAATCGCGTTGAAGCTGGCATGAACACACCTCTTCCCGCTGCTGAAGCACCGCCCGCGCAAGAGGCCCGCGCCTTCGCCCATGGCTGCCACCACGGCGTGTTATCCACGCTTTCGAAACGGCTGGAGGGCTATCCGTTCGGTTCGGTATCGCCCTTTATCCAGGACGAGGCGGGCTGCCCCATCATCCTGATCTCGGACATTGCCGAACATAGCAAAAACCTTCAGGCCGACCCGCGTTGTTCGCTGATCATGCAGCCCTTTGCCGACGACATGCAAAGCACCGGGCGCGTCACCGTCATCGGCCAGGCCGAACGGCTTACTGATGCCGACAAGGCCGCGCTGGCCCCGGCCTATCTGGACCTATTCCCGCAGGCGCAGGATTATTTCGCCATGCACGATTTCCGTTTCTGGCGCATTCAGCCGCTCAAGGTGCGCTGGATCGGCGGCTTTGGTCGCGTGTATTGGATCGATGCCATAGCCTGGACTCAACATGGCCAGCCGTAACCCTTGGCAGGCGCTTAGTCTGGCGTTGCTGCTGGCACTCATCGCCTGGTGCATTGCCTGGGAAGCCTGGGTTGCGCCGCTGCGCCCGGGCGGCAGTTGGCTGACGATCAAGGCGCTACCGCTGTTGTTGCCGCTGTTTGGCATGTTGCACAACCGCCGCCGCGCCTTTCAGGGCCTTGCCCTATTGATCTGGCTGTATGCGCTGGAAGGCAGCATGCGGCTTTTTTCCGATTCGCCGGGCTTACGCTGGACCGCCGGCATTGAGTTGGCGCTGGCCTTGATGCTGTTTGTTGCGGTTTTGTTACACCTGCGACGCCCGACTTGACGCATGTCAAAAGTTATATAAACACCCAATTGACGACATCAGAATCCGCTAATAAACTGACAATGTCATTTTCAGGAGTTCGCCATGCCCGCATCAAAATTCGTGCACTTCCAGTTTCTACCCATGTCCCTCAGGGTGTTGTTTTCCAGCGTGTTGCTGGTCTTTGGCACCGGTTATTTGATGGCCATGATCCAGGTCTGGGAGTCGCACGCCGGCAAGGATGGCAAGGGCATGCTCACCGCAGACGACCTGGTGATCTCCTATAGCGGCAATCCCAACGGTACCAAGCTCGAAAGCGCATTGCGCGGTCCCATGGCCGACATGCTGCCGGCCGAAAAACGCGAAACCATCTTTTCCTGGCTGCATAACGGCACACCTCAAGAAGAATATGCCGGCAAGATCGATCCCATCATGCAAGAGCATTGCGTGATGTGCCACAACCCCGAGGCCAACCCGCATCTGCCCGATCTGCGTACCTATGAAGCGCTGTCCAAGGTTACCGCCAAAGACACCGGCATGAACATCGCCACGCTGGTGCGCGTTTCGCACATTCACCTGTTCTCGATCACCTTCATCTTCTTCATCACCGGCTACATCTACACCCACTCCTATGTGCGCCCGGCATGGTTCAAGTGTGTCGTCATCGCCACCCCCTTCCTGTCGCTGATCGTCGATGTGGCGGCTTGGTACCTGACCAAGATCTGGACCGGGTTTGCCTGGGCTGTGATCATCGGCGGCGCGCTGTATGGTGTTTCCTTCACCATCATGTGGTTCACTTCCATGTATCAGATGTGGCTATTCAAAGTGCCTCCCGAGCTGGAAGCCTGTGGCGGCGTCCTGCCTATCTATGGCGAAAAACAAAACTGACCGAACCGGAGCATTAGCATGAAAGCATTACCCAAACTGATTCTCCTGACCCTGCCGCTCGCCCTGCTTGCGGGCTGTGGCCAGAAATCCCAGCCCGCAGCCGAAGCTCAGAGTGGCAAAATCGATGCCGGTCGCGTCGTGGCCCAGGCCAAATGTGCGGCCTGTCATGGCATTGATGGCGCTAGCATGGGCCCCGATGTCCCGCACCTTGCCGGTCAGAATCCTGTTTACATGTTGAGCTCTCTGGGTGAATACAAGAGTGGCGCCCGTCCGCACGCCGCGCTGCAACAGCTCATCAACCAGATGTCTGACGAAGAAGCCCAGAATGTGGTTGCCTATTACGCCTCGCTCAAGCCAATCAATACGGCCAAGGCCAATGAGGGCGTAGCGGGTGATCGTCTGGCTGCCGGCAAAGAGGCCGCTGCGCAATGCGCCGCCTGTCACGGTGCCGACGGCAACAGCAAGGTCAATGGCACCCCCAGCCTTGCGGGCCAACATCCGGCCTACATCGCCGGCGCATTGGCCGCTTATGGCAACGGCGCCCGCAAGGACGCCAGCATGGACAAGATTGCCAAGGGCGTGGTCGATACTACCGCGCAAAACCTGGGGCTGTTCTTTACCAGCCAATCACCCGTATCGCGCAACAATGGCAAGGGCGATGCTGCCAAGGGCGAGCCGCTCTCCGGCAAATGCGGCGGCTGCCACGGTCAGCAAGGTCATAGCGCTGATGGCACCACTCCGGCGCTGGCAGGCCAGGACGGCGCCTATCTGGTCAAGACCATGAAGGACTACCGCGATGGTCGTCGCAAGCATGACGAAATGCACACACAGCTTGCCGGCGTGAAGGATGCCAACCTGGAACATATCGCCGCCTTCTATTCCAAGCAGACCCCGACCCCCAATGCCTCGACCAAACCGACCTCTGGTCAGCAATGGGCTGATCGTTGCGACAAATGCCATGGCCCGCAAACAGCCACCGCCCCGCTGATCGACTCGCAACCGGTGGTATATCTGGCCCGCGCCCTCAAGGACTATCGCGATGGCAAGCGCGCTCAATCGTCCATGCACATCATGAGCTCGCCGCTTACCGATGCAGACATCGACGCGGTCAGTGCGTATTACGCATCGATCGCCCCGCGCGCCCGTTAATCTGCTGTTCAATCCAGACGCGCAACCGCAAAAAAGGCAGCCTGTGCTGCCTTTTTTGTTTGACTGGGTTTTCTCGGTTCAATCATCAACGCGCCTGAACTCGCCTTCGATCACCCCCTCCGTGCGTTTTTGCGTCCGCTCTGGCATCAGCAGCGAGTACAGCAACAGCACGCTTCCCATCGCATCACTCAACAGCCCTGGAAAGATAAACAACACAGCGGCAGCCAGGCGCAGGCCTATCCCTTTGAGGGCCACCAGTGGACTTTGCCCGGACAGCACCGTAAAACCCAGTTCATATGGCCAGCCACCCTGCGCATCCAACAACAACGCGACGCCCAAACCTGCCGCAGCCAACAACCACAAAAGTGTCCACCATCCCAGCCACTGCCAAGTCTGGTAGATGCTCACCATTTCCAGCACAGGGAAAGCGATGGCTATAATCGCCAGCCCATTCAAAATGACCTTGTTCAATGTCCACTCCAGTCCAGATTGTGTTGACCACGCTACCCAACGAAACCGCGGCCACCGATTTGGCCCGCCAGTTGGTTGAGATGCGACTGGCCGCCTGTGTGGGGGTTATCCCGGGGGTGCGTACCTTTTACCGCTGGCAAGGGCAGCTCGAAGAGTCTGCCGAGGTGCAGCTCATCATCAAAACCCCGACAAACCGCAGTTCAGCACTCATCGAGCATTTGCGCCAGAATCACCCTTACCAACTGCCCGAAATCCTGACGATAGACATCGCCAGCGGGCTGCCAGACTACATCAGCTGGGTCATCGATGAAACCCGGAAAACCCAGGAGACCCCTTCGTGAAGCGATTGATCCAAGCCCTGTTGCTCGCCACCTTTACCCTTCTGACCAATGCTGGCCATGCAGAAGAACAGAGTGGCGACCTCATCAACCGACTTAAGGCGCAGGCGGGCGGACTAATTCCCGATTTTGGCGAGGCCAACGCCATCCTGCCGCCAGAAGAGGCCTTCAAGCTCAGCGTGGTGCGCAAGGACGATGCGGCGATCGCCCGCTTTACGGTAGTCAAAGGGCACTACCTGTACCGCGACAAGATCAAGTTCCGCATCGAAGCCCCCAAAGATGGCAAGGCCGGCAAGCCGGAGTTTCCCAAGGCCGACCTCAAGGACGACCCCAACTTTGGCCGCATGCATGTCTATCACCACGATTTCAGCGTGCGCGTGCCGCTCTCTGGCGTGACCGCCGATCAAAGCGTCAAGCTATTCGTAAGCTGGCAGGGATGCAACGAAGCTGCCGGAATTTGCTATCCACCCATCGACGCCACATTCACGCTCAAGGCTGGAGCAAAGGTTGCGCCCGCAGTTGCCGAACCCGTCCCGGCGCCCGAGCCGGTTGCAGAGCCCACCCCTATCGCGCCCACAAGCGTGACGCCCGCCGCCACTGCACCCCTTTCGGAAAGCGACCGCATGACGCAGTTGCTCGAAAGCGGCAACACCGCCGTGGTCATCGGCAGCTTCTTTATCGCCGGCCTGCTGCTATCGCTCACGCCCTGCGTGTTTCCGATGATCCCCATCCTGTCGTCGATCATCGTCGGCCAGGGCACCCAGGTCACCCGTATGCGCGGCTTCATGCTGTCCTTGGTCTATGTGCTGGGCATGGCGCTGACCTACGCCGCAGCCGGCGTCGCGGCGGGCATGACCGGCACCTTGCTGTCCAACGCCCTGCAAACCCCGTGGGCGCTGGGCACGGGGGCTGCCATTTTCGTGCTGCTGGCGATGTCTATGTTCGGCTTCTACGAACTGCAGCTGCCGTCGGCCCTGCAAAGCCGTTTCACAGAGGTCAGCAACCGCATGCAGGGTGGCCATCTGCTGGGCGTATTCGGTATGGGCGTGCTCTCGGCACTGATCGTCGGCCCCTGCGTCGCGGCGCCGCTGGCCGGTGCGCTGATCTACATCGGTCAGACCGGCGATGTGGTGCTGGGCGGCTTGTCTCTGTTCACCATGGCGCTGGGCATGGGCATGCCGCTGTTGTTGATCGGCCTGTCTGCGGGCGCATTGTTGCCCAAGGCCGGTAGCTGGATGGAAGGCGTCAAGCGCTTCTTCGGCGTGCTGCTGATCGCGGTGGCGATCTGGCTGGTGTCACCCCTGTTGCCCGACTGGCTGGTCATGCTGGCCTGGGCTCTGCTGTTGATCCTGTATGGCGTCTATCTACGAGCCATCGACAGTCTGGGGCCGAACGCACACGGCATGCATCGCCTGTCCAAGGGTATTGGTCTGGTATTCCTGATCTACGGTGCGGTGCTGCTGATCGGCCTGCTGGCCGGCGGCCGCAATCCGTTGCAGCCGCTGGGAGACATGGCCAACTGCACCCTGGCGGGCGAATGCGGGCCTGCCAACGCCGCACCCGCGACCCTGCAATTCACCCGCGTCACCTCCATCGCCGACCTGGAGGCCAAGCTCAAGGCCAACGCCGGTCGCCCTGCCATGCTCGACTTCTATGCCGACCGGTGCGTCTCGTGCAAAGAGATGGAGCACAACACCTTCACCGATGCCAAGGTGCGCGCGCGGCTTGCCGGCGTGACGCTGTTGCAGGCCGATGTCACTGCCAACAGCGCTGATGACCGTGCCTTGCTCAAGCGCTTCGGCCTGTTTGGCTCGCCGGGCATCCTGTTTTTTGACGGCCAGGGCCGTGAACTCAACGCCAAGGTGATTGGCTATGAACCCCCTGCGCAGTTCTTGCAAAGCCTGGAGCAAGGCTTGAACGCGGCCCCCAAGGAGCGCCCATGATGCGCAAAGTCTTTCTGGCATTCGCCATCGGCGCGCTGGCCGGTCTGCTGTGGCTGACATGGAGCGCCACCCAACGAATGGAAGTCATCGAGGCTCCCGCCCCGACAGAGGCATCGATCGATCTCGCCCGCATCCGGGCCGCAGCGCTTCCCGACCTTGCCGGGACATTGCAGCCACTGACCGGCGGCACAATCAGCGTCGTCAACTTCTGGGCGCCGTGGTGCCCACCCTGCCGCGCCGAGATGCCGGGGTTTGTGCGTCTGCAATCGCGTTATCCGCAAGCACGGTTTGTCGGCGTGGCACTGGACGATCCCGAACGGGTTCGCGCATACATCGCCGAAAACCCGGTCAACTACCCCATCCTGCTCGACACCGGCGCAGGGCATGACCTGGCCTATGCGGCCGGCAACACCATGCAAGGCCTGCCCTATACCGTGGTGCTCGATGCAAAAGGCGCGGTGCTGCTGCGCGTGACCGGACTATTGGAAGAAAACAAACTGGAAGCCGTGCTTAACCAAGCCATCGGACAGTGAGCATGATCATCAGACCGACCAAGCCGCTTTTAAGCGCCGCAGGTCGCGCCATCGGCGACTTCGCCATGATCCAAGAGGGTGACCGCATCCTGCTGGGGTTGTCGGGCGGCAAAGACAGCCTGTCGCTGCTACACATCCTGCTGCACCTGCGCGACAAGGCGCCGGTGCGTTTCGAACTGGCCGCCTGCACCGTCGACCCGCAATCACCCGAATACGATCCTGCGCCGCTCAAGCCGTACATGGCGGCACTGGATATCCCTTATTTTTATGAGTCGCAGCCCATCGTCGCCGAGGCGCAAGACAAGATGCAGGGCGATTCGTTCTGCGCCTATTGTTCGCGCATGCGCCGTGGCATCCTCTACCGCGTCGCCCGCGAGCAGGGCTACGGCGTGCTGGCGCTGGCGCAACATCTGGATGACCTGGCCGAGACCTTCATGATGTCGGCCTTCTTCGGCGGCAAACTGCGCACCATGAAGGCCAACTATCTCAACGACGCCGGTGATGTGCGCGTCATCCGTCCTTTGGCATACGCGCGCGAACGCCAGACCCGCGACTTTGCGCAACGCGCCGGGCTGCCCGTTGTCCACGAAAACTGCCCGGCCTGCTTTGCCATGCCGATGCAGCGTTACCAGATCAAACAGATGCTGGCCGATCAGGAAGCGCAGCATCCCAACCTGTTTGCCAACCTCAAACGCGCCATGCGTCCGCTGATGGCTTGATACAATCCGCGCCATTCTTTTAGACCTCATACTCACCATGCAAACCTCTTACACCTACCGCGATGCCGGCGTTGATATCGATGCCGGCGATTCCCTGGTTGAACGCATCAAGCCCTTGGCCCGTCGCACCTTGCGGCCCGAGGTTCTGGGCGGCATCGGCGGCTTTGGCGCGCTGATGGAACTGCCCAAAAAATACCAAGAACCGGTCTTGATCTCTGGCACCGACGGTGTTGGCACCAAGCTCAAGCTCGCCTTCGAGCTCAACAAGCACGACACCATCGGCCAGGATCTGGTCGCCATGAGCGTCAACGACATCCTGGTTCAGGGTGCCGAGCCCCTGTTTTTTCTGGACTATTTCGCTTGCGGCAAGCTCGATGTCGATACCGGTGAGGCGGTGGTTTCGGGTATTGCCAAAGGCTGCGAACTCTCCGGTTGCGCGCTTATCGGCGGCGAGACCGCCGAGATGCCCGGGATGTATCCGGAGGGCGAATACGATCTCGCCGGATTTGCCGTCGGTGTCGCCGAAAAATCGAAACTCATCACCGGCCAGACCATCCAGCCAGGCGACGCCGTATTGGGCCTGGCCTCCAGCGGCCCGCACTCCAACGGCTATTCACTGGTGCGCAAATTGATCGAAGTCAGCGGCGCCGATCTTGCCGCCGATTTCCACGGTCAGCCGTTTGGCCACGCGCTGCTGGCGCCCACCCGTATCTATGTCAAACCGCTGTTGGCGCTGATGGCCGAACTCACGGTCAAAGGCATGGCGCACATCACTGGCGGCGGCCTCACCGAAAATATCCCGCGCGTGTTGCCGCAAGGCACGGCGGTAGCCCTCGATGTCGCCAGCCTGACCCTGCCGCCGGTGTTCCAATGGCTGCAACAGGCCGGCAATGTGTCTGACGCCGAGATGCGCCGCACCTTCAACTGTGGCATCGGCATGGTGGTCATCGTCGCCGCGGCCGATGCCGAGCGCGCGGCCCATTTCCTGCGCGCACAAGGTGAAACCGTGCATCGCATCGGCGAGGTGGTGGCCACCGATGCCGCCGCGCATGTGCAATACCGCTAATCCACCGTGACCCGTATCGTCGTCCTCATCTCCGGGCGCGGCTCCAACATGGAGGCGCTGTTCAATGCCAACCTGCCGGTCGAATTCGTAGCGGTCATCAGCAACCGGCCTGACGCAAAAGGCCTGATTACCGCAGCCGCACACGGCATTCCCACCCTGGTGGTGGATCACAAGGGCTTTACTGACCGCAATGCATTCGATGTTGCGTTGATGACGGCCATCGACTGCTTCAAGCCCGATCTGGTCGTGCTGGCCGGCTTCATGCGCGTGCTGACCGACGCCTTCGTCAACCATTACAGCGGTCGCTTGATCAATATTCACCCGGCACTGCTGCCGGCGTTTCCTGGTCTGCACACCCATGAGCGGGCCTTGCAGGCGGGCATCAAACTGCACGGCTGCACGGTGCATTTCGTGACCACCGAGGTCGATGTTGGCCCCATCGTCATCCAGGCCGCAGTGCCCGTGGTGGACGACGACACGCCCGACAGCCTGGCCGCACGGGTACTCGCACAAGAGCACCGCATCTATCCGCAAGCGATTCGCTGGTTTGCAGAAGGCCGCCTGACCCTTACCGCAGAGGGCACGGTCCGCCGTGCACCGCCCGCCACCGACACATCCCCGCTGATCTCGCCGCCGCTGGACTCCTGAAATGCCCGCCCAACACGCCCGCCGCCTCATGATCCTGGCGCTTGGGCTGTCGTTGGCGCTACACCTTGCCCTGTTCAACAGCCCCGCAGCGTGGCTCGCGCAGCATGCGGCTGATGAGATTGTGTTGCCCATTGAAGCGGCGCTTTATACGCCGCCACCAACACCATCCCCCCAAAAACCACGGCCAGCACGGCCAACACCCATTTCACTACCGCCGGCGCCTCCGCCGCCCGCCCCGGCGTTGTTGCAACCTCCGCCTGTGGCCCAGGCCGCCCCTGCGGTTCCCATCGAACCGGTCAACGCCCCTCCGGCTATCCCCGCAGCGCCGCCCGAGGCACCGCAGCCAGCGCCCGAGCCGCCACCACCCGCCAGGCCCACGCAACGACAACTGCCTGAAACACTGAATCTGGATTACAGCGTCAGCGTCGGTGAGCCCGGCTTTGCGACGGGCCGTGCCCACTTCGTGTGGACGCGGCGCGGCAATCGTTACTCGCTGGTCAGCACCACCGAGGCCACGGGGCTGGTGTCGCTGTTCGTCTCCGGACGCATCGTGCAGACCAGCGAGGGCGAAATCGCCGCCGATGGCCTGCGCCCCGCGCAATACTCGCAGCAACGCGGCCAGGGGCGACAGGCCAGCGCCCGTTTCGACTGGCCCAATCAGCGCGTCACACTGGCCGCACGAGAGGCGCATCTATATGAAACAACGCAGGATTTGCTCTGTTTTCCCTTCCATCTGGCGCTCACCGCCCGGCCCTCTGAGGCCGCATTCGACCTGCCGGTCACCGATGGCCACAAACTGCGCATCTACCGCATCCAATTCACCGGCACCGAAAGTCTGGACGGCCACGATACCTGGCGTTTTCAGGCTACCCGTTTCGAAGATGGCAGCCTCGATGTCTGGCTAGATCCCGCACTCGGCGGCCTGCCCCGGCAGATTCGCACGCTGGATGGCAAGGGCAAAACGATGACGCTCAAGCTCAGAGACTGAACTCGGCCAGCACCGGCGTGTGGTCTGAAGGCCGCTCGTTACGGCGCGGGGCCGTGTCGATGACACATCCCACACAGGTCTGGGCCAATGCGTTCGAAGCCAGGATATGATCGATGCGCATCCCCAGATTGCGCCGGAAACCGCCCTGACGGTAATCCCACCATGTGTAACACCTATCCGCCGCATCAAAGCGACGAAAGCAATCCACCAGCCCCAGATTCAGCAAGCCGAAATAGGCCTCGCGCTCTGGCGTACTGCACAAAACCTGTTCGTACCACGCCGCCGGGTCATAGCAGTCGGCATCTGCCGGGGCGATGTTGTAATCGCCGACGATGGCCAAGCGCGGATACTGCGTCAGCGACTCTTCCAGCCAGCCGTGCAACGCCCGCAACCAGCGCATCTTGTATTGAAACTTGTCCGAATCGACCGTCTGGCCGTTGGGTACATACACGCAGATGACGCGCACCCCGTCCACCGTCGCCGCCAGCACGCGCTTCTGGTCATCCGAAAACCCCGGGATTCCCGCCTGCACCCCCGCCAGCGGCGAACGGCTGAGAATCGCTACGCCGTTATAGGTTTTCTGACCAGAAAACGCCACCTGATAACCCGCCGCCGCAATCGCCTCACACGGAAACCTGCTGTCCTCAGCCTTGGTTTCCTGTAAACACAACACATCCGGCTGCGCGCTGGACAACCAATCCAAAACCTGCGGCAGACGCACATTCAACGAGTTTACATTCCAGGTGGCTATTTTCATTTACACTACAATATATTGATTTTGTTATGTATTGAGTAGCCTTGAAGCGTCTGGCTACACCAGTGCTGGGTACTGCCACTATTCTGCCAGCCATCACTGGATTCTGAAACAACGGCGGCGAAACGGTGCGATGACGGGCGGGTGACCGATTGCAAGCGGTCGGGAGCGAGAGCAAGGCGGCGGCAAAGGGCCGGAAATGAAAAACCCGCATGGTGCGGGGCTTTTCGGGATGCAAATCAGGGTTAGCCTGCCTGCAACCTTGTTATTGGCGGAGACGAGAAGATTCGAACTTCCGATCCAGGTTTTGCCCAGATGCTCCCTTAGCAGGGGAGTGCCTTCGACCACTCGGCCACGTCTCCGAACCCTTTAAAAGGGGCGCGCAGAATACCCTCGCGCCCTCTAAAAAGCAATGTAGATTAGATCTGATCGAGCTCGAACGCTTGATGCAGGGCGCGCACGGCGAGTTCCATGTATTTGTCTTCGAGCACGACCGAGATCTTGATTTCGGAGGTGGAGATCATCTGGATGTTGATGTTCTCGGCGGCCAGTGACTTGAACATCTTGCTGGCGACGCCTGCGTGGGTGCGCATGCCGATGCCGACGATGGAAACCTTGGCGATCTTGTCGTTGCCCGTAGTCGCGCGTGCGCCGATATCGTTTTTGACTTGCTCAAGCACGGCCATCGTTTTGGAAAACTCGTTGCGGTGCACGGTGAAAGAGAAGTCGGTGGTTCCGTCATGGCCAATATTCTGCACGATCATGTCGACATCGATGTTGGCATCGGCAATGGGGGTCAAAATCAGGCCGGCAATACCGGGGCGATCGGGCACTCCCAGAAGGGTGCATTTGGCTTCGTCACGGTTGAATGCGATGCCGGAAATAATGGGTTGTTCCATGGAATTTTCCTCGAAAGTGATCAGGGTGCCGTCGCCATCGTCTTCGAAGCTGGACAGCACACGCAGTTTGACTTTGTATTTACCTGCAAACTCGACCGAGCGGATCTGCAACACCTTGGAACCCAGGCTGGCAAGCTCCAGCATTTCTTCGAAGGTGATGGTGTCGAGCTTGCGGGCTTCGGGCACGATGCGCGGGTCGGTGGTGTAAACGCCATCGACATCGGTGTAGATCTGGCACTCGTCAGCCTTCAGTGCTGCGGCCAAGGCGACGCCCGTGGTGTCTGAGCCGCCACGCCCGAGCGTGGTGATATTGCCCTTTTCATCGACCCCCTGAAAACCAGCAACGACGACGACATGGCCACTCTCCAGATCGGCACGCATGTGTGCTTCGTCGATCTTGAGGATACGGGCCTTGGTGTGGGCGTCGTCGGTAACAATGCGCACCTGCCCGCCGGTGTAGCTCTTGGCCTTGAGGCCCAGATCTTTAAGTGCCATGGTCAGGAGGGCGATGGTGACTTGTTCACCGGTGGAGATGAGCACATCCATCTCGCGCGGGTCTGGGTCTTTCTGGATGTCTTTGGCCAGCGCGATCAGGCGGTTGGTTTCGCCAGACATGGCAGAAACGACGACGACAACCTGATGCCCCAGCATCTTGAACTTGGCAACGCGCTCGGCCACATTGCGAATGCGCTCGACCGAGCCTACCGAGGTGCCACCATATTTCTGAACGATCAATGCCATGAACGCTGTGTCCGCAAAAAAAGGTGGACGATTTTACTGCAAAAACCACCTATCTTCGACGGTGCACGGTTGAAAAATTCAACATTTACCACTAGATTGGACACACTGTTTTTTACGACGAGGTCAAACGATGGCTTTTCATGCTCAACCCAATGTTCAAACCCTGCCGACCGCTGCCGCCCCCCACAAGGTGTTGCGTAACACTTATGCGCTGCTCGGCCTGTCGATGATCCCGACCGTGCTCGGCGCGGCGGTGGGCGTCAACATGAACTTCAGCTTCATGGCCGAGCATCCGATCATGGGAACGCTGGTGATGCTGGCGGTGATGTTCGGGCTGCTTTTTGCCGTGCAAGCCAATCGCAACAACGGCTTTGGCGTGGCGCTGATGCTGGCGTTTACCGGCGTCATGGGCCTGTTTTTGGGGCCGATTCTGCAACTGGCACTGGGATTGGCCAACGGGGCCGAGATCGTCGGCTTGGCCGCAGGTGGCACAGGGCTGATCTTCTTTGTGCTGGCCGGCATTGCCACCACCAGCAAGCGCGACTTCAGCTTCCTCGGCAAGTTCTTGATGATTGGCCTGATCATGCTGATCGTCGCCAGCCTGGCCAATCTGTTCTTCCAGATTCCGGCCCTGCATCTGGCCCTGTCCGGTGTGGCCGTGCTGCTGTTCTCGGGCTTTTTGCTGTTTGACATCTCCCGCATCGTCAACGGTGGCGAAACCAACTATGTGATGGCAACGCTGGCTGTGTATCTCAATATTTACAACCTGTTCGTCAACCTGCTGCAAATCCTGATGGCGTTGATGGGCGAACGGGAATAACACCTTTTCAACAGTCAACAAGGCGGCTTTGGCCGCCTTTGTTGTTTAACCCGGATAATCCATTAGGACGCGAGATGATGGCGAGACGGTTTGCGAGGCCGTTTGGCTGCCGGGGAGAAGCCCATAGCTTGGCCCATGGGCGCCGAGCGGGCAAAATAACCGCCGCCGCCAGGTCTCGCGTAGGCTCGAAGCGCCGCCTAATGGATTATCCGGGTTTAAAATGCTGCCGTTTTTGAAACTCGATGAATTGACGACCATGTCCCTGATCAAGCCGTTTCCTGCGCTTCGCCCCGCCCCCGGTCGCGCCCAAGAGGTGATTGCACCGCCCTACGATGTGCTTAACACCGCAGAGGCGCGGGCATTGTCCGAAGGATGGCCCTGGAGCTTTTTGCATATTTCCAAGCCCGAGATCGATCTGCCCGCAGACACCGATCCTTATGCACCCGAGGTCTATGCCAAAGCCGCAGAAAACCTGCAAAAGATGCTCGCTGCCGGGGTGCTGAAGCAGGACGATCAGGCGTGTTACTACGCCTATCGCATCATCATGGGCGAACACACTCAAACAGGTCTGGTAGCGGCAGCGTCGGTAGCGGATTACGACAGCAACCGCATCCGCAAGCACGAATTCACCCGCCCGGACAAGGAAGATGATCGCGTACGCCAGGTCGAGGCGCTGTCCGCGCAAACCGGCCCGGTGCTGCTGGCGTATCCGGCTGCGCCCGGCGTGGACGCCATCCTCAAGGCGGCCAGCAGCCAAACGCCGGAGTCGGATGCCGTGTCCGAAGCCGGCGTGCGCCATACCCTGTGGGCGATTCGCGATGCGGCGACGATGGCCGAAATCACCCGGCTGTTCGATGCCATGCCGGCGATCTATATCGCCGATGGCCACCATCGTTCTGCGGCTGCCAGCCGTGTATGTGCAGCACGCAAGGCCGCCGATCCGGCACACGATAGCGAAGCGCCGTTCAATTACTTTCTCACCGTGATCTTTCCCGATCACGAGATGAAGATTCTGGATTACAACCGCGTCATCACCGACCTCAATGGCCTGTCCGAGGCCGACTTCATGGCCCGCGTCGGCGCCTGTTTCAGCATCGAAGCCGTCGATAGACAGGCCAAGCCCCAGGCGCCGCGCCAATTTGGCATGTACCTTGGCGGCCGTTGGTATCGCCTCGCCATTCGTGCAGACCTGATCCCGACCGACCCGGTAGCGCGGCTGGATGTCAGCCTGCTGCAAAACAACCTGATCGCCCCGGTGCTGGGCATTGCCGACCCGCGCCGCGACAAACGCATCGACTTTGTCGGCGGCATTCGCGGTCTGGACGAACTGGAAAAGCGCGTCGATTCGGGCGAGATGCAGGTAGCGTTTGCCTTGTTCCCCACCTCGATGGCCGACCTGATGGCGGTGGCCGACGACAACCAGGTGATGCCACCCAAATCCACCTGGTTCGAGCCCAAACTCGCCGACGGTATGGCCTCGCATCTGATTTGAACTTCCATGCATTGATTCCCGCTGCCGGCAGCGGTAGCCGCATGAGCAGCACACGGCCCAAGCAATACCTCGAACTTGCAGGGGCAACGGTGCTATGGCACAGCCTGGCCGCGTTCGAACAGCATCAAGAGATCACCTCCATACACCTGGTGCTCTCCCCCGACGATGAATGGTTCGATGCGAACGCATACGCCAGCTTTTCCAGGCTGGTCATCCATCGTGTCGGCGGCGCAACGCGGGCCGAATCGGTGTGTAACGGGTTGATCGCCATGGCAGAACAGGGCGTGACCGAAGACGACTGGGTGCTGGTGCATGACGCGGCACGACCGGGACTCTCGCAGACTGCGCTAAACCGGTTGCTCGACAACCTCCGCGACGATCCGGTCGGTGGCATTCTGGCGATGCCGCTGGCCGATACGGTCAAACGCGCGGATGCGGATGCGCGCATTGTCGCCACCGTGCCGCGTGAATCGTTATGGGGCGCGCAAACCCCGCAAATGTTTCGCCACGCATTGTTGCTGCACGCCCTGCAACAGGCTGGCAGCCAAGTCACCGACGAAGCCTCTGCCATTGAGCTGATGGGGCTCGCGCCTCAACTGGTGAAGGGAGAGGCCGCCAATCTCAAGGTGACCTGGCCGGCCGATCTGGAAATGGCCGCATTCTGGCTAAGCCATGACGCCCCCTGAAATCTGGATGCGTGAAGCCCTGCTGGAGGCCGAAAAGGCCGCTGCCTTGGGCGAAGTCCCCGTGGGTGCCGTGATAGTAAAGGCAGGCGAGATCGTCGGTCGTGGCTACAACTGCCCGATTTCGACCCGCGACCCCAGTGCCCACGCCGAGATTCAAGCCTTGCGCGATGCGGCAGCGCGTCTTGGAAACTACCGTCTCAACGATTGCAGCCTGTTCGTCACGCTGGAGCCCTGCGCCATGTGCAGCGGAGCCATCTTTCACGCACGCATCGCCGAGGTTTTTTTTGGCGCATCCGAGCCCAAAACGGGCGCCGCCGGCAGCATCGTCAACCTCTATGACGAGCCGCGCCTGAACCATCATGCAAACATCCAGCGCGGCATTCTGGCCGAGGAATGCGCCCAAATCGTGCGCAGCTTTTTTGCCGCAAAACGCGCAGCGAAATCATGAAAATCATTGTCAACATAAGCTCGCAAACGCTTATTTTTATGAATGATTTTCAACAACAGTCATGGCCAGTTTCGACCGCAGCCAACGGCCCTGGCGAAAGATCCGGCAGCTTTTGCACCCCACGCGGCGCGCATCGTGTGCGTCTCAAGATTGGGAGAGGCTGCCCGTTTGGCACCGTCTTCAAGGCGCGCCGTCCGACCGGTGAGATCTACACGCCAGAACTGGGCGCGCAAGAGCCGCATCGCGATTGGATATTGAGCCGCATCCTCTGGCTCTCCGGGCAAGAGTCCGGCAAAAACAAGGGCGGCTTTGGCGACACCTGCTGCGACACCTTGCGCCGCTATATCTACATACATGGCACCCCGGACGAATCATTCGAACAGGCACCGCGCTCACACGGCTGCATTCGCATGCGCAATGCCGATATCATCGAACTGTTTGATCTGGTTGAAACAGGCTGCATCGTCGAAATCTTTGCCTGACCTGTGCGCATATTTGGCGGGCCGCCCTATGCCAAAGATTCAGCTCTGCAAATAGGTGGGCGTTAATGGCGCCCCCGGCAGGAATCGAACCTGCGACCCTTCCCTTAGGAGGGGAATGCTCTATCCACTGAGCTACAGAGGCGGGCGCGCATTCTAGCAGTCTCTATGACGGGTCAGTGAGGCGCGTACAAATGCATATAATGCGCGCTCTCTTTCTACGGAGCCTGATATGAGCCATACCCCTCCGATACTGGATGTATCCATCGTTATTCCTGTTTATAACGAGTTTGAAAACCTCCCTGATCTGGTCGAGCGGGTTGCGGCGGCTATGCGCGATGCAGATCGTAGCTGGGAGCTGATTTGTGTTGACGATGGCTCTCGCGATGGCAGCGATCGGCTTCTGGCTGAACTGACCGGGCGCTATCCGCAACTTAACCCGCGCTGGCTGAAGCGCAACTATGGGCAATCGACGGCGATGCAGGCCGGTTTCGATGCCGCGCGCGGTGCGGTAATCGTGACCCTGGATGGCGACTTGCAAAATGACCCGGCCGACATCCCGCGGCTGCTGGCGATGCTCGACGAAAAACCGGAGGTGGACATCATTTCCGGCTGGCGCGAGAAGCGCAAAGACGCTTTTGTGCTGCGCAAGCTGCCATCCTGGCTGGCGAACAAGTTGATTTCAAAGGTCACCGGCGTGCGACTGCACGACTATGGCTGTTCGCTCAAACTATATCGTCGCACCGCGCTGGAGAATGTGAAGCTATATGGCGAACTGCACCGCTTCGTGCCTGCCCTTGCGCGTGAGTTTGGCGCCAAGGTGATCGAGACACCGGTCATGCACCATCCGCGTCTGCGCGGGGTGTCCAAATACAGCATCGATCGCACCTTCCGCGTGTTGCTGGACCTCATCTGGGTCAAGTTTTTACTACGCTTTTTGCATCGCCCCATGCACGCCTTTGGCGGTATCGGGCTGTGGCTGCTGGTGCCGGGGCTGTTGACCTTGGCCTGGCTGGCGGGACTGAAGCTGTTTACGGGCGCGGATATCGGTGGCCGACCGTTGTTGCTGATGGGGGTGATGTTCACCCTGATGGGCGGTCAATTCATCGGCATGGGTGTCTTGGGCGAATTGCTGATTCGCATCTGGCACGAGCCGACCCGGGCGCAATACCTGTTGCGGGATGCGCCCGGAGATCTGGGTTAAACCACCATCCCTGGGTTACCGGCCATGCCGATGACCTTGGGCTGGTTGAGCTTGACCTGGCGCACCACCTTCACATCGCGCAGGTATTCGGCCACCACATCCCAGATCGGCGCGCCTTTGACACCTTCGCCTACGGGCGCCCAGCCGGCCACCTTGTAGGTTTTGGCCGCATCAACCGGCTTGCCCTTCAAGGTCATGTCGCCGATACGCTTGCCGATGCCGGCGTTGGGATTGACGCTGTACTGGATGCCACCCACACGCACCATGTCGCCACCCTGCTGGTAATACGGATCGGCATTGAACAGGTTGTCGCACACATCCTCCATGATGGTCTTGATGGTGGCGCCAGTCATGTTGGTCAGCGTGGTTTGCGGATAGGTGATCGCCACCTGATCCATCAACTGCTCCATGGTGATGGTATCGCCCGGTAGCAGTGAGGTACCCCAACGGAAGCCCGGCGAGAATGCCGCATCGGCGCCTTTCACCTGCATCAGCGCATCGCAAATCATCTGGTCGTAGGTGCCGTTGAAGTTGCCACGGCGATAGAGCAGGTCTTCGGTGACAGCCAGTTTCTCGGAGAGCTTGGCCTCGAACGGGGCACGGATGGTGTTGATCAGCGCCTGCATCTTGGCGTCGGCTGGCAGCAGGTTGGAGAACACCGGCATCAGCCGATATTTCCAGCCCTTGACCTTACCGCCCTTGACATCGAAATCCATCACGCCGAGGAACTTGCCGTTAGAGCCGGCGTTGGTGACCAAGGTGACGCCCTTGGCGTTCTTCACCTCGATGGGCTGCGGCACGCCGTCATGGGTATGGCCGCCGAAGATGGCGTCGATACCGGTGACACGGCTGGCCAGTTTGATGTCGACATCCATGCCGTTGTGCGACAGCACGACAACCACTTGCGCCCCCTTGGCACGCGACTCGTCCACCCAATGCTGCATGCTCTCGTCACGAATGCCAAACGACCAGTCCGGCACCATCCAGCGCGGGTTGGCAATGGGGGTATAGGGAAAGGCCTGGCCGATGATGGCGACCTGCACGCCGTTGATGACCTTCATCACATACGGCTTGAACACCTGGTCGCCGAAGTCGTTGGTGACCACATTCTGCGCCACGAAGTCGACGCCGGCCTTTTTGAAATCGCCATTGACGATTTCCTGCACACGGGCGGCGCCGTAGGTCATCTCCCAGTGCGGGGCCATCACATTCACGCCCAAGGCGATGCAGGCATCCACCATGTCCTGTGCATTGGTCCACAGCGCGGTAGCCGATCCCTGCCAGGTGTCGCCGCCGTCCAGCAGCAGCGAACCCGGACGCGAGGCGCGCACCCTGTCGACCAGGGTTTTCAGGTGCGCAAAGCCGCCCACCTTGCCGTAGGTTTTGGATGCTGCCGCAAAATCGAGATAGGTAAAGGCATGGGCATCCATGCTGCCAGGCTTGATATTGAATGCCTTGAGCAGATGCTCTCCCACCAGGTGCGGTGCGCGGCCAATGGCGCCCCCCACTCCCAGGTTGACATTCGGCTCGCGGAAATAGATGGGCTGTAGCTGCGCGTGACAATCGGTCATGTGCATCAACGACACATTGCCAAACGCGGGCAGGTCGTAATAGTTTGCAGGCGCCTTGCCCGCCAGTGCTTCGCGACTATCCAGCACCAAGCCACCTGCGGCAGCGCAGGCCAACACCTGCATAAACTCACGACGATTCATCGACATGGCAATTTCCTGCAATTAAAACGATAAGGGCTGCAATTTTGAAAAGTTGCAGCCCTTAGATCAATGGTAGGGATAGCCCAAACGGGCATCACAAAACTACTGTGCGGACACCGCTTTCTGATCGATCGTCACCGGATGCGATTCGCGCTCGGCCTTCAAAAAGGCCTGCATCTCGGCGCGCGCCTGCATCTCGCGCAGATCGCGGGCAATGACCAGTTTTTGCTGCGCCACCTGTGGCGTTACCGCCCGCGAAGCAACCCGGTAAACACGATAACCCTCCGGCGTTTCGGCCCCCACCCAGGCCGGCAGGCGGGCCAGGTCTGCCTTGAACAAGGCCTTTATCGCTTCACGCGGCAGGTTGAGCGGCTGCATCCGCGAAACCCGCATCGGTGCGGACAGATCACGATTTTCGCCCGCCCCCAGCGCAGCCTTGCCGGCAGCGCGGGCCGCATCGACCGCAGCACGCAAGGCCAATTGCTTGCGAATCGCCGGCGCTACTTGATCCAGCGGCAGACGACCGGCCGGCTTGTGCTCAACCACCCGCGCTGCCACCAGGGTGTTGCTGCCCACCTCGATCGCCTCGGTGTTCTGGCGCTTGTCCAGGCTTTCTGGCGCAAAGATGGCATCCAGAAGACGCGGGTTGGAAAGCTGTGGATCGCTGGCTGCACGGCTGATCCAGCCCGAGGTTGCCACCTTCAGCTGGTATGCCTCGGCAGCCTTGGCCAGACTGTCCGGGTTTTCGTACACCAGGTTGGCAAACTTCTCGGCCTCGGTCGCAAAGCGGCGGCTGGCCTCGCGCGCAAGCCAGGTCTCGGCAAGCTGGGCGCGCTGGCTTTCAAAGCTGGGGGCCTGCGGCTTGCGAATGTCATCGAGCTTGATGATGTGAAAGCCAAACTCGGATTCCACCACGCCCGAGATCTCGCCCTTCTTCAGCGCAAAGGCGGCATCGGCAAACGGCTTGACCATGCGATCCCGGCTAAACCAGTCAAGATCGCCGCCATTGGCCGCAGAACCCGGATCCTGCGAATGCTGCTTGGCGAGATCGGCAAACTTGGCCGGCTGTGCTTTGACTTCGGCCAACAGCTTGTCGGCCTTGGCGCGGGCTGCTTTTTTGTTGGCATCCGCCATCCCGGCATCGGCCAGGATCAGGATGTGACGGGCGCGGCGCTCTTCCTTTGATGCCAGTGCAGCCAGCGATTCATCGTAGGCGCGGCGCAGGTCGGTTTCGGATGGCGCCATGGCGCCCTGAATGGCGCCCGGCTTGAACAGCAGATACTCGACCCGTACCTGGGCCGGTGTTTCGAAGCGTTTGCCATTGGTCTCGTACTCGCCCTTGACCGCGGCCTCATCGACCTTGGCGTCGGCCAGATAACGGGCGGCATCAAAGATGCGCTCCTGCACCTCCAGCTCCTGACCTAATGCGCTGACCATCGCATCAACGCTGGCACCGGCCAACACCACGCCATCGCCCAGACCTTGCTGCAACTGGTTGATCAGCACATCCTGCTGCACCATCGCCAGCAACTGGGCACGGCTCATGCCTTTGGTGCGCAGCCAGTTATCCAGGCGTTGCTCGGAAAACTTGCCGTCCTGCTGAAACGCCGGCGCGGCGGCAATAATCTGCTGCGCAGCAGTCGGCGCCACTGACAGACCCATGCTTCGCGCAGCCTCGGCCAGAATCTGGGTATCGACCAACTGTTTCAACACCTCTTCGCGGAACTTGGGATCGGCGGTATCCACCTTCACCCCCATGCCGGTCAGGGCATCCTTGTGATTGACCAGGGCCTGCTGAAAATCCTGCTGACTGATCGCCCCGTCGCCCACCGTGGCCACCGGCTTGCCGGCGGAACCGCCGCTGAAATAGGAATCGATACCGAATACGGCGAAGGTCACCACGACCAAACCGAGGATGATGCGGGCAATCCAGCCCTGGGCGCGGTTGCGAATAACTTCCAACATGTCGTGCGAATGATGTGTCGTTTTAGAAGTGCGTGATTCTAACCGAGTCGCGTCACTATCATCGCGATGCTTTTTTTCGCGGCTACAATGCCGCGCACCGTAAACCGCAAACCGTGCATGCAATGGAGTACTCAGCCGCATCCATCCGGGTGCTGAAAGATCTGGAACCGGTCAAGGAACGACCCGGGATGTACACCCGGACGGTCTGCCCGACGCACATCCTCCAAGAGGTGATCGACAACGCTGCCGACGAGGCGCTGGCAGGCAAGGCTTCACGCATCGAGGTGACGCTGTTTGCCGATGGCAGCGCCGAGGTATCCGACAATGGCCGCGGCATCCCCGTCGAGATGCACCCGCAGGAGAAGCGACCGGCGGTGGAACTGGTGTTTACCAAGTTGCACGCCGGCGGCAAGTTCGACAAAAAATCACAGGGCAACGCCTACGCCTTTTCCGGCGGCCTGCATGGCGTGGGCGTATCGGTGACCAACGCGCTCTCCACGCGACTGACGGTTGAGGTCAGCCGCGACGGCGGGCGTTATCAAATCGCCTTCGCCGACGGCTTTGTCACCGAGCCGCTGACGCCGGTGGGCGATTGCGGCAAGCGCACTGGCACGCGGGTGCGCGTGTGGCCTGACGCCAAGTATTTCGACAGCGCCAACTTCAACATCCCCCAACTTACCCACCTGCTGCGCTCCAAGGCGGTGTTGCTGCCGGGGCTGACGGTGGTGTTGGCGCAAGAGGGGGGCGAGCGGCAGGAGTGGCAATACAAGAACGGGCTGGCCGGTTATCTCAACGAATCCATCGCCGCCGAGCCGATCGTCCCGCCCTTTGTCGGCGAAAAATTCGTCCGGAATGAGGGCGGTGGCTTTGCCGTTGGCGAGGGCGCGGCCTGGGCATTGGCGTGGTTTGAGGACACAGCCCGCTCCGAATCCTTCGTCAATCTCATCCCCACGCTCGATGGCGGCACCCATGAAGCCGGGTTGAAATCGGGCGTCACCGATGCGGTGCGCAACTTCATGGAGCACCACGCCCTGCTGCCACGCGGCATCAAGATCACCGCCGACGATGTCTCCAGCCACCTGGGGTTCATCCTCTCCACCCGCCTGCTGGACCCGCAGTTTCAAGGCCAGACCAAAGAAAAACTGACCAGCCGCGATGCGGTGAAACTGGTGTCGCAGATGGTGCGCGACCCGCTGGAGCTATGGCTTAACGCCCATGTCGAACACGGCAAAAAGATCGCCGAGTTGGCGATCAAGGCGGCCAGCGCGCGCAACAAGGCGGCGCAAAAGATCGAAAAGAAAAAATCCTCCGGCCTGGCCACTCTGCCGGGCAAGCTGACCGACTGCGAAAGCAGCGACATCCGCCGCAACGAGGTGTTTCTGGTTGAGGGCGACTCGGCCGGCGGTTCGGGCAAACAGGGGCGCGACAAGGAGTTTCAGGCCATCCTGCCGCTACGCGGCAAGGTGCTCAACACCTGGGAGGTCGATCGCGGCCAGATATTCGGCAACAACGAGGTGCATGACATTGCGGTGGCCATCGGGGTCGATCCGCACGGCATTGATGCCATCGACAGCGCCGATCTTTCCAACCTGCGCTACGGCAAGATCATCATCCTGTCTGACGCCGATCACGACGGCAGCCATATTCAGGTCTTGCTGCTCACCCTGTTTGTACGCCACTTCCCGGCGCTGGTGGCGCAAGGCTATGTGCAGGTGGCGCAACCGCCGCTGTTCAAGGTCGAAGCCGAAGGCCGGGGACGCGCCAAAAAGCTCTATTGTCTGGATGACAACGAACGCGCCCAGGCCATCACCCGGCTGATCGACGAGGGCTACAGCGAGGCCAGGATCAGCGTGTCGCGTTTCAAAGGCCTGGGCGAGATGAACCCCGAACAGTTGTGGGAAACCACGCTCTGCCCGGACACCCGGCGGCTGGTACAGTTTGCGGCCAGCAGCGACGAGATTCGCGCCATGCACAGCACCTTCGATCTGTTGATGAGTAAATCCTGTCCCGCCGACCGGCGCGCCTGGATGGAGCGTGAAGGCGATCAAGTGGAGGCCGACCTGTGAAACCGGATGACCTGACCCCGGACCTGTTCGCCAATCTGCCCTCGCTGCCCGAAGAAATACCCCAAACGCTGCCAGCCGCAGCCCCGATCGACGCCGAGCCGCCGTTGCCGCCGCAACAACCACCGGAAAGCGGACACGCGGATCCGTCACTGCCCGATTACGCCGCGCGCCGCTATCTGGAATACGCCATCAGCGTGGTCACCGGTCGCGCCATCCCGGCGGTGTCCGACGGCCAAAAGCCGGTGCAGCGGCGCATCCTCTACGCCATGCACCGCATGGGCCTGTATCGCTCGCCCAAGCCGGTCAAATCGGCGCGCGTGGTGGGCGATGTCATCGGCCGTTATCACCCGCACGGCGATTCGGCGGTGTACGAGGCCATGGTGCGCATGGCGCAAGATTGGTCGCTGCGTTACCCCATCGTCGATGGTCAGGGCAACTTTGGTTCGCTCGACGGCGATAACGCCGCTGCCATGCGTTACACCGAGGCACGGCTGACCGACATTGCCGAGCTGCTGCTGTCTGAAATCGACGAAGGCACGGTCGATTTCGTCCCCAACTACGATGGCGCCGAGCGCGAACCGGCCTGGCTGCCGGCGCGCCTGCCGTTCATCGCGCTCAACGGCGCCGCCGGCATCGCCGTGGGTATGGCGACCGAGATCCCGCCGCACAACCTGCACGAGGTTGCCGCGGCCTGCGTCGCGCTGGTACGCACGCCCAAACTCGACGATGCCGCCGTGCTGGACTACATCCCCGGCCCGGACTTTCCCGGTGGCGGTCAGATCATCTCGACCCCCGACGAGATTCGCGTCACCCAGCAAGGCGGACGCGGCAGTCTGCGAGTGCGGGCACGCTGGACGGTTGAACCGCTGGCGCGCGGTCAGTGGCGCATCCTCATTTACGCCCTGCCGCCCGGCGTGTCGGTGGCCAAGGTCATGGCCGAAATCGACGCCCGCTCCAACCCGCAAGGCAAGGAAAAAGGTGGCAAAAAGGTCATCTCGCCGGCGGATGCCAACCTCAAGGCCGCATTCCTGGCGGCCATCGACGCCGGCGGCGTGCGCGATGAATCGGACAAAAATCACAAGCTGCGCCTGGTCATCGAGCCGCGCTCCTCGCGTGATGAGCCGGAAGACCTGATGCGTCTGCTGCTGGCTCACACCAGCCTGGAGATCAATGTCCCGGTCAACCTCACCCTGCTGGGCCTGGATCGCAAGCCCAAAACCAGCGGGCTGGTCGCCATCCTGCGCGAGTGGTGCGGGTTCCGCGTTGGCACCGTGCGACGCCGCTCGCAACATCGGCTAGAGGCCGCGCAACGCCGCATCCACATTCTCGAAGGCCGCGAAAAGATACTGCTCGACATCGACCGCGCCATCCGCATCATCCGCAAGGCCGACGACCCCAAGGCTGATCTGATGCAGGCCTTTGGTCTGACAGCGGTGCAGGCCGACGATGTGCTGGAGATCCGCCTGCGCCAACTGGCAAGACTAGAGGCCATCAAGATCAGCGAAGAGCTCAAAAAACTGCGCAAAACCGAGGCTGGCCTGCAAAAACTGCTGGATTCCGAAACCGCGCTGCGCAAAGCCGTTGCCAACGAGATCGAGGCCGACGCCGCCACCTTCGGCGATGCGCGCCGCACCCTGATCGAAACTGCCGACAAGGTCACCGCCTCGCAGGCCAAATCGCTGGTCGATGAACCGGTTACGCTCATCGTCAGCCGTCATGGCTGGCTACGCTCGCGTCACGGCCATGGCGTCGATATGGCGCAGCTCGCCTTCCGTTCGGGCGACGCCCTGCTGGCCGTGTTGCCCTGCCGCAGCGTCGATTACCTGGCGCTGATCGATACCCAAGGCCGCGCCTATTCCATTCCTGCCGCCGACATTCCTGGAGGCAAAGGTGACGGCATCCCGGCTAGCAGCCTGATCGAGCTTTTTGCCGGCGCCCGCATCATGCTGGCGCTGGCGGTCAATGGCGACACCCCGCTCATCGCCGCCAGCAGTGGCGGTTATGGTTTCCGCTGCACCGGCCGCGACCTCATTTCGCGCGGCAAGGCTGGCAAGGCCTTCCTCAGCCTGCAAGACAAAGAGCGCCCGCTGCTATTTACCGATCTCCCCGCAAAGGACGGCGAGATTGCCTGCCTGTGCAAAGATGGCCGTGCGCTGGTGTTTCCGCTGGCCGAGATCCGCCCGATGGCCAAGGGACGCGGCCTCAAGCTCATTACCGCTGCCCCCGGCAAAACCGAACTCGATGCCATCCTCCCCGTCATCGATGGCCGCGTCAGTCGCAAGCTCAATCCCGAGCGCACCGCCGCCTGCCGTGCTCCGCGCGGCAGCAATGGCCGCAAGGTCTAATCCCGCCGGCCACGATCTTGCATCTCCATGAGATTCAGCAACGGCTGGAAACCCTCGGCGCCAAACCGGGGCACGCCGCCCGCGTGTGGCGTGCGTGGCTGGGGGCCGGGTCGCTCGATAAACGCCACAGCCCCGCCGCAAGTTATCTGCCGCTGAGGCTACGCGAGGCCTTGCCCGCGCTGTGGCAAGATCTCGACGCTCTGGCCCGGATACACACCGAAACACAAGGCGCAGACGACTCCACCCGACTGCTGCTCAAACTGGCCGACGGTCAGACCGTGGAAAGCGTGCTCCTGCCGCGCGACGGACTTTGCGTTTCCACCCAGGTCGGCTGCGCGGTCGGTTGCCGGTTTTGCATGACCGGTCGCGCCGGTCTGTTGCGTCAGCTCTCTAGCGGCGAAATCGCTGCTCAGGTGGCCCTCGCCCGCCGGCAGCGCACGGTACGCAAGGTGGTATTCATGGGCATGGGCGAGCCTGCACACAACATCGACGCCGTGCTGGAGGCCATCACTTGGCTTGGCACCCACGGCGGCGTCGGCCACAAAAATCTGGTGTTTTCGACGGTGGGTGATCCGCGCGTATTCGAACGACTCCCCAAAGAAACGGTCAAGCCCGCCCTGGCGCTATCGCTGCACACTACAAACGCCGAACTGCGCACCGAGTTACTGCCCAAGGCACCGCGCATGACGCCCGAAGAATTGGTCGAGGCGGGCGAACACTACGCCCGCCTGACGGGTTATCCAATCCAATACCAATGGACCCTGATCGCCGGGGTCAACGACAGCGATGCAGAGCTGGATGGCATCGTCCATCTCTTGTCCGGCAAGTATGCGATGATGAACTTCATCCCCTTCAACCGCGTCGAAGGGCTGAACTACCAACGCCCAGCCCCAGAACGCGCCACCCAAATGGCCAACCACCTGCGACAACACGGCATCCACAGCACCCTGCGCCAATCTGCCGGTCAAGACATCGATGGCGCCTGTGGCCAACTGCGCGCACGGCAATGGGCTGCGGAAAAATGACAACGGCCTGTGGGTTTAACCACAGGCCGCGTGTATATGGTCGGAGCGGCGGGATTCGAACTCGCGACCCCCTGCACCCCATGCAGGTGCGCTACCAGACTGCGCTACGCCCCGAAAGAGCTGCGCATTATACTCAAGCCCGCAATCAATTCAATCTGTCAGCTACGCAAAATAGCAAGTATTTCGTGCAACGATTGCAGGATGTTGGCACCGCATGACTGTGGTATTGCCATCGACTGCGGTGCTTCTGGCTGAAGCATCTCTGCTGCGACCAGCCTCTCCGGTTCATCGCCCTCGCTGACCAGCTTGTTGCGTGCACCGCTGATAGTGTAGCCCTGCTCGTACAGCAGAGCGCGGATGTGGCGCACCAACATGACTTCGTGATGCCGGTAATAACGACGATTCCCGCGCCGTTTCATCGGCTTAAGCTGAGTGAACTCCTGCTCCCAATAACGCAGCACATGCGGCTTGACCCCACACAATTCGCTGACCTCGCCAATGGTGAAGTAGTGTTTGGCAGGAATCAGCGGCAACTGGCTGGTGGGTAGATGTTCTGTCATCTAAACGACTGTGCTCAGAAAGCGATCAAAACCTGATCGCTTCGATTTGCGCCTTGACCTTCTGGCTGACATGGAAGGTGACCACGCGGCGTGCGGTGATGGGCATTTCTACACCCGTCTTGGGATTGCGGCCCGGGCGTTGCGGTTTGTTGCGCAACTGGAAATTGCCAAAGCCGGAAAGTTTGACGCTATCGCCGTTTTCCAGGGCGCAGCGCACCTCTTCAAAAAAGGATTCGACCATGTCCTTGGCTTCGCGCTTGTTGAGGCCCAGCAGCTCGAACAAATGATTGGCCAGTTCGGCCTTGGTTAAAGTCGTCGTCTCGTTCATCTTGATTGGCTCAATAATTCATTAACTTCTGAGTGTTGCGGCACATTTTAGCTGCAATTGCTGTAACACCTGCTGCATGGCAGCATCAATCTCTACATCTGTAAGATTTGCATCAGTATGTTTCAATAACATCTTGAACGCAAGACTTTTTTTGCCAGCATCAAGCCCCGTGCCGCGATACACATCAAAAAGCTCGATCGACTCCAGGCTGGCGGGCGGATTTTGCCATACGGCGTTCAACATTTGCGCCGAAGTGACTGTCTCATCCACCACGACGGCCAGATCACGGCGTACCGATTGCAGGCGCTGCAGCGACTGGAAGCGCGGCAGACCGGTTGCCGCCAGCGCCGCCAATTCCAGTTCGAACAGGACGGGCGGGCGGGGCAAGCCCATGGCCTGCACCAGCCGTGGATGCAATGCGCCGATGTGGCCCACGCGGCGATCGTTCAGCCACAGGCTAGCGGCTTGCGTCGGATGCAGCGCCGGATGCAAATCGGCTGCCCGATAGTCCAGCGGTGCAGCGGCGATAGCAACAAGTTCTGCCTTGAGATCAAAGAAATCGACATTGCGAGCGGCTGCCCCCCATTGCTCGGGCAAGGCATCGCCATAGATCAGCGCCGCAATCACCGGTGGCTGGGCATCCGCTTCGACGCCCTGGAAACTGCGTCCGATCTCGAAGATGCGCAAGCGCGTTAAACCACGATTGAGGTTGTGACTCAGTGTTTGCAGCAGCCCCGGCATCAGGCTGGGTCGCATCACCGCCATCTGGCTTGCGATGGGATTTTTCAGGCGAATCGGTGCACGGCCTTCGAGGAAGGGCTCGGCCTCGGCCTCGGCGATAAAGCTATAGCTCACCACCTCCTGCCAGCCGCGCGCAACCAGGCCAGATTTGAGCGCGGCAGAACGCAGCACGGTTTCCGAAGCCGGCAACATGCGCATACCGGCCAAGGGCACGCGGCTTTCCAGGCGGTCGTAACCCGCGACGCGCGCAACCTCTTCGACCAGATCCTGCTCGATAGCCAGATCAAAACGCCACGAAGGCGGGGTGACCGCCCAAGCCTCAGCGCCCTCTTCCACCGGCATCGCCAGGCGTGTCAGGGTTTGCCGCATCTCGGCATCAGCAATGGCCATACCCAACAGACGGCGGGCGCGCTCCGGGCGGAAACGGATGGGCGGGTGCGCACGCACGCCCTCCCCTACCTGCACCACCGGGCCCGCCTGACCGCCGCATATTTCCAATAACAACGCGGTGGCGCGCGCCATCGCGAGCACCGGCAAAGAAGGATCAACGCCGCGTTCAAAACGATGCGAAGAATCGGTCGACAAACCGTAACGGCGCGCCTGCCCCGCCATGGTATCGACACTGAAATGCGCGGCTTCCAGCACCACCGTCGTGGTTTGGGCGTCGACCGCCGAATCTGCGCCGCCCATGATGCCGGCCATGGCAACCGGACCCTGGGCATCGGCAATCAGCAGCGTGCCCGGCAGCAAATCGGCCGTGGTGTCATTCAGCAAGGCGATACGCTCGCCCGCCTCTGCCTGACGCACACTAATGCTGCCGTTGAGCTTGCTGCGGTCGAAGGCGTGCATCGGCTGCCCCAGTTCCAGCAACACGAAATTGGTGACATCGACCACCGGATGAATCGGCCGCACACCGCTGCGCAACAGGCGACGGCGCATATAGGCAGGCGTGCTGCTTGCCGGGTTGATCCCTGCGACCACACGCGCGCAATAAACAGGGCAAGCGGCGGAATCAGCAATCGTCACGGCAACGGTTTCAGCACTCGCGACCGCCACCTCAGTCGGCGCCGGCAGCGTCAATTCGGTCCCCGTCAACGCCGCCACCTCGCGCGCCACGCCAGCGATGGACAGGCAATCACCGCGATTGGGTGTGAGCTTGAGGGTAAACAGTTGATCGTCGAGATCCAGATATTCGCGTACCGACTGCCCCACCGGCGCATCGGCAGGGAACTCCAAAATGCCATCGGCCTCGGCTTCCATGCCGAGTTCCCTGGCCGAGCACATCATGCCCAACGACTCGACGCCGCGCACCTTGGCGCGTTTTATCTTGAAATCATTGGGCAATTCAGCGCCCACCAGCGCACAGGCCGACTTCAGCCCCGCACGCGCATTGGGCGCACCACACACGATTTGCAAAGGCTCGGGGTCACCCACATCGACCGTACACACCTGCAAGCGGTCTGCATCCGGATGTCTTTCGGCAGACAAAATATGCGCCACCACCACGCGCGTAAATGCCGGCGCAACCGGCTGCAAGGCCTCGACCTCCAGCCCTGCCATGGTGAGTTGATGCGACAACTCGGCACTTGTGGCCGACGGATTTACCAAGGCACGCAGCCAGGATTCGGAAAATTGCATGGCCGTCTCCTCAGGAAAACTGCTTCAAGAAGCGCATGTCGTTCTCGAAGAAAAGACGCAAATCATCGACGCCATAGCGCAGCATCGTCAGTCGCTCGACGCCCAGCCCAAAGGCCAGTCCTTGCCAGCGTTCGCTATCGATGCCGACATGAGCAAACACATTGGGATGCACCATGCCGCAGCCTAAAACCTCTAGCCAGCCGGTGTGCGAACACACGCGGCAGCCAGAACCGCCACAGATCACGCAGCCGATATCCATCTCGGCAGACGGCTCGGTAAACGGAAAAAACGACGGACGGAAACGCACCGGCAGGTTGTCGCGTTCAAAAAAGCGCGCCATGAAATCGGCCAGCAACCCTTTGAGGTCGGCAAAACTGACCGTCTCATCGACCCACAGCCCTTCAACCTGATGAAACATCGGCGTGTGCGTCACATCCGAATCGCAGCGATACACCCGACCCGGCGCGATGATGCGCAGCGGCGGCGGGTTTTGCTGCATAAAACGCACCTGCACCGGCGAAGTGTGTGTGCGCAACAAACGGTCGGGATTGGGTCCCGTATCCAGATAAAAGGTGTCGTGCATCGCCCGCGCCGGATGGCTTTCGGGAATGTTCAGCGCGGTGAAGTTGTGGAAATCGGTTTCGATTTCAGGACCGTCGGCCACGCTAAAGCCCAGGCTCGCAAACAACGACTCGATGCGCGCCAGGGTGCGACTGACCGGATGCAAACCACCCGCCCCTTCGCCACGACCGGGCAGCGTGATGTCCAGCGCATCCGCTGCCAGTTTTTGCGCCAGTTCGGCCGCCTGAATGGCGCTGCGACGCTCACCGAGCAACGACTCGATGCGGTCTCGGATCTGGTTGATGCGGGCACCAAAACTGCGCTTTTCTTCTGGCGCCAGACGCCCCATCTGTTTCATCTGCTCGGTCACCCAGCCCTGTTTTCCCAGAAAACGGGCCTTGGCCTGATCCAACAGCGGCAGCGTATCAGCGGCGGCAAACGCAGCCTCTGCATCGACCAAGACTTGCATGGCATCCGTGTCCAACATCCACTCCGACATATCCATATCCACAAACGCATAGGAGGGCTTGCGCCCTCCTATGCTTTCAGCTTCGCAAAAGCTACGCTTTATTGATGCGATTTGTTAAGCAGCAGCGAGGCGCGCCTTGACCTGCTCAACCACCTGCGCAAAGGCAGCATCATCAAAGATGGCCATATCGGACAATACCTTGCGATCCAGGTCGATCTCGCACAACTTCACGCCGTGCATGAACTGGCTGTAGGTCAGGCCCATGCCACGGGAAGCGGCATTGATACGGGCGATCCACAACTGACGGAACACGCGCTTTTTCTGACGGCGGTCACGGTAGGCGTACTGGCCTGCCTTCATTACCGCTTCGTTGGCGACACGGAATACATTATTGCGACGGCCACGGAAGCCCTTGGCAGCGTCAATAACCTTCTTGTGGGATGCGTGTGCGGTTACACCGCGTTTAACTCTGGGCATCTTAGATCCTCCTTATGCGTAGGGCATCATGGCCCGAATGGAACCCTGATCACCGGCAGCCACGGCGGTCATGCCGCGCAACTGGCGCTTGGACTTGGTGGTTTTCTTGGTCAGGATATGACGCTTGAAAGCCTGGCCGCGCTTGATGCTGCCACTCCCACGCACACGAAAGCGCTTTGCAGCGCCACTCTTGGTCTTCATCTTCGGCATAGCCGACTCCTTTTTTGATATGTCGCCGGGTGTTTTCCGCTTGGAAACCTTGTAAGACCCGTCGACACTTGTTTGACACGCTTAAACCCAAACAGGTTCAAGGGGGCGTGCCACCCCTAATTCAACAATGCATCACTTCTTCTTTTTGGGAACCAGCACCATCACCATCTGCCGACCCTCCAGTTTGGGGAACTGCTCCACCTGTGCCGCATCCACCAGATCGGCTTCGATGCGCTTCAGCTGCGCCATGCCAATTTCCTGGTGGGCCATTTCCCGGCCCCGAAAACGCAATGTCACCTTGACCTTATCGCCCTCTTCCAGAAAACGGATCATGCTGCGCATCTTGACCTGGTAATCGTTTTCGTCGGTACCCGGTCGCAGCTTGATCTCTTTGATCTGAATCTGTTTTTGCTTGAGCCGGGCCTCGTGCTGCTTTTTTTGCTCATGGTACTTGTACTTGCCATAGTTCATGATCTTGCAGACGGGCGGGTTGGCCAGCGGTGCAATTTCAACCAGATCCCTTTCCGCATCATCGGCCTTTGCCAAGGCCTCGCGGATCGTCACGACCCCCAGTTGCTCGCCGTCTTCTGCGACGAGCCGGACTTCGGGCGCATTGATTTCGCCGTTAATCCGCAGTTCCTTTTCCAGAGCGATGCTCGATCCCCTTAAAACACTTAAAAAAACCGCGGCGCCGCCTCTCAGGCAGCGCCGCCTCATTCTGTTTGCAGCAGTTCGATAAAGGACTCAACGGTCATCGCGCCCAAATCCTCACCGCCGCGCCGCCTTACGGCAACCTGCCCCGCTGCAACTTCCTTGTCCCCCAGCACAACATGGAAGGGCACCCGCTGCATCGAGTGGGCGCGGATTTTATAGCCAATCTTCTCGTTTCTCAAGTCCAATTCAACACGGAAGCCTTGTTTTTTAAGCGCATCGCGCACTTGTGCCGCGTAATCAGCCTGCGCATCGGTGATGCTCATCACCGCCACCTGCACCGGCGCCAGCCACAACGGCAGGCTGCCCGCGTGATGCTCGATGAGGATGCCGATGAAGCGTTCCATCGATCCCAGAATAGCGCGGTGCAACATCACCGGCGGTTTGCGGGTGTTGTCTTCAGCGACATATTCCGCACCCAGGCGCACCGGCAGGTTGAAGTCAAGCTGAATGGTGCCTACCTGCCAAAGACGCCCCAAGCTGTCTTTCAGCGTGAACTCGATCTTGGGGCCATAAAAGGCGCCCTCGCCCGGCTGCAAGTCGAAGGCCAGGCCATTTTGTTGCAGCGCCGCTGCCAGACCCGCCTCGGCCTTGTCCCAGGTTTCGTCCGATCCCACCCGTTTTTCTGGCCGAGTGGATAGCTTCACCAGCACATCGCTAAATCCAAAGTCGGTGTACACGCCTTGCAGCATCTGGATGAAATCCGACACCTCGGACTGAATCTGCTCTTCGGTGCAAAAAATATGCGCGTCGTCCTGCACAAAGCCACGCACGCGCATCAGACCATGCAACGAACCCGATGGCTCGTTGCGGTGGCAAGAGCCAAACTCGGCAATCCGCAACGGCAGGTCGCGATAAGAATGCAGGCCGTGATTGAAGATTTGTACATGGCCAGGGCAGTTCATCGGCTTGACCGCGTAGTCGCGGTTTTCCGATGCCGTGGTAAACATGTTGTCGCGGTAGTTATCCCAATGGCCGGATTTCTCCCACAGGGTGCGATCCATCACCGTCGGGGTTTTAACCTCTTGATAGCCATGCTCGACAAACTTGCGCCGCATGTATTGCTCAACCGCCTGCCAGATCACCCAGCCCTTGGGGTGCCAGAACACCATGCCCGGCGCCTCCTCTTGCAGATGGAACAACTCCAGTTGCTTACCCAGGCGGCGGTGATCGCGTTTCTCGGCCTCTTCCAGGCGATGCAGGTAGTCGGCCAGATCCTCTTTGGTGGCCCACGCCGTGCCGTACACCCGTTGCAACATCTCGTTTTTCGAGTCGCCACGCCAATACGCGCCCGCCAGTTTCATCAGCTTGAAATGCTTAAGCTTGCCGGTGGACGGCACATGCGGGCCTCGACACAAATCGACAAAATCGCCCTCGCGGTACAGCGACAAGGTCTGATCCGCCGGGATATCACGGATGATCTCGGCCTTGTATTTTTCGCCGATAGATTCAAAAAACCTCACCGCATCGTCGCGCGTCCATTCCTCGCGGGTGATGGGAATATCGCGCTTGGCCAGTTCTGCCATGCGCTTTTCCATCGCCGCCAGGTCTTCGGGCGTAAACGGGCGGGTGTACGAAAAGTCGTAATAAAAGCCGTTTTCCACCGCCGGGCCGATGGTGACCTGCGCCTCGGGAAACAGATCTTTCACCGCATAGGCCAACAGGTGTGCGGTGGAATGGCGGATCAGATCCAGGCCATCAGCGTCTTTGTCCGTCACGATCGCAAGCTGAACATCGCGCTCGATGCGATAGGCGGTATCCACCCACTGCCCATCAACCTTGCCCGCCAGCGCCGCCCGCGCAAGGCCGGCACCAATATTGGCGGCCACCTCGTAAACCGTGACCGGATTTTCAAAGACGCGTTCAGAACCGTCGGGCAGGCGAATGACAGGCATAACAAGATTTCAGAAAAACGAAGGCCGCGATTATAGGCGCGTATGCCCCGCAGATCAGCCCAGCGCGTGCAGGAATTCGTTGCGCAATTGTGCGTTGTCGCGCATTTCGCCAGCAAAGGCCTGCGTCACCACCCGCTCATCGCCGCGCCGGTCTTCACCCAACAGCAGGCAAAGCTGCTCGGCCTCGATGATGCAAGCGGCGGCGCGCGCCTTGCCGTGAGTGATCAGCGCATTGGCAATGTCGTGGGTCATCCACTCTTGATAAGTAAAGCGATGGCCGATGGCATCCACCATGCGGGCGATGCGACCAAAGCCGTGCAACCTGCCGCCGGGCAGGTAGGCCACATGCGCCACCCCGCGAAACGGCACCAGATGATGCGGACACACCCCATGCACGGCAATGCCACGCACGACAACAAGATCAGAACGGTCATCCGCAAAGCCTTCCCCCAGCGCCTCGCCAGGGTCGATCGCATAGCCGCCCAGCAAGCGCCGCTGCCACAACTCGCGCACCCGCTCGGGCGTGCGGCTGGTGTGCGCGTTGTCCGGCGCGATGCCGCTGGCCTTCAAAAGATCGCGGATCGCCTGCTCGAAAGCCGCCGCGTCAAATTCGCCGCAACGGGCAATCCCCAAATGGCCGGAACCTCCCGGCGCGTGATCGTCGCAACAATGACTCATAGCCTTACCCTCAATCTGGCAGGAACAAGGTTAACAGATCATTCAAAAACCGTTGCCCCAATGGCGTAGGTTGCAACCGATCGTTGTGCAACAGCCCCCGCGCCCGTGCGCGGGCCAGTTGCGGCGCACAATTGAGCAACGGCAACCCCGTACGCTCGGTAAACAGCCCAACCTCCACGCCTTGCGTCAAACGCAGCGCGTTCATCATGAATTCAAACGGCAGGTCGCAAAGCGCAACCGGCGTTTCGACATAGGCCTGCATCGTACCTGCGTGCTGCATATAAACCTCGGGGCGCTTTGCCCGTGCCTGCCGCACGATGCCCTCGGGCAACGACAGCTTGGAATGCGCCCCGGCACCAATCCCCAGGTAGTCGCCAAACTGCCAGTAATTGAGATTGTGCCGCGCCTGCTGCTGTGGGCGCGCATAAGCCGATGTTTCGTAATGCACAAAACCCGCGATAGCCAGCGTATTCTCAATCAAATCCTGCATCCCGGCAGCCTGATCGTCATCGGGCAAAGCTGCCGGCGGCGTATGGCCAAACGCCGTATTCGGCTCCAGGGTCAGGTGATAACAAGACAAGTGATCCGGTTGGATGCCTATGGCAATGTCCAGATCGCGCTGCAAATCCGCCCCGGATTGCCCTGGCAAGGCATAGATCAAATCCAGATTGAGATTATCGAAAATCTCCCGCGCTGCCTCGGCTGCTGCACGCGCCTGCGCGCCATCGTGGATGCGGCCAATCCGGCCGAGTACCGCATCGTCAAAGCTCTGCACGCCCAGCGACAGGCGACTCACGCCGGCAGCACGATAGCCGGTGAACCTGTCAACCTCGAAGGTGCCGGGGTTAGCCTCCAGCGTAATCTCGGCGGCCGGGTGCACCCGCAACAGCGTGCGCACCCGTGTCAACAACCGATCGATGGCCTCCGCCGAAAACAGACTCGGCGTGCCGCCCCCCATAAAAATGCTGACCACCTCCCGCCCCCACACCTGCGGCAACGCCGCAACCAGATCGCGCTCCAGCGCATCCAGATAAGCCGCTTCGGGAATCACATCAGCCGCATGCGAATTGAAGTCGCAATACGGACACTTGCGTACACACCACGGCAGGTGGATATATAGAGAAAAAGGTGGCGGGGAAATCAACGGGCTTAGGAGGAGACAAACCATTCAAAAAACGCACCGAGGGCTCGGAGCAATCAGAATGGGGCCGCGCAGTTTACCTCTATTCAAACCCATGCGGCGACGGGTGCGTCGTGGCAAACGATTCCCGGAGAAAACCGGCATAGTGTTCCTCGTCCTTGTTGCGGCTGGGCAGGGGCAGATAGTCGCCGAAAGCCGCAGTTTGCCGCGCCGTAGGCAGAAAACAAAAACGCGCCGTAGGGCGCGTTTTTGTTTGATACTTGGCGGAGTGGACGTCCGCAGGCGGACGATACGACAACATCCACGAGAATCCACTACGCATTGTTTAAAAACGACTTTCGAGCCGGATGTAGTCTAACACAATCCAGCGAAAACCGTTAGAATCCACCTATCTCGCGTGGGTAGGAATGTGGGTAGATAAATGGCTCGCCTCGTCGAAAAGCTCACCCCGCTGGCGGTCGGCAAGCTGACCAAGCCGGGCTATTACGGCGACGGCGCGGGGTTGTGGTTGCAGGTGTCGCCGTCCGGCTCGAAGAGTTGGATATTCCGCTTCACCCTGGCCGGCAAGCAGCGCGAGATGGGATTGGGCGCGGTGCATACCGTCAATCTGACCGAGGCGCGGGCGAAGGCGAAGGAATGCCGGCAGTTGTTGCTTGAGGGCAAAGACCCCCTCGACGCGCGGCGCTCGATCAAGCAGGCCGAAGCGCTGGAGCGAGCCAAGGCGATGACCTTCGACCAGTGCGCTACCGCCTACATCAGCGCCCACCGTTCGGGCTGGAAAAACGAGAAGCACATCGGCCAATGGGAAAACACGCTCGAAGCCTACGCCAGCCCGATCATCGGCGCGCTGCCGGTGGCCGAGGTCGATACCGCGCTGGTCGTCAAGGTGCTGGGGCCAATCTGGGAGACCAAGACCGAAACCGCTACCCGCCTGCGCGGGCGCATCGAGAAGATTCTCGACTGGGCCACCGTCAGCAAATACCGCCAGGGCGAGAATCCAGCGCGCTGGCGCGGTCATCTGGAAAACCTGCTGGCCAATCCCAACAAGATTGCCAAGGTCGCACACCACCCGGCGTTACTGTGGCGCGAGATCGGCGGTTTCATGGGCGAGTTACGCAAGCAGATCGGCACGGCAGCACGTGCCCTCGAATTTACGATCCTCACAGCCGCCCGATCCGGCGAAGTACGCGGCGCAACCTGGGCAGAAATCGACCTCGATGCCGGCCTGTGGGTTGTGCCGGCCGAGCGCATCAAGATGGGCAAGGAACACCGCGTTCCGCTCACAGCATCTGCTATTGCCCTGCTCAAGGAACTGCCTCGCGAGGGTGAATTGGTCTTCCCCGGCGCGAAAGAAAATGCCGCACTCTCGGACATGAGTCTTACCGCCGTGCTGCGCCGGATGAAGCGCACCGACATTACCGTCCACGGCTTCCGCTCCACCTTCCGCGACTGGTGCGCGGAATCGACCAATTTCCCGCGCGAAGTCTGCGAGCACGCGCTGGCGCACAGCCTGCCGGACAAGGTGGAAGCCGCCTATCGGCGCGGCGATCTACTCGACAAGCGCGTGCAGTTGATGAAAGCCTGGGCCGACTACTGCGCCAGGCCGCAGGCCGAAGCCAGCGTGACCAGCATTGGCCGTGCCCGCAAGGCCGCGTCAAAGAAAGTTTGACGGCGTCCCATGCCGTTTGCTAATATCCAAACCATTCCGACGCAAGTCGGCTTGTCGAACGGGGGAAACCTCGGCGACACAACCTGCCGAAAGGCAGCCCAGCGGCCACCATTGAGTGGCCGTTGTCATTTCTGGTAATGCAGTGACCTACCTTTGCTATATCGACGAAGCCGGCTGCACCACCCCGTTGCCCGGCGCGCAAACCGACATCCAGCCGGTGCTGGTCATCGTCGGCCTGATCGTCGATGCTGCCAAGGTGCGCAGCCTGACGCTCGATTTCCTGAATCTCAAGCGCCAGTATTTCCCCAAGAAGTTCGGCAACGGCAACCACCAGCTCGACGATGTGCTCATCGAAATCAAGGGTTCCGATCTGCGCTCCACCATCCGCAAACAAGGCGCACACGCCGACGCCACGCTGAAATTCATCGACGGCACGCTCGACCTGCTGCGCACAAACGAAGCCCGTCTGTTCGCGTCCGTTTGGGTCAAGGGCATCGGCAAGCCTATCGACAGCCGCGCCATCTACACCACGTCCATCCAGGCGGCCTGCCGCAACTTCTCGGCCTTCCTCGACTGGCGCGACGATACCGGCTTCATGGTCGCCGACTCGCGCACGCCCGCGCTCAACACCCAAGTCTCGCATTCGATCTTCACGCAGAAATACCGCGCCAAGGGCGACCCGATGAGCCGCCTGCTCGACCTGCCTACCTTCGGCCACAGCAACAACCACGTCCCGCTGCAAATCGCCGACATGCTCTGCTCGACGCTGCTGTTCCCGATGGCCACGGCCACCTACTGCGACGGGCAGATCACCAGCAAGCACGTCCGAGGGCGCGACAAGTTCATCAAGCGCCGCTACGCCAGCCGCATCAAGGCGCTGCAATACCGTTACAAGGATGCGGCCGGCCTGCCGCAGGGCGGCGTGTATGTCAGCGACGGCTTGCAGAACGGGAAATCGGAACTGCTGTTCCAGTTCGCCACCTGATTTCTACCCGCTCCGTCACGGCGCTTGCAACACCCCCCCGCAAGCCCCGCGCCGTCGCTACCGCATCGCATCCTGAACCCCGCCGTCGCGCGATGAAGCCGCGCCACGGCTTCGCGCGTTCCTTTACCGCCGTCCCGCCAGCGCCGACTTTTGCCCTTGGCGATCGTTCGCGCGGACTGCCCGCCGCCTGCGCCGTCAGCTTCGCTCACGGCTACGTCGGCTACCTCAAACCCAGCTTGCTCGCGGCGCTCGACTGCACCCTGCCAGGCCGGGGTAAATCGCAAGCGATTCAACATAACAGCGCATTACCCAAAGTCGGCCAGTCGCTCCGCTCAAGCTGCGCTTGGTGGCCGACCGTTGCGCGCCCTCGCGGGTTCGGGTAATGGTCTGTTATGTCTTGCGCCGCCGGCCTGGACAACGGCCTGATCGGCGCTGCGCGTGGGTCTATTCAGCGCTCTGTGCGCAAGGCGGTGTTGGTCCCCCGCCCGCCCGGCGGGTTTGCCTGCGGCGGCTCGCACTGCGTTGCTCGTTTCCGCCTCGGCAACCCCGCACCCGTCCGCCCCGCGGGGCTCCCCACCAAGCTACCGCCGTTGCTCCAGCGCCGACTTTTCGCTCGGCAGGCTGCGCGGCAACCCATATCGCCGAGTCTGAACTCCCCAGCTACCCGGCGTGACATTCAGCCGGTAATGGCGCAGCAAGGCGATATAGATAATCCACGACCCCTTCACCAAATTGTACGCATGAGCAAAGTTGAAATTCCCGACCGGTGCAGTTTTAGGGTCTGTCTCAACAAGGTGCACCAAGGTATTTCTGACCTCGTGCAATTGTCCTGCCAGTTCTACAAGGCTTCGATGAAGCCTCAAATCCTCGGCAATCAACTGCGGGTGGTGCGTCCGTGCAATCGGATCAATATCAAGCCATGGGGCGTCGGCAGGATGTCGGTGCTTGCAAGATAGGCGATAGTAGTTCGCGGCTGAAAGCAGCCAAACATGGGCAAAGATCGAAGCACCGATTGCCTGCGAATACTCCTCGCTCTGGGCAAAATGGTAACCGCTCAGGATCTTCAAATGCTCGGATCGGCCATATCGATCATCGTCGTTCGATATGCACGCATAGGACTTATTCGCCAACACCACCCGATTCTGCTCGAAGGCACCGGCAAGATGGCGAAAGCACAGATCGCACAGGCGAGTGTAATGATCATCCTGCAATTCCAGGAACCCAGTAAGGGATGACTTGAGGAGAAGTGGCACGTCTATTCCAATCTGCTTGGCAACTCAGGCCGCTGTCATTATTACCACCGTCTCGCCAGCGCCGACTTTGACAGTCAGCACGATTAAGGCAAGCGCTTGCGTATCAGTTCTCGAAGATTCGTCTCGCCCTTACAACAACCGAATCACGCCGCCCTTGATAAGAATCTTCCCTTTGCGAGAAAGCATATCGAGCTCGGTTTCCAGGCCCTTACGAACATTTTTACCCAGCCGCTGAAAACCCTTGGACTTGGCAAAGTCGCGCAAGAAAACATCCAGTGGCACCGTTCCGCCGAGGCTGCCGAGCAATGCCTCCACCTGGCCATGATCGAAGTTCATGCCAATGGACATCGGTATCACGACATCGCCATCGTCTTCGGCCTCAATCACCGGCTCTGCCACCAGAGACAGGCCGTTCTCGGTCTCGAAACCATTGCGGATCAGGTCATCCAACTCATGAATCAAGGTCATGTTCGATTCCGGCGCTTCCACGTTGTCCGCTTCGGGCGGAATTCCAAGTTCGCCGAGGCGATCAAACACCGGCCGCATTGCCAACTCTGGATTGCGGAAAAAAGCGCTGCCGCGAATCCTGACAAACTGCCAGCCAAGGCGCTCGAGAATCGACTGGCGCTCCATATCCTCGGCCAGCTTCTCCATCGGGTGATAGCGGTCGCCATCGCATTCAACAGCCAGTCGCTTGCCGGCACCCTCAACCACCATATCGATGCGGAAATAGCCGACCTGCCACTGGGACTTCACCCGATAACCGGCATCGGTCAATCGCTTGAGCACATCCCGCTCGAACGGTGACTCGGTCTTGCCGACCTCCTGGTTGTAGGCCCGTAGGGATGCCAGCGGATCACGGACATGCTGTAGCAGTTTCAACCGAATATCGGCCGTCTTCAGATGCATATCCGGATCGAAGGAGTGCATCACCCACATCTGGTCCCGCGCACGACTGGCCGCAACGTTGTAGCGTTTCTTGATCAGCTCGAACGCCCCTTCGCCAGTGGTCCGCAAAGGGCCTTCGGTGGCGGCGCTATCGACCATGGACAGAAACATGATGTCCCGCTCGTCGCCCTGAAATTCGCCGGAGATGCCAGCCTGAATGCGCCGCTTCTCGATCTCGACCCCAGGCACTTCCTTGTGCAACATCGACTGAATCAGCAAGGCCTGTGGCTCGCCCAACATGGAGATGATGCCAATCGATTTGTTGGCATACCGCGGATGCCGGATCATCGCCTTGATGGTGTCGATGATGCGACGGGCTTCGTTCTTGTTCGTATCGCCTTCCCGGACGCCATCTACCCGACACCCGACGCAGGCTGGCTTGATGTCGGTCGAATTGGACTCACGCAGCGGCTTGATCTTGCCTTCGTAGGAAAGCTGATTGCTGAAGGCAATAATTTCCGGAACGCAGCGGAAGTGTTCGACGAGACGGATCGAATCGCCAAAGGACTGCCGACCGATGTCGTAGATCGAGGACAGGTTGTCGAAGAGATGGGAGTTCGGGATGTCCTGCAGCATCGACTTGCGCAGGTTCTCCAGAATGGTCTGCGCTTTGCCGACCCCCAGTGGCGTGACCTGCTCATGGTCGCCGACCACGATGATCTGCTTGCCCAAGTAGAGCGGAATCAGGGCATTCAAGTCAGCCTGACTGGCCTCGTCGATGATCACCATGTCGAAGCGCGTCGACGCCGGATCGAAACTCTCGGCCATGATCGAGATCGGCATGATCCAGACCGGCACCGCGTCGGCACACTTCTTCATCAGCCGCCGGGCCTCGGACAACAGGAGGTGACGCTTGTCGAGTTGCTTGGTCGAAATCAGTCGCTTGGTGGTATCCAGCCAGCCCACCAGCGCCTGCCGGATCGAGTGGTTGCCTTGCAACCGTTCAAGCTGCTTACCCCAGGCCTTGGCATCGATCAGCCATTCGGTGACCTGTCGCAACGTTTCACGGGTGCGGTCAATCTGCCGCTGCAATTCGTGGGCATCGAGCTTATCGCGATCGGCTAGGGTGTCGTGCAACTGGCGCCATGTCCAGGCCATCCCGACGTCGCCGGGAAGCTTTCCAGTATTGTGAGGCGGCACCCGGTGAGTAATCTGTTCTGCCCACCCTGGCGCGACCAACGCCAGTTTGGCCGCCAGTGCATCCCGTTCCGCAACCATTGGCTTGACCGCATGGAGGCGTCGCGCATACTCAAGTGCGCCCGCATAGACCTCTGGGTTGCGTGAGCGAACGGCAGCAATGATGCGGCCAATGCAGCCGCTGTCCGGGGAGGTCGGATCAACCTGCGTCGCCAAATTCGCCAATCGGCTGAAGTTCGCCTCGCATTCGCGCAACTTGCGACGCCCAGCCTCCTTTTCTAGCAATGTCGGCAAGATCGACGAGGCAAGTCGCTCGATGGCAAGGTATTCCGAAATCTGGCTTGCTTCACGCGGCAAGGTGGCAATCAGGCCTTCGAGCTTGAGTCCTTCGGTCTTCAGTCGTTCGGCAAGCGACACCCAGACCGAGGCATGCCAATCGAGGCAGCGCCGGATTTCCGGAATCAGCGCGCGACAGGCCAGTTCCGGCGCTGTTCCCAAGGCACTCAGCGGCTGCTGGATGCGCTCCCCGATCATCGTATTCCAGGGAAGTTCAAGACTGGCGCGCAGATGCTCAAGTTCGGCCAGATGCCCCAAGGCTTCGAAGTGATCGCGATGATTGGGCTGGCCGGCGGTGACAGAAGTCGTCTTGATGAATTGGCGCCACTCTGAGCGGGTCGCCAGTTGCAGAAATCCCAGCTTGCCGCCGGCATCGATGTGCTCGCATATCTCCACGCTGACCTGCCGCTGTCGATAGACTGGCATGGCATCCGACAGGCGGGGGCGATGCTGAAGAATCAGGGCATGCCGAGCATTCGCTTCGGCGGCTTCCTCGATGTTGGCAATCAGACGTTCCCAGACTTCACGCTCGGTACCGCCGTGAATGCCGGAAACGATCGCATAAGGTCGCCAAGCTTGGCGACGCAGATCATCGGAAAACTCCGCTGCAAGATCGTTCGCGAGCTTTTCCAGAGGTTCGCTGCCTTGTTCCGTGGCTTGCCAGCGGTCAGCCCCTGGCGTGAGGTCCGTGGTGGTGAGATGTTGATATTCGGAAACCATCACCTGGAACTGACGTTCGGAGGGCAGCACCGTCAGTTCGGGCAATGGATGCCTTGCATCCTGTTCCTCTTCTGCACTGTACGAAGTCCCCAGCGCATACAGGAGCACCGATTCCTGATCTGAGAGGCTGACCAGTGCACCGAGTTTGACCGGTGAAGGAATCCAGCTGTGATCATCGCGATTAGCCAAGACGAAACGGGCCGCATCGGATGGCGTGAAGTAACGCTCGCCGACCGCGATCTCGCGATATTCGTTTTCGAGAGCCTCGCGCAGCTTGTGGCTGAGTTGTTTGGTCTGCGTCAGGAGCTTCCGTCGCTCGGACTCGAACTGCTGTGCCTTCTGCAACAAGCTCTCGGCTGTATCACCGGTCAACCGCTCGGTAATCGAACTGATCGATGACTCCAGTTGCCGACGTGCATCCTGGTCGCTGCCAAGCACCGACACGGCGAGAGGGCGCAGAACCTCCGGCACCTTGTCTCGCACCACGCGCAGCGCCTTGGCGGTCTGGGCGGTGACGAGAATCGACTTGCCCTGGGCCAAGAAATGACCGATCAGGTTGCCGATGGTGTGGGTCTTGCCAGTACCAGGAGGCCCCTGCACGATGACCGAACCTTTGTTCTCCAGCCGCCGAATGATCTGGAGCTGTTCGTCATTTACCTCCTTAGCCAGCAGGATGTCATCGTCGTTGAAACCGTTGGCAGGTGGCCCCCCGGCCAGAACACTGCTTCCACTACTGGAATCGCCCAGGCCGGAGTTTTCCCATTCCGTCACTGTACCGGTGATCTGGGCCAGCGACGGCGGGAAGACAGTCTGATGCTCAATGTCGTCGATGATGGCGTCGACTGCGTTGGCGATGCCGGCAATCCGCTTGCGCAGCACCAGCACCATGTCTCGATACAGGCGCGGTGTGGCGGTCGGCCCCTCCCGCGGAATTTCGTCGAGGTATTCACCCTTGAGCGGCGAGACAGTCTGGATGAACGCCTTGAGAAAGGCTTCGGTATCGTCCCAGCCCAGCGGGTGATATCCGGCGTTTTCGAGTTCCGTCTTGCGATTGCGGATCGCCCCAGGTGCCACATCGGTCAGATCAGGAAACAAGCTGCCATAGATTTCAGACTCCCGATCCGTTTCATGAATCGTGAATTCTGGGATGTTGGCATCAAAGCGCAGCTCAACCCGCTTCAGCAGGATCGGATGGTTGATTGCGACCGGGCCATCGATACCGGAGACAGCCTGCCAGAGGAAATGCCCGTCGGCGACCAGCAGTTCCAGCTCCTCGCCATCTTTCTCTATGGCGGAGTAAATGTCGTAGAAAATCTCGAAGAAGGACATGGCCTTGCGCGCGACCATTTCCGGCTCAACCCAGGCCTTCCGCTGCTCCGACCATGCCCTGAAATCAGCAACGCGCTGGGGTTCGTCGTCAAAGCGAATGGTGATCGTCTCGCCATCATCATCCGTGGCGTTCTGACTGGCGGTGTACAACGCCTGCTTGGTCAGATCATCCCAGTTGGGCAGGAGCCATCCCTGCAGGGATGCCGGTGGCGCCGGGCACCTGGTCAGCTGCGGGCGATGTACCCTGATCAGGGTGTCCGGCACCTCCTGAGCGTCTTCGGTACGCACCGGACGAAACAACTGCATCGAGGGGTGATTCGGCATGTCGGCCAGTCGAACCACCTTCGGCTGTTCCGATAGCGCGCGCACCGGCCGAAAGCGCAGCTGATTGGCTTCCTTCAGGAACTGGTACAGCTGGCGGATTTTGCTCTTGACGATATCGTTCACGACGAGCTCTCCCGTGGCTCAAAGCGCTTATTGTTGCCTGGTCTCAGGCTCACCTGATGAGCGTCTCGTAACATGAAGTAGCCAAAAGCGGAATGTTCGTTCAGTGTTTTTTTACAAGTCCGCAAGTGTATAGCAACGTCCGGCATAATCCATCATTCCATATGGGTTTTCGCCACATTCGCCAGGGGGATGCGCATGGCCAGCCATTACTCGATCAAGGGCTTTCTTCGCAATACGCCGAACGCCCTGCTTGCCCGCTACTTCACGGCGCGCGAGGTCTTGCAGGATTTCGACTTCAAGGGAATCAAGGAAACCAAGATCGACCCGCTGTTCGAGGCGTGGATGAAGCTGCCGGAAGCGCAACGGGCGAAGCTGGAAACAGAGCTGCGCGCGATCAGCGACATGAGCAATGAGAAAGGCGTCAAGGCGATCATCGACGAGGCGGCGTTCCACATGAACGAGGCAGACGAGCACCCCGCCTTTGTCGCACTGCTGATGGGCCTGCCCGGCCACCACGAGCGGGCGATGACGACGTTTCTCGATTATCCGAATCTCTGGAAGGGCGCGGCGCGCTTCTACCACGCCGACACCTTGAGCTACTGGCGCAAGCGCAAGAACCTGCCGAAAGTGAAAGCTGCCACCGAGCCGGCCGACATTGAAGCGCTCTCGGCGGCGATCAAGGGCTATTACCAGCCCACCGAAGGGCGCGCGAAGCATTGCCGGGTGGAACCCTATCGCCGCAACGAGCTGGAATACTTCTTCGCCTTCCCCGAGGACTACGCGCAGAACGAACACGAATGGAAAGGCGACGAACTGGGCCTGCAATCGCGCCACCCGCCTTTCGAAATCGTCTTCGTCTGGGATGCCAACGATGGCCGCCTCGAACTGCATCTGACCGGCGACAAGAGCGCAGTGAAACCCTTGCAGGCGATCTTCGCCAAGACGATCCTGAAATGCGACAAGCTGCCGGACGAGCTGACCGACAACCGCGTCTATAACCTCTTTCCGCTGCGGCGCAAGGATTTCAATTTCACCTGGGATGCCGCCAGCGGCATCGAGTCGGTGCGCGTCAGCAAGCTGCGGCTGGCATTGAACAAGAACAGAAAGCTCACGCTCGAAGCCAACCCCAAGAACGACCCCGACGCGATCTATAAGCTGCTGGAGAAGCTTTCGCCTTCGCTGCAAAGCCATGAATACCAGATCAGCCAGGTGGGCATCACGGCGATGGTGAAGCTCGACCCCAAGGCGCCGGCCAAGAAAGTGGACTTCAATGTGAGCTATCCGGATTCCTGCTCGCTCAAGCATGACGAGGTCGGCATGAAATTGCGCGCCATGCTCACGGCCTCGGGCATCGAGCCGAAGGAACCAGCCGACAGCGCCGCAGCTACCGATACCGCCGTCCCACCAGCGCCGACTTTATGAACCAGGCCGATGTGCTGCCTGCCGTACTCGACCGCCTGACAGCGGCGGCCGGCGAGGTGGCGCTGTTCTCCGAGCGCGAGCTGGCCGAATGGCCGGCGGCGGCCTTGGCGCAGATCAAGGCCGAGGGCCTGCTGGTCAAGGGGTCGCCCGCCAATGTTGTGGTCTGCCCCGGCTGCGAGGACGACTGCGCCATGCCGGTGGAGACCGACACCACGCCCGGCGGCACCCTGCGCGCCTTCGTTGTCTGCGACCAGCGCGACGACGTGGCGCGCGTCGCCATTGCCCGCGATCTGCTGGAGCAATGGACTTGTTCGCCGGAACGGGTGGCCGATGTGTTGGCGCAGCTGCTCGGCATTCGGCGTTCCGGCAACGATGCGACGGCCCGGCGCTGGGATGTGGGCGTGCTCAAGGGGGCCAAGGGTTCTTCGCATGTCGTGCTCAGCATCGAGCGAGAATTGCGACTGACCATCGCCGGCCACAGCCTGCCGGTGGTCGATGTGCTGGAACTGAACGACAAGGGGCTGAGCATCGAACGGCGGGCGCTGCTGCGCTGTGTCGATAACCCCGTGGCAGCGGCAGGCGATGAACCATCCGCCGCGCAGCGGCGCGACCGACTGCGCAAGCGTCGCAACGAATTGAAGTCGGCAGGCAAGCGCAACTTCAACCAGTTGCTGGCCGCAGAGGAAGGCATTTCGGTATCGGCGATCAAGCAACTGTTGCAGGAGAAAAAGCAGCCGGAAACCTGGCTCGGCGGCAATCTGGCCACGAAGAGGACTGTCCAGAAGAAACCGAAGTCCCAGCGCTGACGCGGCTTTCCGCCGTGTGAGCGAGACATATTGCGGGACAGTACCCTGTCCCGTTCGCAATGCGCGTCATGTTCAACAACGCCCAACGAGGTGCCAACATGACGACTACCATCCTCCGCCTTCCCGCCGTGCTCCGCGAACGCGCCCGCTCGCGCAGCGCCCACTACCTCGACATCCAGCAGGGGCTGTTCACGCACCCGGTGCAGATCGGCATGCGCGCCGTGGGCTGGCCGGCCTCGGAAGTCGCCGCGCTCAACGCGGCGCGCATCGCTGGCAGGTCTGAAGCCGAGCTTGGCGACCAGCTCGCGAATCTCGGCTTCAGGCCGGTCAGCGAGCGCGCCGGCAGGCGCGAAAGCGCGGCCCGTTGGTTGGGCGTAGGCCACGGATGCGCAGCACTGGATAACCCCACGCGCAGCGCCGAATAGCGACGTTGGATGTGCAGGGGCGCAAGACATAACTGCGCTTATGCGCACCCGCAGGGCGCGAAGCGCTCGGCTATCAAGCGCAGCTTCGGCGGAGCGACTGGCCGAGTGAGCATAAGAGGCTGTTATGTTCAATGCGTAGCGCAGCGGAGCATTTACCCCGGAGCGGCCTGTGTGCAGTCAAGCGCAGCGAACCGATCAGTTCTTTCCCCGACGTAGCCGACGAAGCCGTGAGCGCAGCTGACGGCGCTGGCGGCGGGCAGTACGCGCGAACGGCAGCCAAGGGCAAAAGTCGGCGCTGGCGGGACGGCGATAGCAGGAGTGATAAAGCCAGTGGCGCAGCCTCTGGCGTGGTGGAGCACCCGACACGGTAGCCGCCTGCAAGCCGCAAGCTGGCGAGCGGTATTTTGCTGGCCAGCGCCGTGGCGCAGCGGCGGCGGGGCAGGAGGTGGGGCGGTGATCGGAGGCACTGAGCCGTGGCGCAGTATTTTCGCGCGACGGCGGCGGTTGAGTACGCGACGCGGTAGCGACGGCGCGGGGCTTGCGGGGTTTGTTGCAAGCCCCGTGACGGAGCGGGTAGAGAGTAATTCCTACCGAAAGTCAGTCCTGGCAGGACGGCAATCCAGCCCCAAAAAAGCGGCGTGGGTAGAAATGTGGGTAAGAAAGCAAAAACGCCCCGAAAGGGGCGTCTTTGCGATGTACTTGGCGGAGTGGACGGGACTCGAACCCGCGACCCCCGGCGTGACAGGCCGGTATTCTAACCAACTGAACTACCACTCCACATCGCCGCGAACAGTGCCTCGGCGAGGTCGCGCACTATAAGCAATCTCCTTTTTCAAGGCAAGCATTTTTTTGCTGGCAGCGGTTGAAATTCCGGGTGGGGTACCTTATCTGGCGCAGCAATAGAAACTTGACGGAAACCATGCCATGCGCTTTGACAAACTCACTACTCCATTCCAGCAGGCCATCCAGGACGCTCAGAGCCTGGCGCTGGGCAACGATAATTTATATATCGAGCCACTGCATGTGCTCGCGGCCTTACTCAATCAACAGGAAGGCGGCTCGCGGGCGCTGCTGCAACGCGCCGGGGTGCGGGTTCCGGCCCTGATGAACGACGTGCAAAAGGCGCTCGACCATCTGCCCAAGGTAGAAGGCGAGCACACTGAGGTTCAGGTATCGCGTGATCTGACCCAGATTTTTAACCTGACCGACAAAGAAGCGACCAAGCGCGGCGACAGCTTTATCGCCAGCGAGCTGTTTTTGCTGGCCTGCGTGACCGACAAGGGCGACGCCGGGCGCATCCTCAAACAGCATGGTGCCGACCGGGCGCATCTGGAGGCTGCCATCGACGCCGTGCGCGGCAGCGACAAGGTGAACTCGGCAGATACCGAGGGGCAGCGCGAATCGTTGAAAAAATACACGCTGGACCTGACCGAACGGGCTCGTTCCGGCAAGCTGGATCCGGTGATCGGTCGCGATGACGAGATCCGTCGTGCCATTCAGGTGTTGCAACGGCGCACCAAAAACAATCCGGTGCTGATCGGCGAACCGGGCGTGGGCAAAACAGCGATCGTCGAAGGTCTGGCACAGCGCATCGTCAATGGCGAAGTACCCGAAACGCTGAAGGACAAACGGGTGCTGGTGCTGGACATGGCGGGGCTTTTGGCCGGCGCCAAATACCGGGGCGAGTTTGAAGAGCGACTGAAGGCAGTGCTGAAAGAAGTGGCGCAGGATGAGGGCCGCATCATCCTGTTCATCGATGAGATCCACACCATGGTCGGCGCGGGCAAGACCGAGGGCGCGATGGACGCCGGCAACATGCTGAAACCGGCGCTGGCGCGCGGTGAATTGCATTGTATCGGTGCCACAACGCTGGACGAATATCGTAAATACATCGAAAAAGACGCGGCACTGGAAAGACGCTTTCAGAAGGTTCTGGTCGATGAGCCGTCGGTGGAAGCGACCATCGCCATCCTGCGGGGGCTGCAAGAAAAATACGAACTGCACCACAGCGTCGAGATCACCGATCCGGCCATTGTGGCAGCGGCAGAGTTGAGCCACCGTTACATCACCGACCGTTTCCTGCCAGACAAGGCCATCGACCTGATCGACGAAGCCGCGTCGCGCATCAAGATGGAAATCGACTCCAAACCCGAGGTCATGGACAAGCTCGACCGCCGCCTGATCCAGCTCAAGATCGAGCGCGAGGCGGTGAAGCGTGAAAAGGACGAGGCCTCGCAAAAGCGCCTTTCCCTGCTCGAAGACGAGATCCGCAAGCTGGAAAAGGAATACGCCGATCTGGAAGAAATCTGGAAGGCCGAGAAGGCCCAGGTGCAGGGCTCGGCCCACATCAAGGAAGAGATCGACCAGTTAAAAAGCCAGATGGCCGACTTGCAACGCCAAGGCAAGCTCGATCGCGTGGCCGAGATCCAGTACGGCAAACTGCCGCAGCTTGAAGCGCAGCTCAAAGAGGCCGAGACCGCCGGTGATGGCGATAGCAAACGCAGTTTCAAACTGCTGCGCAAAGAGGTTGGCGCCGACGAGATCGCCGAGGTCGTTTCGCGCGCCACCGGCATTCCGGTCGCCAAGATGTTGCAGGGCGAGCGCGACAAGCTGCTGACCATGGAAGATCGCCTGCACGCCCGCGTGGTCGGCCAGGACGAGGCCGTGCGCCTGGTGGCCGATGCCATCCGCCGCTCGCGCGCCGGCCTATCGGAGGAAAGCCGGCCTTATGGCAGCTTCCTCTTCCTCGGCCCAACGGGCGTGGGCAAGACCGAGCTGTGCAAGGCGCTGGCCGAATTCCTGTTCGACGCCGAGGACCACCTGATCCGCATCGACATGAGCGAGTTCATGGAGAAGCACTCGGTCGCCCGCCTGATCGGCGCGCCGCCCGGCTACATCGGTTACGAGGAGGGCGGTTATCTCACCGAGCAGGTGCGCAGGAAGCCTTATTCGGTGATCCTCTTCGACGAGGTCGAGAAGGCCCACCCCGATGTGTTCAACGTGCTCTTGCAGGTACTCGACGACGGTCGCATGACCGACGGCCAGGGCCGCACCGTGGACTTCAAGAACACCGTGATCGTGATGACCTCCAACCTCGGCAGCCAGATGATCCAGCAGATGGCCGGCTCGGACTACCAGGTGGTGAAGATGGCCGTCATGGGCGAGGTCAAGACCCACTTCCGCCCCGAGTTCGTGAACCGCATCGACGAGATCGTGGTCTTCCATGCGCTCGACGAAAAGCATATCGCCGGCATCGCCCGCATCCAGCTCAAGTACCTCGAGAAGCGGCTGGCGCGGCTGGAGATGAGCATGGAGGTGAGCGACGCGGCGCTGGCGCTGATCGCCGAGGCCGGCTTTGATCCGGTATTCGGCGCCCGGCCCTTGAAGCGGGCGATCCAGGAACGAATCGAGAACCCGCTGTCACGCAAAATCCTCGATGGCAGTTTCGGGCCGAAGGATTGCGTCAAGGTCGAGGCGAAGAAGGGGCAGGTCAGCTTCACGAAGGCCTGAGTTCCGTCGGGGTCGCCGCCTTGCAGGCGCCGTGTCGCCGGCGCCGACCCGTTTGCGCAACCGATGCCGGCGTTCGCATTCGATCAGCGTATCGCGTGGTAGCGGGGGCTTTCCGGCACCCCGGCGGGTGTGGACGCGCTCAAACAGTGTGGGATTGAGATTTTGCGATTTGAGGAAGAAACAAGCGGAAGTCAAAAGGATAATAGGGTATAAACAGTTGCCCTGCGTGGACAAGGGATAGCTGTCGCAACAGTCCTGCTGTGGCTTGGCGGGTAAAGAGCCGCAAAGCGGTGAGTGATGAATGGAGCATGAGGAAGCTGGAAAGGGGCTGCCGCGCAATAAAATAAATGCAGCTATGTGCGGATGGGTCTCTTTTCCTTATTCCAGGAGGAAGCACCATGAAGATGAGATGGGCGAAGTGGGCGGTGGTTGTAGCGTGGGCGGCAGGAGCGTTATCCGCCTATGCGGCTGAGATGCAGACGGAAGGCGTACTGGTCGCCTCCGGGCATCCGGAGTATCCGCCGTTCATGTGGCAGGAGGGGGATAAAATTGTCGGGGTGGGGCCGGAGATCATGGCCACGGCGTTCTCCAAGCTGGGCGTCAAGGTCGAGGCTAGAGCAATTGGTCCTTGGGACAAGGTGGTCAAAGATGCGGGTGACGGCAAGATCGACGGGGTGGTAGCCCTTTTTATAACCGACGAAAGAGTCAAGTTTCTGGATTACTCTGCTCCCTATGCCCAAGACCCCGTGGCCATCTTTGTAAGCAAGGAGCGCATGTTTCCATACAGCCATTGGAACGACTTGATTGGCAAGAAGGGAATCACAACCATTGGCGACAGTTATGGCCAGGTGTTCGACGAGTTCATCAACACCAAACTGACGGTCAGACGACTGAATACGGTGGAGGACAATTTAAAAGAGCTTTTGAACGGTCAGGCTGACTATTTCATCTATGGCATGCATGCCGGGTTGCTCGGATCCCATAAAGCGGGCGTGGTCGAGCGGATCGCCTACCTCAAACCGTACGCCGCCAGCGAGAATTTCTATATGGCCGTTTCCAAGAAGTCGCCCTATGCCAAGCATATTCCGGAAATCAACAAGATCATCGCCGGACTGGCGCAGGACGGCACGGTCGCCAAGCTCACGACCAAATATCTGGGATACTACGAACAGCATGTCTTGCGCCGCGTGCAGCGCCTGGTGGAGGACGGCATCGACTTCTACGGGGAACACGGAGCCGATAAGATGTTTGCGGAAATCAACAAGTCCGACGGCCGGTTCAGTCGCGGCGATCTCTATCTGTTCGCCATGGACCTGAACGGCAAATGCCTGGCCCACGGCGCCAAGCCCGAGCTCATCGGCACGGATATGCTCTACCAGGCGGATGTGGACGGGAAGAAGTTTGTCAGGGAGTTTGTCGAGGTGGCGAAGACCAAAGGCGAAGGCTGGGTCGACTACAAGTGGCCGTATAAACAGACCGGCGAAGTCGAACCGAAGATATCGTATGTCAAGCGCGTAGACGGCAAGGATCTCTTCATCGGCTGCGGCTTTTATGTGACCAAGTGAGGTCGGCCAGAGATCCTGCTCAAATCGCTTGAGCAGGAAATCGTGGTCTGACCCCTATTATTCTTCCTATTATTCTTATTCCTTTCCAGCCAATCCTTTGAAGTAGGCGAGGATGAGTTCCGGCAAATCGCCGCTGTAACCGCCTTCCAGCAGGCTGAACAGCGGCACGCCGAGTTGGCGCAACTCCTGCCCCAGCCAGTGGAAGTCCTCGGCCTCCAGCGTTTCCTGCGCGATGGGATCGTGCGCGTAGGCGTCGAAGCCCGCCGACACCGCCACGAGGTCGGGCTTGAATTTCTTGAGCGCGTCGAGCGCGGTTTGCAGCGTCTTGCGATAGGCCGCGCGGGGCGTATGGGGCGCGACGGGGTAGTTGAAACAATTCTCGCCGCGCTGCGCCGTGCCGGTGCCCGGGTAGCACGGATACTGGTGAATGGAGAAGAACGCCGCGCCCGGCTTGTCGAGCAGGATGTCCTCCGTGCCGTTGCCGTGATGCACGTCGAAGTCATAGACCGCGACACGCTTCGCGCCGGTGGCGAGCGCTTCGAGGACGGCGATGGCGATGTTGTTCAGGTAGCAGAAACCCATGGCGCGGTTCTTCGTGGCGTGATGGCCGGGCGGGCGCATCAGGCTGAAAACCGTCTCGCCGGCGCGGGCGGACTTGAGCGCGGCAAGGGCGGCACCCACCGAGCGGCGCGCGTGATCGGCGATGCCCTCGTGCCAAGCCGTGTCGGCGTCGAAATCCTCCGCGACGTTCAACCGGGCGAGGTGGTCGCGGGCGTGGGCGCGCAGGATGGTTTCGTCCGAGACTTCGCCCGGTTTGTCCCACTGGATGGTCAGGTCTTTCTGCCCGCGCAACTTCTCGACGGTGGCGCGGATGCGCTCCGGTCGTTCGGGATGGCCCGGCGTCTCGTAGCCGGTGCAACGGTCGTCGGTGATGATCTTCACGCCGGTCATGAAACCATCAAAGGGACCGACTTCGCAAGGGTGGGAGCTTGACAACTTCCACCGGCAGTTCCTGCGCCCGACACGACGGCGCGCGGAGCAGGAGCATGATCAAGGAGAGCGGAGCGGCCAAATTCCGAAGACGCCTCATCGCTGTCAGTCTTCTCCCGCGCTCTGGCTCACCGCCCACAACCAGCCACCGCGCGAGGCGATGTACATCGTGCCGTTGGCCACCACCGGCGTGGCGTAGATCGTCGCGCCGATGTTGACCTGACTGAGGTCAGTCTTCCCGCAGGCGCACCGCGAGCACGTCGCAGGCCGCGTGATGGACCACGCTGGACGCGGTGGAACCCAGCAGCAGCCCCAGCCCGTGCCGGCCATGGGAGCCGACGACGATCAGATCGGCCTTGATTTCCTCGGCCACGCGAATGATTTCAACCTTGGGGCTGCCTGCCTCGACCCAACAATGGTCATCCGGGACGCCGTGAGTCGCGGCCATCGCCGCCAGCCGCGTCTTGGCGGATTCGACCATTTCATCGGTGAGATCCACCTCGAAGGGCGAAACGGCTCCAAAGGTGGTATCGACAGGCGGAAGGTAATCAACCACATGGAGGATATGCAATCGTTCCAGCTGACCGCCCGCCAGTTCGACGGCTTTTTGCAGGGCCCGGTTCCCGCTTTCCGAGAAGTCCTGGGCCACGAGCAGGGTCTGGTAAGTCATGTGTAACTCCGATTCACATCAAGGAAGGAAACCACATCATCATAATCCGCAGACTGCCCGCGGTGGACGAATAATAGGGGACAGACCACGATAAGGACAATAATAGGGGACAGACCACGATAACGATAATAATAGGGGACAGACCACGATTATTATGCCGGCGCTCGAATTCGATCAGCGCATCGCGTGGTAGCGGGGGCTTTCCGGCACCCCGGCGGGTGTGCCTGTGCCGCAGGCAGGACAGGAGGGCGGGTTTTGTGCAGCGCCAGGGGGAAACGGGCGGAAATACTCGATTGACGATGGGCCGGCAGGGCGGAGATACTCATAGGGTGGCGGTTGAATTTCCTATCCTTTTCGAAAAAGCCGGGCTTCTGGCGTGATGCCCGCCATCGGTACCGTGCCAACCGGAGTCACTCCGCATGATTCAGGCCTTCTGGTCGATCGAAACCGGTCAACTGCTGGAGCAGCTGGGAACCTCGGCACAAGGGTTAACCCTGCCGGAAGCGAAACAGCGGCTGGCGCGAGTCAGCCGTCTGAAGCCGCACCGGGCATCGGCCTGGTCGCTGCTGTGGGACCAGTTCAGAAGCCCGATCATCCTGCTGCTTTTCTGCGCGGCCGTGCTGTCGCTCACGCTGCTGGATGACGCGACGAACGGCCTGATCATCGTCTTCATTCTGCTCGCCAGCGGCTTGCTGAGCTTTTGGCAGGAACTGAGCGCCGCCGATGCCGTCGCAAAGCTCCTGGGGATGATCGAAACCAAGGTGACCGTGATCCGTGAGGGACAAGAATGCGAGACGCCGCTGGACTCAGTCGTGCCTGGCGACATCATCCGCTTGCGGGCCGGCGACCTGATCCCCGGCGATTGCCGGCTGCTCACGGCGCGGGACCTGTTCGTGAACGAGGCGGTGCTCACGGGCGAGAGCTTCCCCGCGGAAAAGTCGTGCGGCGTGCTGCCCGAGCCCACGCCGCTCGGCCAGCGAGTGAACTCCTTGTTCCTTGGAACCAATGTCATCAGCGGATTTGCCGCGGCCGTCGTGGTCGGGACGGGGCCCGAGACAGAGTTTGGCAAAATCTCGAAACGGCTGGAACAGAAACAACCGGAAACCGGGTTCGAACGCGGCCTGCGCCAGTTCGGCCAATTGCTGGTCCAGGTGGTGCTGATCATCACGGTGGTCGTGTTCGCGGTAAAAGTCGGCTGGCAGGACAAAGAGATCGCCGAGTCGCTGCTCGTGGGCCTGGCGCTGGCGGTCGGCATGACGCCGCAGTTGTTGCCCGCCATCACCAGCGTGGTGCTCGCCGCCGGAGCCAAGGCGATGGCCAAGCACCAAGTGATCGTCAAGCAGCTGCTGTCGATCGAGAACCTCGGCAGTATGACCGTGCTGTGCTCGGACAAGACCGGCACGTTGACGGACGGCGTGGTGCAACTTCAGGACGCGCTCGACCTGGCCGGCAGGTCGAGCGAGCCGGTCGCGCGGTACGCCTACTTGAACGCGTGCTTGCAAACGGGATTCGCCAACCCGATCGACCGGGCGATCCGCGACCGCCGGCAATTTGACACTTCCGGCGTCGAGAAGCTGGACGAAATCCCCTACGACTTCATCCGCAAACGGCTGAGCGTGCGCGTGGCCGAGAACGGCCAGAAACTGCTGATCACCAAGGGGGCGCTGGCCCAGGTGCTGGAGTGCTGCACGCAGGCCGCAATGTCCGGTGGCGAGCTGGTGGACCTTGCCGAGCAGCGGGCGGCCATCGACCGCCGATTTGCGGAGATGAGCCACGAGGGACTGCGCGTGCTCGGTCTGGCCATCCGCGCCGTCGATGCGCCGCACGTCAGCAAGGCGGACGAGCAGGGCATGACGTTTCTGGGCTTCCTCGTGTTCGCCGACCCGCCCAAAGCCGATGCCCCGGAGACGATCGCGCAGCTGCGGGACCTCGGCGTGACCCTGAAGGTCATCACCGGCGATAACCGCGCCGTGGCGACGACGATCAGCCGCCGGGTGGGGCTCGCCTCGCCGGTCATTGTCACCGGCTCCGACTTGCGCACGCTGAGCGCCGCAGCCCTCGTCCAGCGGGCTCGCCAGGCTGACGTGTTTGCCGAGGTCGAACCGAACCAGAAGGAGCAGATCATCCTCGCGCTGAAGCAGTCCGGCGAAGTGGTCGGCTACCTGGGGGATGGCATCAACGACGCTTCTGCGCTGCACGCGGCGGACGTCGGCATCTCGGTCGCCTCCGCTGTCGACGTGGCCCGCGAAGCCGCCCAGATCGTGTTGCTCCAGCAAGACCTCGGCGTCCTCGTGCGGGGCGTGCGCGAGGGCCGGCGAACGTTCTCCAACACGCTGAAGTATGTGTTCTATGTCATCGCCGCGAACTTTGGCTACATGTTCAGCCTGTCCGTGGCGTCGTTGTTCCTGCCGTTCGAGCCCTTGCTCGCGTCGCAGATTCTGCTCGTCAATCTGATCGCCGACTTCCCCGCGATGGCCCTGGCCACCGACACCGTGGACCCCGAGCAGATTCAACGGCCGCGGCGCTGGGACGTCCGTTTCATTGTGCGGTTCATGATGTCGTTCGGGTTCTCCAGCTCAATGTTCGATTTCCTGACCTTCGCCGCGATGTTCTACATCTTCGGCGAGTTGCGCACGACCGAGAGCGCCGAGGCCTTCGAGCAGTTGTTCCACACCGGCTGGTTCGTGGAATCGACGCTCACGGGGCTGATGATCTTGGCCGTGGTGCGGACGAGGCGGCCGTTCTTCCTCAGCCGCCCGGGGCGGCTGTTCCTGTTCGCCGCGGTATCGATGGCCCTTGTGACCGTGCTGCTGCCTTACTTCCCGTTTGCGGAGGACCTTGGTTTCGTCCAACCGCCGGCGATCTTGCTAGTCATCGCGATCGTCATTACCCTGCTCTACGGCGCCGGCATGGAGGTCGTCAAACGGGTGTTCTATCGCTATTCCGCGTCGTGAATGCCGCGAGCCGCGCCGTGACCCGAAGCGTAAGCGAGGATAGTGCGTCTTCAAGTCTAAGAAGTGGGGTAAGCTTCCAGCTTGCCATCGACAAACGACCGCAAGCTGGAAGCTTACGCCACGGCCGCTACCCCAACATTAAGCCTTGACGACGCACTAGGTGCCCATCAGCTCTCGCAGCGCCGCCAGGTTGTCGGCCGGGCGGAAATTCTCGATTGACGATGGGAAGACAGGGCTGAGACACTTATAAGATGGTGGTTGAATTTCCTATCCTTGGGCTTCGCCGGGCCTGAATTGTCGCTGGCCTAGGGCCAGCATTCATGTTTACCCTTTTATCTCTCTTCTGGAGGACGGAATGTCCCGTCTGATGCTCATGCTCGTCGCGATGTCGTTGCAAGCCCCTAGCTGGGCCGGCGACAAGCTAATTCCCTTGACCCCTGCCCAGCGCGCCGCCCTGCGCGTAACCACGACGCCGCTCCAGGTCCACGGTGGCGCCGTCAGCGTCGACCTGCCCGCGCGGGTCACCATTCCGCCTGTCCAGGAACGGCTGGTTTCCGCGCCCATGGCCGGCGTCGTCAGCCAGATAGGTGCCGCCGTGGGCGACACGGTGAAGGCAGGCCAGGTGCTTGCCGTGCTGCGCGGCGAGGGGCTGGCCAGCGCCCAGAGCGAACTGGCGCAGGCCGCCGTTCAGGCCCGTCTGGCGCAGCAGACCTTGCAGCGGGACGAGGCCCTGTTCAAGGAAGGCATCATTCCCGAGTCCCGGCTCCAGAGTGCCCGCGCCGCTCAGGCCCAAGCTTCGGCCCTGCTCGGCGGGAAACGCTCCTGGCTGCGCCTGATGGGCCTGGATTCGGGCGCCATCCAGGCGGCCGAAGCCGGGACGAAACTGGTGGACAGCATCGCCCTGGCGAGCCCCATTTCCGGCGTGGTGTTGGAGCAGAACGCGGTCATCGGCAGGCGAATGGAAACGGCCGGCATGCTGTTCAAGGTGGCGCAGCTCGACCCCCTCTGGCTGGAGATTCAGGCGCCTGCCGAACTGGCTGCCCACGTCAGGAACGGCCAACCGGTCAGGGTGCAGGGGATGGAGGCCGCAGGGGCCGTGATTTCCGTCGCTCGCAACGTGAGCGAAGCCCAGACGGTCGCCATCCGTGCCCGGATCAGCAACAAAGGCCAGCTGCTGCGTCTTCATCAGAACGTCTCCGCCCGCATCGAGGGCGTGGCTGGCGAAAAACAGTGGCGCGTTCCGGTCAAGGCGCTTGTGCGCCAGGCTGGCCAGAACTGGGTGTTCGTCGAACGCCCCGGTGGCTTCGAGCCCGAGCAGGTCAAGGTGTTGAGCCAGTCGGCCCAATGGGCTGCCATCGACGGCCGGTTCGGCGGTGACGAGCAGATCGCCATCGAGGGCGTGGCCGCGCTGAAATCTGCCTGGCACGGGGAGTGACCATGCTTGCCCGCCTGACCGAGTTTTCCCTGGTTCAGCGCCTCCTGGTTCTGGGTCTCACCCTGCTGCTGGTGGCGGCCGGCGTGCAGGCCTGGCGCGCGCTGCCCATCGACGCCTTTCCGGACGTCTCCACCACCCAGGTCAAACTCATCCTGAAGGCGCCGGGCATGACGCCGGAAGAGGTGGAAGCGCGCATTGCCGCCCCCATCGAGATGGAGTTGCTGGGCATACCCAAGCAGCGCATCCTGCGCTCCATGTCCAAGTACGGCCTCACCGACGTGACCATCGACTTCGAGGACGGCACTGACATCTATTGGGCACGGCAGCAGGTCGCCGAGCGTCTGAACGCCGTGCTCGCCAATCTGCCCGAGGGCACCAGCGGCGGCCTGGCGCCGATCACCACGCCCCTGTCCGAGATGTTCATGTTCATCGTCGAGGGCGAACACCTGACCCTGGCCGAGCGCCGGGCCCTGCTCGACTGGACGATCCGGCCCAAGCTGCGCACCCTGCCCGGGGTGGCAGACGTGAACGCCCTGGGCGGCTACGTGAAGACCTTCGAGGTGGTGCCGGACAATGCCGCCATGAGCGCCCGCGGCGTCACCCTGGCCGAACTGCGCGACGCCATCCAGGCCAACAACCGTAACGACGGTGCCGGCCGGCTGGCCGAAGGCGAGGAGGTCTGGCTGGTGCGCGTCGAGGGCGCGGTGAAGACCCTAGACGACCTGTCCGGCATCGTGGTCAAGAACGTGGCCGGCACGCCGGTGCGAGTCGCGGACGTGGCCCAGGTACGCCTGGGCAGTCTCACCCGCTACGGCGGCGTCACCCAGGACGGCAAGGGCGAGGCGGTGGAAGGCCTGGTGCTGGGTCTGCGCGGCGCCAACGCCCAGAAGGTAGTGCAGGCGGTGAAACAACGCCTGGCTGAGATCCAGCCCACCCTGCCCAAGGGGGTCAGCATCAAACCCTTCTACGACCGTTCGGCATTGGTGGAGCGTGCGGTGAATACGGTGACCAAGGCCCTGACCGAGGCCATCGTGCTGGTGCTGGTGCTGCTGTTTCTGTTCCTGGGCAACGCACGGGCCGCCCTCACCGTGGCCCTATCCCTGCCCCTGGCGGCTCTTGGCACCTTTCTGCTCATGCAGCGTTTCGGCCTCTCGGCCAACCTGATGAGTTTGGGCGGCCTGGCCATCGCCATCGGCATGCTGGTGGACGGGGCCGTGGTGGTGGTGGAAAACATCGTCACCCACCTGGCCCATGACCGGGGTGCCCCCCACTCCCCCGCGAGCGGGGGAGGGGCCGAGGCAGAGGGGCCCAAGATACACAAGCTGCACCGGGTGTTCCGCGCCGTGCGCGAGGTGGCGACGCCGACCTCGGTCGGCGTGTTCATCATCATGATCGTGTTCCTGCCCCTGCTCACCCTGGAAGGACTGGAAGGCAAACTGTTCATCCCCGTGGCCCTCACCATCGTCTTCGCCCTGGGCGCAGCCCTGCTGCTGGCCCTCACGGTGGTGCCGGTGGTGGCTTCCTGGCTGCTGAAAGAAGGCGTTCACGGCGAGCCCTGGCTGGTACGCCTGGCCCTGCGGCTGTACACGCCCATGCTGGACTTTGCCCTGGCTCGGGTGAAGGTGGTGGTCGCCGCCGCCGCCGCCCTGTTGGCGGTGGCGGTGATCATGCACCCCTTCATCGGCAAGTCCTTCATGCCCACCCTGGACGAGGGCGACATGCTGGTGCAGTTGGAGAAGCTGCCCTCCATCAGCCTGGAAGAAAGCCTGGCCCTGGACAAATCGGTGCAGCAGGCCCTGATCAAGCGCGTACCCGAGGTGGCGGGGGTGGTGGCCCGGGCCGGTTCCGACGAGTTGGGTCTGGACCCCATGGGCCTGAACCAGACCGATTCGTTCCTGGTGCTGAAGCCTCGGGAGCAGTGGCGCAAGCCCGACAAGGATTGGCTGATGGAGGAGATCCGCAAGGTGATGGCGGACTTCCCCGGCGTCACCTACGGCTTCACCCAGCCCATCGACATGCGGGTATCGGAGATGCTCACCGGCTCACGGGGCGACCTGGCCATCAAGGTGTTTGGTACCGACCTGGATAGCCTCAACGAGCTGGCCGGTCAGGTGGAGATCCTGCTCGGCAAGGTGCCCGGCGCCCAGGACGTGTTCAGCCTGAAGAACGACGGCGTGCAGTACTTCAAGGTGGAAGTGGATCGCCTGGCCGCTGGCCGCTACGGTCTGAGCGTGGACGGCGTGGCCGTCTTCCTGCGCGCCAACCTGGAGGGACTGCAATTGGGCACCGTTCAGGAAGGCGTGAAGCGTACGCCCATGGTGCTGCGCGCCGGCGAAGACGTGCGCATGTCCCCGGCACTGTTCGAGACACTGCGCATCCCCACCGCCAACGGCATCGCCATCCCGGTGCGCGAGGTGGCCCACCTGGTGCGCACCGAAGGCCCGGTGGCGATCAGCCGGGAGAACGCGGCGCGCTACGTCACCATCCAGTGCAACGTGGCCGGGCGCGATCTGGTCGGCTTCGTCGACGAGGTGAAGGTCAAGATTGCCCAGGGGGTGAAGCTGCCCAGCGGCTACTCGGTGGTCTACGGTGGCCAGTTTGAGAACCAGCAGCGGGCCGCTGCCCGCCTGGCGGTGGTGGTGCCGGTGGCCCTGGCCCTGATCTTCGCCCTGCTGTTCGCCACCTTCAAATCCTTGCGCCAGGCCGGGTTGGTCATCGCCATGGTGCCCTTTGCCCTGGTGGGGGGGATTGCCGCCCTGTTCGTCACCGGCGAGTACATGTCGGTGCCGGCGTCCGTCGGCTTCATCGCCCTGCTGGGCATCGCCGTGCTGAACGGCGTGGTGTTGGTGACCTACTTCAACCAGTTGGCGGCCCAGGGCATGGCCGCGGACCAGGTGGTGCGCGAAGGCGCGCTGCGCCGGCTGCGGCCGGTGCTGATGACCGCCAGCATTACCGCCTTCGGCCTCATCCCCCTGCTGCTGGCCACGGGTCCTGGTTCGGAGATCCAAAAACCCCTGGCCATCGTGGTCATGGGCGGCCTGTTCTCGTCCACCGCCCTGACCCTGCTGATGCTGCCGGTGCTCTACCGGCGCCTGATCCTGAAAGGGCAATGACATGGCACTGGTGAAACTATCCCTGGCGGCGCCGATGCACCTGGAGGACGAACTGGTGGAGCAATTTCTGGAGTTCTCCGAGTGGGCCTCCGGCTTCACGTTGTTCAAGGCGGAAGGCTACAGCCGCCATCACGAGCGCCTCAGCGTGCCGGAGCTGGTGCGCGGCCGCACGCAACGGATATTGGTCCAGATCGTCCTGGATGCGGACAACGCCCAGGCCCTGCTGGCACATCTGAAAACCCGGTTTCCCAAACGGGACGTGGCCTGGTGGCTGGAACCGGTCATCGAATTCGGGAGATTGGCATGAAGAAACAACTCGTAGTCCGTTCCACCAAACCGGTGACAATGGATGTATTTTTTCGTCAGGCGAGGCACGGACCAGCAGCCGTATGGGGTATACGGCAAAGGGACACAACGAAGCATGGCGGTAAAAGACGCCGTTTAATGTCATTGGTTTGGCGGAACGGACTACTAGCAAGCTGCCTCATCAGCATCGGCCTCGCATGGTTCCCGGCGCACGCCGCGGACCTTGACTCCGGCCCACCCGCCGACCTGCCGCCGCTGGCGGCGGTGCAACAAGCGCTGGCCGCCCAACCCATGGTGCGCGCGGCAGAAGCCGAGCTGCGCGGCGCAAAGGCCGCGCGCGACGGGCTCAAGGCCGGCGAATACGAGTTCGGTCTCAGCGTCGGCAGCCAGCGCCGCACGCTGCGGGGCGGCCCGAGCTACACGGAATGGAACGTTGCCGTGGAACGCCGCCTGCGGCTGCCGTACAAGGCCAGCCTCGATGGGCAGATCGGCGACCAAGGTGTCATGGCCGCCGAAGCGCGCATCGGCGACGCCCGCCACGAAAGTGCCCGGCTGTTGCTGTCCCAGTGGTACGCCGTGCGCCGGGCCAGCCTGGAAGCCGATCTCTGGCGCCAGCAGGCCGAACTGCTGAAGACGCAGCAGCGCATCGTCGAAACGCGGGTGAAGCGGGGCGACGCTGCACGGCTCGAACAGATCCAGGCCGAGGCCGCGCTGGCGCAGGCCCTGTCCCAGGGGGCCTCGGCGGAAGCGCACCAGAAAGTCGCGCTCGCCGAACTTCAAGCCCGCTATCCGGAACTGCCAGCACCGGACGGCCAGACGTCCGCCCCGCCCAAGATCGAAGGCAACGAGGCATCCTGGCAGGCCCTCACCCTGGAGCACAACCACGAATTGCTGATGATCCAGCACGAGCTCGACAAGGCGCGCCTGCAAACCAGCCGTGCCGAAGCGAACCGCCTGCCCGACCCCACCCTCGGCCTGCACGCGGCCAACGAACAGGGCGGCAACGACAAGATCGTCGGCGTTACCCTGAGCCTGCCTTGGCCGGGTGGCGGGCGGCATGCTCAGGTTCAGATCCAACTCGCCCAGGTGGACGCCCTTTCGGAACAGGAGGCTGCCGTCCGCCGCCGCCTCGTCGCCGAATCGGTCGCCAACTGGCAGCGTGCCACCTCCGGGCTGGAGGCCTGGCAACGACTGGAGGATGCGACGCGGGCCGTCGCGCAGCATGCTGCACTGGCCCGCCGCGCTTACGAACTGGGCGAACTCGGGCTTTCCGAGGCCTTGTTCGCCCAACGTGTGGCCCTGGACAGCCTGCTTGCCGCCGGCCAGGCGCGTCTCTCCGCCAACGAGGCGGTTGCGCGCCTGCTGCTCGATGCCCACCAGCTGTGGCAACTGGAACGCGACGGCGCTGGCCACTGACTCGATCGGACCGCCCCCTTTCTGCTGACCATGTAAACGCCACGACAAGAGGGCAAGCGGCCGGACGTCAGCCCGGGTGTGCGTGCCGGTGGTGGCTGTCCGGGAAATGCGGATGCTGGTGAGTGGTTGCCGAATGGGCATGGGTATGGTCGTGCGGCTCCGTGCCATCCCATGCGAAATCGTGGTCATGCTGATGATGTTCGTCGTGTATGTGGGCGTGGGTGCCCAGATAGAGCAGACCGGCCAGCAGCAGGGGCGGCAACTCGCCCGCCAGCAGCTTGATCAGCGGAGTGCTGCCGCCGAACAGGGCGGCGGCGAGGGCGGGCCAGATGACCGAGCGTGAGGAAATCATGGTCAGGTTCGTCGATGCTGAAACTCGTCACTGACGGCAAGTGGCCGACCAGGGCGACCATCGGTAAGCGCCCTTCTCCTTCGGCCAGGGTGGTGCTCGTGCTACTGACCGCCGAGGCGTTTGCCGTAGGAAACGGCATAGGCTGCGGAACGGAACTGGAGCACCGGATCGTCGGTCGGCTCGATGCCATCGGCCATGACCAGCGGATCGCGTGGTAGCGGGGGCTTTCCGGCACCCCGGCGGGTGTGCCTGTGCTGCAGGCAGGACAGGAGGGCGGGTTTTGTGCAGCGCCAGGGGGAAACGGGCGGAAATACTCGATTGACGATGGGCCGGCAGGGCGGAGATACTCATAGGGTGGCGGTTGAATTTCCTATCCTTCAGAGAGCACCCGCCCGTCGCCGATCCCAACCGGCGGTGGCCGCCAAACCGACCATTGAAAAGAACGACCAACTGACTCATCCTGACAGCGTGACTATGGTCAAGACCATCGTATTGGTTATGCAGAGCCTGTTTTTCCTCGTCGGATGCCAGAAACCGGCGGGCGCGGAGTTGAAGCCGGAGATTGATCCCCTGCGTGGTCACCTGCTGCACGCCCAACCCAAACTACCCACGCTCAAAGTCTGGCTCGGCGACCAGGAACTCACGACCGAGATCGCGCGCGCACCGGTCCAGATTGCCACCGGCATGATGTTCCGCACCAACATGCCCGAGAACTCCGCGATGATCTTCGTCTTCCCCGACGCTCAGCCACGGAGCTTCTACATGCGCAACTGTGTCGTGCCCCTCTCCGCCGCCTACATCAGCCCGGACGGCACGGTGCTGGAGATCATCAACCTCCAACCCGGCGAAGAACATGGCGTGAAATCCCAATCCGACAACATCCAGTTCGTGTTGGAAGTTCCGCAAGGTTGGTTCACCCGGCACAACATTTCACCCGGCGCGGTCGTGCGGACCGAGCGCGGCTCGCTGCGCGAGATGTTTTTTCCAAGGCGATAGCGCGACAAGCTGCTGACCATGGAAGATCGCCTGCACGCCCGCGGGGTCGGCCAGGACGAGGCCGTGCGCCTGGTGGCCGATGCCATCCGCCGCTCGCGCGCCGGCCTATCGGAGGAAAGCCGGCCAGTACTGGCCTTACAAAGAAGAAAGCCGTCCCGGAATCGGAACGGCTTTCTTGGTTGTTGGTAGGCGCAATTGGACTCGAACCAACGACCCCCACCATGTCAAGGTGGTGCTCTAACCAGCTGAGCTATGCGCCTGAAGGGTCGCGCATTCTATAGAGACAAAGGATAGAAGGCAACCGATATTGGCGGAGAGGGGGGGATTCGAACCCCCGTTAGGGTATTACCCTAAACACGCTTTCCAGGCGTGCGACTTAAACCACTCATCCACCTCTCCGCAGGGTCGCGAAGGATACACGCAAGTCCATGCCCAAGCAACGGTAGAATGCGGCATTTTTAGATTCTCGGGGTTGTTGTGACGAAGCATTCCGAAAGCGCGGATCGCGCCGTGATTGCCATTAAACCGCTGCTCAAGGGGGTGGGCATGATCGCATTGCTGGCCGGAGCGATGTGGGCAGCGGAAAGAATGGGTTTGTTTGGGCTCAACGAGCACTGGATCGACCAGACCGTGCGCGGCCATGGCCTGCGGGGCGAGTTGGTATTTATCGCGGCAGGGGCGCTGTTTACTGCGGTAGGTATGCCGCGTCAGATTTTGGCCTTTCTTGGCGGTTACGCCTTTGGTTTTTTATTTGGCACGACTTTGGCATTGATTGCCACGGTATGCGGCGCTGCGTTAACCCTGTTTTATGCGCGCGGCTTCGGGCGCGGTTGGTTGCGACAGCGCTTTGCGCGGCGCATGGCTCAAGTGGATGCCTTTCTGGGGCACAGTCCATTTGCCATGGCGTTGGTGATCCGCCTGCTCCCGATCGGCAGCAATCTGTTAACCAACCTGCTGACCGGACTGGCGCATGTCCGCGCCCTGCCCTTTCTGGCGGGCTCGGCGCTGGGGTTTCTGCCGCAAACACTGATCTTTGCGCTGGCCGGTAGCGGCGTCAATCTGGATCCGGAACTGCGCTTCAGCGTTGCCGGCCTGCTGCTCATCGCTTCAACCCTGATCGGTGTGCGCCTGTACCGACAGCATCGCCAAGCCGCACAACTGGAGGAAAGCATTGTTCAATCAGAAACTTGATCTGCGTGTTCTGCTCCTATCGCTGGCGGCACTAACTATCTGGCGCGTGCTGGCTGCGCAACATGCGCAGCCCGAACTGTTTTTTGATGAGGCGCAATACTGGGACTGGGCGCAAACGCTCGCGTGGGGGTATTACTCCAAGCCACCGATGCTGGCGTGGATGATTGCGCTCACCACCGGCCTCTTGGGCGATAGTGAGCCGGCGTTGCGCGCCGCAGCGATGATTCTGTATCCCTCTGGCGCGGTATTGCTGTTTTTTGCCACACGCCGGCTTTTGGCCTGGCAACCCGATGCGTTACCCGCATCCGCGCCGTTCTGGGTCGCGATCACCTATGCAACCTTGCCACTGGTCTCGCTCGGCTCTTGGCTGATCACCACCGATGCCGCCTTGCTGTTCTTCTGGGCGGGCGCATTGCTGTTCTTTATTCGTGCCGTCGAAGCCGATCGCTGGCGCGACTGGCTGGTGCTGGGGCTCTGCGTCGGACTGGGGATGCTATCCAAATACACCATGGGATTTTTCCCGCTGGCGGCGCTGGGCTATCTGCTGTTTCACCGGCGCGACTTGCTGCGTTCATTCAAGCCGTGGGTTGCCGCGTTGTTGGCCGGGCTGATTCTGCTGCCCAATATGTTGTGGAACGCACAGCACGATTTCGCCAGCCTGCATCACACTGCCGATATCTCGCAGCTGGATCGCAGCCTGTTTCACCCCCAGGCATGGCTCTCGTTCTTCGCCGCGCAGTTCGCGGTGTTTGGACCGCTACTGTTTGCAGCGCTGCTCTGGCTGGTGTTTGGGACTGCCTCTCGTTCACGCCAGCGCGCACCGCAGCCGGCGTTTGCGCTGTTGGCCTGGTTCGCACTGCTGCCGCTGGCTGCATTTATGGGATTGGCATTGCTCTCCCGCGCATTTGCCAACTGGGCGGCGTTTGCCTATGTAGCGGCCACGCCGCTTGCGGTGTTATGGCTGCTTGCCGCCGCGCACCGACGCTGGCTGATGGCTGCGCTGGTGGTTAATCTTGGCATCGCTGCGGTGATCTACCACTATCACGACATAGCCAGGGCCGCTGGCATTGAACTCACCCGCAAGACCGACCCCTATAGCCGCATCAGCGGTTGGCGCGCACTGGGCAGCGAAGTTTCGACATTGCTAAGCCAGCACCCGCAAGCACGCCTTTTGGCGACAGACCGTCAGGTCATTACCGAGCTTTTGTACTACAGCCGCCCGCGATCCCGCCCGGCGTTTTTCTGGAACCTATCCGGACGCATCGACAGCCATTACGCGCTAAAAAACGATATTCAGCAGGCACCGCAAGGCGAGTTCCTGCTGATTGGCGGCCCCACCGACACTGCCCTCCTCGCCCGCCATTTCAAACAGACCGAGCGATTGCCGGACATCGTGATCCCGCTATATCCAGATTTAGTACGCCGCTACAGCGTTTCACTGGTGATGGATTACCGACCTTAAGGGTCGAAACCTGAACCATCCGCCTGTGCTGACGGGTGCGCTGCGGCGTTCTTCTGACGAAGCTCCTGCGCACCCCATGTGGCTTGCATCTTAGCCAGTTGGCCTTGGGCAAACCAGATGATGGTCGGCACTATGGTGCCGTACAAACATTTCAAACCCGGGAAATCGGCAAAGGATCAGCCCAGCCGGTCCGATCCCTTCATCAGCGAAAGATGGTCGATATCTGCGATCAGATGATGCAGGCGCATACTCATGCCGGCCATGATGCGATAGCAGCGCTCTGCATCCCCCTTGATCCAGTTTTTGAACGCGTCCACGCCTATGCCCAGCACCCGCGAGGGCGACTGCGCCACCGCGTTGACCGGATAAGCCGCGCCGCTGAATATCAACGCCTCACCAAAGGTGCGCCCGGGATTGACCAGTTCGATGACCTTTTCCTCACCCTGGGACGAGGTGCGCGTCAGCTTGACAAGCCCCTCGGCCAACCAATAGGTCTCGGTCACCGGATCCCCTTGCCCAAACAGCGTTTTGCAAGAGGCTCAACAGCCATATCATTTCCCATCTGGAACCTATCGATGATCCGTGCTCGATGGATGATCAAGGAACTGGATCGGAGATAGCCCCGTCCCGCCAGCGCCGACTATTACGGATGCAGCCTGACAGGAATGCGCCGCGCGCCAAAGGGCTTGTTGAAATGCCCGAACCGGCCGGCGATGGTCGTACCGCAGTGGCTGCAGCCGCCTGAATCATCGAGGGCGTAATTCAGGATTTCGTACCAGTCGCGCTCGATGACGGGTTTTCTACATCCCGGGCAATAGGTGGCATCGCCAGTCTTGTCATGCACATTGCCGGTATAGACATAGCGCAGGCCGGCATCCATGGCGATTTTTCGTGCACGCTGAAGCGTGGCGGATGGTGTTGCCGGTGCGTCGAGTTTGTAGTCAGGGTGATAGGCCGAGAAGTGCAAAGGCACATCCGGACCGAGCTCCTTGAAGCACCACTCGGAGAGGTTGCGCAGTTCTGTGTCTGAATCATTCAGGTCGGGAATCAGCAGCGTGGTCAGTTCGACCCAGCAGTTGGTTTCGTGATGCACCATGGCGATGAGATCGAGCACTGGCTGCAGGTGGCCACCGCAGAGCTTGAAGTAGAAGTCATCGGTAAAGGATTTCAGGTCGATGTTGGCGGCGTCCATCCTGGCGTAGAACTCGCGCGCGGCTGGCAGGTGCATGTAGCCGGCGGTGACGGCGACGGTCTGGATGCCGAGTGCATGGCAGGCATCGGCGGTATCCATCGCGTATTCGGCGAAGATCACCGGGTCGTTGTAGGTGAATGCGACGCTTTTTGCTTCATATCGCTCGGCGGCGTGCGCGATGGCCCGTGGACTGGCCTCGTCCATCAACCGGTCCATGTCGCGCGACTTGGAGATATCCCAGTTCTGGCAGAACTTGCAGGCGAGGTTGCAGCCCGCCGTCCCGAACGACAGGATGCTCGAGCCGGGATAAAAGTGGTTGAGCGGCTTTTTCTCGATCGGGTCGATGCAGAAGCCGGAGCTGCGCCCGTAGGTAGTGAGGATCATCTCGCCATTCTTGTTGGCGCGCACGAAGCAGGCCGCGCGCTGGCCGTCGTGCAGCTTGCAGTCACGCGGGCAGAGGTCGCACTGGATGCGGCCGTCCTCCAGCGTGTGCCACCAGCGTGCGGGCGTGCCGCTTAAGGCTTCTCGGCTTCCTTCCATTTCTGCACCTCGTAGCGGTAGAGCCTGACCTCGGGTGACCAGAAGTCGGGGGAGAAGCCCGCTTTCTGTTTCAGGTGGGCAAAAAAGTCGCGCGGGTCGGGCAGGCTGTCCCAGACCTGCGGCAGGAAGGTTCCACGCCGGCCGTTGCATTCGAAGATCATGCCGTCGATGCCGGGGCGCATCTGGCGGATGGCATCTGATTCATCAGAAAATTGCATGGGTGTTGCCGGCGTAAGCAAGGAGACCTCTACGCGCGTGTGCGCCAGTTCTTCTTCGCCTAACGGGGGAAAGCGCGGGTCGCGGAAGGCGGCTGATCGCGCGTTGGATTCCACATCTTCACCGAGTGGGCGCCAGGCTTCGAGCGAGCCGATGCAGCCGCGCAACTGGCCTTGCTGTGTCAGCGTGACGAAGGTGGCGCCGGGTTGTGCAAGGGCAGGATGATCCGGCTCGGCCTGGGGTGCAAGACCAAGGTGTTTTGCGATGGCATTGCGGGCGCGCACGAGCAGGGCTGTGCCCATGGCTTTATCCATTTTCAGGCGCCTCCATGAAGGCGAAGCTCGCGTAGCCGACGACGCGCGCTTTGTCACCGGCGGTATCTCCGGAGTTGCGCATGTCGATCAGATGCGGCTTGAGGTTGCGCTGGCGGGCAATTTCGATCAGCCCGTTGATGGGGGTGGCGCCGCAGGCTTGCTCATGGTCGAGCAGCAGTCGCAGGTGCAGGATGTCGTCGGCGCTGTGCCGGTCCCGTCGTTGGGCGTCGGCGTAGCTGTGATAGTGGGACAGGTCGGAACTGATGATGATGAGTGTCTCCGGGCCGCCCCAGAGGAGGCTCAATACTTCCGCGACCTCATCGGGTGTGGCGTAGCCGATGGCGAAAGGCACGAGGCTGAAGTCGGCCAATACCTGCTGCAGGAAGGGCAGCTGCACTTCGAGCGAGTGCTCTTGAGCATGGGCGCCATCGTGATGGATGACCTGTGGCAACTCAAGGGCGGTGCTGATGGCTTTCTGGTCGAGCGGCACATTGCCGAGCGGCGTGGCAAAGGTGGTGGCACATGGCAGGGCCATGCCGCGCACGGCGACCCGGTGGCATGGGCCCAGCAGAATTACGCGGCGGATCGACGCTGCATGGGGTGACAGCAGTGCGTAGGCACTGGCAGCAACCGGCCCGGAATAGATGTAGCCCGCATGCGGGACTATCAGCGCTTTTGGCTGCGCAAAAGTCGGCGCTGGCGGGACGGCGGCCAGCAGGGAATCGACCTCGCCGGCCAGGGCATCGGCCATGCCGGGGTAGAACATTCCCGCGACGGCGGGGGGGCGACTGAACTGCGAAGTCATGGCCACGATCCTTTCACAATGTATGCGACTGATCAGGGAGCCTTCACGCTCATTAGAGCCTCTTGCAAAACTCTCTTTGTGTCGTGAATTTCCCGCATCTTTTGATGCGGACGGAGGTGGCAGGCGGCCATTTCTGGGATGATCGAAGCGTCTAAACCAAGATCACACCTGTCATGGCAAACGATAGCACAGCCCGGCGGATTATGGATCGCTGGAATGTGGTGCTGCACGAATTGATGCCGGAACTGGAGACCCGCTGGGGTGCATTGACGCCGAAGCTGGAGCGACTGTCCATATTCTGGACTGGGTGCGCATCGTCGAAGAATTCGTGACCGGTTCGTGGTACGGGCCGTCCGCCCCATGAACGGGCATGGCTGGCGCATGCCTTTGTCGCCGGGACGGTGCCGAACCTGCCGACGATGGTTGCCTTGACCCGGATGATCGGGGAGATTCCCACCGCCTGCGACCGCGGCACGAAGTGCAACGCCCAGGGCTACAAGATCAGTTGAAACGGCTACAAGCTGCATCTGGACACGGCCTGTTGCAGCCAGGAGATTCGGGAGAACGCAGCAATGCCCGGCTCAAGGACGCGTTCGGCGCCCGTCATGTCATGGTCAAGGGCGCACCGAAGGTGATGAGCCATCTGATGTTCGGCGTGCTCGCCCGGTCGGCTGACCAACTCATGCGATTGCGACAATGATCCGCACGCCTGCCCATCAATTCGCCACCATGTAGCCTGCTTTGCAGGAGTGGCTTCGCCAAAATTCCTGAAAATCATGCCATTCACATAGCGCTACGCCTCGATTGACCTCGATCGAACCACTTTTGCGCTCCATGAGAGCGATCATCTCCGTGTCAGTCCGGTTTGCCGGGGCGTTTTGCAAGAGGCTCAAATGAAAGGCGATTAAACCCCCATCCTGAATGCACAAGAAACCGTCTTTTCGGCTCACTGTGGATTTCAGTGTGTAACACCGATCCCGCAGACGCTGGTCCTTCGACCGCCCATGCTTCGACAAGCTCAAACGGCCAGCCGCTGCTGTATCAGTTTCAGCGCCATTCCCACGGGAACCGGCATCTGCGCGGTCAGGGCATCCAACTCAACGCCGTCGAGCATGTTTTTGGCCGTCAGTCCCAGGTCGGTGTCGCCCTCGATCAGCAGGCGGCGGTTGAAAAACAGGGTATCCGGGTCCTCCAGACGCAGGGCCAGGCGCACGAAATCCTCGGCGCGGGCGCTGAAGGTGACGGCGGCCTCATCCACCCTGGCCGCAGCAAAGCCTCCGGGGTTGACACAAAAGGCAGCGGTTACACCCAAATCCAGAATGCGGATGGCAAATACCCGGCCATACAGCGGTGCCCAGTCCAGCCCTTGCAACCCCCGCCAGGCCACACGATTCAATCCAAAACTCAATGCCTTGGAAACCGGCGTCATCGGCAGGTGGGCGGCAACACGGATCAAGACAGAGTGCATCGCGGTGGGAAGTGTGGGCAGCAACATGGGTTCAACCTTCAAAGCAAAGCGTGTTCAGGAACATAGTCCAGGCCAGGGCGTCCCAGCCAATAGCCGTCGCAAGGCTCGCCCGGCATCCATTTTTGCAACTGGGCGGCTGCATCCAGCGGTGCCACCGCGTGGCGGCGCAGGGCGTCGAACAGTTCCACCACCTGCGCCATACGCCGCGACTGCGGTGACAGACGCAAATGGCTGACGCCCAATGACTCGATCTCGGCCATGCGGTGCGCCAGGGTGTACACCTTGGCCGACTGTGTCTGGATGCCGTTCAGGATCAAAAATGGCTGGCCTTCGCGGGTATCCAGCCGCAGACCATCCGGGTGATCCAGGCAGCGAAACTGGCAATCGTCCTTTTGCAGGCCGTAATGACGGGCGGTAAAACAACGGGCCGAAAAGGCCAGCGGCAGGCGACCATAGGCAAACAATTCGGTTTCCATGCCGTCCGCAACCGCCATTTCTTTGAGCATGGCCTGCGGCATTTCCACCGGCGGCACCCAGCGCACCGCACCCGCTTCTCGTAGCAGTGCCAGGGTGTCCGGGTTGTAAACATTGAGCGCCGGGCCGGCCACGAACGGAATCCCCACCTCGGCACAACGATGCACAGCGCCAAACTCGTTGGCCTCGACCCAAAACGCGCCATTGGCCACGATCTTGCGCAAGGCTTTGAGGTCGGACTCTGACTCGATCAGGGTTTGCGTGGACAGAACCACCTGCTTGCCAGCGTCGCGCAGGGCGGCAGCCACTTCCAGCCAATCGTCCAGACGCAGCAGATGCCGCCGTGAGCACACGGATTCGCCCAGAGTCACGCAATCCACCGGCCAGTTCGCGGCCTCGGCATAAAAGGCCAGGGTGTCCTCTCGCGACCAGTAATACAGCAGCGGGCCCAGCGTCAGTTTCATCCCAGATAATCCATTAGGGCGTATGCGGAAGGCGCGGCGAAGCGCGAGGCAGTTTGGGGGGTTGGGAGGAGGCCATAGCCCGCTATGGCCGACGAGAAAGCACCCAAAATGACCGTGATACGACCGCCAGCCGCGTGCGCAGGCGCGATAGCGCCGCCTAATGGATTATCTGGGATCATTTCCATGGCCGGTTGTAGGCCCCGAGGGTGTGCATGCTGCCCTCGGAAACCTTGGTCAGTTGCGCCGTCCAGCCCGGCTGAATCTGAAAGCCCTCTGCCTGCCGCTTGACCGCATCGATCGCCGCGCGCCAAACCTGCGTGACTTGCGCGACATAGGCCGGGCTACGCTGGCGGCCTTCGATCTTGATGGCCGCGATCCCCATTTTCAACATCTGCGGCAGCATCTCCATGCTGTTCAGGCTGGTCGGCTCTTCCAGTGCGTAATAGGTTTCGCCCTGCACGGCAAAACGGCCTTTGCAAAGGGTCGGGTAACCGGCCTTTTCTTGCGGCGCATAGCGGTCGATGAGGATGTTGTTGAGGCGGGTTTCCATGCCTGCTGGGGTATCTTGCCAACGCACCGCGTGACCAGGCGAGCAGGCACCGAAGGTGTTGGGCGAGTCGCCGCAGGCATAGGACGACAGCAAACAACGGCCTTCAACCATCACGCACAGGCCGCCAAAACCGAATAGTTCGATCTCGACCTCGGTATTGCGGATCACATTTTCGACCTGCGCTAGCGACAGCACCCTCGGCAACACGGCGCGCTGGATGCCAAAGCGTTCGCGGTAAAAGGCGATCGCCTCGTAGCTGGTGGCCGAGCCCTGTACCGACAGATGCAGACGCAACTCGGGATGGGTTTTCTGCGCATAGGCCATCAGGCCCGGGTCAGCGAGGATGATGGCGTTGACGCCCTGCTCGGCGGCCTTGTCCACCGCTGCATGCCAGCGCGCAAGCGTCGTCGGCTGCGGATAGGTGTTGAGCGCCATCAGCACCTTGCGGCCGCGTGCCCGCGCATAGCGAATGCCCTCGGCCAGCGCCTTGTCGTCGAAATTGAGGCCCGCAAAATTGCGTGCGTTGGTGTTGTCCTTGAGGCCCAGATAGACCCCATCGGCGCCGTGATCGACCGCCGCTTTCAAGGCCGGCAGGCTGCCTGCCGGACAGATCAGCTCCAACAGCGCTTTTTCAGGCACAGACCACCTCCGGGGAGCACGCCAGCGCACTGCCCTGCCGGCTGCCGCGTCGCTTCAGTTCGGCCTCGATGCCGTTCATGGCCGGCCACTTATTGGCACACCAGGCCGGTTCGAGCAACATGTCTGCCGGCGCAGTGCCGGTCACCCGGTGGTACAACACCTCCCATGGCGTCGCCTCGATCAGCCCACAGGCCGCCTCGATATATTGCGGCATCGTCAGCGGCGTGTATTCGCCGCGCCGCCACTGATTGGCCAGCACCGTATGGCGCACCACATGCAAGGGATGCAGCTTCAGACCATCGACGCCCGCATCCAGCACCCGAGCCAGGGTCTGCGAGTAATGCCAGAGACTTTCGCCCGGCAGGCCCAGGATCAGATGCGCGCACACCGGCAAACCGCGCTGCCGTGCAGCCTGGCAGGTTTGCAGGTATTCGCCCCAACCGTGGCCACGGTTGACCCGTTGCAAGGTGTCGTCAAACGCCGATTGCAGCCCCAGTTCCAGCCAAACCTCGTAGCCCTGGTCGCGGTATTCACACAGCAGGTCAAGCACCGCCGGCGGCACGCAATCTGGCCGCGTCCCCACCGACAGGCCGATGACATCGCCACTCTCCAGGGCGCTGTCGTACAGCTTGCGCAACTGTTCGACCTCGGCATAGGTGTTGGTGTAGGCCTGAAAATAAGCTATGTATTTGCGACTGCGGCGCACCACGGCACGGCGCCCCTGCGCAATCTGCGCATCGAGTGCCGCCGGTCGCTTGCGCCGCGCCAGCGGCAACACTGGTACAGGCTGCGTGTCCTGACCGCAGGCATCCGCATCCAGCGGCGCATTGGGGCTGAAGGATGCGTTATTGCAAAAAGTACAGCCACCCACGCCATTGCTGCCGTCGCGATTCGGACAGGTAAACCCGGCGTCCAATGCAATCTTGTGCACCCGCTCGCCATGTCGGGTCAACAGCCATTGGCCAAAGGTGTGAACAACCTCAGAAAGCGCCATGCGTAATCAATGCACCACTAAAAAACAAGACATTTTAGCCCTGCTCATCCCACTATCTGCTTGACAAGCATCAACCCAGATTGAAGCGGGGTTTTGGGACGATATTGTAAACAAATCAGACCTGCAGACAGCAGCAACCCCGTTCCAGCGCTAGCCGGTTGACACCCAGCTCTGGAAACTCGGTCAGCCAGCGTGCGACTAACGCCTGCTCGTCAGGGCGCGCCGCATCGTCGAGAAAGATCGTGCAACCGGGCGCCAGGCGGTGACGCAACAATGGCAATGCGGGATAGCGCGCCTCGGGGCGCAAGAATCCGGGCGGGCCATCGATCACCAACATGTCGATGTCATTGGCATCCATCTCATCCAGCGCATACCAGGGCCAATGCTCGCCAGCGATGGCGTAGTCCTGTAGCGGCGCGTGCAAAACGCGCGCTGGCAAATGGCGGCGCGCGCACTCGGCACGGGTGGCGGCTGCAAATTCAGCGCCGTTTTCCAGACTGATGACCTCACCGGCACCATTCAAAACACAGGCGCGAGCCAGCATCAAAGTGGACAACCCCGAGCCGCATTCGACAATACGGCGCGGGCGGGCGGTCTCGGCATGCGCCACGATGCGCTCTAAAAAATCAGCGGCTGCCGACCAGTGCGGCGTGTAAGGCAATGCCCCTGTCAGCCCCAGGTGCCGACACAACGGCTGATAGATTTGGGGAAGCTCTGTCGCTGGCATCATCGCCGCGTCAATTACAACCGCCACAAACGCAGCCCGGCCGCACGAATGGCCGCCGTGTCGAACGCCGACTTCACATCGGCAAACACCGCGCCGGGCTTCAATCGCGCCGTGATCTCGGCAAAAGACAGGGCGAGATAGTGGCGATGCGCCACCGCCGCAACCACGGCATCAAACGGCCCGGCCAGGGCCTCCCAAGCGCACAAGTCGATGCCATATTCGTGGCGAGCCGCTGCCGCATCGGCCAGCGGATCGTGCACGCTGACCGCGCAGCCATAATCGGCCAGCTCGCGCACGATGTCAGCCACCTTGGAGTTGCGGATATCCGGGCAGTTTTCTTTGAATGTCAGCCCCAGCACCAGCACCCGACCGCCCTTCACCGGCAGCCCGGCCTGAATCATCTGCTTGACGGTTTGCGCCGCCACAAAGCCCGCCATGCTGTCGTTGATGCGCCGCCCGGCGAGGATGACCTCGGGGTGATGTCCCAGTCGCTCGGCCTTGTGCGCCAGGTAATAAGGATCGACGCCGATGCAGTGCCCGCCCACCAGTCCGGGGCGGAATGGAAGAAAGTTCCATTTGGTGCCAGCGGCTTCCAGCACCTCCAGGGTGTCGATGCCCGCGCGCGCGAAGATCAGCGCCAGTTCGTTCATCAAAGCGATGTTGATGTCGCGCTGGGTGTTTTCGATGACCTTGGCCGCCTCGGCCACCGCGATACTGGAGGCACGATGCACGCCTGCCGTGACCACCTGTTCATATAAGCGCGCCACCTGTTCCAGGGTTTGCGCCGAATCGCCTGCCACCACCTTGACGGTGTTCGCCAGCCCGTGTTCCTTGTCGCCCGGATTGATGCGTTCGGGCGAATAGCCCACCTGAAAATCCCGTTTCCAACGCAGCCCGGAAGCCGATTCCAGCACCGGGATGCAGACCTCTTCGGTAGCGCCAGGATAGACGGTGGACTCGTAAATGATGGTGGCGCCGGGCTTCATGAATCGCCCTACGGTTTCTGACGCGGCCATCAACGGTGTCAGATCGGGCCGATGCGCGTCGTCCACCGGCGTGGGCACCGTCACCAAGATAAAGTCTGCGCCAGCCAGTTCTGCCGGATCGCTGGACAGACGCAGTTGTGTGGCGGCCCGCAACGCGTCAGAGGTCACCTCGCCGGTCGGATCGCAGCCACAGCGGTAATGCGCCAGCTTGCAGTCGTCCAGGTCATAGCCTATGGTGTCCACCAGACGACCGAAGGCCACGGCCAACGGCAATCCGACATAGCCCAACCCCACGATGGCAACCACTGATTTCACAAAAACCGTTTCCTGCTCCAAACAAGGGGGCGAATCTTACATCCAGTACTGCGATGACTGGCTCATCGTCACCGAAAAGCCCTCAGGCCTCTTGGCCGTGCCCGGCCGACACATACACGACAGCCTGACCACGCGCATCCAAAGCCTGCTGCCAGATGCGCGCGTGGTGCATCGCCTGGATCAGGACACCTCCGGTCTGATGCTGTTCGCCCGGGGGCAAGCCATGACCGCCGCACTGGGTCGTCTGTTTGCCGATCGCCTTGTCACAAAGCGCTACGAGGCGCTGATTTGCGGCGCGCTGGCCTCGCCCGCCGGGATCATCGATCTGCCGCTGATCGTCGACTGGCCCAACAGACCCCGGAAAAAAATAGACTACGCAACGGGCAAACGCTCGATCACCCATTACCAACGCATCGATTGCCAGGCCAACAGCAGCCGCGTCGCCCTGTTCCCGATAACCGGGCGCTCGCACCAGTTACGCATGCACCTCGCCGGCATCGGTCACGCCATCCTCGGTGACACGCTTTATGGTGATCCCCACTGCCCCGCGCCCCGGCTAATGCTGCACGCCTGTGACCTGGCCTTTATCCATCCGGCCACAGGCTGCACCCTGCAATTTCATTCGAGTGTCCCTTTCTAACTACCCTCCTCGCTGTTTATCCAATCAAAGGCACGCCATGAACCCCATCCGCAGCATGACCGGCTACGCCGCACACAGTCAGGAAACCCCGCAAGGCGTGCTGATGCTCGAATTGCGCGGCGTCAACAGCCGTTTTCTCGACCTTGGCTTTCGTATGGGCGACGAATTCCGCCCGCTGGAAATCGCACTGCGCGAGCGCATCGCTGCCCGGGTGAACCGCGGCAAGCTGGAATGCCGCATCGCATTCACCCCGCGCACGGCCAACGCCCAACCGGCAGACATCAACGCCGATGCCCTGCAACGCCTGCTGGGATTGGCTGCCGCCATCAGCGCCGCCTCGCAAGAAGCACCGCCGTTGACCCAGGCCGAGATTCTGCGCTGGCCTGGCATCATTCAGGAAAGCGTGCCGGACATGGACGCACTCCACACCGAAGCGCTGCGCCTGGCGGACGCGCTCATCGCCGATTTCAACGCCAGCCGCGCTCGCGAGGGTGACAAGCTGGCAGCATTGATCCGGGACCGCTTGGCGGCAATCCAAAACATCGCCCGCGAATTGCGACCGCGCGTACCGCAAATCGTCAACAGCTACCGCGAGCGCCTGGCCGCCCGCATCGCCGAGCTTGGCAGCCCCGCCGATCCCGAACGGTTGGTCCAGGAAACCATCCTGTTCGCGCAAAAGATCGATGTCGATGAAGAATTGGATCGCCTGCTGGCCCATGCCGCAGAGATTGAACGCATCCTGCAAAAAGGCGGCACTGCCGGCAAACGGCTGGATTTTTTGATGCAGGAACTCAACCGCGAGGCCAATACACTAGGCTCCAAGGCAGCCGCCATCGACCTGTCGCGCGCATCGGTCGATCTCAAGGTTTTAATCGAGCAGATGCGCGAACAGACACAGAACCTGGAATAACCCCCAAAGACCGCGCTATGGCTGTATGTGGTCAATCACCAAGCGTAGGCCCTTCGCCCCGACCTTAACATTTTCCAGCTTGCCGACCAGATCCCCTGCGCTGGGTTTGGGTTGTCCCGATTTGGAGATGCGCGCCACCAGGGTTACTTCAGACACCTTGGATAGGCTCATCTCTGGCGACATTGCCATACTGTCATCGAGACTGAATTCCAGGGGCAATGCGCTTGCTTTTGCCTTCATCACAGCCAGCGGCGGACCCTTCTCGCCCACACTCGCAAATAGAAAGATCACATCGTCAGGCTTCGCTTTATTCTTCAGCGCTGCGGCCAGATCGACCCGTCCAGACAGGCCGGGTCCAACCTTGGGCCCCTGCGCCTTTTTAGGTTTCATCTGACCCCCACTGGCCTCTAACAGCCCCGCTTCGGCCTTGCCGCGGGCATCGCGTTCGGCCTCTGCAATATTCTTGCCATAGCCGGACTGTTTCTCCTCCGGACTCATCTGTTTGATCAGGGATTTCCAGTAATAGGCGGCCTGTGCCCAGTTTTCCTGCTGGTAAGCATGGATCCCGGCCAGTTCAAGGGCCTTTGGCTCAAGCGGGTTGATCTCTAGCGCCTTGCGCAGAATGCGGATCGGCTCGCCTTCCAGGCTACGGTTCCCGGACAATGCCAGGGCCTCGGCATAGTGCGCCCAGGTTACGGCCTCCTTGGGCGCTAGCTCGGTGGCCTTTTGCAAGGCCGCCTTGGCCACTTCGTAGCGCTCAAGCGCCAGGTTGGCCATGCCCCATTTGAACCAGGCCGCGCCATCCTTGGGTTTCGCCTCTGCGGTTGCCTTGAGTTCGGCAAGCTCGGCTTCCAGTTTGGCCATGTTCACCGTCATGTCAACGCCACCATGTGGCCCCTTCTCGGCCACGGGAGCTGCCAGCGCGGGGGTCAGCAGCACGACCGGCGCCCCTTTCCAGAGATACAGGCTCACGGCACACAGCGGCAACAACCCGGCCACTATCCACCCGATCCGGCGTCCGCCACGATCCGTCACCGTGTAATCGGCACTGGCTTGTACGGCATCTTCGGCAAGACGGTCTTCCAGTTCGGTGCGTGCCTGTTCGAATTGTTCGGAGGAAAGGGCTCCACGATCTCGTTCGGATTCGATTTCTTTGAGTTGGTCACGATACACGGCGATATTGAGTGCACGCCGCTCGCTTTCATGTTCACGCGGTTTGCGCAGTATCGGCGGCAATACCCAGGCCAGACACAGCACCACGGCCAGCAGAACAACTCCAGCAAAGATGACGACATTCATATTCATTTATTTTTCCTCAAGAATGCGCGCTGCCTCTGCGCGCGCAGACAAATCCACCGCTTGCGACGCATCACGCCATTTGCGTAATACGCGCCACCAAACAAGACCACCGATCAACAAAAACAGTATCGGGCCAAACCACAACACCCAAGTCAGCGGCTTCAATGGCGGACGATATAACACGAAGTCGCCATAACGAGCGACCAGATAATTGACCACCTCCTTGTCGTTCTTGCCGTCTCGCATCAGCCCGCGAATCTCACGCCGCAAATCTTCGGCCAGTTCGGCATGTGAGCCCGCCAGGCTTTCGTTCTGGCACACGAGACAGCGCAGATCTTCTGCCAGTTTGTTCATGCGTCGCTCGATTTGCGGGTCTTCCCCAACCGGAATCGCCTCGCCCGCTTGCGCATGACAGAGCAAACCGAATATCCCGATCAGCATCAAAAAGAATTTCATTTATTCAACTCCTTAATCAGTTGAGCAAATTTTTTGTCCCAAACCTTGGCATCCATCGGACCGGTATGCTTAAGGCGGATCACCCCGGACTTGTCAATGACAAAGGTCTCCGGCGTGCCCGTGACGCCATAGTCGATCCCCACCCGTCCATCGAGGTCATCCACCGCTACGAGATATGGGCTGCCAATCCCGGACAACAAAGCGGCCGCTTCGCGCGCCTTGTCTTTCCAGTTAAGGCCAACGATCGTCACTCCGGAATCTTTCAACTGCATCAATACGCCATGCTCCTGTCGGCAAGATACGCACCACGGCGCCCAGATATTCAGCAACCAGACACGCCCTCGCAGGGCCTCGGGGCTAAACGATTGTTGCGCCTCACCCACAACAGGCAAGGTAAAACCGGGGGCCGGTTTATTGATGAATGGCGAAGGCACCTCGCGTGGATTTTTGGTCAGGCCGATGGCAAAAAATATCGCCAGAACGATAAAAACGATCAGCGGAATGAAACGATTGTTCATGCCCGCTCCCGCAATGCGATGCGATAACGCCGGTCAGACGCCGCCAATAAGCCCCCTAGTGTTAGCAAAGCTGCCGCCACCCACAACCAGCCGATGAAGGGTTTGATAAATACGCGCACGGTCCATTCCTGCGGAGCGATTTCTTCGCCCAGGGCGGCATACACATCACGGAATGCGCCGTAATGGATGCCCGCCTCTGTCATTGGCATACCGCCGGCGTTATAGATGCGTTTCTCGGGGTGCAGCTCGAATACCCGACCTTTGGCATCCTGAACCTGTAAACGGGCTCGCGCGGCGCGATAGTTAGGCCCATTGATCTCCTCCACACCGCCAAAGGTGAAGGTGTAACCCTCCAATTTCGTGGTGTCGCCCAGCGCCATCTTCACATTGCGCTCGCTCTCGTAACCAGACACCAAGGCAATACCGATGATGCCAAAGGCCAATGCAAAGTGGGCTATCTGCATACCCCAAAAGCCGCGCGGCAAATCACGCAAGGCCCGCAGTGACACACCGCTCTTTAGGCGCTCGGCAAAACCCATCAACACGCCCAGCGCGATCCACATCGCCAGCCCCACGCCGACCGACACCCAAGGCTTGAACTGACCCGCCATCCAGGGCACGGCCACTGCGGCCAGGATGGCGACCCCAAAAGCCATGCGCATCCGGGTCAGCAGATCTGGCCAGACCCCCTTCTTCCATCGCACCAAGGGGCCTACGGCCATCAAAAACAGCACGGGCACCATCAGTGGCACGAACACGGCGTTGAAATACGGGGCGCCCACCGAGATCTTGCCCATACCCAGGGCGTCGAGAAGCAACGGATACAAGGTGCCCAGCAATACCGAGCCTAATGCGACCACCAGCACCACATTGTTGACCAGTAACAAGGACTCGCGCGAAAACCAGGTAAATGGACTTCCTGTGGCCATTTTGGGTGCGCGCACGGCATACAACAGCAGCGAACCGCCGATGACCATGAAGAGAAAACCCAGAATGAAGCTGCCGCGCGCCGGATCGGTGGCAAATGCATGTACAGAAGACAGTACGCCAGAACGCACCAGGAAGGTGCCTAGCAACGACAGCGAGAATGTGGCGATCGCCAGCAGCACCGTCCAGCTTTTGAAAACACCGCGCTTTTCGGTGACTGCCAGAGAGTGAATCAACGCCGTACCCGCCAACCAAGGCATGAAGGATGCGTTTTCGGTCGGATCCCAAAACCACCAGCCACCCCAACCTAGCTCGATATAGGCCCACCATGAACCAAGAGCAACACCTCCGGTCAAAAAAGCCCAGGCCACTGTAGTCCACGGCCGTGACCAGCGCGCCCAGGCGGCATCCAGTTTGCCTGAAAGCAGGGCGGCAATAGCAAAGGCAAAGGCCACCGAAAAACCGACATACCCCATGTAGAGCATCGGCGGATGCAGCACCATACCGGGATCTTGCAACAGAGGATTCAGATCACGCCCCTCTGGCGCGGCAGGAAATAGTCGCTCGAAGGGGTTCGATGTGAAGATCAAAAAGGCCAGGAAACCCGCCGAAATCAGCCCCATCACACCAATCACGCGCACCGCCATGTCTTCAGGCAAGCGCCGTGAAAACACCGTCACGGCGCAGGTCCAAAAGCCCAGAATCAAACTCCATAGCAACATGGAACCCTCATGCGAACCCCACGATGCCGTAAAGCGATAAACCGCAGGTAGTTGCGAATACGAGTTCATTGCCACATTGCGCACTGAAAAATCGTTTTGTAAAAACGCCGTGACCAGACAGGCATAGGCCAGCATCACAAATAAAAACTGTGCCTGCGCCGCTGGTCGCGCCACAGCGACGAAGCGGGCATTGCCCGTTTGCGCGCCTATCAGCGGTAAAATGGATTGCAGCAAGGCAAGCAGCAACGCAAGGATCAGGGAAAAGTGACCGAATTCAGGGATCATGGGGGAAGGTTCCTATGATTTGCATGACTGGCTCAGCACGATGACTGGATAGCAAGTCTGCAATTTAAGGGGGTTACATGGCATTTCGTCACAATATCTTACGGCGAAAAAGATAACCAAAGACATCCGATTAAAACCTGACAAACAGATTTCGTGTAAAAAAAGGGCCGACCCCAAGGTCGGCCCAACGCTTAGAGAGGTCTGCTACTTGGCCGCCATGGCTTCTTTCAGCATCTTGATGCCGGCCTTGGATGCATCTATGGACTTGACCAAGGATGCGCGTGCCAGCTCCGGGTTATGGAAACCATCAGAGTTTTCGGCAGTCCACCATTCCCAGTACAGGGTGGCGTCATATTGATGGTCGAACGCCTTCTCCATCGTCGCCTTGTCGACACCCTTGTCCTTGGCCTTGTTGATCTCGTCGATCAGCATGGCGATCCAGAACTCGGCCTTGGTCATCTTGCCACGAGTGTAGTTTTGGATGGCGTCGATCTGATACTTCGACTCCTCAACCGACCAACCAGTATGGCACTTGGCACAGGTATCCTGGGTCATGTTGCGAGCACTCTGCTGGCCATGCCATGTGTAGGGCTTGGCCTCAGGCGAAGCCTTGACCTTGGGCATATGACAGTCCTTGCACTCGACACCCGCCCGTTCATGCTTGGAACCCCAGTGGGTTTCTGCTTCCGGGTGCTGGATCTTGGGCAGCAAAGCACCGGTACCGGCATGCTTGAAGTCCTTGAAGTTGTAGTCCTGGGTCATGACCTTCTTGTAACCCATGACATTGACCCACGGGAACAGGTTGGTACGCGGATCGGACATCTTGATATAGGACGGTTCTTTACCCGCAGCGGCATCACCCAGATCGAAGCCTGGTCCGCAGTTGTATTCCACATGACACTGGGCGCACATCAGATTGGAATCGGCTTTGGAAAGCAGGCCAATGGCACGGAAGTCCTTGCCATCACGCTGGAACCAGACCTTCTTCATGGTGATCTTGGCGCTCTTTTCCGGATCCTGAGGATAGGTCCCCAGCTTGCGGTCCACCACCGCGTTGATCAAGCCGTCACGCACCACACGCGGCGCAGCAGAGTGCGGGTCATGACACATGAAGCAGTTGAGCGGGTGCTGCAAGGAACGGACAAAATCGTTCACATTGGAGGTGCGATCCCACTTGGCCTTGGGATCCTTGTCGCCCATGTATTTCCAGTCGAGCAGATGATCCTGAGTTTTGCAGCTCAAGCACACCGGGTTGGCAGCGGTGACTACCTGTGGCATGAAGCGCTTCACCTCATTGCTGGACGGGTCCTTGTCGGTCAGGATGGTCCATGCCCCCTTGGCAGCGCCTTCGGCATCCGTGATATGCATCCAGTTCTTGAGCTGGAAGCGTCCACCGTAAGCACGATCCACGATCAGGTGATCCACCAGCATGAAGGCATGCGAGCGCGGTTCGTTATGCTCGATGGTAAAGCCGTAGCCTTCCATCAACTTGTCGAACAGCGGCGAACGGCTCTTGAAGCTGGCCTTTTCAACACGGGCACCCGATGCATGGTTCATGCGCACAAACGAGCTGTACTGATCGGCGTGGCAAGTGGCACACACCTGGTGATCGGTGCGAGTCACGGGGCGCTTGCCCATGTCCTTTTCCTTGGCGCTCTTCAGGTGATCCACTGCGTCATGACAAGCGGCACAGTTCACCGTTGCATGACGGCCACCGCTGTGAAATTCCTCGATATTGTCGTGACAGGAATAACACTTGCGCTCTTCGATGGGCGCGATGGGTTTGGCGGCAGTGGTTGCAGCCCGTTCAAAATCCGCCGGTTTCAGTGGCACCTGCACAGCAGCCTGCGCACCCACGGCAAAAAGCCAGACCCCTGCTGCCAGCGCCGCATGAGCCATCCATTGCATAGCTTTCATGACACTCTCCTCTACTTCGTTAACAGACCGGCAGACCTGGATCCACCACCAAACATCAAATTCCAAACGGGACTCATAACAACCTCCGAACTCATGCGAACGAGTCCGCCATGATGTTGTTAAACCAGCCAGTGGCATATTCCGCTTCCATCCGCCGGGTAATGTCCGGGGTTTTCAGCGGAGAGGTGCCGCCGGCAGCCTTCACATAGATGAACTTATTGTCTTCAACCTTGAATACATGCACTACGGAGAAGCCATAATTTGGGGCCGCCAAGCTGTAACAGGTATTGACATAGAAGGGAACCGGAGCCGGAAGCCCGTTTATCTTGGCAACAATGGCACCCGCTGCCACCTTGGCCTGGGTCACTGCCATATGTGCTGATTTAGGCATGTCATACACCGGAAGTTCACCTGCAATGCATGCGTCACCCACCGGGTAGATATCCGCATACACGGTAGATTCCATCGTGCTCGGTTTGACCTCGCACCAGCCACCGGCATTGGTTAAGCCCGTATCAATAGCAATTCGTCCGGCGGTATGTGCGGGGATGATGTTGACCACGGACGCACCCTTGTGTTCACCAAAGGTGGTGAAACAATCGCGCGTCTTGGGATCGATACGCACCACCTTGCCGTCATCCTTGCCGGGCACCCAGGTAATCATGCCTGGATAAAGGGTTTGCCAGGCCTGCTCGAAGAGCCCCTTTTTGGAGAATGAGTCGTTGGGATCAAGGATGAGCACCTTGGATTTACCCTTGCCGTGATGCTTGAGGTAATGCGCGATCTGCGCAGCCCGTTCATAGGGCCCGGGCGGACAACGGAAGGGTTTGGGCGGTGGGGCGATGATGCACACATCGCCATCCTTCATGCTCATGACCTGTTTTTGTAGCAGCAGTGTTTGCGGCCCGGCCTTGTAAGCATGAGGAATGTCATTCGCAACAGCCTCGCTATAGCCTTCGACCGAGCCCCACTTGAACTCGATGCCTGGAGCCATCACCAAGGCATCATAGGGAAGCGTCGCGCCCGTCTTGAGCGTGAGCATCTTTTTGACGGCATCGACCTTGGCAACAGAGTCATTCAGTACATGAACCCCGCGCCGCTGCAGGCCTGAATAATTCGTTTGCAAGGACTCCAGGGTGCGATGCCCTGAAATGACCTCGTTAGACAACGGGCAAGCGGTATACACCCTGTTCGGTTCGATCAGGGTGACTTCGATGGCGGGATCCATCATTTTTATGTATTTGGCGGCAGCCGCTCCCCCAAAGCCGCCCCCGACCACCGCCACCCGCGCCTTTGTGGAAACGCCCGCGCGTGCCTGCGGAATACTCAGAATGGATGCCGAGCCTGCGGCGGCAATGGCTTGCAAAAACGACCGGCGATTAAAGCTGTTCATCTGTTTTCTCCTCATTGACCTTTTTGAACGGCCATGAAATGCGCAACATCGTGAGTCTCAGTCGCGTCCAGTCGCTTGGCATTACGACGCATTTTTACATGGGGCAGCGCGACCGCATCTTCGCGGTACTTATTGAGCTCCATTTCGAGATATGCGGCCCATTGCCCGTTCAATCTGGGTGTCACCGTATCTGCGGGCTGACCTCCCTTTTCACCATGACAGGTGGTGCAGCGATCGCTCACAAGACGACCATTGAGAATGACATGATCGGGAGCGCGTTGTTCTGCTGCTTTCCAGGTTTTTCTTGAAAAATACTTGGCCAAGGCCAGAATTTGCTCGTCGCTATAGCCCTTGAGAAGTCGCCCCATAGTGGCTGAGTAGCGTTCGCCATTCTTCCATTGCAACATGACCATGGCCAGATAGCCCTCTGACTGACCGCCAATGGAAGGCATGGTGGCACCGACGCTCACGCCATCCACGCCATGACAGTTATTGCAGGTATTCGCAAGCGGCTCAATCGGGTCGGCAGCCCAAACAGATGCGGCAAAAGCAATCCCGACCATACCGCTTAAACTTAGACCTATGCGTTTATCCATCTTCATTGTGACTCTCCTCATTCCAGATTCAGGACGACCCAGCACACCATGCGCGGTTATAAACATAAGATAAAAACACACTGCAAAAAGTGATTTCGTTTATTTTTTTGCTTCGCAGCAAAATAACCAGACAGATTCTGTCGGATTAGTTATCCGCAAAAATGGGCGTCCCATTGACGCAAGTCGGACTATGACGGCATGGCCCTCAGATCCATTAGACGGGAGCGATCCATAATCTGGACGCTGCCCCGCTGCAACCGGATCACCTGTAGCGACTGTAGATCGGAAAGTGCACGCGACAAGGTGCTGCTCGCGCAATCGATCTGCGCTGCAATATCTTGCTTGCGATCTGGCAAATGAACCGTATCGCCCTCTGGGCTGCACGAACATTGCAATAGATAACTGGCTAGACGCTGGCGCGGTGTTTTCAGTTTGCTGGTTTCTATGACCTGCATCAGATGTTGCTGGCGTCGAGCCATGACCTTCAAAAAGTCACGCACCGCATCCGGGTTGGTGTGTTGTGTCAGACATTGCAAACAGGATTGCCCATCCAGGCTGAGCAGGTGGGTACGCTGATAGGCTTTAGCCGTATATTCGTGGTTACATCCAAGTAAAAGGGGTACCTCGCCAACGAACTCGCCCTGTCCGAGATAGCACAAAGGCCTGTCGTTATTGACCATCGGCAGGAAAATCTGGATGCGCCCGGCCAGAATGACATGGATTCTGCCCGAAAAAGGCTGTCCCTTGCAGAACAGTGCCTCTTTACGATCAAGTACTTCTATCCTTGACCCGTGCACCAATCGGGTCAAAGACACCACATCCATGGCGCCAAAACACGGCTGACGCATTAGGGTGTTCACGATCTCATTCTGATGCATACCATCTCCTCTACTGCCTAGCTTGGATGCCAAAGTCCTGCCGGACTTAAGGCGGATCTACTGCGCCAAGAGGAGGGCGTCTCGTTACGACCGCTCAAACCCGACAGGCTTAGATCACCCAAACACGAACAGACAAGATAATCTATTCAGAACACAATACGGATCAGTGCCTTGACAAATATCAAGACCCATTCGTAAAAAACACGCGCCTTAGTTAATACGCCTTAGCTATTCGTCCTATCCTGCGCCTGACGCTCGGCTTCTTTCTGAGCATCAGGATCAGGCTGAGCCATCACCGATTCCAAAGCATCGGTCAGCGTTTCGACATCCAGTTCGTTGAGGAAACCGGCCAGAGATTCAGCAGCGTCCAGCGTGTCGTGATCTTCGGGCAGCACAGTCTCGTCAAGGTTGGACACCAGCACGGCAGCTGCACCGGCGACGCGCAAAAGTTTGTCGCGCTCCTGTATCAACGCTTCCATCTCTTCGCGCAACAACACCGTAGCCTCTTCTTGTTCAAACGAGCTCATCTCATACCTCCGCAGGCTGCTGCAACCATTCCAGCGCGATGCCCGGTTCGTCGAATACACGAATATCGGCGTCCATAAACAGGCGATACACCCAGGCTAGCCAAGTTTGCCATTCGCTGCCAGTCACCAGCGCGATCTTGCGGAAATCATAGCGATGCTGGCTGGCAAACTTGATGTCTTCCCAGGCCACATCGACGGTGTAACTCACCATGTCGCGCATATCCACCAAAAGGTACACGCCGCCTTCAAACGCCAGGTTGTGCAATACCGCCTGCTCAAATGCCTGATAGTCAGTCAGCGTGAACTCACCCAGGATGGAAACGCTGATCTGGTTGCCCTGTGTTGCGATACTAATCATGTCGTGGATGCTCCTAAACGGTTGCGCGGCCCAAAGTCCATGCCGCAAGCTGTTGGGCGAAGATTAGCCTATTCAGCAGGGTGCTGGATAGCACGGCACCAGGAGCCTGTCGGACTTTGGACGCGGAATGCGTTAGGAGTTTGGACGGATGGACGCAAGGCGCGTTGCGCAGGCCATGGTTGTTCCATGGTCAAGCGACGCAACCTGATGACCAGCTTCCAAACACGCACCAACCCTTGTGAAGAAAGGGTTTAATTGCCCGGCAGTTGGTATTACCCTACGCGGCCTTTTACCAACCTTACACGGAGACTATTGATGAGCGAACCTGTCATCGCTGGCAAAGCCGGCATTCCCCTCGACCTGCAACCGGGCGAATACTGGTATTGCACCTGTGGCCGTTCCAAGGCGCAACCGTGGTGCGATGGCTCGCATGGCGGCACCGACTTCACCCCGCAGCGGGTCGAAATCACCGAGCCGGGCAAATACTGGCTGTGCGCCTGCAAGCACACCCAGGACGCGCCGTTCTGCGATGGTGCCCACGATCTGCTCGATTGAGACGCAGGCGCTCGACTCGCCTCATGCTTAGGCGGATAATCCCGACGCCGTGATATCACACTACCTTCTGATCCTGGTCGGCACGGTGTTAGTCAATAACATCGTGATGACCAAAATTCTGGGCTTATGCCCGTTCATGGGGGTTTCCAAAAAACTGGAAACCGCCATGGGTATGGGGTTGGCCACGACCTTTGTGTTGACACTCGCATCGGGCGCCAGTTCGTTCATCGATACCTGGCTGCTGGGGCCAGATCTCGGCTACCTGCGCACCGTATCGTTCATCGTGGTCATTGCCGGTATCGTCGGCTTTACCGAGATGTACATCAAAAAAACCAGCCCGACGCTGTTTCACTTGCTGGGCATCTATCTGCCGCTGATCACCACCAACTGCGCCGTGCTGGGCATTCCGCTGCTCAACGCGCAGGAGGGCCACAACTTTGTCGAGTCATTGTTTTTCGGGCTGGGCGGCGCGCTGGGTTTTACCCTGGTGATGATCCTGTTTGCCGCCATGCGCGAACGCCTGGAGGCTGCCGATGTGCCCACACCGTTCAAGGGCACGGCGATCGCCATGATTACCGCCGGCTTCCTTAGCCTGGCGTTCATGGGCTTTTCCGGTCTGGTGCGTTAATCCCGACATGATCGAGGCGATTCTGATCATCTCTGGCATTGGCCTGCTTCTGGGCGGCGTGCTGGGCTGGGCCGCCGTGCATTTTCGGGTTGAAGAAGACCCGCTGCTCGACAAGATCGACGCCCTGCTGCCGCAAACTCAGTGCGGCCAATGCGGCTATCCGGGCTGCCGGCCTTACGCCGAGGCCATTGCCAAGGGCGAAGCCGACATCAATCTCTGCCCGCCCGGCGGCGATGAAGGCGTCAAACGCTTGGCCGAACTGTTGGGGGTCGAGCCCAAACCGATGGGCGAAGGGCTTGGGCACAAACCCAGGTCGGTGGCCATCATCGACGCACAAACCTGCATCGGCTGCACCCTTTGCATTCAGGCCTGTCCGGTCGATGCCATCGTCGGCGCGGCCAAACAGATGCACACCATCATCGCCGCGCAATGTACCGGCTGCGAACTATGCCTGCCGCCCTGCCCGGTCGATTGCATCCGCATGGAAATCGTGCCCGAAAATCTGGCACGCTGGAAATGGCGCTATCCCATCCACCTCATCCGCCCATTGCACGGCGGCAGCCGTCCATGAAAACAGCTTTCCCCGGCGGCATCCACTTACCCGACCACAAGGCCGAATCGTGCACCACGCCGATTGCGGCGATGCCCTTGTTGCCGCGCTATGTCGTGCCGCTGTCGCAACACATTGGCGCGGCCGCCGTGCCGGTGGTCAAGGTGGGCGATGCCGTGTTGCGCGGGCAGATGATCGCGCGGCGTGACGGGGCGTTGAGTTGCGCTGCCCATGCGCCCACCTCCGGCGTCGTGTCGGCCATCGAGGTGCGACCGATGCCGCATCCGTCCGGGCTGTGGGATCTTTGCATCGTCATCGAAAGCGATGGCGCCGACGCCCCCGTCGCATGGCAGCCGATCGACTGGGAAAACCTGCCACCCGAGGCCGTGCGCGAACAACTGGCCGACAGAGGGCTTGCCGGGCTGGGTGGCGCGGTGTTTCCGTCGCACATCAAGCTGGACCCGGCAAACGACGGCCATTGGCCGGTGCTGGTGCTCAACGGCGCCGAATGCGAGCCCTGGATCACCTGCGATGACCGCCTCATGCGCGAGCGGGCAACCGATGTATTGCAAGGTGCGCGCGTCATGCAACGCCTGATCGGCGCCGCCGAGATTCTGGTCGGCATCGAAGACAACAAGCCCGAGGCCATTGCCGCCATGCAATCAGCCGCGAGCCCCTGGGACGATATCCACATCATCGCCGTGCCAGCCGTATATCCGATGGGCGGCGGCAAGCAACTGGCGCAGCAACTGACCGGGCGCGTCACCCCCTCGGGCGGGCGCACCACCGATGTCGGCGTGCAGGTATTCAATGTCGGCACCGCCGCCGCCTTGTGGCAGGCGGTCAGCCAGGGCGAGCCGCTCATCTGCCGCATCGTCAGCGTTACCGGCGCGGTCGAGCGGCCGGGTAACTTCGATGTACGCATCGGCACACCGATCAACGATTTGATCACCGCCGTCGGCGGCGTGCGCGAGGATGCCGCCGGCACGCTGGTGGGCGGGCCGATGATGGGATTTTTGCTGCACGACGAAGCCGCCACCGTCAGCAAGGCGGTGAACTGCGTGCTGGTGCGCCCACAGGCAGACTTTCCGCCCAGGCCTCGTGCCCTGCCCTGCATCCGTTGCAGCCGCTGTGCCGCCGCCTGCCCGGTCAGCCTGCAACCCTTTGAAATGTATTGGTACGCGCGCGCCAAGGATTTTGGCAAAGCGCAAAGCTACAGCCTGTTCGACTGCATCGAGTGTGGCTGTTGCAGCTTTGTCTGCCCCAGCGCGATCCCGCTGGTGGAGTTTTTCCGCTACGCCAAGGGCGAGATCTGGGCGCGCGAGCAAGAAAAGGGCGCAGCCGACCAGGCCCGCGAACGCCACGAGTTTCGCGAATTCCGCCTCGAACGCGAAAAGCAGGAGAAGGCCGAAAAACACGCCAAGGCCGCAGCCGCAGCCAAACAAGGCGCATCGCCCGAAGACGCTGACGCCGCCCGCAAAAAGGCCATCCTCGATGCCGCTATGGCCCGTGCCTCCAAAGCGCGCGAGACGGCCAGCCCGAAGAACACCACCGACCTGCCGACTGACAAACAGCAGGAGATTCTGGAGATCGAAATGCGCCGCGCGCAATTGAAACAGGCCGTTGACCACCAGATCAGCGACATTGACGCCGATGCGCGCGAGGCAGAGGAAAACAACGGATGATCGGCTCTCCCTTTAGTCACTCACCCGACGCCAGCGTCAGCCGCATCATGCTGACCCTGTTGGCGGCACTATTGCCGGCCGTGGCCCTGCACGCCGTGCTTTTCGGTCCCGGCATCTTCATCAGCCTGATACTTTGCAGTGTCTTCGGTCTGGCATTGGAGGTCTTGATGCTCAACCTGCGCGGTTTTCCCGCGCAGCCCTTTTTGCGCGATGGCAGCGTCCTTGTCACGGCCTGGCTGATAGCCATGGCCCTGCCAACGCTGTTGCCGTGGTGGGTCTATCTGGTCGGCATGGGCGTTGCGGTCATCGCCGGCAAACATCTGTACGGCGGCCTGGGGCAAAACCTGTTCAATCCGGCGATGCTGGGGTTCACCGTGTTGCTCGTGAGCTTTCCCACCCTGCTGTCCACCTGGCCCGCTGCCAGTCTGCTGGCTGCCCATACGCCCTCCCTCACAGAGTCGCTGCAACTCGTCTTCCAGGGGGCAAGCTCGATCAGCCTGGACGCCTACACCATGGCCACACCGCTGGATAACCTCAAGGTCAACCTGCGTGCCGGACTCACGATCCAGCAAGGCTGGTGGCCGACGATCGGCGCGCGCGAATGGGTAGCGCTGGGCTACCTGGCCGGCGGTCTGATGCTGATCGCCTTGCGCATCATCACCTGGCATATCCCTGTGGCCTTCCTCGCCGGCATCACCCTCACCGCGCTGATTTTGAAGCTCATAGACCCCGCGCATCAGGCCGGGCCGTTCTTCCACCTCATCGCCGGCGGCAGCATGTTGGGCGCCTTCTTCTTTGCCACCGACCCGGTCACCGCCGCTACTACGCCGATCGGCAAACTGATCTTCGGCGCCTTGGCCGGCGTCATCGCGGTATTTATCCGCGCATTTGGCAGCTATCCGGATGGCATCGGCTTTGCCATCCTGCTGATGAACGCAGCCGCGCCGCTGATCGACGCCTACACCCAGCCCAAGGTGTTGGGGCACACCCGCCGTCGCCGTCCGGGAGCCAGCGAATGAAGCGCCGCGCCCGCCAGTTTCTCAACCATATCGCACTGCCCGGGCTGATTTTGCTGTTGTTTTCGGCCATCGGCGCCTTTTTGCTGGCGGGCACACACCAACTCACCGCACCCGCCATCGACCGTGCCCAACGCGCACTCCTGCAAAGCCTGCTGACGCAGGTCATGCCGACCGAGGTGTTTGACAACGATCTCACCCAGGCACGCATCGATCTACCCGCCGATCCGCTGCTGGGGCTCAAAAAACCCGGCCAGGGCTATGTCGCGCGGCAGGGCGGCAAGCCCGTCGGCGTCGTTCTCGAGGTCATAGCGCCCGACGGCTATGCCGGCGTCATTCGTCTGATCGTCGGCATCCACGCCGACGGCCGACTGGGCGGTGTGCGTGTGGTCGCGCATCAGGAAACCCCCGGTCTGGCCGATTACATCGAGATCAAACGCAGCCCATGGATTAACCAGTTCGGCGGCAAGTCACTCAACGAACCAGCCCCCGCCGGCTGGGCGGTGCGCAAGGACGGCGGTACTTTCGACTACCGCACCGGCGCCACCGTCACCCCCCGCGCCATCGTCAAGGCGGTCCACCACGCGCTGCAATACTTTGAGCGCGAACGCGAGCAATTGCTGAAATGATGATTTCCGACGCATCCCGCGACATCCTCTACAAAGGCCTGTGGCAACAAAATCCAGGCATCGTCCAGTTGCTCGGCCTATGCCCGCTCTTGGCCGTCAGCAACACCGTCGTCAACGCCCTGTCGCTGGGCTTGGCCACCACCTTGGTCATGGCGCTTTCCAGCGGCTCGGTCGCCATCATCCGCAATCTGATTCCCAATGCGCTGCGCGTCCCGGTGTTTATTCTCATCATTGCCGTGCTGGTCACTGTGGTGTCGCTGCTGATCCAGGCCTATGCGCAGCCGTTGTATCTGGTGCTGGGTATCTTCCTGCCGCTGATCACCACCAATTGCATCGTATTGGCTCGCGTCGAAGCCTTCGCTTCCAAACAACCCACCCACCTGTCCATCCTCGATGGCATCGCCATGGGCCTGGGCCTGACTGCCGTGCTCGTCACTCTGGGTGCACTGCGTGAATTATTCGGCAAAGGCACCCTGTTTTCCGGCGCAGATCTTGTCCTGGGTGAGATCGCCAAAGGCTGGACCCTGACGCTGTTTCAAAACTACGATGGCTTCATCCTCGCCATCCTGCCGCCCGGCGCATTCATCGGCCTGGGCCTGCTCATCGCGCTGCGCAACCGTCTGATCGCCGGACGCTAATTTGTCAACAATCTCACAATAAAAATCACAATCTCCGTCGGTTAACTGCTAGCATTCGTCAACTTTGTCGACAAAGCAGGAAATCTTTGCATGGAGACTGGCACCACCCTCGCCGACACCGCCGCCCAGCGACTGGTCGAAGCCATCGTGACCGGCGAGTTGGCGCAGGGGCAAAAACTCAACGAGGCGGAGTTGGCTGAACGCTTTGGCATGGGCCGTGGGCCGTTGCGCGAGGCCTTGCGGCAACTGGAAGGACAACGCCTGGTGCGCCGCATCCCCAACGCCGGGACCCGCGTCATCGTGCTCGACCGGCAGATGCTGGAAGACCTGTACGGGGTGCGCGAGGCACTGGAAGGCATGGCCTGCCGGCTTGCCGCCACCCACATGACAGACAGCGAAATCATGCGGTTGCAGGATTTGCTTAGTCATCACGAGGCGCAGATCGAAAAGGACGGCGGACAGGTGTACGCCCAAAGCGAGGGCGACCTCGATTTTCATTACCTGATTGCCCGAGGCAGCCGTAACGCCCTGTTGCTGGACCTGCTCGGCAGCGAGCAATACCAGCTGTTGCGTATGTGTCGCTATCGCACCAGCCGCAACGCCGATCGGCCGCGCCCGGCGCTTTCACAACACCGGCAGATCGTCGAGGCCATCGCCCAGCGCGACGGCGAGTTCGCCGAACTTTTGATGCGCCGCCATATTCGCGGCGCCTGGCAAAGCATCCGCGCCATGATCGACGCGGAAGAATCCACACAAAACCCAAAGACAACCGCTTCATGAACACACCCGGACAAAGATTGCGCCAAGCCGTCCAGAACAACACCCCGCTGCAAGTCGTCGGTGCCGTAACCGCGTATTGCGCCATCCTGGCTCAAAAAACCGGGCATCAGGCGCTGTACCTGTCCGGCGGCGGCGTAGCGGCCTCATCACTGGGGATCCCGGATCTTGGCATCACCACCCTGCACGATGTATGCGAGGACGCCCGCCGCATCACCGCCGCCAGCGATCTGCCGCTGTTGGTCGATATCGATACCGGCTGGGGCGGCGCATTCAACATCGCCCGCGCCACCCGCGAGATCGCCCAAACGGGCGCCGCCGGTTTTCACATCGAAGATCAGGTCATGCAAAAGCGTTGTGGTCACCGTCCCAACAAAGCCATCGTTGCGCAAAGCGAGATGGTGGATCGCATCAAAGCGGCGGTCGATGCCCGCGTCGATGCCAGCTTTGTCATCATGGCGCGCACCGATGCGCTGGCGGTCGAAGGCATGTCAAGCGCCATCGAGCGCGCCCAGGCCTGCGTCGAGGCGGGTGCCGACATGATCTTTCCCGAGGCCATGAACACCCTGGAGCAGTACGCCGAGTTCACCCGTGCAGTGAGCGTGCCGGTACTGGCCAACATCACCGAGTTTGGCGCCACGCCGCTTTATTCCACCGGGCAACTGGCGGGCGTCGGCGTCAAACTGGTGCTGTATCCGCTGTCTGCCTTCCGCGCCATGAGTCAAGCCGCTTTGAAGGTGTATCAAACGATCCTCGCCGATGGCAGCCAGCAGGCCGTGGTACCCAACATGCAAACGCGCATGGCGTTGTACGACTACCTGGGCTATCACGCCTTCGAACAGCAACTCGACCGTCTGTTTGCCGAACGCGGCGCTGAGTAAAGGAAACCACGACATGACCGCCATAACCAACACGACAACACACGCCCCCACACCCAAGAAATCCGTCGCCTTGTCCGGCACCCCCGCCGGCAATACCGCCATTTGCACCGTCGGCCGTAGCGGCAACGATCTGCACTATCGCGGCTATGACATCCTCGACTTTGCCGAACACGCCGAGTTCGAGGAGATCGCTCACCTGATCGTCCATGGCACCCTGCCCAACGCGGCGGAGCTCAAGGCATACAAAACCAAACTCAAATCGCTGCGCGGCCTGCCGATGGCTGTCAAACAGGTGCTTGAGGCCTTGCCGCCGACCACCCATCCCATGGATGTGCTGCGTACCGGCTGTTCCGTGATGGGTGCCTGCCTGCCTGAAAAAGAGCATCACCCGGCGACCGAGGCGCGCAACCTCATCGACCACATGATCGCCAGCTTTGGCTCGATGCTGCTGTATTGGTATCACTACACCATCAACGGCACAGTGATCGATGTAGAAACCGATGACGAAACCGTCGGCGGCCATTTCCTACACCTGTTGCACGGCGAGAAGCCACGCGATTCGTGGGTGCGGGCCATGCACACCTCGCTCATCCTGTATGCCGAACACGAGTTCAACGCCTCGACCTTTACCGCCCGCGTCGTCGCCGGCACCCACTCTGACCTGTATTCGGCCATCACCGCCGCCATTGGCGCCCTGCGCGGTCCCAAACATGGCGGGGCCAATGAAGAGGCCTATCGCATCCAAAGCCGCTACGCCAATGCCGATGAGGCCGAGGCCGACATCCGCACCCGTGTCGCCCACAAAGAGATCGTGATCGGCTTTGGTCATCCGGTGTACACCATCGGCGACCCGCGCAACGAGGTCATCAAGCGCGTCGCAAAAGGGCTTTCCGAAGAAAACGGCGACCTGAAGATGTTCGACATCGCCGCCCGTCTGGAGTCGGTGATGTGGGAACTGAAAAAGATGTTTCCCAACCTCGACTGGTTTTCGGCGGTGTCTTACGGTCAGATGGGGATACCCACCGACATGTTCACCCCGCTTTTCGTGATCGCCCGCGTCACCGGCTGGGGCGCGCATGTGATCGAACAACGCGAAGACGGCAAGATCATCCGTCCCAGCGCCCATTACACCGGCCCGGAAAACCGTCCGTGGGTTCCCCTGGCTGAACGCACATGAACACCCTGTTTCGCAAACCCCTGCCCGGCACTCCGCTGGACTTTTTCGACACCCGCGCCGCCGTCGATGCAATCCAGCCCGGCAGCTATGCCACCCTGCCCTACGCTTCGCGCGTGCTCGGCGAACAACTGCTGCGGCGCTGCGACCCGGGCCTGTTGAACGACGCCCTGCGCCAGTTGATCGAACGCCGCCAGGAGATCGATTTCCCGTGGTATCCGGCCCGCGTCGTGTGTCACGACATCCTCGGCCAGACCGCGCTGGTCGATCTGGCGGGCCTGCGCGACGCCATCGCCGAGCAAGGCGGTGACCCCTCCAAGGTCAACCCGGTGGTGCCCACACAGCTCATCGTCGATCACTCGCTGGCGGTCGAATGCGGCGGCTTTGATCCGGATGCCTTCCAGAAAAACCGCGCCATCGAGGACCGCCGCAACGAAGACCGCTTTCACTTCATCGAATGGACCAAGACCGCGTTCGAAAATGTCGATGTCATCCCGGCAGGCAACGGCATCATGCATCAGATCAATCTGGAGAAGATGTCGCCGGTGATTCAGGTCAAGGATGGCGTGGCCTTCCCGGATACCTGCGTGGGCACCGACAGCCATACGCCGCACATCGATGCGCTGGGCGTCATCGCCATCGGCGTGGGTGGACTGGAGGCCGAAACCGTGATGCTGGGTCGCGCCTCGATGATGCGCCTGCCGGACATCGTCGGCGTGCAGCTTTCCGGTCAGCGCCAACCGGGTATCACCGCTACCGACATCGTCCTGTCCTTGACCGAGTTTTTGCGCAAAGAGCGCGTGGTGGGCGCCTGGCTGGAGTTTTTCGGCGACGGCGCTGCCAGCCTGACACTTGGCGACCGCGCCACCATCGCCAACATGACGCCCGAGTTCGGCGCCACCGCCGGCCTGTTTTATATCGACGGGCAGACCCTGGATTACCTGCGACTCACCGGCCGCGATCCGGAACAGATCGCGCTCATCGAAACCTATGCCAAGACCACCGGCCTGTGGGCCAGCGACCTGGCCGGCGCGCGCTATGAACGCGTACTGTCGTTTGATCTGTCGCAGGTCGAACGCACCCTGGCCGGGCCATCGAACCCGCACCGCGGGCTGCCCACGCGCAACCTCGCCCTCCGTGGCATCGCAGTGAATCTGGACAGTGCCCTGGCCGAAGAGCGCGCCGGCAAAATACCGGATGGCGCCGTCATCATCGCCGCCATCACCAGTTGTACCAACACCAGCAACCCGCGCAATGTGGTCGCCGCCGGCCTGCTGGCCAAGAAAGCCAACGCGCTGGGACTAAAGCGCAAACCGTGGGTGAAATCGTCTTTCGCCCCCGGCTCTAAAGTCGCCGAGTTGTATCTGAAAGAAGCCGGTCTGCTGCCTGAATTGGAGCAACTCGGTTTTGGCATCGTCGGCTTTGCCTGCACCACCTGCAACGGCATGTCCGGAGCGCTGGATCCCGCGATTCAGCAGGAGATCATCGACCGCGATCTGTATGCCACGGCGGTTTTGTCCGGCAACCGCAATTTCGATGGCCGCATCCATCCGTATGCCAAACAGGCCTTTCTGGCCTCGCCGCCGCTGGTGGTGGCATACGCCATCGCCGGTACGATGCGCTTTGACATCGAACAGGATGTGTTCGGCGTCGTCGATGGCCGAGAGATTCGCCTCAAAGACATCTGGCCGGACGATACCGAGATCGACGCCTGCGTGGCTGCCAGCGTCAAACCTGCACAATTCCGGCAGGTTTATGACGCGATGTTCGCCAAACGCACAACCGAGCAAGCGGCCTCGCCGTTGTACGACTGGCGGCCACAGTCCACCTATATCCGCCGTCCGCCCTACTGGGAAGGCGCGCTTGCGGGTGAGCGCACCCTCAAAGGCATGCGTCCGCTGGCCGTACTGCCGGACAACATCACCACCGACCATTTGTCGCCCTCAAACGCCATCCTGCCAACTAGCGCGGCGGGCGAATACCTGGCCAAAATGGGCTTACCGGAAGAAGACTTCAACTCTTACGCCACCCACCGTGGCGACCACCTCACCGCGCAGCGCGCCACCTTCGCCAACCCCAAGCTCATCAACGAGATGGCGGTGGTCGATGGGCAGGTCAAACAAGGCTCACTGGCACGGGTCGAACCGGACGGCACGGTGATGCGCATGTGGGAGGCGATCGAAACCTATATGTCGCGCCGCCAGCCGCTGATCATTGTTGCGGGTGCCGATTACGGCCAGGGTTCGTCGCGCGACTGGGCCGCCAAAGGCGTGCGGCTGGCCGGGGTTGAGGCCATCGTTGCCGAAGGCTTCGAGCGCATCCACCGCACCAATCTGGTCGGCATGGGCGTGCTGCCGCTGGAATTCAAGCCGGGCACCAACCGCAAAACGCTGGCCATCGACGGCAGCGAAACCTTTGATGTTGTCGGCCCCAAAACCCCGCGCTGCGACCTCACCCTGGTCATCCACCGCAAAACCGGCGAGCGCGTCGAAGTACCCGTCACCTGCCGGCTGGATACCGCCGAGGAGGTTTCGGTGTATGCCGCCGGCGGCGTGTTGCAACGCTTCGCACAAGATTTTCTGGAAGGCAGCGTATGAGCCACAACGCGCAGATTCGTATTCCGGCCACCTATATGCGGGGTGGCACCAGCAAGGGCGTGTTCTTCAAGTTGACCGATTTGCCGCCCGCCGCCCAGGTTGCGGGCGAGGCGCGCGACCGCCTGTTGCTGCGGGTGATCGGCAGCCCCGACCCTTATGGCAAACAGACAGACGGCATGGGCGGCGCCACCTCCAGCACCAGCAAAACGGCCATTTTGTCCCAGAGCACGCAGCCGGATCACGATGTCGATTACCTGTTTGGCCAGGTCGCCATCGACAAGGCCTTCGTGGACTGGAGCGGCAACTGCGGCAACCTGACCTCTGCCGTCGGCTCGTTTGCGGTTTACGCCGGCCTGGTTGACCCTGCCCGCATCCCTCAAAACGGCATCTGCGTGGTGCGCATCTGGCAGGCCAACATCCACAAAACCATCGTCGCCCATGTCCCGATCCGCGACGGCGCGGTGCAGGAAACCGGCGATTTCGAACTTGACGGCGTCACCTTTCCCTCAGCCGAGGTGCAGATCGACTTTATCAACCCGGTCGATGCCGACGACACCATGTTTCCGACGGGCAACCTGGTCGATGATCTTGAGGTACCCGGCGTCGGCACTTTCAAGGCGACCCTGATCAACGCCGGTATCCCCTGCATTTTTCTCAACGCCGCCGATCTGGGTTACAGCGGCTGTGAGTTGCAAGAGGCGATCAACGGCGATGCCGCTGCGCTGGCCCGGTTTGAGATCATCCGCGCCCATGGCGCCGTGCGCATGGGGCTGATCAAGGACATTGCCGAGGCTGCCAGCCGCCAGCACACACCAAAAATCGCCTTCATTGCACCGCCACAAAGCTACACCGCATCCAGCGGCAAAACCATTACCGCCGGGCAGATCGATCTCAATGTCCGGGCGCTCTCCATGGGCAAGCTGCATCACGCCATGATGGGTACCGCGGCGGTGGCCATTGGCACCGCCGCAGCCATTCCGGGCACCCTGGTCAACCAGGCCGCTGGCGGCGGCGAGCGTCATGGGGTGACCTTTGGCCACCCTTCGGGTACGCTCAAGGTGGGCGCCGCAGCAAACCGGAGCAGCGGCGACTGGAAGGTGGATAAGGTGATCATGAGTCGCTCTGCACGCATCCTGATGGAAGGCTGGGTTCGCGTGCCCGGCGACTGTTTCAAAACCCAATAAACCAAGAAGAGAGACAGCACGATGAGTTACCAAGCCGAGTTTGAACGGTCGATGACCAACCCCGCAGGTTTTTGGGGGGAGCAGGCACGCGCCCTGCCCTGGTTCAAATTTCCCGAACAAATCCTGAAAACCGACGCCGCCGGCATCGGTTACTGGTTTGCGGACGGTGAGATGAACACCGCCTACATGGCGCTGGATCATCATGTCGAAACCGGTCGCGGCGATCAGTTGGCGCTGGTTTATGACTCTCCCGTCACCGGCTGCAAGGCACAGTACACCTACAAGCAGCTTACCGATCTCGTCGCCCGCACCGCCGGTATGCTGGCCGGTTTAGGCGTCAGCAAAGGCGACCGCGTCATCATCTACATGCCCATGATCCCGGAAGCCGTCATCGCCATGCTGGCCGTGGCGCGACTGGGGGCGATCCATTCGGTGGTGTTCGGCGGCTTTGCCGCGCCGGAGCTGGCCGTGCGCATCGACGACGCCAAGCCCAAGGTCATTCTCTCCGCCTCTTGCGGCATCGAGGTCAAGCGCCGCATCGAGTACAAACCGCTGCTCGACCGCGCCCTGGATTTGGCCACCCATCAGCCCGAGTGCTGCGTGATCTATCAGCGCCGGGAAATCCTTGCAAGTCTAAAGCCCGGACGGGACCACGACTGGGCCAGCCTATTGGCCAGCGCCAAGCCCGCCGGCTGTACCCCGGTCAAGGGATCTGATCCGCTCTACATCCTGTACACCTCGGGCACCACCGGCAAGCCCAAGGGCGTCGTGCGCGAAAACGGCGGCCACGCCGTCGCCCTGAAATACAGCATGACGGCGATTTACGACACCGCACCGGGCGAGGTGTTTTTCGCCTGCTCCGATGTCGGCTGGGTGGTGGGGCATTCGTACATCGTTTATGGGCCGCTGTTGCAGGGCTGCACCACCGTCGTGTACGAAGGCAAGCCGGTGATGACGCCAGACGCCGGCGCGCTATGGCGGGTTTGCGCAGAATACGGCGTGAAATCGCTGTTCACCGCCCCAACCGCCTTCCGCGCCGTCAAGAAAGAAGACCCCGAGGGTGCACTGATGCGCCCATACGATCTGGGCAAGCTCAAAAACATATTCTCTGCCGGCGAGCGTCTCGACCCACCGACGCAAGAATGGCTGATGCACACCAGCGGCAAACCGGTCATCGACCACTGGTGGCAAACCGAAACCGGCTGGGCCATCACCGGCAATCCATGCGGGATCGAACCGATGCCGGTCAAGCTGGGCTCCTCAACGGTGCCCACCCCCGGCTTCAATGTGCAGATCCTTAATGAAAACGGCCAACCCGTCGCACACGGCACGCAAGGCTACATCGCCCTCAAACTGCCCCTGCCGCCCTCGTGCCTAAACCGCATATGGGGCGACGACGCCCGCTTTGGGCAAAGCTATCTCAACCTGTTTCCCGGCTATTACGCCAGCGGCGATGGCGGCTATATCGACGCCGACGGCTATGTATTCGTCATGGGCCGCGTCGATGATGTCATCAATGTCGCCGGGCACCGGCTATCAACCGGCGAAATGGAAGAGGTCATCGCCAAGCACCCCGCCGTGGCCGAATGCGCCGTCATCGCCCGCGATGACGCGATCAAAGGGCAAGTGCCGATGGGGCTGATCGTACTCAAAGGCGGCGTCACCCTCAGCGAAGACGAGATTCAACAGCAACTCGTCAGCCTGATCCGCAACCAGATCGGCGCCATCACCTGCTACAAAGACAGCGTCATCGTCGCCCGTCTGCCCAAAACCCGCTCGGGCAAAACCCTGCGCAACACGCTCTCGCGCTTGCTCAACGGCCGCGAATACACCGTGCCCTCCACCATCGACGACACCGCTGTAATCCCGGAAATCGCCAACAAACTTCGCAGCTGCGGGTTTATCGACTAGACGGCGTAATGCTCATTTGTCACAGCCATGTCATGCCATCAAACAGCAAAGTCGCGCAACTCATTGAGTCGCAATAATATATTTTATGTCGTTGATTTTTATATATTTAATAATTTGCACACTATCTATACAGCAGCAGAAACAGGGCTATCGAATGAATGGCTTAGGTGCATCTTCCGCACGCTATCCACAGCGTTATCCACAGATTTTGTGAGTAACCCGGGAAGCTGAAATCAGTCGAGTCCCCAGCCCACCGTGGCAATCGGCGTACCCAGGTCTGCCTCGACCAAACGGCGGCGGGCTTCCAGCAGTTGCTCCAGCAGTGCTGGTTCGCTTTGCTCGTAGGCGACGGCGTCCGGCACGCGTTTGACCACCACACCCAACAGCTCGGTGATGGCGTTGCCGATGGAGTTCTGGCTGATGGTGACAATCAGGCGACCTTCGTCGTTGCGGTAGATCAGTTGCTTGAAGGCAGGCTGCCAGCGGATGGCGTTGGCGTAGCGCGCATCCTTGATGCAGCGGTCGCGCACCATCTTGGCGGCGCGCAGGAAATCGTTGTTGAACAACAGTTTTTCTTCAACCAGTGCGGGGAAATAAAGGTCACGCGGAGGCGCTGAATTACGGGTAGACACTTGGCCAAAAAAGCTGCGATAGAAGTCCAGAAACCCCATCAGCAACATGTCGTACTCTTTCCAGAAACGCACCTCTTTGAGTGCCGCCGCACCGCCCTCGACCCCCCAACTGGGCAGACCCTGCGGATAGCCGGTCAGCGCGATCTTGCAGGCACCGGTTTCGCAGGGCCGCAAAATCCGCATATCCAGATTGACCATAAACTCGCGATACACCTCGCGCATATGCGCCTGGAACAGCGAATGCTGGCCACCGTCGGTGAGGTTGGGGTTGTTCGGATCGGCCAACGGCGCGGCCGCAAGTTCGGCCTTGTCGAACACGATGAAATGGTTGTGCAGCATGCGGATGCTGGGCACACCGGGCGAGGTCAAAGGCCAGGTGGCATCCAGGCTCGCTTCGCCTGCCAGCAGCAGATGCCGCCCTGGATCGGGATAGCGCTCCAGCATGGTGGCGATAATGATCTGGTTCATGCGGTTCCAGACATGCCGTACCGGCTCGGGCACCTGCGTGCGCCGTACCGGTCGCCCGAGCGGATCGAGGATGCTCTGCGAGGTGTTGTAGATGATGGAGGTATCGAACACATTGCTGTGCCCCAGCGCCTTGCGATAAAGCAACAGCCCTTCCGGGTTTTGCAAAAAGCCGTTGTTGTGCACCAGATCGGCAAGGTTTTCAGTGCTATTGAAAAACTCGTTAGGTTTCATCCCTTCCGGCACATCGAGCGGAATTGGACGGAACGGGGTGACGATTTCGCGGGGACCAGATTGCATGACATCAAGCGATAAAACGAAGGGCCGCGCAGTTTAGACGACACAGCCCCAAGGCAAGATGATTTCGCTCAAGCGAGCGGGGTTTTGCCGTTCTTTACCAGTTCGTATCCCGCTCGGCCGATGCGGAGATGTGATGAATGGAAAGGTCTGCGCCATTGAACTCGGATTCCGGATCAAGGCGAATGCCGACCAGGGCTTTGAGTGCGCCGTACACCAGCACCCCGCCCATCACCGCCACCATCACGCCCGCCAAGGTGCCGACCAGTTGTGAGGCAAAGGTTACACCGCCGATGCCGCCCAGGCTGGACAGCCCAAAAATGCCTGCCGCAATGCCCCCCCAGGCACCACAGAGACCGTGCAACGGCCAGACACCCAGCACATCGTCGATCTTCCAGCGGTTTTGGGTGATGGTAAACGCCCACACAAACAACGCGCCCGCCACAACCCCCGTCGCCAACGCGCCTATCGGATGCATCAAATCGGAGCCGGCACACACGGCCACCAGACCCGCCAGCGGGCCGTTATGAATAAAACCGGGGTCGTTCTTGCCAATCACCAGTGCGGCCAGCGTGCCGCCCACCATCGCCATCAGCGAGTTGACCGCGACCAGTCCGGACATACCCTCAACACTTTGCGCCGACATCACATTAAAACCGAACCAGCCCACCGTCAGCACCCAGGCACCCAACGCCAGGAAAGGGATGCTGGAAGGCGGATGCACACCGGCGATCTTGCCGTCCTTGTGATAGCGCCCCCGCCGTGCACCAAGCAAAATCACCGCCGGCAGCGCAATCCAGCCGCCCACCGCATGAACCACCACAGAGCCGGCAAAGTCATGAAACTTCGCACCAAAACTCGCCTCTAGCCACGCTTGAAAACCCAAGTTACCGTTCCACACCATGCCTTCAAAAAATGGGTAGACAAAACCCACCAAAAGGAAGGTCGCCGCCAGTTGTGGACTGAAGCGCGCGCGCTCGGCAATGCCGCCCGAGACAATCGCCGGGATCGCTGCGGCAAAGGTCAGCAAAAAGAAAAACTTGACCAGATCAAAGCCGTTCTTCTGCGCCAGCACGGATGCGTCCGACATGAAATCGACGCCGTAGGCGATGCTGTAGCCGATAAAGAAATAGGCGATGGTGGAAACCGAAAAATCGGTCAGGATCTTGACCAGTGCATTGACCTGATTCTTGCGCCGCACCGTCCCCAGTTCCAGAAAGGCAAAGCCGGCGTGCATCGCCAGCACCATGATGGCGCCCAACAGGACAAAAAAGGCATCGATTCCGGGTTTCAGGTTTTCCATCGCGGCTCTCGCAGTCGTTGAATCTATATGTGGATAGCAACACCCGTGCCATCAGACAAGTGATTGAATCTGCTTGATACAGCCGAAACGCCCAACAAATGCCGCACCATTTTGGTGCAATTTTGGAGCCAACCGCACCTTAATGGTGCTTACAGCCACAGTAAATTCTTTAAGGAAGCTCTGAACGCATTGATTCCGTTCATGGTTCGACAAGCTCACCACGAACGGAATCCATCCACCACCGCTCGCCCTGAGCTTGTCGAAGGACTCAATCGGAGCTTAAGACTTGGACTCTTGCTCGATGCGATCCAGTTCAGCGTCCATCTCGGCGTCGGTGAGCGGTTTATAGGTATCCGTCTCCCTCTCAGCGGGTTTACGATTTTTGAGCAGTTGCGCGGCAACCAGAATGCCCAATTCGTACAACACCCACAGCGGCAAGGCCAGCATCAGTTGCGAGATCACATCAGGCGGGGTAAAGATGGCGCCGATCACGAATGCGCCGACGATGACATAGGGGCGTGCCTCGCGGAGCTTTTCGATCTCGACCACGCCCGTCAGCGCCAGGGTAATCACCACGATCGGCACTTCAAAGGTGACACCGAATGCGATAAACATGGTAATCACAAAATCCAGGTACTTGCCGATATCGGTCATCACCGCCACCCCGGTGGGGGCGTAGCCGACGATGAAGCCGAACACGACGGGAAACACCAGAAAATAAGCAAACGCCATACCGCAGACGAATAGCGCCAGGCTGGTAACGGTAAGCGGCAGAATCAGTCGCCGTTCGTGCTGATACAGACCCGGTGCCACAAAGCTCCAAATCTGATAAAGAATAAACGGCAAGGCTCCCAGGAAGGCCGTCATCATCGCCACCTTGACGGGCACGAAGAACGGCGTCACCACCTCGGTTGCAATCATCTGCCCGCCTTTGGGCAGGCTGTTCAGCATGGGTTGTGCCAGCAGGCTGTAGAGATCGTTGGCCCACGGGAAGATGCACACAAACAGCACCAGCCAGGCAATCACTGCGCGCAGCAGACGGTCGCGCAGCTCGATCAGATGAGAAACAAAAGGTAGTTGTTCGTCCATCGTCAAAACAGGCTGGCTTGTTTTTCGACCGATGGCGCGTCCTCGACACGGTCGGACGCTTGCCAATCTTCCTGATTATCCTCAAGCCCCTCGTTGAGGTTGTCCTCGGCCATGCGCGCATCGATCGCGGGATGGGCATATTCGATCACCGCATGCGGCGTAGGACTGCCCCCACGCTCCCGCTGGTCGCTTTCCCCCGAGAGGGCGCCATCTCCGCCTTGGGGCTGCCCTGCGGCGGCCAGCCTGTCCTCGGCCTCCAGCGCCTGCTTGATTTCAGCAGCACCCGGACTGTCGTTGACCCCTACAGATAGCGCCAGGCGCTCGGCGACCGTCAGTTCGCGCTGCATCTTGACCTCGGCCTCGGCGGCCATGATCTCGTACTTCTGCGCGGTGGATTGCATCTCTCCCTGAAGCTTTTTCAGCTCGGCAAGCCGCATCTCGCGATCGACATCGGATTTCACCTGTTGTGCATAGCGGTTGAGCTTGCCAAGCCATGCGCCCGCCGTGCGCGCCACCTTGGGCAGGCGTTCAGGGCCAATGACCAACAAGGCCACCACACCGATGACCAGTAGTTCCGAAAATGCGATATCAAACATACGCGCCGAGAGCCAATACTTAAGTTTTTTCTTTAAGCCTGATGCTTATCCTTGACCTCGGCATCGATGGTCTGACCTTGTTGTGGTGCCTGCCGGGGCAACTCGGTCGGGGTATCCACCTTGTTCTTCTCCTCGCTCATGGCGTCCTTGAAGCCCTTGACGGCACCGCCCAGGTCACCGCCCAGGCCGCGCAATTTCTTGGTGCCAAACACCAGCAACACCACAACCAGAACGATCAACCAGTGCCAAATGCTAAAGCTACCCATGTCTCTCTCCTAAAAAATGGATTACAAACGATGCGGCGCGTCGCCGCCGAATACATGTGCGTGCAGGTGATAGACCTCCTGCCCGCCGCCAGGGCCGTTGTTGATGACGATGCGAAAACCATTGACGAGTCCTTGCTCTTTGGCCAGGATGGGTGCCAGCAACAAAATGTGCCCCAGCAGCATCTCATGGCGGGCGTGCGCCTCATCCAGACTGGCGATGTGCTCTTTGGGGATAATCATGAAATGCACCGGCGCGACCGGGTGGAGGTCATGAAAAGCGATGACATCGTCGTCTTCATACACCTTTTTGCATGGGATCTGACCGGCCGCGATTTTGCAAAAGATACAGTCACTCACAAAGTCTTTCACGCTGCATCCTTTCGTTGTGATTTTTCCACCAGACCCGACAGGCCTTCGCGCCGGGCCAGTTCGTTCAGCACCGCCTCGGGGCGAATGCCCTGTTGCGCCAATAGCACCAGGCTGTGAAACCACAGGTCTGCGGTTTCATAAATCACCTTGTCGGACTCGCCATCCTTGGCCGCCATGATCGTCTCGGCGGCCTCTTCTGCCACCTTTTTCAGAATCGCATCGAGCCCCTTGGCATACAGCTTGGCCACATAGGACGAGGACGGATCGGCGCCTTTGCGCGCCTCCAGCGTATCGGCCAGGCGTTCCAGAATCTCGGCGCTCATCGGTAGATATCCTTGGGGTCTTTCAGCACCGGGTCAACGACCTGCCACTGGCCATCGACCAGGCGCTCATGAAAGCAGCTCTTGCGCCCGGTATGGCAGGCAATGCCACCGGTTTGGCGCACCTTGAGCAAGATCACATCCTGATCGCAGTCGGTACGAATCTCCACCACCTGTTGCGTGTGGCCAGACTCTTCGCCCTTGTGCCACAGCCGTTGGCGCGAGCGTGAGTAATACACCGCTTCGCCCAACTCTACGGTTCTGGCCAGCGCCTCGCGGTTTATCCACGCCACCATCAGGATGTCGCCACTGTCCGCGTCCTGCGCGACCGCCGGCAAGATGCCCTCGCTCGGCCAGCGAATATGCTCCAGCCAATCGCTCACAGGCGCACCTCGATGCCGCGATCAAACATCAGTTCTTTGCATTGACGCACGGTGTATTCGCCGAAATGAAAGATCGAGGCCGCCAGCACCGCATCTGCGCCACCCTTTTGCACGCCATCGGCCAGGTGTTGCAGGTTGCCGACGCCGCCGCTGGCGATCACCGGAATGCTGACCGCATCACTGACCGCACGGGTCAGGTTCAGATCGAAACCCGACTTGGCGCCGTCACGGTCCATGCTGGTGAGCAAAATCTCGCCCGCACCCAGGGACTGCATCTTCTGCGCCCATTCCACCGCATCGATGCCCGTGGGTTTGCGGCCACCGTGGGTAAAGATCTCCCACTTGGGCACGGCCCCCCACCCGGTCTGCTTGGCATCGATAGCCACCACGATGCACTGGCTGCCAAAGCGGTCGGCCGCGTCCTTGACCACCTGCGGATTGAACACCGCTGCGGTGTTGATCGACACCTTGTCGGCCCCAGCGTTCAGCAGGCGTCGCACATCGTCCGGCACCCGCACGCCGCCACCGACAGTCAGCGGAATAAACACCTGCGAGGCCACTTTTTCGATGATGTGCAAAATCAGATCACGGTTATCGGAACTCGCCGTAATGTCCAAAAAGGTGAGCTCGTCGGCGCCCTGTTCGTCGTAGCGACGCGCAATCTCAACCGGATCGCCCGCGTCACGCAGGTTGACGAATTGCACCCCTTTGACCACCCGACCGGCGGCCACATCAAGGCAAGGAATGATGCGCTTGGCGAGCCCCATGGTCATGCCATCAACTGATCGGCCAGATTTTGGCCGGCGGCGAAGTCAAGCGTGCCTTCGTAGATGGCGCGTCCGGTGATCGCGCCTTCGATGCCCTCCCCCGCCACCGCACACAGGCGATGAATATCGTCGAGATTGGTGATGCCGCCGCTGGCAATCACCGGGATATGCAATGCACGCGCCAACGCCACAGTCGCCTCGATATTGACCCCCGACATCATGCCGTCGCGGCCAATATCCGTATAAACCACGGATTCCACACCGTAATCCTGGAATCGCTGGGCGAGATCGATGACCTCATGATGGGTCACCTTGGACCAACCGTCCACCGCCACCTTACCCTCCTTGGCATCCAGACCGACGATGATATGGCCTGCGAATGAGTCACAGGCATCATGCAAAAAGCCCGGGTTCTTCACCGCCGCACTGCCCAGAATGACATAGCGCAAACCCATGTTCAGATAGGTTTCGATGGTATCCAGATCGCGAATGCCACCGCCCAGCTGCACCGGAATGTGCTCGCCCACTGCGTCGATGATGGCCTGGATTGGCGCCGCGTTGACCGGCTTTCCCGCGAATGCGCCGTTGAGATCCACCAGATGCAGGCGCCGTGCGCCCTGTGCCAACCAGTGCTTAGCCATAGCGGCGGGGTCATCGGAAAACACGGTTGCGCTATCCATTTCACCTTGACGCAGGCGTACGCATTGACCGTCCTTGAGGTCGATGGCTGGAATCAGAATCATGGCTTCAGTCGGGGTTTGAAAAAATCAGAAGGGATCAGGGGTTCCAGTGCACGAAGTTTTGCAGCAGGCGCAAACCGGCGGCAGCACTTTTTTCGGGGTGGAACTGTACCGCGAACAGGTTGTCGCGCGCCACAGCACAGGTAAACGGCGTTGGGTAATCGCTCTCACCCGCCTTAATGCCGGCATCCTGCGGCACCACGAAATAGCTGTGCACGAAGTAAAACCGCTCGCCATCGGCAATGCTGGCCCACAGCGGATGCGGCACGCTCTGGCGCACATTGTTCCAGCCCATGTGCGGTACTTTCAGGCGCGCACCCTCGGCATCGCGCAAATCCACCGCAAAGCGCTGCACATCACCGGCAAACACATCCAGACACGGGGTGTCGCCTTCGGCACTGTGCGTAAACAACACCTGCAAACCCATGCAAATACCCAAAAATGGCTTGTCGCACGCAGCAGCCAGAATCGCTTCCCGCAAACCATGAGCGTCGATGGCGCGCATGCAGTCGGGTGCCGCGCCCTGGCCTGGAAACACCACGTGCGACGACTGGGCAATGACGGTTGGATCCGATGTCACCACCACGCGCTGGCCGGCGGCCACATGCTCCAGTGCCTTGGCCACCGAATGCAGGTTGCCCATGCCGTAATCGACAACAGCAATCTGTGCCATTACAGCGCGCCCTTGGTGGAAGGCAACGCATTGCCCATGCGCGTATCGGCCTCCAGCGCCATGCGCAGGGCCCGACCAAATGCCTTGAAGATCGTCTCGGCCTGGTGATGGGCGTTATCGCCGCGCAGATTATCGATGTGCAAGGTCACCGCCGCATGATTGACGAAGCCCTGGAAGAATTCTTTGATCAGATCGACATCAAACTCGCCGATGCGGGCGCGGGTAAAGTCACACGCAAACACCAGCCCGGGGCGGCCAGACAGATCGATGACCACGCGCGACAGCGCCTCGTCCAGCGGCACGAAGGCATGGCCGTAGCGACAAATACCCTTCTTGTCACCCACCGCCTGTGCAAAAGCCTGCCCCAGGGTAATGCCAATGTCCTCCACCGTGTGGTGCGCGTCGATATGCAAATCGCCCTCGGCGCTGACCGACAGATCGATCAAGCCATGCCGTGCGATCTGGTCGAGCATGTGATCGAGAAATGACACCCCGCTGTTCAGGCTGGTCTGACCCGTACCATCCAGATTAAGGCTCGCCTCGATGCGGGTTTCCAGGGTATGACGGTTAACAGAAGCAGTACGCATGACTATCGCTTGGGCTGTGCTTTACAAAAGAGCGGCGATTTTAGCGACAAATCTCGGTCAGTGCGGCAAGCAACGCATCACATTCGGCATCCGTTCCCACCGTAATGCGCAAGAAAGGGTCAATGCGCGCCGGTTTTTTGAAGTGCCGCACGATGATGCTGCGTGCGCGCAAGGCCGCCGCCAGATCAGCGCCGGCGTGAGCGGGATGCCGCACAAACACAAAGTTTGCACCCGAGGGCAGAACCTCAAATCCCAAAACGGCAAGCCCGGCAGACAAGCGCTCACGGCTGACAACCACGCGGTCACGCATCGCCTCAAACCAGGGCCGATCCTGCATGCAAGCCGCAGCCCCGGCCTGAGCAAAACGATCCAGCGGATACGAATTGAAGCTGTCCTTGATGCGCACCAAGCCCTCGATCAACCCGGGGTGCCCCAACGCATAGCCGACACGCAACCCAGCCAGCGAATGCGCCTTGGACAAGGTGCGCACAATCAGCAGATTCGGATAGCGATCGATCAACGGCAGCGCGGTTTCACCACAGAAATCGACATAGGCCTCGTCGATCACCACCACCGAATTAGGATTACCCGCCAGCAGCCGCTCGATCTCGGCCCGTGGCAACGCCATACCCGTGGGCGCATTGGGATTGGGAAAGATGATGCCGCCGTTGGGCGTGTTCAAATAATCGTCCACACCGATCGAAAAATCCGCCGCCAACGGCAACTCGCGATAGTCGATCTGATACAGCCCGCAATACACCGGATAAAAGCTGTAGGTAATATCCGGGAACAAAAGGGGGCGCTCATGTTTGAGCAGCCCCAAAAAGGTATGCGCCAACACCTCGTCAGAGCCGTTGCCAACAAACACCTGATCGACGCGCAGGTCATGAAACGCCGCAATCGCCTCGCGCAATGCCAGCGAGGTGGGATCGGGGTACAACCGCAACCGCTCATCCGCCGTCGCCTGCAGCGCCGCAATCACCTTGGGACTGGGCGGGTACGGGTTTTCGTTGGTATTGAGCTTGACCAGATTGGCCAACTTGGGCTGCTCGCCCGGCACATAGGGAGTCAAACGGTGCGTTACCGCGCTCCAATAGGGGTTATCAAAAGGCACGATTCAGTCTGTTCAAGTGAAAATCCGGATACCGCACGCCTTCAACGCAACCGATATTCCGCCGAGCGGGCGTGGGCTTGCAGACCCTCGCCGTAGGCCAGCGCAGAGGCAACACGGCCCAGGGTTTGGGCGCCGGCTTCAGACACATGGATGATCGAACTGCGTTTCTGGAAATCGTACACACCCAGAGGCGACGAGAAACGCGCGGTACGCGAGGTGGGCAACACATGGTTGGGACCGGCGCAGTAGTCACCCAGTGCCTCGCAGGTATTGCGGCCCATGAAGATGGCTCCGGCGTGGCGAATCTTGGGCAGCATGGCGTCCGGATCGGCAATCGACAGCTCCAGGTGCTCTGGTGCGATGAAATTGCTGATCTCGGCAGCTTCGTCAAGATCACGACACAGGATCAGCCCGCCGCGATGGGTGATCGAGGTACGGATCACGCCCTCGCGCGGCATCGTCGGCATCAGCTTGGCGATACTGGCCGCAACCGCGTCGAGGAAGGCTGCATCCGGCGAAATCAAAATGGACTGCGCCAGTTCGTCATGCTCGGCCTGGGAAAACAGGTCCATGGCAATCCAGTCGGGATCGGTCTGTCCATCGCAAATGATGAGGATTTCAGAAGGCCCGGCGATCATGTCGATACCCACCACGCCGAACACGCGGCGTTTGGCCTCGGCCACATAGGCGTTGCCGGGACCGACGATCTTGTCCACCTGCGGCACGGTGTCGGTGCCATAGGCCAGCGCGGCCACGGCCTGCGCACCGCCGATGCAGAATACGCGATCAACCCCGGAAACCGCTGCTGCCGCCAGCACCAGCTCGTTTTGCACGCCATCGGGTGTGGGCACCACCATAATCAATTCCTTGACCCCCGCCACCTTGGCAGGGATGGCGTTCATCAGCACCGACGACGGGTAAGCCGCCTTGCCGCCTGGCACATAAAGGCCGACGCGATCGAGTGCAGTTACCTGCTGGCCCAGTACCGTGCCGTCATCCTCACGATAGGTCCAGGAATGCTGCAACTGGCGCTCGTGATAGCTGCGCACGCGATCGGCTGCGGTGTTAAGTGCGGCGCGCAGTTCGTCTGGCAGACCATCGAGCGCGGCTTGCAGGCGCACCTTGGACAGTTCCAGTTCGGCCATCGATGCGGCATTCAGGCGATCGAAACGGGCAGTGAACTCCAGCACGGCGGCGTCGCCCCGGCTGCGTACCGCCTGCACGATGGTTTCCACCGCATCGGTAATCGCCTTGTCGGTATCGGCGGAAAAAGCCAGAAGCTGGGCCAGTTGCGCCTGAAAATCGGCGGCGCGTGAGTCAAGACGGGTCATCATTTTGCGCGGTAAGGAAATAGAAAACGGGGGGATTTTACTCTGCCGTGGCAGACCTGAAGGCTTCGATAATGGGCTGGATATGATCGTGTTTCAGCTTCATCGCCGCCTCGTTGACCACCAGACGCGAGCTGATCTCCATAATCTCTTCCACTGCCATCAGATTGTTGGCCTTGAGCGTACCGCCAGTGGATACCAGATCGACGATGACATCCGATAGTTCCACCAGCGGCGCCAACTCCATCGAGCCGTACAGCTTGATGAGATCGATATGCACGCCCTTACCGGCAAAGAACAGGCGCGCGGTTTTAACATATTTCGTCGCCACCGACAGCCGTGCGCCGCGACGCACGGCGGCAGCGTAGTCGAAGCCCACCGGGGTGGCGACCATCATGCGGCAGCGGGCGATGTTGAGGTCAACCGGCTGATATAGCCCCTCGCCGCCATGTTCGATCAACACATCCTTGCCCGCCACACCAAGATCGGCGGCGCCGTGTTGCACATAGGTCGGCACATCGGTGGCGCGGACGATGATGAGGCGCACATCGGGACGGTTGGTGCCGATGATGAGCTTGCGTGAAGATTCCGGATTCTCGACCGGCACGATGCCCGCCGCCGCCAGCAACGGCAAGGTTTCTTCAAAGATGCGGCCTTTGGATAGCGCCAGGGTAATCATGTTTTTCATGCTTTCTCTCTTCGCACCTTGGCGCCCAATGTCGCCAGTTTGGCATCGAGATGCTCATAGCCGCGATCCAGGTGATAGATGCGCTCGATATGGGTTTCGCCGTCAGCCACCAGCCCGGCAATCACCAGGCTGGCCGATGCGCGCAGGTCAGTCGCCATGACGATTGCGCCCTCCAGATGGTTCACGCCGGTGACAAAGGCGGTATTGCCGTCGATCTTGATATCCGCCCCCAGCCGTTGCAGTTCGACCGCGTGCATGAAACGGTTTTCAAAGATGGTCTCACGCATCACCGCGCTGCCCTCGGCCACGCAGTTGATGGCCATGAACTGCGCCTGCATGTCGGTCGGAAAAGCGGGATAAGGCGCGGTTCGAATCGAAACCGCTTGCAGCTTTTTAGGCGCCACGATGCGGATGAACTCCCGCGCTGCGGTTTTCTCGCTCACGATGTCGCAGCCTGCGTCCATCAATTTGTCCACCACGGCATCCAGATAGCCGCTGGAGATGCCGTTGAGTGTCGCCGAGCCGCCGGTTGCCGCCGCCGCGCACAGATAGGTACCGGCCTCGATACGGTCGGGCATGACGCGATGACTGGCACCCTGCAGGCGCTCAACGCCCTCGATACGGATCACATCGGTGCCCGCACCCGAGATTTTGGCGCCCATGGCGATCAGGCATTGCGCCAGGTCCACCACCTCCGGCTCACGCGCCGCGTTTTCGATCAGGGTCACGCCATCCGCCAGACACGCGGCCATCATCAGGTTTTCGGTGCCGGTCACGGTCACCATGTCGGTAAACAGGCGAGCCCCCTGCAAGCGCCCCACCTTGGCATGGACATAGCCGCGTTTAACCGTCACCTCGGCCCCCATCGACTGCAAGCCCTTGATGTGCTGATCGACCGGCCGCGCGCCGATGGCGCAACCGCCCGGCAGCGACACCCGCGCCTCACCGCAACGGGCGGCCAACGGCCCCAACACCAGGATAGAGGCGCGCATGGTTTTGACCAGTTCGTAAGGCGCCACGGGATTGTGCAAATCGCCCGCATCCAGCCTCACCTGATCGCCCTCCCGTTCGACCTTGACGCCCATCTGCGCCAGCAACCTCAGCATCGTGCCGATGTCGTTGAGGTCTGGCACATTCGACAGCCGCAGCGGCTCAGGCGTCAGCAGACAGGCGCACAGAATCGGCAGGGCCGCGTTCTTGGCCCCGGAAATGGCAATCTCACCCGCGAGGGTGCTGCCACCCGTTATCACCAGTTTGTCCATGATTTTTCTCGAAAGGATCAGCCGCGCAGTTTATAGCCGCGAGCGATCATCAGCCAAGCGATGCCGCACAATGTCAGGGTAAACGGCAAGGCCACAGCCAATCCCAGCCAGGGGCTGACATCGCCCACACCGAAGAATCCATAGCGAAAACCGTCGATCATGTAAAAAACCGGATTGGCGTGCGACACCGCCAGCCAGAACGGCGGCAGGCTGTGAATAGAATAAAACACGCCGGACAAAAAGGTCAGCGGCAGGATGACAAAGTTTTGCACGCCCGAAAGATGATCAAACTTGTCGGCCCAGATACCCGCCAAAATACCCACCGCCGCAAACGCCGCCGCCGCGATCAACAGCCAGACCAGCACCCAGACCGGATGCGCCAGACCCAGATCGGCAAACACCGCACCCACGGCCAGCACCCCCAGCCCGACAATGACACCGCGCAGCATGGCGGCCAGCAGGTATGCCGCAAAAAACTCAAGGTTCGACAGCGGCGCCAAGAGCGAAAACACGATGTTGCCGGTGATCTTGGACTGGATCAGGCTCGACGAGCTATTGGCAAAGGCGTTTTGCAACACCGACATCATCGCCAATCCCGGAATCAGAAAGGCGCTGTAAGCAATGCCCGGATACACCTCGACCCGACCTTGCAATGCGTGGGAAAACACCAGCAGATACAGCAACGCCGTCAACACCGGTGCCGCCACGGTCTGCATGATGACCTTCCAGAAACGCAAGACCTCCTTGCCAAACAGCGTCCAGAAACCGGTCATTGCGATGCCTCGTTTGACAGAATGCGCATGAAAGCCTGCTCCAGACTGGCCGCGCCGGACAACAATTCGCCGGTTTTGGCCAAGGCCACGATGCGCCCCTCCTTCAGCACCGCCACGCGCTGACACAGCGATTCGGCCTCCTCCAGATAATGCGTGGTCAGCAAAATGGTATGTCCTTGGCCGTTGAGCTCGCGCACGAAGGCCCACAACGATTGACGCAATTCGACATCCACGCCGGCGGTCGGTTCATCGAGAATGATCACCGGCGGCTTGTGCACCAAGGCCTGCGCCACCAGCACCCGCCGCTTCATCCCGCCCGACAGTCGCCGCATGTTGGTGCCAGCATTGGCCGTCAGGCCCAGGCGTTCCAGCAGCTCATCGATCCAGGCATCGTTATTGCGCAGCCCGAAATAGCCCGATTGCAGACGCAAGGCCTCGCGCACATTGAAGAAGGGATCGAACACCAGTTCCTGCGGCACCACCCCCAGATGCCCGCGTGCCTCGCGGTAATCGCGGCGCACATCGAAGCCCTGCACAAAGGCCTGCCCGGCGCTGGCGTGAACCAGTCCGGCAAGGATGTTGATGAGGGTTGTTTTACCCGCGCCGTTAGGCCCCAGCAGCGCAAAAAACTCGCCGGGTTCGACACGCAAATCGACGCCGCGCAAGGCATGAACCGCGCCCCGTGCCGTCCCCGGGTAATGCTTTTCCAGGCCGCGCACCTCAAGGGCCGCAGCGGTCATTGCGTGAAGGATTCCAGGCCGTAAAGCGCGGCAAGCCGCGTCAGACTTTCAGGCAGCCCTTGCACTGCAAGCCCGCCCGACGCCCGGCGCTTGAGCTCCAGCAATAGCGCCAGCGCCGAAGAATCGAGTTTGCCGACGCCCGAAAAATCCAGCATCCGCACGCCGCCCAACTGCCGCAGTGCCTCGCGCAATACCGCAGGAGCCTCGGCGTGAGTCAGATCTCCGGATATAAACAAGGTATTGTTTTCAAAGCGCATTATTTTTCAATTCGGCGGTTCAGCGCAGCGATCAGTCCATCGACACCGCCCTTGCGAATCTCGCTGTTGAATGAGCCGCGATACACCGTGACCAGGCTCACGCCATCGACCGTGACATCGTATATCTTCCAGGTGTTACCCTGTTTTTCAACGCTGTACGAAAGGGGAATCGGCGGCGCGCCCGACTTGGACACCTCCAGGCTGACCGTAACATCGGTGTCTCCCGGTCGCATACGCAGCGGTTTCCAGTCAAAGCTGTACTCCACGATGCTGGACATCGAGGCCGAATAGGTGCGCACCAACAGGGTGCGGAAAGCGTCGACCAGGCTGGCCTGTTGCTCCGGCGAGGCAGAGCGCCAATGCTTGCCCACCGCGAGCTGCGCCATGCGCACAAAATCAAACAACGGCAGGATGCGGGTTTCCACCAGGGCGTGCACCTTTTTGGCATTACCCGAACGCAAATCCTTATCCTGAGAAACGACCTTGACGACCTCAACGGTCAAATCACGGACCATGACATCCGGCATCACATCAGCCAGCGCCGCGCCTTGCAACCCTACACAAAACACTAACCCTGACAACAACTTACGCATCATTTATTCCCCTGCGGCAGCGCCGGATTCCGCCGATTTTCCATACAAAAACTGTCCGATCAGGTTTTCCAGCACCACCGCGCCCTGAGCCAGACGAATGCGATCGCCGGTCTTGAGCATCTTGTCGCTGCCACCTGCCTCCAGCGCAACATACTGTTCGCCCAGCAGCCCCGAGGTCATGATCGAAGCGTTACTGTCGTCCGGAAAGGGATAACGGGCATCCAGATCCAGCGTGACGACCGCCTCGTAAGTCTGCGTATCGAAACTCACGCCCCCCACACGCCCCACCACCACGCCTGCACTTTTGACCGGTGCGCGCGGTTTGAGTCCGCCGATGTTGTCGAACGCCACGGTCACCGCATAGGTTTGACCCGATTCGAACGAGGCCAGGTTACCCACCTTCATCGCCAAAAACAGTAGTGCCCCAATGCCCGCTGCAACAAACAGGCCCACCCAGAGATCCAGCGTGGTTCTTTCCATAATTCAAACTCCGGTAAACATGATGGCAGTGAGGATAAAATCCAGCACCAGAATCGCCAGGCTAGAGGTCACTACCGTACGCGTCGTGGCGCGCGAAACCCCTTCTGCGGTCGGTGGCGCATCAAAGCCTTCAAACAATGCGATGAGTGTCACCGCCACGCCAAACACCCCGCTTTTGATGACGCCATTCATGATGTCGTCCCCAAAATCCACGGCAGCCTGCATCTGCGACCAGAACGAACCCTCATCCACGCCGATCAGCACCACACCGACCAGGTAGCCACCAAACACCCCCATGGCCGAAAACAGGGCCGCCAACAACGGCATCGAGATCACCCCGCCCCAAAAACGCGGCGCGATCACCCGAGCGATGGGGTCCACCGCCATCATCTGCAAGGCATCGATCTGTTCTGTGGCGCGCATCAGGCCAATCTCGGCCGTCATCGCCGAACCGGCGCGGCTGGCAAACAGCAGCGCCGCCACCACCGGCCCCAACTCGCGCACCAGAGACAGCGCCACCAGCACCCCCAGGGCCTCTTCCGAGCCATAGGTTTGCAAGGTTTCATAGCCTTGCAGGCCCAGCACCATGCCCACGAACAAACCGGACACCAAAATGATGATGAGTGACAGCACCCCGGCCGAAAAAATCTCGCGCATCACCAGTTGCGGCCGTCGCAAACACCCGCCCGAACGGGTCAGCGTCCAAATAAAAAAGCGCGCGACCACTCCCAAACGCCAAATCGCGTCAATGGCGCGATGGCCCAGTTTGCGCACGGGAATCAGGGCACGATCAGGCATGGGCAAGCCCCAGATCTTCCGCCCACGAGCGGGACGGATAGTGGAACGGCACCGGGCCATCGGCCTCGCCGTGGATAAACTGGTGCACATACGGCACATTCGACGCCCGCAAATCTGCCGGCGTACCCTCGGCCTCGATCACACCGTCAGAGACGAAATACACATAGTCCACGATCTTCAGCGATTCCTGCACATCGTGCGTCACCACCAGCGAGGTCATGCCCAGCGTATCGGTCAGACGGCGAATCAGGTTGCCCGCCACCCCCAGCGAGATCGGGTCTAGCCCGGCAAAAGGCTCGTCATACATGATCAGCATCGGGTCGAGCGCAATCGACCGCGCCAGCGCCACTCGCCGCGCCATACCGCCAGAAAGCTCTGAAGGCATCAAGGCATGTGCACCACGCAAGCCAACGGCGTGCAGCTTCATCAATACCAGGTCGCGGATGAGCGGCTCGGGCAGACCGGTGTGCTCACGCAACTGAAAAGCCACATTCTCGAACACCGACATATCGGTAAACAGCGCACCAAACTGGAACAACATGCCCATGCGCCGGCGCAGGTCATACAGCTCTCGTTGCGTCAGCGCCGACACCTCCTGGCCATCGACCTTGCAACTGCCGTGCGTAGGTCGCAATGCCCCGCCGATCAGTCGCAGCAAAGTGGTTTTACCACACCCGGAATTGCCCATGATGGCCACCACCTGGCCCCGATGCGCGGTCAGGTTGATGCCCTTGAGAACCATGCGGCTCCCATAGCTAAACGACAAATCGCGGATTTCGACCAGCGCATCGCTCACGCGCTGTACTCCTGAAACTGTTGAAATGGGCGCGGATTATACAAAAACCTCACCATGACAACGGCGCTTTCCGTGATTCTTGGCTTAGCCCTTGCAGATAGTGTTGATGGGCATCCATCTCTGCCGGTGTCGGTCGCAGCACCTTTAACGAGACCGGGCGTGGCGCATGGGTTGCAGCGGCTTGTCCAGAGGTCGCCACGGGCGCCAAAGATTCGATCAGCAGACTTTCCTGGCCGCGCGTCATCGCCAGCCAAACCTCGGCCAAAAGCTCGGCGTCGAGCAATGCGCCGTGATATTTGCGGCCAGAATTATCCACCTCATAACGACGGCAAAGCGCATCGAGATTGTTCTTCTGGCCGGGATGCAACTCCCGCGCCAGCTTCAAGCTATCGCTGACCAGGCCGCTGTATTCCTGCAACCGCCGGCGATCCAGCCGCGCCAGTTCGGCATCGAGAAAACCCACATCGAAAGGCGCGTTGTGAATGATGAGCTCGGCATCCGCGATGAATGCAAGAAATGCCTCAACACATTCGGCAAAGCGCGGTTTGTCGGCCAAAAATGCGTTGGACAGACCGTGCACCGCCTGCGCTCCGGCATCCACCTCACGGTCAGGGTTGAGGTAAACATGAAAGGTCTGCCCGGTCAGTTGCCGCCCCATCACCTCTACCGCGCCGATCTCGATGACGCGATGCCCCTGCGCCGGATCGAGTCCGGTGGTTTCGGTATCCAGAATCACCTGTCTCATTGCGTGCCTTATTTGCGTGCTTTATTTGCGTGCTGTAACCACTTCATCCACACCCAGATTCGCCAGGCGGTCAGCCTCTTCGTTTTCGGGGTGTCCGGCATGGCCCTTGACCCAGTGCCACGACATCTGATGCCGCGCCACCGCCGCATCCAGCGCCTGCCACAAATCCTGATTTTTCACGGGCGCGCCCGCGCTGGTGCGCCAGCCACGCCGCTTCCAGTTGGGCATCCACTCGCTGATGCCCTTTTGCACATACTGCGAATCGGTATAAACATGAGCCATACAGGGCGTCTTCAGCGCATTCAGCCCCTCGACGACCGCCGTCAGTTCCATGCGGTTATTGGTGGTGTCTGCGGCGCCACCATAAAGCCGTTTCTCCTGATCGCGCCAACGCAGCAGCACACCCCAGCCCCCCGGACCCGGATTGCCTTTACAGGCCCCATCGGTAAATAAATCCACTTCCGTCATTTTTGCCTTTCTGACATCCGGCTCGCCCCCGGCGCCAAAACCGGTGTCTTGGCCCAACCCTTTTCCAACCGTGGCGTAATCAGGCGCATCCCCTGCACGCGCTTAACGGCATGCAACATATAAACCCCACCACCCAGCGCCCACCAGCGGTCCCCCGCTGCCTCCATAAAACGCCAACGCCGCAGCCAGCCGGCACGGTCGATCGGCGGGGCATAACAGCTCATACGCCCCGCCACGATTTCGAAGCCCAGCAACGCCAGCCAGTCCTTGATGCGCGCCAGCCGCAAAAACTGGCCGAGCCACGGATAGCCACGCCTGGGCCCCAGCCAGCGTCGCAGCCCCCAAAGGGATACCGGATTGAAGCCCAGAATCAGCAAGCGGCCCTCCGGGCGCAACACCCGCTCAGCCTCGCGCAACACCTGATGCGGCGAATCGGCAAACTCCAGCACATGCGGCAGCACCAGAAGATCCAGCGACTGACTGGCAAACGGCAAGGCCTGCGGCTGCGCCAATACGCCCGCACTGGCCAAACCGGCGCAAACCCGCAACGGCATCCGGTTGTTGCGCAGAGGCTCCAGCCCCGGCTGCGCCAGCGCTACCGCGTTAAAACCGAACAAATCGGCCACACTGCGATCCAGCCAGTCCTGCTCACAAAACGCGACATAGCGCCCCAGATCCGCCCCGGCCCAAGCGGCCGGACAGATTGACTGGACTTCGGGAGCCGGGTCAAATCGGCTCATGAGCGAGACTTTTGAAACATTGCAGCTTGAAGCGATTGCGTTGTTATCCGACAACTATGGCTGGATATTGCACGACGGCGCGCGCGCCCTGGTGGTCGATCCGGGTGAAGCGGCGCCGATTCTATCTTGGATGGCCGCGCGCAACATCCGCCCGGCAGCCATTTTGCTGACACACCATCACCACGACCATATCGGCGGTGTCGATGCTTTTGACCACACAACCCCCATCTACGGCCCGGATCACCCTGCCCTGCCCGCCCGCACCCGGCGCGTCGCTGACGGAGACCAGATCAGCATTCCCGAGTTGGCCCTATCCCTGCGTGTCATCGCCACACCTGGGCACACGCTCACCCATCTTTGCTACCACGGCGCCGATTGTCTGTTTTGTGGCGACACCCTGTTCTCCTGCGGCTGCGGCCGTCTGTTCGAAGGCACACCAGCAGAGGCCCACGCCAGCCTGATGCGGCTTGCCGCCCTGCCGGATCACACCCGCGTCTGCTGTGCACATGAATACACCCTGGCCAACCTGGCCTTCGCGCGTGATCTGGAACCCGAAAATTTACAGCTAGCCGAATGGGAACAAACCGCCCGCACCCTGCGCCGATCCGGACAGCCCAGCTTGCCGGTGAGACTGGATGCAGAGTGCCGACGCAACCCCTTTTTGCGCTGTCACGAACCCCAGCTGCAAACCCTTGTCCAAGCCCGCCACCCGGACCCCCAAGCCACCGAAGCCACCCCCGCCATTGCTGCATTCGCACGACTGCGCTACGCCAAGGATCGGTTCCATCAATAAATTTCCCTTGAAAATCATTGGTTACTAGAATAGAATACACGCCGTTTGAATACTGTCTAACCCCCAGCCGGACCCGATCCGACCGAGAGCCATGACCCAAAACCACAGCCGATTCGGCAACCGCAACATCTACCGCCGCACGGGCAAATTGTGTGCACTCCTGGCCATTCTGAGTGGCCTGTTCGCGCCCATCTCCGCGCAAGCGGCCGAGCCTGCTTTCAAGGTTGTCAAGATCGGCGACGCCCTCAAACTGCTTGCTGCCAGCATCCTGCCCACTGAAGACGATTTGTGGGAGCGCATTCGTGACGGGTTTGAGTTACCGGCGGTTTCGCCGCAACGGGTTGAGCAGCATCAAACCTGGTTCCTCACTCACCGCGAGCACATCGCCGAGATCAGCGCCCGTTCAGAGCCCTATCTGTTCCACATCGTTGAAGAGGTCGAGCGGCGCAAGATGCCGACTGAACTGGCCCTTTTGCCCTTCATCGAGTCGGCATACAACCCGCAGGCCACTTCACCACAGCAGGCCGCCGGTATCTGGCAACTGATTCCCGCCACCGGTCGCAACTATGGCTTGCAACAAAGCGCGCAATACGACAGCCGCCGTGATGTGCTCAACGCCACCCGCGCAGCACTCGACCTGTTGCAGGACATGCATCTGAAGTTTGACCGCTGGGATCTGGCGCTGGCTGCATACAACTGCGGCGAAGGCTGTGTGCAGCGCGCCATCGAAACCAATCACAAACGCGGCCTGTCCACCCACTTTGATGCGCTGCCGCTGCCGTTGGAAACGCGCCACTATGTGCCCAAACTGATTGCCCTGCGCAACCTCGTGCGTGACGCCAAACGCTACGGCATTGCGTTGGCCCCCATCGCCAACGAACCCTATTTCATGCAGGTCAAACTATCGCAACCGATGACCCCCGCCACCATTGCAAAACTGGCCGAGGTCGATGCCACAGAGTTTGGCCGCCTCAACTCGGGCTATCGCAAAAGCGTGATTCACACCGATGCGCCCCGCCCCTTGCTCCCCAGCGACAGCGTGGCAACCTTTTACTCCAATATGCAGCGCATAGAATCTGGCACAGGGCCACTGCGCATCTACCGCGCTGACAAAGGCGAAAGCCTGGGCAAGATTGCCGGCCAGTTCGGTATCAGCATCGACTGGCTCAAGCGCCACAATGTGCTCAATACCCAGCGCGGCAAACTCCAGCAACCGCAAACGGTGCTCATCCCCACCCCGCAGCCGGCCAGCAAAGGCCATCAGGCGCGCAAAGAAACCGCACTTACCTCAATCTGACCGGGGCGCTGCTGCCAGCAATTCGCGGGTATACCCCTCCTGCGGTGCATTGAGTACCGTTTCCACCGCGCCGGCTTCCACGATTTTCCCGCCATACATGACCGCCACCTGGTCAACGAAATAACCCACCAAGGGCAGGTTGTGCGTGATGAACAAATACGCCAGACCCCGCTCAGACTGCAACTCGCGCAACAGCGCCAACACCTGTGCCTGCACCGATACATCCAGCGCACTGGTCGGTTCATCCAGAATCAATAGTTGCGGCTCGACGCACAGCGCCCGGGCGATGGCGATGCGTTGCCGCTGACCGCCCGAAAAGGCATGGGGATAACGCCGCATGGCAGCGTGCCCCAGACCCACGCGATCGAGCATCTGTTCAATCTGGCGACGCCGCCCGCCACTATTCAAATCCGGACGCAGAGCCAACAGCCCTTCTTCCAGGATGTCGCCCACCCGCATACGGGGGTCGAGCGAGGCAAACGGGTCTTGAAACACGATCTGGGCACGGCGGCGCAAGCTTTGCATGTGCGATGTGCGCAACACATCCAACTCTGCCAGCCGGATTTCACCGCGCACCGTGGCTTGCGGCTGCAAACGCAACAACGCCCGCGCCAGGCTGCTTTTGCCGCAACCCGATTCGCCCACCAAGGCCAAGGTTTCACCTGCGCGCAGATCAAAGCACACACCATCGACCGCGCGCACCCAGTCAACCGTGCGCTGCAACAACCCTCGGCGGATGGGGTAATGCACGCAAAGATCCCGTACCCGTAGTAGCGGGCTTGCCCGCGACAGGGAATCATCGCGGACAGGCTCGCTCTTGCAGCGCAGCGAGTCCTCGCGAGCAAGCCCGCTCCTGTAATACAGGCAGCGCACGCCCTCCGTCAGCGCCGGAACACGATCGCGACACTGCGACTGAACAGATTCACAACGCGGCGCAAAGCGGCAGCCCCGCGGCCAGTCGTCACTGAGCGGCACGCTGCCAGGCAGGCTCAACAACGGCTGACCCCGACGCCCCAGACTGGGCGTTACCTGCATCAGCGCACGGGTATAAGGATGGCGCCCGCCGCTGGCAAGCAGATCTGCCGCCGAAGAGATCTCCACCACCTGACCGGCATACAACACCGCCACCGTATCGGCCATCTCGCGGGCGATGCCCAGGTCGTGGGTGATCAGCATCAACGCCATGCCGCGCTTGGCCTGCAACGCGCGCAGCAGCCTCAAAATCTGCGCCTGTACCGATACATCCAGCGCCGTCGTCGGCTCGTCGGCAATCAACACCTGCGGCTCGCCAGCCAGCATCATGGCAATCAATGCGCGCTGGCGTTGCCCGCCAGACAATTGAAACGGATAGCTTGCTGCATGCTGAGGCTGCAAGCCGACATCGTTCAGCAGCCCGGCCACCGTTTGCCCGGAGCCGTGCGCGCGCAAGGCCTCCGTAATCTGTGCGGCGACCGTCATCACCGGATTGAGGCTGCTCATCGGCTCTTGAAACACCATCGCCAGCCGTCCGCCACGCAGGCCGCGCATCTGCTGCTCCGGCAAGGCAAACAGATCCTGGCCATCCAGTTCGGCCCGCCCTCCGGCGAGCGTCACCCCTTCGGGCAAGAGACGCAGCAAAGACAGCGCCGTCAGCGATTTACCGCAGCCCGATTCGCCCAGCAACACCAGACAGCGCCCGGCCTCCAGGCTTAGCGAAACACCATCGACCGCACGCCGTCCATCCGGCAGGCTGACCACGAGATCCTGAAGTTGCAGCATCAGCGCACGCTCCGGGGATCAAACGCCGAACGCACCGCGTCAGCAAACAGGTTGGCGGCCAGCACCAGGGCGAACAGAAAGATGAAGGCCGTGGCCAGCGGCCACCACACCACCGGCTCGCGTGCCAGCTCCAGACGGGCAGCGTTGATCATGTTGCCAAAGCTTGGGGTCGCCGGATCGACCCCGGCGCCCACATACGACAACACCGCCTCGGCCAGCACCAATCCCGAAAAATCGAGCACCACGGTGATGATGACCAGATGCATCACATTGGGCAGCACATGCCGCATCAGGATGCGTGCGTGCGACACCCCAAAGGCGCGCGCCGCCTGGATGTAATCGAGCTCGCGCAGCTTCAGGGTTTCGGCCCGCAGCAGCCGCGCCAGCCCGGTCCAGCCGGTCAGGCCCAGGATTGCGCACAACGCCAGAAGGCGCAAATCGGCCCGCGCCGCCGCAGTATTGAATACCTCGGCATGGGCCTCGATCTGCACATCCACCACCAGCACCGCCGCCGCAATCAGCAACACGCCGGGGATGGAATTGAGCGTGGTGTACAGATACTGGATCACATCATCCACCCGCCCGCCAAAATAGCCTGCGGCAATCCCCAGCGCACAGGCAAACGGCAGCATCACCAGCGTGGTCAGGGTGCCGATCAGCAGGCCGGTGCGCACGCTTTTCAACGCCAGATACAGCACATCCTGTCCCACCTTGTCTGTACCGAGCGGGTGCGTATGCATCAACGGTGGTGCCAACCGCGCCACCGAGCCATCGGCCAGTGTCACGCTTTCCTTGGCCAGCAGATGCGTCGCAAACGGCGCCGAGTAGGTTTTTTCGGCATGGGTGCGCAAGGGGGTCAGCACGGCGTCGAGCACCGACAACACCTCGCCGCTATAGGCTGTGGTCGAACGGCCCGCATCAATCGCCACCCGGTAATGCAACGAATCGAGCACGCCGACGCTGACAAAAAAGGCCATCACCCACGCCGCCCCACGCCCCCTGCGCGAGACAAACACCCCTCGCCAGGTAGCGCGTGCATTTTCCGAACGACGCACGCGCCAGACATACGCCCACACCGCCGCCAGCAGCAGAAACAGCAGCGCATCGCTCAACAGCACCAGCGGCAACACGCTCATTGCAACCTCACCCGCGGGTCCACCCAGGCGTAGGAAAGATCGGTCAGCGTCAGGCCCGCGATGTACAAAAGCGATCCCAAAAACACCATCGCCCGCACGATGGCAAAGTCCTGCGCCTGGATCGCATCGATGGTGTAACTGCCCAGGCCCGGAATACCGAAGAACGATTCCAGAATCAGGCTACCCAAAAACAGGCGCGGAATAACCACCACCACGCCGGTCAAAATCGGAATCGCGGCGTTGCCAAGGATGTGGCGCAACAACACCCGCGCCGGAGACAGCCCTTTGGCATACGCGGTGCGCACATAATCGCGGCCCGCCTCCTCCAAAAACAGGGCGCGGTAAAAACGCGCCGAATCACCCACGCCGCTGACCACCCCGATCAACACCGGCAGCAGCAAAAATTGCAGTCCGGAAAGACCCGGCGCATAACCGGAGATCGGCGCCCACTGCCACCACTTGGCCAGCAACACCTGACCGCCAATCACATAAAACAGCCCAGATACCGACATCATCGCCACCAGCAGCACCACCCCTGCCGTATCCAGCGCCGTCCCCCGAAAAAACACCAGAAACAACGCCGTCGCCAGATACACCGCCAGCCCCAGAAAAAAGGTCGGCAGCGCCACGGCCAGGCTGGGCCACATGCGCTGACCGATCTCGCGGCCAATGCTGCGCCCGTCATCCGCCGCCCCAAACTCCAGGGTGAACAGCTTGAGCGACTTTTGCACGAACAGCGTTTGTGTCAGCTTTTCAGAACCCGTCGCAGCGGCGTTATAAAAATCAGGCAAATCATAGCCATGCTGAACCTTCCAGCGCTCCACTGCCGCCGCCGTCACCCGCTTGCCGCCCAGATGGATGCGCGCCATGTCATCGGGCGAACTCACCCCGAAAAACAGCGCAAAGGTCAACAGGTTGACCCCCAGCAAGATGGGCACGGCAAACAGCAGGCGGCGGATGAGATAGGTGATCACAACGCCTCCACCGTGCTGCGCTCCCGTCGTCGCCAGGCGCGCCACGCCAGAACCAGAACCAGCGCCCCCAGCGCCAGCACGGCGGCTACGGGCCACAGCGCCGGGCGGTTCCAGCGTTGCTGATAGGCCACGCGGCGGGCCGGGTCGAGATCGACATATTTAAGGGTGTTGTTGGCCATCAGGTTGGGCGTGCGCGGTGCCATCCAGCCGTGGCGCAAGGCGTAGCTTTTGCCGACATAGGCGAAGGCCCAGGGCGCATCCGCGCGCGTCAAGGCCAGCATCTGGTCGATAACGGCCTGCCGGGCGGGGCCGTTTTCCATGTTTTTCATGCGCTCAAACAGACGATCGAACCCGGGATTCTGGTAATTGGCCGCGTTCTCGCCGTTTTGTCCGGCCTTGCGGTTGGGGCCGTAGAGCAGGAACAGGAAGTTTTCCGGATCGGGATAATCGGCGTTCCAGCCCCATTCGAAGATTTGCGCGCTGCCTTTGAGCATCTTGTCCTGAAAGCGGTTGTAATCGGTGGCGCGCACGACAAGCTGTATGCCCAACTTGGCAAACTGTTTGCGGTACCAGTCAAGCCGCGCCTTGGCGTCAGCGCCACCCGCCATGGTGTCGAAATGCAACACCAGCGGCGCGCCGGTTTGGGCATTGCGCCCGTCGGGCCAGCCGGCTTCAGTCAACAGCCGTTTGGCGTCTGCCAGCGGTCGGCGCTGAAGATGCTGCCCTTGCCAGACATGGGTCACCGGGTTGACGCCTGCTTCACCCTCTTGATAACCGAAGATGCCCGGCGGAATCGGCCCCTGCGCGGGGACGCCCCGGCCATTGAGAAAGATGGAGATGAACTCTTCCCAATCGAGCGCAATCGATAACGCCTGCCGCAGCTTGCGCGCCGAGTCGCCCGCACCACCCAGCACCGGGTCCAGCCAGTTGAAACCGACATACCAAAGCGAAGGCCGTAGTGCCGTCACCAGTTGCAGGTCGCGGCCCCGCATCGCATCAGACAACTCCGGCGTGCCATCGGGCGCGACGCGAATCGCCTGATCGAAAGTATCCGAGGCAATGCCCGAGCTATCGTAATAACCCTGCAAAAACTTGGACCAGTAGGGAATGTCTTCCTTTTCCAGCCCATACACCGCCTGATCGATCAGCGGCAGCCGCGCATCCCTTTGCCCAGGGTAAAAATCGGCGTGGTAATTCGGGTTTTTGACCAAGCGCATCACCCGGTTGGGGTCGTTTTCGGCCAGGTAAAACGGGCCGCTGCCAACCGGCTGCCAATCCAGCGTGAGGTTCTTCTCGGCCATGCCGGGACGGGCGTAAAAGCGTTCCACCTCGGGCGGGACAGGGGCAAAAAACGGCATTGCCAGCCAGTAACTGAATTGCGGATAACGCCCCTTGAGCGTGATGCGCAGGGTACGCGCATCCACCGCTACCGCACCCTCCAGCGTTTCCTGCGCCAAGTCAATCGGCTGGCCTTGCTGTTGCCGCGCAGCCAGGCGGTCGCCCAATTCCCCCAGGCCGACGATGTACTCGCGCATCACCCCAAAGATCGGCGAAGACACGCGCGGATCGGCCAGGCGTTTGATCTGGTGCACAAAATCCGCCGCCGTCACGCTGCGACTGGCGCGCTGTGGAAAGTCATCGAGGCCATCCACCCGACGCAGATCAATCTGTTGCATGGCCGGCACAAAGGCCGGATGCGGCGCGTAACGGATGTCGTCGCGCAGATGCAGCTCATACACGCTGCGGGCAATCTTTTCGGCCGGGGCATTCGGCGGCAGGGTCCGACCTTGCGCATCCCGCAGCGTCAAACGCGGCATCTCGGTCAGCGTCAGCGGTTCCAGTTCGTAAGGGCGCTTCAAAAAATGATATTGCAGCGGCGGCTCGTAAATCTGGCCGATGAACTCCATCTCGTTGCTGCTATAAGCACGCGCCGGGTCGAGATGTTTGGGGCGCTCTGAAAACGACGAAAACAGAGTCTTTTCAGCCGCCGCGCCCTTCGACCAGGGGGTGTTTTGCGCGTCGCCACAGGCGGCTAGCACCAGAGCAAAAAACCATGACAAAGACATTAGCCTAAACATGGGCGGCGAGTGTATATAATTCGCGCCGTTCACACAGCAAGCAGGGTTTCTGACATGGGCTTCCTCTCTGGCAAAAAGATTCTCATCACCGGCCTGATCTCCAACCGCTCTATCGCCTATGGCGTGGCGCAAGCCTGTCATCGCGAAGGTGCCGAACTGGCCTTCAGCTATCAGGGCGAGCGCGCCCGCGAGCGCGTGCTGGAATTCGCCAAAGAATTCGATAGCGACATGGCCTATCCCTGCGATGTCGGCAGCGACGAAGAGATCGATGCCCTGTTCGCCGAAATCGGCAAACGCTGGGACGGTCTGGATGGCATCGTCCACTCCATCGCCTTCGTGCCCAAATCAGCGCTGGCGGGTAATTACATCGAAGGCGTCACCCGCGAAAACTTCCGCATCGCCCACGACATCTCCAGCTATTCGTTCACCGCCCTGGCCAAGGCCGCCATGCCGCTGATGCAAGGCCGCAATGCCTCGCTGTTGACCATGACCTATCTGGGCGCCGTGCGTTCAGTGCCCCACTACAATGTCATGGGCCTGGCCAAGGCCAGTCTCGAAACCTCGGTGTATTACCTCGCCGACGCCCTCGGCCCCAAAGGTATGCGCGTCAACGGCCTGTCTGCCGGTCCGATCAAAACCCTCGCCGCCTCCGGCATCGCCGACTTCAACAAGCTTTTGGCCTGGGGCGAACAACACTCACCACTGCGCCGCAATGTCACCATCGAAGAGGTCGGCAACGCTGCCGCCTTCCTGCTCTCCGACCTCGCCTCGGGCATTACCGGCGAGATCACCTATGTCGATTCCGGCTTCAACAGCACCGCCGGTTTGTCGGTGGACGAGTAAATCCCAGCTCTATGTGAAATAGAGTGGGTTGTGATAGTTCCTCACGATTGGTTGCAAAATCACCTCCTCGTCATCGAGGAAGTGTTCGTGAAGATTACGCCTCACCGCCCGCAGTTGCGATTTCTCCGCGTAGCGGCTTCGTCCAACAACTTGGGCGACTGTTGAAAAACGGCTTAATCTTCCATCCGCTAAACTTTAGGCATATCCATTCGGACATGCAAGAGGATATTTCTAATTGTTTCTGCATCTTACATGGCAATGGTGTTGATTTAGGCGGCATGCGGCGTTATGCTTCACGCCGTCTATTTTACGTTAGCCCGCCATAACGACCATCAGCCATGCCCAGCAGCGGGCTCTGGAGCCAGGAGATAACCCATGTTCGAACAAGCCTTCCGCAACATTGACGACGCCCTGCGCAAAGAAGCCGGCTGCGCCACCGAACTCGACTACGCCGAGCAGACCTCCTGGCTGCTCTTCCTGAAATACCTCGACGGTCTCGAACAAGACCGCGCCACCGAGGCGCAGCTTGAGGGCAAGAAATACACCTACCTCCTCGACAAACCCTACCGCTGGGAGACCTGGGCCGCGCCCAAGGACAAGTCCGGCCAGCTCGACCACAACAACGCCCTCTCCGGCGACGACCTCCGCGATTTCGTCAACCTAAAGCTCTTTCCCTACCTCCAGAAGTTCAAGGCCCGCGCCACCGGCCCGAACTCCATCGAATACAAGATTGGCGAAATCTTCGGGGAGCTGAAAAACAAGATCACCAGCGGCTACAACCTCCGCGAGATCATCGACCACGTGGACGAGCTGCGCTTCCGCTCCCAGACCGAGAAGCACGAGCTGAGCGCGCTCTACGAGGAGAAGATCAAGCGCATGGGCAACGCCGGGCGCAACGGTGGCGAGTATTACACCCCGCGCCCGCTCATCCGCGCCATGATCCGCGTGGTGAACCCCAAACTCGGCGAGACCCTCTACGACGGCGCGTGCGGCTCGGCCGGCTTCCTCTGCGAAGCCTTCGATTACCTCCGGCTGGCCCACCCCAAGCGCACCACCGCGCAGGACAAGGCCCTGCAGGAACGCACCTTCTACGGCAAGGAAAAGAAGTCCCTCGCCTACGTCATCGGCATCATGAACCTGATCCTGCACGGGATCGAAGCGCCGAACATCCTCCACACCAACACCCTCACCGAAAACCTCGCCGACATTCAGGAAAAGGACCGCTACGACCTCGTGCTGGCCAATCCGCCCTTCGGCGGCAAGGAACGCCCCGAGGTGCAACAGAACTTCCCCATCCGCACCGGCGAGACCGCGTTCCTCTTCCTCCAGCACTTCATCAAAATCCTCCGCGCCGGTGGACGCGGCGGCATCGTCATCAAGAACACCTTCCTCTCCAACACCGACAACGCCTCCGTGAGCCTGCGCAAGCACCTGCTGGAAAGCTGCAACCTCCACACCGTGCTCGACTGCCCCGGCGGCACGTTCCAGGGAGCGGGCGTGAAGACCGTCGTGCTCTTCTTCGAGAAAGGCCGCCCCACGCGCAAGGTGTGGTTCTACTCGCTCGACCCCGGCCGCAACCTCGGCAAGACCAACCCGCTCAACGACGACGACCTCGCCGAGTTCGTGCAGCTCCAGAAGACCTTCGCCGACTCGCCCAAGAGCTGGAGCGTGGACGCGAAGGACATCGACCCCGCCACCTTCGACCTCTCCGTGAAGAACCCCAACGGCGGCGAGACCGTGACCCACCGCAGCCCGCAGGAAATCATGGAAGAAATCGCCGCCCTCGACGCCGAAAGCGCCGAAGTGCTGGAGAACATCAAAGCGCTGTTGAAATGAAGAAGGGGTGGGAAACCAAGAAGCTCGGTGAAGTTTGCGAGTTTGAAGGCGGCTCGCAGCCGCCAAAGTCGCAATTCATCTACGAGCCACGGCCGGGCTATGTCCGGTTTCTCCAGATTCGAGATTTCGGGAGCGACAAGAACATCACCTTCATTCCGGAATCGAAGAAGAATCGTCTCTGCTCGGAAGACGACACGATGATTGGCCGTTACGGAGCTTCTGTTGGAAAGATTCTGACGGGCAAGGCGGGCGCATACAATGTGGCCTTGATGAAGACCATCCCGAATCTCGGAATACTGCGCCGGGAGTGGTTTCACAGCTACCTCCTCTCGGACGAGTTCCAAGAGCGGCTGATGAACGTTGCAGCAAGGTCAGCACAAGATGGATTCAGCAAGGAAGACATCTACAATTTTCCAGTTCCCGTCCCCCCGCTGGCGGATCAGGAGCGGATCGTGGGGGTGCTGGACGAAGCGTTTGCCGGGCTGGCCACCGCCCAAGCCCACGCCGCCCAGAACCTCCAAAACGCCCGCGCCCTCTTTGAAAGCCACCTCCAATCCGTCTTCACCCACCGCGGCAAAGGCTGGGTGGAGACGACGATTGGCGACCAAGTTCAACTTCAGCGTGGGTTCGACATCACCAAAGAGCAGCAACGTCCTGGCAATGTCCCGGTCGTTTCGAGTGGTGGAATAAAGAGCTTTCACGACACCGCGATGGTCCGTGCTCCCGGCGTGGTCATGGGCCGCAAGGGAACGCTCGGCAAAGTCTTCTATCTGGAACAAGATTATTGGCCTCATGACACGACGCTGTGGGTGAAAGATTTCAAAGGGAACGATCCTCGGTTCGTCTATCATTTCTTCACCAGCCTTGACGTTACGGGCTTCGATTCAGGCACGGCTAATCCGGCGTTAAACAGAAACCAAATCCATCCGCTGCCTGTTTGTTGGCCACCGACTGCAAAGCAACAGGAACTCGTCACCCAACTCGACGCCCTCGCCGGCGAAACCCAACGGCTGACGCGGCTCTACGAGCAAAAGCAGGCGGCGCTGGCGGCGTTGAAAAAGTCGCTCCTGCACCAAGCCTTCACCGGAGAACTATGAACGAAGCCGAGACCAGAGCCGAGCTGATTGATCCTGCGCTGCAGGCGGCGGGTTGGGGCGTGGTCGAGGGTAGTCGCATTCGCCGCGAATATCTCATCAGCCCCGGTCGCATCGAGGGGCGCGGTCGGCGCGCCAAACCGCTCAAGGCGGATTATTTGCTGGAATACCGCAACACCAAGCTCGGCGTGGTGGAAGCCAAGGCGGACACGGAGGAAGTCAGCGAAGGCGTCGGGCAGGCGAAGGATTATGCGGGCAAGCTGGCCGTGCGGTTCACCTACGCCACGAACGGCACGGGCATTTACGGCATCGATATGGCGACGGGCAAGGAAGGTGACGTGACCGCCTATCCCTCGCCCGAACAACTTTGGGCGATGACCTTTGCCAAGGCGGACGCGTGGCGGGATCGGTTCGCGGGCGTGGCTTACGAGGATAAGGGCGGGTCGCATCCGGGCCGGTATTACCAGGACATCGCCATTGACCGGGTTTTGCAGGCCATCGCCGCGAAGCGCAATCGCATTCTGCTCACGCTCGCCACGGGCACGGGCAAGACGTTCATCGCCTTCCAGATCGCGTGGAAGCTGTTCCACTCCCGCTGGAACCTGTCGGGCGAGCCGAGGCGCCGGCCGCGCATCCTGTTCCTCGCTGACCGCAACCTCCTCGCGAACCAAGCCTACAACGCGTTTTCGGCGTTCCCCGAAGACGCGATGGTGCGCATCAAACCCGAGGACATTCGCAAGAAGGGCAAGGTGCCGAAGAACGGCAGCCTCTTCTTCACCATCTTCCAGACGTTCATGAGCGGGCCGCCGAACGAGGACGGTTCGCCCTCACCCTACTTCGGTGAGTATCCCTCCGACTTCTTCGATTTCATCGTGATTGACGAGTGCCATCGCGGCGGCGCGAACGATGAAAGCAACTGGCGCGGCATCATGGAGTACTTCGCGCCCGCCGTGCAGCTCGGCCTCACCGCCACGCCGAAGCGGCAGGAGAACGCCGACACCTACAAGTACTTCGGCGAGCCCGTCTTCATCTACTCGCTCAAGGACGGCATCAACGATGGCTTCCTGACACCGTTCAAGGTGAAGCAGATCTCGACGACGCTCGACGAGTACGTCTACACCCCCGACGACAGCGTCGTGGAGGGCGAGATCGAAGAGGGGCGGCGCTACACCGAGGCCGACTTCAACAAGGTCATCGAGATCAAAGAGCGGGAGAAGAAGCGCGTCGAGATCTTCATGTTGCAGATCGACCAAGGCGAGAAGACGCTGGTGTTCTGCGCAACCCAGAACCATGCGCTCGCGGTGCGCGATCTCATCAACCAGATCAAGAAGAGCCCCGATCCGAACTACTGCCACCGAGTCACCGCAAACGACGGGGAGCTGGGCGAGCAGCATCTGCGTGACTTCCAGGACAATGACAAGACCATCCCGACGATCCTGTCCACGTCGCAGAAGCTCTCGACCGGGGTAGACGCTCGCAATATCCGCAACATCGTCCTGATGCGGCCGATCAACTCGATGATCGAGTTCAAGCAGATCATCGGTCGCGGCACGCGGCTGTTTGAAGGGAAGGATTACTTCACGATCTACGACTTCGTGAAGGCGCATCAGCATTTCCTCGATCCGGAGTGGGATGGCGAGCCGGAACCGCCGGAGGTGGAAGAGCCGTGCCCGACCTGCGGCGCAGCACCCTGCGTGTGCGTCAAGCCTCCTCCCGGCCCGTGTCCTGTCTGCGGCCAGAGCCCTTGCGTCTGTCCGAAAGAGCCGTGCCCCAAGTGTGGCCAGCGCCCGTGCGTGTGCCCGAAGAAGGCAAAGGTGAAACTGGCGGACGGCAAGGAGCGCACGATCCAGCACATGACCTGTACGAGCTTCTGGCATCCGGACGGCACGCCCATGAGCGCCCAGCAGTTCATGGAGCTGCTCTTCGGCAAGCTGCCTGGCTTTTTCCACGACGAGGAGGAGTTGCGCGCCATTTGGAGCGCACCCGACACGCGCAAGAAGCTCTTGCAGGGACTGGCAGAAAAGGGCTTCGGGCACGATCAACTGGCCGAGATGCAGCGGATAATCGACGCCGAAGCAAGCGATCTGTTTGACGTTTTGGCGTACGTTGCGTTCGCGATGACGCCCGTGACGCGCGACGTGCGCGCAGCTAGCGCGCGTGTTCACGTGAGAGCGCAATTTAGCGACAAACAGCGGGCGTTTCTCGACTTTGTTCTTCAGCACTATGTCACGGTCGGTGTCGAAGAACTTGACCTGGAGAAGTTGACGCCCCTGCTTCGGCTCAGGTATCGCGACTCAATCGCCGACGCCGTGGCTCAACTGGGCGCACCGGAGAAGATCGGTCGGATGTTCACAGAATTTCAGAAGTATCTGTATCTCAAGACGGCGTGATGAGCCGTGCTGCTGCAACGCGAGAAGGCCCAGGCGGCAGGCGGGCTAACAACCGGTTGCAGCGGACGGTCCGCTGCGCGGTCCGCCGCTGAACCGTAGCGTTAGGCATCTAGGACACAGTGATGAGCGGGGAAGAGACTGCTGGTATGGTTGTAGAGTCGATCGGAGTGCTTATTGCGCTGTTTGTCATTTCTTATCTGATCGCCGTCGACGCCAACAAGAAGGGGCGCTCAGGTATCGGATGGGGGATGTTGTGCTTCTTTACTTGCTTTATTGCTGTACCGCTTTATTTTTTATTAACTTCCGAAGACAAGGGGAAATGAGATGGATGGTTTTGCCGCATTTGTTGGTTTGATTATTGCCGCCGTGGTTGCCGTAATTATTGCAAAAGACGCAAACAACCGAGGCATGAGCGGGCTCGGGTGGGGGATTTTTACTTTTTTGATTTGCATAATCGCGATACCGATCTACTTAATTGTTAGAAAGCCGCTCAAGAATAATTAGCATGAAGCCAAAAACCGAGAGACCCGCAATTGTTTTTCGGGTCTCTCTCCTGCTCGCAATTGCAGTGTTTGCCCACATCGACAATAACCCAATTGTTAGGCTAGAAGCCTGGTTGGGTTTGTCGCCGTCTCCAGTCGAGAGGTTCTTTGGAGTAAAGAGCTTCTTCAGCGGAATGACGGAGGGTGTTAATCAATTTGCAAAACTAAATTTGGCTGCCTCCTTCAATGCCAATCCATTTGCGCCACTTGTACTTCCATTTGTTGCGTTCTGTTGCCTGTCTTGGTGGTTTCCGGTTATTGACAGCAGAAGGAAAGAAATTGCTTTTTTTACCTTGTTTGTTCTTTTATCTCTGATCGTTAATCTTGTATAGCGCCCGGAGAAAAATGCCTAACACTACGGTCAACCGGACCGCCAACAGCTGCGCTGTTGGTGCCCTCCGCGCTTCGCGCTCCGGCGGCCGGTTACCTCCACGTTAGAGATTCTATGCGCCCCCTATTTACTATTCACGCAGGCGAGTTTGTCGTTGGAGAGCACATTGAGCAGCAATTCCCAAAGTTTGTGTGGATTCCATCTAAAGATACCTGACCCCATTACACAGACCCCATTACACATAAAGATACCTGACCCCATTTACAGAGTGCGTTCGTCCTGAGCCGGCGACTACGCGCAGTGTGACAAAAACCCCGTCATTCCGCGCACAGCGTAGCGTGTCATCCTGCACGAAGTTGCAGGACGCGGAATCTGGACCCTGCGACTACGCGCAAGGTGACAAAGGCCCCGTCATTCTGCGCGCAGCGTAGCGTGTCATCCTGCACGAAGTTGCAGGACGCGGAATCTGTCGAAGGGCGAAAGGGTTGGAGTCGAAAAGCAGGCGATGATGCGTGGTGATTGGCAAGAGATCAGCCGCCTTGCTCAAAGCAAATCCGCTCATCCTTCGACAAGCTCCCTTCGACAAGCTCAGGACGAACGGATTTACTTTGAGCCGCGTCCTTTTGTAGCTTACCCACTGAATTTCGCATAGAGCCTAAACCCCATTTAATCTGTAAGCTCAAACCGCAGGCGCACCGTCAGCTCGACCCTGACCGCTGTGCCGTTGCGCTGGCCCGGAGTAAAGCGAGTCTGTTTCAGGTGCTCCAGCACGGCCGCATCGAACACGCCGGGCGGATTGGACGCAACCACCTCTACCGCATCCACTTCACCCCGCGCGTCGATGCGCATGCGCACGGTGACGCCACCTTCAACCCCATCGCGATGTGCCTGTTGCGGGTAGGGTGGTTGCAGATTGGTCAACGGTCGCGGCACCCCATCAAGCTGACGGGCGCTATACCAAGTGGTGTCGGCAATCGGGTGCGGCGGTGCAAAGAGGCGCACTGCGGGTTGCGCGGGCCTTTCTGGCTGCAAAGAAACCGCAGGCGGTAACTGCAACGCGGGCGCTGCCTCTATCTGCACAACCTGCGGCACGGGCACGGGCACGGGTGCAGGTGCAGGTGCAGGTGCAGGTGCAGGTGCAGGTGCGGGTGCGGGTTGTTCTGGCAGCGGTTCTGGTTCGATTGCGGGCCTGGGCTGCAGGATATCCCTCGCCCTGGGCTTCACGACAACGGCCACCTCCGGCGGTGACAGCACTTTGACCTGCAATACAGGCGGTGCGACGGACACCTGTCTGATCCACGGCCCTTGCCATGCCAGCAACGCCAGATGCAAGGACAGCGAGAGCAAAAACGCCTGGACGATACCGGGCAACTTAGTCGCCATGCACCTCGACCGTCATGGCTGCACCCGCGTCCTCGCGCAGCGCATCCAGCAACGCCGGCTGGCAGGCGCGCAACTCGTCCGCCAGCGTCCAGGGCGGGTTGATGACGAACATGCCGCTGCCAAACATGCCGGACGCCACGCCGTGGGGCTTGCGCACCGTCAGGCTGACATCGAGCCAGTGCACCGGAAGATCGCGCAGCTTGTCGCGCAGTCGCCGCAGTTCGGCACGCGCCAGCAACGGATACCACACCGCATAAATGCCGGTGGAAAACCGTTTCAACCCCTCGTTCAGCGCATCGATGACACGGGCGTAATCACGCTTGTCTTCATAGGACGGGTCGATCAGCACCAATCCACGGCGGCTGGGTGGCGGCAACAGCGCCTTGATGCCGGCAAAGCCATCGGATTGCGCCACCTTGACCTGTCGGCCATAGGCCGCCGCGCCCTCCGCCAGCAGCGCATGGTCGGCGGGGTGCAGTTCGAACAGGTGCATGCGATCGTCCTCGCGCAGATGTTGCGCGGCAATCCAGGGCGAGCCGGGGTAATCGCGCAGCCGTCCTTTGTTAAGGCCCCGGATCAGCCCGACATATTCGGCCAGCGGCGGCGGCAGATCGTCCCGTTGCCACAAGCGCGCGATGCCGCCTTCATGCTCGGCGTTTTGCGTGGCGTAGCCCGTATCCAGCGGATACATCCCCGCACCGGCATGGGTGTCGATCAGACTCCAGGGCTTGTCTTTCTGGTTCAGATAGCGCAGCAGGCGCACCAGAACCAGATGTTTGAGCACATCGGCATGGTTGCCGGCATGAAAGGCGTGGCGGTAACTCAGCACGAACTTACTTCAGCAATTCCTCGATGCGCGCCGCCGGGATGTAGCCGCCCACGCGCCGGCCATCGGCAAAGATCAGGGTCGGCGTGCCGGAAATCCGCAGCTTGGCGCCATAGTCCATCGTCGCATCGACCGGGGTCTTGCAGTCCGCGGCCCCTTTCGGCAATTCGCCCTTGAACATGTAATCGTTCCACGCCTTGGCGCGATCCTTGGCGCACCAGATAGCCTTGGACTTGGGCACGGCATCCGGGTGCGCGATGGGGAGGAGGAATATGTACAGCGTCAGGTTGTCGATCTTTTTGATCTCATGTTCAAGCTTCCGACAGAACGGGCAGTCCGGATCTGAAAATACCGCCAGTTTGCGTGTGCCGTTGCCCCCGTCACCTTTGACAATCTTGATCGCCTTTTCCAACGGCAGGCTGTCGAAGGGCACGCGCATCAGCGCCTCCGTGCGGTCTTCGGTGTAATTGGTCTTTTTCGCCACATCAAGCAAATCGCCCACAAAGAGGAACTCGCCCTTGGGCGTCGCAAACACGATCTGCGGCCCCCGTGCGCCGTCCAGAACCACCTCGAACAAACCGCCGACCGGTGCCGGCTTGATCTCACGCACCGTGACATCGCCCGCTACCGAACGCACCGCCTGGCGGATATCGGCCTCAGTCGCCAAAGCGGCACCGGACACACACAACGCAGCCGCCAACAAAGTACGCTTAACACTATGCATAAAAATCCCTATAAAACCTATTGAATGGCATGGCGCATCAGCGCCTGTTTGATGAAATCCAGCCCCTCGACGCAACGCATACCGCCGTTGCGCAGATCGGACCAGCCGAATCCAGGGCCGACATCGTAAAACAGCTTCTTCAAACCACCGCATACATTTTGCATGCTGGTCACATCCTCGACGCGGCGCAGGGCATAGGCGCGCAGACGCCCCATCTCGCCGGGATGACCGCCATGCGCCAACATTTCGGCCAACAGCCGCGAATCACGGAAACCCAGGTTAACGCCCTGCCCGGCCAGCGGATGCACGGTATGCGCCGCATCGCCGATCAGTGCCAGCCCGGGCCGCACCCACTCGCGCGCACGGCGGCGCTTGAGAGGAAAGGCTTGTGGCGGCGTAATCAGACGCAACTGACCCAGCGTGTATTCCCCGGCGTCTGCCACCTCGGCGGCAAAGTCAGGGTGATGAAGATGCCAGTCCACCCGATCGCTGGGTGCTGACCAGACGATGGAAATCCGCCGTCCCGGTAGCGGCAGATAGGCCAAAACGCCATCCGTCCGAAACCACTGCCAGGCAATACCGCGATGCGGCTTCTCGCATTCGAAGTTGGCGACGATGCCGGAATGGCGGTAATCCTCGATATCCACCGCAATACCCGCCTGCGCCCGCAGCCAGGAATGGGCCCCGTCAGCCCCCACCAGGAGTTGCGTCCCTACCGAACGACCCTCGGCAAAATGCAGCACATGCCGCCCATCGGCACCCCACACGACCGATTGTGGCCGGGTGTGGATGAGCGTCACCCCGGCATCGCGCAGCGCATTCCAAATCGAGGTTTGCAGTCGCGATTGCTCAGCAATCACCGCCAGCTCGGCCAGCCCGGCATCGAGTGCATCCAGATTCAGCGCACCGGATTGCGCCGGTGCATCGCCCTGCACCCGCATCGCGTGGACCGCCTGGGCGCGGATCAGCGCGTCATCCCAGCCGCCCAGCTGGCGCAGCCAGGCCACATTGCCGGGGCTGTAGGCATAGATGCGCGCATCCCAGTCTTCACTGGGTGCTGCCGGCGGATACGGCTCGACCAGCGTCACCGCATGTGGCCCGCGACTGAGCGCCAGGGCCAGCGCCGCGCCGTTCAGCCCACCGCCGAGGATGGCGATATCGGTGTTCACCATGTGCGGCTCCCAAAGGTCATCTTGCGGGCGAACAGGTGTTTCAGCGGCGGCAGCATGTCCATCGCCGTCAGCGCCAGGCCGCGCGCCAGCGGCAGACCGGGTAGACTGGGCATGAATAGCTCGACCAAGCCATCCGTCATGCGCGCGCCGGCTTTCACATCCATGCCCCGCGCTTTGCGATAGGCCGCCAGCAGCACGGCCTCGCCCAACGAACCGGGTGTCGCATCCAGCACCACTTGCGCCAGTTGCCAGGCATCGCGCAACCCCAGATTGAAGCCTTGACCGGCCACCGGATGCAGGGTTTGCGCGGCATTGCCAATGCGGATCAGCCCCGGCGTGTCGCCCGGCCCCGGCAGCGCCTGCCGCAACGGAAATGCCGCCCGTGGCCCGCAGGCGACAAACCGCCCCTGACGATCGCCAAAGGCCTGCTGCAAAGCCACCATAAAATCCGTATCTGATTGCTGCAAACGATGTTCCAACTCCGCATCGGGCGTCGTCCAGACCACGGAAAAATACCTCGGCAACGCCCCCGGTTCCGGCAACAACGCGATCGGCCCCTGCGCGGTAAAGCGTTCATACGCGACACCGCCGTGCGGCAGTTCGGTTTGCACTGTGCACACCAGCGCGCTCTGGCCGTACTGTTTGACCGGCGCGCCGCTATCCGGCAGCGATTTACCCCCTTCGGCCAGCGCGATGAGGTCGGCATTCACAACCTGCGTCTGGTCTTGATAAGCATATTCAACCCGCCCCGGCGCCGCATCGGTCACGCTCGCGCCGCGCAGCACCGTGGCGGCGCTGGCATCCAGGGCCGCACTCAGCACCCGCAGCAGATCGCCATAGCGCACCGTATAACCCAAGGCCGGCAAGTCCATGTCCTTCGCCCGCATCTCGCAGCGGCCAAAACCGCCGCGCTGGGACACATGGATGCGGGTGATGGGCGTCGCCGATTCAGCCAGTGCCGACCACACGCCCAGGCGTTCCAGGATCAGCCGGGTGCCGTGCGCCAGCGCCAGCGTGCGAGCGTCGTTGAGCGGCAATTCGGCGTTCTTTTCCAGCACCGTCAGCGCCAGGCCAGAGTCATTCAAGGCCAAAGCCAGCGCCGCGCCCACCGGACCGCCGCCGACGATGGCGACCGTGTCAGTCATGACGCATGGCCTCCTCGATTTCGACCACCGTCTTGGGCGCAGCAGCCGTCATATTTTCCATGCCCTTGGCGGTCACACACACATCGTCTTCGATGCGGATACCGATATTCCAGAACACCTCTGGCACGCCCTCGGCGGGACGCACATAACAACCGGGCTCTACCGTCAGCACCATGCCTTCGGCCAGCGGCGTCCACAGTTCACCATCGCGGTAACGACCGGCATCGTGGACATCCAACCCCAGCCAGTGACCGCTCTTGTGCATGTAAAACGGCTTGTACGCCTCGGTCTCGATCAGCCCATCAACCGCTCCCGTCAGCAGACCCAGATCAACCAGACCCTGAGTGATCGCGCGTACCGCTGCCTGGTGGTAGGCGATAAAAGGCACCCCCGGACGAATCTCGGCAAATGCCGCCGCCTGGGCCGCCAGTACCAGCTCATAAAGATCGCGTTGCGGGCCGCTAAAGCGGCCATTGACCGGAAAGGTGCGGGTAATGTCGCCAGCGTAGCCCGCCAACTCGCAGCCGGCATCGATCAGCAATAAATCCCCCGCACGCAGCGGCTGATCATTGCCCACATAGTGCAATACACAGGCATTCGCCCCGCCAGCGACGATGGGCGGATAAGAATGCACCGCGTTGTGACGACGGAACTCGTGCCAGAACTCGGCCTCGATCTCGTATTCGTACATCCCCGGGCGACAGCACTGCATGGCGCGTCGATGCGCCGCCGCCGAGAGATCCGCCGCCTGGCGCAACAACGCCCGTTCGTCAGCATCCTTGACCAGGCGCATCGCATCCAGCAGGGCGCGGCAGTCGATCAATTGGTCGGGCGCATTAACACCGTTGCGCGCCTCGCTGCGCACGCTGTTCAACCATTGCATGACGCGCTGGTCCCACGCCGCATCCTCGCCCAAAACGGTGTACAGCGCCGTGCGATTGGCCAGCAGTTTGGGCATCTCGACATCCAGCGCCGCCAGGCTTTGGCCCACATCGAAGCCAAACTGCCCCGCCGCAGCCTCTGGACCATAGCGAAAGCCATCCCAGGTTTCGCGCTCGGGGTCTTTGTCGCGGCAAAACAAAAGCGATTGCGGCACGCCCCCACCCACCAGCACCAACACCGCATCCGGCTCCGGGAAGCCGGTCAGATACTGGAAATAGCTATCGAAACGAAACGGGAAATGGGTGTCACGATTGCGCCGCACCTCACCCGCCTGCGGCAGCAGCAAAACGGCGTTACCCAACTGATCCAGCAATTTCTGACGACGAGCCGATATCACGCTAAACCCTCACAAGGAGCGCCAGGGAGGAGCGCCGGCGTCTCGGGAGCGCCGGCGTCCCGCCGGCACCCCCCCCTATACCTAGCACCCCCATAAGACCAATCGCTAGGACACGACACCAACCCCGCTTTGACGGGATTGTTCCCCATATAGTCAACAACCCTACAAAAGTGCTGATCGTCACGAATGTAACGATCAAAATATTCCCTTTGCCAAACCTCTCCCGTGCGCCCCATACGACGGTTGATCTCCTTAGCCGTAAAGGATTTCCAGAAATGGACCACATCCGACAGTGTGTGCGCCGCAAATGTCTCGATCAACAGATGCACATGATTGGGCATGATGACCCAATCCAACAAGCGATAGCGGTGTCCATCAAAATGCAACAAGGCTTTCTCGACGATTTCTGCATTCGCAGGGTCCTTCAGAAGACAGCCACCATACCCAGCGTCCAGATAATCTTCCATCCTTTCTCTGCGCTCATTCTCATCACCCTCCTCGCTTGCCAGCCGGGCAATCACCTCAGTTGGCAAGGCATCAGCCAACCGAAAGGTAATAAACTGGATCAGACCCGGGTGATCAAAATGCGGCAGATAGCCCCGCGTGAACCAGTTTTTTGCCGGCGAGACGCCGGCGCTCCCCAACTCCTTGTCCAGTGCGGCAAGCCGTTCAGGGGTGCCCACATCCTCCCAGCGCCCCGTGAAATGCTCGCCGCTCACCCGTCCGGCCTGCATCGCGGCGCGCAACACCGGCGCCAATGCGGCCTTTTTTCCAGGCTGGATCCCGGCAAACAGACCGGGATGGTAGCAACCGATACCCGAAAAGGTCAGCGCACTGACAGCCTGCGTAAGCGGCAGACTCACCTGACCGCCACACAGCGCAAAATCGCCCTGCGGATGGTGTGGCGGATTATCAACCAGCACCAGATGCGCGCCGCCTGCGGGCAATGCCGATAGCACCGGCACCAGTCTGGCGTAATCAAAATCCACGAATACATCGCCGTTGGTCACCAGAAAGGGCGCTTCGCCCAAAAACGGCAGTGCGGTCGCGATGCCACCGGCAGTTTCCAGCGGCTCGGGCTCACGCGACCACTGGATACGGACGCCCAACACCGCGCCGTCACCGAGTGCATCTTCCAGTTTTTGCCCCAGATGGGCGTGGTTGATGACGAGCTCCGTAAACCCCGCTGCGCGCAGCCGTTCGATCTGCCAGACGATGAGCGGTTTGCCACCGACGGACAACAAGGGCTTGGGCGTGTGATCGGTCAGCGGGCGCATGCGGTTGCCAAGCCCCGCCGCCAGAATCATCGCTTGCATCAACCCAGCGCCTCTGCGATCAAGGACTGTCGTTGTGCCTCGTGCATGGCGTGGCTGCCGGTTGCGGGCGAGGCCGACGCGGGGCGTCCGGCGTAGCGCAAGGGCGGCAGCCCGGCATCGACAAACTCGCGGCGCATGAAGCGCCAGGCCCCCTGATTGGTCGGTTCATCCTGCGCCCACACCCAGACCTCGGCCTGCGGATATGCCGCCAGCGCAGCGCGCAGCTCTTGATCTGGCAACGGATAAAACTGCTCGACGCGCAAGATGGCGACATCACGGCGAGCGCCCCGTGCCTCGACCAGGTCGTAATACAAGCGGCCACTGGTGAGAACAACACGACGCACCTCGCCCGATTCAAGCGGCGTGACCTCTGGCAACACGGCCTGAAAACGGCCTTCTGCCAGATGTGCCAGCGGCGAACTGGCCGCCGGGCTGCGCAACAGGCTCTTGGGTGTGAATACGACCAGCGGCTTGCGATAGGGCCGCAACACCTGGCGCCGCAGCAGGTGAAAAAACTGCGCAGCGGTGGACGACTGGGCGACCTGGATGTTGTCGTCCGCGCAAAGCTGCAACCAGCGCTCGATGCGTGCAGAAGAGTGCTCCGGCCCCTGCCCTTCGTAGCCATGCGGCAAGAACAGGGTCAGCCCGTTCAGCCGCCCCCACTTGGCCTCGGCCGAGGTGATGAACTGGTCGATGATGACCTGCGCGCCATTGGCAAAATCGCCGAACTGCGCCTCCCAGATAACCAAATCCTCCGGCGAGGAACTGGCGTATCCAAACTCGAAGCCCAACACGGCGGTTTCGGACAGCAGCGAGTTGACCACCAGAAAATGGCCCTGGTCTTCCGACAGGTGTTGCAGCGGCAGCCAGACGCCCGCTGCGCGCGTCTTGCGATTTTGGTCGTGCCAGACGGCATGACGATGAAAGAAGGTGCCGCGACCACAATCCTGGCCGGTGATGCGAATGTGACGCCCCTCCATCAGCAGCGAGGCAAAGGCCAGCGCCTCGGCCATGCCGAAATCGACCCCCATCTCGGCGCGTGCCATCTGCCGCCGCGCCTCGACCACCATGGTGACGCGCGGGTGCAGGGTAAAGCCCTCGGGCACGCGCGTCAGCCGCTCTCCCAGATCTTGCAACACCGCTTCTGGCAAGGCCGTTGCGATCGCCATGCGCCAATCCTGACCGCGAAAGCGCCGCCAGTCGGCCACATTGGGCCCATAACCGCGTTGCGGATTGTGTTCGGTGGCGTCCAGCGCCGCACGCACGGATTCGACCATGGTCTCTGCCTGCGGCGCGGTCAGACAGCCGGTCGCAACCAGTCGCTGGGCAAACAGCGTCCGAGTACTCGGATGATTGCGGATGCGGCCATACATCAAGGGCTGAGTCGTCATCGGCTCGTCTTGCTCGTTATGACCCAGACGGCGATAGCACACCAGGTCGATGGCGATATCACTGCCAAAGGCCTGGCGATAATCCAGCGCAATCGAGGCGGCGCGAGCCACGGCTTCAGGGTCGTCGCCGTTGACATGCAACACCGGCGCGTCGATCAGCTTCATCACATCGGTGCAATACAGGCTGGAACGGGTGTCGCGCGGGTCGGAGGTGGTAAATCCGATCTGGTTGTTGATCACCACATGGATGGCGCCGCCCACGGTGTAGCCCCTCGTAGCCCCCATATTGAGGGTTTCCATGACCACGCCTTGACCCGAAAAAGAGGCATCGCCGTGAATCAGGACAGGCAGGATGGCGCGACCGTTTTTGTCGTCCCATTTGCGCTGCTGTGCCCGCACCCAGCCCAGCACCACCGGCGACACGAACTCCAGATGCGACGGATTGAAGGCCAGCGCGAGTCGCACCGGCCCCGCCAGCGTTTCCACCGTCCGCGCATAGCCCTGGTGATATTTGACATCGCCGCTGACCACGCCTTCGGGGACCTCGGTCTCACCGCTGAAATAGCCGAAGGCCGAGCGACCCAGCACATTGTGCAGCACATTGAGACGGCCCCGATGCGCCATGCCCAGAGCGATCTCGGTCGCGCCCCGGCGGACAGCGTGCTCGACCAGCAGGTTGATGAGCGGAATCAGCGCCTCGCCACCTTCGAGCGAAAAGCGTTTCTGCCCGGTAAAGCGGGCATGGATCATCTTTTCTATCTGCTCGGCGCGGGTCAGTTGCTCCAGCAGCCAGCGCTGCCGCGCCGGATCGCACGGGGGCTCGGGTTCTTCCAGGCGCTGCTGCAACCAGCGTTTGCGCGCCGTATCGTTGCAATGCATGTATTCGGCACCCAGGCTGCCGCAATAAGCTGCGCGCAGACACGCGAGGATATTGCGCAGGCTGTCGCGCTCCGGCCCGACCAGCGAGCCGGTATCGAATATTTCCGTGGCGTCGGTTGCGTCCAGCTGGTACTGCGCTGGATCGAGCTCTGGCAGATACGGTACCGGGTGCAACTCCAGCGGATCAATCCGGGCAATGCGAAAACCGTGGAAGCGGTAGGCGTCGATGAGCTGCAACACTGCCCGCTGACGACGGTCGCGCCCGGCATCGGACGCCGGTGCCTCGGCATTGGGAACAGAGACCGGCGGTAGCCCCTGCTCCAGGGCCACCAGATATTCCGCGTTGCCGGCGTACCAGGCACTACTCATAAAGATGGGCCAGAATCAGCGCTGTTCTGGCGGGGCATAGTCGCGCCGCGTTTGGCCTACATAAAGCTGGCGCGGACGGGCGATGCGATGCTCGGCATCGGCGATCATCTCGTTCCACTGCGCGATCCAGCCGGCGGTGCGCGACAGGGCAAAGATGGCGGTGAACATGGAGTTGGGAATCCCCATCGCGCGCAGCACGATGCCGGAATAGAAATCGACATTGGGATAAAGCCGCTTTTCGACGAAATACTCATCTTCCAGGGCAATCTCCTCCAGCTTCAGGGCGACCTTGAACAAGGGATCGTCGTGCAACCCCAATTCGCCCAGTACCTCATGACAGGTTTTGCGCATGATGGCGGCACGCGGATCCATGTTTTTGTAAACGCGATGACCAAAGCCCATCAAACGGAAGCTGTCGCTCTTATCCTTGGCGCGATTGATGTAAGAACCGATGCGCCCGACACTGCCAATCTCTTCCAGCATCTTCAGCGTGGCCTCGTTGGCGCCGCCATGCAGCGGCCCCCACAGGCTGGCAATGCCGGCGGCGATGACAGCAAACGGGTTGGCGTAGCTGGAACCTGCCGTGCGCACCGTAGAGGTCGATGCGTTTTGCTCATGATCGGCATGCAAAATAAAGATGCGATCCAGCGCCTTGACCAGCACCGGGTTGGGCTCATACCTGGCGCAAGGCGTGGCCTTCATCATGTACAGGAAGTTGGCCGCGTACGACAGGTGGTTCTGCGGGTACATGAACGGCTCGCCGAGGTTGTACTTGTAGCTGAACGCGGCGATGGTCGGTACCTTGGCCAACAAGCGGAAGGCGGTGATCTCGCGCTGACGCGCATCACGCACATCGGAGGCATCCTGATAAAACGCCGACAGCGCGCCCACCGCCGCCATCATCACCGCCATCGGGTGCGCATCACGGCGAAAGCCCCGGAAGAACTGATTGAGCTGATCGTGCAGCATGGTGTGCTCGGACACGATGCGATCAAACTCGCGCTTGCCGCTGGCCGAGGGCAACTCGCCATGCCAGAGCAGATAGGCCACTTCCAGAAAGTCGGACTGTTCAGCCAGTTGCTCGATCGGATAGCCCCGGTAATAAAGCAGGCCCTGATCGCCATCGATATAGGTGATCTCCGAGGAGCAGTTGGCGGTAGACAGAAAACCGGGGTCGTAGGACAGATAGCCTTGATTGCCAAGGCTGCGCATGTCGATGACGCTGGGCCCCAGCGCGCCCTCCATGATCGGTAGCTCGATCTTTTGGTCGCTATGGCTGAATGTAAGGGTTGCTTTCTTTTCTATCGTCTTTTGCGTCATGGTTTCGCATGCCTTCAATCAGAGCCGCAAAGCGCGCCGGAGGTTGGGCGCGACCGAGCAGCCAGTCATAAATTTGATCGTCATCGGCATCGAGTAAAGCCAATAGCTCGACACATTCGGTTTCTTCCGGTGGAACGCGCGCCAGAAACTGCGCGAGCCAGACATCCAGTTCCAGCATGCCGCGCCGACAACGCCAGAGCAATTGCCTGTAACAATCTGGATTCAAAGCGCCCGATCCACCAAAAGGGCCTTGATTTTGCCGATGGCGGTGGTTGGATTCAAGCCTTTGGGACAGGATTCGACGCAGTTCATGATGCCATGACAGCGAAACAGGCGGTACGGGTCCTCGACAAAATCAAGCCGCTCATCGGTTGCCTGGTCACGGCTATCGAGAACGAATCGGGCCGATTGCAGCAAGGCCGACGGCCCCAGAAAGCGATCCGGGTTCCACCAGAACGACGGGCACGAAGTGGTGCAACAGCCGCACAGGACGCACTCCCACAGCCCATCGAGCTGCTGCCTTTCCTGCGGGGTTTGCAGGCGCTCGCTTTCGGGTTCGGGGTCGAGGTTGATCAGATACGGTTTCACCGCGCGGTAATGGCGATAAAACTGTTCCATATCCACGATCAGATCGCGGATCACACCCAAACGCGGCAACGGCCGTATCGTCACCGGCTCGGACAGCCCCTCCAGCGGCGTGATACAGGCCAGAACATTACTGCCATTGACATTGACGCCATCAGAACCGCACACCCCCTCGCGGCAAGAGCGGCGGAACGACAGGCTTTCATCCAGCGTATCTTTGATGGCAATGAGGGCATCCAGCACCTTCTTGCCGCACGCATCAAAATCAAGGGTGTAATCCTGCATGAACGGCTTGGCATCCGTTTCAGGGTTGTAGCGATAAATGCGAAATCTCATGACTGCCCGTTCAACCTGGGTTCAATAGGTTCTCGCCTTGGGCCGGAAGCCGTCCACCGTCAACGGCTTCAGACGCACCGGTTTATAGTCCAGCGCATCCTGATTTGCGCTATACAGCGTGTGGCGCAGCCAACGATCGTCATCGCGCTCTGGATAATCCTCTCGCGCATGGGCACCCCGACTTTCTGTGCGGGCCAATGCCGAAACCAGCGTGGCACGGGCGATGGACATCAGGTTTTCCAGCTCCAACGCCTCCAGGCGAGCGGTATTGAAGGCCCGTGAGCGGTCTTCGATAAATGCATCACCGAGGCGCGCCGCCACCTCGCCGAGTTTGACGAGGCCTTCTTGCAACAGCGCCTCGTTGCGATACACCCCGCAATGCGCTTGCATGATCCGCTGCATATCGGCACGCAGTGTAGAAACACGCTCGCTGCCATGCGGTTTATCCCAGCGCGAGAGACGCGCCATCACCGCATCGACGCGATCCTGATCCATTGGCAGGGGAATCGGGTTTTCTCGCAGGTATTCGAGCATATGGCTACCGGCCGCACGACCAAACACCACCAGATCGAGCAACGAGTTGCCGCCCAACCGGTTGGCACCATGCACCGACACACAGGCGCATTCGCCCGCCGCGTACAGGCCAGGCACCGCCTCTTCAGGGCCGTAGCGCACCGGCGCGACCACCTGGGCATGGAGGTTGGTGGGAATACCACCCATCATGTAATGCGCCGTCGGTGTCACCGGTATCGGCGCCTCGCACGGGTCCACCCCGGAAAACTGCATCGACAGTTCACGAATGCCCGGCAACCGTTCCTTGATCTTGTCGGCGCCGATGTGGTCGATCTTGAGCAACACGAAGTCGCCGTGTTCACCGCAGCCACGACCCGCCAGCATTTCTTGCGCAATGGCACGCGCCACGACATCGCGCGAGGCCAGATCCAGCGCGTGTGGCGCATAGCGCGGCATGAAGCGCTCGCCATCTTTATTGACGAGATAACCGCCCTCGCCGCGCACACCTTCGGTAATCAGGCTGCCAACCTCGGGGATGCCGGTCGGGTGGAACTGCCAGAACTCCATATCCTCCAGCGGCAATCCGGCGCGCAACACCATGCCCAGGCCATCGCCGGTATTGATGTGAGCGTTGGTCGAGTGCCGAAAGATGCGACAGGCGCCACCGGTCGCCAGCAGCACGGCGCGCGCTTCGAATAGCCAGGGCTCACCGGTTTCGATCTCCAGTGCCATCACACCGGTGACGGAGCCGGTGTCGTCATGGATCAGGTCCAGCGCAAAAAACTCGTCGAAAAACTGGGTGCGTGCCGCAATGTTGCGCTGATACAAGGTATGCAGCAGGGCATGGCCGGTGCGGTCGGCTGCCGCGCAGGTGCGAATGGCCTGCTCGCCACCGTAGTTTTGCGACTGGCCACCAAACGGGCGCTGATAGATCTTGCCGTTATCCAGCCGCGAGAACGGCAGGCCCATATGCTCCAGTTCATACACAGCCGTCGGCGCGTTGCGGCACATGAACTCGATGGCGTCCTGATCGCCCAGGTAATCGGATCCCTTGACCGTGTCGTACATGTGCCAGTGCCAGTTGTCATCCGACACATTCGCCAGCGCTGCGGTGATGCCGCCCTGCGCCGAAACGGTATGCGAACGGGTGGGAAACACCTTGGAAATCAGGGCCACTTTTTGATTGGCCTCGGCCAGGGTCAGCGCTGCGCGCAGCCCCGCCCCGCCACCACCGACGATCACCGCATCAAAAGTGCGCCGATTGATCACACCAGGCTCCACAGAATATGCACCGTCCAGGCCAGGCACAGCAGCACGCCAACCCCAAAGGCCAGCAGCAAGGCCATGCGCAACAACAGCGGATGCACATAATCCATCAACACCTCACGCAGGCCGATCCAGGCATGCAGCAACAGTGCCACAACCGTCAGCAACACGCCCAGCTTTACGGGTAGCGGCACAAACAAGGCACGCCATGTCTCAAACGAGCTTGCCTGCGCAAACAACCACAGCAACACGGGCGAAGCCAGGGCCAACCAGACAGCACTCGCCCGCTGCAACAGCCAAAGGGTTAAACCGCTGCGAGCGCCTCCCGCATGCCGCATGATGCCTGCCATCACAACCACCAGACCCCTGTGCCACCGATTGCCAACAGCAACACCCACAACGCTGAACGGCGTGCCGCCAAACGGCCCTCGCCAATACCCACATCAAAACCCAGATGCCGCAATCCGGCGAACAGATGGTGCAGCCATAGCCACACTCCCCCCAAGCCAATCAATGCGCCCAGACCGTGGGCAAAAAAATCGCGTACTGCGGCAAATCCATCCGGCGATTGCAACGACAGCGCCAAGGCATACAACAACGCGGGCGTCAGTAACGCCAGAACCACGCCGCTGCCGCGATGCAGAATCGACACCCAGCCGCCCAAAGGCAGTCGAATCTGCACCAGGTTAAGGAAAAACGGGCGTGATGAGCGAATCACGGAATCATCCCCAAGGTACGAGGCAACCACAGCGACATTGTCGGCCAGTAGGTCACCAGCATCAGGAAGGCCAGCATAGCCAGCAACCACGGCCATACGGCAATGGTCAACTCGGTAATGCCCATGCGCGTGATGCCGCTCGCCACATAAAGGTTGAGGCCCACCGGCGGATGGCACATGCCAACCTCCATATTCACCACCATCATGATGCCGAAATGCACCGGGTCGATCCCCAACTGCATGGCGATGGGAAACAGGATGGGCGCCAGGATCAGCACGATCGACGAAGGCTCCATGAAGTTTCCGGCCAGCAGCAACAGGATATTGGCCATCAACAGGAAACCGATGACCCCCAGTCCCTGGGTAAACATCCATTCCGCCATGGTCTGCGGGATATGTTCATGCGTCATCAAGAACGAAAACAGCACCGCGTTGGTAATGATGTAGAGCAGCATCGCGCTCATGTTGGCCGAATTGAGCAGCACCTTGGGCAGGTCGCGCAAGGTCAAATCCTTGTACACGAACACGGCAATCACAAAGGCATACACCGCGCTCATCGCTGCGGCCTCGGTGGGGGTAAAGATGCCGCTGTAGATGCCGCCCATCACGATGACGATCAACAGCAGCCCCCAGATGCTGCTGCGGAACGCCTGCCAGCGTTCGGCCCAAGACGCACGCGGCTGCCGTGGATAATCAAACTTGCGCGCCCGGTACCAGGTCACGACCCCCAAAAACAGGGCCAATACCAGACCAGGAATCACCCCCGCCATGAACAACGCCCCCACCGAGGTATCGGTGGACACCGAATACATCACCATCACAATCGACGGCGGGATGAGGATGCCCAGCGCCCCGGAGGTGGTGATCACCCCCGCGCCAAAGCGGTTGGGGTAACCGGCCTTGACCATGGCCGGCAGCAGGATGGAGCCAATCGCCACCACCGTTGCCGGGCTGGAACCCGACACCGCCGCGAACAGCGCACACGCCAGCACACCGCCCAGGCCCAGGCCACCATAGAAATGGCCGACCATCGCCACCGCAAAGCGGATCATGCGTCGCGCCACGCCGCCGTGGGTCAGGAAGTTGCCCGCCAGGATAAAGAACGGGATGGCCATGATCTCGAACTTCTCGATACCGGTGAACAGCTTTAACGCCACCGATTCCACCGGCACCTGGGTCATGGTGTACAAGAAGGTCAGCACCGTCAGGCCCAGTGAGATCGAGATCGGCATGCCCGTCAGCATTAGCGCGACCAGCAGGCCAAAGATCAGCAATGCGCTCATCGACGATCCTCCGGGTGGGTGCCGTGCGGATGCAACTCGTCATCCATGCGATAGATGCGGTCCTCGTGGCCCGGCTCGGTAAAGTCGTCGATGCCATCGACATGGCCATGATCGTGATGCGGCAAATCACCGCTGCGATGGAAGTTCCAGGCCACCTGCAAAAAACGGAAGCACATCAGGCTGGAGCCCAACGGAATGGCGGAATACACCACCCAGGTCGGCCACTCCAGATCGGGCGTGGTGGGCCCTTCGTACAGATCGGACACATCCATCCCCAGCCAGCCGCCGAGGGAAAAATGCGCGCCGTTCTCCCACACGAATTGCCCGCCCAAAAGCGCCACCACACCGGTAAACAACGCGCCGGACAGCAATCCGAACAGCACGAAGCGCCCGCGCCAGTTGGCTGACAGCCGATTGATCAGCACATCAACCCCCACATGGATGCCGGTACGCACGCCATAGGCCGCACCAAACTTGGCCATCCACACGAACATGATGATGGTCAGTTCCTGCGCCCAGGTCAGATTGACCGACAGCAACCAATCCTGCACCCCACCCAGGCTGCTCATCCCCGACAGATAGCGATGCACGACCGCGACGAAGGTAATGAGCGTAGCCCCGGCCATCATGAAGATGACCAGCGCTTCCTCAAGGTGATTCAACAGCCGGGAAAACAGCTTGACCATGGTGCGTCCATGCTGAGGCCGGCCCTGAGGCCGACCCGTAGCTTACATGGTGGAAGGGTTGAATGCGGTTTCTTTGTAGACACTGTTGATCAACGCATCATCGATGCGCGGTGCAAACTCTTTATGCACCCTGAACAAGGCCTTCTTCAATGCCAGCCGCTCATCCGCCGTAGGGGTGTACACCTCGGTCTTGCCTGCGCGGCGCACGGCATCCAGAGCGGCATCGTTCTCCTGCTTGGCAATACTGTTGGCATAGCTGGTGGACTCTTGCATCGCCTGTTCCAGGCTGTGGCGCACATCATCCGGCAGACCATCCCAGAACTTCTTGTTGGTGATGACCGCATAGCCCAGATAGCCGTGATTGGTCAGCGACAGGTGCTTTTGCACCTCGTGCATCTTCTGTGTGTACAGGTTGGAGATCGGGTTTTCGGTGCCATCGATCACGCCCGTTTGCAACGCCTGATACACCTCGGAGAAGGCCATGACTTGCGGAATCGAGCCCAGCGCACGCATTTGCAATTCCAGCACCTTGGACGACTGGATACGCATCTTCAGGCCTTTGTAATCCTCAACCGTGCGCAGCGGGCGATTGGCCGAGAAGGACTTGAAGCCGTTATCCCAATAGGCCAGCCCCTGCACGCCCTTGCTTTCCAGCCGCTTCAGCAACTCACGGCCAATCGGGCCCTGAGTCACCTTGTGCAGCTCTTTGTAGTCGTCAAAGATGAACGGCAGATCGAACAGTTCAAACTCCTTCACCCCCAGCGGGCGAAACTTGGCCAGCGACGGTGCCAACATCTGCACGGCGCCAATCTGCAGGGCCTCCATCTCTTCCTTGTCCTTGTACAGCGTGCTGTTGGCAAACACATCCACGCGCACACGGCCATGGGTCATCTCCTCGGCACGCTTCTTGAAAAACAAAGCCGCCTTACCCTTCGGAGTATGTTCTGCCACGACATGACTGAACTTGATCACAATCGGCTCAGCCGCGTTCACCGCCAAAGACAGACCCGCCATCGCCAAGCCCAACAACAATCCGCGCAATTTCATCGTTTGACTCCTCAGAAACGGCCATGCCCGATGACCTATATAAAAGGGCGAGGCGCAGATTGCACCTCGTCTTTACAACTTGCAAGCGAAAAAACCAAATTACACGCTGACAGCAGCGGCCGCCACGGCTTGTGGCACCCGTTCACGCAGGCGCGGATCAAACGGCTTGGGCAGGATGTAATCACGGCCAAAGGCAAGCTGCTCAAGGTTATACGCTGCCAGCACCTCAGCCGGCACCGGCTCACGCGCCAGATCAGCCAGCGCACGCGCTGCCGCGATCATCATCGGCTGGGTAATCGCGCGGGCGCGGGCATCGAAGGCGCCCCGGAAGATGTAGGGAAAACCCAGCACATTGTTGACCTGATTGGGATAATCCGAACGCCCGGTCGCCATCAGCGCATCCTCGCGCGCCGCATGCACGGCAGCCGGCGAAATCTCCGGATCGGGGTTCGCCATGGCAAACAAAATCGGCCGCACCGCCATGCTTTTCACCATGTCCTGCGTCACCAGATTGGCGCCCGAAACCCCGATAAACACATCCGCGCCCGCCATCGCGTCAGCCAGGGTACGCAGATCCGTCTCTTTGGCAAACTCGCGTTTGTGCGCGTTGAGATCGGACCGCGCGCTGTGAATCACGCCTTTTGAATCAACCAGCGTCATGTTCGCCTTGTTGCCGCCCATCGCAATCAGTAAACGCATACAGGCCAATCCCGCAGCGCCCGCGCCCAGACACGCCAGCTTGATCTCGGACAGACTCTTTTGCTGCACCTCAAGGGCGTTAATCAGCCCCGCGCACATCACCACCGCCGTGCCGTGCTGGTCGTCATGGAACACCGGAATATCCAGGCGTTTTTTCAGCGCTTCTTCGATCTCAAAACAATGCGGCGCAGCGATGTCTTCCAGGTTGATACCGCCAAAGGTCGGCGAGATATTCACCACGGTTTCGATGAAGGATTCGACGCTCGGCGCCGCCACCTCGATATCGAACACATCGATGTCGGCAAAACGCTTGAACAGCACCCCTTTGCCCTCCATCACCGGCTTGGATGCCAACGGTCCCAGATTACCCAGCCCCAAAATCGCCGTGCCATCGGTAATCACCGCCACCAGATTGCCCTTGCTGGTGTAGCGGTACGCATCCTCCGGATTCGCCGCAATCGCCCGCACCGGCTCGGCCACCCCGGGCGTGTAGGCCAGCGACAGATCCGCCTGCGACATACAAGGCTTCGATGATTCGACTGAAATCTTTCCAGGGCGCGGATGCTCGTGATAGACCAATGCACGGGCTTTCAGATCATTCATGACAGAAACTCCAAAAACAGGTTGGCGCAAAGCATAGCAGCGTGGTCGAAAAATGTGCGTCCGGAGCATTCTGATGCGAACTGATGCATAATTAAAATTCCACATGAGGACAACATGCAAAGCCTACAAAACCTGGATACCACTGCACGCTGGTATCTGCTGCAAAGCAAGCCCAGACAAGAAGCACGCGCATTAGAAAACCTTGAGCGGCAGGGCTTTCAATGCCGCCTGCCCCTGTATTCCAAAGAACGCATCCGCAAAGGCAGGCGTGCCCTTTTTCAGGAGCCGTTATTCCCCCGCTATCTGTTCGTGCGTCTGGATGACACGCATTCCAACTGGTATGTCCTGCGCAGCACCCTGGGCGTCAGCGGCCTGGTGCGCTTTGGCGAACACCCCGCCACCCTTGGCGACGACCTTGTAGAGGGTCTATTCGCCGCACCACCGCAAGTCTCCGCATTTGAACGTGGTGCCGCCCTGCGTATCACTCAAGGCCCATTCGTTGGCTTAGAGGCCCTCTTTGATCAGCCGGACGGCGATGCGCGCGCATTCATCTTGCTTGACTTCATGGCCAAACAGCAGCGCATTTCCCTGCCGCTTGCCGAAATTGCTGCGGCATGACCCTCGCGGAAGGTAAAATCGCGCCCCACTTTTAATCCGACCCGCGACTTAGTCATGCACAACCTGTTCAACAGCCTTCAAACCCTGAACAACGGCCCCCGTTATTACGCCCTGCCCGCCCTCGAAGCCGCCGGGCTTGGCCAGATTTCCCGCTTACCGGTTTCCATTCGCATCGTGCTCGAATCGGTGCTGCGCAACTGCGATGGCGTCAAGGTGACCGAGCAGCATGTGCGCGAACTGGCAGGCTGGCAGCCCAACGGCAACCGGGTCGAAGAAATCCCCTTCGTGGTGTCGCGCATCATCCTGCAAGACTTTACCGGCGTGCCGCTGTTGGCCGATCTGGCAGCGATGCGCTCGGCTGCCGCCCGCGCAGGCCGCGATCCCAAAAAGGTAGAGCCTCTGGCACCGGTGGAACTCGTGGTCGATCACTCGGTACAGGTCGATGCCTTTGGCTCGCAAACCGCCTTGCAGCAGAACATGGAGATCGAATTCGCCCGCAACCGCGAGCGTTACCAGTTCATGAAATGGGGCATGCAGGCCTTTGACACCTTCAAGGTGGTTCCGCCGGGCGTGGGCATCGTGCACCAGGTCAACATGGAATACCTGGCACGCGGCGTCATGGAAAAAGAGGGCGTCGCCTATCCGGACACGCTGGTCGGCACCGACAGCCACACCACCATGATCAACGGTCTGGGCGTGGTCGGTTGGGGCGTGGGCGGTATCGAGGCCGAGGCCGGGATGCTGGGCCAGCCCGTGTATTTCCTGACGCCCGATGTGGTCGGGGTCGAACTGGTGGGCTGCGCCCTGCCGGGCATCACCGCCACCGATATCGTGCTGACGCTGACCGAGATGCTGCGACGCGCCAAGGTGGTCGGCAAGTTTGTCGAGTTCTACGGTGAAGGCGCCCGCGCGCTGTCGGTCACTGACCGCGCTACGGTGGCCAACATGGCCCCGGAATACGGTGCCACGATGGGCTTCTTCCCGGTCGATGAGGCCACTTGTCAGTATTACGCCAGCACCGGCCGTAGCGCGGCACAGGTCGATCTGATCCGTAGCTATTTCCAGGCCCAGGGGCTGTTTGGCATCCCCAACGCCGGCGACTGCGATTACAGCCAAACCCTGCGTCTGGATCTTTCCAGCGTGAAGCCTTCGGTTGCCGGCCCCAAGCGCCCGCAAGACCGCATCAACCTGTATGCCCTGAAAGAATCCTTCGAAACCCTGCTCGAACTGCCCAAGGCCGAAGGCGGCTACGACAAGAAAGCAGGCCGTAGCAGCAACGGCCTGCAACACGGCGATGTGGTGATTGCCGCGATCACATCCTGTACCAACACCTCCAACCCTGGCGTCATGCTGGCCGCAGGCCTGGTGGCCAAAAAGGCGGTGGAACTGGGCTTGAAGCCGCCGGCGCATGTCAAAACCTCACTAGGCCCAGGCTCGCGCGCGGTTACCGAATATCTCAAATCCGCTGGCTTACTCGGCCATCTGGAACAACTCGGCTTCAATGTCGTGGGTTACGGCTGCACCACCTGCATCGGCAACTCCGGGCCGCTGCCCGAGGCGATCGAAAAAGAGATCCTCGACAAAGACCTGGTCGCCTGCTCGGTGCTATCCGGCAACCGCAACTTCGAAGCGCGCGTACACCAGAATGTGAAGGCCAACTTCCTCATGTCGCCGCCGCTGGTGGTGGCGTTGGCACTGGCCGGCCGCGTCGATATCGATGTCGCCGCCGACCCCATCGGACAAGGCACAAATGGCCCGGTATTCCTCAAAGACCTGTGGCCATCCAACGCCGAGGTCGCCGCCTTGTTGCCGCTGGCCTCCAACGCTGCGGCCTACGCCGGTTATGCCGATGTCGGTGCCAACAACCCGCTGTGGGACGCCGTGCCCGCGCCCGCCGGCCTGGTATATGACTGGGACGCAAAATCGACATACATCCAGGAACCGCCGTTCTTCGCCCAGCATGCCGCGCCCAATCCGGCGATTCGGTCTGCTCGTGCGCTGGCCATCTTTGGCGACTCGGTCACCACCGACCACATCTCGCCCGCCGGCAGCATCAAGGCTGCGGCCCCGGCCGGAAAATATCTGGTCGAACACGGTGTTGAGACCAAAGACTTCAACAGCTACGGCTCGCGCCGTGGCAATCACGAGGTGATGATGCGTGGCACCTTCGCCAATGTGCGCATCAAGAACCTGATGATCCCCGGCTCCGAAGGCGGCGTAACGCTCTACAACGGTACGCAGACCTCGATTTACGACGCGGCAATGGCACATCAGGCGGCGGGCACCCCGCTGATGGTGTTCGCCGGCGAAGAATACGGCACCGGATCCAGCCGCGACTGGGCCGCCAAGGGCACCCAACTTTTGGGCGTCAAGGCCGTCGTTGCCAAATCCTTCGAGCGCATCCACCGCGCCAACCTGGCCGGTATGGGTGTATTGCCGATGCAATTCCCCACCGGATTCGATGCCCAAAGCCTGAATCTCGTCGGCGATGAATCCTTCGACATCCTCGGCCTGGAAAACGGCATCACCCCGCAGCAAGAAGTGACGCTGGTCATCCACCGCGCCGATGGCAGCCGTGCCGAAGTCGTGGTCAAACTGCGTCTGGATACCCCGATCGAGATCGAGTACTTCCGCGCCGGCGGCATCCTGCCTTTCGTTCTTGACCAATTGCTGAATTGAGATCCATCCGGAGGAGATCCACGATGCCCCTTGTCCGCTCCTGGCTCTTTGGCCTGCTCTGCCTGTTCTCCATCGCCACCGGCGCCGCGCAAGAACCGCTGCCGCCCTTCAACCCTTGGGTATTCTGGGGCAACGTCCAACCCATCCCCAGTGCTGCGGTGCAGCCGGGATGGAACTTCTTCGACAACCTGAATACCGCTCCGCAACGCCCTGCTGGCGCGTTTTACTGGGTCAGCCCGGCGATGACCCCGATACAAAAGCGCCAAATCGCGCAGATGTCCATGCCGGTAATGACCAATCTGATGCGCATGTCGCTGACCGATTTCATCAACTTCTTCACCGTCAAATACAAGGCCAAACAAGGTCTTTCGTTTGACGATGTGGTCGAATCCATGAAGCTGCGCGCCAACAAGGTCAACTTCAAACTGGTGGGCGAACAGCATATGTGGAAGGATTTCCGCGTCGTGTTGCAGGACCAGGACGCACCCCGTGCCGAGGTATTCAGCTTTTGCGACATCGCCGTTGCGCGCGAACTGCTCAAGATCAGCCCGGAATTCATCATCCTCCTGCCCTGCCGCATCGCCGTCATGGAAGACGGACAGAAGAATGTCTGGCTAATGATGCTGGACTGGAACCTGGACTGGGTCGATGGCTACCAGCAAGCGCTGGGCATGACACCCGACCTCTGGAAAGGCGCACTCGATGTGCATCGCCGCATGCACGAAATCATGAAGGCCGGAGCCAACGGCGACTTGTAACACTGCCAACGGCGACCTGTAAGGTTTACAAGCCCAACGCCTGATTCAACCCCGCCCGCCAGTCGGGCAGGGTTACCCCAAAAACCCGAGCCAATTTCGCATTGGATAGCCGCGAATTCAGCGGTCGCCGTGCCGGTGCAGGGTATTCGCTGGAGGGAATGGCATAGAGCGTCGTTTCTGCGGCGATGGCCGAGCGAATGGCCTCGGCAAAACCAAACCAGCTCGTTTCACCAGCATTGGTAAGGTGATAGGTGCCCCACGCTAACGGTCGGTCCGCGCCGCGTGCCGGGGATTCCATCTGACTGATCACCAGCGCTGTAGCCTCGGCGATATGCCGCGCCCAGGTGGGCGCACCCATCTGATCGGCAACGATCTTCAACTCGGGCCGCTCGCGCATCAGGCGCTGCATCGTCAGCAAAAAGTTGGCCCCACGGGCGCCATATACCCAGGAGGTGCGAAAGATCAGATGGCACTCATGCGCTGCGCGAATCGCCGCCTCACCCGCCGCCTTGCTGGCACCATAGACATTGAGCGGGTTAACTGCCGCCCCTTCATCGAAAGGCTGATCGCCGCTGCCATCGAATACATAGTCGGTCGAGTAATGCACCAAATGCGCGCCGACTTCGGCTGCGACCTCGGCCAGCGCACGCGGCGCCTCGGCGTTCACCGCGTAGGCCAGATCGCGCTCGGACTCGGCACGATCCACCGCGGTATAGGCGGCCGCGTTGACAATCCAGCGCGGCCGCAACGCCCGCACCGCTTCTGCCAGGGTTTCGGGGCGGGATAGATCGAGTGCCTCACGGCCTGGCGCAACGACCTCACCCAGGCAGGCCAGGCTGCGCTGTAACTCCCAGCCAACCTGGCCGTTGCCGCCCGTCACCAGAATCTTCATGGATAGGTTTCCGCAGCCGTAAACGCCACGCCAACGCGATCCTTGGCCGACAGCACCGGCTCGCAGGACAGCCCCCAGTCTATGCCGATCTCAGGATCATCCCAGCGGATGCAGCGTTCGTGCTCGGGTGCGTAATAGTCGGTGGCCTTGTATAAAAAGTCGGCGAACGCAGTCTTCACCACAAATCCATGCGCACAACCGGGCGGTACCCACATCTGGCGGTGATTGTCCTCCGTCAGCTCAGCCCCGAACCAGCGCCCGAAGGCGGGCGAAGATCGGCGCAGATCAACCGCGACATCGAACACCGCCCCCCGCACCACCCGCACCAGCTTGCCCTGTGGCTGCTGCAACTGGTAATGCAGGCCGCGCAACACACCTTGTGCCGAGCGCGAATGATTGTCCTGGACAAAATCCGCCACCACGCCGGTCGCCTCGCGAAACACCTGCGCATTCCAGCTTTCCATGAAAAAGCCCCGGGAATCGCCAAATACCTTGGGTTCCAGCAGCAGCACGCCGGGGATAAGGGTTTCGATCACCTTCATCAAAAAATCCGGTCTTCCAGCAGCGCCCCCAGATAGCGGCCATAGCCGCTCTTGAGCAACGGCTCGGCCAGACGGCGCAACTGTTCAGAATCGATCCAGCCGGCACGCCAGGCCACCTCCTCGGGGCAGGCAATCTTCAGGCCTTGGCGTTTTTCCAGTGTCTGGATGAATTGCGACGCCTCCAGCAGCGAATCGTGCGTGCCGGTATCAAGCCAGGCGTGACCGCGCCCCATCACCTCGACATTGAGTGTGCCCGCTTCGAGATAGCGGCGGTTGACATCGGTAATCTCCAATTCGCCTCGTGGCGAAGGGCGCATGGTCTTGGCGATCTCCACCACGGTGGCGTCATAAAAATACAGGCCCGTCACGGCATAGCGGCTCTTGGGTTTGGCGGGCTTTTCTTCGATGCTGATGGCCTGACCCGCAGCGTTGAACTCGACCACGCCATAGCGTTCGGGATCGGTAACCGGATAGGCAAACACGGTCGCACCGGCTGCGCGTGCCATTGCCGATTTCAACTGCCGCGCCAGATCGTGGCCGTAAAACAGGTTGTCGCCCAACACCAGAGCCGAAGGCGCGCCGGCAATAAAATCCTCACCGATGATAAAGGCCTGAGCCAAGCCATCCGGCGACGGCTGCACGGCATAGGAGAGCTCAATCCCCCATTGCGAGCCATCGCCCAAAAGCTGTTGAAACCGGGGGGTGTCCTGCGGGGTAGAGATCAGCAAAATCTCGCGCATCCCCGCCAGCATCAGGGTGGACAGCGGGTAATACACCATGGGTTTGTCGTACACCGGCAACAGTTGCTTACTCATCGCCAGCGTGGCCGGATGCAGGCGGGTGCCCGAGCCGCCGGCCAGCAAAATGCCTTTACGCGCCATCTTCAGCCGAGATGCGCCGGGAAGCGCATGACAAAGTGCATACCCCGGCCAAAGATCATCGGATCATCGATGATGATCCGGACCTTTCCTTGCACAGACCGAGCAAAACACATACAAATCCTTTGTTAAACATTAACATACATTACATAACAGCAGTGTTGTACGCACTGCACCGATCGTCATCAGTGTGCCCCACGATGGTTCATCCTTTCGATCTCGGACTCAATTTCGGCGGGGCTCATGGATTCAGCCATATTGGCGTGTCACCCAGTTGCGGTAATCGCCGTTGACGATGTGCGCGACCCATTGCCGCTGATCGAGATACCAGCGCACGGTCTTGGCAATGCCGGTGGCAAAGGTTTCTGCAGGCTTCCAGCCCAGTTCGCGATGGATCTTGCTGGCATCGATCGCATAGCGGCGATCATGACCGGGACGATCTTTGACATAGGTAATCAATCGCGCATATGGCCCGGCCGCATCCGGCTGCATTTGATCCAGCAGCCCGCAGATCGTATGCACGATATCCAGGTTCGGCATCTCGTTCCAGCCGCCGATGTTGTACACCTCGCCCGGCTTACCGGTCTCCAGCACACGACGAATGGCGGCGCAATGGTCGCCCACATAGAGCCAGTCGCGCACATTCATGCCATCGCCGTAAATCGGCAGCGGTTTGCCACTCAGGGCATTGTGGATCATCAGCGGAATCAGCTTTTCGGGGAACTGATACGGGCCGTAGTTGTTGGAACAATTGGTGGTCAGTACCGGCAAACCATAGGTGTGGTGATAGGCGCGCACCAGATGGTCGGAGGCCGCCTTGCTGGCCGAATACGGGCTGTTGGGCGCATACGGCGTGGCCTCGGTAAACGGCGCATCGTCACGGCCCAGCGAGCCGTACACCTCGTCAGTGGACACATGCAGAAAACGGAAACCTGCCTTATCGCTGCCCTCCAGTTCACCCCAATAGGCACGCACCGACTCCAGCAGATGGAAGGTGCCGACCACATTGGTCTGGATGAAATCTTCCGGCCCGTGAATGGAGCGATCGACATGCGACTCGGCCGCAAAATTGACGATGGCGCGCGGGCGATGCTCGGCCAGCAGACGATCGACCAGAGCCCGGTCGCCGATATCGCCCGCGACAAACATATACCGCGCATCGCCTTGCAGGCTGGCCAGGTTTTCCAGGTTACCCGCATAGGTGAGCTTATCGAGATTGACCACCGGCTCGTCGTGCTGTGCCAGCCAATCGAGTACAAAATTGGCGCCAATAAAACCGGCGCCGCCCGTCACCAAAATCATAAAAAACCCTACAAAATCGCGGCAGCGTGATCGGCCAGACGCGAACGCTCGCCGCGCGCCAAGGTGATGTGGCAGCCGTGATCCCAGCCTTTGAAGCGATCAACCACATAGGTCAGACCGGAGTTGCCTTCGGTCAGGTAAGGTGTATCGATCTGCGCGATATTACCCAGACACACCACCTTGGTACCAGGGCCGGCGCGAGTGACCAGGGTTTTCATCTGCTTCGAGGTCAGGTTTTGCGCCTCGTCGATGATCAGAAACTTGTTGATGAAGGTGCGCCCGCGCATGAAGTTGAGACTTTTCACCTTGATACGGCTGCGGATCAGATCCTGCGTCGCCGCGCGGCCCCATTCACCGGCCGAGTCATCCGTTTGTTGCAGCACATCGAGGTTATCCTCCAACGCACCCATCCACGGCAGCATCTTTTCTTCCTCGGTGCCGGGCAAAAAGCCGATGTCCTCGCCCACCGGCACGGTGACGCGGGTCATGATGATCTCGCTGTACAGCTTCTTGTCCAGACATTGCGCCAGGCCCGCCGCCAGTGTCAGCAGGGTCTTGCCGGTGCCCGCCTGACCCAGCAGGGTGACGATGTCGATTTCGGGGTTCATCAGCGCGTTCAGCGCAAAGTTTTGCTCGCGATTGCGCGCCAGAATGCCCCACACGGCGTTGCGGCTATGGGTGTAATCGGTGACCGTGATGAACTCGGCGCTCTTGCCCTCCACCTTGGTCACCACGGCATTGAGCGGATTGCTGCCTTCCTGCCAGATGAATTCGTTGACCAAAAGGCTCGAACACAGCGGACCGGTGATGCGGTAATGCACCCGGCTATCTTTTTGCCACGACTCCACGGCTTTGCCGTGCTTATCCCAAAAATCGCCCGGCAACTCGCGCGAACCGGCGTAGAGCAGGTCGGTGTCTTCCAGTACACGGTCGTTGAAATAGTCCTCGGCCGGCAAGCCCAGCGCCCGCGCCTTGATGCGCATGTTGATGTCTTTCGACACCAGAATCACCGCACGCCCCGGATGTTGCGTGGCCAGATGCATCACCACCCCGAGGATCTGGTTATCGACCTGGCTTTTCGGCAACACTGCAGCAACATCGCTCCTGATCGGCTGAGTTTGCAAAAACAAACGGCCCGTAGCGGCCTTATGGCTATGCTCGACCAGCGGCACACCGGCATCCAAACTGGCTTCGGAGGTACGGATCACCTCCTCCAGAAAACGGCTGGCCTGACGGGCGTTGCGCGCCACCTCGGACATGCCCTTCTTGTTGTGATCCAACTCCTCCAGCGTCGCCATCGGCAGGAATATGTCGTGCTCCTCAAAGCGGTACAGACAGGCCGGATCGTGCAGCAGCACATTGGTGTCGAGTACAAACAGCTTGGCCTTGCTGGTGGCTTTGGCAGCCTTGCCGGGCTTGGCAGAAGCCTTTTCTACAGGCGTCGCAACAACGGGGGGCGCTTTGGGACGGGGCGTGCGGGGCATTTTAACCTCGTATTCAGGAAAGTTTTTTCACAAATTCAAGCACATCAGCCGCATGACCCGCCGCATTGACGCCGCGCCATGCATGGATAAGATTACCATTGATGCCGAGCAAAAAGCTGCTGCGATCCACGCCACGCACCTCTTTACCGTAGAGCTTTTTCAGTTTCATGACGGCAAATGCATTGCATGCAGCCTCGTCCGTGTCAGACAGCAAATCGAACGGCAGATTGAGCTTGCTGCGAAAGCGCGTATGCGAAGCCAGGCTGTCCCGCGAAACGCCGTACACGGTACATCCGGCCTTAACGAAATCGGCATGCAACAGCGCAAACTCCTGTGCCTCCAGAGAACACCCCGGGGTGTTGTCCTTGGGATAGAAATACAGCAGGGTCAACCCGCCGCCCACCCCCAGCGACACCGCTCCCCCGGTACCGGGCAAGGTCATGTGGATATCACTCATGCCATACCGTCTCGTAAAGGTGCTAACCCACATTCTTGCGCACTCGTGCGTTCACAAACCTGATCGGCATTGCGAACCAATGCATCCATTCGGTTCACCAGCAAGGCTGCTGACTGCCATGCCATTGTTGCCTCAAAGCGTCGGCCCCTGCAGGACCCAGGGTGCATCATGCTCCAGCAACCATATGTTTACACAACAAATCCAGTCTCCTAACGATGCGTTAATGATCATTATCAGTGGCGCGAATCATATGAATGAATTGATGAAACCACAAACACCGGGGTCAACACCGTCGCGGGCCAGTTCGCCCAATATCGCCTCGGCATTGTGTGTGGTTTGTTTTGTCACCGTCGCCACCGGAACCTCTCGCAACGCAGCCAGTTCGGCGGCGATGCGGGCCAGTTCGGCAGGCTCATTGCGGCGGCCCTCCAGCGGCAACCAGGCCGGAGGGATGTCCGGGGCATCTGTTTCCAGAACGATGTCTTTCAGCGGCAACGCCCGCGCCAGTGACCGTAAGCGGGTGGCACGGGCATAGGTCCATGCGCCGCCAAAACCCAACTTGAAGCCCAACTTTATGAATGCCTCGGCCTGCTGTGCGCTACCGCTAAAGGCATGAGCGATGCCGCCCCGTACCTTGTGACGCCGCAACAACGCCAGCACCGCATCCACTGCGCGGCGACTGTGCAGCAGCACCGGCAGGTCAAACCGCTGCGCCAGTTTCAGTTGCGCCACAAAGATCGCGGTTTGCGCCTCGGCATCGAACCCATCGATAAAAAAATCCAGGCCGATCTCACCGATCGCCACAGGGCGGTGTGCCTCGATTTGCGCCTCCAGGCGAGCAAGGTCCTCTTGTCCATGCGCATAAACCGGATGCAACCCCCATGCCGGCAGGCAGCCGCGATAGCGTACGCAGGTTGCCGCCACCGCCGCGAGATTGTCGGCACTGACCGCCGGAATCACCTGCCATGTCACCCCCGCCGCGCGGGCGCGCTGCCATACCGCATCACGGTCAACCTCGAACTCGGCGGCGTCGAGGTGGCTGTGGGTATCAATCAGTCCACACATACAGAGGCCTCCAACAAGCGCCGGATCGGTGCCGGCAACGCCATCGTCCGCCACTGCGCCGCAGTAACCCACTGACGGCCCGGCTCGGCAACCTGCACCGGGACACGATCAAGCCGTATGCGACGCGGTTGCAGAAGCAAGCGAAAATGGGTCAATGCATGACGGTAAGGTGGCAGCGGCTCGGCAACAGCGGCATCCAGCCCCACTGGCGAGCGCTCCGGCAGGCTCCATAGCCCCCCCCAGATGCCCAACGGTGGCCGTTGTTCCAGCAGCACGCGACCCGCCGCTTCGATCAGCCACAGATCCACGCTCCGCTCTGGCACGCTGCGCGGCGGTCGCGGCACGGGCAATTCATGCTGGCGCCCAGACTGCCGTGCCACACACTCCACGCTCCAGGGGCAGCCCTCGCAACGAGGCCTGGCCCGGGTGCAAACCATGGCCCCCAAATCCATCAGTCCTTGCGTATACGCCGCCATGTCACACTCGGGCAGCAATGCCTCGGCCTGACGCCACAACGCCGACTGCACCACCGCATCCCCCGTCCAGCCTTCGATGCCAGAGATCCGCGCCAAAACCCGCCGCACATTGCCATCCAGAATCGGGTAACGCCCGCCGCCGGCAAACACTGCGATCGCCCCGGCGGTCGAGCGACCGATGCCTGGCAAGGCCAGCAAGGCATCAAAATGCTCCGGGAAATGCCCATTGCCCTCCCATGCCAACCGTGCGGCGCGGTGCAGATTGCGTGCCCGGGCGTAGTAGCCCAGCCCGCTCCACAACGCCAGTACCGCATCCAGATCGGACTGCGCCAGGGTTTGCAGATCCGGGAAACGGGCCATGAAGCGTTGGTAATAAGGGATCACGGTCTCGACCTGGGTTTGCTGCAACATGATCTCGGACACCCACACGGCATAGGCGTCACGCATCTGCCAGGGAAGATCGTTGCGACCATGGCGGCGCTGCCAGTCGATCAGTTTTTGAGCCATAAGATTCATCGCGCCAGTGTGCCACAATGACCGCATGACTCAGGATCAGCTCTCATTCACCCAGCACGACTGCACCGCCAACGATATGACCTATCTCTATACGGTAGTGTCGCGGCGCATGGGCGGGGTTTCGGTGGGTATCAACCTCAACATCAACAACGCCTGCAACTGGCGCTGCGTTTATTGCCAGGTGCCCAACCTCAGCCGTGGCGCCCCGCCACCCATTGACCTGGACCACCTGGAAAGCGAACTTGACACCCTGCTCAACCGCCTTTTGCATGGCGACTTCATGCAGCGCCATGTGCCGGAAGGTCTGCGCATCCTCAAGGACATCGCCTTTTCCGGCAACGGCGAACCCACCACGGCACGCGAGTTTCCCGAGGTGTTGCTGCGTGTCGAGGCCGTACTAAAACGCCACCATCTGCTTGGCAAACTGCCAGTGGTGCTCATCACCAACGGCAGTCAGATGCATCGCCCCCGCATCCTCGCCGCGCTTGGCACCCTTTCCCGCATCAACGGCGAGGTCTGGTTCAAGCTCGATGCCGCCACCCGTGCAGCCAGTCTGCGCATCAACAACAGCGCACAAGACCCTGAGCGGGTATTCCAGCGACTGACCGCCTGCGCCACACGCTGCCGCACCTGGGTGCAAACCTGTGTGTTCGCGCAGGACGGCAATCCACCGTCGGCAGCCGAAACCGAAGCGTGGCTGGCCATGCTGCACCGCACCCAGACAGCCAGCGTGCCTTTGGCTGGCGTATTGCTCTACGGCATCGCCCGTCCTTCACTGCAACCCGAAGCCCCACGGCTGTCAGCCGTGCCGCCAGCATGGTTCGAACATTTAGTGCTGCGCATCAAAGAGAACGGACTGGAAGTTCGCGCGAGCCCATGACAATCGCGCAAAAACCATGGTAAGGTCGCGCCCGCTTATGAAAATAAACCTGCGCAGCCACCTCCCCGTTCCCAGCCCGCGCCGCCTGAAATGGCTGGCGATTGCCTCCGCGCTGCCCTTTTTCGGGGTTGTCACAGCCTTCGGTATTGCGCCTGACACCCATGTCCATGCCATCCAGCAGACCACCAGAATCGAAGCCGTTGCGCTCACGACAGCCGCCGCCACAGCCAAAGATGCGGCCTGGGATTACTGGATCGAAGAGCGCATCCACTCGGGCGACACGCTGGGCAACCTGGCTTTGCGGCTGGGTCTTTCCAGCGAAGAAGCGCGGCGACTGGTAAGCGCCGCTCAGGGCCACCCGATGTTGCGCAACATGCGCCCCGGCCGAAGCGTGCTGGCGCGTGTCACCCACGACGGCCAACTGCTGCTGTTGCGCTATCTCAACACGGATGGCCACCTGCTCACTGTTGAGCGGGCCGGCGAGGCATTCTCGGTCAAGGCCGAACCAGCCCATCTGGAAGCCCGTACCGACATGCGCTCCGGTGTCATTCAAAGTTCGCTGTACGGCGCGACTGATGCGGCCGACATTCCCGACAGCATCGCCAGCGAGCTGGCCGATGTGTTCTCGGGCGAGATCGATTTCCACCGCGAGCTGCAACGCGGCGACCGCTTTTCTGTGCTTTACGAAACCCATTATCACGACGGGCAACTGGTGCGTACCGGTCGCCTGCTGGCTGCCGAGTTCATCAACAACGGCAAAACCCACCAGGCCTTCGCGTTTACCGACCCGCAGGGCCGTCAAGGTTATTACACCGCCGAAGGCAAAAGCCTGAAACGCGCCTTCCTCAAATCGCCCATCCCCTTCTCGCGTATCTCCTCCGGCTTCACCGGCAACCGTTTTCATCCAGTGCTCAAAACCTGGCGCGCCCATAAAGGCATCGACTATGCCGCGCCCACCGGCACCCCGGTGCGCGCCGTGTCAGATGCCGTGGTCGAGTTCTCTGGCCACCAGGGCGGTTACGGCAATCTGGTCGTCCTCAAACACAGCGGCGCATACAGCACGGCATATGGTCATCTTTCGCGTTTTGGCAAGGGCATTCGCCGTGGCACCCGTATCAGCCAGGGCCAAATCATCGGCTTCGTCGGCATGACCGGCATGACCAGCGGCCCACACCTGCATTACGAGTTCCGCGTCGGCGGCGAACAACGCAACCCATTGACGCTCAAGCTGCCCACGGCCATCCCCCTGGATCCCCGCTCACACACCGCGTTCAAGCAATCGTCAGAGCCGCTCGTCGCCCAACTGGGTATGATCCGCGACCACAACCTCGCCGCATTTGAATAAGCTGTTTTGAGCAATCTGTTCATCGGTTTGATGTCCGGCACCAGCCTCGATGGTGTTGATGCAGCCCTCGTCGATTTTTCTGACGGCCCGGCAAAACTCATCGCCGCGCACTGGCAACCCTACCCCGCCGACCTCAAGGCCGACCTATTGGCACTCAACCAGCCCGGCCAGGATGAGATTGACCGCGCATGGCAACTGGGAAACCGGCTTGCCAGGATCTATGCCGATTGCATCCACCCATTGCTGGACAAGGCACCGGTCAGCACCCGCGAGATCGCCGCCATCGGCTGCCACGGCCAGACCATCCGCCATCACCCCGAACGGGGCTACACGGTGCAGATTGGCAATGCCGCACTGCTGGCCGAGCTCACCGGCATCCCGGTCGTGCACGATTTTCGCAGCCGCGACATCGCCGCCGGCGGCCAGGGCGCACCGCTGGTGCCAGCCTTTCACGCGGGCGTCTTCGCCCACCCCGACATCCATCGTGTCATCGTCAACATCGGCGGCATCAGCAACCTGACCGATCTGCCACCCAACGGCCCCGTGCGCGGCTGGGATTGCGGCCCCGGAAATCTGTTGATGGATGCCTGGTGCAGCCGTCATTTGGGTTGCGATTATGACACCGACGGCCAGATCGCCGCACAACACCACAGCCATAGTGGCCTATTGGCGCAACTCATCGCCCATCCGTTTTTTGACAATCCCCCCCCAAAAAGCACAGGGCGCGAGGATTTTGACCTTTGCTTGGCTGAAGCCGCCTTGGTCACAGATCGCAAAGACAGCCCCAAGGCAGGGAGCGTGGGGGGCGTCATGCCACCGCCGGGCCGCCCCAAGGTGGCATTTGCGCCCCCTCAGGGGGAAGCGACCGTAGGGAGCGTGGGGGGCGTCATGCCACCGCCGGGCCGCCCCAAGGTGGCATTTGCGCCCCCTCAGGGGGAAGCGACCGTAGGGAGCGTGGGGGTCGTACTCTCCACCCTGCTCGACCTTACCCTGCACGGCATCGTCCAGGACATTCGCCACCACTGCCCGGGTTGTGCGGAGGTTTGGGTGTGTGGCGGTGGCGCGCATCACCGCGAATTGTTGCGCCGACTGGCGCTGGCCTTGCCTGAATGTCGCGTCGGTGTGACCGATACACTGGGCATTCCGGCAGACTGGGTAGAGGCCTGTGCCTTTGCCTGGCTGGCGCGACAAACACTGTCGGGATTTGCAGGCAACCTGCCGGCAGTCACCGGCGCACGCGGGCCACGGGTTTTGGGCAGCGTGGCTCCAGCCTAAACGCGGCTTAAACCAGAATCTCGAAATCGATATCGCGATCACACTGCCGTGGGCGTTGTTGGCGATCGACGGTGACAAAGCGAATGTTGAAAGCGTGACGACTGGCGCTGACCTCGGGGATGCACTGCAGGTCATCCGCCACCCTAAGCCCCAAGAGATTGACTGGCCGTCCCGGCGACGGCATCTGCAAAGCCCCCCGCATCGCCTGCAAGCGCATGCTCTGACGACCTTCGCGCAACAGCAGCAAAAGCTGGGCCAGCCCTTCACGCACGGGCGCAAAAGGTGCCAGCCAGGACTCAAGGTCTGCCAGCCTCTCTGCGCCAGGACGGCTCAGCCAATAAAAATAGCTGGGCACATCGAAATTGCAGGCGCCCCCCGGAATGAAGCTACGGCTACGAATGCCGGCCAGCCATTCGTTGTCACGCATATGCTGGCCAATCTTGCCGCTCATCGCCTGAACTCCGTTGATGGCCTCGCTCAACCCGGCAATCACTCTATCGAGACGCAGTGCATTGACCTGGGGGTTGTTGCGCAGCCCGTTCAAACTGACGCGCTGACGCTCCAGCTCCTGCAACAAATCGCTTTTCAGTTCCGGACGAGCACTAACTTCAAACAACTCGAAAATCGCCAACAGCGCCGCATGGTGCTCACGCGTCCCGCCATCCGTCGTCATAAAGTGCGCGCTTTTGGCAAACAAATCCTCCAGCCGCAGCCAGGTGCGGGTGCGTTCGTTGAGGGGAAATTCGTATGCAAGCACTGAAATCAAGCAAAATCAGATCGATAAACCGGCATTGTGAAACCATGCGTCAATTGATTGCAACATCTGTCGGAATATTTTGTTGGGCATATGCCATATATCGCGCGTGCAGCTCTGCGATCCGCACAATCCATTCCGCCTCATCAATCGCGATGTTTGCGCTGTTATCGAATCGATCGTCGGCGATGGCCAGGCGTTGCGTCCGGTCTATCTGAGCGGCGAGCATGGCATTCGCTTCGGCCTCAGACAGGCCATCGCGCGCCATGAGCCGTGCCCGCTGCACGGTTGCGGGGCAATCAACCACCAGCACCCGATCCAGCAACGGTCGATAGGTCTCGAAATGCTCTGCCAGCAGCGGCACAACCAGAACGACATAAGGCGCCGGACACTCTTTCACCCGTGCCACGGCCAATGCCCGAATGCGCGGATGCAAGATCGTCTCCAGCCGCTGGCGGGCCGTTGGTTCGGCAAAAACCAACGCCCGCAAACGGGCACGATCCAGGCTGCCATCGGCGCGTAAAACGCTGGCTCCAAATGCTGCGGCAATCTCGGCCAAAGCCGGCTCGCCCGGCGCCACCAGCTCCCGCGCCAGAAGATCAGTATCCACAATGCCTGCGCCGCAACCGGACAACTGTGCGGCGACCCGGCTCTTGCCGCTGGCGACACCGCCGGTCAAACCCACACAATAGGGCTTCAACCGAGCCATAGCCGCAACCACGCATCGCCCCCAAACAGCGCCAACGCCCCCGCCAGCGCCAGCCATTGACCGAACGGCAGTTGCGCCTGCCACGCGCCACGGCGTACCACGATCAGGGCCAGCCCGACCAGTGTCCCCGCAAGACTGGCGATCAGCACGATCAGCGGCAACACCGTCCAACCCATCCAAGCACCCAACGCCGCCAACAGCTTGGCATCCCCCAGGCCCATCCCCTCGACGCTCCGAATCTGCATATGCACGGCACGAATCAGCCACAGACTGGCGTAGCCCACCGCCGCACCGATCACCGCGTCTGCAAGCGGTGTCAACGCGCCATCGAGATTGACCAGCAGCCCCAGCCAAAGCAACGACAAGGTCAGCGCATCGGGCAGCAACTGGGTTTTCAGATCGATCACCGCCAACGCTAGCAACCCCCACAGCAACAGCACATGCCAGGGCAGGGTCAGATTTCCGGGATACGGCAGCCACACCGCCAGCACAACCAGCGCCGCAGCGGCGAGTTCCACCAGCGGATAGTGCCAGGCAATAGGCTGCTGACAGTGGCGACACCGCCCGTTTTGCATCAGCCACGACAACAGCGGAATGTTTTCCCGCCAGGACAGCTGCGCCCTGCATCGCGGGCAATGCGACGGGGGCCAGGCAATGTCGAAACGCGCCGCATCGCGCCCGCACTCCCGTGCAATCATCAACGGCAGGCGATGGATCAGCACATTGAGAAAACTGCCGGAAACCAGCCCCAGCAAGGCCGCAAGCCACAGGCTCACAACACCGATCCCATGTTGAAAATGGGCATATACATGGCAATGACAATGCCCCCGACCAGGGTGCCAATCAGCACCATGATGGCCGGTTCCATCAGGGTGGACAGTCGCGCCACCGTCTCGTTCATCTCGCGCTCGTAATAATCGGCCACCTTGCCCAGCATGGTATCGAGTGCGCCGGATTCTTCGCCCACGGCGGTCATCTGCACCATCATGGCCGGATAGACACCGGTATTCCTCAACGCCACCGCCAACGGAAAGCCGGCGGCGACATCGCTGCGGATACCATTCAGCGCCTGGCGAAAACGGACGCTGTCGCTGGCGCCGGCCGCGGCTTCCAAGATTTGTGCCAGCGGCACACCCGCCGAAAACAGCGAGGCGAAGGTGCGCGTCCAGCGCGCCAAGGAAGCCTTGGCAAGAATGCCACCGATTACCGGCAGCCGCAGCAGCAGCACTTCGCTCTTCTCACGCAACGCTGGCGAACGCCGGTATTGCCGCACAAACAGCACCGCCGCCAGCACCAACAGCAGCAACGCATAGAGGCCTTGCTCCATCACAAAACGGGAGGCCCCGATCACGATCTGGGTCGGAACCGGCAAGGCCACTTTCGATTGCGCATACATCCCGGAAAAGATCGGCACCACGAACACCAGCAGCGCCAGTGTCAGCGCCACGGCCATCACCAGCACCGTCGCCGGATAAAACAGCGCCGTGCGCACCTTGCCGCGCAGGGCCAGCATGCGCTCCTGATGGTCGGCGACCCGCTCCAGCATCACATCCAGCGCGCCTGCCAGCTCACCTGCGGCCACCATGCGACAGGCCAGCGCATCAAAATGATTGGGATGCACGCTCATCGCCGCCGCCAACGCCTGACCACCTTGCAGCTTGCCTTCCAGATCTGCCAGCAAGGTCTGTATGGCGGCATTTTCCATGCCTTCGCGGATGACTTCCAAGGCCTGCAAGATCGGCACGCCGGCCTTGATCAAGGTCGCCAGCTGTCGCATCACCAAGGCCTTTTCGCGGGTACTGATGCGGCGGCTGACAGACTTTTTCTCCTTGCCCGCCATGGCGCGCGTGAGCTGTATTCCTTCCTGCTCGAGCAGCCAGCGCAAGGCCGCCTCGCTGGGCGCCTCACGCTCGCCCGACAGCGCCTCACCACTGACGCTGCGACCATACCAGGCAAAGGTTTTATAGTCAGGCATTGGTGTTGGCCAGGATCTCGGTCAGCGAAGTGATACCCGCCTTGACCTTCAGCAAGCCTGCCTGCCGCAGGTTGAGATGACCTTCGGCGCCCGTCTGTGCAGCAATGCTGGCTGCCGGTGCCGCATCGATCACCAGGCTGCGCAGTGCCTCGCTCATCGGCACCACCTCGTACACGCCCACGCGACCGTGATAGCCGCTGCCCTGACAATAGGAACAACCGTGCGGCCCATATTCCACCCAATCGCCAGCCAGCTGCTCGGCGCTAAAACCGGCCTCGCGCAACACTTTTTCTTCCCGAGGCTGCGGTCGCTTGCAATGGCTGCACAACCGTCGCACCAGGCGTTGCGCGGTAATCAGCAACACCGAGGATGCGATGTTGTAGCCCGCCACACCCATCCGCAGCATGCGCTCCAGCGTGGTAGAGACATCGTTGGTATGCAGGGTCGAGAACACCAGGTGGCCGGTCTGCGCCGCCTTGACCGCGATGTCCGCGGTTTCGCCATCCCGCACCTCGCCGACCATGATGATGTCCGGGTCCTGCCGCAAAAAGGCGCGCAGCACCGTGGCAAAATCCAGCCCGGCCTTCTCGTTGATGTTGACCTGACTAAGCCCCGGAACCTGAATCTCGACCGGGTCCTCAACGGTACAGATGTTGACCCCCGGCTGATTGCGCTGGCGCAGACAGGCGTACAGCGATACGGTTTTACCGCTGCCGGTCGGGCCTGTCACCAGAATCATGCCGTAGGGACGGTTGATCGCTGCGGTCAGCCATTCGATCTGAGGCTTTTCGTAGCCCAGTTCTTCCAGGCTGCGGCGCAGGCTGATGAAGTTGTCGAGAATCCGCAGCACCGCCTTTTCGCCATGCAGCGTGGGCAGTGTGCTCAAACGAAAATCGACGCCCTCGCGGGTCGCAAAGCTCATCTTCAGATGGCCATCCTGCGGCAAGCGTTTCTCGGCGATATCCAGGCGCCCCATGATCTTCAGGCGTGACACCAGCCGCGTATGAAAACTCGGGGTCACGACACGCTTCTCGTGCAATTCGCCATCCCGCCGGAAACGGATGCGACCGTAATCCTCGAACGGCTCAAAATGGATGTCCGAGCACTCTTGCGCCAGCGCGTCCTGCACCAGTTCTTGCAACAACTGCACCACGCCATCGTCGCTGACGGCATCGCCCCACTCATCCTCGACCGGCTTGCGCCGCGCCTCTTGCAGCATCGCCCCACGGTAATAGGCGTCGATGCCCTGCTCCAGACGATCCGCCTCGACCACCACGGGATCGACCACATAACCGCACAGCAATTGCAGCGCACTCAGCGCCGGCAAATCCTCCGGATCGGCAATCGCCACCAGCAGATGATCGCCGACCAAACGCACCGGCAGGATGCGCGGCCTACCCGCCAGGGTGCGCATATCCGGAAGCCCTTGCGGCAATTTTGCAGGGTTGAACTGAGCCAGATCAAAACGCGGCAGCGCAAATGATTTTGCAATGAAATCAGCCAGTTCATCGGACGAGAATCGACCAGACTGCAACAGCCAGGCCGCAAACCGTTCGCCCGCGCCCCGTGCTTCCTGGGCGTAACGCAAAGCCTCCTGCGGGGTCAGCAGTCCCTTATGCAGCAACGCCTGCCCAAGCCTGCCGAGACCAGATTCCTGTTCAGCCATGCAACACTCCTTGATCTGACTGCGTTAGAGCATCACATCATCCGATCAAACAGACCTGTCAAGCAGAAACTCGTAAACAAACTGGCTGCCCATATAGGCCAGAAACAGCGTGGCAAAGCCGCCCAGCGTCCAGTACACGGCACGCCGACCACGCCAACCATGACGCATGCGCCCCAGGAGCAGCCAGCCAAAGATCACCCACGACGCCATCCCAAACACCGTCATATGGGTCAGCGGCACCCCGCCGGCAAACACCACGCCGGACAGCAGGGTCAGGCTCAACACCGCAAAACCGGCCTGGATCAGGCGGAACATCAGTCTTTCCAGGGTCAGCAACGGCGGCAGCCCTGACACTGCATTGGCCAGAGGGTGACGATGCAGTGATCTTTCCAGCATCAGGATGAACAAGGCATGCAGAGCTGCAATGCCAAACAGGCTGTATGCCGTCAGCGACGCCAGCAAGTGCGCAATCAGGCTGAAGTCCGGTGCATGCAGCAAGGGCGTTGCATCGTCGAACAGGCCTTGCAGCAAAACCAGGATGGCGGCAATCGCCAGCACCACACCTTGCATCCCCCCCAGCGGATAACGCCAGGCCGCCACCGCGTAGGCCATCACCATCAGCGCCGCCACCGCCGACAGCGCCGTGAACAGCCCCAGCGAAACCGCACCGCCGGCAAGCATCGCCGCAAACACCAGCCAGGCATGCAAGGCCCACGGCAGCAGCGGCAGCAAACGCCAGTTTCCGGGATTGAGACTGGTGACACGCCCCGGCCAGAACACCACGGCCTGCGCGCCATAAGCGCCAGCGCACACCCCGTAAGGCAGCAAATGAGTTATAAAATCCGACATATCGGGCAGGGCTCTTTGTTAGACTTGCTTACCGCACACCCACAGCGGGCATGCGTCACAGCAGCCGCGAGTTTAGCCTAACCCACAACATGTTCGACAACCTTACCCAGCGCCTCGGGCGCGTCGTCAAAAATCTGCGCGGTCAAGGCCGCCTGACCGAAGCCAACATCCAGGACGCCTTGCGCGAGGTGCGCGTCGCCTTGCTGGAGGCCGATGTCGCCCTGCCCGTAGTGCGCGACTTCATCGCCCGGGTCAAGGACCGCGCCACCGGCCAGGAGGTGATTGGCAGCCTCACCCCAGGCCAGGCATTGATCAGCGTGGTGCACAAAGAGCTCACCGCACTGATGGGTGAAGCCGCCGCGCCGCTATCGTTTGCCAGCCAGCCACCCGCCGTATTCCTGATGGCCGGTCTGCAAGGCGCGGGCAAAACCACCACCACCGGCAAACTGGTGCGCGTCATCCGCGACATGGGCAAGAAAAAGGTGCTGGTGGTGTCTGCCGATGTCTATCGCCCGGCCGCCATCGAACAGTTGAAAACCGTCGCCGCGCAAGCCGAGGCCGAGTTCTTTCCCTCCCACGGCGGCCAGAAACCGGTGGACATCGCGCTGGCCGCGCTGGATTACGCCAAAAAACATTTCTTCGATGTGCTCATCGTCGATACCGCCGGTCGCCTGGCGATCGACGCGGCGATGATGACCGAGATCCAGTCCATCCACGCCGCCATCAAACCGGTTGAAACCCTATTCGTCGTCGATGCCATGCAAGGCCAGGACGCCGTCAACACCGCCCGCGCATTCAACGAAGCGCTACCGCTCACCGGCGTCGTACTCACCAAGCTCGACGGTGACGCCCGCGGCGGTGCCGCGCTGTCGGTGCGCCACATCACCGGCAAGCCGATCAAGCTGGTCGGCGTCGGCGAAAAGCTCTCCGGCATCGAGGTATTCCACCCCGAACGCATGGCCAGCCGCATCCTCGGCATGGGCGATGTGCTATCGCTGATCGAGCAGGCACAACAAGGCGTCGATGCCGAAGCGGCAAAGAAGGCGGTACAAAAACTCAAGTCGGGCAAGGGCTTCGACCTCGAAGATTTCAAAGAGCAGATGCAGCAGATGAAGAAATTGGGCGGACTTTCCAGCCTGATGGACAAACTGCCCGGTGCCGACAAACTCGGCGCCGGCGACATCGCGCAAGGTGAAAAACAGATGCGCCGCACCGAAGGCATCATCAACGCCATGACCCCGCAGGAACGCCGCAAGCCCGAACTCATCAAAGCCAGCCGCAAACGCCGCATCGCCACTGGCGCCGGCTTGCAGGTACAGGATGTCAACCGCCTGCTCAACCAGTTCGAGCAGATGCAGAAGATGATGAAATCCATGGGCAAGGGCATGGGCCGTGGCGGCGGCATGGCCAATATGATGCGCGGACTGGCCGGCAAACTGCCGGGCCTGCGCTAAGGCGTTTGCGGGAACCACCCTAAATCAATGTTTTCCTTGCGTCGCCATAACAAAATCCATAAAATACCCGGCTTTCCGCGTGACCCACGCGCGGCTCTACTCTGAGGACTGAACAGATGGTGACGATTCGTCTCGCCCGTGGTGGCTCCAAGAAGCGCCCCTTTTACAACATTGTCGTAACCGACTCGCGCAATCGCCGCGATGGTCGCTTCATTGAGCGCATCGGCTTTTACAACCCGATGGCCTCGGGTGCTGCCGAGCAGATGCGCGTCAACCGCGAGCGCCTGACCTACTGGACCGGCGTTGGTGCGCAGGTTTCCGACACCGTTGCCCGCATCACCCGCGGTGGCGCCGTCGCCTGACTCTTCAGACGAACGGATTGTGATGGGGCGCATCGCTGCGCCCTACGCAATCAAGGGCTGGATCAAGGTTCAGCCCTACACTGAATGGTTGGACAGTCTGTTGGATTACCCCATCTGGCAGATCGGTCACGGCAACCACTGGCAGGCGATGTCCTGGCTTGATGCCAAAGTGCATGGCGGTGTGTTGTTGGCACAGCTTGAAGGCGTCAGCGACCGCGATGCAGCCGAACGACTGAAGGGCCTTGAAATTGCGGTATTCCGCGACGAATTGCCCGAGGTCGAAGACGGCGAGGTTTACTGGAACGACCTGATCGGTCTCACGGTCATCAATCGTGAGGCCATTGAGTTGGGCAAGATCGCGGAGATTCTGGAAAGCGGCGCGCATGACATCCTGCGCATCGTCGATGCGGGTGGCGAGGAAAAACTGGTGCCGTTTGTCGATGCCTTCATCGTCGCCGTGGATCTTGATGCCCGGCAGGTGACGGTGGACTGGCCGGCTGACTGGTAATCGGCGCTGAATATGTCAGCGCCACGATTTGATGTGGTCACGCTATTTCCGGACATGTTCCGGGCCTTGCGTGACCAGGGCGTCAGCGGCCGGGCTCTAAAAAAGGGCCTGGCGCAGCTAAAGCTGTGGGATCCGCGCAGCTTTACGACCGATGCCTGGCGTACGGTGGACGATCGCCCCTTTGGCGGCGGTCCCGGCATGGTGATGTTGGTCGAGCCGCTGGATTTGGCGCTGACCACCCTTCGCGCCGAGGCACGGCGCGAAGGATTGACGCCACGGCTGATCTATCTATCGCCCCAGGGGCGGCGGCTTGATCAGGCCCTGGTCGAAGAATTGGGTACAGCGCCGGCACTGGCTTTGTTGTGCGGGCGCTACGAAGGCATCGACGAACGACTGTTTGCCCGCCATGCCATCGAGGAAATCTCGATTGGCGACTTCGTTCTGTCGGGCGGTGAACTGGCGGCGATGGTGCTACTAGACAGCCTTATCCGGCGCATCCCTGGTGCGCTGGGGCACGAAAACTCGGCGGACGAGGATTCGTTTGCCAACGGGTTGCTGGATTGTCCGCATTACACGCGGCCCGTGGATTACCTCGGGCTGACCGCGCCAGCGGTGTTGCAAAGCGGCGATCACGCTGCCATCGCCCGCTGGCGGTTTGAACAGGCGTTAAGCCGCACAGCGGCAAGGCGCCCCGATTTGTACGCCGTGTTTCGCGAGAAACACGGCGACAAGGCCCCGGCTCAGGCCGGGATTAAAAACGCAGGTTGAAGTGCTTGAAATGGTTTTTAGTGCACCTCTCACCGCAATAAGGAATTGAAATGAACCTGATCGAACAACTCGAACAAGAAGAAATGGCCCGCCTGGCCAAGGACATGCCCGCATTCGCCCCCGGCGACACCGTGGTGGTGCAGGTCAAGGTCAAGGAAGGCACCCGCGAGCGTCTGCAAGCGTTCGAGGGCGTGGTCATCGCCAAGCGCAACCGTGGCCTGAACTCAGCCTTCACCGTGCGCAAGATCTCTTCCGGCGAAGGCGTCGAGCGCACCTTCCAAACCTACTCGCCGCTGGTCGCCAGCGTCGAAGTCAAGCGCCGCGGCGATGTGCGTCGCGCCAAGCTGTACTACCTGCGTGGTCGCACCGGCAAGTCCGCCCGTATCAAAGAAAAGCTGCCGCAAAAGGGCTAAGCCTTTTCACCCAACAAAAAACCCGCCAATGGCGGGTTTTTTGTTGATCTATGTAAATCTCGGCGAGCGGGGCACCGACCCTGGATCCGTTCATTCTGATCCCTCAGAAACCCTCTCCCGCGTAATCCACATGGCCATCGATGACGGTGTAGCGCACGCGCCCCAGCACCTCACGGCCTAGCCAAGGGCTGTTTTTACCCAGACTCAACAGGGTATCCGCGGTCACACGCCAATCGGTTTCGGGATCGAACAGGCACAGATCGGCAGGACCATCGATGCGCAAGCTGCCTCCCTCCACCCCCATGATTCCGGCCGGTATGCAGGTAATGCGGGACAGCGTCTGCGGCAGCGACAGGCCCATTTCAGCACCCCATTTCAAGGTCAAAGGCAGCAGCAGTTCCACCCCCGTGGCACCGGGTTCAGATTCCTGGAAGGGGCGCTCTTTGGCGTCGTCATCCACTGGCGCATGGTCGGAACAGATCGCATCGATCACCCCATCGACCACCCCCTGTCGCAAGGCATCGCGGTCACGCTGGCTACGCAGCGGCGGAATGATATGGCAGTTGGCGTCATAATCGGCCACATCCATCTCGGAAAGATGCAGGTGATAAACGCCGACATCACAGGTGACCGGCAAGCCATCCGCCTTGGCCTCGCGCACCATTTCCACCGCCGCGCGGGTTGAGATGCGGGCGATGTGTACCCGGCAGCCGGTTTGCCGCGTCAGCATCAGGATGGTTTGCAGGGCGATGGTTTCTGCCGGCACCGGGATCGCAGGAAAGCCCAGCCGCGCCGAGACAATGCCGTCGTGGGCGACGCCATTGCGCGCCAGATGAAAATCCTGCGCCCGCAGCCACAGCGGCAAGCCAAAGCTGGCGGCATACTCCATGGCATGAAACAGCATGCGGGTGTCGATCAGTGGCGCGTCGGCATGGCTAAATGCGATGCAGCCCGCTTCGTGGAGCTCGCCCATCTCGGTCAGGCGCTGGCCTTCGAGCTTCCAGGACAGCGCCCCTACCGGATACACGCGCGGCCCCGGCATGTTGCGGGCGCGAAACTTGAGCATTTCGATCAGGCCCGGCTCGTCGAGCGGCGGGTCGGTATCGGGTGGACAAGCCAGCGAGGTGATACCGCCGGCCGCCGATGCGCGCATCTCCGATTCCAGCCCGGCCACATACTCCAGGCCTGGCTCGCGCAGGCGCACGGCCATATCCACCAAACCCGGGCAAGCCACCAACCCGGTGGCATCGATGGTGCGATTAGCCACATAACCTTCGGGCGCACAGCCCAAACCCACGATGCAGCCCGCCGCGACAAACACATCCTGCACGGCATCCAGACCACTTGCCGGGTCAATGACACGGGCGTTGCAAATATGGGTTCTCATCACGCCTCCGCCAATAAACTCATCACCGCCATGCGCACGGCGATGCCGAAGGTGACCTGATGCAAAATCACCGCCTGATGGCCATCAGCAACCTCCGAATCGATCTCGACGCCACGATTCATCGGCCCCGGATGCAAGACGATGGCATCGGGTTTGGCCAGTTTCAGCTTGGCCGGCGTCAGCCCCCAGTGTTTGTAATACTCGCCGGCCGAGGGCAACAGATCGCCCTGCATGCGTTCGTTTTGCAAGCGCAACATCATCACCACATCGACATCCTTGATGCCTTCTTCCATGCGCGAGTAAAACTGCACACCCAGCGCCGATACATCGCGCGGCATCAGGGTGCGCGGGCCAATCACCCGCACCTCCGGGCAGCCCAGCGTGGTCAGCGCGTGGATCTGCGAACGCGCCACGCGCGAATGCAGCACATCGCCAACGATGGCAATACGCAGGTTGTGAAAAGCACCCTTGAAATGGCGAATGGTGAACATGTCGAGCAAGCCCTGAGTGGGGTGCGCCGAGCGGCCATCGCCCGCGTTGATGACATGGATGTTCGGCGCCGCATGACGGGCTATCAAATGCGCGGCACCTGCCGCAGAATGGCGCACGACAAACATATCCGCCTGCATCGCCGCCAGGTTGGCCACCGTATCGAGCAGCGTCTCGCCCTTGCTTTGCGATGACACGCCGATGTTGAGATTGACCACATCCGCCGACAGCCGCTTGGCCGCGATCTCGAAGGTGGTACGGGTGCGGGTGGAGTTTTCAAAAAACAGGTTGAACACCGACTTCCCGCGCAGCAGATCGAGCTTTTGATCGGCCTGCACCGATTCCTCCAGCAGGGTCTGGGCTCGGTCGAGAATGGTATTGATGACGCCTCGTGGCAGGCCATCCAGCGTCAAAAGATGACGCAATCGGCCATCCGGGGTCAGTTGCAGATCAGGCTTCATGTTCAGAATCCGTCGAGCCAGTTTTCAAGTGGGCAAGATGATCCAGCAAAATGCGCTGCGCCGCCAGCGCATCAACCGCCGCCTTGTTGCGGCTGCTGCCGCCGGCATCGAACAACCGGCTCGATGCCTCGGCCGAGGTCAGGCGTTCATCCACCAATACCACCGGCAGGTTGAAGCGGCCATTGAGCTGATTGGCAAAGCGCCGGCAGCGGGCCGTCATCTCGTGTTCAGTTCCGTCCAGATGCACGGGCAGGCCGACGACAAAACCCATCGGCTGCCATTCGGCAATCAATGCAGCAATCCGGGAAAAACGGCTGGCATTGTCTTCGGCGTCTATCGTTTCCAGCGGGTGCGCACTGGCCGTTTCGATCTCGCCGACCGCCACACCGATCCGGCGCGTACCAAAATCAAAACCAAGCAGACTGCCGCGCACCGGGATCGCAGGCATCACGCGTGCCCGGCCTCATCGGACAGCATCGACAAATCGATCCCCAGCAAACGCAACGCCGCCGGCAGGCGTTCAGCCGGCGGCAGGTTGAAGATCACATCGGGATCGGCTTCCACCGTCAGCCAGGCGTTTTGTTTGATTTCATCCTCAATCTGCCCCGGTCCCCAGCCCGCATAGCCCAGCGTCACCATGAACTCGCCGGGGCCTTCGAGCTTGGCAGCAGCCTCCAGAATATCCTTGGAGGTCGTCAGCCCCATGTGCCCGCCCACCGCCAGGGTGGACTGCCATTGCCCCAGCGGGCGGTGCAGCACGAAGCCGCGTTCCATTTGCACCGGACCACCATAATAAACCGGCTTCACCGCAAAGTCCTCGCCCGCCAGTTCCAGCCCGATCTGCGAAAACAGGTTTTTCAGGGTCAACTGAATCGGCCGGTTCACCACCAACCCCAGCGCACCCTGCTCGCTATGCTCGCACACATAGGTCAGCGCCCCCGCAAAGTTGGGGTCGCTCATCTGTGGCATGGCCACCAGGAAATGGTTATTCAGTCGCAGTTCGCTCATGGCGTAGATTTTAGTGCAGATCGTACCGTCGGATAACGGAAGCGAAAGGCCAGCTCGTGAACGATGCGGGTGTTAGACAAACGCCGCGACTCGGCCAGAAAGGTGCGCATCGCCGGCGTCACCGCAGCCAGCACCGCGTCGCGCGGCAATCGCGGCGGGCGTGGTAGATGCAAATGGTCGGCGACCACATCGAACCAGTCGCCCATCTTCAGGCCGCTGTGATCGACAGCGTTATAGACCCGCTGTGCGCGACCGCGCCACAGCGTCTGCCAGGCCAGCCGCGCCAGATCATCGGCGTGGATGTGATTGGTGTAGATATCCTCAGCGGGCAACAGCGCCGGCAGGCCTTGACGCACCCGCGCATCAGGCAAGCGATCGGCGGCATAAATACCGGGCGCACGCAGAATGGCGACCCTGCGGCCACGGCGCCCCCAGCGACGCAAGCGCCGCTCGGCATCAACCCTTCGCCTGGCCCGTGCACTTTGCGGCTGCCGCGGCCGGGTTTCTGGCACGAACGCCCCGCCACAATCGCCATACACCCCCGTCGTGCTGACATAAACCAAGGTCCGCACCCGCGCAGAAAGCGCCGCCAGCAGGTTGCGGGTACGCGAATCCAAAGCCCCCTCGGCCGGCGGCGGGGCCAGGTGTACGACGCGTGGCGCCAGCGCAGACAGCCGACGCAGGCTGCGGCGATCGCCCAGATCGGCCCGCAGCGGACGCACACCGGCAGCACGCAAAGCGGCCAGTTTGATGGAATCATTGCCCCGCACCACACCAATCAGAGAAAATCGCCCACCAAGCTGCTGCGCCAATCGCAACCCCACATCCCCACAACCGACGATCAGAACCCTTTGCCTCATGTCACACCTAATCACCTTGCAACCCAGTGGTCACCAGTTTAACGCCAGCCCAGACATAACCGTGCTGGATGCCACGCTGGAGGCCGGCATTACCCTACCCTATGGCTGCCGTAACGGTGCCTGCGGCGCCTGCAAGGCCAAGGTGATTGCGGGTCAGGTTGACCTCGGCGCATTCCAGCCCACCACGCTGACCGAAGACGATCGCGCTGCCGGGCGCGCCCTGTTATGCACCGCACACGCACTGTCGCCGCTGCAAATAGAGATCGCCGAGGTCACGGGCCCAGGCCAGGTGGCGGCACGCACCCTGCCCTGCCGGGTGGAGCGCATGGAAAAGCTCGCCGCCGATGTCATGGCGATCTGGCTCAAGCTGCCATCCAACGAACGCCTGCAATTCTTGCCCGGCCAGTACATCGATTTTTTATTCAAGGACGGCAAGCGCCGCAGCTTTTCTTTAGCCAACACACCAGAGGACGATGCCCTGCTGGAACTGCATATCCGCCAAGTACCCGGCGGCTGGTTCACCAGCCAGGTGTTCGCAACCATGAAACCCAAGGACATCATGCGCATCCACGGCCCGCATGGCAGCTTCTTCCTGCGCGACTCTGACAAGCCCGCCATCCTGCTTGCCGGCGGCACCGGTTTTGCGCCGATGCAAAGTATTCTGACCCATGCCTTCCATCAACAAACGGATCGCCACTTCATGCTCTACTGGGGATCAAAGGATCGCGCCGGTCTCTATCGCAGCGAACAGGTCGCCAACTGGCAGCAACAGCAGCCGCGCTTCGATTTCATCCCCGTCCTGTCAGAACCCGACGCCAACTGGCTCGGACGCACCGGATGGGTGCATCAAGCAGTGCTGGCCGATTTTGCCGATCTCTCCGGCGTCGAGGTGTATGCCTGCGGCGCCCCCCCGATGATCGACGCCGCCCGCCGCGATTTCATGGCACAAGGTTTACCTGAAAACGCTTTTTTTGCCGACAGCTTCAACTTTCAGTAGATTACCTCTCGCGCCAGCGCCGCACCTCATCGGGCAGGCGGATGGCTGCGGACAGTACGCGCCAGGTAAAAATCAGCACCAGACCCAACAGCACCGACAGGATCACCGCCAGCACCAAAGACAGCTCGATGCGCCACGGCGGCAGCACGATGACCACGAAGCCGTGGCTAAAACGCGCCAACAGGGTCAGCCCCACGGCAATCCCGGACAGCGCCAAAAGCCACAGTGCCGCGCGCATCAATCACCCCCAGGGCGCACGGCTGACAGCGCCTTCAGGCTGGCAGCCAAATCCAGGCCCTGCAATGAAAGTTGCGCGCGGGACAGATCGGCCAAGCTGACACGAGCGGCCTTGACCGCCGGATCACGACTGTTGAAATAACGCGCCAGCCAATCGCCGGCGGCCTTGAGGTCGCTCTGCCAGGTTGCCTCGTCGCGCGCAAACGCCGCCATGCGTGCCGACAGCAAACGCAACTTGATGTTTTCCCGCACAAAGAACTCTTGCTCTGGCGTCAGCAAAGGCAGTTCTGGGTGTTCCAGCCTGCGGATGCGTACCAACGACCGAAACTCGGCCCACAACTCACTCGACAATCGCCAGAGCCAATCACCCGGTGCCGCAGATTTGGCGACGGGCAGATCATGGCGGGCCTCGCCAGGCTCTGGCCCCGACTCCAAACCCCAGGACGGTACGCCTTCGATCAGGGCATCCAACCGTGCACGCAAAGCGCCGGTATCAGCCGCCGGCGTCAGGCGCAATCGTTCCAGATCATGGGCCATCGCGTTTCGCAGCGGCTCGAAGCGGGCGCGCTTGATGCGGGTCAGCCGCGCCTCGGCGGCCTCCAACCCCAGGATCGCGGCGCGCACATTGCCGGTGAGATAAAGCTGCTGCTGCGCCAGTAGCAGGGTGTGCTCCATATCGGCCAGCAGGCGTTCATCCTGGCCGCGCGCCAGTTCGTGATACATGCTGGCCAGCGACACCTGCTGGTTTTGCGCCTCCAGCGCCTGAGCCTCCAGCGCCGCAATACGGGAGGCCAACTCGCCCACCTTGCTGACCGCACCCGCCGCCTCACCTTTCAGGCTGACACTGGCGCGATCGATGTCTGACAGCCGCCGCGCGACATCGCCTTCCAACGACTGTATACGCCCCGACAGCAGCAGCGCCACCCCGGCCAGAACCCCTAGCAACACGACAAACACCACCGGCAGCAGCCACTTGGGCCAGGCCGCAACCGGCATCACGGGAGGGACAGGATTTGGCGAGGCGTCGTTCACAGTTGTTGCAGCGCTGTCAGCAAAGCAGCGTCACCCGATGCAATTTCAAGGATGTGCAGCATACCGCGATCACGGGCTGCCTGAACAATGCGGGGATGCGGCGCAAACAACGGCAGTGTGACCAGGCGCGCGGCATCCTCCCCCAATTTTGCCAACAGCGCATCCAGAATCTCACGGCTGGTCACACTCACCGCGTCGATCTGTCCTGCGCGCAACATGGCCTGCACCGGTGCTGCGTCGCACACAGAAACAACGCGGCGATAACACACGGCATCGATCACTTCAGCCCCCCGCGCGGCGAGCGTAGCGGCCAGCAGATCGCGTCCGCCCTCGCCCCGAAACAGGATCACCCGCCGCCCCGCCAACGACTGCAACTCGGGCAGCGCCAAGAGCGCCTCGCTGTCGGCGCCGGCAGAAGGACACAACACCGTGGCGTAACCGTTTTCGCGCAACGCCCGCGCCGTACCCTGCCCTACCGCCGCCAACCGCGCCGACTGCGGCAAAGCACCCACCGCCGCCAGCGCCATGCGCACCGCCGAGGGGCTGATAAACACCAGCCAATCGGCCAGCGGCAATTGCGTCAACGCCACAGGCGTCTCCACAGGTACGACTTCGATCACCGGAAACAGCACCGGCATGCCACCCCCCTCGCGGATACGAGCGGCCAAGGCATCGGCCAGCGGTGCTGGCCGTGTAAGCAGGATGGTTTTTCCGGAAAGCGTCAAACGAAGCCAGACTGAGTCAAACGATCAGCCGCACCAGCAACTCGCCTGCACCTTGGGCCAGCAGTTGATTGGCGACAGCATGTCCTACCGCCTCTGGGTCTTGTACCGGGCCTTGGGCTTCGGCGCGGATCATGCCCGAGCCGTCCAGTTCGGCCACGAATCCGCGCAACCACAGGTTGCCATCGCGAATCACCGCATAGCCGCCGATGGGCGCCTGACAACCGCCCTGCAAGGCGCGGCTCAGGGCGCGTTCGGCTAGCACGCAGGCGGCAGTCTCAGCGTGATGCAACGGCGCCAGTAGCGCAGCGACATCAGGTCGGTCGGCCGGAATCTCGATACCCAGCGCCCCCTGCCCCACCGCCGGCAGGCTTTGTTCTGGCTCCAAAACGGCGGCGATACGCTCGCCAAAACCCAGCCGTTTGAGGCCGGCTGCCGCCAGCAGAATGGCGTCGTACTGACCTTCATCGAGTTTGCGCAGGCGGGTGTTGACATTGCCGCGCAGGGTATCGATCACCAGATGTGGGTAGTTAGCCTTCAGTTGTGCCTGGCGCCGCAGGCTGGAGGTGCCCACACGGGCGCCCACCGGCAGGTCTTCCAGCGCGGTGTATTGGTTGGACACCAAGGCATCGCGCGGGTCTTCTCGTTCGGTGATGCACGACAGTACAAAGCCCTCGGGCAGATCCATCGGTACATCCTTCAGTGAATGCACCGCAAGGTCGGCACGGCCTGCCGCCATCGCCTGCTCCAGCTCCTTGACAAACAGCCCCTTGCCGCCAATACGCGACAGCGGCGAATCGAGGATCTGATCGCCCTGAGTGGTCATTCCCAGCAATTCGACCTGAAGACCGGGATGCTGTGCCATCAAACGGTCACGAATGTGGTGCGCCTGCCACAAGGCAAGCTGGCTTTCACGGGTGGCGATGGTCAATGTTGATGGCATGGTGCTGTGCAAATGAACTATGGCAAGAGATGGCAACGCGGCATAAGATTCGCCTCCCCTTGATCCAACTCAGGAATAACGATGCTCCGCATCATTCGGGCCGCGATATTAGCATGTGTGCCACTGCTCTTTTCAGTGCTCTTTACCGGCCTGGTGCGTGCCGATGTACCGCGCGTGCTAAACCTCAGCGCCGATGCACAGCAGGCTCAAGCCATGGGCGCGCCGTTATTGCTCGTCTTTGTTGACAGCCATTGCGCGTATTGCGAAGTCGCCCTCAACGATTTTTTGGTACCGATGAGCGGCAACAAAAACTACGCCGCGCGCGTGCTGATGCGCCGCATCGTGCGCGACAGCAACGAGCCAATGCGTGACTTTGACGACAGCCTGACCACCCACAAGGCCTTTGCCCGCAAGATCGGCGTGCGCATGACGCCGGTGGTGCAAATGTTCAGCAGCCGAGGGCAGCTGCTCGGAAAACCGCTGGCGGGGCTAACCACAATCGACTACTACGGCTATTATCTCGACCAAATCATCGACCAGGCCGTCGTACAGGTACGCAATTCATAGCCCTCGCGCGGTCATTTTTTGTTAGATCATGACTGCAACCAACACCCCAAACACCACTTGGTCCGGCCGTTTTTCCGAGCCGGTTGATGCGCGCGTCAAGCGCTATACCGCATCCATCCCCTTCGACTGGCGGCTAGCCCCGTTCGACATTCAAGGCTCGCTGGCGCACGCCGCCATGCTGGAAAAAATCGGCGTGCTTACCACGCAGGATCTGACCGACATCCGCCGGGGCCTCTCCGAAATCCTCGCCGAGTTTGAAGCGGGCCGGTTTCAGTGGAACCTCGACGACGAGGACATCCACTTCAACATCGAGCGCGACCTCACCCGCCGCATCGGCGACGCCGGCAAGCGTCTGCACACGGGCCGTTCGCGCAACGACCAGGTGACCACCGATGTGCGTCTTTGGCTGCGCAGCCATATCGACGCCATCCAGACGCAAATCCAGTGCGCCCGCATGGCCCTGGTCGATCTGGCCGAGCAGCACGCCGCCACCGTCATGCCCGGCTTTACCCACCTGCAAGCCGCGCAGCCAGTCACCTTTGGGCATCACCTGATGGCCTGGCAGGCCATGCTCTCGCGCGATGCCGAACGCCTTGTCGACTGCCGCCGCCGCGTCAACCGCCTGCCCTTGGGGGCCGCTGCGCTGGCAGGCACCAGTTATCCGATCGACCGCGAATTCGTGGCCCAGCAACTCGGCTTTGAAGGCGTGTGCGACAACTCGCTCGACGCCGTATCCGACCGCGACTTCGCCATCGAGTTTCTCGCCGCCGGCGCGCTGATCATGACCCACCTCTCGCGCATGGCCGAAGAACTGGTGCTGTGGATGACACCGCGCTTTGGCTTTATCGATCTGGCCGACCGCTTCTGCACCGGCAGTTCGATCATGCCGCAGAAAAAGAACCCCGATGTACCCGAACTCATGCGCGGCAAAACCGGACGCATGAACGGCCACCTGATCGCCCTGTTGACGCTGATGAAGGGGCAGCCGCTGGCATACAACAAAGACAATCAAGAAGACAAAGAACCGCTGTTTGATGCGGTCGATACGCTGATCGATACGCTCGCCATCTTTACCGAGATGATCCCCAGCATTCGCGTCAAGGCCGAGCGCATGCGTCAGGCCGCCATCGAAGGCTTTGCCACCGCCACCGATCTGGCCGACTATCTGGTCAAAAAGGGTCTGCCCTTCCGCGAGGCGCACGAGGCCGTCGCCCGCGCCGTTGCCGCCGCCGAGAAAAAGGGCTGCGACCTGGCCGACCTGGCGCTTGCCGAACTGCAAGCCTTTTCCACCCTGGTCGGCGACGATGTGTACGCCGTGCTGACGCTGGAAGGCTCGCTGGCGGCCCGCGACCATATCGGCGGCACCGCCCCCAATCAGGTGCGCGCGGCTATCGCAAGGGCACGACAGGCGTGATCGACACACCCGTTCCTGTGGTCAAAGGCTGATCGCCCGTCCTGCCTGCTCGCTGCAACAGCGGTTCATTGCCGCCATCAGTTCGTTGCCGTTGCGGGTGTCGACCCAGGCATCGCCTTCACGGCGAAAATGAAAACCGCCGGATTTGGCTGCGACCCAAATCTCGTGCAGGGGCGGCTGCTTGTTGAGGATGATCTGGCTGCCATTGTCGAAATCGAGCTGCATCACACCGCCGGGCGCACGCTCCCATTCGATGTCAGCGGCGTCCAGGCGATCTTCAAGGTCGGTCAAAAAGGCATCGGCCAGTTGATGAAATTCTGTGTCCGTCATGATTTGTCTCGGTCTGTCTCAAAAAAACACGGGTAAACTCGACCGTCATTTTATTTCCTCCCGTTCCATGCGCACCGTACTCTTTGCACTATGCCTTGCCTGCCTTGTCTCTGCCTGCGGCAAGAAGGGCCCGCTCTACATCCCTGATTCGACCAGCCAATCCACCCCTGCTTCTGCCCCCGCACGATGAATCCGTTTCCGCTCAAAAACGGCGTACTGCACTGCGAAGACACGCCGCTCACCGCCATCGCCGATGCCTACGGCACGCCCACCTTTGTCTACTCCCACGCCGCGCTTGAAACCGCCTATCGCGCCTATGACAACGCCTTTGCCGGTCATCCGCATCAGGTCTGTTATGCCGTCAAAGCCAACCCCAACATCGGCATCCTGCATCTGTTTTCGCGCCTGGGCGCGGGCTTTGACATCGTCTCGGGCGGCGAACTGGCGCGTGTCATCGCCGCTGGCGGCGACACCGACAAGGTAGTGTTTTCCGGTGTCGGCAAAAGTGCCGCCGAGATTCGCCAAGCGCTGTCGGTCAGCATTCATTGCTTCAATGTCGAATCTGAAAGCGAGTTGTTGCGCATCAACCGCATCGCCGGCGAGATGGGCGAAAATGCCCCCATCAGCCTGCGCGTCAACCCGGATGTCGATGCCAAGACCCACCCCTACATCTCTACCGGCCTGCGCGAAAACAAGTTTGGCATCGCCCATACCGACGCCCTGCGCATCTACCGCATCGCGGCCAGCCTGCCACACATCGCCATTCGTGGCATCGACTGTCACATCGGCTCGCAGCTGACTGAACTGGCGCCCTTCGCCGACGCGCTCGATCGCGTGCTGTCGCTGGTCGATCAGCTTGCCGCCGAAGGCATCTTGCTGCACCACATCGACCTTGGTGGCGGCCTGGGTGTGCGCTATCAGGACGAAACCCCGCCTGCCATCGAGGCCTATGCCGACATCCTTCTAAACCGGCTTGGCAATCGCAGCGAGAGTCTGATTCTGGAACCGGGCCGCTCGCTGGTCGCCAATGCCGGCGTATTGCTCAGTCGCGTCGAATATCTCAAACACACCGAAGCACGCGACTTTGCCTTGGTCGATGCCGCCATGAACGACCTGATGCGACCGGCCCTGTACGATGCCTGGCATGGTGTCGAGCCGGTTGTCCCGCGCAACGACAGCCCACGCCTCTACGACATCGCCGGCCCGGTGTGCGAAAGCGGCGATGTGCTGGCCCGTGGCCGCAGTCTGGCGTTACAAGAAGACGACCTCATCGCCTTCCACTCCGCCGGCGCCTACGGCATGAGCATGAGTTCCAACTACAACACCCGCCCGCGTGCTGCCGAGGTGCTGGTCAACGGCAGCGAAATCACCTGCATCCGCCAGCGCGAGTCGCTGGAATCGCTCTACGCACTGGAGCACCTGCCGTCATATCCGGCACGGGTTGCAAGACCCAACTAAGGAGACAAACATGGCCAAAGCCCCCAAAACCACCCAAGCCCCCGACCCTTTCCTGGCGATCATTGCGCCAGATCTTGCCGCTGCACAGGCAGCTCCGAAAAAATCTGCCGCCAAAGCCGCTGCCAAGAAAGCCGCCGCAAAGCCTGCCGCCAAAAAGGCAGCGACCAGGAAATAGGCTGCACGCCCGGTCTTTTGTATTTCAGTATTTGCTTATTTAGCCGTGCTACCATGACGGCTCACACAACCCTTGGAGAACGCTGTGCCCGTCGCCGAGATCAACGAGTCCAACCTCGAATCCACCATTACTGATAACCCCTTTGTCATCATCGACTTCTGGGCACCATGGTGTGGGCCGTGTCGGGGCTTTGCGCCGGTGTTCGAAGCTGCGGCCGAAAAACATCCGGATATCGTGTTCGCCAAGGTCAACACCCAGGACGAACAAGGCATTGCCGGGCATTTCCAGATTCGCTCCATCCCTACCCTGATGATCTTCCGCGACCAGATCGTGATCTACGCCAACCCTGGCGCAATGACCGCCGGCCAGTTCGACGAGTTGATCGGCAAGGCCCGCGAGCTGGATATGGATCAGGTACGCGCCGAAGTCGCCAAGGAATCGGCCCAAGGTTAAGCCTTTGCTCTAAGCCCTTCCCAAAAACCGCGTGCGGATTGTCGCCGCGCCATCGGCCGTGGGGCGCGGCGGTTTGGGTTGCGCCGCGATGTCATCCAGCGCCTTGGCCAAATCTGCGCGCTGAGGCATAACTGCACGGGCTCGTGTGTTTGCATGCAGCCAATCAGTCAACGCCGGACTTTCGGGCCAGTCGGGACGCGACAGATACAACACATCCAACCCCTGCGTCGCAGCCTCGGCAAAGCTGCCGTAACCGGGCTTGGTAAATAGCCCGTCGCACGACGCCAGTACATCAGCAAAATCCATCCCGGCCTGGCTGAAACGGTACATATCGTTGTGCCCTGCCGGCCAGTCATCCGGCAACAGCCAGACCGTATTCGGGCGTTGCGGCAGCAGATCTGGCGCTGCTTCCCAGCCAAAGCCCCCCATCCCCACCAGCCACATGCGCCGTGTGTTATCGAGCTTCAAGCGCTCAGCCATCTCGCCGCGCCGATTGACGCCCGGTTGCGCCAACACACCAACCGTCTCGGCATTTTCCAGCCAGGGCATGGGCATCGCCGGCGTGGGCCGAAAGAAGCTGCGCGCACCCGCATAGGCCTCGAGCATCGTCTGCCAGACCGTATCGCGCCCCACATAGTGCGCGTAGATGTCCGCCCAGTTGAGAGAACACACGGCATACGCCGGCAAGCCCACGCGCGCGGCAGCGGCGAGCGGCAGATAGGCCACATTGGCAAGCACCACATCGACACGCTGGCGTTCCAGTTCACGCGCCAGGGCATCGACGCGCTGCGGCCAATCGTGATGAAACGCGGCAAATGCCGCACGGCTGGCGGCCACATCGACGCGCAGGGCGTCGAACATCACAAACGCGGTTTCTGCGGCCTCGGGGTTATGCACAAAGGGCTGCGGCAAACGCGCCTGCAAGCGCGCCAGCGGCAAAGCGGACTGCACCACGATGGCGGCAGCCTGCCCGTGCAAGGCATACAGGATGGGGGCCGTCTGCGCCAGATGGCCCAGGCCATGATGGCTGATGCTGGCCCACAGGCGCATCAGTCGCCGGCCAACACTTCGCGCAGCAAGCCTGGGCTGGCCGGCCGCTTGCGCGACAGGCTCAACTCATCGAGCCGATCGACCACGGCAAGCAGACTTTTGAGATCACGACGGGCATGCACCAACAGATAACGCAGCATCTCGTCGCTCAACACCAGACCACGCGCCTGCGCCCGTTCACGCACCGCCTCGGCACACTGCACCTCGTTGAGCGGTGACACCTGAAACACCAGTCCGGCACCCAGGCGCGTCGCCAACTCCGGTCGCAACGACAACTGCGCCGGCGCCACATCCCCCGCCGCCAGTACCGAGGCACCTTCTTCCCGGGCACGATTGATAAGCGAAAACAGGCGCACCTGATCGGCATCATTCAGCGCATCGACACCATCGACCGCCAGCAATTCTGGCAATTCTTCGGGCAGATCGGCATGGGCCAGGCAGACCGTGCGACCCATCTCACAGGCGTGGGTGATGGCCGCCTGCAACAGGTGGCTGCGACCACTGCCGGCAGCCCCCCACAAGTAAATCACCGCCTCGCCGCCCGCACTGTCGGCGGCCAGATAACAGGCACTGGCGGCCTCCAGGTTGGAACCGGCGATGAAGTTATCGAAACGCGGCGGCGCTTCGGGACGGATATCCAGGATGAGCTGGCGCGGTGGGATCACACGCCGCCCACGACACACTCGGGATACAACTCGGCCAGCCGACTCGGGGCTGCAAGGCCGCGCTCGGTGAGGATGCCGCCGAGCCATCGTGCCGGGGTCACATCAAATGCCGGGTTGACTGCCGTGCAGCCTGCCGGGGTCAGCCGCACGCGGTGCGTGGACTCTCCCAGCGCCCCCGGAATATGCGTCACCTCGTCTGCCGAACGCGCCTCGATCGGGATGTGCGCGCCGTCGGGGATGCGCCAGTCGATGGTCGGCCCGGGCACGGCGGCATAAAACGGGATGCCGTTGTCGTGCGCCGCCAAGGCCTTGAGATAGGTGCCAATCTTGTTGGCCACATCGCCGTTGGCCGCGACGCGGTCGGCGCCGACGATGACCACATCGACCCCGCCCTGCTGCATCAAATGGCCCGCCGCATTGTCGGCAATCACCGCATGATCGATGCCCTGCTCGCGTAATTCCCAGGCTGTAAGCGATGCCCCCTGGTTGCGTGGCCGGGTTTCGCTGGCCCACACAAACACAGGCAACCCAGCGGCCTGCGCGGCATACACCGGCGCCAGGGCGGTGCCCCAATCGACCGTCGCCAGCCAGCCGGCGTTGCAATGGGTCATCACCCGCAACGGCTGTCCGGGTTTGGCCAGTTGCCGCAACACCCCCAGACCGTGCTGGCCGATGGCGGCATTGAGCGCCACATCCTCATCACAAATCGCTGCGGCCTCGGCCCAGGCTGCCTCTGCCCGCTGGGTAACGGGCAACGGCAGCAGTCGCGCCTGCATGCGCTCCACACCCCAACGTAGATTCACCGCCGTCGGCCGCGTCGCAATCAACGCCGCAGCCGCCTGCGCCATGCTGGCATCCGACGCATCGACCCGGACCGCCAGCGCCATGCCATACGCGGCGGTGGCGCCAATCAGCGGCGCGCCGCGCACCCGCATCACCGCAATCGCCTCGCAGGCCGCAGCCAGCGAATCCAGCGTGTGCCACTCAAAACGATGCGGCAGCAGGGTTTGGTCAATGATCTCGACCCGCCCGTCAGGCAGCGGGCGAATCGTTCGGGTGGGGTGTCCATAAACATTCATGGGCGCGGATTATCCCCTACAATCGCGCGCCATGACTGTCGCACCCACCACCCTTCACCTGTTGCTTGCCGCCTCGTTCGACCGCTTGTTGGCGCACCAGCCAGGCATACGCGCACGGCTGCTGCCGCACGCGGGCAAGAAACTCCGCCTCAATCTGCCGCTGCTGCCCATAGATTTAGCGATCAATGGCGAGGGTAGCCTGCTGCCAGCGCTGGATGCTGCCACACCCGACACCACCATCCACCTGCCGCCGGGCCTGCTGGCGCAACTGTGGCTGGGCGACCGCGAGGCCCTGCGGGCAGCGCCCGTGGAAGGCGATGGGGGGCTGGCCACCGCGCTGCTCGCAGCCATCAACGCATTCGATCTGGCGCTGGCGCTAGAGCCGGCTCTCGGCGGCATTGCTGCCAGTCGTGCCGATCAGGGACTGCGGGCGTTCTTTGGCTGGCGCCAACAGGCGCATCGCGCGGCGGGCCTGGCGCTGGCCGAATGGCTGGCGCACGAAACCGCCATGCTGGCCAACCGTCCGCGCGTGGATGCCTTTATCGCCGATGTCGATACACTGCGCGAGCGGCTCGATCGGCTCGATGCCCGGCTTTCTCGCCTGGACAAGGTGACAGCCTGATGCGCGTCTTTCGCACCTTGCGCATCCTTTGGATTGCTGCCAGCCACGGGCTGGAAGAGTTTTTTCTCGGCCACGAACGGACCCGGCTGATCCGACAACTGATGCGGGTGCTGTTTTTCTGGCGCCGTTTCCGTGAGCCGCGTGCCGTCCGGCTGCGGCTGGCGCTGGAAAAACTGGGGCCGATATTCATCAAGTTTGGCCAGGTACTCTCCACCCGCCCCGACCTGATTCCGCCCGACCTCGCCATCGAGTTGGCCAAGCTGCAAGATCGTGTGCCGCCGTTTGCACCCGAGCAAGCGCTGGCCATCATCCAGCGCGCCTATGACAAACCCGCCGATGCGGTATTCGCCGCATTTGAGCCGGTCGCAGTGGCCTCGGCCTCGGTGGCGCAGGTGCACAAGGCACAGCTGCATTCAGGCGAAACCGTCGCGGTCAAGATCATCCGCCCCAATATCCGTCCGGTGATCGAAAAGGACCTGGCCCTGCTCGATACCCTCGCCGGCTGGCTGACGGTGCTGTGGAGCGATGGCCGCCGTCTGCGTCCGCGCGAGGTGGTTGCCGAGTTCGCCAAACACCTGGATGACGAACTCGACCTGATGCGCGAAGCGGCCAATTGCGCGCAACTGGGCCGCAACTTCAAAGGCTCGCAGTTGTTGGCCGTGCCTGCCGTGCATTGGGATTACTGCACCCCCGAGGCGATGGTGATGCAGTGGATGGGCGGCACGCCGGTGGCTCAGGTCGAAGAACTACGCCGGCGCAATATCGACATGAAATGGCTGGGCCGCGCCGGGGTGGAAACCTTTTTTACACAGGTATTCCGCGACGGCTTTTTTCACGCCGACATGCATCCGGGCAATATCCAGGTACTCGATGACGGCCGCTATGTGGCGCTTGATTTCGGCATCATGGGCACACTGACAGAGGCCGACAAGGCCTATCTGGCGCAAAACTTTCTGGCCTTTTTGCAACGCGACTACCGCACCGTCGCCCGCGCCCACATCGAGGCCGGCTGGGTGCCGGCGGGCACCCGCGAGGACGAGTTCGAGGCGGCGATGCGCACCATCTGCGAACCGGTGTTTGGCCGACCGCTAAAAGAGATTTCGTTCGGCAAGTTTTTGCTGCGCCTGTTCCAGACCTCGCGCCGCTTTGGCATGGAGGTGCAACCGCAACTGGTGCTGCTGCAAAAAACCCTGCTCAACATCGAAGGTCTGGGCCGCACCCTCGACCCCGATCTCGATCTATGGGAAACCGGCAAACCCTTCCTCGAGCGCTGGATGCAGGAGCAGATCGGCTGGCGCGCACTGAAGCGGCAGATCACCGCCGAGGCGCCGCAATGGGCCGCGTTGTTGCCGCAACTGCCGCGCTTGCTGCACCAACGACTGGCCAGCGATTCCGCCGCAGGGTTGACGCAACAACTCGCCGCCGTCGAGCGCGAACTGGCGCGTGCCAACCGTTGGCGCGGCACCCTCAGCCTATTGCTGGCGGCACTGCTGGCACTCGTGGTCTTCCGCATCCTCTAACCCCAGACATTGCATGCTCACCAGCTTCGTCATCCTCTACCTGGTCATCTCCATCGGCATCGGCATGATCGCTGCCCGGCGCGTACACAACGCCCGCGACTACATCTCCGCCGGGCGCAGCCTGCCCATCTGGATTGTCACCGCGATGGTGTTCGCCACCTGGTTTGGGGCCGAAACCGTATTGGGCATCCCGGCCACCTTCATGCAAGAAAATCTCGGCGGGTTGATCTCGGACCCGTTCGGCGCATCGCTGTGCCTGGTGCTGTTCGGACTGTTTTTTGCGCGCAAGCTGTACCGCATGAATCTGCTCACCATCGGTGATTTTTACCGCAACCGCTTTGGTCGCCGCGTCGAAATTGCCACCGGTCTTGCCATTGCGCTGTCTTACCTGGGCTGGGTCTCGGCCCAAATCACTGCGCTGGGACTGGTGTTCAATGTGCTCTCCGACGGCGGCATCAGCCAGGCGCAGGGCATCCTGATCGGCGCGGCAGTGGTGCTGACATACACGCTCTACGGCGGCATGTGGTCGGTCGCGCTGACCACCTTTTTCCAGATGATCGTCATCGTCATCGGTCTGATCTACATCGCCACGCTGTTGTCCGGCATGACCGGCGGCGTGATGCCGGTGATCGAACACGCGGCCAGTCAAGGCAAGTTTCATTTCTGGCCCGAGATCAATGCCGTGGCGCTGCTCGCGTTTATTTCCGGCCTCTTGACCATGGGCTTCGGCTCGATCCCGCAACAGGATGTATTCCAGCGCGCCAATGCCTCTCGCAGTGAAGATGTCGCGGTATGGGGCTCGATCATCGGCGGGGTGGCCTATTTTTTGTTTGCCGCAATACCGCTGTTCATGGCCTATGCCGCCAACCTGATCGACCCCCACCTGGCCAGCCACTGGCTGGCAACCGATAGCCAGAAACTGCTGCCCGAACTGGTGAAAGGCCACCTGCCGCTGGCGGCACAGGTCATCTTTTACGGCGCATTGCTGTCGGTGATCATGTCCACCGCCTCAGGCACGCTGCTCGCCCCATCGGTCACCCTGGCCGAGAATGTGCTGCGCGAACTCTGGCCGCGCCCGCTGACCGACGCCGACATGCTGCGCCTGACCCGCTGGGTGGTCGCCATCTTCTCGGTGCTGGTCACCCTTTATGCGCTGTGGTCACTCGAACAAAATACCGGCATCCACCAAATGGTCGAGAACGCCTACAAAATCACCCTGGTGATGGCCTTCGTGCCGCTGGTTGCCGGGCTTTACTGGCGGCACGCCTCAACCACCGGGGCCTATCTGGCCATCGGTCTGGGGCTTTCCACCTGGATTCCATTGGAGGTCTTGTTGCCAGGAGGCCCCATCCCGCCGCAATTCGCCGGGTTTTTGATGGCAATTGCCGGCATGTTGCTCGGTTCCTGGCTGCGACCGCACCATGCCATTCCCGCATAAGGCCTTCGACAGCGCATTACTGGCCTATCTGCTGTTTCTGCTGTGGGCCAGCCTGCACCCTTTTAGCGGCTGGACACTGCCACCGCACTCCGAAAACTGGTCCTTTTTGTTTGCACCGCTGCCGCGCTGGATTACCCGTACCGATCTGGCAACCAATCTGCTGGTGTATGTCCCGCTGGGCTATCTGCTGGCACGACGACTGGCGCCACGGCGCACCTTTCTGACGATGATCGCTTGCGCCCTGATCAGTCTGATCATGGAAAGTCTCCAGCAATGGCAGCCCGGTCGCAACGCATCGAATGTCGATATCGCCATCAACGCGCTGGGCGGGCTGGCTGGTGCGACACTGGCGCTGCATCACCATCGCCTCCTGCGCATGCTGCATCACCTGTCCAACAAACGCGCGGCCTGGTTTAAAAGCGGCACTCTATTCAACTGGGGGCTATGGCTGTTGGCGTTGTGGGCGCTGGCGCAATTCAGTCTGCGCCCCTTGCCCGGCATCGGCTGGTTGGCCCTGCATCTGCGACCGCTGGACATCGATCCCCACCTGGGCCAGGCCATCAGCCCCTCCTGGTTTGCCGCCAACCTGCTGGAGATGCTGGCGCTGGGCAGCTTTTGCACCGTGCTGTTACGCCCCGGTCGTTACATCAGCGCCCTGACCCTGCTGTTTCCCTTCGCGTTTTTGTCCAAGCTGATGGCCGCAGCGGTATTGCTGCGCCTGTCAGTGATTGGCGGGGTGCTGTCGCTGGAAACCCTGGCCGCGTTCTTTTGTGCCTACTGGCTGTTGCTGTTGCCGGCAGTGTCCCGGCACCGGCTGTTCGTGTGCCTGCTAAGCCTGGTCGCCATTTTGCTGTGGCGCATGTTCGAAGCCTCCTCACTGGGGCAACTGCTATGGCCCAAGACCAACCTGCTCAACCTGGTGGGACTGGCCGCCACGGCGGCGGCCTGGTGGCCGTTGTTAGCCTTGGGGGTCGCCGGCAGCATCGGTTGGTTGCGGCTCGGCGCATTCCGCCGGTAATTCACGCGGCGCATCAACCGAGGGCACGCCGGCATCGGCCAGCAATTGCTCCAGGCGCGTCGCCAGACAATGCACACTTTGACGCCCGGTATCCAGCACCAGATCGGCGGTTTCCAGATACAGCGGATGTCGTGCCTCGTACAGCGACTTCAGTTTGGCCAGCGGATCCTCTGTTTGCAGCAACGGGCGATTGCGATCGTAACGGGTACGCAAATACAACTCGTTAGGCGAGCAACGCAGATAGATCACCGTACCGCGCGTCTTCATCGCCGCCCGGTTAGCCGGATCCAGCACCGCGCCGCCCCCCGTGGCAAACACGATGCCCTGCTGTTGGGTGAGATCGTCGATCACCGCAGATTCGCGCCTACGAAACCCCTCTTCGCCCTCGAACTCAAAGATCGTCGGGATCGACACCCCGCAACGCACCACGATCTCGTGGTCAGAATCAACAAAATCCAGCCCACGATTGCGTGCCAGCACCCGACCGATGGTGGTCTTGCCTGCACCCATCAGGCCGATAAGGATGAAATTGCTTGCGGGAATCATGGCCGGGATTATCCCTGATGTTTCAGCAGACGATCGACCGCATCGCGCAATCCGCCTGCGGGCAGTGATTTTTCCAGTTCGGACCAGGCGCGGCGGCCGGCGGCACCCATCTCGGGTTTGCGCGGTGGCGGGGTGTATTCGGCATCGGCGCGCACGCGAATCTTGAGGCCGTCGGCATCTACCCCGGCGCGTGCCAGGGCGTCGAGGATGCGCCGCGTCAGACTGCGCAGCCGGGCGGCCACCGCGCCATTGGCGCATTCGATGTGTACCTGTCCCGCAACCACGCGCCCCACGCGGTACTGCGTGGCAAGCCCCCCCAGCACCGGCGCGAGTTGTTGCTCCAGCGCACGCAAGTGCCGCGCCTCTGGCAGCAGTACGGCCAGTTTCCGTTCTGCGGCAAGGCAATCATGCGGGCGGGTAAATGACGGTTTCATCATGGCTGCGGATGGTAACATCGCGTACCTTTGCGTCTCCCCATTCCTATTCAACATGATCGCCAACCTGTTCAAAAAAATTTTCGGTAGCCGCAATGAGCGTCTGCTTAAGCAATTCCGCAGCAGCGTCGCCCAGATCAACGCGCTGGAGCCCGCCTTCGAGCAACTTTCCGACGACGCGCTGCGCGGCAAGACAGAGGCATTCAAGGCCCGCGTCGCCCATGGCGAATCGCTCGACGCGCTGCTGCCGGAGGCCTTTGCCACGGTGCGTGAAGCGGCCAAACGGGTACACGGCATGCGCCATTACGATGTGCAGATGATCGGCGGCATCGCCCTGCATCAGGGCAAGATTTCCGAGATGCGCACGGGCGAAGGCAAGACCCTGGTCGCCACCCTGCCCGCCTACCTCAACGCCCTGTCCGGAAAGGGCGTGCATGTCATTACCGTCAACGATTACCTGGCCAGCCGCGATGCCGAATGGATGGGACGCATCTACGGCTTTTTGGGGCTGACCACCGGCGTCATCCTGTCGCAGCAGCCGCAAGAGGATAAACACGCGGCATACGCCGCCGACATCACCTACGGCACCAACAACGAGTTCGGTTTCGACTATCTGCGCGACAACATGGTGTATGCCGTTGAACAGCGCGTGCAGCGCGGCCTCAACTACGCCATCGTCGACGAGGTGGACTCGATCCTCATCGACGAGGCGCGCACGCCGCTGATCATCTCGGGCCAGGCCGATGACAATGTGGCGACCTACAACCGGGTCAACGGCATCCCCGCGCAACTGCTGCGCCAGGAGCGCGAGATCAAGGATGACGAGCCGGTCGAGGCCCGTTGCGAGGTGGGCGACTACATCGTCGATGAAAAGGCCCGCAGTCTGGTGCTGACCGAGCAAGGCCACGAAAAGGTCGAGGCAGCCTTGACCGGGATGGGCCTGTTGTCCGAAGGCGGCAGCTTGTACGACGCCGCCAACATCTCGCTGATGCACCATGTTTATGCCGCACTGCGCGCCCATGTGCTGTTCCACCGCGACCAGCATTATGTGGTGCAAAACGGCGAGGTCATCATCGTCGACGAGTTCACCGGGCGCCTGATGACCGGGCGGCGCTGGTCCGAAGGCCTGCACCAGGCGGTCGAGGCCAAGGAAGGGGTTGCCATCCAGCGCGAAAACCAGACGCTGGCCTCGATCACCTTCCAAAACTATTTCCGCATGTACGGCAAGCTCTCGGGCATGACCGGCACCGCCGACACCGAGGCCTACGAGTTCCAGCAAATCTATGGCCTGGAAACCGTGGTCATCCCCACCAACCGCCCCATGGTGCGGGACGACCGCAACGATTTGGTGTACCGCACCGGCGACGAAAAATGGCAAGCGGTGATCGCCGACCTGCGCGACTGCCACACTCGCGGCCAGCCGGTGCTGGTGGGCACCACCTCGATCGAGATCAACGAATTCCTCTCCGCCCTGCTGAAGAAGGAAAAGCTGCCGCACCAGGTATTGAATGCCAAGCAGCACGCGCAGGAAGCCCAGGTTGTGGCCCAGGCTGGTCTGCCCGGCGCCATCACCATCGCCACCAACATGGCCGGTCGCGGCACCGACATCGTGCTGGGCGGCAACATCCACAGCGAACTCGACGCGCTGGCAAACGATCCTGCCGCACTGGCTGCCCGCAAGTCCGAATGGCAAACCATGCACAACGCCGTGCTCCAGGCCGGTGGCCTGCACATCATCGGCACTGAACGCCACGAATCGCGTCGTGTGGACAACCAGTTGCGCGGTCGCGCCGGGCGTCAGGGCGATGCCGGCTCTTCCCGCTTCTACCTGTCGCTGGACGATTCGCTGATGCGCATCTTCGGCGGCGAGCGCCTGGCGGCCCTCATGGCGCGCCTGAAGATGCCCGAGGGCGAGGCGATCGAACACCCCATGGTCAACCGTTCGCTGGAATCGGCGCAGCGCAAGGTCGAACAGCGCAACTTCGACATCCGCAAACAACTGCTCGAATACGACGATGTCGCCAACGACCAGCGCCGCGTCATCTACCAGCAACGCAACGAATTGCTGGAAACCGACGATGTATCCGCCGGCATCAGCGGTATGCGCGCCCAGGTGCTTGGCGAATTGTTCGATACCCATGTACCGCCGGGCAGCCTGTCCGAACAGTGGGATATCGAAGGGCTGGCCACCCTCTTGCGCGGCGAATATCTGCTCGACATGCCGCTGGCCGCCTGGCTGGCCGCCGACGACACGCTCGATGCCGACGGCCTCAAGGCCCGCATCATCGAAATCGCCACCGCAGGCTATGCCGAGAAAGAGGCCCTAGCCACCACCGAAAGCATGCGCGCCTTCGAACGCGGCATCCTGCTGCAAAGCCTGGATTCGCACTGGCGCGAACACCTGGCTGCCATGGATCACCTGCGTCAGGGCATCCACCTGCGTGGCTATGCCCAGAAAAACCCCAAGCAGGAATACAAGCGCGAGGCCTTCGAACTGTTCGAAACCATGCTCGACGCCATCGCCCGCGATGTCACCCAGATCACCCTCACCGTGCAGATCCGTAGCGAGGCCGATGCCGAAGCCGTCGCCCCGCACGAAACCGCCACCGACATGCAATACCAGCACGCCGACTACCCGTCGTCAGGGGATGACGGGGCCGAGAGCTCCCCCACCGCAGCCAGCCCTACCCACCGCGAAGGCCCCAAGGTGGGCCGCAACGACCCCTGCCCCTGTGGCTCTGGGAAGAAATACAAACTATGTTGCGGGAAGCTCGCGTAATGCCTTACTACCTCTACAAAATCGGCACCCTCAACATCCTCACCAAGATGGGCATTGATGCCGAATTCAAACCGGCGCGCGCAAAGGCCAACGAACTGCGCAAGGCATTGCCCCCCGGCGAGCGCATCAAGATCATCTTCGCCGCCAACGAACTGGCGGCCGAAGAGTTGCTTTCCACCCCCCGCGAGCTGGATCACACCTTGGCGGGTGACGATTACTGATTCATGTCAGGCTACAACGAGGACGCCTACCGGCAAGCGCGCGAAGCTGCCATCGCCTGTCAGTGTCCGTTTGAACGCGCCTTGCTCTCTCGTTGCGTCAGTTGCGGCCAGGCCCGCAAGCTGCTTCTGGCCGAGCGCGAGGCCATTTCATGCACCGATGCGGCGCTGGCCGACCGTTGCCGCGCCTTTCACGCCGAACTCCACGAAAAGGCCCGCTTCGCGCTGCATATCGAAGCCGGTCAGCCATGGCCCTTTGGCAAAGAGATTCGCGCCCAATGCGGCGGCATATTAGGACTGCGCGAATGTCTGTCCGAGCAGACCGAACCCACACCCGAGGCCGATGTCGCCCAACTTCTCGACACGGCCAGCCTCAGGGGTCTCTGCATTGAAACCTTGCCCTATTCCTGCATCATGCGTGCCGTAGCACACTTCGAGCCGCGTAAACGACGGCACTGAAAAATCCCAAAAAAACATCAGCCGTTTGCTAACATGTGAGGCGCCAATAATGTCACTGGCATCAACAAGAGGAGAACAAATTGCGTAGAGCACTCATCATCCCCGGCGTTATCGTCCTGTTTTCTGGCTGCATAACGGCGGCTGCGGCGTCAACAATCACCTACGAAAACGGCATACGGCAACTGCTAGACAAGCACTGTTTAGCGTGTCACGGCAGCGACTCCCCCACCATGGAGGAGTTCAATAAAAACACAGAGGGCTACAAGGCCAAAAGCCTGGGGCCACGCTTTGATACTTACGAAAACCTGATGGTCGTGGTCAACGGCACCGAGACTGGAGCGCTCATGCGCCGCCTGGACGACGGAACCAACACCAAGGACGGCAAGCCCGGAAATATGTTCAAAAATCTGGGTAACAATGACGCAAGACGCGCTGCAAATCTTGCTATCGTCAAACAGTGGATTGGGGGCTGGACGCTGAAGCGTGCCACAGACATCAGCGAGGCAGAAAAGAACGCCATTAGAGCTCCACGCAACTGATAAATCGCTAAGGCAACGCAGCAAGCCAGGCAGAGCAACTTTTCAGGCGGAAACCTGAAGGGGTATCTGGGTTAAACTTCTCCGCATGAAGCCAATCCGACTCATGCTCCCCTTGCTTCTGTTGCCCTCTCTGGCCTATGCCGACCAGGATGGACAAGCGCTGAAATCCATGTGCCATGGTGCCGAAAAGGTGCGGGCATTGGCCGTGATGTGTCACAGCTACACCAACGGCTATATCGATGCAGTCAACTACGCCAGCATCACAAAAGGCGGCAAGGCACGCATTTGTGTGCACCCGGGCCAAAAAGACCGGATTCCGAACCTGTTAAGCGAATGGCTGCTTTCACACCCCGAGGCGCTTAAACAGCCCGCCGCCAAGACCCTGGACAAGGTGCTCAACGACCACTTCGCCTGCCGGTAGATCCTTCGCGCCTACAACATGGCTCAAAGCCGTTGCAGCAACGCGGCCACCCCGCCCGCCACATCCAGCATCGTCGCCTCGGCATCGCGGCGACCTTTGTATTCCAGTTTGCCTTCCTTGAGCCCGCGCTCGCTGACCACGACACGATGCGGCACGCCGATCAGTTCCTGGTCGGCAAACATCACACCGGGACGCTCGTCGCGATCATCCAGGGCAACATCGACACCCGCCGCCTGCAAATCGATATAAAGCTGATCGGCGGCAGCCTTGACCTCGGCGTTGCGGTGATAGCCCATCGGCACGATGACGAGTTCAAACGGTGCCAAGGCGCGTGGGAAGACGATGCCGCGCGCATCGTGGCCCTGTTCGATGGCGGCGCCGACGATGCGCGACACGCCGATGCCATAGCACCCCATGACGAAGGCGCGGCGCTGGCCCTGTTCATCGAGGTATTGCGCTGCCAGCGCCTCCGAGTATTTGGTGCCCAGCTTGAAGATATGCCCCACCTCGATGCCTCGGCACAGCTCCAGCGGGCCGTTGCCGTCCGAACAAGGGTCGCCCGCGACCACATTGCGGATGTCGGCAACGAGGTCCGGCTCGGGCAGGTCGCGCCCCCAGTTGACCCCGGCGAGGTGAAACTTCGGCTTGTTGGCGCCGCAAACGAAATCGCTCATCGCCGCCACCGTGCGATCGGCGATGACGCGAATCTGGCTGCGATCGACCCCGACCGGACCCAAAAACCCCGGCGGACAATTGAAGGTCTCGCGAATCTCGGCATCCGACGCAAAGCGGAAGTCGGCCAGACCTTCGATCTTGCCGGTCTTGATCTCGTTGAGGCTGTGGTCGCCACGAATCAGCAGAATGTGCAGCCGTTCGCCCGCCATCAGCGCGATCAGTTTGACCGTGCGCTGCAAATCAACGCCCAGCAACTCGGCAACAGCCTCGCAGGTGGTTTGCTTGGGCGTATCGACCTCGCGCAACGCCTCGCTGGCGGCCGCGCGGCTGGCTGCTGGCGGCAGCGCCTCGGCCATCTCCACATTGGCGGCATAGTCCGAGGCCGGGCAGAAGGCAATGCCGTCTTCGCCAGAGTCGGCCAGCACATGAAACTCGTGCGAGCCCGAGCCGCCAATCGCGCCGGTGTCGGCAGCCACGGCGCGAAACTTCAGCCCCAGACGGGTGAAGATGCGACTGTAGGTGTCATACATGTCGCGATAAGTCGCATCTAGGCTGTCAGCGTCGCTGTGGAAGGAATAGGCATCCTTCATCAAAAACTCGCGCGCCCGCATCACGCCAAAGCGCGGGCGAATCTCGTCGCGGAACTTGGTCTGAACCTGGTACAGGTTCACCGGCAGTTGCTTGTAGCTTTTGATCTCGCGACGGGCGAGGTCGGTGATCACCTCTTCGTGGGTCGGACCAAAGCAAAAATCACGCTCGTGACGGTCCTTGATCTTCAACATCTGCGGTCCGAACACCGCCCAGCGACCGGATTCCTGCCACAACTCGGCCGGCTGGATGGCCGGCATCAACAACTCGATGGCACCCGCGCGGTTCATCTCCTCGCGCACGATGGCCTCGACCTTGCGCAACACCCGCAAACCCAGCGGCATCCAGGTATAAAGCCCGGAACCCAACCGCCGAATCATGCCGGCGCGCAGCATCAACTGGTGCGAGATCAACTCGGCCTCAGCCGGGGCTTCCTTGCTGGTGGACAGAAAAAACTGTGAAATGCGCATGGTCATGTTTCCTTTTCAATAGGCGCGGATTTTAGATGAAAGCCCCTGTTCGAACACACCCAACACGCCTGCCCTCCATCGAGGTCAGCGAAAAACGCGGCGTGCGCATCCTTCATTTTTCCGGCGGCGCGGCGCAGTCGGCCATGCGAGTGCGCGACCCCATCGCCCTGGAGCTGGAATACACCCGCGCTACCCTGTTGTTTTTGCTCATGCACCAAGCCCCGCGCGACTTGGGCCTGATCGGCCTGGGGGGAGGTTCCATCGCCAAGTTCATCCATCACCATCTGCCGCAAATCCGCCAAACCGCGGTGGAGATTCATCCCGAAGTCATCGGGGCTGCACGCGCCCTGTTTTATCTGCCTGCCGACGATGCGCGTCTGAGCGTGCGTTGCGACGACGGTGCGGCTTGGGTGGCAGCGCAGGATCAAAGCCTGGATGTGCTGATCGTCGATGCCTATGACCAGAAACGCATCGTCGAAGCCCTGGCCAGCGAGGACTTTTATCACGCCTGTCACCGCGCCCTGCGCCCCGGCGGCGTGGCCGTGTTCAACCTGTGGGCCGAAGCCGGCCGGTATCACCTCTATCGCGAACGCATCGAAGCCGCCTTCGGCGCGCCAGTGCTGCGGCTGCCGGTCGAACAGGGCGGCAATGTCGTCACCTTTGCGCAACGCGCGCCTGTTACCCCCACAGAAAATCTGGCCGCGCGTCTGCCAGAATTCGCATCGCTGCGTCTGGAACTGGCCGATTTCATCGCCCGGCTGCGCTAGTCCGGTAGCGCATGGCGTTTGCAATATCGTCGTCATGCAGGCCACAATCCGGGCCAGTCAAACATTGTTAGAGGGTCGATATGATCGACCGTGAAGGTTTTCGCCCCAATGTGGGCATCATCATTTGCAACGCCCAGAACGAGGTGTTCTGGGGCAAGCGCGTACGCCAGGACGCTTGGCAGTTTCCGCAAGGCGGCATCCAGTACGGCGAGTCGCCAGAGGCCGCCATGTACCGCGAACTGGAAGAGGAAACCGGGCTGTTGCCCCGCCATGTCAGCATCCTGGGCCGTACCCGCAACTGGCTGCGCTACGAGGTACCGCGTGCGTGGCTGAAACGCAGTTGGCAGGGTCATTACCGGGGGCAAAAGCAGATCTGGTTTTTGCTGCGCTTAACCGGTCACGACCAGGATTTCCGCTTGCACGCCCACGCCAAGCCCGAGTTCGACGCCTGGCGCTGGCACGAATACTGGGCGCCCGCTACCGATGTGGTCGAGTTCAAGCGCGAGGTCTATCGCCTGGCGCTCACCGAACTTGAGCGCTTTTTGCTGCGCCCCCCACGGCCCACACATGACACAAATCTCGAATAAAATACTCGGGTATTAAGGATGCGTTGATTTATTCGTCACCCCTGCGAAGGCGGGGAATTAATCCGCGCTTCTTTAACCATTGACCGGCTTGATTCTCGTGGCACCGGCCCCAGATTCACCCCACTGTTTCTTTACTCACCGAGGTTTTTTTGATGTCTGCTTCCGTAGAACAAGTGCAAGCCGCCCTCAAGGCGCTGATCGACCCCAACACCCGCAAGGATTTCATCACCTCCAAATCCGCCAAGAACATCAAGATCGATGCAGGCAAAGTCACGCTCGATGTCGTACTGCCCTATCCGGCCAAAACCGTCGTCAATGACATTCAAGCCTTGATCGAGGACGCCATCAAAGCCCTTCCCGGCGTCGAATCGGCCAGCGCCAACATCAGCTGGAAGATCGTCGCGCACAGCGTACAAAAGGGCGTAAAGCTGGTGCCCGGCGTCAAAAACATCATCGCCGTGGCCTCCGGCAAAGGCGGCGTGGGCAAATCCACCACCGCCGTCAACCTGGCTTTGGCCTTGGCGGCTGAGGGCGCCAAGGTGGGTATGCTCGACGCCGACATCTACGGCCCCTCGCAGCCGACCATGCTGGGCATTACCGGTCGCCCCGAATCTGAAGACGGCCAGTCGCTGGAGCCGATGATGGGCCACGGCCTGCAAGCCATGTCCATCGGCTTTTTGATCGATGTCGACACCCCCATGGTCTGGCGCGGCCCGATGGTCACCCAGGCACTGGAGCAACTGCTCAACAACACCCATTGGCAAGACCTCGACTATCTGGTCGTTGACCTGCCGCCGGGCACCGGCGACATCCAGCTGACACTGGCGCAACGGGTGCCAGTCACCGGTGCGGTGATTGTCACCACTCCGCAGGACATCGCCCTGATCGACGCCCGCAAAGGCCTGAAGATGTTCGAAAAGGTTGGCGTCCCCATCCTCGGCGTGGTCGAAAACATGAGCCTGCACATCTGCTCCAAGTGCGGCAACGAAGAGCCCATCTTCGGTGTCGGCGGCGGTCAGAAGATGTGTGACGACTACGGCGCCGAGTTTTTGGGCGGTCTGCCGCTGGACATGCGCATCCGCGAAGAAACCGACGCTGGCAAACCCACCGTGGTCGCCGCGCCCGAATCGCGCATCAGCGAGATATACTGCACCATCGCCCGCCGCGTCGCCGTCAAGGTTGGCGACCTGGCAGTCGATCACAGCGCCAAGTTCCCCAGCATCGTGATTCAGAACACCTGATTCCAACATGACCCATCAAGCCCCTCCCGCCGAGGTCCAGCGCGGCCACGCCCTGCTCCGGGCGGGCCGCTTGGCCGATGCGTCGCTGTTGGCCATGGAACTTACCATGCGCTATCCGGAGGATGTCGAGGGCTACTATCTCTTGGGGGTCGCGCAGAGCGGCCAGGGGCGTCACATCGATGCCCGCAATGCCTTCAAGAATGCCCTGAAGCTGGCGCCCCAGGTGCCGGCCCTGCACCTCAACCTCGGTGTCTGTCTGCAGGCCCTGGGTTCGTTGACGGAGGCCGAGTCGGCCTACCGCCAGGCCATCGCCCTCAACACGGGTTTTCCCGAGGCGCATTGGCACCTGGGGAGCGTGCTTGAGCAGCAGGGGCGCCTGACCGAGGCCGTCGAGGCCAACCGGCGCGCCCTGAAGCTGGCGCCGGAGTCCTGCCAGGCCAGCCACAACCTGGGCAGCGCCCTCCTCGGCCTGGGACGCAATGAGGAGGCGATCCCCGCCTTCCGAAAGGCGATCCGGTTTTGCCCGAATCTGGCTGATGCCTATGGCTGCCTTGGCCTGGCTCTATTCCATGTCGGGCGCCTGGACGAGGCTCTGGCCATCGAGCAACAGGCGTTGCGACATCAACCAGACTATGCTTTGGCGCATTCGAGCCTAGCCATGATCCTCAATGCCTTGGGGCGCCATGATGAGGCGATCGCTGCGGGGCTTCGCGCATTGGAACTCAACCCGACCGACACCAAGGTGCTGCTGTCGTTGAGTGATGCACTGAAAGGCAAGGGGTTCGTGGTCGATACGCCGGAGTCCTTTGACCAGGCGCTGACGGAATACATCCTGAGAGAGGAGGACGACGGGGCTGGCCGTATGGCCGCGTTTCATCTGCGTCTGGCCACCATTTGCAGGGTAAGTGGCGCGCATGCGGTCGCCGTGCAGCATTACCGCAAGGTGCTGACGCTCGAGCCGGACAATCTGCAGGCATTCAGCGAGTTTCTGTTTGCGTTGAACTATCACCTTGACCATTCATCTGCGGAGATGCTCCGTGAGGCCCGGCAATATGATGTCCAGGTCCGGGCGAGGGCGAACCCATACCGGTCATGGCCGAATCCCCCTGACCCAACGCGGCCTCTGCGTGTCGGACTGGTCTCCGGCGACCTCGGCCGACACCCCGTGGGATATTTCCTGGCGGGGCCCGTCGAGACCATCGATCCGGCCAAGATCGAACTCATCGCCTACTCCACGCGTGCCCTGAACGATGGCCAGACCGAGCGGCTCAAGAAGGCCCTCCCGGTCTGGCGGGACGTCGGCACGCTGACGGATCAGCAATTGGCGGAGCAGATCCGGGCAGACCATGTCGATGTCCTGGTCGATCTCGCTGGGCATACCGCCCACAACCGCCTGCCGGTGTTCGCGCTGCGCCCCGCGCCGGTCCAGGCCGCCTGGCTGGGCTACTTCGCCACCACCGGCGTGGAGGCCATCGATTGGATCCTGGCGGATCGCTGGGTGCTGCCGGCGTCGGAAGAGTCGCATTTCACCGAACGGCCCTGGCGACTGCCCGACAGCTACTACTGCTTTGCGCCGCCGCGCTACGAGCTGCCGGTCGGCGAACTGCCCGCCTGGCGGAACGGCTGCGTCACCTTCGGCTGCTTCAACAACGCGGCCAAGCTGAACGCGCGGGTGATTGCCTGCTGGTCGAGGCTGCTGCACGCTGTGCCGGGGTCGAGGCTATTCCTGAAGTACAGGCAGTTCGGCGACCCGAGCTACAAGGCCGCCATGGTGGCGCTGTTCGAGCGCCACGGCATCGCGGCAGCGCGCCTGCTCATGGAAGGGCAGAGCAGTCGCATCGACTATTTCAGGGCCTACAATCAGGTCGACATCGCCCTCGACCCCTTCCCGTACCCGGGTGGAACCACCAGCATCGAGGGCCTGTGGATGGGCGTGCCGGTCCTGACGCTGAAGGGCGACCGCTTCATCGGCCACCAGGGCGAGACGATCCTGCACAGCCTCGGCCTGCCCGACTGGATCGCCGCGGACGAGGAGGACTATGTCGCGAAGGCGGCCGCGTTCGCCTCCGACCTCGACGAACTCGCCCGGCTCCGCCAGGGCCTGCGCGTGCAACTGCTCGCCTCGCCCTTGTGCGACGCCCCACGTTTCGCGCGCCATCTGGAAGACGCATTGCGAGGGATGTGGCTGGCGTGGTGTTCGCGCCAGTAAGGTAACTGGCAGACCAGCGCCTAAGTTGAGGTAAGATTCCCGGCTATTCCTGTCTGTCAATCAACGATATATGTCCATCAAATCCGATCGCTGGATCCGCCGCATGGCCGAACAGCAAGCCATGATCGAGCCGTTCGAGCCCGGTCAGGTCAAGGCCGTCAACGGCGCCAAGATCGTGTCCTACGGCACTTCAAGCTACGGCTACGATGTGCGCTGCGCGGATGAATTCAAGGTATTTACCAACCTCAATCACACGCTGGTCGATCCCAAACACTTCGACCCGGCGAGCTTTGTCGAGATCAAAGGCGATTCCTGCATCATCCCGCCCAACTCCTTTGCGCTGGCGCGTACCGTCGAATATTTCCGCATCCCGCGCAGCACCCTGGTCGTCTGCCTGGGGAAAAGCACCTATGCGCGCTGCGGCATCATCGTCAATGTCACGCCGCTGGAGCCCGAGTGGGAAGGTCATGTAACCCTGGAGTTCTCCAACACCACCCCCCTGCCGGCACGCATCTACGCCAACGAAGGTGTGGCGCAGGTGTTGTTCTTTGAAAGCGACGAGGTATGCGAAACCTCGTATCGCGATCGCGGCGGCAAATATCAGGGGCAAACGGGTGTCACATTGCCCAAGATTTAACCCATTCACTGCCATCGAACTTCGCTGCGACTTAAATCTGTAACACAGACCACCTAGTCTCCCCCCTATTTTTGGACGCCGATCATGCGTTTTCACTTCCCTGTCATCATCATCGACGAAGACTTCCGCTCCGAGAATGCATCGGGGCTTGGCATCCGTGCACTGGCCAAGGCGCTGGAGGATGAGCAGATGGAGGTTCTGGGCGTTACCAGCTATGGCGACCTATCCTCCTTCGCGCAGCAGCAATCGCGCGCTTCGGCCTTCATTCTGTCGGTCGATGACGAAGAGTTCGCCGGCGACGAAACTGCGGCCACCATTGCCGATCTGCGCGCCTTTGTGGAAGAGATCCGCCTGCGCAACATCGACATCCCCATCTTCCTGTATGGCGAAACCCGCACCAGCCGCCACATTCCCAACGATGTGCTGCGCGAGTTGCACGGCTTTTTGCTCATGTTCGAGGACACGCCCGAGTTCATGGCGCGCTACATCGTGCGCGAAGCGCGCACCTACCTCGATTCGCTGCCGCCGCCGTTCTTTCGCGCACTGACCCATTACGCCGCCGATGGCTCGTATTCCTGGCATTGCCCCGGACATTCCGGTGGCGTTGCCTTCCTGAAGTCGCCGGTCGGCCAGATGTTCCACCAGTTCTTTGGCGAAAACATGCTGCGCGCCGATGTCTGTAACGCGGTTGAAGAACTCGGCCAGTTGCTCGACCACACCGGCCCGGTGGCCGCATCCGAGCGCAACGCGGCGCGCATCTTCAACGCCGACCACCTGTTTTTTGTCACCAACGGCACCTCCACCTCGAACAAGATCGTCTGGCACTCCACCGTGGCGCCAGGCGATGTGGTGGTGGTCGATCGCAACTGCCACAAGTCAGTGCTGCACGCCATCATCATGACCGGCGCAATCCCGGTGTTCTTGATGCCGACACGCAACCACTACGGCATCATCGGCCCCATCCCGCGCTCTGAGTTCGAGTGGAAAAACATCCGCAAAAAGATCACCACGCACCCCTTTGCCGACAAAAACGCCAAACCACGGGTATTGACCATCACCCAGAGCACCTATGACGGCATTCTCTACAATGTCGAAGAAATCAAGGAGATGCTCGATGGCAAGATCGACACCCTGCATTTCGACGAGGCCTGGCTGCCGCACGCGGCGTTTCACGACTTTTACGGCGACTATCACGCCATCGGCGCCGACCGGCCGCGGTGCCAGAACTCGATGGTGTTTTCGACGCAATCCACCCACAAGTTGCTGGCCGGGCTTTCACAAGCCTCGCAGATCCTGGTGCAGGATTCGCAGACCCGCAAGCTGGATCAGGACATCTTCAACGAAGCCTTCCTGATGCACACCTCCACCAGCCCGCAGTACGCCATCATCGCCTCCTGCGATGTTGCCGCCGCGATGATGGAAGAGCCGGGCGGTCGCGCCCTGGTGGAAGAATCCATCGCCGAAGCGCTTAACTTCCGCCGCTCCATGCGCAAGGTCGATAGCGAGCTTAACGGCGACTGGTGGTTCCAGGTCTGGGGGCCCAAGGATCTGTCTGAAGAAGGCATCGAAGAACGCGATGCCTGGATGCTCAAGGCCGGCGACAAATGGCATGGTTTTGGCAAGCTCGCCCCCGGCTTCAACCTGCTCGACCCGATCAAGGCCACGGTCATCACCCCCGGTCTGGATGTCGATGGCGACTTCGCCGACTGGGGCATTCCTGCCGCCATCCTCACCAAATACCTGGCCGAACACGGCGTCATCGTCGAAAAGTGCGGTTTGTATTCATTCTTCATCATGTTCACCATCGGCATCACCAAAGGCCGCTGGAACACCATGGTCACCGAGCTGCAGCAGTTCAAGGACGATTACGACAAGAACCTGCCGCTGTGGCGCATCATGCCCGAGTTCGTCGCCAAGCATCCGCGCTACGAGCGCATTGGCTTGCAGGATCTGTGTCAGCAGATTCACGATGTTTACAAGACCAATGATGTCGCGCGCCTGACCACCGAGATGTATCTCTCCGACATGGTGCCGGCCATGCGTCCGGCCGACGCATTCGCCAAGATGGCGCACCGCGAAATCGAGCGCGTCGAAATCGACCAACTCGAAGACCGCATCACCGCCATCCTGCTCACCCCCTACCCGCCCGGCATTCCGCTACTGATCCCCGGCGAACGCTTCAACCGCACCATCGTCCGTTACCTGCAATTCGCCCGCGAGTTCAACGAAAAGTTCCCGGGTTTTGAAACCGATGTGCATGGCCTGGTCAAGAATCACAGCAACGGCACCACCCGCTACTATGTAGATTGCGTAGCCGCGTAACCATGTATGGGGCGGCCCGCTACATCATCCTTGATGATGTCACCCAACTCCCCGGCAAGGCAGCGGATATGATTACCGAAGGCTCACTCGATGAAACCCAGCCAACCCCGTCCCGGCGGAGAGGTGGCGTGTCTCGTGCATGAAGTGAATTAGCCGCGTTTCACCCGCGCCAACCAGCGATCCAACTGCCCCGCGAAGGCCTTGCGGTCGGCCTGACTCAAGGCTGGCGGGCCACCGGTCTGGATGCCGCTGGAGCGCAAGGTATCCATGAAGTCGCGCATCGTCAGTTGCGCGCGGATGGTCTCGTTCGAGAACGCTTCCCCGCGCGGGCTCAATGCCTCGGCGCCGCGTTCCAGCACGGCGGCGGCGAGCGGGATGTCGGCGGTGATGACCAGGTCACCCGGCGCGACCCGCTTGACGATTTCCTCGTCCGCCACATCGAAGCCGTGCGCCACCTGCAAGGCCTTGATCCACGGCGAACGGGGCACTTGCAGCAGACGGTTGGCGACCAGGGTCAACGGAATCTGCGCGCGATCCGCCGCGCGGTAGAGGATGTCCTTCACGACCACCGGGCAGGCGTCGGCATCGACCCAGATCGGCATCAGTGGTGGCGTCCGCCGGAATGGTGGTTCGAACCCGGCGTGCGGCCGCCCATCACCTCGCCGCCCGGTCGCGCCTTGGGCTTGACGCCGGCAGGTTTGGCCGCCGCAGGCTTGCCTTGCCCTGGTTTGCCGCCGCGCGGCTGGCCGCGGCGATGTTCCTGGCTGCGCAACTGGATCGGCTCCGGCCTGGCGTTGGGGTCGGGCTCGAAACCAGGCAGGATCTCTTTGGGAATCTGCCGCTTGATGAGGCGCTCGATGCCGCGCAAAAAATCCAGTTCGTCCACGCACACCAGCGAAACCGCCTCGCCTTCCGCGCCCGCGCGGCCGGTGCGGCCGATGCGGTGAACATAGTCCTCCGGCACATTGGGCAGCTCGTAATTCACCACATGCGGCAATTCGCTGATGTCGATGCCGCGCGCGGCGATATCGGTGGCCACCAGCACCTGCAACTTGCCGCTCTTGAATTCGGAGAGCGCCCGGGTGCGCGCCGCCTGGCTCTTGTTGCCGTGGATCGCCATCGCCGGGATGTCGTCCTTCTCCAGTTGCTCGGCCAGACGGTTCGCGCCGTGCTTGGTGCGGGTGAACACCAGCACCTGGAACCACGCATTTTCCTTGATGAGGTGCGCGAGCACCTGGCGCTTCTTGTCGCGGTCCACCGAATAGACGCGCTGGCTGATCGTGTCGGCGGTCGCATTGCGGCGCGCGACTTCAATCAGCGCCGGTTTGTCGAGCAGACCGTCAGCCAATGCCTTGATCTCGTCGGAGAAGGTGGCGGAGAAAAGCAGGTTCTGCCGCTGCTTCGGCAACAGCGCGAGAACCTTCTTGATGTCGCGGATGAAGCCCATGTCCAGCATGCGGTCGGCCTCGTCCAGCACCAGGATCTGCACGGCGGAAAGGTCCAGGGTGCGCTGATCGACATGGTCGAGCAGACGCCCGGGGGTGGCGACGAGGATATCCAGACGGCGCTTCAGGCGGTCGATCTGCGGGTTGATATTCACCCCGCCGAACATGACCATCGATGCGATCTGGGTGTGCTTGCCGTAGACCCGCACCGACTCTTCCACCTGTGCCGCCAGTTCGCGGGTGGGGACCAGGATCAGCACGCGCGGTCTGCCAGCGGCGGTATTTTTGCCGGGCATGGCCGACAAGCGTTGCAGGATGGGCAGGACGAAGCCCGCGGTCTTGCCGGTGCCGGTCTGCGCCCCGGCCATCAGATCACCGCCGGACAGCACGGCAGGGATCGCCTGGGCCTGGATCGGGGTGGGGGTGGTATAGCCGTGCTCGGTGACGGCGCGAACGATGTTCTCGGCCAGGCCGAGCTCGGAAAACTTCATAAAAACTCCGGAAGAGGCATCGGCCGGTCGCCGCGTAACAGGCGCCAGTCAGGGGCGGATGCAGGCAGGAAATGCGGCCATGAGACTGGCACGAGCGGCGCGCGGCGCGAATGGTAACAGCAGACAGTGCTGTAGCAGCGGCTTTGTCACGACGAATGAACAATTTCGGTTGAATCTGTACACCAAACTCGCGTAGAATGCGCGCCCCTTACCCGCACCCCGTGGGTAAGTCCCTTGCCACACGGCGCCGGGTCGCAGCTTACAACTCAAAGAAGCGACCCAAGGTCGGTGGCCTTTTTGTCCACAAGGAGCACTCATGCGTCATTATGAGATCGTATTTATCGTCCATCCGGACCAGAGCGAACAGGTTCCGGCCATGGTCGAGCGTTACAAGTCCGTCATTGAAGGCCGTAACGGCCACATCCATCGCCTCGAAGACTGGGGCCGTCGTCAGCTGGCATACAGCATCCAGAAGATGCACAAAGCCCACTATGTGCTGATGAACATCGAATGCGACCAGGAAACCCTGGACGAACTGGAGCACGGCTTCCGTTTCAACGACGCCATCCTGCGTCACCTCACCATCAAGCGAGACGAGGCCATCACCACCCCCTCGCCGATGGTCAATTCCGAAAAATTCCGCAACATGCTCGCGCCGGAATCCGCTGCGGCCGAAACCGCTGCCGCCGAGTAAGGGAGAACACAGATGGCTTTCAACAACCGTAACAGCAAGCGCCCGCAGCGCAAGAACACCAACCCCCTGTTCCGTCGCCGTAAGTTCTGCCGCTTCAGCGCCGAAAAGGTCAAGGAAATCGACTACAAGGATGTCGAAGTTCTGAAGGAATACATCACCGACACTGGCAAGCTGATGCCCGCCCGTGTCACCGGCACCAAGGCGCACTACCAGCGCCAGCTCACCACCGCCATCAAACGCGCCCGTTTCCTGGCCCTGATGCCGTACACCGACCTGCACCAGGCCTAATCGGAGTAAAACACCATGAAAATCATTCTGATGGAAAAGGTTGTCAACCTCGGCAACCTGGGCAATGTGGTCACCGTTAAAGATGGCTACGCTCGCAACTTTTTGATCCCGCAAGGTAAAGCCAAACGCGCCACCAGCAAGAATCTGGAAGAGTTCGCCGCCCGCAAGGCCGAAATCGAACAGAAGGCCGCTGAAGCCCTGGCCGCAGCTCAGGCTCGCGCCACCGCACTGGAAGGCTTCGTGCTGAACCTCACCCAGAAGGCCGGCGTCGATGGCCGTCTGTTTGGCTCGGTCACCAATGCCGACATCGCCGACGGCCTCAAGGCCGCCGGTCACGCTGTCGCCAAGGCCGATGTTCGCATGCCCAATGGCCCGCTCAAGACCATCGGCGAGTTCAGTGTCGGCCTGTCGCTGCACACCGATGTTGCACTCGAGATCAGCGTCACCATCCAGCCCGAGTAAGGTCTTTCCGGCCGCGCGCAAAAATGCCCGTCGCTGACGGGCATTTTTGTTGGGTAAAATCCCGCCCCTATGTTTACCGATACTGAAATCGCCAACCTCAGGGTGCCGCCCCACTCGATTGAAGCCGAGCAGTCCGTGCTCGGCGGATTGATGCTCGACAACGCCGCCTGGGAGCGCGTCGCCGACCAGATCAACGAGATCGACTTTTACCGCGCCGACCATCGCGCCATCTGGCAACACATCGCCCGTCTGCTCGACCAGGGCAAACCCGCCGATGTCGTCACCGTCGCCGAGTCGCTGGAAAACGCCGGTCGTCTCGACGACACTGGCGGGTTGGCCTATCTGGCCATGCTGGCCGAAAACACCCCGTCGGCTGCCAACATCCGCCGCTATGCCGAGATCGTGCGCGAGCGCTCGCTGTTGCGGCGTCTGGCCGAGGTTGGCAATGACATTGCCGATTCGGCCTTTCGCCCCGAAGGCCGCTCGGCCAGCGACATCCTCGACGCCGCCGAGTCCAAGGTGTTTGACATCCGCGAGGCCGGCGCCCGCGCCGCATCAGGCTTTCTGCCGCTCAAGCCGCTGTTGGTCGATGCCGTCAACCGCATCGACGAACTCTACAACCGCGACAGCGACAGCGATGTCACCGGCGTACCGACGGGCTTTGTCGACCTTGACAGCAAAACATCGGGCCTGCAACCCGGTGATCTGGTCATCGTCGCCGGTCGCCCGAGTATGGGTAAAACGGCTTTCAGCCTCAATATCGCCGAGCATGTGGCGCTGAACAGCCACCTGCCAGTGGCTGTGTTTTCCATGGAAATGGGCGCCTCGCAACTGGTGATGCGGATGCTGGGCTCGGTGGGCAAACTCGACCAGCACAAGCTGCGTACCGGCAAGATATCGGATGATGACTGGCCGCGCCTGACCCACGCCTTGGGACAACTCGACGAAGCGCCCATCCATATCGACGAAACCCCCGGCCTCACCGTCATGGAGATGCGCGCCCGCGCCCGTCGCCTGGCCCGCACCTGCGGCGGCAAGCTGGGACTGATCGTGGTGGATTACCTGCAACTGATGTCCGGCAGCAGCAACGGCCGCGAAGAAAACCGCGCCACCGAGCTTTCTGAAATCTCCCGCTCGCTCAAGGGCCTGGCCAAAGAGCTGCATGTGCCGCTGATCGCCCTCTCGCAGCTCAACCGTGCGCTGGAAAACCGCCCCAACAAACGCCCGGTAATGTCAGACCTGCGCGAATCCGGCGCCATCGAGCAGGATGCGGATGTGATTTTGTTCATCTACCGCGACGAGGTGTACAACCCCGACAGCCCCGATCGAGGCACTGCCGAGATCATCATCGGCAAACAGCGTAACGGTCCCATCGGCACGGTTCGCTTAACCTTCCTCGGCGAACACACGCGCTTTGAAAATCATGCAATTGACATGTCGATTGCATGATCCAAGCTACAATCCACCGCCCTTGATCAAACACCCAAAACCATCACCCGATTAATGCCTCCCCAGCGATCCATTCCAGCATTTCGTTTACGCCACTTGGCCGTGGCACTGCTATTGGCGCTGCCTGCGGCATCGGCCCTGGCAACTGCGACATCCGCCCCAACAAAGCTGCAAACCATCCAGACACAACCCGGCCACAGCGTCGAGGCGTTGCGGCTGAGTGGGCTCATGGACAACCATCTGGAGGCCGAAGGACAGGTTATCGTGCGCGATCCCTCACAGGAGTTGCAGGCCGAATGGCTGCGTTACGAAAAGCCCAGAGACGAGGTCATCACCCGTGGCCGCACGGTGCTAATCCACCCGGAAGATCGCATCGAGGGCGAAAACCTGCGGCTGAAGCTCTCGGATCGGGTTGGCGAGCTCTCTGCCGTGCGCTTTACCGTGCAGCCCAAACCCGGTGCGCGCGTGCAACTGCCGGCCAACGGCTCTGCCGACAAGGCCTGGTTCGAGGGCCGTGGCCGCTATCGTCTGGAAAAAACCACCTATTCCACCTGCCAGGCGCCCATCGGCGAGCAGGATTGGGTATTAAAAACCAGCGAGCTCAAACTCGACTACAACAGCAGCATCGGCAACGCCCGCAACGCTCGCATCGAATATATGGGCGTGCCGCTGCTGTATAGCCCCTGGCTGCAATTCCAGCTCGACAGCGAACGCAAATCCGGCTTTCTGGCACCCGCCTTTGGCCTCTCGGACACCAACGGTCTGGATGTCAGCCTGCCGTGGTACTGGAACATCGCCCCCAACCGCGATGCCACGCTGGTGCCGCGCCATCTCAGCCGGCGTGGCCTGCAACTGGGCGCGGAATACCGCTATCTGGAAAGAAATCACTCGGGCAAGGTCTGGGCCGACGCATTGCCCTCAGACAGCGTCGCCAAGCGCAACCGCTGGCAGTTGTCGTTGCAACACCGCCAGCAGATCAACCCAGAGCTCTCAGGCAGCATCAACTGGAACCGCGTCTCTGACCCGACCTATTTCATTGATCTCTCCAGTCAGATCAACCAGACCTCGCAAGGCAACCTGCCGCAGCAACTGGGTCTCAACTGGCAACGCGGGCGCTGGAACGCCAGCCTGCGCACCGAGACCTGGCAATTGCTGGAAGGCGGCAGCCCGCTATACAAACGCCAGCCGCAAATCAATGTCAGTGGCAGCGAGCCCCGGTTGTACGGGATGCGTTTCGATGTTGCGGGCGAGATGGTGCGCTTTGAACACCCGCTCGCCAATACGGTCAGCGGCAACCGTATCTGGACCTATCCCAGCCTGTCGCTGCCCTGGAACCGGTCTTACGCTTATCTCACGCCCAAAATCGGCGTGCATCTGACGCGCTATGACCTGGACAACGCCAGCACCACGGGTGCCAGCCGCACCCTGCCCATCGCCAGCCTGGATGCCGGCCTGTTCCTGGAGCGCGACTGGTCGCTGTTCGGTCGCGAGCTCCTGCAAACCCTGGAACCGCGTCTTTACTATGTCAACATCCCACACCGCAACCAAAGTTCGATTCCGCTGTTTGACTCGGGTCTGCAAGACATTTCCATGGCGCAGCTGTTCTCCGAAAACCAGTTTTCCGGGGTCGATCGCATCAATGACGCCAACCAGCTCACCGTCGGCCTAACCAGTCGCTTTCTCGACACCCGCTCGGGCATCGAGCGGCTGAACTTATCCTTCGCCCAACGCTTCTATTTCCGCGACCAAACAGTCAGCCTCAACAGCGGCGATGTGTTGCGCACCGCTGGCAACAGCGATTTGTTGATGCAGCTTTCCGGCCCCATCAGCGACCACCTGCGTCTTTCCGGCGGGATACGCTACAACACCGGCGATGCCGACATCGCGCAAAGCAACATCGGTGCCAGCTATAGATTGGGCGCGGGCAAGGTGATCAACGCCGACTACCGCCATAGCAATCCGCGTTACGGCAGCAATATGCGCACGCTGGACGCATCCTTCCAGTGGCCGCTGATGCCCAAGCTGTATGGCGTGGGCCGGATCAACTATGCCTTTGTCGAGAAGCGCGTCGCCGAAAGCCTGCTCGGATTTGAATACAACCCTGGCTGCTGGTCGCTGCGGAGCGTCATGCAACGACTGGCCACCACCAACACGGCCTCGTCCAATATATTTTTCATCCAGCTCGAGCTGCGCGGCCTGACCCAATTGGGCCCCAACCCGCTCGAGGTTTTGCAACGCAATATCTCCGGATACCGAAAGAGCGATGAGATCCTTCCTTAAAGTCTTCCTCTGTGCCTCTCTATGCCTCTCGTCGGCCCGTGCCGCCGAGCCGCTGGAGATCGATCGCATCGTCGCGGTGGTCAACAATGCCGTGGTCACCGCCTTTGATCTCAACCATCGCGTCCGTCAAGCCGAACGCCAGATCGCGGCCCAGCGCATTGCCCTGCCCCCGCGCCGCGTGCTGGAGCAGCAGATGCTGGAACGGATGATCACCGAGCGCGCCTTGCTGCAATACGCCGCCGACTCGGGCATCAGGATCAGCGCCCAGCAGCTCGACCGTTCGCTGGCGCGGATTGCCGCCGACAACAACATGGATCTGCCGGCCTTCCGTACCGCACTTGCCAAAGAAGGTGAACACTGGAGCGCATTCCGCGAACAGGTGCGCACCGAGATGACCCTGTCACGCATGCGCGAACGCGAGGTCGATGCCAAGGTCAGCGTCTCTGACGCCGAAATCGACCTGTACCTGCAAAATCAGGGCAAGGCCAATGAGCCGCAAGAGGAATATGCGATCAACCACATCCTCGTTGCCGTGCCCGAAGCGGCCAGCCCCGAGGTCATCGCCGAGCGTCGCGCCAAGGCCGAAAAGGCCCTGACCGAACTCCAGGCGGGCCGTGCATTCCTCGCGGTTTCCGCCGCATATTCAGACGCTCCCAACGCCATCGATGGCGGGTCTTTGGGCTGGCGCAAAGCAGGTCAGTTGCCAACGCTGTTTCTGGATGCCATCAAGCCGTTGCAAAAAGGCGCCATCACACCCCTGTTACGCAGCGGCAATGGCTTCCACCTGCTGCAACTGGCCGACCGCCGCAGCCAGGCCTTCATCCTCGAGCAAACCCACGCCCGTCACATCCTGATCAAAACCAACGAGATCGTCACCGATGCCGAAGCCACGCGCCGCCTCAACGACCTGCGCGGCCGCATCCTCAATGGCGCGGCAGATTTTGGCGAACTGGCCAAGCTGCACTCGGATGACCTGTCGGCCAGCAAGGGCGGCGATCTGGGCTGGCTCAACCCCGACGACACCGTGCCAGAGTTCGAGCGCGCCATGAACGCCTTGAAGCCGGGTGAAGTCAGCGAAGCGATTGCCTCGCCCTTCGGTTGGCACCTCATCAGCGTCATCGAGCGCCGCAATCAGGACCTCACGCAAGAGCGCCGGCGTATCGACGCCCGCCGCGCCATCCGCGCCCGCAAAGGCGAAGAGGCCTTCGACGACTTCGTGCGCCAGATCCGCGATTCGGCCTATGTCGAGTTGCGGGGTGAGTAAACCGGACATCAAGCCGCTGGTTTTTACCCCTGGCGAGCCCGCCGGCATCGGCCCCGATCTCGCAATCTGGCTCGCCCACCAGCAAGAGATTCCGGCCCCCGTCGTCCTCTGCGCCAGCCGCGAGCTGCTGGAATCACGCGCCGCCCTGCTGGATCAGCCGTTTTCCGTGCCGGATTATTGCGCCGGCAGTGATGCTCGCGTAAGCCTGCTCGACATCCCGCTCGCAACGCCTGCGCTGCCCGGGATGCTGAACGCCGCCAATGCGGGCTATGTCCTGATCAGCCTGATCCGCGCTGCACAAGGCTGTCTCATGGAAGAGTTTTCAGGTCTGGTCACAGGCCCGGTGCACAAAGGCATCATCAACGACGCCGGCATTCCGTTTACTGGACATACCGAGTTTCTGGCCGACCTCGCTGATGTCCCACAGGTCGTGATGATGCTGGCTGGAAAGATGTACGATAGCCAGCATTGGCTGCGCGTGGCGCTGGCCACCACGCACCTGCCACTCTCTGCCGTCGCTGATGCCATTACCCCCTATCGCCTGGAACACACCCTGCGCATCCTCGATCTTGCCCTGCGTCAGGATTTCGGCCTGACCACGCCGCGCATTCTGGTGACCGGGCTCAACCCGCACGCGGGGGAAGACGGGCATCTGGGCCGCGAGGAGATCGAAATCATCACCCCGCTGCTGGAACAACTGCGCAGCGAAGGGCTCAACCTGATCGGCCCCCTGCCCGCCGACACCTTGTTCCAGCCCAAATATCTGGATCAAGCCGACGCGGTGCTGGCCATGTATCACGACCAAGGCCTGCCGGTACTAAAGCACGCCACCTTTGGTCGTGGCGTCAACATCACCCTGGGGCTGCCTTTTATCCGCACCTCGGTCGATCACGGCACAGCGCTCGACCTCGCCGGCAAAGGCGTCGCCCATCCCGGTAGCCTGCAAGCGGCGCTGGAGGCTGCCGCCGAGATGGCTGCGACACGCACATGACCATCGCCCCGGAACCCCACCGCGCCCGCAAACGCTTCGGCCAAAACTTTTTGCACGATCCTGGCGTCATCCATCGCATCGTCGCCGCCATCCGGCCGCAAGCAGGCGATGTCATGGTCGAGATCGGCCCGGGCCTTGCGGCGTTGACCCGGCCACTGCTGGATGCCCTGCCGCATCTCGATGTCGTCGAACTGGACCGTGACCTTGCCGCACGCTTGCGCGCCGAATTTCTGCCCGAGCGGCTGACCGTGCATGAGTGCGATGCCCTCAAGTTTGACTTCGGTGCGCTGGGATCGGATCTGCGGGTGGTCGGAAATCTGCCCTACAACATCTCCTCGCCGCTGTTGTTTTACCTGGCCGAGTTTGCCGGGCAGATCCGCGACATGCATTTCATGCTGCAAAAAGAGGTGGTCTGGCGCATGGCCGCCGCCCCCGACACGCCCGATTACGGCCGCCTGTCGGTGATGTTGCAGGCGCGCTTTCGCGTCGAAAAACTGTTCATCGTCCCGCCCGGCGCATTCAACCCCGCGCCCAAGGTCGATTCGGCTATCGTGCGCCTGACCCCTTTAGCGACCGAACAAATCGCCTGGGACAATCAAACGCGCTTTGCCAGCGTCGTCACCCAAGCCTTCTCGCAACGGCGCAAAACCCTGCGCAACACGCTCAAAGGCCTGATCGACGCGGTGGCCATGCAGGCGATCGGCATCGACCCCGGCCGCCGCGCCGAAACCCTGTCGGTGGCAGAGTTTGCGGCGCTGGCCAGGCTCTAGCCCCCTAGGCTCTCAGCTCCAACGCTTCCCAGTACGCCAGCTTGGACTCGATCTCGGCCTCGATGGCTGCCAGGCGCGCCTGTTTTTCCTGTACCGCTGCCGGATCGTTGCGATACAGCGCCGGGTCTTGCAGCTCGACATGCAGGGCATCCTGCTCGGCCTCCAGCGCCGCGATGGCGTCGGGCAGCTCGGCCAGTTCCTTCTTTTCCTTGAAACTCAGCTTGTCAGTCGCAGGCTTTTGCACCGGGGCAGCCGCCTTGGCGGGCTGATCCGGCTTCGCGGCTGCGGCAGGCGGGGCTTGTTGGGCTTGCTGTACCTGCCAGTCGCACCAATCGCTATAGCCGCCAACACATTCGCGCACGCGACCCTCGCCCTCGAAGGCCAGCACCGAGGTCACCAGATTATCGAGAAAGGCGCGGTCGTGACTGACCAGAAACACCGTTCCGGGATAGTCCAGCAACAACGATTCCAACAGCTCCAATGTGTCGATATCGAGATCGTTGGTCGGCTCGTCCAGCACCAGGATGTTGGCCGGCCGGGCAAACAGACGCGCCAGCAGCAAGCGGTTGCGCTCGCCGCCCGACAAGGTTTTGACCGGCGCACGGGCGCGTTCCGGCGGAAACAAAAACTCTTCGAGATAACCGATTACATGACGGCGCTGCCCGGCAATCTCGATGAAATCGCTGCCGGGACTGATGGTGTCGATCAGCGTCGCGCCCTCATTCAGAACGGTGCGGAACTGGTCGAAATAGGCCACTTCCTGTTTGGTGCCGTGGCGAATGCGTCCAGCCGTCGGCGCCAGCTCGCCGAGAATCAACTTGAGCAAGGTGGTTTTACCCGCGCCATTGGGGCCGATCAGGCCTATGCGGTCGCCGCGCTTGATGGTGGCCGAAAGCCCGCGGATCAAGGGTTTTTGATCGGGCCAGGCGAAATCGACCCCTTCCATCTCGGCAATCAGCTTGCCCGATGCACTGCCCGCGTCGAGGTTGAATCGCACCTGCCCGGCCACCGCACGGCGCTCGGCGCGCTCGCTGCGCAACGCCTCCAGCCGCCGTACTCGGCCTTCGTTGCGGGTCCGGCGCGCCTCGATGCCTTTGCGGATCCACACCTCTTCCTGCTTCCAGAACTTGTCAAAGCGGGCGTTATGCACCGCCTCGACCTCCAGCCGCGCCGCGCGCCGCTCTTGCCATGCGCTGAAATTGCCGGGGTAGGTGTACAAGTGACCACGATCCAGCTCGACGATATGGGTGCAAACGCGGTCCAGAAAGCGGCGGTCGTGGGTGACAAACAGGATCGCCGCAGGCAACCCGCACAGCAACGATTCCAGCCAGTCGATCATGGCCAGATCGAGATGGTTCGTGGGCTCGTCAAGCAGCAAAATCTCGGGTTCAGAAACCAGGGCCCGGGCCAGCGCCACACGCTTTTTCCAGCCGCCGGAGAGATCAGCCACCGGCGTTTCGGCAGCCAGCCCCAGGTGCGACAGCGTGGTCGCAATCAGCGAATCGAAGCGCCAGCCATTGCGGGCCTCGATCTCGGTCTGCAAATGGTGCAAGGATTCCAGCGCCGCATCATCACCCGCCTCAACCGCGTGCAGGGCGGCGTGATAGTCGTTCAGCAATTGCCGCAGATCGCCCAGCCCTGCGGCCACGGCGGCAAAAACCGTATCGCCCTCGGCAAAAACCGGCTCCTGCGGCACCCGCGCCAGCCGCGCGGTGGGCGAGCGCCAAAGGCTGCCTTCATCCAGCACCACCTCGCCCGCAAGTACCTTCAGCAACGAAGACTTGCCCGCCCCATTGCGACCGATCAGCCCGGCGCGCTGCCCCGGCTCCAGCACCAGGTCCGCGCCATCGAGCAAGGGATGATGCCCAAAGGCAAGCTGGGCGTTTTTGAGTTGCAGGATCACCGCAGACGCATGCTGATGGCGCCCTGACCGGGCAACAGCGTGGTTTGAAGCGCCGCGTCAACCCGGTAGGCTCCGTCGGGCAAGGCCGTCAGGCCACGGACGGTTGCCGCCATCGGCTTGCCATCGACATCGACCGTCAATCTATCCCCCCAGTGGATGCGTGCGGCTTGCCCGGCGCTCACGGTGGCCCGGGCGATGCGTTCATCGGCACGGGCGATGACCAGCAACACCGGCGGCTGGCAATTAGCGGGGGCCGCCATGCCCGGCTCGGCGCGGCGTTCCAGCACGCGGGCGGCAAAGGGTGCGCGGATCTCGGTTTCGGACAACTGCCGGTTGGCCGCCGCCAGACGCGCCTCGGCCCCGGCCAGCGCCTGCGTCACACGGGCGTGACGCAGGCGCGCGGCATCAAACTCGGTGGTGGACGACACGGTGCGGGCATACAACTCTTTGGCGCGATTGAAGTCGGCCTCGGCATCCTGCGATTCAACCGCCAGCCGGTCGCGCTCGGCCTGCGCCTCTTGGCTGCGCGCCTGATACAGCGCCGGATTCAGGCGTAGCAACAAGGCGCCGGCCGCTACGGTTTGGCCGGCCTCTACCCAAACGGACTCGACCACGCCCGACACGCTCGGCGCCAGCTCGACGCGCTGCGACCAGGTCAGGCTGGCTGGCAAGCCCCCCTCAACATCGCCTGCCCAAACCGGGGCAGAAAGCACAGACAGGGTCGCGAGGATGCACAACTTTTTCATTTTCCGAGATCCTTTACTTGCTGCACGGTTTCCAGCGGTACGCCCAACAGGGTGTCGAGCCGTGCAAAGGCCAGTGCCAGTCGATACTCGACGCTGCGCTCGGCGAGCTTGGCGCGCTGGGTGTCGGCCATGGCGTTGCCCAGGTTGGTTTTCAATTCCATCTCATACTCGGCCCGCGCCCGTTCCAGCGCCCAGTCGCGCTGGGTGATGTCGATGCGGGCACGGTTGCGCTCGACCTCGCGCAAAAACTGAATCTCCTGCCACAGTTCGTACAAGGTCTGGCGCAAGGCGTCATCGGACTGGGCCAGTTCGGCCTCGATACGCTGCACCCGCGCCAAGGCGCGACGCGACTCGGCATCCAGCCGGCTGCCGGTTTGCAGCGGCCAGGTCAGGCTGACGCCTCCGCTGACCGTGTCACGGGTGCTGGTGTCGCGGCTGTACTGGCTAAGCGCGGCTTCAAGGTCCAGACGCGGCTGGTCTGTCAGGCGCACGGCGCGGCTGCGTTCGCGTGCTGCATCCAGTTGCAAACGCAAGGCAGCAAGCCGCGGATTGTGTCGTTTCAGGGCAGCCAGCAAGGCTTCGAACCCCGGCAAGGCGCGGTCATTGCCGGTTAACCGGGGCTCGGCCAGTTCAGCCGCCAGTTCGCCCGGACGCCCCATGGCCAGGGCCAAAGCAGAACGCCGGTCACGCGCACGACGCTCGGCGTCCATGCGCCGCACACGCCATTCCTGAAAACGCGCTTCCAATTCCAGCAAGGCCGGCTGCGACAACTCGCCCAAAGCCTGACGATCCTTGCCATTGTCCCAACGCACATAGGCTACCGCCATATATTCGTTGGTCATGGCGTATTCCATATCCGTCAGCAGCACATCGAAAAAGCGGTTCATCAGCTCGACACGACGCCGGGCGCGCACTTCAAGTAGCTGTTGCTGGGCCGCTGCGCTGTCTTTGCGGCCTGCGGCCACACCAGCCTCGAAGCGTCCCCCGTCCCACAGCGGTCGACGCAGGTTGAGCCGGGCCGCGTGGTCAGCCTTCCAGCCTTGACTGGCAGGGTTGTCCCCTGCCCGCAAGGCCAGATCCAGGCTGAGATTGAAGTCCCGCTGACTCTCGGCCCATAAGCGCTCGGCATCCAGCGCCTGCGCGTCGGCCTGCGCCAGGCGCAGTTCCGGGTGCGGCGCATCGGCGGTGGCCAGTGTCTCTTCCAGGGTCAGGGGTGCGGCCCAGACCTGCGACGCCAGTGCCATCAAAAGCAGAAATCGCTTCATCGGGCCTGCCGCTTGTACACCGCGAAAGGCATCTCGCGATATTTGCCTTCAACCACATAACGGCCCAGCAACATAAACTCGGCGACATCCTTGGTGGCCCCGGTGTAACGCGCCACTGTCTGACCCGCGCCATCGTAGAACACGAACACTGGCGTGGCACGCGCGCGTTGCTCTAGAGCAAAGAGCTTTTCGGTAGTCTGCCTGCCCTGGAAGTCGACCAGCGCCGTATCGCCCTTGACATCGATCGGGAAGCTGACGAAGTGCTTGCGATAAAAATCCTGCACCTCGGACTGATTGAGCACCGTATTTTTCATGCGGAGGCAAAACGGGCAATCGTCGTATTCGAACATCAACAAAATGCCTGCCTTGCCCTCCTGCCGCGCCGCTTGCAGGTCGCTTTGCAGATCACCCATCTTGGGGTCAAAGAAATGGCCATAAGGATCGCGCACCTCGGCATGAGCCGGCAGCACCAGCATGAACAGCCCCACCCATAACCCCAAGACCCGCATCGATATCACACCCACCTAATGCTCCCCTTTGGCATGGCCTTCGGACGCATGGGTCAGATACAGCGACAAGCCGATCAGCGCCAGCGAGCCTGCCAGATACAGCAAATCCAGCGTCGACTCGATCTTGAGCTTAAGCCCCATCTCGAAGATGGTGACGATGATGATCATGACGATGACCTTGGCCAGCCGCTGTTTGAGATCGTCCAGGGACTCGATCACCAGGATCTTGCTCGACGATTTGCTACCCTTGGCCTCATCGATATCGCTGATAAACAGCTCATACAGACCCAGGGAAAAGATCAGCATGACGGTGCCCAGCAGATAGCCGTCCACCACCTCGACCACATGCGTGATGGTTTCGTCATGCAACCCTCTGCGTACGGCAGCATCCAGAAGCGGATCCGCATAATGGGTGATGTGCACGACCATATAAAAAACATCGACCGTAGCCATGAAAAAGATCGTCATCGCCGCCACCATGCTCGCCACCACGGCGAACAGGATCACGAAACGCCCTCGCCACAGGGCGCCTTCAAAAATCCTCTCGATCCAATCCATCATCTTCATCTCCTCTAAATTTTTTAATATTACAGGCGCGCGGTCTGCATCAACGGCGTGGCCCTCTCGCCCGAGCCGTCCGGATTAAACCAGGCCAGCTTTTCGTGCAGGTTGACCACGCTGCCGATGATGATCAGCGTCGGCGGCTTCAATTCAGCCTCGGCCACGCGCTGCGGCATGTCAGCCAGCGTGCCGATCACCACCTTCTGGTTGAGCGTCGTGCCTTGTTGCACCACGGCGATCGGCCAATCACCGGGCAAGCCATGTGCCATCATCTCGCGGCAGATGTAATCTAGGCCCTTGAGGCCCATGTAGATCACCACAGTCTGCGCACGGCGCGCCAGCATGTCCCAGTCAAGATCCATGCTGTTGTCCTTCAGATGCCCGGTCACCAGCACCAGCGCCTGAGAGTGTTCGCGGTGGGTCAGCGGAATGCCGGCGTAAGAAGCCACCCCTGCCGCCGCAGTAACGGCGGGCACCACCTGGAACGGCACATGATGCGCACGCAGGGTTTCGATCTCCTCGCCGCCGCGACCAAAGATGAACGGGTCGCCGCCCTTCAGGCGCAACACCCGCTTGCCCTGCAACGCCAGTCGCGCCAGCAGCAGATTGATCTCATCCTGCGGCACGGCATGGTTGTCGCGCTCCTTGCCGACATAGATGTACTCGGCATCGCGTCGGCACATGTCGAGAATGGCGGGCGCCACCAAACGGTCGTACACCACCACATCGGATTGCTGCATCAATCGCAGCGCACGGAAGGTCAATAGATCAGGGTTGCCAGGCCCAGCGCCGACCAGATACACCTCGCCATTTGAAGCTTGCTGATCGACCTGTTGCAGACGGGTTTCCAGCATTGCACAGGCCTCGGCTTCGCGCCCGGAAAACACCAACTCGGTCACGGGCGACAAAAAGCTGTCCTCCCAAAACTTGCGCCGCTTGTCGCCACTGGAAATCACCTGCCGCACCCGCTCACGGAAACGCCCCGCCAGCTCTGCCAGACGCCCGTATGCCGCCGGAATCAGGCTTTCCAGACGCGCGCGCAGCAATCGCGCCAGCACCGGCGCATCACCGCCGCTGCTGACCGCAACGACGATGGGCGAGCGATCGATGATCGACGGCAGGATAAAGCTGCAATGCTCGGGACGATCTGGCACATTGACCGGGAGGTGGCGCTCATGCGCCAGTCGTGCGATTTCAGCATCAAGATCGTGTTCGCCGCTAGCGGCAAACACCAGATCCACACCGTCCAGATAGTGCGGTGCAAAGCGCTCCAGGATGTGGGTCACCCGGCCGTCAGCCGACAGCGCATGCCAGGCCGGCGCCAGCATCTCAGGGCATACCACACGCACCTGCGCACCGGCAGAAAGCGCCAGCGCGGCCTTGCGCGAGGCCAGATCATTGCCGCCCACCACCAGCACGGTGCGCCCAGCAAGATCAACAAATAGCGGCAGATGTTTCATGGTCAGACAATATCAAGCGAATCAGGAGCAACCACCACCGCCGCAGCCACCACAGCCGCCACCGCTGCCACAGCCGCCACCGCCACCGGCGCGCATGAACACAAAGCCTTGCTGCTCGGGGCTGATGTCTTCGAAATCGATGGTCATGTCGTTAAGCAGCGGCGCGCTCTGCGGTGAAACCAGAATCTTCACGCCAAAGGCGTCGATCACGATGTCGCTGTCGGCGGGGTCGTCAAAGCCCATGCCAAATTCCATCATCCCGGCGTTGTTGAGTTGGGCCGCAATGCGCAGCCCCATGTCGCCGGCGTTACCGGACATGGCGGCAGCGCGCACCTGTTCGGCGGCTTTTTCAGTCAGAGTCAACATCAGTTTTCCTTTCGTTCCTTGTAAGCGGCCACTTGAGCCAGAAATGGGGCAATCCAGCCCCGGTCGCCACTGCCGCGGCGGTGACAATACGATGCCAGCAGATTGCCGACAACAAAACCATCGCGCTGCGCCGCAATGCCATGACCGCGCACCACGGCATAGGCCGCAGACCAGTCATCCGGCAGGCCGGTCAGCGCCGAATAATGAAACTCGTGCGCGGGGATCTCCATGCCTGCCGGTGCCAGCGGCGATGCGCCATTACCCCGCAGCAACGCATAGCCCCGCCCCACCGGCCGTTCACTCATGCGCGCCACACCGGGGATGGCGCCCACCATCGCCGCATCGACATCCTGCCAAACAATGCCCCGGGTCAGATACATCAGACCGCCGCATTCGGCATACACCGGCAATCCGGCGGCAATGGCGGTGCGTATCCCCTCGCGCAGCGCAACATTGGCGGACAGCTCGCGCAAGAAGGACTCAGGAAACCCCCCGCCCAAAATCAGGCCATCCAACGGCGGCAAACGAGCATCATGCAAGCAATCGATCTCAACCAGACGGACACCGGCAGCGCGCAGGTTGTCGATGTCTTCTTGGTAGTAAAAACCAAATGCACGATCGCGGGCAATGCCTATCGTCAAATCCAAACGCGGGCGGAAAGGCAGAGGCTCCACCGCCTCCGACACCGCCTTGACCGTTAATTGCAGCAAGGCATCCAGATCGACATGACGCGCCACGACATTGGCAATGGCGTCGATCCGCGCATCGGCCTCGGCGTGTTCGTTGCCGGGAATCAAGCCCAAATGCCGTTCAGCAATGAACAAGGCCGCATCGCGCGGGACTGCACCCAATACGGGCACCTGAGTGTAGCGATCGAGCACGGCACGCAGTTTTTGTTCATGACGCGGCCCGGCCACCTTGTTGAGGATCACACCGGCAATCTTGACCTCGTGATCGAAGGCCTGATAGCCCAGCACCAAAGGCGCTACCCCACGGGTAATGCCAGAGGCATCGATCACCAGCACGACAGGCAAACCCAGTCGCTTGGCCAGCGCCGCATTACTATCGCTGCCGGCCACATCCATGCCGTCATACAGCCCCTTGTTGCCTTCCACCAGCACCACGGCAGACTGCGCTGCATGGCGTGCGTAAAGGTGGTCAATTTCGTCACATTGCATCATGTGGAAATCGAGGTTGTAGCAGGGCTTATGGCAGGCGCGGGAGTGCCAGATCGGGTCGATGTAATCCGGCCCTTTTTTGAATGGCTGCACCTCCAGGCCACGCCGCGTCAGCGCGCGCCCCAATCCCAGACCGATCGTGGTTTTGCCAGAGGATTTGTGCGCGGCAGAAAGATAGAAGGCCAATGCAGTACGCATGAGATTATTTTACGCCAGAAACGATAAAGCCGACCAATTTAGTCGGCTTTATCTTGAGGCCATCAGGGCCGCAAATCAGTGTTCCTTGCCTTCGAGATCCTTGAAGTCATCTTCAGGCATGAAATTGAACGCCCGCACCATCGCCGTGGTGACGACGAAGGTAAAGGCCATACCCCCCATGCCCAGCAACATCTCCCAACCCGACGGGCTGTAGGCGTGAACCTGGCCATCAAAGAAACTGCTGGCCTCGGCGTAGCCGGGGAAAAGATCCAGCGGGAAGGCCTGGCCGCCCACGATGGTGACATACATCTGGGCATGGCCGCCGATGATCACCAGCAGCGCCGCCAGCGTCACCGCCAGCATCGACTTGGCCGAATCCGGATGGAACAGGATCAACAGCGGCAGCACCCCGCCCAGAAACACCTGCCCCCCCCAGAACAGCAGCGGATAGATGCCTCCTTCAAGCAACAGGAAGCGTTCAAAATCCCACTGCTTGGCGAAGTATAGATTGGTCAGATGCAACACTGCGGTGAAGTACAACGAGGCACCCACAAAGATGGCCAGCAGGTGCTTGATGCGACGCAGCACAGCCTCGTCGAGGGTGCGATGGTTCCACCAGTACATCACCGACTGCACCACGCAGAAGATGGCAAGACCATAGGCAAACGAGTAGATGACGAACATCGGTGCATACAGCGCAGAGTTATAGCCGGCACGCGCCACCAGGAAGCCAAAGATGGAACCCGTCGCCGTGGTCAACGCCAAGCGCCAGAAGAAAGCCATAAAGCCCACCGGACGCGAATACGGCTTCAGCTTCTTGTCCATCAGGGCGACCAGATACAGGCCAACGATGGCAAAAAAGCCGTTGTAGAAGATCATGTTGAGCGCAAAGATCGACTTGAAGTTGTAATGCGTCATGGCCACGATCAAGCGATCGGGACGCCCCAGGTCGAGCACCAGCACTGCCAGGCCACCAGCCAGCACCGCCAGTGCCAACGCGCCGGACAATGGCGCGCGCGCCTTGTATATCTTGCGACCAAAGACCGAGCCGATGGAGGCCACATTAAGCACCCCCGAGGCCGCAACGATGAGGAACACCGCAAATACATGCGGCAACCCCCAGACGATCTGGTTATTCATCCCGGTCAACACATGGCCGTGATGCTCCAGCGTAAAGAATGCGTACAGGGTGCCCATGAACACCAGGCCGCCCAGTGCCAGCAGCAACCAGAACTGGCGGCTGCGGCATTTCTCCTGAATGAAGCAGACTTCGGTTGTCATCTCGCAATTCCTTTTCAAATGCCCTGATAGCGCACAGCCGTATGCAAGCCCAGATCGGCACGGATCTCGGTACTGGCATGGGCCTTCATGGCCTGGGATACGGCGCTGGCCGGATCGTTGAGATCGCCAAACACCATGGCCTGATGACCGCTCTTCTGGCAGGCATCGACACAGGCGGGCGACTCGTCGCGATCGACGCGCTGCACGCAGAAGGTGCAGGCTTCGACACAGCCCTTGCCACGCGGCACCTCGGGGTTTTGATCATGCAGCGGTTCGTGCACGAAAGAACGGGCCTTGTACGGGCAGGCCATCATGCAATAACGGCAGCCGATACAGATATGGCGATCGACCAGCACAATGCCGTCGGCGCGCCGCATCGAAGCACCGGTCGGGCAAACATCCACACAAGGCGGGTTTTCGCAATGCTGGCACATCACCGGCAATTCATGCTGGGCGCCGGTTTGCAGATTTTCGATCTCGACCTTGCGAATCCACTGCGAATCCTGCGGGCCGGTTTTGCCAGACAGCCCGTTCTCGGTATTGCACGCCGAAACACACTCACGGCAACCATCGCCACATTTGGTGGTGTCGATCAGCATCCCGTAGCGGCGTTTGTCGGACGCAGCCTCTTCAGGAGCGCGCCCCTGTGCAATCCCGTAGAAAAGCACGCCGGGCGCCAGACTAACGCCAGCCACCACAGCACCGGTCTTGGCACTGGTTTTCAGAAAATCGCGACGGTCGCTCATGGCGCCACTCCTTCCTTCAAGGCCTTCTTGCCAGGCTTGGTGGCATGGCAATCCCAGCAATCCAGATGCACGGCGGTATAGGCATGGCAGGACACGCAAAAGTCCTCCTTGCTGGCCGCCACGCTACCGGTTTTGGCGCTGGCATGGCACTCCACACAGCCTTTGAGGCTGTGCTTGGTCGTGCGAACACCCTGGCGCAGCGCCTCGTTGCGATGGTGCTTTAGCAGCTCCATATGGTTACGCCGCATGAAGTCGGTAGGCTCCACACACCGTTCGCCCTTGGGTTTGGCATGCACATCATACTCATGCGCCATCGCCAACGGCGTAGCTGCCCCGGCAACGACCAGCGTCGCCAGCAACATCCACAGCTTTGCAAACATCCGGGCAGTCATGCCTACTCCTTCGACGGTGAGTTGATTAGTCGCCCATGCCCATCTGGATATAGCCGGTCGGGCAGACATCGGCGCAAATATGGCAGCCGATGCACTTGCTGTAATCGGTATCCACATAGCGGCCAGTGGTGGGACCATCTTTCTTCTTGACCTTGAATACGGCGGTCTGCGGGCAGTAGATGACGCAGTTGTCGCACTCGAAGCACAGGCCGCAAGACATGCAGCGCTTGGCCTCGTTCACAGTCTGCTGCTCGTTGAGAGCGTGCAAACGGTCATCGAAGTTGCCCAGTGCAGAATCAATATTCAGCACCGTCACATCGCGCTTGTGACGCGGTGTGTTCATGAAGTGGCCCAGGAACAGCTGGGTGGACGGAATGACATAACGGCCGGAACGGTCATCGAAGTTATGCAGGGTGTCCTTCCAAGTGGCGGTACCCCACTCTTGACCATGGTGCTCGTTGTAGTTGTGACCGGTTTCAACCCACTTGCGGATCATGTCCCAGTGCGCCACATCGACCTTGGGACGCTTTTCCAGCTCTTCGCCCTTGAGGTAGGCGTCGATGCCTTCGGCACAGATACGGGCGTGGCCGATGGCGGTGGTCAAGAGGTGCGGACGGATCACATCGCCGGCGACAAACACATTGGCCTTGCCGGGGAAGCGATAGTTCTTGTCGGTCTTCATCAGGCCGTTGTTGTTGTTGAACGACTCCAGACCGGTGAAATCGACCGCCTGACCGATCGCGGAAACGATCAGCGAGCCGCTGATGTCGCGCTCGGTGCCTTCCTTGATCTTCATGTCCTTGCCGACCATCTCGTACTCGGCCACACGCAGGGCGATCGCACGACCGCTGGCGTCCTTGACCACACCGACGGGGGTGACACCGCCGACGATTTCGATGCCTTCGGCCTGAGCCTGCTCGATTTCGTGCTTGTTGGCAGCCATCTTGTCAACCGTAGCGCGGGAAATCAGCACCACCTCGACGCCCTGGCGTGCGGCAATCTCGGCCACATCGTGGGCGGTTTGGCCGGCCAGCACATGCTCGGGCATGTCCTTCTCGGACGCATTGGTGACCTTGCCCAGACGCCGAGCCACAGTGGCCACATCGATGGAGGTGTCGCCACCGCCGATAACCACGACCTTGTCGCCCACATGTTGCAGACGGCCTTCGTTGAAGGCACGCAGGAAGGCCATGGCGGTCACGCAGTTGGGGGCGTCAGCGCCGTCCACCGGCAGGGCACGGCCCGCCTGGGCACCCAGACCAAACAGAATGGCGTCAAAGTTGTTCTCGATCTCCTCCATCGACACATCGGTGCCGACGCGGCAGTTCATGCGGGTTTCGACGCCCATATCGAGAATGCGCTTGATCTCGCCATCGAGCACCTCACGCGGGGTACGGAAGCCGGGGATGCCGTAGCGCATCATGCCGCCGAGTTCGGCGTGGTCATCAAAAATGGTGCAGCCGTGACCCATCTTGCGCAGCTGGTAGGCCGCAGCCAGACCGGCGGGACCGCCGCCGATGATGGCGACCTTCTTGCCAGATTCGGTCTCGGGCTTGGCAAAGGCCATGCCATTTTCAATCGCCCAGTTGCCGAGGAAGTGCTCAACCGAGTTGATGCCGACATTCTCTTCAACCTGGTTGCGGTTACAACCGGACTCGCACGGTGCCGGGCAGACGCGGCCCATCACGGCGGGGAAGGGGTTGGCGGTGGTCAGGCGACGCCATGCGTATTCCTGCCAGCTCATGCCGTTGGTCGGCTTTTCGATGCCGCGCACGATGTTGAGGTAAGAACGGATGTCCTCACCCGCCGGGCACGAACCCTGGCAGGGCGGCGCGGACAGTATGTATTCGGGGCACTTGTGCGACCAGCTGGCCTGGAAAATGATTTCCTGGCTAGAACGGTAATCCGACTCAGTCTGGCCATCCTTGTAACGACGCCATGCTTGGCCTTCAGTCTTCTTCACATCTTTGGAAGTCACCGACATCTTGTACTCCTGTTGCAAAACTTTTAAATTTAAACACTCTCAAACACACTGTCTGACCAGGATCCTGCCCGGCAGCCGCGTGCATCGGAAAAATTACGCTCTAAAAAATCAACCCAGCTTGATCGCCGTGCCCACCAGTTGGTGCACCCCGCCGACCATGCTCATATCAAACCCGTAGTAAGGCAGAACCTTGGTGAACTGCGCCTTGCAGATGGCACAGATGGTCGCCATGAAGTTGACCTGCTGCTCCTGCACCACATTGTTGAGCGCATTCATCCGCGGCAAGGCACCCTTGACGCGCGCTTCCATCAAGTCGTCGGTCAACATGCCGCCACCGCCGCCACAGCAGAAGGTGGTTTCGAACACGGTTTCTTGCGCCATGTCGTGGAAGTTGTTGGCCACCGCGCGAATGATGTTGCGCGGGATGATGAACTGTCCGCCCGACATGTTGCCCATGCGCGAACCCCGCGCCACATTGCACGAATCGTGATAGGTGATGATGCGGTGGTCGTTGGCTTCCTTGTCGAACTTCAATGCACCGTTCTGGATGTGATCCCAGGTGAATTCGCAGATATGCGCCGGCTGCGGATAACGGTTATCGAGTTGCTTTTGCAGCATCTGCGAGAACTTGTCGTGACCGCCGTAGCCCACGCCGTTGAGCGTGTTCCAGAAGGCGTATGCCACACGCCAGGCGTGACCGCATTCGCCCACGACGATGCGCTTAACGCCCAGGTCCAGCGCGGCATCACGAATCCGCATGGCCACCTTGCGCATGGTTTCGTAGTTGCCGTTGAACAGGCCGAAGTTACCTGCCTCGGAGGCATGCGAGGACAGCGTCCAGGAAATGCCCAGTGCATGGAACACCTTGGCATAGCCGATCAGCGATTCAACATGCGGCTCGGAGAAGAAGTCTGCCGACGGGGTCACCAAAAGTACTTCGGCGCCCTGTACATCGATGGGGAACTTGACCGCGACACCGGTGTCATCCAGCAAATCCTCTTCCAGACCACTGAGGGTATCCTCCAGCGCCGGGCCGGGCAGGCCGAGGTTGTTACCGATCTTCTGCACCTTGCCGAGGATCTCGTTGGAATATTTCTGACCGATGCCCACGGTGTTGAGGATCTCGCGACCGGCCATGGTGACTTCGGCGGTGTCGATGCCATACGGGCAGAACACCGAGCAGCGACGGCACTCGGAGCACTGGTGGTAATAGTTGTACCACTGCCAGAGGGTGTCCTCGGTCAGATCCTCGGCGCCCACCAGCCACGGGGCCACCTTGCCCGGCAGGGTGAAATAGCGGCGATAGACCTTGCGCATCAACTCCTGACGCGCCACCGGCATGTTGTTGGGGTCTGCCGTACCCAGGAAATAATGGCACTTGTCGGTACAGGCACCGCAATGCACACAGGCGTCCATGAACACGCGCAGCGAACGGTATTTACCCAACAAATCGCCCATGCGACCCAGGGCCTTGTCCTTCCAGTCCTCGGGCAACTGCCACGGATAGCCCATGAACTTTTGCACGGGCTCCGTGCCAACGATGGATTTCAGATGGCCCATCGAGCCAGGATTGATCTTGGGAACCGCGGTTTCGTGCGTCAGTTCCGGTACATCAAATTTGGGCGCAGCCACATTCGCTCCTTGCTACAAACTCGGGTTAATCCTGATCCAGAGCCGCAGCCCAGGGCGCCAGATGGCGGCGCTCACGCGGGTTGTCGACCTGGTTGCGGGTCGGGCTAAAGAAGATTCCCGGCGCATGCAACAGCTTGCTGAACGGGAAGATGATCATCAACAAGGCCACCAGCAACAGGTGGATACGGATGAGCGGGTCCGCCGGCAGCGATTTGACCTCAAAGGCCATCAAGCCCATGAAGAATGATTTCAACGCCACCACATCGGTATGCACCGCAAAGGTTGTTGCCATGCCGGTCACGCCGATGCCCACCAACAGCGCCAGCATCAGATGGTCGGAAGGCGTAGAGATGTAGCGCACCCGATCCACCACAAAGCGGCGCGCCCACAGACCCAGAAGACCGACCACCATGGCAAAGCTTGCGTATTTACCAAAGGGCTGGATAAAGGTCAGGATAAAGCCCGGTTCCTCGACGAAATAACGCACATGCCGCACCAGAACCAGAGCCATGCCCATGTGGAATATCCAGCCGAAGATCCAGATCCATTTGTTCGACTTGAACAGTGACTCAAAAAACACCACCTCGCGGGTCATCCGTATCACCACACCCGACCGAGTCATCGGCGCGGGCGTCGTGGGGATATTGAGCGGTGCCGGGGTACGGCTGTATTCGTAGATACGCCAAGCCAGACCGGCAACCAGCACGAGCGTAGCGAAATAGAACAACGCGGCAATAATGACTGACATTTTCTTGGTCTTCGGTTAAGAACAGAGAGTGGAGGGTAAAGCGCAAGGGGCGTTATCCGCCCAAGCGCCCTGCCCTCGTCTATCGGCTCTCTAAATTAATTAGATACAGCCGGTCGGCTTCGGCAGGCCACCGATTTTGCAAGCCTGCTTGGCCGGGCCATAGGGGAACAGCTCGTACAGATACTTGTTGTTGCCCTTGTCCGGACCCAGCTTCTTGCCGATGGCCTTGGTCAGCACGCGGATGGCCGGAGCGATCTGATACTCGTCGTAGTACTCACGCAGGAAGTCGATCACTTCCCAGTGAGCGTCGGTCATCTCGACCTTCTCTTCGGCAGCCAGGTGAGCCGCCACATCACGGTTCCAGTCAGCGAGATTGGTCAGGTAACCCTCTTCATCGACATCAACATCTTTGCCAGCAATATTTACGGTAGCCATCAAATTACTCCTTGAAAAATACAAAAAATCCGTTACAGCAAAATCAAAGCCAGGATTGGCAGTTGGGCTGCTCGGCGACCAGATCGACGAAACCGCCGTAGTCGACAAGAGAAACGCCGTCCATCACACGATCGGCCACGCCGCGCGTTTCCAGATCCGGCTTCAGTGCAAAGACCTTGATGCCAGCCGCAGCAGCGGACTGGATCTTGGCTGCGGCCGCATTGCCCTGGGTGGCCGCGTAAACCGCGTCCTCGATCAGCAGCAAGGCAGAACCTTCGGTAACCGAACGCAACGCGGCGTCCAGCGAATTGCGCTCATAGGGCGACTTGTTGACGATATGCAGCATTGTGTTCGCTCCTTAGTGGCTGATCACGACATCCTGCTCGGCCATGAGCTTGCCCATTTCGGCGGCCGGGAGCACGGTCACATCGACAATCAGGTTGTCCTCGGTCAGGCCACGGGCCTCCAGGGATTCCTGCTCGACATACAGTTTTTCGATGTCGTAGCCCTCCAAGGCCCGGTAGGTCTTGGAAAAGTTCTTGATCTCGGTGCCTTCGCTGTTGATGTTCTTCATCAGCTGATAGACGCCGTCGTCCACGAACGCCATGCTCACATCCTGCTCGAACGCGGCGGAGATCAAAACGACCTCCAGCGCCTCCAGCGCGTAGATGCTGCCGTACGGCGCCTTGCGGTTCACGAACATGAACTTCTTGATCGTGCCGCCTTCATCCATATCCATTTCGTCACTCATCGTGTGTTCTCCGATCAATCGCCGAAGGTGACCAGACGGTCACTCTGAATGCCCGCTTCGACCAGTTGGCCCAGGCCTGAAATGCGGAATGCCGGGTGGATGTTGTTGGCATCCTTGCCCTGACGCTTGGCCTCGTTGTCATCCAGCAGACCACGACGCTGCGCCGCAGCAATACACACCACCAGATCGACGCCATGCTTTTCACCAAGCTCTGCCCAGCGGTTGACCACATGACGATCATCCACCGGCGGAACGGTCAGGCGCGTCGCATTGTTGACGCCATCGTGATAGAAAAAAACACGGCTGACTTCGTGACCCTTGGCAATCGCCGCCTGCGCAAACTTGAACGCAGTATCGGAAGACTGATGCTGGTACGGACCTTCGTTGACCAGAATTGCAAACTTCATTTAGCTATCCCTAACTCCATAAAACATCGGCAAACCGTCCCGGCCAACAGACCGGAACGGTGCGTCACATCAGAAACGGATGTGGGTCGAGGCGTTCAGGCTGGTACGGCCACCGCGCCAGTTGTCGATGTGGTACTTGGTGAACGGCAGACCGGTCTTCTCGAAGAAGGCGGGCCAGCCGATACGGTCGATCCACTCGTTAACGCGCTCCCACGGACGGCCATCTTCCTTGTACACAGACAGGATCTTCTTGACCACGGCACCCACTTCGGGCCAACGCGGAGCGTTGTTGGGCAGGCCGGAAGCCACCAGCTTGTGGAAGGTCGGCTTGGAACGGGCGTTGGAGTTCTTGCCACCCACCCAGATAGCGATCTTGGAATGTTCCGGATCGTTGATCTGCATCGGCGGGCAGGGCGGGAAGCAGGCACCACAGCAGATGCACTTCTTCTCGTCCACTTCCAGGGAGGGCTTGCCATTGACCAGTGCCGGACGGATCGCGGCCACCGGGCAGCGCGCCACCACGGACGGGCGCTCGCAGATGTTGGCCACCAGGTCATGGTTGATCTTCGGCGGCTTGGTGTGCTGCACGATGATGGCGAGGTCAGCCTGGCCACCGCAGTTGATCTCGCAGCAGGAGGTGGACAGCTTGACCCGGTTAGGCATCTCGCACTTGACGAAGTCGTCATACAGATCATCCATCAGCGCCTTGACCACGCCGGAAGCGTCGGTGCCGGGGATGTCGCAGTGCAGCCAGCCCTGGGTGTGCGCCACCATGGACACGGAGTTGGCGGTGCCCCCCACCGGGAAGCCGCCATCGGTCAGCGCCTTGATCAGCGGCTCGACCTTGGTCTGATCGGCCACCATGTACTCGATATTGGAACGAGTGGTGAAGCGGACGAAACCGTCAGCGTACTGGTCAGCAATATCGGCCAACTTGCGGATGGTGTAGTGGTCCATTTGACGCTGGGTACCCGCCTTGACGGTCCAGATCTCGGCACCGCTCTCGGCGCGGTGATACAGCACGCCCGGCTTCGGATGGCTGTGGAAAACCCACTTGCCATAGTTGTCCTTCATAACCGGGTGCATGTAGGGCATCGGATCCGGGGTACCGGACTCGATCGTCTCATGTGTGCGTTCTGCCATTTTTTTCTCCGTTGTTCGGAATCAGTTAAAACCAGTCGAAACCATCAAGCCGCAATCAAGCTGCCGCAGCGGCTTTGCGCTCGAACCACTTCTCGGCCTCTTCATCCCAGCCGTCGGTACGGACATAGGGGTTGGCGCGCGGATGGTTGATCATGGACGGATCCACATCCAGACCAATGCCTTCCAGGAAGTTGACCAGACCGATACGCTCGATCATCTCGCCGGTGCGCTCGTGCTCCAGGGCGTTCTCGGCGAAGAAGTCCAGAATGGTGCGGGACAGCTCGTTGAGACGCTCGAAATCCTCGTCGGATTCCATCTTCATGAACGGAATCACCACAGTGCCCATGGATGCGCCGATCTTCAGCACGGACTTGCCGCCCACCAGAACGGTCACGCCCTTGTCCTTGCCCGGCAGCAGCGCGCCCGGCATGACATTCAGACAGTGCATGCAGCGCACGCAGTTGCTGTTGTCGATTTCCAGACACTGGTCATCAGACAGCACCACCTTGGTGATCTTCTCGCCAGTGGTAACCGCATCGGCCTTCTTCAGCTGGATGGCACGGGTCGGGCACATGGAAACCACCATGTTGATGGTGTCTTCGATGCCGTGACCGGCAAACCATGCACGCGACAGATTTTCGTCAGCGCGGATGTTGTCGCGCCAGGTGCCGATGGTGGCCATGTCGGAACGCTGGATGGAGTTCACGCAGTCGTTCGGGCAGCCAGAGAACTTGAACTTGAACTTGTACGGCAGCGACGGACGGTGCATGTCGTCGATGTTGTTGTTCACCACGATGCGCAGGGCACGGGCCTCGTCATAACAGGACATCTCGCAACGGGCAGCACCGACGCAGGACATCGAGGTGCGCAGTGCGGGACCGGCACCGCCGAGGTCAAAGCCCATCTCGTTGAACTTGTCGAAGGCGCGCTGCACATCGGCAGTCTTGATGCCTTGCAGCATGATGTCGCCAGACTGGCCATGCAGCGCGATCAGGCCGGAGCCACCGGTTTCGGTCCAGGCGTCGCAGAAGTCGCGCAGCAGCTTGGAGCTGTAGTGCATGCCGGCCGGCGGCATGATACGCAGGGTGTGGAACTCGGCCGCATCCGGGAACTTCGGGGTGCCGTCGGCATTCTTCAGTTCAGTAAAGCGCGGAATCACGCCGCCGCCGTAGCCCACCACGCCCACGGTACCGCCCTTCCAGTAACCGAAACGGGTGTTGTAAGAGGTTTCCAGCTGACCCAAGAGATCAACCGACATATTGTTATCCTGGGCCAGACGCTTGATGCCGGTGACGAAAGAAGGCCACGGGCCTTTTTCGAGCTCATCCAGATTCGGCGTGTTGTACATTTGCTTAGCCATGCGCAATCTCCTGAAAAAGAAAAGTCTCACTGAGCGACTGATCACGGTTCCGGATCAGCCCGCCGTCGACATGCAGGTCGCACGAGACGAGTAGGCGGCACTTTAGGCGAAGCCGTCCGCCGTTACCATCATCCCGATGGTGCCAAATGCCACCCCTTAGGGTTATAAAAACCTACCCGATCGGGTAGGCCTCATAGTCTCGCATGGGCAATTGAAATACCCGACCTTTTCCCTCAGATTTGAGCCATCGTCATATCCGTCCGACATCATGGATCAAGTTACCGTCCTCGATCATTTTCGCAACCCCTACGGCAATCAGGAGATCGAACTGCAACAGGTCCAATACGCTGCCGGCGGCATGCCCATGTTGCGCATCCGCATCCGTGAACGCGGCGCGCGTTTCACCATTTTTGACATGGACCCGCTGACTGCGCGCGACTGGGCGCACAAGATGTTGACCTGGGCCGAGCCCATGGCTGCCGCACATGGCGCCCTCCCCGAGGATGCCACCTGATGCGTATGTTCAACGCCGAATGGGAGGTCGTGCGGGATTTTGAACACGACAGCCCGATCACCGACCTGCAATTCAGTCTCGACGGTCGCGCTCTGCCAGAAGACCATGGCCTGACCCTGTTCGATGCCATCCGTCCGCTCCTGCCCTGGCTGGGTGACGCGCCGGGTACAGGCATTCACCCCGTCACGGCGCCAGCCAGTGGTCGTGACGATGCCAGTCTGGTGCTCAACCGCCGCAGCAAATTATTGCTGCGCATCCCCACGGCGCGCCTCGATGACGCCCGGAAACTTTCTGGAACAACCATCGATCCAGGTTGTGGCGAGATTCGCATCGGCACCGCCAAACCCAAGCCGCTGGTGCCTTTCGGCACGCTCTACACCCCGCTATTGGCGTTGGACACAGACGATGAAATCGCCTTCATGCAGCGTGTCGAAGCGATTTTGACTGAACTCGGCATTCGCGAAACCACGCTGCTATGCGGCAAGCGTCGTACAATTCGCGCCCCCGAGGGGCAACTGACCGGCTTTAGCCTGATGATCCACAACCTCTCCATGCCCGATTCGCTGACCGTACAGACCACGGGCATGGGTCGTGACCACGGTCTGGGTTGCGGCCTGTTTGTGCCCCACAAATCCATCAAGGAGGTCGCCATCGACTGATGGCGGCGTTTTATCAATCATCTTTAACCTTTTTCAAGGAGAACGACATGGGTTATGTAGTTAACGGCGAAGAACTGGAAACGGACGACGACGGCTTTCTGACCGAAGCCAATTTCAGCGACGATGTGCCGCCGGTCATCGCTGCCGCCGATGGCATCAAAGAACTCACCGAAGAGCACTGGTTCGTCATCCGCTGGCTGCGCGATCGCTTCCAGGAAGATGGCCATACCCCCAACTTCCGCAATATGGTTTCCATGCTGGAAGAAGAAGACGACAGCGTGGACTGGAAGAAAAAGCTCTACGAGCTCTTCCCCAATCAGCCCAACCGCCAAGGCGCCAAGGTTGCCGGCCTGCCCAAGCCGTTCGGCAAGGGCGGCTACTAACCGGTAGGGCGCAGGTTCCAGGGGAGTCCCCTCCCCTGCTGCCTGCCTCTTCCTGGCACATTGCCGATGTACAGCAACACCCTCGTTTCCACCGAAGAACTGGCCGCGCGGCTGGGCGACCCCAACTGGGTCGTCATCGACTGTCGCTTCAGCCTGGCCGACACCGAACACGGTCGCCGCGCCTATCAAGACGGTCACATCCCCGGCGCGCATTACCTGCATCTGGATGAAGACCTGTCCAGCCCGATCACACCGCAGTCCGGTCGCCACCCCCTGCCCGACCCGCAGGTGCTCAGTGAAAAGCTGCAAACCCTCGGCATCGGCATCAACCGTCAGGTCGTGGTGTACGACGACAGCTATGGTTCGATGGCCGTGCGTCTGTGGTGGTTGTTGCGCTGGCTGGGTCACCCCGCCGTCGCCCTGCTCGACGGCAATATCCAGAAATGGACGCGCGAGAAACGGCCACTGAGCAAAGAAACCCCTATGGTGACGCACAAGGGCGCCTGCCCCTGTCTGCCCGAGCGTAGCGCCTGGCTATCCACCGCCGAGATGGAGCAGATCGTCGCCGCCGGCTCGCACCTATTGATCGACGCCCGCAACGAGATGCGTTTTAGCGGCGAGGTTGACCCCATCGACCCGGTGGCTGGCCACATCCCCGGCGCAATCAACTGGGTGTTTGAAGAAAACCTGGACATCGACGGCACCTACCTGCCGCCCGAGGCGTTGCGTGAAAACTATCAGGCCTTGCTCAAAGGCCGCTCGCCGCACGCAGTTATCCATGTGTGTGGCTCTGGCGTCACCGCCAGCCACAACCTGCTGGCGATGGAAATCGCCGGCCTGTCCGGCTCGCGGCTGTACCCCGGTTCGTGGAGCGAGTGGATCCGCGACCCGCGCCGCCCGGTTGCCACGGGAGAAAACTGAATGACAGCCCCCACGCTCCCGTTGGTCGCTGCCCCCCGAGGGGGCGCCATCTCCACCTTGGGGCGGCCCTGCGGCGGAGAAACCTAATTATGGCCAAGCCCATTCGCGTCAAAACCCAGTGGTTCAAGGACGAAGGCGAAGCGCGGTCGCCCGAAGAGGTGGCCAACGCCATCGCCAGCGTCATCTGGCGGCTGGCCGACAACACCATCGACAGCCTGTCGCAAGCCGACTACGACATCATTACGCCGCAGCGCGGCTTTCGCATCATCGGCGAACTGGCCTGTTTTCTCACCCATTATGCCGATCGCCTGGTGTTTGGCCGCGTCGATGACGCCGCCCGCACCCAGCTCATCATCGCCATCGTGCGCAAGCTGGCCGAGGTCATGGAAGCAAACATCATCGAGATCACCGGTCGCAAAGACCCGGACTACGACTATCGCGCCGGCTTCATCGACCTGTTCAACCGCCGCAGTGCGGATTACGCCACCTTCGACATCCACGCCGAACAGATCAGCTACCAGGCCTCGCGCTACCTCAGCCTGATGGTGCGCGAGATCATGGAGGCGCACGACCAGACCTGGGTGCAAGATCAGCTCATCGAGATCGAAGTGCCGCAGATCATGGCCACCTGCAAAAAAACGATCGACGGCTTTTACCCCGCCGCAGCATGATCCCCGCAAACTCGCCATTTCACCCGGACAACGATGCCGCCTACCAGACTTGGCGCGCACAAAAGCTGGCCGGTTATCCGCAAACGGGCAGCGCGCTGATCGTCGAAATCGCCAACCCGGCGCAACTGACCGACAGCGAATACGCTGCGCTATGGCAGCGCATCGCCAAAACGCAGATGGTGATTTACGCCACCCGCATGGGCGAATCTGAAGACAAAGAATCGATTCGCGCACTCGCAGCCCAATTTGGCCTCACCCATCTCGATGCCAACTGGCTGGCAGACGAAGACGGCATCTCCAGCCTCACCCCGCAAGACGACGCGGGACAGGCGCGAGGCGAGTTCATCCCCTACACCCACCGCCCCATCCGCTGGCACACCGACGGCTATTACAACCCTCGCGAGCGGCGCATCTGGGCTATGGCCCTGCATTGCGTGCGCGCCGCCGACGAGGGCGGCGTCAACGACCTGTACGACCACGAACTGGCATACATCACCCTGCGCGACACCAACCCGGCACACATCCGTGCCCTGATGGCCGACGACGCCATGACCATCCCCGCCCGCGCGGACGAGACCGGCATCGCCCGCGCCGACGAATCCGGCCCCGCCTTCGCGGTCGAAGACGGCCAGCTGCATCTGCGTTACACCGCCCGCACCAAAAGCATCGCCTGGAAAGAAGATGCGGCCACGCAAGCTGCCGTTGCCACACTGGAAGCGCATCTGGCTTCCAACCCGGCAGGGCAGTTCAGCTTGCGCCTGGAGCCCGGCATGGGCCTGCTTTGCAACAATGTGCTGCACACCCGCTCTGGCTTTAACGACCGTCCCGAACACCGCCGCCTGCTGTATCGCGCCCGCTATCACGACCATCTGCGCAACCTGCGCACAAGCCCAGGAAGCGAGAAACCATAAGTTGAACGAATAGGAGTGCGCAGGCGGGATGCGATGCAAGCAACCGGAAACGCCACAGCGCGCCCGTCAGCGCAGCCGGATTGCTCAACTGAAGTTAGGCACACGCCATCGCCTGCCGGAGTAGTGCTACCATCCGCGGCGCCTTTGTCATCCTATCCCCGCTCACATGTTCCGCTTCCTGCTTTTGCTCGCCTTTGCCGCCCACAATGCCTGGGCGGCCACCACCGCGCAACTGCGCGACATTCTTGACGACACCCACAGCCTGCGCGGCAGCTTTAACCAGACAGTCACCGACCGTAATGGACGCAAGCTGCAAACCAGCACCGGCACACTCTCCTTTGTCCGGCCCGGCATGTTCCGCTGGGAATACGAAAAACCCTACCCGCAAACCGTGGTCGGCGATGGCAAAAAGGTCTGGTTTTACGACCCCGACCTGGAACAAGTCACCGTACAGCGCATGAGCCGCGCCATCGGCGCCAGCCCGGCGGCGCTGCTGGCCGGCAGCAACGACATCGACCGCCACTTCAAGGTCAGCGAGGCCGGCCATAGCAACGGTCTGGACTGGCTGGAAGCCGTGCCCCGCCAGGGCGAAGGCACCTTTGAAAAGGTACGCATCGGCTTTCGTGGGCAGTTGATCGAGGTCATGGAGCTCAAAGACAATCTTGGCCAAACCAGCGTCTTGCGCTTCTCCCGCCTGTCGCGCAATCTGGCGGTGCCCGCAGAACATTTTCAGTTCACCCCACCCAAGGGCGCGCAGGTTGTCGAAGCCCGCTGATCTTTTCACCCCCGCCCAAACGATACCCCCCGCGCGCCCGCCTCTGGCGGAGCGTCTGCGCCCACACTCACTCGACGAAATCGTCGGCCAGTCGCACCTATTGGGCACAAACCGCCCCTTGCGGCTGGCGTTCGAGTCTGGCCGCCTGCATTCGATGATCCTCTGGGGCCCGCCAGGTGTGGGCAAAACCACGCTGGCGCGCATCGCCGCACGGCATTTCCAGGCCGATTTCGTGCAGATCTCGGCGGTTCTGGCCGGCGTCAAAGAGATACGCGAGGCGGTGGAGCGCGCCCGCATCACCCAGGCCAACGGCGGTCGTACCCTGTTGTTCGTGGACGAAGTGCACCGTTTCAACAAGGCGCAGCAGGATGCCTTTTTGCCGCATGTCGAAGCGGGGCTCATCACCTTCATCGGCGCCACCACCGAAAACCCCTCGTTCGAGGTCGTCGGCGCGCTGCTGTCGCGCGCTCAGGTCTATGTATTGCAGTCGCTCGACGCCGAAGAGCTCGCCGCCCTGCTCGACCGCGCGCTGGATCACGCCGACCTCAATCTTCGTCTGACCGGCGATGCGCGCGACCACCTGCTCGCCCGCGCCGATGGCGATGCGCGGCGGCTGCTCAATCTGCTGGAACAACTCGACACCGCCGCCCGTGCCGCCGGCCGCAATGGCATCGACGCCGACTTTTGCGAAACCGCGCTGGCCGCCACCCCGCGCCGCTTCGACAAAGGCGGCGACCACTTTTATGACCAGATCTCGGCGCTGCACAAATCACTGCGCGGCTCCAACCCGGACGCCGCGCTGTACTGGCTGGCGCGGATGCTGGAAGGCGGCGCCGATCCGCTTTACATCGGCCGCCGCCTGATTCGTATGGCCAGCGAAGATATTGGACTGGCCGACCCGCGCGCCCTGACCCTGGCGCTGGATGCCGTGGCCGCGTTCGAGCGACTTGGTACCCCCGAAGGCGAACTGGCCTTGGCCCAGGCTGTGCTTTATCTGGCCGTCGCACCCAAATCGAATGCCGCCTACACCGCCTGGAAGGCTGCACAGACGCTGGTCAAACAGGACGGTTCGCGCCCGGTGCCGCCGCATCTGCGCAACGCCCCCACCCAGCTGATGCGTGAACAGGGTTTTGGCAAGGGCTATCGCTACGCCCACGACGAACCCGAGGCCTACGCCGCCGGAGAACACTATCTGCCCGACGGCCTGGATGCCCATTTCTACCGCCCCACACCACGCGGCCTGGAGCAAAAAATCGGCGAACGCCTGACCTACTTCCGCGAACTCGACCGCAAGGCCAGAAAATGAAGTCACTAGAAGACCTGCTGGCCCGCTGGCGTGCCGCCCAGGCCGAGTTCGAGGCCGATCTCGAAGCGGCCCTGCAAGAACGCCGCGAGGCTTTTCACTACCGCATCGAACAAGGTCGGGTACGATTTGCCGACGGCATTCGCGCCTTGCAGCGACAACACCGCATCGACCTCTGGCGCTACCTGTTCGGCGCCCGCATCAGCCACATCCTGAGCGCCCCGATCATCTACAGCCTGATCGTGCCGCTGGTGCTACTCGATGTCATGGCATCGCTCTACCAACACACCTGCTTTCGCATCTACGGCATCGAACGAGTGCTGCGCCGTGACTACATCATCATCGACCGCCATCTGCTCGGCTATCTCAACCTGATCGAAAAGATCAACTGTGTCTATTGCGGCTACGGCAACGGCGTCATCGCCTATGTGCGCGAAATCGCCGCCCGCACCGAACGCTATTGGTGTCCCATCAAACACGCCCGCCGCAGCCGCGACCCGCATGAATTGGAAGCCAGTTTCATCGACTATGGCGATGCAGAAGGCTGGAAACACCGTAGCCGGCCACCTGCTGAATAAAGCTTGCCATCAACAGCACAGCGCTGCTAGAATTCGCGCTGTTTTGCATGTTGCAAAGCCAATATCGACCCCGTGCCGTTAAGGTGCTGCCCTTGGGATGATACCTTTGAGCAGTTCCGCACGGGGCCAAGTAACAACCTTGACACTGGAGTAACCCCATGTCCGTGACCATGCGTCAAATGCTGGAAGCCGGTTGCCATTTTGGCCACCAAACCCGTTTCTGGAACCCCAAGATGGCCCCCTTTATCTTTGGCCATCGCAACAAGATTCACATCATCAACCTGGAAAAGTCCCTGCCGATGCTGCAGGACGCATCCGATTTCGTGCGCAAACTGGCCTCCAATCGCGGTTCTGTGCTGTTCGTCGGCACCAAGCGCGCAGCGCGTGACATCGTCGCCGAGGAAGCAGCCCGTTGCGGCATGCCCTGGATTTCGCACCGCTGGCTGGGCGGCATGCTGACCAACTTCAAAACCGTCAAGCAGTCCATCAAGCGCCTGAAGGATCTTGAAACCCAGTTCGCCGACATCGAGTCCTCGGGCCTGTCCAAGAAAGAGCAGCTGATGCTGCGCCGCGAGCTGGCCAACCTGGAACGCAGCCTAGGCGGCATCAAAGAGATGGATAACCTGCCTGACGCCCTGTTCGTCATCGATGTCGGCTACCAGGACATCGCCATCACCGAGGCCCGCAAGCTGGGCATCCCCGTGATCGGCGTGGTCGATAGCAACAACTCGCCCGACGGTGTGGATTACATCATCCCCGGCAACGATGACGCCGCCAGCGCCATCCGCCTATACGCCCGCGCCATGGCCGACTCGGTTCTGGAAGGCAAGTCGCAGGCGATCGAGGAGATCGTCACCGCCGGCCAGGAAGAAGAATATGTCGAGGTCGAAGACGCCGCCGAAACCCCCGCAGCCTAATCGAATCGCTTAAAATTCCGCGCCCCGCCCCCGGGGCGCTTTCACTTTGGAGTACACAACATGGCTGAAATTACCGCCGCAATGGTGAAAGAACTGCGCGAGCGCACCGACGCGCCGATGATGGACTGCAAGCGCGCCCTCAATGACGCCGCTGGCGACATGCAAAAGGCTGAAGAACTGCTGCGCGTGAAGTTTGGCAGCAAGGCCGCCAAAAGCGCCGGCCGCGTGGCCGCCGAAGGCATCGTCGGCATTCACATCACCGCCGACGGCAAACTGGGTTCGATGATCGAAGTCAACTGCGAAACCGACTTCGTGGCCAAGAACGACGATTTCCAGGCACTGGTCAAAAACCTGGCCGAGATGGTCGTCACCCAAAATCCGGCCGATGTCGCTGCCCTCTCCGCGATGAAGATCGGCGACCAGACGGTCGAAGAAATCCGCACCGAACTGGTCGGCAAGATCGGTGAAAACATGAGCCTGCGCCGCTTCGTGCGCATTAACGCCACGGGCAAGCTGGGTAGCTACATCCATGCCGGTTCCAAGATCGGCGTGCTGGTGGACATCGCCGGTGACGAGGCGCTGGCCAAAGATATCGCCATGCACATCGCCGCTTCCAAGCCCAAGGCGCTGGACGCATCCGGCGTGTCACAAGACCTGATCGATTCCGAGCGCCGCGTGGCCGAACAAAAGGCCGCCGAATCCGGTAAACCCGCCGAGATCGTCGCCAAGATGGTCGATGGCAGCATCAACAAGTTCCTGAAAGAGGTCACCCTGCTGTCACAGCCCTTCGTCAAGGACGACAAGCAGACCATCGAGCAGGTACTGAAATCCAGGGGCAGCCAGTGCCACGGCTTCAACCTGTACATCGTTGGCGAAGGCATCGAGAAGAAGGTGTCCGACTTTGCCGCCGAGGTTGCCGCAGCCGCCAAGGTCTAAACCATGACCGCAACACCTCGCCGCGTACTGCTCAAACTTTCCGGCGAGGCCCTGATGGGGCCGGACGCCTTCGGCTATCACGCTGAAACGCTGTCCGGCATCGTCACCCAGATTCGTGAGGCGCAGGCCACCGGCGTGCAAATCGGCATCGTCGTAGGCGGTGGCAACCTGTTCCGTGGCGCCACCGGCGCCCTGGGCGGCATGAACCGCGCCACTGCCGACGGCATCGGCATGCTGGCCACCGTCATGAATGCGCTGGCGCTGAAAGACGCGCTGGAGCAAGCCGGCGTAGCCACCCGCGTCATGACCGCCGTGCCCATCGGCCACACTGGCGAAGCCTTCGAACGCGATGCCGCGATCCGCCATCTTGAGGCGGGCCGCGTCGTCATCTTCGGCGGCGGCACCGGCAACCCCTTCTTCACCACCGACACCGCGTCTGCTTTGCGCGGTGCCGAGATCGGTGCTGACCTGATGATCAAGGCCACCAAGGTCGATGGCGTATACAGCGCCGACCCGAAGAAGGACCCAACCGCCACCCGCTACAGCAGCCTGAGTTTTGACGAGGCCATCGCCAGACAACTCGGTGTGCTCGATCTGACCGCCTTTACACTGTGCCGCGAGCAGCGTCTGCCGCTGGTGGTGTTCAGCATCTTCAAGCCCGGTGCGCTGCTGCGCGTCGTACAGGGCGAGGATGAAGGCACTCGCGTCACCCTCTGATTCCGGAGCAATCCCCATGATCAACGAAATCAAAAAAACGACCGAAGACAAGATGAAAAAGTCCGTCGAGGCGCTCAAGCACGAGTTTTCCAAGGTGCGTACCGGTCGCGCCCATGCCGGCATTCTCGATCAGGTCAAGGTTGATTATTACGGCAGCCTGATGCCGATCTCGCAGGTGGGCAATGTGTCGGTACTCGACGCGCACACCCTGGGTTTTCAGGCCTGGGAAAAGCCGCTGTTGGCCAAGGTCGAAAAGGCCATTCGCGACTCTGATCTTGGCCTCAACCCGGCCTCGATGGGCGACATCATCCGCATCCCCATCCCATTGATGACCGAAGAGCGCCGCCGCGATCTGGTCAAACTGGTCAAGCACGAGGCCGAGCAAGGCAAGGTCGCCGTGCGCAACATCCGCCGCGATGCCATCGCCCACCTCAAAGACGCCCAGAAAAAGGCCGAGATCAGCGAGGATGATGAGCGCCGTGCCGCCGACGATGTGCAAAAACTGACCGACAAATACATCGCCGAGATGGACCGCGCCACGGCCGAGAAGGAAAAAGATCTGATGGTGGTTTAACTGATGATGGTTTAACGAGAGCCTTCGAGGTAACCTCGCCCCCCCCATGATCCGCAAGCTCATCAGTCCCACCCTGGCCATCCCCGACACTCCGGAGATTCCGCGTCACATTGCCATCATCATGGATGGCAACGGGCGCTGGGCCAAAAAGCGCCTGATGCCGCGCGTCGCCGGTCACGCCGTCGGCGTCAAGCGGGTGCGCGATATCGTCAAAGCCTGTGCCGAGCGCGGTGTTGCCTACCTCACCCTGTTTGCATTCAGCTCCGAAAACTGGCGTCGCCCCGCCGACGAGGTCAGCCGTTTGATGGAGCTATTCGTCAAGGCACTCGAGGACGAGGTCGAAAAACTGCTGGCCAACGGCGTGCGCCTCAAGGTCGTCGGCGATTTGTCACGGTTTTCGCCGCGCATCCAGGAATTGGTCACCACGGCGGAGATCCGCACCGCCGGTTGCACACGCCTGACACTCACCATTGCCGCCAACTATGGTGGCCGCTGGGACATTCTCAACGCAGTCAACCACTGGCGCGCCGAACACCCGGATGCGACCGCGCTGGATGAAGAGACCCTGACACCCTACCTGTCGATGGGGGATGCGCCCGAGCCGGATCTGTTCATCCGTACCGGCGGCGAACAACGCATCAGCAACTTCCTGCTCTGGCAACTGGCATACACCGAGCTTTATTTCACCGACACCTACTGGCCCGATTTCAACGCCAATGCGTTGGACCTTGCCATCGCCTCTTACCAAAACCGCGAACGCCGCTTTGGCCGTACCAGCGAGCAGATTCATGAGGCCTGAGTTACGCCTGCGACTCATCACCGCCGCAGCTCTGATCGGCGCAGTCCTGACTGTGCTGTATCTGGCTCCCGCCGGGCTATGGGCGTTGCTGGGCATGGCGGTGATGCTGATCGCAGCCTGGGAATGGGCGGGGCTGGCGCATTTGCAAAACAATGGCCGGGCGATCTATGCGCTGATCTGCGGCGCCGTGGCAGTCGGGCTGCAATCGCTGCAACTCTCGCCCCTGTGGTTGTTCGCCCCGGCCGCGCTGTTCTGGTGGGCCATCGCGCCGATCTGGCTGGCCCGTAGCTGGCCTGTCACACCCGCACGACTGCTGCCGTTGGGACTATTGCTATTACCCTCGTTCTGGCTGGCGCTGATCGAATTACGCAGCATTCATCCCAATGTGATCCTGGCGGTGATCGGTGCCATTGCCATCGCCGATTCGGCGGCCTATTTCACCGGTCGCAAGTTCGGCAAGCGCAAGCTGGCACCCGCGATCAGCCCCGGCAAAACCATCGAAGGCGCCATAGGCGCGGCTCTCGGCGTCACCCTCTATGGTCTGGCGCTGTATCCGTGGTGGCCGCTGTGCGGCATCAACTGCCTGCCGCGTGGGCTGGGTTTCTTCTGGCTGTTGCTGATCCTGTCCATCGTCGGCGACCTGTTCGAGTCGTGGATGAAACGCCAGGCCGGTGTTAAAGACAGCGGCAGCATCCTGCCCGGACACGGCGGCGTGCTCGACCGTCTGGATAGCCTGATCGCCACCCTGCCGGTTGCTGCCTTGTTATGGCACTGGTTTACCCGATGAAGCCACAAACCCTTACCATCCTTGGCTCGACCGGAACCATCGGTGTCAATACGCTCGATGTCGTCGCCCGCCATCCTGGTCGTTTTCACATCTTTGCCCTGTCGGGCGCCAACCAGATCGACAAACTCGCCGCGCAATGCCGGCAGTTTCAGCCGCGCTATGCCGTGGTTCTGGAATCTGACAAAGCCCGTGAACTGCAAAACCAGCTTGCCGGAACGCCCACCGAGGTGCTCTACGGCATCGATGCGTTGGAACACATCTCCGCCGCACCCGAGGTCGATAGCGTCATGGCCGCCATCGTCGGCGCTGCCGGTCTGCGCCCGGCGTTAGCCGCCGCCAGCGCCGGCAAGCGCATCCTGCTGGCCAACAAAGAAACCCTGGTGATGGCCGGTGCCTTTTTCATGGACGCCGTGCGCGAGGGCGGCGCGACGCTGTTGCCGATCGACTCGGAACACAACGCCATTTTTCAATCCATGCCAGAGGCCTATACCGGCAACCTTAAAGCGCATGGCGTGCGCCGCATCTTGCTGACGGCGTCCGGCGGCCCGTTCCGCACCCGGGCGGTCGAAACCCTGGCTACCGTCACCCCCGAAGAGGCCGTGGCACACCCCAACTGGGTGATGGGTAAAAAGATCTCGGTCGATTCGGCGAGCATGATGAACAAGGGGCTGGAGGTCATCGAGGCGCGCTGGCTATTCAACACCCACCCGGACGAGATCGAGGTGGTCATCCACCCGCAAAGCATCATTCACTCGATGGTTGAATATCAGGACGGCTCGGTCATCGCGCAGTTGTCCAACCCCGACATGCGCACCCCCATCGCCCACGCGCTGGCATTTCCAGAGCGCATCACCTGCGGCGTGCCGTGGCTGGAACTGGCAAGGATTGGCACGCTGACCTTTGAAAACCCGGACCCTGCGCGTTTTCCCTGCCTGAACCTTGCGTTCGAGGCCTTGCGTGCAGGCGGCGCGGCTCCCGCAATCCTGAACGCCGCCAACGAGGTCGCCGTAGCGGCTTTTCTGGATCACAAACTGCCCTACCTTGGCATCGCCGCCACCCTTGCTGCCACGCTCGACAGCATCGGTCCGCGCACGGCCCACAGCCTGGAAGATCTGTTCGACGCTGACGCCGAAGCACGCCGCGTGGCGGCATCACTCATTGCAGGATGAACACCCTCCTCGCCTTTCTGGTCACCCTGGGCATTCTGATCGTCGTCCATGAGTTTGGGCATTACCTCGTCGCACGCCGCAACGGGGTCAAGGTGCTGCGGTTTTCACTCGGCTTCGGCCCGGTTATGGCCCGCTGGCGGGATCGTCACGATACCGAGTGGACGCTTTGCGCCCTGCCGTTAGGCGGCTTCGTCAAGATGCTGGACGAACGCGAGGTAACGGCCCCCACGCCCCCTTTGGGCGCCGCCCCCCAAGGGGGTGAGGTGATTCCAGAGTCCGAACTTGCGCAGGCATTCAACCGCAAATCGCTCTCGGCCCGCAGCGCCATCGTCGCTGCCGGGCCCATCGCCAACTTTTTGCTGGCCATCGCCCTGCTCTGGGTGGTTTATCTGCAAGGTGTCACCCACCTGCGCCCGGTGCTGGACACCCCGCCGGCCGGCAGCCCCGCTGCCACCGCCGGCATCGGCGCCGGCGAGATGGTGACCGCGATCAACGGCATCGCCATCGACGACTGGCAAGGGCTGGCCTGGCGGCTATTGGAAACACGCCTCGATGATGCCAACCTGACCACCGAAGATAACGATGGGCACCTCTGGCAACGCCGCATCAGCGCAACCGACCTGACTGCGGCAACGAAGGGCGAAGACCCTTTGCAGGCATTGGGACTGCGCCCCGGTCTGCCCTCGCTGCCCGCCCAGATTGCCCAGGTGGTGGCAGGCCAACCGGCGGCGGTGGCCGGCATTCAGGCCGACGACCGTATCCTCGCCATCGAGGGCCAACCGGTGCACGACTGGCAGGACATGGCCACACAGATTCGCGCCCACGGCAACCGTCCGCTAGTGGTCGTGATTGCGCGCCAAGGGCAGGAACGGGTATTGACGCTCACCCCGCGCATCGACCCCCGCGATGGCATTGCCCGCATCGGCGTCAGCCCCAAGATCGATCCGGAGCTTCTGGATCGCTACCGCGTCACCCGCCGCTATGGCCCGCTCGAAGCCTTGGGCGAGTCGTTGCAACAAACCTGGAATCTGTCGCTGTTCAGTCTGCGCATGATGGGCCGCATGCTGCTGGGCGAAGTGTCGCTCTCCAACCTGTCGGGGCCGGTCGCCATTGCCGACATCGCCGGACAAAGCGCAGCGGCGGGCGGGGTGGCCTATCTCAACTTTCTGGCACTGATCAGCATCAGCCTGGGGGTGCTCAATCTGCTGCCCATCCCCATGCTGGATGGCGGGCATTTATTGTATTATCTTGCGGAGTTTTTGCGTGGTCGTCCCGTTTCGGAACGGATTCAGGAACTTGCACAACGGGTCGGCATCGCGTTTTTGCTCATGCTCACCGCGCTAGCCCTTTATAACGATCTCTATCGCCTTTTCACTCGATGAACCCACGATGAAAACCAAACTCAGCCCCAAACTCAGCGTCAAACTCAGCCTGCTCGTTGCAGCCTTGTTCCCCCTTTCCGCTGCTGCGTTTGACGCATTCGAGGTCAAAGACATCCGCGTCGAGGGCATCCAGCGCACCGAGGCCGGTACGGTATTCACCTACCTTCCCGTCAAGGTAGGCGACACCCTCACCGCCGACAAGGCCAGCGAAGCCATCCAGGCGCTGTACGCCACCGGCTTTTTCACCGATGTCAAACTAGAGCGCCAGGGTCAGGTGCTCAATGTCCTGGTACAGGAACGACCGGCCATCGCCAGCGTCGATTTCGTCGGCATGAAAGAGTTTCAAAAAGACGATATCCGCGCCGCGTTCAAGTCGCTGGGGCTAACCGACGGTCGCATCCTCGACCGTTCGCTGCTCGACCGCGCCACCCAGGAACTCAAGCGCCAGTATTACAACCGGGGCTACTACGCGGTGAATGTCCAGGCCAACACCTCGCCGCTGGAACGCAATCGCCAGGCAGTCAGCTTCGAGGTAGTGGAAGGCGAACCGGCCAAGATCCGCGAGATCAACCTGGTGGGCGCCCATGCATTCAAGGAAAAGAAGCTGCTGGACATGTTCGTGCTGCGCACCCCCGGCTGGCTGACCTGGTTTACCAAGCACGACCAATACTCCAAGCAAAAACTCGGTGCCGATCTGGAAACCCTGCGTTCTTATTACCTCAACAACGGCTATCTGGAGTTCAACATCGACTCCACCCAGGTGTCGATCACCCCGGACAAACAATCGGTGCAGATTACCGTCAACCTGCGTGAGGGCGAGAAATACATAGTCTCCAAGGTTTCCCTGGCGGGCGATCTGGTGATCGGCGAGGCCGAATTGAAGCCCCTGATTCCGCTCAAGGCGGGGGATGTGTTTTCGCGTGAGAAGCTCAACGAGGCCGTCAAAAAGATCGGCGACCGTCTGGGCAACGAGGGCTATGCCTTCGCCAACATCAACGCCGCGCCCGAACTGGACAAGGACAAGCGCCAGGTCGCTTTCACCCTGCTCGTCGATCCGGGCCGCAAGGTGTATGTCAACCGCATCAACATCGCCGGCAACCACCGCACCAAGGACGAGGTCATCCGTCGTGAGATGCGGCAGATGGAAGGCGCCTGGTACGACCTGTCCAAGATCAACCGTTCGCGCGAACGGGTCGAGCGGCTGGGTTATTTCAAAGAGGTCAACATCGAAACCCCCGCCGTGCCGGGCGTGACCGATCAGGTCGATATCAATGTCAGCGTCGCCGAACAATCCACCGGCAGCATGATGATCGGCGCCGGTTTTTCCAGCTCGAACGGCCTGGTGCTGACCGGATCGGTGTCGCAAAACAACCTGTTCGGCACCGGCAACCGTCTGTCGCTGTCGGTCAACACCAGCAAAACCAACACCACCTACGCCGTCAGCCACACCAACCCGTACTTCACCCCGGATGGCATAAGCCTGGGCTGGGACGCCTATCTGCGCAAGACCGACACCTCAAACACTGCCAGCGTCGCCACCTATGCCGCCGATACCGCAGGCGCGGGGGTGCGCATGAGCATTCCCACCTCGGAAACCAACTCGCTGCAAGTGGGCGTCAGTGCCGAAAACTACAAGCTCAAGCTCACCAGTGCCAGTCCGACCTACTATGTGAACTACGCCACCCGCAACGGTGGCACCCCCAGCGGGCTGGACAACACCAGCCTCAAACTCGACATGGGCTGGGCCTTCGACACCCGCGACAGCCTGCTCACCACCACCAAAGGCAGCCTCTATCGCGTCTATGGCGAGATGATTCCGGTGGGCAACCTCAAGTACTACAAGCTCAATTATCAACAGCAATACTTCCGCCCCATGCCCTGGACCAATGTCACCCTGGCACTCTCCGGGGATATCGGCTGGGGGGGTGGACTGGGCGGCAAGGATATGCCGTTCTGGCGCAACTATTTCGTCGGCGGTATCGGTTCGATGCGCGGCTTTGACAACGGCAGCCTCGGCCCGAAGGCGCTCAACCCCAGCAACAACGCCATCGCCATCGGCGGCGACAAAAAGCTGACGGGTAGCGCCGAGTTGCTGTTTCCCTTCCCTGGCGCCAAGCACGAGCAAGGCCTGCGGCTATCGGCATTCATCGACGCCGGCTCTGTCTTTGGCCCCGGCGACAAGGACGGCAAATACGCCCAGTTCTCGCTGGCCGACCTGCGCGCATCGACTGGCCTCGCCGTCACCTGGCTATCGCCGATGGGCCCGCTCAAGCTCAGCATTGCCAAGCCGCTCAAGAAGCAGACTGACGACAAAACCCAGTCCTTCCAGTTCCAGATGGGCACCGCTTTTTAACGACACTACATACCGAGAGGCATCGCATGAAAATCCGCACCCTGCTACTGACTACACTGCTCACTGCCAGCACCCTGGCCACTGCCACCGACGTCGACGCCGACACCAAAATCGGTTTCGTCAATGTCAACCGTATCATGCGCGACTCGGGCATGGCGGTGAAGCTCTCCAAAAAACTGGAAAAGGACTTCGCCCCCCGCGAGGCCGAGATCAAAAAGGCCATCGTCGATTTCAAAAATCGTCAGGCCGAGTTTGAAAAGAACGCACTCACCCTGCCCGAAAGCGAGCGCAACAAGCGTCAGCAAGATCTGCTTGCCGAGCAGCGGGAGATAGAACGCAAACGCCGCGACTTCCAGGAAAGTCTGCACCAGGCACGCAATGACGCGGCCGGACAGTTGCAGGAAAAAGCCCGCAAGATCGTCCTCGAAGTCGCCGAGAAGGAACACTTCGATCTCGTCATCGAAGAAAACGGCGTCATCTATGTCAGCAACAAGATAGACATCACCGACCGGGTGATGAAGCTGCTCGAAAAATAATCCATGCCCGCGTTCAGCCTGGTCGAACTCGCCGGCCATGTCGGCGGCGAAATCCAAACCGATCGTAGCGATCGCTACAGCGGTGTCGCTTCGCCTTCGCAAGCGACCGCACAGCATATCGGGCTCATCAGCAGCGAAAAACATCTCGCCAAGGCATTGGCCTCGGCTGCCGGGGCCTTTGTGGTTTCTTCCAGACTCGCCGCACGGATCGACCGTCCCGGCCTCATCGTCGCCAACCCGCTCGCCGCATTTGCCCGCATCACCGCCCTGTTTCATCCCGAACCCGCGCTGCAGGCCGGCATTCATCCCAGTGCCGTCATCGACGCAAGCGCAGAGATCGACCCCAGTTGCGAGATTGGCGCACAAGTCGTCATCGGCGCGCACAGCATCATCGGCCCGAACTGCCGCATCGCCGCCGGTTGCATCATCGGCGAGCACTGTCAGATCGGCGCCAACGCCCTGTTTCACCCGCGCGTCACCCTCTATGCCCACACCCAAATTGGCGCGCGCTGCATTTTGCACAGCGGCTGCGTGCTGGGTTCTGACGGCTTTGGCAATGCGCTCGAAAACGGCCACTGGATCAAGATCCCGCAGATTGGCCGGGTCATCGTTGGCGACGATTGCGAGATTGGCGCCAACACCTGCATCGATCGCGGCGCACTGGAGGCCACCGTCATCGGCCATGGCGTCAAACTCGACAATCTGATTCACATCGCCCACAACTGCCAGGTCGGCGACGACACCGCCATGGCCGCCTGTGTGGGTATTGCCGGTAGCACCAAGATCGGTCGCCGCTGCCAGATCGGCGGTGCGGCGATGATCGTCGGCCATATCGAGATTGGCGACGATGTCATGGTTTCGGGCGCCACCTTCATCGGCAAATCCCTGCCAAACCCTGGCACCTACACCTCAGTGATGCCGCAACAACCGCACGCCGACTGGATAAAAAACGCCGTCCATCTGCGTCACCTGCACAGCATGCACGAACGCATCCGGGCGCTTGAAAAACAAATCACATCCTCTGGAACCGCATCATGAACATCACCGAAATCATGCGGCATCTGCCGCACCGCTATCCGTTTTTGCTGGTCGATCGCGTCGATGAACTCGTTCCCGGCGAACGCATCGTCGCCATCAAGAATGTCACGATGAACGAACCGCATTTCCCCGGCCACTTTCCGCAGCATCCGGTGATGCCCGGCGTGTTGATCATCGAGGCCATGGCCCAGGCTGCGGGGCTTTTGGCATTCGAATCCTCTGGCAATGCAGTGGACCCTGACACCGTGATCTATTTCGTCGGCATCGATGGCGCGCGTTTCAAGCGGCCGGTCGTCCCGGGTGACCGCCTGACACTGGAGGCCACCATCCTGCAACACAGGCGCGGCATCTGGAAGTTTTCTGCCAAGGCCAGCGTGGACGACCAGATCGCCACCGAAGCCGAGCTGATGTGCACCCTCAAAAAGCTGGATTGAGCCGGAAATGATCCACCCCTCAGCGCTCATCGATCCGCAGGCCAGGATAGGTGCCGATGTCCGCATCGGCGCGTTCAGCATCATCGGCCCGCAGGTCGAGATCGGCGATGGCTGCGAGATCGGCCATCACTGCGTGATCGAAGGCCACACGACGATCGGCCGCGACAACCGTATCTTCAGCTTCAACGCCATTGGCGGGCAGCCACAGGATAAAAAATATGCCGGCGAACCGACCCGGCTCGTGATCGGCGACCGCAACACCATCCGCGAATACTGCACCTTCAACACCGGCACGGTGCAAGACGGCGGCGTCACCCGCATGGGCGATGACAACTGGATCATGGCCTATGTGCATATCGCGCACGATTGCCAGATCGGCAACCACATCATCATGGCCAACAACGCCACGCTTGCCGGCCATGTCACGGTCGATGACTACGCCATCCTCGGCGGTTTCGTCGGTATCCACCAGTTTTGCCACATCGGCGCCCATGTCATCCTCGGCATCTCTGCCGTCATCCGCCAGGATGTACCGCCCTATCTGACGGTGGCCGGCAACCCCGCCGCGCCGCACGGCATCAACAGCGAGGGGCTGAAACGACGCGGTTTTTCGGCTGACGCCATCGCCGCCATCAAACGCGCCTACAAAACCCTGTATCGCCAGGGATTGTCACTGGCCGAAGCGCAGGCACAGATCACCGCAGAGGTCGAGGCCCATCCCGAACTGGCTTCTTTTGCCACCTTCATCAGTCAATCCCAACGCGGCATTCTGAGATGAAAATCTGCATCGTCGCTGGCGAAGCCTCCGGCGATCTGTTGGGCGCCATGCTGATCGATGCCCTTAAATCCAGTGGCGTACAGGCTGATTTTTACGGCATCGCCGGCCCCCGGATGCAGGCGGCGGGTGCGGTCAGCCTGTTTCCCCTGGAAGCCCTGTCGGTGCGCGGCTATGTCGAGGCGCTATCGGCCCTGCCGCGCATTCTTGGCATCCGCCGCCAGCTTGTGCGCCTGTGCCAACGCGAAAGGCCCGATTTATTCATCGGCATAGACGCACCCGATTTCAACCTGGGCGTTGAAAGGCGCCTGAAAGCCGCTGGCATCCCCACGGTGCATTTTGTCAGCCCTTCCGTCTGGGCCTGGCGCGCCAACCGTCTCGCGCAAATGGCCAAGGCAGCGGATCACACCCTGCTCATCTTCCCGATGGAACAGGCGTTGTATGACGCCGCCCACATCCCCGCCACCTTCGTCGGCCACCCCTTCGCGCACCGTCTGCCGCTGCGCAACGAAAAACTCGCACGGCAACGACTGAAGCTGCCTTTAGACCAAAAGGTGGTAGTGCTAATGCCCGGCAGCCGGGTCAGTGAACTCAATACGCTGGCCGATGATTTCGTCATCACCGCCAAGTTTCTATACGCCATCCAGCCGGGCGTGCAGTTTCTGGTGCCGCTCATCACCCGTCAAACCCTGACCTTGTTCGAAGCCGCCATTCATCGTCACGAGGCTTGGGATTTGCCGATCCGCATTCTGTACAGCCACGCACACGATGCGCTGGAGGCGGCCGACTGCGCCCTCATCGCCTCGGGCACCGCCAGCCTGGAAGCCTTGCTGCTCGGCTGTCCGCATCTCATCACCTACAAGGTTCCGCGCCTCACCGCCTGGATCATGCGCCGCAAGGCCGGCATCGAACGCGGCAAAGTTCCGCGCATCGGCCTGCCCAACTTCCTTGCCAACCGCGACCTGGTGCCCGAGTTCCTGCAACAGGATAGCAATCCGAAAACCCTCGCCGAGGCCCTTGCCACCCTCCTCAACGATCCCGATGCCGCCGCCGCGCAACGCACCGCCTTTGCCGAGATTCGTCAGCAACTCACTCGCGACACCCCCGCACTGATCGCCGCCGCGCTGCGACCATTTACCCATGCTGACCTGCGGCGTTGACGAAGCCGGACGCGGGCCGCTGGCGGGGCCGGTGTGTGCTGCGGCCGTCATCCTTGATCCGGCGCAGCCCATTGCGGGCCTCGCGGATTCCAAAAAGCTGAGCGCCGCCCGGCGGGAACAACTGGCCGAAGCCATCAAAACGCATGCGCTCGCCTGGCACATCGCCTGGGCCAGCCGTGAGGAGATCGACCAGATCAACATCCTCCAGGCCAGTCTGCTGGCCATGCAACGCGCCATCACCGGGCTCTCGCCGGCGGCGGAATATGCGCTGATCGATGGCAACAAAACGCCCAAACTCACGATTCCGGCGCGCGCCATCGTCAAGGGCGATGCGCTGGAGCCGGCCATTTCTGCGGCGTCAATTCTGGCCAAAACCGCGCGCGATGCCCTGATGCACGAATTGGCCGCGCGCTACCCGCACTACGGCTTCGATCGCCACGCCGGTTATCCGACACCAGCACACCTTGCCGCGCTGCGCGTGCATGGCCCGTGCCCTGAGCACCGGCTCAGCTTCGCCCCGGTCAAAGCCTGCATCGCCCCCCCTGATCTGTAATTCATGAACATCGCCATCCCCGTTGACCTGCGCATCGACCCCGAATGGCTGATTCCGGTCGAGCCTGCCGCTGCGGTGTTGCGCGATCATGCCTTGATTGTGAATCAGGGCCGCATCGTCGATCTGCTGCCGTTAGCCATGGCCGAGCAGCGCTATGCCGCGATTGAGCACCAAAAGCTGCCAGGACACGCGCTCATTCCGGGCCTCGTCAATCTGCACACCCATGCCGCGATGACCCTGCTACGCGGCTATGCCGACGACCGGACGCTGATGGACTGGCTGCAAAACCACATCTGGCCCGCCGAGGCACGCTGGGTCTCGCCAGAGTTTGTGCGCGACGGCAGCGAGCTGGCCTGTCTGGAGATGCTCGAAGGCGGCATCACCTGTTTTTCGGACATGTATTTCTTCCCCGGCGCCACGCTGGAGGCGGCAAAAATGGCCGGTCAACGGGTGGTGGGTGGCCTCATCGTCATCGACTTCGCCAGCGCCTGGGCATCCGACGCCGATGCCTATCTGCAACGCGGCCTGGAATTGCGCGATACCTGGCTCGACTCAGCAACCACCCATTTCGCCCTGGCTCCGCACGCGCCCTATTCCACCAGCAACCGCACCCTGGAAAAGGTGGCGCTCTATGCCAACCAGCTGGAAATCCCGGTGCATATCCACCTGCACGAAACCCAGGAAGAAATCCGCACTTCGCTCCAGGACCATGGCGTGCGCCCCCTGGCGCGACTCGATAGCCTGGGGCTGGTCAATGATCAACTCATCGCCGTCCACGCCGTGCATTTGCAGGACAGCGAGATCCACCTGCTCGCCCAACGCGGCGCCCATGTAGCGCACTGTCCAGCGTCCAATCTCAAACTCGCCAGCGGCATCTGCCCGCTGGCATCGCTTGCCGCAGCCGGGGTCAATATCGGCATCGGCACCGATGGCGCCGCCAGCAACAACCGCCTGGACATGCTCTCCGAGATGTGTCTGGCTGCCCTGCTCGGCAAGGTCGGGGCCGCTGCCGATGTGCAAGCCATCCCGGCGGCTCAAGCACTGGAAATGGCCACCCTGGGAGGCGCGCGGGCGCTGGGGCTGGATGCTCAAATCGGCTCGTTAAGCCCCGGCAAGCAGGCCGACATGGTGGCCATCGACCTGTCGCAGCCGACCTGTCAGCCCTGCTTCGATCCGGTTTCGACCCTGGTTTATGCCGCCGGCCGGGAATCTGTGCGCCAGGTTTGGGTTAGCGGTCAGCAAGTTGTGCGCGATGGCATGGCCACCCGTCTCAACCGCGCCGACATCCTGCGCCGCACCCGAAACTGGGCTAGCCGCATCAAGCATTGAGTGTGCCGCTTGAGGTGTGCGCCACCGCTCATGCGGCCTCACGAGGGCCGATGAGCGGCACCGGTGTCCCCGTAGGTGTACGATCTTGAGCAACCATAGAGCAAGTTAGAAGAATCCGTTTTTTCTGCTTCTCATGCCGAGTCTAGTGGAAACGTCAGCTAACCCGGCAGTCCGCACGGACGCTGCGCGATAAGGCCGCGCAGCGCCGGTGATCTCAGACGTTAGCCAGCATGACCAATATGGGATGAGGTTGCCATGATTAGCAGACGCGGTTTTATCAAAATGTTTTCTGTGTTTCCCCTTGTTGCGGTCCAGCCAAGAATGGCGTGCGGTCAAGATATCCCGGATTTCCCGCAACTGAAAACAATGTATGCACAGCGCTTGAAGAAGATTCTGGCGACTGGTGAGTTACCCTATATCGACATAGAGAGCTCGTGCAATTCCAGGAAACTGGACATTGATTCAGTTGCGAAGAGCATGGATCGACTCAATATTGGGCTCATGGCGCTGTCGGCGGATATCGGGAAGGGCCAGTTTAAAGAAGGCGTTCGTTACGACGATTTGACGAAGAAACTCGTTGCGAGTTATCCAGACCGCTTCATTCCCGTGGGTAATGGGGGGCAAAAACCAGCCTTGACGGAGGCAACAGACGAATTCCTCAACGCCCAAGAAGCTGCCGTCAGGACGAAGCAGATCATGCTTCTGGGCGAATATGAATTCCGTCATTACCCTTCGCCCAGGCAGGCAAAACGCGGTGAGATGGATCGCGATGAACATATCCCGATAGATGGACCCATCGGGAAGCGTGTGTTCAGCATAAGTGAAAAAACAGGCGTGCCGTTTCAGATTCATTATGAAATCGAAGATGAATTGCTGGTACCGCTCGAAAACATGCTGCAACAGTACCCAAAGGCCAAGGTAATCTGGTGCCACTTGGCCCAAATTCGCTATATCGAACGCGCCTCTCGCTATTCGCCTGCCTATGTCGAGAACTTAATCCAACGTTTTCCTAATTTATATTTTGATACCGCATTTGGAGGTTCAGGTTCCATATATCCACCAAGTAACCAGCGGCATGCGCGAGTGTGGGCAAATGATGGCGGCCTAAAGGCGGAATGGCGCGACCTTATTGCCGCTCATCCGAAACGTTTCTTGTCAGCCCTGGACCTGGGTGGGGACCGGATGGATCGTATCGACGAATGGGATCAAAACCACAGGAATTTCTTAAAGCGTCTTCCGAGTGAAACGCAACATCAAGTGGCATACCGTAGCGCGTGGACGCTCTTCTTCGGCGAAGAATTCGCTTGAACCGGCTAACCCGCCGCGCCAAGGGACGCGCCAAAAAGCGGCGCGTCCCTGAACAGCAACGATAGACGCCGAGCAAGCAAAATGACCGCCACCGCCAGGTCTCGCGTAAGCTCGAAGAGCCGCCTAATGGATTACCCGGGTTAAAATCCGGGTCAACTTTCATGCAGGATGCGCGCGGCGCAACCTGCCTCGTTTATTCGGCGCATGTTGCGTCTTAATTGTCCCAGGAGCCTCGATGTCCAGCCCAATCACCGTCCCTGCCAACGGCAGCAAGATCACCGTCAACGCCGACAACAGCCTCAATGTGCCCAATCGTCCGATCATCCCCTTCATCGAAGGCGACGGCACTGGCATCGACATCACCCCGGTGATGCGCACGGTGCTGGATGCAGCCGTAGCCAAGGCCTATGGCGGTGCGCGCCAGATCGAATGGATGGAGGTGTACGCCGGCGAGAAGGCGGTCAAGGTGTACGGCAACGACACCTGGCTGCCCGAAGACACCGTGCAGGCCGCCAAGGATTTCGTGGTGTCCATCAAAGGCCCGTTGACCACGCCCACCTCGGGCGGCATTCGCTCACTCAATGTGGCATTGCGGCAGATGCTGGATCTCTATGTCTGCCTGCGCCCGGTGCGTTATTTCACCGGCGTGCCAAGCCCGGTGAAGGCGCCGGAAAAGGTCGATATGGTCATCTTCCGCGAGAACACCGAGGATATCTACGCTGGCGTCGAATGGGTTGCGGGCTCGGATGAGGTCAAAAAGGTCATCGATTTCCTGCAAAAGGAAATGGGCGTCACCAAGATTCGCTTCCCGGAAAGCTCGGCCATCGGCATCAAGCCGGTGTCGGTCGAAGGCTCCGAGCGCCTGATCCGCCGTGCCATTCAATACGCCATCGACAACCAGCGCCGTTCGGTCACCCTGGTGCACAAAGGCAACATCATGAAGTTCACCGAGGGTGGCTTCAAAAAATGGGGCTACGAACTCGCCGCGCGCGAATTCGGCGCCAAGTTGATTGGCGAAGGCCCGTGGATGGAACTGCCCAATGGCATCGTCATCAAGGATGTGATTGCCGATGCCTTCCTGCAACAAATCCTGCTGCGCCCGGACGAATACGATGTCATCGCCACCCTCAACCTCAACGGTGATTACATCTCTGACGCGCTGGCGGCTGAGGTCGGCGGCATCGGCATCGCGCCCGGCGCCAACCTGTCCGACACCGTCGCCATGTTCGAGGCGACCCACGGCACCGCGCCCAAATACGCCGGTCAGGATTATGTGAACCCCGGTTCCATCATCCTGTCGGGCGAGATGATGCTGCGCCACATGGGCTGGCTTGAAGCCGCCGATCTCATCATCAAGGGCATGGAAGGCGCCATTCGATCCAAGCAGGTCACCTACGACTTCGCCCGCCTGATGGATGGCGCCACCCAGCTTTCGTGCTCGGCCTTTGGTGCCGAAATCGTCAAGCACATGTAATTGCTTTGCATCAAGGAAAGAAACCTCAACCCACGCCAAGATGTAACCATTGCACTAACGGGAGCACCTATGGGCATTCTGAGCTTTCTCTCCGACGATCATCGCCATTGCGATGCGCTTTTTGCCGATGCCGAAACCGCCGTGTCCGACGCCCGCTGGGCGGACGCGGCCAGCGATTTCGCCCAATTTCTGACGCGCATGCGTCACCATTTCGCCATGGAAGAGCAGGTGTTGTTTCCCGCTTTTGAGAGCGCCACCGGCATGACCATGGGCCCCACCCAGGTGATGCGCAGCGAACATACGCAAATGAATGCGGTGCTTGACGCCATGCAGGCGGCCTTGTCCCAGCAAAAGGCGACTGCCTATCTGGACCAAGGCGAAACCCTGCTGATGCTGATGAGCCAGCACAACCTCAAAGAAGAGCAGATTCTCTATCCCATGTGCTCCCGGCATCTCAACGACGCGGCGCTGGTCGCCCGCATGCAGGAATTGGCATGATCCCAACTGAAAGCGCCCTCCCTCAAGAAATCCTGGTCGATGCCCGCGACCTGGAGCCTCCCGAGCCGTTCGAGCGCGCCATGGCTGCGGTCGAACTGCTGCGACCGGGTCAGCGTGTCCGCCTGCTGCTGCATCGTGAGCCATTTCCGCTCTACAACCTGCTCGACAGCATGGGCATGCGACACGAAACCTCATTCACGGTTGCCGACGGATATTTCACCATCCTGATTGATCGCGACCGATAAGGTCTCGTAAATGAATAACGGCGGACTCGCATACGATCAGGCTCCGCCGTTCATCGCGCCGTTGACCCTTTACCTGGCCGCGCCAGCCTTTTTGCTGGTCGCCGCCCTTGCCGGCATGGTGCTGCTGCCAGATTGGCTGGATAGCCGCTGGAACCCTGCCACGCTGGGACTGACCCACCTCATCACGCTCGGCTTTCTGGGCCTATCGATGTGCGCATCCCTGCTGCAAATGCTGCCGGTGGTGATCGGCGCACCGGTGCCCGCAGTGCGCTGGGTGGCCAGCATTACCCTGATCGGCCTGGGTCTGGGCACGCCAGCGCTGACCTGGGGGCTTTGGCAAAGCGATCCGGCCTGGCTTGATGTCGCCATAGTCTTGCTGCCTTTGGGATTCACGGTGTTCATCGGCGCCGTCATGCTCAGCCTCTGGCACGCCCGCAGCTGGGTATTACTGCGAGTACCGTTGCTGTTCAGCGCCATAGCCCTGCTGTTGACCCTGCTTTTGGGCATCGCGCTGACTGGAACGCTTGGCGGTCACTGGGTCGTTCCCGACATGACGGATTTCACCCATCTGCACCTTGCCTGGGGGCTGATGGGCTGGACGCTGGTGCTGGTCATCGGCGTGTCCTGGCAGGTGGTGCCAATGTTGCAGCTCACACCGACCTATCCCATCCGTCCCGGCTACACCATCGTCGGCGTACTGTTTATCGCCTTGTGCCTGCTCACGCTAGGCTGGCTACCCCCTCTTGCCACCCTGCTTTGCTGTGGTGCAGCCCTGGCCTACGCCCTCATCACCCAGCAGCTTTACCGCGAGCGTCGCCGCAAGCTGTCCGACGCCACCCTCAACTTCTGGCGCGTCGCCATGGCCAATCTGATTTTGAGCGCCGCCCTCCTCGCCCTGCGCCAAACGGCACCGCAAGACTGGCATGACACGCTCGATTTGCTGCTGGGGCTGTCCTTTCTGCTCGGTTTTGCAGCCTCAGTGGTCTGCGGCATGGCATACAAGATCGTCCCCTTTTTGTGCTGGTTTCACCTTCAGGCCCAACACACGGCACGCAAGAATGCAGGCGAATCCATCACCAACACCCAGCCCGGCATGAAGGCATTCATTTCCGACCTCGCCGCCCGCCAACAGTTTCAAACCTGGGGGATCGCGCTGGCCATGCTGCTTCCAGCCCCGTTGTTGCCCCCGGCCGCCAGCACACCGGGCCTGTTCATGCTGGCGCTTTCGGCACTGCAACTGTGGCGCAACCTTTGGCACGCCGCACGCCGATTCCGTCAGGAAGGCGGCAGCCTATTCTGAGCGGTCGCGCAGCAACCAAAAAACCAGACCCAACACAAACCAGAGCAACGCCGTCACCGCCGGGATGCCGGCGCAGCGGTATCCCGCCAGCGGCAGAATGGCGGTCGCAACAAACAGCAGCGCACGCACGCCATTGAACCGGGACAGCGCCTTTTGCCCGGCCTGATGCACCGCCAGCGATGCCCTCGGGGCCAGCCAGACCGGCAGCAATTGCGCCGCAGCACCCGACACCAGCGGAAACAGAAAGGCTGGAACAAACACTGTCAGGGTTTCCGGATAGTCACCGGGATAAAGCGTCCCCACCATCGCCGCCATCAACCCAAACAGCGCCGCTGCCAACGCGGGCGCCACACCGTGCCAGGCAAAAATGGCCCGGGCATCACGCAGCAACCAGGCCGCGGCCAGACGCAGCAACGGCCAAAGCCACAACGCCACACCCAGCCAGGCCAGCGGTTCAAAAACCGCTTTCCCGGTCGCCAGGCACAACGCACCGGCCAGCGCCCATTTCAGATCCAAATGCAAGCGTTGAGTCGCGCCGGCATCCATGTGTCCCGTCGCGGTCGGCATCAACACCTGCAAGGTGCCCACGGCGGTCAGCGCCACCATGCCGTACAGATTGATATTGCGATGCAATGCCGCTAGCGGCAGATGCCATTGCGGCAACAGCGGAATCAGCGCGGCAGCCAACAGGCCCAGTGCCAGACAGCCCAGCGCCGCCACATACCAGGCCAGTCCCGGATGCGGTGCGCCGAGGGCGCGCCGGGCCAGTTGCCGCAGCCAGCGCAGCATGGCCAGCACGCCCATCCCGGTCAGCAACGCGAACAGGTTCAGCGCCAGCCACGGCAACCACCCGACAAAAACCGCCAGAACACCTGCGCCGACGAGGGCAAACAGCCACGGCAATCGCGCCAGCCGGACCGAAGCCCTGCGCCCACGCGCCAACACTGGCGAGAAATGCTGCATTGCCGCCGTCATCAACGGCAGCAATGCCAGCGTGAACAACAGATGTGCCCACAATACAGGCTGCGCCCCAATGCTGGTGGGCAGCACACTGCTTGCCAGCAAGGCCACCAGTGCGGCCAGCACGAAGGTCAGCAGCATGACGAGCGTGGATTACACGCGGATGAAATCGATCACCACGCCAGCGGCATTGCGGTCGAGATAATTGATCTCCACCGCAGCGCCATAGCGCTCCTGCATCTGACGCAACAGCGGCAAAGGGTCGTGATCGTTGACAAAACGCATGCGCTCGCCCGGGTGCAGCGAATCCAGCGCACCAAAGATGGCCGCATGGCGGAAGCGCTTGGCAATGCCACGGGCGTCAAACGGGTAGATGCCATCGGGTGACAGATGCGCATGTCCGGGCGGATTCTGGAAGGGCTGAATCGGGATGGTTTGCATGAATAACTCCAGTCAATTTTGGGGCACGCAGTGTATGCCGTACCGCCGCGTGCGACCTTGACGCCCATCAACCCAAAAAAAGCCCCACGCCGCGCGCTAAGCCACTATCATGCGTGACCCTCCTAAAAATACCGGATTTACCGGACTCATTGGATACGCCTCATGCATTGCGTTGACGATTTTCGCCTCAAGCTGGGAAAGAACGAACTGGTGCCGATCATGATCGGCGGCATGGGGGTGGACATTTCCACCACCGAACTGGCACTTGAAGCCGCGCGCCTGGGTGGCGTTGGTCACATCTCGGACGCCATGGTGCCCACCGTGTCAGACCGCAAAAGCGACACCCGCTATGTAAAAGGGAAGCTCAAGCAATACAAGTTCAATGCCGAAAACACCGACAAATCGGTGGTTCAATTCAACCTCGGCGAACTCGAAGAAGCGACGCGCTGGCATGTCACACGCACCATGGAAGCCAAGAAGGGCAGCGGCATGGTGTTCATCAACTGCATGGAAAAGTTGACCATGAATGCCCCCAAAGAAACGCTCAAGGTGCGCCTGACGACTGCACTCGACGCGGGCATTGACGGCATCACCCTGGCGGCGGGTCTGCATTTGGGGTCCTTCGCGCTGATCGAAGACCACCCCCGTTTTCATGACGCCAAACTCGGCATCATCGTTTCCAGCCTGCGTGCCTTGCAGTTGTTCCTGAAAAAATCCGCCCGCACCCGGCGCTTGCCCGACTATATCGTGATCGAAGGCCCGCTGGCCGGCGGCCATCTCGGCTTTGGCATGGACTGGGCCGAGTTCGACCTCGCCACCATCGTCGCCGAAATCCAGGCCTGGCTGACCGCCGAAGGGCTGAATGTCCCCTTGATTCCGGCTGGCGGCATCTTCACCGGCTCGGACGCTACCGCCTTTTTAGAAGCCGGTGCCGGTGCCGTCCAGGTCGCCACCCGCTTTACCGTCACGCATGAATGCGGCCTGCCCGACAATGTCAAACAGGAATACTTCAAGGCCAGCGAGGACGACATCGAGGTCAACCAACTTTCCCCCACCGGCTACCCCATGCGCATGCTCAAAAGCAGCCCCGGCATCGGTTCCGGCATCCGCCCCAACTGCGAGGCATATGGTTATGTACTCGACTCCAACGGGCATTGCGCCTATATCGATGCCTATTACCGCGAACTTGCGCGCCACCCCGGCGCTCACAAGATCTCTGTCCCCGACAAGGTCTGCCTGTGTACGCACATGCGCAACTTCGACATCTGGACCTGCGGCCAGACCACCGCGCGTCTGAAAGACACCACGCGCAAAAACGACGATGGCAGCTACCGCGTGCTGTCTGCCGAACATGTTTTTCACGACTACCAGTTCAGCAAAAACGGGCAGATCGCCCTGCCGGAATAACGCACCAGATTGCATCTCGCCCTTTTTTGCCACGTTATCGACAACTACGGCGACGCCGGCGTAGCCTGGCGACTGGCGCGACGGTTGGGGGTGCTGGGCCATAGCGTCGAACTCTGGATCGACGCCACCGACACCCTCGAACGCTTGGCACCGGCACTCAACATTCACCCCTTAGTCCAGGTATGCGCATGGACCGAGGCCACGCCCGACACCCATCCTGACGCCGCCATCTGCCTGTTTGGCGCCGTGCTGCCAGAATCTCTGCTGCAACGCTGGGCCAAGGCGGGGTTGCAACCCCCTCGGGGAGAAGCGACCGCAGGGCGCGTGGGGGCCGACACTCCAGCGCCGGTCTGGATCAACCTCGAATATCTCACCTGCGAAGACTGGGCCTTGGGCTGTCACGGACTGCCCTCGCCGCACCCACGGCTGCCGTTGACGCAATGGTTTTACTTCCCCGGGCTGCGTGCGGGGCTGGGCGGCATCGTGTGCGAACCCGCGCCTGAACCACTGCCCGCAGACACGGGCGCGTTACGCATCAGTCTGTTCAGTTACGCTAACGCCGCACTGCCCACCCTGTTGCATGCATGGAATGACAGCGCGCAGCCGATTGAACTCTGGCTCTGCCCCGGCCCGGCCGTGGCGCAAGTTGCCGCAACGCCGCTACCACCAGGCAATCTACGCATCCGTCAGTTGCCCTGGCTTGCGCCTGACGCATACGACGATCTGCTGCGCTCCTGTCATCTCAATTTCGTGCGGGGCGAAGATTCATTCGTCCGCGCCCAACTCGCTGGCCGCCCTCTAGTGTGGCAGGCCTATGTGCAGGAAGAAAATGCGCACTACGCCAAGATAGAAGCTTTTCTTGCCATCTATGCCCCCGGCACGACACTGACCGCCTTCCACACCGCATGGAATGCACAAACCCCCACCGACTGGCCCGCACTGGAGGCCGATCTTGCGCGCCTGCAAGACAACGCCCAGCAGTGGCGCAAACAGGTCATGGCACAGGGCGATCTCGCTGAAAACCTGCTGAAATTTATAAACGAGCGGCTATAATCGCGCGCTTTCCAATCCCGCTTCAGGAATCTTTCTCATGAAAACCGCTCAGGAACTGCGCGCCGGCAATGTCATCATGGTCGGCAATGACCCGTTGGTAGTACAAAAGGCCGAATTCTCCAAATCCGGCCGCAACGCCTCCGTGGTCAAGATGAAGATGAAGAACCTGCTCACCGGCGCTGCCAGCGAAAGCGTTTATCGCGCCGATGACAAGTTCGATGTCGTCACGATCGATCGCAAGGAATGCGCCTATTCCTATTTCGCCGACCCCATGTATGTATTCATGGATGCCGAATACAACCAATACGAAATCGAAGCCGACAGCATGGGCGATATGCTCAACTACCTGGAAGACGGCATGCCCTGCGAAGTGGCCTTTTACGAAGGCAAGCCAATTTCCGTGGACATGCCCAACAGCGTGGTGCGTGAAGTCGAATATACCGAACCTGCCGTCAAGGGCGACACCTCCGGCAAGGTAATGAAGCCCGCCCGCATCAAACCCACGGGCTTCGAGATTCCGGTGCCGGCTTTTGTTGAAATCGGCGACAAGATCGAGATCGACACCCGCACGCACGAATACCGCAACCGGGTCAAATAATTTGGCCTGCTTACGGTCGTCAAAAAAGGCCGCAATGTAGCGGCCTTTTTTGTTTTTTGGATACAGCGATCAAACCAGCGATTAAACCGCAAAATCCTCCAACTGACGGCCAGCCGCCAGTGCGTCGAGCACCCACCGCGGCTTGCGGCCGTGGCCGGTCCAGCCCTTGCCACCCTCCGGATTGGCGTAGCGGATTGCGCCCTTGCTGACAGCACCCCCCGCACTGCCGCGGCGCTTGAGCACACCTGGACAAATATCTTCTACCGTGACATGGAGCTGCTGCATGAGTTGTTTGACCTGCTGGATATTGCCGGCCCGTTCAACACGCAATTGCGCTTCGGCTTGTTTTTCCAACTCTGCGATTTTTTTCTGGATTTCTGCGTAAGTTGCCATGTTAATTACTCCATTACCTGTCATCAATAAATTCGCCCACATTGCAGGCTTGTTAATAATCTAACCCCCCCTATTGCAAATGGCAAGCTTTTCAATTCCCGGCCCCGGTAAAAAAACATTAATTGGTACGCCGCCAGGCTCTGCCGATTCTCAATGGCTTTCAGAACTGGCCGGCACCCGGCGGCTATTCGTCATTACCGAAAATGCGGCAGATGCCCTGCGCATCGGCGAAGAAATGCGCTGGTTTAATCCGTCATTGCGTTGTGGACATTTTCCGGACTGGGAAACCCTGCCCTATGACCCCATTTCGCCACATCCCGATTTGGTATCTGAACGGCTGGCCACGCTGTGGCGCAGCCTGGAAGGCGAGCTTGACTGCCTGATTGCGCCGCTGGCCACCGCCTTGCAATACCTGCCGCCACGAGAGTTTTTATCAGCGCACGCCTTTCTTTACCAAAACGGCCAGCGTATCGATGCCATTGCCCTGCGCAGCCGTCTGGTCGCCGCCGGATATGCGGCGGTCAATCAGGTTTTTACCCCGGGTGAGTTCGCCATCCGCGGCGGGGTCATCGACCTGTTTCCCAGTGGTTCGGTTTTGCCCTATCGCATCGAGTTGTTCGACGATGAAATCGAGTCGATCCGCACCTTCGACCCGGATAGCCAGCGCAGTCTGTACAAGGTCAACGAGATTCGGCTGTTGCCAGCGCGCGAGTTCCCGCTCGACGAGATCGGCATCAACCATTTTCGCGGCACATTTCGTGAGCGTTTCGAGGGCGATCCCGGCCGTCGCCGCATCTACAAGGATGTGTCCAACGGGCTTGCGCCCGCTGGCATCGAGGCCTGGTTGCCGCTGTTTTTCGACCACACCGCCACGCTATTCGACTACCTGGGAGAGGGCACCGTCGCGGTGCTGCTGGGCGATCTGCCTGCCGCTGCCCATTCGTTCTGGCACGACCTGCAAGAACGGGCCCGCAATCTCGCGGGCGACCCCGACCGACCCCTGCTGCCACCCGCCGAGATTTATCTACCGGAAGACGCATTCTTTGCACGCCTAAAACCGCTGCCGCGCATCCTGCTGCAAAACGCAGGCGAGTCCCGGCTCTTCACCGCGCCGCCCACCATCGCCGCCAACCGCCGCGACGAACAGCCGTACCGGTTGCTACAAGCCCATCTGGATGGTTTTTCCGGCCAGACCTGGCTCATCGCCGAAAGCCTGGGGCGACGCGAAACCCTGGCCCATGCGCTGGCCGAGCACGGCATCCAGGCCGAACTGGCCGAAGGCATCCCCACCACACTGGCGCGCTTCGTCCTCACCACTGGCCCGCTGGCGGCAGGTTATGTCGATACGCAACGGCATCGTTGCGTACTCACCGAAGCCGAGCTTTACGCCCGCGCCTTCAGTCGCAAAGCCACCCGCGAGGTGCGCCGCACCGCCGTCGAAGGCCTGCTGCGCGACCTTTCCGAGCTGCGCGTGGGCGACCCGGTCGTGCATATCGAACACGGCATCGGTCGTTATCTGGGCCTGGAATCGATGGACCTTGGCATCGGCACCGAGGAATTTCTGGCGCTGGAATATGCCAAGGGCGACAAGCTGTTCGTCCCGGTCACGCAACTGGATCTGATCGCCCGCTATCTCGGCGCCGATCCGGAGCGGGTCTCACTCTCGGCGCTGGGCAGCCCACAGTGGGAAAAGGCGCGCCGGCGCGCCCTTGACAAGGCCCGCGACACCGCCGCCGAGTTGCTCGATCTATACGCCCGCCGTGCGGCCCGTGGCGGCCAGGCCTTTGAGCTTCATGCCAGCGAGATGGATCGCTTTGCCGAAGGCTTTGGCTTTGAGGAAACCCCAGACCAGCTTGCCACCATCGATGCCGTGCTGGCCGATCTGGCCGCGCCCCGCGCCATGGATCGTCTGGTGTGCGGCGATGTCGGCTTTGGCAAAACCGAGGTCGCCCTGCGCGCAGCCTTTGCCGTCGCCCTGAATGGCCGCCAGGTCGCCATCCTGTGCCCGACCACGCTGCTGGCCGAACAACATTTCCAGACCTTTTCCGACCGCTTCGCCGACACCCCCATCCGCATCGCCGAGCTGTCGCGCTTCCGCTCCACCCAGGAAATCAACACCGCGCTCAAAGGCATCGCCGCAGGTGGTATCGACATCGTGATCGGCACCCACAAACTGCTGCAACCGGATATCGCGTTTGCCCGCCTGGGACTGGTCATCATCGACGAAGAGCACCGTTTCGGGGTGCGCCAGAAAGAATCGCTGCGCAAGCTGCGCGCCGAGGTGGATTGCCTGGCACTGACCGCCACGCCCATCCCACGCACGCTGGCGATGTCGCTGGAAGGCATTCGCGACTTTTCGGTGATCGCCACCGCGCCCTCCAAACGCCTGGCCATCAAAACCTTCGTGCAGCCCGAGGCCGATTCCATCATCCGCGAAGCCGCCCTGCGCGAGCTCAAGCGCGGCGGCCAGATCTATTTTTTGCACAACGCGGTCGAAACCATCCAGAACGCCCGCGAACGCCTGGCCAAGCTGCTGCCCGAGGCCCGCATCGGCGTCGCCCACGGGCAGATGCCGGAGCGCGAACTGGAACATGTGATGCGTGATTTTTACCACCAGCGATTCAATCTGCTGCTGTGCACCACCATCATCGAAACCGGCATCAATGTGCCCACAGCCAACACCATCCTCATTCACCGCGCCGACAAATTCGGCCTGGCGCAGTTACACCAGTTGCGTGGTCGGGTCGGGCGCTCGCACCATCAGGCCTATGCCTATCTGCTGCTACCCGGTGCGGGTGAGTCGGCAATCACGCCAGCGGGCAAGAAACGACTGGAGGCCATCCAGATGATGGGCGAACTGGGCTCGGGCTTTCAGCTGGCGATGCAGGATCTGGAGATTCGTGGCGCAGGCGAGATCCTGGGCGATTCGCAAAGCGGCGAGATCGATGCGGTAGGCTTCTCGCTTTATCAAAGCATGCTCGACCAGGCGGTCAAGGATCTTCAGAAAAGCCAGCAATCCGGCACGGATGCCGAGCCCGATTTCAACATCAAGAGCGAGATCAACCTGCACCTGCCGGCGCGCATTCCGGAGAGCTATTGTGCGGACATCAACGAACGCCTGTCGTTATACAAGCGCCTTGCCAGCGCCCAGGATGCCACCGCACTGGAGGCCTTGAACGAGGAATTGATCGACCGTTTCGGCCTGCCGCCCGATCCGCTCAAGACCTTGCTCGCCACCCATCGTCTGCGCCTGGCCACCCGCCGTGTCGGCATCCGTCGTCTCAATGTCAGCGACACCGGGTTAACCGCCGAATTCGTACCCAAACCGCCCATCGACCCGATGCGCATCATCCAGATGATTCAGAGCCGTCGTGACTGTAAACTTGCCGGCCCCGACAAGCTGCGTATCGAGCGCAGCTGTGACAGTCTCGATGCCCGCGTCCAGCTCGTCCGTGAATTGCTGGACACCCTCGCACCCTCACCAAAGAAAGGCACCTCATGAGCCAGGCACAGATCACGATCAAGGTTACCGGCATGACTTGCATGGGCTGCGCCGGCAGCGTCGAACGCAGCCTCAAGGCCATTCCCGGCGTAACCAACGCCTGCGTCGATCTGGGCGCCGCCGAGGCCACGGTGGATTACGACCCCGCCAACCTCAGCGTGGACGCCATCAAACAAATCCTGAAAGAGGCCGGATGGGGCGTGCAATAAGGGGCGTGCAATAAGCGCCACGGGATTACACCCCCAATAACTCCAGCAAGGTTTCCACCCGCTCCAGGCGACCGACTGCGGCGCTGCGCGAAAGCAAAAACAGCGGTGCCTCCACTGTTGCCTGTTGCAGGCGCACGCTCAATGCACGCAAGTCCGTGCCTTCGTCCAGCCACACGATGCGCGCGTCGTCCGGGGCCAAAGGCCCGAACGCACAGCCGGCCAGCGCGGGGGGCATCTCTCCCGCACCCAGCAGGATGAAACGAAAGCCGCCTTCGATTTCACCGGCCCACGATTGCAATGTATCCATCGTTGCCGATTGCCACGCTGCGGCGTCAAGCCACGCGCAGCGCCAGCACGACTGGTAGAACGACAGGCGCCAATCTGCGGGCATATCCGCCGGGTATAGCGCAGCGTCCCAACCCGGATCACGCCAGTCAGGCCCGCCCAGCCATACGGCGTATGTCGGTGTGCATATCGGCGTTTGCAAAGCATCCTGTTCCATCAACCGCATCCTGTTGTTGCTCAACCACATTTCAAAAAAACGCTGACCCGACAATGACTTCTACAACTTGCAAAGACCGCGAAGATCGCTAGAATGCCAGCCTGTCCGTACATCTATCAAGCCTCATCCAAAACCTCAGCCTCAACCACCCTTAGGAGTTTTCAATGCAAACCAAAATCCTGACCGCTACCATCCTGACCATGATTTCTGCTGGCGCCATCGCCGCCAATGCCGCTCCCACCACCCCGGAGGCCTGGCTCGACCGCATGACCAACATGACCACCAATACCAGTGCTTTCAAAGATCCCAAGGTGTTCATGTCCTGGCTCAACGCCACCAGCGAACCCGGCTTCTACACCACCATGGGCAACAACATGATGGAGCCGAACAACTGGACCAAGATGATGGCCTCCGGCATGGATCCGCGTGCCATGACCAACTACATGCAGTTCACTGACCCGGCTGTAGCCATGAAGTGGATGGGCGCTGCCATGGACCCGAACTTCTACACCGCCACGCTGACCACCATGACCGATCCGGGCAAGATGATGCGCTGGGTGATGATGCCGATGGATCCCAAGATGATGAACATGGGCATGCAGATGATGAACCCGGGCACCTCCATGAAGTGGATGATGGCGCCGATGGCTCCGCAGTCCATAAACATGATGATGGCACCGATGAACCCCAACCTGTACACCTCCTGGATGGGCACCGGCATGAATCCCTCCACCTACGGCATGTGGGGCAACTTCATGAACCCCGCCACCATGATGGCTCCGGTCGCAGGTGCTGCCGCTCCGGCTGCGGGCGTGATGATCAACCCGATGGACATGTCCGCCTGGACCAACATGTTCGCCCCGATGACCTCCATGGTCCCGGGCATGACCTCCATGGTTCCTGGCATGACCTCCATGGTTCCGGCTGCTGCTGCTGCTGCTCCGGCTCCGGCTCCGGCTGCTGCTCCGGCTGCTGCTCCGGCTGCTGCTCCGGCTCCGGCTGCTGCTCCGGCTGCCAAGAAGTAATCCCGAAAGATTCTTCCGGCCAGCAAAAAAGCCACCTTCGGGTGGCTTTTTTGCTGGGATCTAGTGCTTAGGGTACCCCCCCCAGAATTCAGAGGATCCTAAACTCTGGCGTTCTAGTCGTTCGTTCCGCCAAAACAATGACATTAAACAGCGTCTTTTTTCCGCCATGCTTCGTTGCGCCCCCTTGCCGTATACCCCATACGGCTGCGGGGTCGCGCCTCGCCTGACGAAAAAACACATCCGTTTCATTTGTCACCATTTTGGCGGAACGGACTACGAGTCGATGCGCACGGCAAACCGCGCACCCAGTTCCTGCATCAATTCATCCGCCAGCCGCACCCGCCATTGCGGCGGCAAGCGCAAAAGACAGCGGGCACTCTCGTTGTGATAGGCAATCTGCACCGGACAGCCGCCTTCATTCATGACAAACCCTTGTAATAACTCACGCAACTTAGCAACCGCCGCACAGGCTCCATCCCCTTCGGCCAGATCCAGCGTCAGCGATTTGGCGCGCTGGGTGCGTAAGCCTGGCAAATCCAGCAAAGACTCGGCGGTCGCGCGGATGCCGCCGGAATAGTTATCCAGCGCCACCTTGGCGCGCACGATGAGCAGGCTGTCGGGTTTCAGGCGATCACGCCAGGCATCGAACAGCTCGGCAAACACCGCCACCTCCAGCCGTGCCTCGCCATCTTCCAACACCACAAAGGCCATCTTGCCGCGTCGGGTCATCTGTATGCGCACATCGGCAATGACGCCGGCCAGCAGCACCGGCTGCGGTTGCGGCTGAATCTGGGCCAGGCTGACATCCACCAAGCCCTTGAGCTCCTGCGCCCAGACCGCAAACGGGTGGTCACTGAAGTAATAGCCCAGCGCGGTTTTTTCTTGCGCCAGTTGTTCGCGCAAATCCCAACGGGCCACGACCAGCAAATCGGGCGGACGCGCCGCCTCGGCCTCGCCAAACAGACTGTCTTGCATGGCGCTTTGTTGTTGCGCCTCGGCCCATTCCATCGCCAGGCCGACGCTGGCCAGCGTCGCAGCGCGATCGGTATGCAGGCTATCGAACGCGCCGGCGCGCACCAGGGTTTCTATCGCACGACGGTTGACCATGCGCTTGTCCACCCGCCGACACACATCAAACAGGCTGGCAAAGCGCCCATTTCGCGCGCGCTCGGCCACCAGATGCTCGACCGCGTTCTGCCCTGCCCCTTTGACCGCCCCCAGGCCATAGCGAACCTCACTGCGACTGACCGGCACAAAGCGGTACTGGCTGGCATTGATATCCGGCGGCAGTATGGTCACGCCGTTTTTCTTGGCATCCTCATAAAAAATCTGCACGCTGTCGGTGTCATCCATATCGGACGACAGCGTCGCCGCCATGAAGGCCGCCGCATGATGCGCCTTAAGCCAGGCGGTCTGGTACGACACCACCGCATAGGCCGCCGTGTGCGATTTGTTGAAGCCATACTCGGCAAACTTTTCCATCAAGTCGAAAAGCTGCATGGCCAGCTTTTCGTCATAGCCTTTTTTGAGCGCGCCCTCGCGGAATATCTCGCGATGCTTGGCCATCTCTTCAGCCTTTTTCTTGCCCATCGCCCGCCGCAGCAGATCGGCACCGCCAAGCGTGTAGCCGCCGATGATCTGCGAGATCTGCATCACCTGTTCCTGATAGACGATGACGCCATAGGTTGGCGTCAGGCACTCCTTCAGGTCCGGGTGGAAATAATCGATGGTCTGCTTGCCCTTCTTGCGCAGGATGAAATCATCAACCATGCCCGAACCCAGCGGGCCGGGACGGTACAGCGCCAGCACGGCGATGATGTCTTCAAAACAGTCCGGCTCCAGCTTGGCCAGCAGCTTTTTCATGCCTTCCGATTCGACCTGGAAGATCGCCGTGGTATTGGCCTTTTTGAGGATCTCGTAGACTGCCGGATCGTCAAAGCTCAAGGCATTGATATCGGTTTCGAAGGTCGGGTCGAGCTGGCGGATAAACTTCACCGCCCAGTCGATGATGGTGAGGTTGCGCAGCCCCAGAAAGTCGAACTTCACCAGGCCGGCCTTTTCGACATCGTCCTTGTCGAACTGCGACACCGCCACCGCATCGCTGGCGTCAGCCACATACAGCGGACAAAAATCGGTGAGTTTGCCCGGCGCAATCAGCACCCCGCCAGCGTGCATGCCGACATTGCGCGTCAGACCTTCCAGGCGGCGGGCCAGATCGAACAGCTCGCGCACCTCTTCCTCGCCGTCGTAGCGCGCCTTGAGATCGGGCACCTGTTCCAGCGCCTCATCCAGGCTGACATTCTTGCCCGGCGCGGAGGGGATCATCTTCGAGAGCTGATCGCAAAAGTTATACGGCAGCTCCAGCACCCGCCCGACATCGCGCACCACCGCGCGCGCCGCCATGGTGCCGAAGGTGGCAATCTGGCTCACCGCGTCGGCGCCGTATTTGTCGCGCACATATTCGATGACGCGATAACGCTGGTCCTGACAAAAGTCGATGTCAAAGTCAGGCATCGACACCCGCTCGGGGTTCAAAAAGCGTTCGAACAGCAGGGCATAGCGCAGTGGGTCGAGGTCGGTAATCCCCAGGCTGTACGCCACCAGCGAGCCCGCGCCTGAGCCTCGCCCCGGTCCCACCGGCACGCCGTTGTGCTTGGCCCAGTTGATAAAGTCGGCCACGATCAAAAAGTAGCCCGGGAAGCCCATCTGGATGATGGTGTCAATTTCGATCGCCAGGCGTGCGTCGTATTCCGGCCGACGCTCGGCGCGCGTCTCCGCATCCGAAAACAGCACCGTCAGGCGCGCCTCCAGCCCTGAACGGGCCTCTTGCCGCAAAAAATCGTCCAGGGTAACGCCCGGCGGCGTGGGAAACAGCGGCAGACGGCTCTTGCCCAACTCCAGCGTCAGGTTGCAGCGGCGGGCCAGTTCAACGCTGTTTTCCAGCGCCTCCGGCAGATCGCCGAACAACGCCACCATCTCGTCCTGGGTTTTGAAACGATGCTCGGCGCTGAAGTCCATGCGCCGGCGACGGTTGCCCAGCACCTCGCCGCGGGCGATGCACACCCGCGCCTCATGCGCCTTGAAGTCGGCCGCCGTGGCAAATTGCACCGGGTGCGTTGCCACCACCGGCAACTCCAGTCGCTCGGCAAGCCGCAACGCAGCTTGCAGATGCGTCTCGGCCTCGGCGCTGCCGTCGCGTTGAATCTCCAGGTAATAACGCTCGGGAAAACGCCGCTTCCAGTCGCGCGCCAATTGTTCGGCCTGCGCTTCAGAGCCATTCAGCAAGGCCTGACCCACATCGCCGCCCGCGGCCCCCGACAACAGAATCAGCCCCTCGCCCGCCGCTCCTTCCAGCCATTGCGGGAAAAACAGGGCGCGGCCATGCTGTTGTCCCTCGCGGTAAGCGCGCGTCAATAACTCGCACAGATTGCGATAGCCCTCGCGGTTTTGAACCAGCAGCAGCACCCGCGCCGGACGATCCGGGTTGACCGTTTGCAGCCAGACATCGCAGCCAGACAGCGGCTTGACCCCCGCATTGCGCGCCGCGCTGTAAAACTTGATCAGCCCGAACAGATTGGAAAAATCGCTCAGCGCCAGGGCGGGCATGGCGTCCGCAGCCGCCAGCTTGACCGCCTCGTCCACGCGCAAGATGCCATCCTGCACCGAAAACTCACTGTGCAAACGCAGGTGTACAAACCGGGGAGGCATCATCCTAGAAACCTCAGTTGAACGCGCCCGAGTGTGCGGTTTTGGCACAGTCTGGCAAGGCGCGACGACGCGGCGGGGCCAGCCCCGCAAGGAGGCGCAAACGCCTGCGTTCATGCGGCCTTACAAGGGCTGAGGAGCGGTCAGCTGGGGTTTCTAGGATCATCATGGGCATGGATTCTACCCGACGCCCTGATCGCAACGCGGGCTCTCATTCGAGCAAAATAACCACAGCAACGGCTATCGCTTTGACAGCGGCGAGGGTTGAGACTTCATGGGAGTGTGTGGTGGGCGGTACTGGGATCGAACCAGTGGCTTCCACCGTGTGAAGGTGGCACTCTACCGCTGAGTTAACCGCCCGGAAGAGGGCGCGCATTCTAATGGCAAGCATTGAAAACGGTCAAACGCAATTTGCACCCGGCTGATCAGGTAGAATCGCGCCCCTTTGATTAAGCACCTCAGCCCATCCGCATGATCCGCACCCGTTTCGCTCCATCGCCCACCGGCTATCTGCATATCGGCGGCGCGCGTACCGCGCTGTTTTCCTGGGCCTACGCCAAAAAACACGGCGGCCAGTTCGTGCTACGCATTGAAGACACCGACCAGGAACGCTCTACCCTCGAATCGGAACGCGCCATTCTGGAAGGGATGAGCTGGCTGGGGCTGGCCTGGGATGAAGGCCCGTTCTATCAGATGCAACGGCTGGATCGTTACCGGGCGGTGGCCGAACAACTGCTGGCCCAAGGCCATGCCTATTGGTGCTACGCCAGCAAGGAAGAGATCGACGCCCTGCGCGAACAACAGCGCGCCCGGGGCGAAAAGCCGCGTTACGACGGTCGTTGGCGCCCAGAGACCGGCAAACTTTTGCCGCCACCGCCGGCAGGTGTCACCCCGGTGCTGCGGTTCAAAACCCCGCTGGACGGCAGCGTCACCTTTAACGACCTCGTCAAAGGCCCGATCACCGTCGCCAACAGCGAACTGGACGATCTGGTGCTGATGCGCGGCGATGGCATCCCCACCTATAACTTCGGCGTGGTTATCGACGATTGGGATATGGGCATCACCCATGTGATCCGTGGCGACGACCATGTCAACAACACGCCACGGCAGATTCATCTGTACGAGGCGCTGGGTGCCCTGCTGCCGGTGTTTGCGCATGTGCCGATGATTTTAGGCAACGACGGCGAACGGCTGTCCAAACGCCATGGTGCCGTTTCGGTGCTGCAATACGAAGAAGACGGCTACCTGCCCGAGGCCCTGCTCAACTACCTCGCCCGCCTGGGCTGGGGGCACGGCGACGACGAAAAGTTCTCGCTGGATCAATTTGTCGCATGGTTCGATTCCGCCCACATCAGCCATGCGCCCTCGCGTTTCAACAGCGAAAAGCTCACCTGGCTGAACCAGCAATATCTGAAAGAAGCGGATAACGACCGCTTAGCCGGCCTGGTGCGCACGCGGCTTACCCGGCTGGGTGTCAACTGCGACCAAGGCCCGAGCCTGCCCGCACTGATGGGCCTATTGAAAGAGCGCGTCAGCACGGTGGTCGAACTGGCTGACGCCGCACATATCTTTTTCGTGCAGGTCGAACCGGCGGTCGAAGAATTAAAAGCCAAATGTGACGCAGCCGGTCTGGCAGCCATCACAGCCCTGGCGAACGACCTTGCCGCCTGCGAATGGAGCGCCGAGGCTCTCAACGCCACACTCAAATCGTGTGCCAAAGAAAGCGGCCTTAAATTGGGACAAATCGGCGTCCCCCTGCGCCTGATGCTGTTTGGCACCGCGCAAACCCCATCGCTTGACGCCACCTTGCTGCTACTCGGCCGCGATGCCACCCTAAGCCGCCTATCCATCGCGCTACCGCACGCCACCGCCATTCTTTTTGCTTGATATTTATGAACAAACTGATCGGCTCACACACCAGCCCCTTTGTGCGCAAGGTGCGCATCGTCGCTGCCGAAAAGCATGTCGATTACGAATTTGTCGTCGATGTGCCTTGGGAGGCCGGCACGCAGGTACCCGAACACAACCCGCTGGGCAAGGTGCCGGTATGGATAACGGAAGACAGTCGCAATCTGTATGACTCGCGCGTCATCGTCGAACATCTCGACCACATCAGCCCAGTGCACCCGCTGATCCCGCGCGAAACCCGCCCGTACATCACGGTCAAACGCTGGGAAGCATTGGCCGACGGCATCACCGACGCCGCCGTTTTGGTGTTCATGGAACGCAAACGCCCAGCGACGCAGCAAAGCCCGGAATGGATTGCCCGCCAGATCGACAAGGTCAATCGCGGCCTTGCCGCACTAGCCACCGACCTGGGCAAAAACGACTGGTGCGCCGCAGGCACCTACACCCTGGCCGACATCGCCGTCGGCTGCACACTGGGCTATCTGGACCTGCGCTTCGCCGAAGAAATCGACTGGCGCCGCAGCAACCCGCTGCTGTCAAAACTGTTTGATCGCCTAATGAAAAAGCACAGTTTCAAGGAAACTGTGCCAGTGGCGTAAAACCCGCCGCCAGCCCGCCGGGGATCTTTACCCCCTTCTTCGCCAGGCGCGATCCCAGATCGATCTCGGCGACGATGTTCCCGCTATCGGCTACTAGTTGCTCCTTCAGTTTGCTCAGAGTGGCGGGAAAACCGGCCATGCTGACATCTTCGATGACGATGGCAGGGGCTTCTACTTTGCCGGGGGCGCCATCTCGGCGGCTTGTACGGCATGTAGACCGAGACCGAGGAGGCACCTGCTCAGCAGCAGGTGGGAAACAGTTTTCATGGAAAGGCTCCTTATAGATACTAGTGCTTACTTGCAGAAGTCTCGCTACATTCGATCCGCTTGGCATCCCCGCTCGCTGCGTTGCGTATCCTCGCCATAGCTGGGCTATGGCTGCGGTTCGCGCCTTGTGATCCGTGTGCCCAACGGCTCCCGGTGTTAACGCAGACTGCTGCAAGTAAGCACTAGATTTCAGATAATTTTTCGAGACTGAGTTGCGCAGAGACGCTTCGTCAAAAAGTAAACCCCACCTCCGCCATTTTGCCTTCCATCGCATCCAGCAGCGCCAATAGCGGTTGCAGTTCGCGGTAGCGTTCGCAGGTGCTACGCAGGTAGCGCATCACCAGCGGCATGTCTTTCAGGTAGCCGTCCTTGCCGTCGCGGTGGCACAGGCGAGCAAAGATGCCCAGCACCTTGATGTGGCGTTGCGCCCCCATCCATTCGAAGTCGCGATAAAAGGCGCCGAAGTCGGCATGCACCGGCAGGCCGGCACGCTTGGCCGCTTCCCAGTAGCGCACCACCCAGTCAAGGATGCGTTCTTCGTCCCAGGCGATGTAGGCATCCTTGTAAATCGACACCAGGTCGTAGGTGATCGGGCCATACACCGCGTCCTGAAAATCGATGACGCCCGGATTATCGGGCTCGGTCAGCATCAGATTGCGCGAGTGCCAGTCGCGGTGCACGAACACCGACGGCTGCGCCAGGTTGTTATCCAGAATGGCGCGAAAGGTGACCTCCAGCCGATCCTGCTGGGCGTCGGAAAGCTGTACCCCCAGATGCCGGGCGATATACCAGTCGGGGAACAGATCCAGTTCGCGCCGCAGCAAGGCTGCATCATACGGCGGCAGCACGCCTGCGCGACTGGCCTGTTGAATCTTGATCAGGCTGGCGTTGGCATCGCGATACAGGCGGTCTGCACTGTCGTCGTTCAGCACCGACAAATAGGTCGTCGAGCCCAGATCGGACATCAAGATGAAGCCATCGGCCAGGTTTTCTGCAAACACCTGCGGCGTGTTGGCACCTGCGGCGCGAAACAGGTGGGCAACCTTTAGCCACGGTGCGCAATCCTCGTGGCTGGGCGGCGCATCCATGACGATATAGCGGGTGTCTGCCGTCAAGGCACGGAAATAACGGCGGAAACTGGCATCGGTAGATGCGGGTTGAAAATCGGTCAGCGGCGCGGGCAGCACGGACTTGACCCAAGATTTGAGGCGTTCGGTTCGTTGGTTTTCCATGGGGCGAATCATAGCGTTTATATGAGCCCGGATCGTCCATGCCGTGGCAAGACCCTGTCGGGGCGGGGACTTGATTGCTGCGGCTGGGGGGCATGGGTTCCCTTCGGCGGCTGCAGGAGCAACGGCGCATGCAGAGGCGAGGCGGGTGCGCCCCGGCGGCGTTCCGGCTTGCCCAGCGAAAATCCCAAAAAGCTATTTGCTACAGAGATCCAATCCCGGCGCTATCGGACCGGGATCGTCCAAAGGGTTCAGATCGCGGCTTCGTGCGATCTAACTTTAGTCGTTGGGCCTATGCTCACTCATAGTGTGTCCACATGCGCAGGACACGAACCGTTTTCTCTTTGGCAAAAACTTCATACACAATGCGTAGGCTCGAAGAGCCGCCTAATGGATTATTCGGGCTCATGCCTCGTTGGAAAATACGACCGCAGGAAGCGTGGGGCAAACCTATGCCAAAATGCCGCCCCATGCACACCAAACGCCCCCTCGTCGCCCGCATCGACAGCGCAGCGCTGACCCACAATCTGGGTGTGGCGCGGCTGGCGGCCAGTGGGGCGCGGGTGTTGGCGGTGATCAAGGCCAACGCCTACGGGCACGGTCTGTTGCGTGCTGCTGCTGCACTTTCGCAGGCTGACGGCTTTGCGGTGCTAACGCTGGACGAGGCGCTGGTGCTGCGTGGTGCGGGGTTTTCGCATCCCATCGTGTTGCTTGAAGGCTTTTTCTCGCCGGACGAGATCGAGGCCTTCGCTCACGCACGGTTGCGCCCGGTGGTGCACCGCGAAGATCAAATTACGCTACTCGAATATTCTCGCCCCTCGCACCGCATCGATGTGTTGCTCAAGATCGACACCGGCATGCATCGCCTGGGTATTGCGCCGGGTCGTGTACTGCCGGCGCTGGAACGGTTGCGCAGTTGCAGTCATGTCGGCTCGATCACGCTGATGACCCACTTTGCCTGTGCCGACGATGACACGATCGGCGTATCTGCACAGATGACGCAGTTCACCACCGCCACCGCCGGGCTGGATCTGCCGACCTGTCTGGCCAACTCGGCCGCGCTGCTGCGTCACCCGCAAACCCGGGGCGACTGGGTGCGACCGGGCATCATGCTGTACGGCGCCTCGCCTTTCGCTGCGCAAACCGGCGCCGACCTGGGACTGTTACCGGCGATGTCGCTGGAATCGCGCCTGATCGCCGTACGCCGCATCCACAAGGGCGAAGGTCTGGGCTACGGCCACGCCTTCATTGCGCCGCAGGATATGAACATCGGTGTGGTCGCCTGCGGTTATGCCGACGGTTACCCGCGCCACGCGCCTACCGGCACCCCCATTTGGGTCGAAGGCCGCGAAACACGCACCCTGGGACGGGTTTCGATGGACATGCTGTGCGTTGACCTTGCGCCCTGCAGCAACGCCCATGTCGGCAGCCCGGTCACGCTTTGGGGCGGCGATCTGCCCGTCGAACGGGTGGCTGCCGCCGCCGGCACCATTGCCTATGAACTCTTTACCGCGCTCGCACCGCGTGTTTCTTGTGAAGAAATTTGAACCATGTCCGACATCCTTGCCCGCATTCTTGACACCAAGCGCATCGAAATTGCCGCCCTGCCGCCGCTGCCCGATCTGAAGGCGCGCGCCCTTGACGCCGCGCCGCCGCGTGATTTTGTCGGCGCACTGCGCGCCAAGTCCGCTGCCGGTCACGCCGCCGTGATTGCCGAAATCAAAAAGGCCAGCCCCAGCAAAGGTGTGATCCGTGCCGACTTTCACCCTGCCGGGATTGCGCAAAGCTACGCCCAAGGCGGCGCCGCCTGCCTTTCTGTGCTGACCGATCGCAACTATTTTCAAGGCGCGCCGGAATACCTGATCGCCGCCCGCGCCGCCTGCGAACTGCCGGTGTTGCGCAAAGATTTCATCATCGACACCGCCCAGGTGTGGGAAGCCCGCGCCATGGGCGCCGACGCCATCCTGCTGATTGTCGCCGCACTCGCAACCCCGCACATGCAAGACCTGGAAGCACTAGCGCTGGAACTGGGCATGGCGGTGCTGGTCGAAAGCCATGACGCGGCAGAGCTGGAACAGGCGTTGACGCTCAAAACCCCGCTGATGGGCATCAACAACCGCAACCTGCGCAGCTTTGAAACCCAACTACAAACCACGCTCGACCTGCTGCCCATGATCGACGCCGCGCGCATTGCCATCACCGAATCTGGTATCCTCACCCCCGCCGATGTCGCGCTGATGCGCGATCACAGCGTCAACACCTTCCTGGTCGGCGAGGCCTTCATGCGCGCCGCCGATCCCGGTGCAGAATTAGCGCGGCTGATGCAGCGCAAATAATTTTCGCTGCTATATTGCGGATTGTTCGGATTTTATTCACAATTGCGCCCGCCTCGGAAAATTACTTGGCATGTCTCTATCGATTGATTTGTGCGTTTGGCTGTCGGTAGTGTGGTTTAGTCAACGCAAACCATCGAGATAAACTGATGAATATCTATGTAGGCAATCTGCCTTATCGCATGTCCGAAGACGACCTTCGCCAAATGTTCGGCCAGTATGGTGCCGTTTCCAATGCCTCCATCATCATGGACAAAGAAACCGGACGCTCCAAAGGCTTCGGCTTTGTGGAAATGGATTCCAAAGAAGAAGGCGAAAAGGCCATCAAGGAGCTGGACGGTAGCCCTGTTGCCGGTCGTAACCTGAAGGTCAACGAAGCCCGCCCGCGTGAAGACGCCCCCCGTGGCGGTGGTCGCCCGCAAAACCGCGCTCCGCGCAGCTGGTAAGCGACCCCCCAGAAAAAAGCCACCTTCGCGGTGGCTTTTTTGCTTTATAGGCCTTCTACCAAAACGCCATGAAACCCCGTTTCAAGCCCCGCAATCTGGTCGCTCCCAGCGCCAAGCTGCGCAAGGCCGGGGCGCACGACAAATCAAAAAAGGCCAAGCGGCGCGAAGCCAAACTGGCACTCGCCAAGGCGCTCGCCCAAAGTGATGGTTAACCTGTCAGGTCTTGGCGGCCAACGCAACCAGCTTGGCGCGAGCCGCACCACTGGCCATGGCCGACTGTGCCGCGAGCACGCCTTCGGCCAGGCTAGCGCTAACGCCACTGACATACAGCGCTGCACCGGCGTTCAGCGCCACGATGTCACGCGCCGGGCCGCTCTGGTTTTCCAGCGCGGCCAGCACCAGGGCTTTGGATTGTTCGACATCGCTCACCGCCAGCTTTTCGGAGGCGCAACGGGAGAATCCAAAATCTTCCGGATTGATCGTGTATTCGCGAATTTCGCCGTCTTTTAGCTCGGCCACATGCGTTGTCGCGCCCAGACTGATCTCATCCAGGCCGTCGTCGGCATGCACCACCAACACATGGCGACTGCCCAATTCGCGCAATACCTCGGCCATCAGGCGGGTGTAGACACGATCAAACACGCCTAGCACCTGATTGGGCGCGCCGGCCGGATTGGTCATCGGCCCGAGCAGGTTGAAAAAGGTGCGCACCCCCAACTCGCGACGCACGGGTGCCGCGTGCTTCATGGCGCTGTGATGGTTGGGCGCAAACATGAAACCGACACCGATCTCGCACACCGCTTGCGCAACCGCCTCGGGCGGCAGATTGACATTGACGCCCAAGGCCTCCAGCACATCGGCGCTGCCTGACTTGGACGACACCGAACGACCGCCATGCTTGGCGACATGGGCGCCCCCCGCCGCCGCAACAAAGGCCGCAGCCGTGGACACATTAAAGGTATGCGCACCGTCGCCACCGGTACCGCAGGTATCAACCAGATGCGCAACGCCCTCCAACGGAACCTTGGTCGAAAGCTCACGCATCACCGTTGCGGCAGCCGCAAGTTCAGTCACCGTCTCGCCCTTGCAACGCAGCGCCACCACCGCAGCAGCAATCTGCGCGGGCGTGAGTTCGCCGGTCATGATGCCGCGCATCAGCGCCAGCATGTCTTCGCGCCCCAAATCCTGACGGGCGATAAGCTGGCTTAAGGTGGCTGAATAATTCACCGCGAGTCCTCCAAAAAATTACGCAGCAGATCGTGACCGTGCTCGGTCAGAATTGATTCCGGGTGGAACTGCACCCCCTCTACTGCCAGGGTTTTGTGGCGCACACCCATGATCTCGCCGTCGTCGGTCCACGCGGTAATCTCAAGACATTCCGGCAGACTTTCGCGCTCGATCACCAGCGAGTGATAGCGCGTCGCGGTAAACGGATTGGGCAGCCCCCGAAACACGCCGATGTTGTGGTGGTGTATCAGCGAGGTCTTGCCGTGCATCAACTGCTTGGCATGCACGATGCGCCCCCCAAACGCCTGACCGATGCTTTGGTGCCCCAGACACACCCCCAGCACCGGAATGCGCCCCGCCGCCGCCAGAATCAACGGCACCGAAATGCCCGCCTCGTTGGGCGTGCAAGGGCCGGGCGAAATCACCACACGCTCCGGCGCACGCGCCATCACTGCGTCCACCGTCACCTCATCATTGCGTAGCACCTCGACCTCGCAACCCAGCTCGCCAAAATACTGCACGAGGTTGTAGGTGAAGCTGTCGTAGTTGTCGATCATCAGCAGCATGTCGCGGCTATCCTTTTGTCCTGTATGGCTATGGTTCCAGATAATCAGCCTTGATACCCGCTATTTCTTTTGATACCCCCGCGCCGATGGTCTGGAACCGAATGCACGAAAGTCGTTATTGTCCCTCATATCGATCCCAGCTTAAACCGCCCCGCTACCGGCGCCTTGCATCGCATCCCGCCAGCACACCCATATTTGTCCAACTTATTATTTCCCGGCTCCTTACCGGGAAAATCTTGGCGGTCGTGGGCGGCGGATTCGTGTCTGCGAGCACGGCAAGCAACCGTCAAAGCATCTTCAAAACCATCTCGCGCACATCGGCCATGAGGGTTTGCATCATGCCGCCTGCGATGGCGAAGGAAACCGCGTCTGCGCTATCGCCACGACCTGCGGCCCAGTTGACGGAGATGGCCAAGGCACCATAGCACAAGCCCAGTTCGCGCGCGAGATAGGCTTCGGGCATCGCGGTCATGCCCACCATGTCGCAGCCATCGCGGGTCATGCGATCGACCTCGGCGGCGGTTTCCAGGCGCGGGCCCTGGCTCACGCCATAAACCCCGGTGGGAAAAACATTGTCACAGCCACAGCTTTTGAGCGCGGTGAGGATGCGTTCACGCATCGCGTCGCAATAAGGCTTGGTGTAATCCAGGTGTTGCACTGGCTCGTTGTTATCAAAACTGGCAAAGGTGTGTTCGCGGCCCCAGGTGTAGTCGATCAACTGATCCGGCACGCTCAACCGCCCCGGCGGCATGGCATCGCTGATGCCGCCGACGGTGGCCACCGAAAGGATGTCAGTCACGCCCATCGAATGCAGCGCCCAAAGATTGGCACGGTAGTTGATGCGATGCGGTGGGATGGCATGGCCATGGCCGTGCCGGGCCAGGGTCACCACGGTCTTGCCGTCGATTTCAACAAAACCCAAAGGTGCCGAAGGCAGGCCAAACGGGGTACGCACCACCTCGCGACGGGGTTTTCCCAGATCGACCGAGCCGCTGCCACTGATGATTGCGAGCATATTCAGGTGTCCTTCAAAGCGTAGATTCCGGGCAGGTTACGCCATAGGCCGTAGGCGTCCATGCCCATGCCAAACACATAGCGATCCGGCACCGTCAGGGTGACGAAATTGGCCTGCACGGGTTTGGGCTGGGGCAGCAATTTTTCGCACAGCACGGCCAGGAAAACCTCGGCCGCACCCATTTCCAGCAAGCGATCACGAATGGCCGCCAGTGTGATGCCCGCGTCGAGGATGTCATCCAGCACCAACACGCTGCGGCCAACCACCGATTTTTTGGGCAAGGCGCGCCAGTCGATGTCCTGCCCGGCAGTACCTTCGCGGTAGCGGGTTGCGTGGATGTAATCAATCTCGAGCGGAAAGGCCAGACGCGGCAGCAGTTGCCCGGCAAACACCACGCCGCCGTTCATCACCGTCAGCACCAAGGGCTGGCGATCGGCGAGGCGATCGGTGATTTGCGCGGCGAGGCGGTCGAGCGCGGCTTCGATAGCCTGCTGACCATGCAGCAGCTCGGCATCGCAAATGATCTTCCAGGGCTGCATCAACGAGGCTCTGCGATCAAGCGCTGGCGCCGCGCCTCGTACAGACAAACGCCGGCGGATACCGACACATTGAGGCTTTCAACCTGTCCCTGCATCGGAATCTTTACCAATACATCGCAATGTTCGCGCGTCAGACGCCGCAGGCCGCTGCCCTCGGCGCCCAGCACCACCGCCACCGGGCCTGAAAAATCAGCATCAAACACATCCAGACTGGCCTCAGCATCGGCCCCGACGATGAGAATGCCTTGTTCCTGCAACTCACGCAGGCTGCGCGCCAGGTTGGTCACCGGCAAAAACGGCACACTGTCCGCCGCGCCACTGGCGGCCTTGATCGCCGCCGCATTGAGTCCCGCCGCACGATCTTTGGGAGACACCACCGCGTGCGCCCCAAAGGCATCGGCGCTGCGCAGGCAAGCGCCCAGATTGTGCGGATCGGTCACCCCATCGAGCACCAACAACAACGGCGGATCTTCGATTTCTTCCAGCACCTCGCGCAGGTTGGCCGCCAGCTTGACCGGTTCGGCAAACGCCAGCACGCCTTGTAGCGAATGGCCCGGCAAAATATCCTTCAACCGCGCCGCATCGCTTTGCACCACGCGCACCCCATGCGCCTCGGCGGTTTGCATCAAGTCCAGTGCGCGCCGATCCCGGCGGCTGGAATCGATATAAATCGCCTGCACACTCTGCGGGTGATTCCGCAGCCGCGCAGAGATAGCGTGAAAACCGTGCAGGATTTGTCTTTGACTCATAGTGATGACCTCACCTGCACGGTTTCGTCGCAGGCTAACCCCGCGCAGCGGGCGTTAAGCGCCCAAAGGGCGCGGCCGAAGACACAACCGTGCAGGATTTGTCTTTGACTCATGGTGATGTCCTCACCTGCACGGTTTCGTCGCAGGCTAACCCCGCACAGCGGGCGTTAAACGCCCAAAGGGCGCGGCCGAAGACACAACCGTGAAGAATCTGTCTCTGGCTCATTTCTTCCGCTTTCGTCTCGGTACTGCAACCGGCTCGGGTTCAGCCACCGCTTCCACCAGCGCAAATTCAATCTTGCTGCTGTCGATATCGACCCGCGCCACACGCACCCGCACGCTGTCGCCCAAACGGTAGCGCTTGCCGGTGCGCTCGCCCAGCATTTGATGGCGCTCGCCGTCGTAGTGGAAATAATCCTGACCCAGTTCGGACACATGCACCAAGCCCTCGACGAACACCTCGTTGAGCGCCACGAATATGCCGAAACCTGCGACGGCGCTGATCGTGCCGTCGTACTCGTAGCCCAGGTGATCCTGCATGTAAAAGCATTTCAGCCAGGCCACCACATCGCGGCTGGCGTCGTCAGCACGGCGCTCGGTCATCGAGCATTGCGCACCGATTGCCGTCCAGTTGCCCGGCTTGTACGCCGCATCCGCCAGACAGGCCTTGATGGCGCGATGCACCAACAGGTCCGGATAACGGCGGATGGGCGAGGTGAAATGGGTGTAAGACTCGTACGCCAGGCCAAAGTGCCCGCTGTTTTCCGGGCTGTACACCGCTTGCCGCAACGAGCGCAGCATCACTGTCTGCAACAGTTGCGCATCCGGGCGACCACGAACCTTGCTCAACAGCTCGGCGTAATCCTTGGCGTGCGGATCGTCGCCGCCGCCCAGATGCAGCCCAAACTCGGCCAGAAAGCCGCGCACCTTCAGCAGCCGTTCCGGCGTAGGGCCTTCGTGCACGCGATACAGCGTCGGGTGTTTGTGTTTGCGCAAGAACTCTGACGCGCACACATTGGCGGCCAGCATGCACTCTTCGATGATGCGATGGGCGTCGTTGCGTGCATACGGCACGATGCGGTCGATCTTGCCTTCGGCGTTGAACACCATGCGCGTTTCCACCGTTTCGAAGTCGATGGCACCGCGCTCGCCGCGCGCCTTGAGCAGCACCTTGAACAGCTTGTTGAGGTTTTTCAGATCGGGCAGCAACCAGGCACGCTCGGCCGGAATACTGGCCTCGTCCGACAGCCAGCCCCACACCTGCTCATAGGTGAGCCGCGCCTTGGAGTGCATGACCGCTGGGTAGAAGCGATATTTCCTTACCTTGCCGGTGCTGGCGATTTCCATCTCGCACATCATGCAGAGACGATCCACCTCGGGATTCAGCGAACACAGCCCGTTAGACAACGCCTCGGGCAGCATGGGAATCACCTTGCGCGGGAAATACACCGAGGTGCCGCGCTGATAGGCGTCCTGATCCAGCGGCGCGCCCGGTTTTACATAGTGCGACACATCGGCAATCGCCACGAACAGGCGGAAACCCCGACCTTCGGTGCGGCAATACACCGCGTCGTCGAAGTCGCGGGCATCCTCGCCGTCGATGGTCACCAGCGGCAGATCGCGCACATCCTCGCGGGGCACGCCCTCTACAGGACTCAAATCAGCCTTGCGCACGGTCTTGGGTAGTTTTTTTGCCTCGGCCTCAACTGCGGCCGAAAACTCGAACGGCAGATCATGTTTGCGTAGCGCAATCTCGATCTCCATGCCCGGATCGGCATAGCCGCCCAACACCGTAATGACGCGACCGATGCAAGGCGTATGGCGCGTCGGATATTCGACGATCTCGGCCAGAACCACCTTGCCGAACTGGGCCGCGCCCTCGTTACCCTGCGGAATGACGATGTCCTGGTTGATGCGCGCATCCTCGGCGATCACCCAGTGATGGCCGTGTTCTTCGTAATAGCGCCCCACCACCGGGCGCGTAATCGCGCGTTCCAGCACCTCGATGATGCGACCTTCGCGGCGACCGCGCCGATCCACGCCATGCTCGCGCACCAGCACCCGATCGCCACGCAGCACGCAATGCATCTCTTTTTCCGGCAAAAACAGATCGCCCGATGCGTCATCCGGGATAAAAAAGCCAAAGCCATCGGCATGGCCTTCGACACGCCCTACCCTGGCCTCGATCTTTTGCGGCAGACACAACGAACCGCGGCGGTTGAACATCAACTGACCTTCGCGCTGCATCGCCATCAAACGCCGCCGAAACGGCTCTTGCTCATGCGCCTGAATGCTCAGCCTGGTCGCCAAAGCATCAGCCTCTACCGGCTCACCCGCCTGCTCCAGCAGGCTTAGTACAAACTCGCGGCTGGGCAATGGGTTTTCGTAGCGCTCGCGCTCGCGTGCCAAGAATGGGTCTTGCCAACGCAACCCGGAACGACTGCCGCCCTCCGCCTTGCCCCTTTTCTTCACAACCTTCTTCGCTGCACCCACCGCAGATTTATGTGTTTCGCTCATTGACAGCTTTCAATCGGATTCATAGAATGCGCGCCTTCCTGAATTGCCCAGGTGGCGGAATTGGTAGACGCACTAGGTTCAGGTCCTAGCGCCGGCAACGGTGTGGAGGTTCGAGTCCTCTCCTGGGCACCATACAAAACGCACAGTCTTGACTGTGCGTTTTTTGTTGCCTGCGGCTTATTCGAACGGATGCCGCACGACGATGGTCTGGTCACGGTCAGGGCCGGTGGAGATGATATCGACCGGCACACCGCACAGTTCCTGCATACGCAGCAGATATTTCTGGGCATTGGCCGGCAGTTCGGCAAAGGTTTTTACGCCGACGGTCGATTCTGACCAACCCGCCCACTCTTCGTACACCGGTTCGCAATCGGTCAGACTTTCGGCACCCACCGGCAGGATGTCGCACATTTCGCTGTCCAGTTTGTAGCCGGTACAGATACGCACGGTTTCCATGCCGTCGAGCACATCCAGCTTGGTCACGCACAAGCCAGTCACGCCGTTGATCTGAATGGCACGCTTGAGTGCCGCCGCATCGAACCAGCCGCAACGACGGGCGCGACCAGTGGTGGCGCCGACCTCGTTGCCCTTTTCGGCCAGCCAGCGACCGACATCATCGAAAAGCTCCGTGGGGAACGGGCCGCCGCCGACGCGGGTGGTGTATGCCTTGGTAATGCCCAGCACATAGTGCATGCCATTGGGTCCCATGCCCGAACCGGTAGCCGCACCGCCAGCGGTGCAGTTGGAGCTGGTGACGAACGGATAGGTGCCGTGGTCAATGTCCAGTAGCGTGCCTTGCGCGCCTTCGAACAGCAGGTTCTCACCACGCTTGTTGGCTTCGTAGAGCATGCGCGGCACATCACCGATCATCGGTTTGATCTTCTCGGCCAGTTCCATGGCGCGATCAAGGGTCTGGTGGAAATCGACCGTTGCCGCCTTGAAGTAGTTCTGCAACACGAAGTTGTGATAGTCAAGTATCTCACCCAGCTTGGCGGCAAAGCGCTCTCGGTAGAGCAGGTCCTGCACGCGGATGGCACGGCGCGCCACCTTGTCTTCGTAGGTCGGGCCGATGCCGCGACCGGTGGTGCCGATCTTGCCCGCGCCCTTGGCGGCCTCGCGCGCCTGGTCAAGCGCGATGTGGTGCGGCAGGATCAGCGGGCAGGCCTCGGAAATCGTCAGGCGGCTGGCCACATCGACGCCGCCGGCTTCCAGCATTTCGACCTCTTCGATCAGCGCCTCGGGCGACACCACCACGCCGTTGCCGATGAAGCAGTGCACGCCAGCGCGCAGGATGCCCGACGGGATCAGGTGCAGCACGGTTTTCTTGCCACCGATGACCAGCGTGTGGCCGGCGTTGTGACCCCCCTGAAAACGCACCACGCCCTGGGCGTGATCGGTCAACCAATCAACGATCTTACCCTTGCCTTCATCGCCCCATTGCGTGCCGATAACAACGACATTCTTCATCTTTGCCTTCTTTCAGTTTTTCGATTCAAACAATCGATTCTATGCGCCAGGCACCGTCGCCCGAGCGCGTCAATAAACGGTCACAGCCCGACTCATGGCGGTAGTCTGCCTGCCCCTGAAACTCTGCCACCACGCGCTCGCCCGCCGCACGCAATTCGGCCACCTTGACCGCCAGTGCGGCATCGCCATCCGCCGGGGCAAGAATGCCACCCGGCTCTTCCGGCAGCGGCAAAACCTCGAGGAGACAACGCAGATCCAGGCTAAAACCAGTAGCCGGACGATTGCGGCCAAAGCGGCTGCCAGCGCCATCATAACGACCGCCCAGCGCCACGGCCTGGGCCTGGCCGCCGACATAGCCGGCAAATACCACGCCATTGTGATAGCCGTAGCCGCGCAGATCAGCCAGATCGATGCCAATGCCAGGCACCGCCGCTGCCAGCCGATCCAGATCGACCAACGCATGAGTCACTCCGGGCAAATCGGGCAACACGGCACGGGCTTGCGTCAACACCTCCGCGCCACCGTACAAATCGGTCAGACCACACAGCGCCCGGGCATATTCAGGACTTAACGCGGCACACAACTGCGTCAGCTCCGGCACATCCTTGTGACGCAGCGCAATGAACAGCTCCGCTTCAATCGCCTCGGCACCAGCGGCCCTGACCAGAGCGCGAAACAGGCCAACATGGCCCAGGCTGATCCGCGCCTCGACGCCCGCGACCCGGAAGGCCGCCAGCAGCAGATCAAGAACCTCACGGTCGGCCTCGATGCCGGCATACCCAAACAACTCGGCCCCCACCTGATAAGGCTCGCGGCGATTGGCCATGTGATCGGACCGCGCATGCAGCACCGGGCCGGCATAGCACAGGCGCAGCACGCCTTCACGGTTGATCAGATGCGCATCGATACGCGCCGCCTGCGGGGTGATGTCGGCGCGCACCCCCAGTTGGCGGCCAGACAGCGCATCCATCACCTTGAATGTTTTAAGGTCGAGCTCGCGACCGTTGCCGCCATTGAGCGACTCGATGTACTCGATCAGCGGCGGCTGCACCAGGTCAAAGCCATAGCCATCGAACAAGGCCAGCAAACGGCTGCGCAAACGCTCAAAGGCCGCCACATAGGGCGGCAGCATATCCTCGACATACTCTGGCAACAGCCACAGTGGTTCACTCATGAGAGCACCCAGTTCAACAGGATCAGACCCGTGCCCATGGAAACCAGCCCCATAAAACGGATTTGACCTTCACGCATCTGCGCCAGGCGCACAAAGGTTTCACGCCAGGCCGCCGGTGCCAGAAACGGCAACATGCCTTCCATGACCAACATCAGCGCCAGGGCAGGCAACAATACTTCGGTCAGGCTCACCGGCCACCCTTGGGCGAGTTCATGTAGCGGAAGAAGGCCGAATTGGGTTGCAGCACCATCAGATCCTTCTTGTCCTTGAACGAGGCCTTGTACGACTCCATGCTGCGATAGAAGGCATAAAACTCGGGGTTCTTGCCGTATGCCGAGGCATAAATCGCTGCTGCTTTAGCATCACCCTCACCCTTGATGCGCTGTGCATCGCGGTAAGCCTCAGCGAGGATGATATTGCGCTGCCGCTCGGCATCGGCCTTGATCTTTTCCTCCTCGGCCGAACCGGTCGAACGCAGTTCGTTAGCCACCCGCTTGCGCTCGGCCTCCATGCGGCGATACACCGACTCGGACACCTCGCTGGGAAAATCGACGCGCTTGATACGCACATCCAGCACCTCGACGCCAAAGCGCGCAGCGTCCTGATTCGCCTTTTCACGCAGCACCGACATCACCTTGTCGCGCTCGCCCGACACCACATCATGCACAGTGCGCTGACCAAATTCGGCACGCATGCCGTCGTTGATCGTTTGCGCCAGGCGGTTAAGGGCACGGCGCTCATCGCCGGCAAAGCTGACGAAGAAGGTGCGCACATCCTTGATGCGCCATTTGATGAAGTAATCCACCAGCACATTCTTCTTTTCCGAGGTGATAAAGCGCTCAGGATCTGCCGCATCCAACGACAGCACACGGGTATCGAAATAACGCACATTCTGCAAAAACGGCATCTTGAGATAGAGGCCGGGCTCAACGCGAATCGCGACGATCTCACCCAACTGAAACACCATCGCGGCCTGACGCTGATCAACCGTATAGACGGTGGCGTAAAACGCAAACCCAATCGCCAGGATCAGGGCTACCAAACGGTTTGCTGTATTCATCGCCGCACCTCCCGCTCACGACCGCTGCGCATGCTATCGCGCACGCTCCCCGCCGGTTGGGGCTGAACCTCAGGTGCCGCAACCGGCGCCGGCTGCGCGGCGGCCGCATCCGGATGGGTCATCTGCATCAGCTTATCGAGCGGCAGGTACAACAATTGACCGCCGCCCTGCTTGCCATCCACCAGGATCTTGGTGGTGTTGCTCATGATGGCCTGCATCGCATCCTGGTACAGACGCTCGCGCGTCACCTGCGGGGCACGCTGATACTCGGCCACGATCAGGTTGAAGCGATCGGCGTCACCCTTGGCGTTATGTATGACGCCCTGCTTGTGCCCTTCAGCCTCCTGCAACAGGCGCGAAGCCAAACCACGCGCCTTGGGCACAACATCGTTGGCATAGGCCTGGCCCTCGTTTTTCAGGCGCTCCCGGTCCTGACCGGCCTTGACCGCGTCATCGAATGCGGCCTGAACCTGTTCCGGCGGTTGCGCGTTTTGCAGGTTGACCTTGCTGATCTGCACACCCACGCGGTAGCGGTCGAGGGTGTCCTGCATCAGCTTGGTGGCACGCACGGCGATATCGGCACGGCCTTCGTACAACACATAATCCATGCGATTCTTACCGACGATCTCGCGCATCGCCGACTCGGCCACCTGCATCACCGTTTCGTCCGGGTTACGGTTGGCAAACAAAAAGTCCTCGGGGTCTTTGAGCGTGTATTGCACCGAAAACTGCAAATCGATGATGTTTTCGTCATCGGTCAGCATCAGCGACTCCGACAGCGTCTTGGAACGCACCTGGTTGCGATAGCCCACCTCCACCGTGCGCACCTGTTCGATGTTGACCATTTCGGCCGATTCGAGCGGCCAGGGCAGATGCCAGCGCGGCCCGGGCATGGTGGTTTCGGCGTAACGACCAAAACGCAACACCACACCGCGCTCGCCGGCGTTGACGATGTAAAAGCCGGTGGCCATCCACAGCAAGGCCGCGATCACGATGACCAGCCCCTCGCCGCCACGCCACTGCATGTTCTGCAGGTTTACCGGCCGTCTCCATCGCGGACCGCCGGGTTTGCCACCATTGCCGCCGCCCCGGGGCGCGTCCTGGGCCTTATCCTGTGATTTATCGCCACCGAACATGCCGTTCAAGCGGTCATTGAACTTCTTCCAAAGCTCATCGAGATCGGGCGGCCCGCCGTCGCCACGATTGCCGGGACCACCCGGCGGCAGGTCATTCCAAGCCATTGTGATCGTCTTCCATTTCAGTTTGCGCCGCGCCCTGGGACAGGCCGCGATCGTGGACAAATTCAGTCAGGGCCAAGCGTAAAGAATCAATGCCTGCACCTGTTTTGGCGCTCAAAAAAACGCGTGCAATCTTACCATACTCATCCCGCGCCACTCCGGGGTGCGCTCCGGTCAAGTCGGTCTTGTTCATCACCACGATCTGCGGCACCTCCGCCGCGCCGATCTCGGCCAGCACCCCGGCCACCGCATCCATCTGCTGTTCGCGCGTAGGGCTGGCAGAATCGACCACATGCAGCAGCAGATCGGCATAAGCCGCCTCTTCCAAAGTGGCATGAAAAGCCGCCACCAGGGTGTGCGGCAGACCGGTGATAAAACCCACGGTGTCGGACAGAATGACACTCTGTCCGCCGCCATCTCCCGGCAGCCACAGCCGCCGCGAAGTGGTGTCGAGCGTCGCAAACAACTGATCAGCGGTATAGGCACCCGCACGGGTCAGCGCGTTGAACAACGAGGATTTTCCGGCGTTGGTATAGCCCACCAAAGACACCGAAAGCGCCGCGCGCCGCTGTCGCGCACGGCGATGCAGGCCACGGCTTTTTTGCAGCTTTTCCAAGCGCCCTTCCAGCTTGCGGATGCGCTCCGAAATCAGGCGACGGTCGATCTCCAACTGGGTTTCACCCGGGCCGCCGCGCACGCCAATACCGCCCTTCTGGCGCTCCAGGTGCGTCCAGCCACGCACCAGACGGGTCGCCTGATGTCGCAACTGCGCCAATTCCACCTGTAATTGGCCTTCGGCAGAACGGGCACGACGCGAAAAGATGTCGAGGATCAAACGGGTACGGTCCAGAACCCGGCACTCCAGAAGGCGCTCAAGGTTGCGTTCCTGCACCGGCGACAAATCGCGGTTGAACAGCACCAGGCTGGCACCCGTCGCCGCCAGCGCCGCCGCGATCTCGTCGGCCTTGCCGCGACCGACGAACAAGGCCGGGTCAGGACGGTCACGCCGCCCTTCGACCACCTGATCGACCACCAACCCCGCGCCACTCGCCAAAAGCTGAAGCTCGGCGAGTTGGTCGCGATAGTCCGGATCGTTGATATTGACGCCCACCAGCACGGCATGATTGCCAGCCTCAGGGCGTTCGCCAAACGCCTGCACGGTTGCGCGGGATTTGCGCGTTATTCCTGCGGCGCAGGCTCGGCGTCGCGAAACACCACCGCACGCGACGACACGATGGTGGAGATGGCGTGCTTGTACACCATCTGACTGGTGACATTCTTCAGCACCACCACATAGTTATCGAAAGACTCAATGGTGCCTTGCAGCTTGATGCCATTAACCAGATACATCGAAACCTGCACCTGCTCGGCAGACAAGGCTTTGAGAAACGGGTCTTGTAGTTGTTGTCCTTTGCTCATTGTTTGTTCTTTCCAGTATCTCGTTAAAACGATGAGGCAAGATTCTAGCCCCCAAAATAGCCATAGAATAATATGTTGTAAACATACCACACCACCCAAAGGTATATCCATATATCTTCGGCATATGTCTTGCGTTATATCCTTGTGATCGGCAGAATGCACTCCATCGCGAAACGGCAATACCGATGAGCGAAAAGTTTTTCAACCTTGTTTTTTATTTTGGAGTACCTCATGAAACTGTCTACCCTGACTTCCGCTCTGGTTCTGTCTTCCATCGCTTCCATCTCCTTCGCGGGTGATGTGGCTTCCGATCTGCTCGATCCGGCCAAGATCGTTGGCGCCGTTGCCACCCCCAAGGCTGCCGTGGCCACCGCTCAGGCTCTGCTGGACCCGGCCACTTCCATCGCTCTGATGCAGAAGGGCATGGACCCCGCCACCTTCACCAAGATGGCTCAAAGCGCCATGGACCCCAAGACGGTCTCCGCTTACGCTGTGTTTGCTGATCCGGCTCTCTACACCCAGTGGGCCACCGCTTCCATGGACCCGAACTTCTACATGGGCATGGCGACGCCGATGATGAACCCGAACACCTACATCAAGTGGGCGATGACTCCGGTTGATCCCCGTGTCTGGAACGCTGGCATGCAGCTCGTGAACCCGGCTCTGTACACCAACTGGGCGATGGCTCCCCTGGCTCCGGCCAACACCAACCTGATGCTGGCTCCGCTGAACCCGAACCTGTACACCGCTTGGGCCGGCACCGCTGTCGATCCCAAGACCTACGGCACCTTCGGCGCCTTCGTGAATCCGACCACCTACGGTCAGATCACCAACATGGCTAACCCCTTCGCCGCTTTCATCCCCGCTGTTGTCCCGGCCGCCGCTCCCGCTGCCAAGAAGTAATCCTTCTTGACTCTCAGCAAAACGGGCTCCAAATGGAGCCCGTTTTTTTATCCAATGATCAACTTGACACCCATCGCAATGGTCGTCACCTCAAAACCACGCTTGATCCAGACATTGCCTTTAACGATGGCCAGATGGCTGCCGACATAGCCGCCCAACAACGATCCGAGCAACAACGCCGGCATCCAGTCCCAAGCGACGGTTCCCAAAATACCCAGCACCACCGCGCCCGTGCCATTCCAGAAAAATCCCACCAGAATCAGCGTGTACGCCACCGCCCGTCTGTAGTCCATGCCGAAGTGGCGCACCAGCCACAGCGTCAAAAACAAGCCTGTGCCAGAGGTGATGGAGCCGTTCAAAAACCCGGTCACAAACACCCCTGCCGCCCCCTGCGCCAGCCCCCACCCTTGCCAGTTACGCGGGGCATAGGCCTTGCCAAGATCCGGTTTGAAAACCGAGTAAAGCCCCAGTCCAGCGGTCAGCACGCCTAGCGCAAACAGCATCGGCCGTTCAGGCGCATGCAAAACCAGCGTCGCCCCCAGAATCACACCGGGCAGCCCAAAACCCAAAATGACAACTGATTCGCGTTGCGCCAGATGATTTTCGCGCCAATGCCGGGCAATCGCCCCCACACCCAGAAAGACACTCGCCAGTTTGTGCGTCGCCAACGCCACGCCAAAAGGGAGACCGAGAAAAATCAGGACGGGGAACTGAATCAGGCCGGCACCACCGCCGGACAACGCCGAAAAGGTGTTGGCAACAAACGAGGCTGCAAACAACCCCAACTGTTCCAGCCAGGTCACGCTCAATCACCCCCGCAGCTGCGCATAACTCCACACCCCCAGGGCCGTCATCGCCAAAGACCCCAACAAATGCGCCGCCGCGATACCCATCCCCAGCAAAACCTGACCACGGGCCAAAACCGTAAACACCTCGGCAGAAAAGGTCGAGAAGGTGGTCAGACCGCCGAGGATGCCGGTGATCACCAGCAATCGCCACTCTGGCGGCAGGCCGGGATGCTGAATAAAAAACGCCAGCGCCAGACCCACCATATAACCCCCGCCGAGGTTCGCCGCCAAGGTTCCCAGCGGCATGGCCGGCAATACCGGATTCAGCCAAAGCGCCAATCCCCATCGCAGCCAGGCTCCCAGTGCGGCACCCACGCCCACGGCCATCACACTCAACAACATTCACGCATCCAAAAAGGCTGCGCTACCCGCAGGGCATCGCAGCACTCGAGCAAGTCCTCGGGCAAAGGCAGCAAAGGCAGCGCCGCCAGCGCCATCCCCCGAGTTTGCGCAAACGCATCGCCATGATCTTCCAGAGATTTCAATAGCCGCTCTGCCACGACCTGATCATTGGCCTCGCCCAGACCATCCTGCAAGCGCCCCAGGATTTCCATGTATTCCTGCGCAGACTCGCCCCACAACACCGCAAAGGCATCTGCCGTATAACGCAGACGCTTGATGCGCAACCGCAGACGGTGGCGCTGACCGGCATCCAGCGATGCGTAATGTTTGAGCAGTTTGCGCGCTTGCTGGCGACGCTCTTCCAGCACCCCTCGCGCCCAAGCCTGCGACGACAGTTTGCAAGCCCCCAACGACCGTACCGCATCCAATCCGATCTGCAACAGGCAACGCGCAAAATCGGTGCTGCGCAGATGCGCGACCAGCGCCTCCTGTGCCGTATTGCGCGCGGCAACGGCCGGCGCGCGCAAGACATTCAACGCATCCGCCGTCTTCAACACACTCGCCAAACGCGGCAGCGTCTGGCTGCAAAACACATCCCAGTCCCGCACAACCGCAGCGGCATCCATCACGCCCTTGAGAGACGCCACCCAGACCGGGTCCGGCAGTTTGAGATCCCGGGTCAAGGGCGCAATCGTCAGCAGCCGTCGTACCGCGACGCGCAACTGATGCAGATACTCGTGATCGGCTCCGGTCACCGTGCCTGAAAAATTAGCCGAAAGCTGAATCAATCCGATATTGAGCATCCGCTGCCAGGCATCGCGCGCATCGCCCATCACCGCAGGTGCCGGCAGCGCCTTGGCCTTCAACGGCACCGCCAGCGGCACCCCGGCGAGTTGCCAGCCGCGTTGCGCCTTGCTGGCCGGTTCGAACGACAACGGCACTTCTGCCGCCAGTTCCAGCGCCAAAGAAAACAGCGCCTCGGGACGCCCATTCTTGAGTTCCAGTTCAATCTCATGGATGCGTGCATGACACTGCCCCGCCTTAACCTCGCCATCATCCAGCGCCAGTTCGATACGGGCGCCGTCATGATCCAAAAGCCGGATCTCGCGGCGAAAGCGCGTTTCGAACACGACGGCCAAACGAGTTGTGTCGATCTCTGCCAGCACGGCGCGCGCCTTTTCCGGAAAGCGCGCGATGTCCAGTTGCGGGCCGGGAATATCCACCTCCCATTCATGGCGACGCGACAACACCCCCGCAGAATCGCCCTCGGCCTTCAGCGTCTGCACCCAGCCCCGCCCTGTGTGACGCAGACGCAGCGCCATGCGTCGACGGCGCAAGTCATGTTCGGGGGTATCCAGATAGCGGCTGTGCAACTCATGCACCTGCGCGCTGGCTTTAGCCAACGCCGGATGGTTGTGCAGCGCCGCGTGACCTTCGGGCGCCAGCGCCAACTTGATTTCAGTTTCCACGGTTGTCATATAAACATCATGATGAACTTGGCCGGTTTAGGCTAGCATCATGGATGCCTTTTTTTGATGACAATCTCCACATAAAACACATAAAACCTCATGAGCACCACCGAACCCGACAGCCTGATCAACCGCGAGCTTGGCATCCTCGAATTCAACCGTCGCGTACTGGCCCAGGCTGAAGACCTCTCCACCCCGTTGCTGGAGCGTCTGCGCTTTTTATCCATCACCTCCAGCAACATGGATGAATTCTTCGAGGTGCGTGTCTCTGGCATCAAAGAACAACTGCGCGCATCCCCCGATCATCGCAGCCCGGATGGCCAGACCGCCCGGCAGACCATGCAGGAAATCAGCCGTGTTGCACACGCCATGGTGGCGCGCCAGTACGAGCTGCTTAACGGTGAAGTGCTGCCGGCGCTGGCCCAGGAAGGCATCCGTTTCATCCGCCGTAACCACTGGACGGAAGCGCAAGCCGAATGGATTCGCGCCTACTTCTTCCGCGAGCTGATGCCGGTACTCACCCCGATCGGGCTTGATCCCGCACACCCCTTCCCCAATGTCATCAACAAAAGCCTCAATTTTGCAGTTGAACTAGGGGGGCGCGACGCCTTCGGACGCAACTCCAACCGCGCCGTCGTACAGGCGCCGCGGGTGCTGCCTCGGACAATCAAGCTGCCGCCGGAAATCGCCGATTGTGATCACGGCTTCGTGTTCCTGTCTTCCATCCTCCACGCCCATGTGCATGAATTGTTTGCGGGCATGGAGGTGTACGGCTGCTACCAATTCCGCGTCACTCGCAATTCCGAGCTGTTTGTGGACGAGGAAGAAAACAAAAACCTGCGCGAACAACTAGCAGGCGAGTTGCCCCAGCGCCATTTTGGCAACGCTGTGCGGCTGGAGGTGGCTGACAACTGCTCGACCGAGATGAGCACCTTCCTGCTGGCGCAATTCAATCTGAACGAACAGGATCTATATCAGGTACGCGGCCCGGTCAACCTGGTGCGCATGATGAATGTGCCCGATAAGGTCGATCGCCCCGATCTCAAATACCCGCCGTATACGCCGTCGCTACCCGCTCAGCTCATCAAGCAGACTGACATCTTCCGCGCCATCGCCCACGAAGATATTTTGTTGCACCACCCATACCAAAGTTTCCAGCCGGTACTGGACATGCTGCGTCAGGCCGCGACCGATCCGGCGGTACTGGCCATCAAGATCACCGTCTACCGCACCGGCAGCGAATCCGAACTGATGCGCCACCTGATCCTCGCCGCGCAAAACCGCAAAGAGGTGACCGCAGTGGTCGAACTCATGGCGCGCTTTGACGAAGAGGCCAACATCAACTGGGCCGAGCAACTGGAAAAGGCTGGCGCCCATGTGGTGTACGGCGTGGTCGGCTACAAAACCCACGCCAAACTGTGCATGATCGTACGGCGCGAGGCCGAGGGGTTGCGCCGCTATGTGCACCTGGGTACGGGCAACTATCACCCGCGTACCGTCCGCATGTATTCCGATTTCGGCCTGCTCACCTGCAACCCGGAACTCGCCGAAGACGCCAACGATGTGTTCATCCAGCTCACCGGCCTGGGCCATGCGAGCGAGCACCATCACCTGTGGCAAGCGCCCTTCTCCCTACATCCACGCATCATCCAGTCCATCCGCAAAGAAATGGATGCTGCCAAACGCGGCGAAAAGGCCGTCATCATGGCCAAGATGAACGCCCTGCTCGAACCCAAGGTCATTCATGCCCTGTATGAGGCCTCGCAGGCCGGGGTACAGATCGATCTGGTGGTGCGCGGTGTATGCGCCCTGCGCCCCGGTGTGCCAGGGATGTCCGAAAACATCCGCGTGCGTTCGATTCTGGGTCGTTTCCTGGAACACCATCGGGTGTTCTATTTCCACAACGGCGGCGCCGAGGATGTGTATCTCGCCAGCGCCGACTGGATGGATCGCAACTTCTTCCGCCGCATCGAAACCTGTTTCCCGATCCTCAACCCCAAGCTCAAGCGGCGCGTCATCAACGAAAGCCTCAAGGCCCCGCTGAAAGACAATGTCAAAGCCTGGGAGATGCAGCCCGACGGCAGCTACCGCCGCCGCGCCCGTCGTGGCAAGGCCTTCGAGGCCCAGGCATTTCTACTCAATGTGCTGTCGGCCTGATACCACGCCTACAACAACCCTGACGGGGCCGTTTTGGGGTGATTGATCTGCCCGTAATCAGACCGCCAGCAACTCCACCTCGAACACCAGGGTTGCGTTGGGCGGGATCACGCCGCCGGCGCCACGGGCGCCATAGCCTATTTCCGGCGGGATGGTGAGCTTGCGCTTGCCGCCCACCTTCATGCCGGCCACGCCTTCGTCCCAGCCACGGATCACCTGACCACGCCCCAGGGCAAACTCGAACGGCTCGTTACGGCTATGGCTGGAATCGAACAGCGTGCCGTCGGTCAACCAGCCGCTGTAATGCACGGTCACATAAGCGCCCGCCGTGGCCTCGGCACCGCTGCCAATCTCAATGTCTTCGATCACCAGGCCACTCATTTCAGCACCACCAATACCACGCGGCGATTCTGCTTACGGCCGTCACGAGATTTGTTGTCAGCCACGGGCATCGTTTCGCCATAGGAGATCACATCCAGACGATGCAGCGGGATGCCGCCCTTCATCGCCAGATAATCGCGCACGGCCATCGCCCGCTGATACGCCAGTTCATGGTTATAAGCCGTACTGCCGGTATTGTCGGTGTGACCCTGAATCTCGACGAACAGATTGGTGTTTTGCGCCTTCAGATTGGCGGCGAAGGCATCCAGAACGACCTGCGCCGGCGGGGTCAGATCATTCTTGCCCGGCATAAAACGCAGGGTGTCATCGGACAACACCACATCGTAGATCAGCTTGCCTGCCGTCAGTTTACCTGCGGCAACGGCGCGATCCAGCGCATCCTGCGCGGTCTTGCTGGCCGCTGTCAGACCCGAATGCAACTGCTGATTGGCGCCACGCTGCTCGCGCACAAAGCTGGCCAGGCCATCTTCGTTGGCCGCCAGACGACCAGACACATCAGCGATACGACTATTGGCCTCCGTCAAGCGGCCATTCAAACCGGCAATCTGCTCGCCCTGCGCCTTGTGATCGGCCGCAGCCCTGTCGGCATGAGCCGCAATACTCGACTCCACCGGGGCCAGTTTATCGGCCACATATTCATGGACATATTTCTTGGTGGCGCAGCCTTGCAAGGCCAGCATCGCCACCGCGAGCGTCAACAGTTTGTAATGCATTGCAGTCTCCTAAATCGGGATCGCGTGATTCTATGCCAGTTTACGCGGATCATACGGTGCGCCGACGCACACGATCTTGTCAATCCATCGTTGTGGCTGATCTACATCAATCGCCGGCCACCGTCATCTCGCTGACCAGAATCGATCCCACGCGCCGTGAACCACGGGTTTCGACATCGCTGCCGACGGCAACGATCCCGGCAAACATGTCGCGCAGATTACCGGCGATGGTGATTTCCTCGACAGGATGTTTGACCTCACCGCCCTCCACCCAAAAGCCTGCCGCACCGCGCGAATAGTCGCCGGTCACCAGATTGCTGCCATGCCCCAGCAACTCGGTCACCCACAGGCCAGTGCCCATGCGGCGCAACAACCCGGCGAAGTCCTCACCGGTGGACGGCACGATCAGGTTATGGCTGCCGCCGGCATTGCCGGTGCTTTGCATGCCCAGTTTGCGGGCGCTGTAAGACGACAAAAAATAGCCCTCGACGCGACCATCGCGCACCACCGAGCGCTCGCGCGTCGCCACGCCTTCCTGGTCGAATGCACCCGAAGCCAGACCGCGCGGGATGAACGGGCGTTCCTCGATCTGCATGAATGCAGGAAAAACCTGGCTTCCCAGGCTATCGAGCAAAAAGCTCGATTTGCGATACAGGCTGCCGCCTGACACCGCCGCAACAAAGCTGCCGATGAGCCCCGCCGCCAGCGGCGCGTCGAACAGCACCGGGCAGCGCGTGGTGGCGATGCGCCGCGCGCCCAGGCGCCGCAGACTGCGTTCGCCGGCGCGCCGGCCCACGGCCTCGACTGCTTCCAGATCCTCTGCCGCACGCGCCGTGCTGTACCAATAATCGCGCTGCATCGCGCCGTCCTGTTCGGCAATCACCGTACATGAAACCGACTGGCGCGAACCGGGATAACCACCGACAAAGCCATTCGAATTGGCGTACACAAAGCGCGAGGTCTGGGTGCTGACGCTGGCACCTTCCGAATTACGGATGCGTGCATCCACCGCCAAAGCCGCCGCTTCGCAAGCCTGCGCCATCGCCACTGCCGCATCCGGCGTCAAATCCCAGGGATGGAACAGGTCAAGATCCGGAAACTCTCGCGCCAGCAAGGCTGGATCAGCCAGGCCAGCGCAATCGTCTTCCGCCGTAAACCGCGCGATGTTGAGCGCCTTTTCCACCGCCTGACGCAGGGATGCGGGCGCGGTATCAGAGGTCGAGGCATTGCCGCGCCGCTGCCCGACGAACACCGTCACGCCGATGTCGCGATCGCGGTTGTGTTCCAGCGTTTCGATTTCACCCTGACGCACGGACACCGTTTGCCCGGTGCCCTCGGACACCTCGGTTTCAGCGGCGGTCGCGCCCTGATTCAGGGCAAGCTCCAGCACCTGGCTGGCGATGGATTGCAAGACGGGATCAAGGGTATTCATGAAGTCGATGAAAATTAAACCGGCAGGGCCGCTATCATACCCGCCCGTTATCACCCTGCCAGTTACCCCCTGCCCGACGCGCCATGCAGCACGAAGATGCCGATTTTGAATCCGGCCTTGACCCAGGCCCCAGCAAAACCCAGAAGAAACGCGAGGCTGAAGGTCTGCAAGACATTGGCCGTGAACTGGTCGGCTTATCGAAAGAGCAACTGGCCAAGTTCGACCTGCCCGATAACCTGATGAGCGCCATCCTCGAAGCCCAGCGTATTACCAGCCACGGCGCCATCCGCCGGCAGATGCAGTTCATCGGCAAGCTGATGCGCACGATCGACGCCGAGCCCATCGTCGATCTACTCGCCCGCATCAAGGGCGAATCGGACGCCGCCAAAGCCGAGTTTCATCAACTGGAACGCTGGCGCGAGCGCTTACTCACCAGCCCCGATGCGCTGACCGAATGGCTGGCGCAACACCCAGGCAGCGACGCCCAGCAATTGCGCACCCTGATTCGCAACGCCGCACGCGAGGCCGAACAGAACAAGCCGCCCAAATCCAGCCGCGAACTGTTTCGGGTGCTACGCGACACCCTGGAAGCGTCCTGATGGAGCACGGTTACGCCGGTGCTGCCAGTGCTGGCGTAACCAGCCTGTCGCAATGGCGGGCGGCGTTGTCGCTGTTCCCCTACATCTGGCGCTATCGCGGACGGGTGCTCGGCGCATTCACGCTGCTGATTGCCGCCAAGCTCGCCACCGTCAGCGTGCCTCTGGTACTCAAAGAAATCGTCGATGGCCTGCAGCAACCGAATCTGCTCGCGGCACCGCTGGCGCTGGTTATCGCCTACGGCGCACTGCGTTTTGCCAACACCGCGCTGACCGAGCTGCGCGACGGCCTGTTTGCGCGCGTGCTGCAACGCGCCATGCGCGGCGTGACCCACGATGTGTTTCGTCACCTGCACGCGCAATCGCTGCGCTTTCACCTCATGCGCCGCACCGGCGCGCTGGCATCTGAAATCGAACGCGGTGCGCGCTCGATCCGCTTCCTGATCAACTTCTCGCTATTCAACATCGGCCCCACCCTGCTCGAAATCGCCCTGGTCGCCGGCATTCTGTTTGTCAAATACAACCCCGCCTTTGGCACGATCACGCTGGCCACGCTGGCGGTGTACATCGGTTTCACCCTCGCCATCACCAACTGGCGGCTGCAACACCGTCGCGCCATGCACGAGGCCGACGCGCGCGCCAATGCCCGTGCCATCGACAGCCTGCTCAACTACGAAACCGTCAAGGTATTCAACAACGAAGCCTACGAAGCCCGCCGCCTGGAAGACGCCCAGCGCGAGGCCGAAAACGCCGCAGTTCGCACCGAGACCTCACTGGCCCTGCTCAACACCGGGCAGGCCCTGGTCATTGCCGCCGGCCTGATCGCCATGATGACGCTGGCGGTAGAGGGTGTCGCCGCAGGACGCATGAGCCTGGGCGATCTGGTACTGGTCAACGCCTACCTGATCCAGTTGTTTATCCCACTCAACTTTTTGGGCACGGTGTACCGCGAAATCCGCAACGCGCTAACCGACATGGAACGCCTGTTCGGCCTGCTGCATCAAACCCCGGAGATCGTCGATGCGCCTGATGCCGCCCCCTTGCATCTCAGCCGTGGCGAGGTGCGGTTCGAGTCTGTACGGTTTGCCTACGACCCGCGCCGCCCCATCCTTGAAGACATCAGCTTCACCATCCCGGCGGGACACAAGGTGGCCGTGGTCGGCGCCAGTGGCGCCGGGAAATCGACGCTGGCGCGGCTCTTGTTTCGATTTTTTGAGGTCGATGCCGGCAGCATCCGCATCGACGGCCAGGACATCCGCAGCCTCACCCAGGACAGCCTGCGTGCCGAACTGGGCATGGTTCCGCAAGACACGGTGCTATTCAACGACACCCTCTATCACAACATCGCCTACGGCCGCCCCGACGCCAGCCGCGTCGAGGTCGAAGCCGCCGCCCGCGCCGCCCATCTCGATGGCTTCATCGCCAGCCTGCCGGAAGGCTGGGAAACCCGCGTCGGCGAACGCGGCCTGAAGCTCTCCGGCGGCGAAAAACAGCGCGTCGCCATCGCCCGCGCCCTGCTCAAAAACCCGCCGATTCTAGTGTTTGACGAGGCCACCTCATCGCTCGACTCAACCACCGAACGCGCCATCCAGTCCGAACTGGCGCAGGCGGCGCAAAACCGCACCACACTGGTCATTGCGCACCGGTTGTCCACCGTCATCGACGCCGACGAGATCCTGGTGCTGACAGAAGGCCGCATCGTCGAGCGAGGCAACCACAGCGAATTGCTGGCGCTTGCGGGTCGATACGCGCAACTATGGGCATTGCAAAAACAATCTTCTGCCATGGCACATTCGGCCAGCAATCAGGAAACCCCATAACCCCCCAGCGAAATAAACCCAAAAACCGTCGCCGCCATCCGCGACCACATGGCCTGGCGGGTGCGACGGTCAGGCCCTGGTTTTGCAAAAGCCGGGGCGTTAGCCCCGCAATTCACCCAACCATTTTTGTAAGCGCTTGACGGAAACGGGCTCTGGCGTTTTGAGCTCCTGCGCAAACAGCGACACGCGCAGCTCTTCCAGGCGCCAGCGCAAAATCTCGCGCTCTTCGGGTTTAAGGCCGGGCATAGCCTCCATCAGCGGCTTGATCTCCTGCATCAGCAAGGTGTCACGCCCCGGCTCTCGTGCCAGCCGTTCCATACGCCGCTGCATGGCTGCGAGGTAGCGCGGCAGATGCGCCAGCCGATCCGGTGGATGCGCCGCGACAAAGCCTGCGAAAACCAGGCCGGAAAGCTGTGCGGCCAACTCCTTGCGCGCCGCTGCCTGGGTAGCCGGCAATTTGTCGATACGACCTTGCAGCTCATGCGCCAGCGCGATGCTGTCGGCCAGCGCCTGTCCCAGTTGTTGTGCCGCCTGGGTGGCCGCGACGGGCGCCCATGTCAGTGCGGCAAACGCCCCGGCATCGCGCACCCCGGCCAGGTCGTGTGTATTCAAACGCAACAGCGCCGCGACCAGGCAATCGCGCCACAGCCCTTCGCAGCCGACGCCGGCAAACAGAATGCCGTGTTTCAGACAGGCTGTTTTATGCCGCTCGGCCAAATCCTTGAGGGTTTGCTTCAGGCGCGTGCCCTGCCCTTGCCACCACAACCACGCCACCCCCCGGCGCTGCGCTGCATCGGCTGCCGCGCGGTGGTCGAACAGGCGCAGCGACAAGCTACCGTCGCTCTGCATCTGCAAGGCGGGATAGGCCTGCAACGACTGCCGCCCCCGGTGCACGCTGACTTCGGCCGGCAGTACATCGAAATCCCAGCGGGTGATGCCATCTCGTTCCAGCGACACCCCGGCGTCAGCCAACCCACTTTGCGCCGCGTGGCCGTGCGCGCTGCGCAAGGCCTCCAGATCGCGCCCCTCGGCCACCACCACGCCCTTGGCATCGAGCAGACGAAAGTTCATCGCAAGATGCGCCGCCAGCGCCTCTGGACGCCAGGCATCGCGCGGGATGCGCACCCCGGTTTTGCGCTCCAGAAAGGCCGCCAGCGCCTCGGTCAGCGCCACATCGTCCACCTTCAGCGCGGCCGTCGCGGCCCGGGCAAAATCGGGCACCGGGATAAAGTTACGGCGCAGCCCTTGCGGCAGGCTACGGATCAGCGCCTCACATTTTTCGGCCAAAAAACCCGGCGCCAGCCATTCGCAACGCAAAGCCGGAATCTGGTTGATCGCCTCCAGGGGCGCCACCAGGGTCACGCCGTCATCGGCAGCACCCGGATCGAAACGATAGCTCAGCGGCCAGCATCGCCCCTGCCAGTCGAGTGTTTGTGGATAGCCCGCCAGCTGCGGCTGGTTTTCCGGGAACACATCTTCGCGGCGCAAAAATAGCCCTTTGGGCTCGGCCTTTTCTGCCTCGCGCCGCCAACGATCGAAGCTCGCGCCATTGACCACCTCGGGCGGCACGCGGGCATCGAAAAACGCTGTCACCGCAGCTTCGTCCACCTCGATGCGGGCATTGCGGGTGCGCTGCGCCAAATCATCCAGTTCGGCCAGCAGATTTTGGTTGTGGCGAAAAAACGGCGCGCGCGACTCCCATTCGCCGCGCACCAGGGCATGCAGGATGAACAGTTGCCGGCACAACGCCGGCTCGATGCCACCATAATGCACACGCCGACCGTTGATCACCGGCAAGCCGTACAGCGTAGCGCGCAGCAGGGCGTTGACCTGCGCCGGCTTTTTCTCCCAGTGCGGCTCGCTGTAGCTGTATTTCAACAGATGCTGCGCGGCCGCCTCGACCCACTCGGGTTCGATCCTGGCCACCGTGCGCGCATAGACACGCCGGGTTTCGACAATCTCGGCCGCCATCAGCCACTTGGGCCTGGCCTTGACACCCGACCCCGGAAACAGCGCAAAACGGATGTCGCGCGCGCCCAGATAGCTGCCTTCCTCGGTCAACAGACCCACATTGCCCAGCAAGCCCGTCAGCAATGCGCGGTGCAGAGGCGCATATAAGGACTCGAAAGGGTCGCCCTCGGTGTCGGTCTTGGGTTCATGTACCGGAAAACCCATCTCCTTGACCAACAGCCCCAGTTGGCTAAACACCTCGCGCCATTCGCGCCAGCGTTGCGGTGCGATGAACTCTTGGCGCAACAAGACATCCAGCTTGCGCCGCGACTTGTGGTGCGCCAGGAGCGTCTGGGTGTGACGCCACAGATTCAGCACCGTGATGAAGTCCGATTTTTGATGCGCAAAACGGCGGTGCTTTTCGTCTGCTGCCTGGGCTTTTTCCAGGGGCCGCTCGCGCGGGTCTTGTACCGACAAAAAAGCGGCAATGACGATCACTTCATAGAGACAGCCATTTTCGTGCGCGGCCAGCAACATGCGGGCGATGCGCGGGTCCACCGGCAGGCGCGCCAGGCGTTTGCCGGTTTCGGTCAGACGACCGTGAGCATCCAGCGCATTCAGTTCCAGCAACGATTGCTCGCCGTCGCGCACCCGTTTCGCCTCGGGCGGATCGATGAACGGAAAGGCATCGATGTCCGGCAAGCGCAGCGCCTTCATCCGCAACATCACCCCGGCCAGCGATGAGCGCAGCAATTCCGGCGTCGGGTACGGCGCGCGCGCCAAAAAATCATCCTCGCCGTAGAGGCGAATGCAGATGCCCGGCGCCACCCGACCGCAGCGTCCGGCACGCTGGCTGGCCTGGGCCTGGGCGATTTTTTCGACCTTGAGCTGCTCGATGCGATTGCGCAATGAATAGCGTTTGACCCGCGCCAGCCCCGTATCGACCACGAAGCGAATGCCCGGCACGGTCAGCGAGGTTTCGGCCACATTGGTGGCCAACACGATGCGCCGACCGGCGTGTGGCTGAAACACCCGCGATTGCTCAGCCAGCGACAGGCGCGAAAACAGCGGCAGGATTTCGGTGTGATCTGGATGATGTTTACGCAAAGCCTCTTGCGCCTCGCGGATCTCGCGCTCACCGGGCAAAAACACCAGGATGTCGCCCGCATCTTCCCGTGCGAGTTCATCCACTGCATCGAGCAGCCCTTGCAGCGGATCGGGCGGCTCGGCAGAGTCACGGGCCTCGGCCGGAGGCCGGTAGCGCATCTCCACGGGATAACCGCGCCCGGACACCTCGATCACCGGCGCGCCGCCAAACCATTGTGCAAAACGATCCGCCTCCAGCGTCGCCGAGGACAGAATCAGCTTCAGATCGGGTCGTCTTTGCAACAAGCCCTTGAGATAGCCCAGCAGGAAATCGATGTTGAGGCTGCGCTCGTGTGCCTCGTCGAGGATGATCGTGTCGTACTGCGCCAGCCGGCGGTCGCGCTGGGTTTCGGCCAAGAGGATGCCATCAGTCATCACCTTGATGCGGCTGGCCTCGGTCACCTGGTCAGTAAAGCGCACCTGCCAGCCGACAAACTGCCCCAGTGCAGTCTGCGTTTCTTCGGCTAGCCGTTCGGCCACGCTGCGGGCGGCGATGCGGCGCGGCTCGGTCATACCGATGCGCCCGGTCTTGCCGCGTCCGGCGAGATAGGCCAGTTTGGGCAACTGCGTGGTTTTGCCAGAACCGGTTTCGCCGCAGACGATCACCACCGGATGCGCACGCATGGCCGCCACGATGTCCGCCTGCCGCGCGGCCACCGGGAGCGAATCAGGAATCTCGATACGCATCGACATCAACGCCGCAGGTAGCGCGCATCGTCAAAGGTCGCAATCCACTGTGGCCGATACACCACCAGCACGGTGATCAACATGCCGGTGGAAAAGGCCTCGGCCCACCCCATCAGCAGGTAAAAGGGCAAATACTCCTCCAGCAGATAGCTCAGCGTGTATGCGCCGCTGGCAGCCGCAAAGGCCGTGGCCGCCAGCCCGACCATGCCGACCGCGAAGGCCGCGCCAAAAAAGGCGTTGAGGAAGATGTAAACAAAGAAATGGTTGGTCAGCCGACGGTCCACAAAACGGAAGATGCGCCAGGCAATCGTCACCGGCAGCGCGGCGGTCAACAGCCAGTCCGCCGGAAAGGCCGCCAGTTGCCCCTGCCAGAGCAACACGCAGACATTGATCAATCCCAACGCAAACAAGGCAAACCACGGCCCGAACATCAGCGTCAGCGCGGTAGCGCCAAGCAGATGAAAATCCAGTCCGGGCTTGATCCCGGCGCGGATCAGCCACAAGGCTAGCACCGCCGTCGTTGCGCCAAGCAGTACATTCAGATTGCCCGGCGCCTTGAGACGCGACCACTCGGCATTACGCAGCATCATCATTGCCAGCAGCAACGCAAACGACCACAGGGGAAACAGCCACTCCGGCGGAAATTGTTCTATGACAGGGTTCATAAACCCACCCCGAAAAACCCGCTCCGATCGTTCTCCCCTCAAGGGGCCAAGAAACATTCGGAGCCTTCGGTTTCTTGAAATAGCTATCTTATACTCGGCAGACCTTTTTAAGACGGTTCACCCTTATGCGGCTTGCGCTCTTTGACCTTGACAACACCCTTCTGGCTGGCGACTCGGATTTCGAGTGGGCGCAATATCTGATCGCGCGCGGCGCTGTGGATCGCGAGTTGTACGAGGCCAGGAACCAGCAGTTTTATGACGACTACAAGGCCGGCTGCCTGGACATCCACGCCTTTCTCGATTTCCAGTTGAAGCCTTTGGCACGACATTCCCGCGCCGAGCTCAATGCCTGGCACGCCGATTACATGGCCACCCGCGTCATCCCCATGATCGCGCCGGGGGCGACGGCGCTGCTGAAAAAACATGCGGCGGACACCTGCATGATCATCACCGCCACCAACAGCTTTGTCACCGCGCCCATCGCCCGCCACCTGGGCGTGCCGCATCTGATCGCCACCGATCCCGCCGTCAACACCAACGGTGAATTTACCGGCGGCGTCGCCGGAACGCCTTCTTTCCGCGAGGGCAAGGTCACCCGCCTCACCGCCTGGCTTGCCGGGCGCGGATTGGCTTGGAGCGATCTGGAAACCAGCTATTTCTATAGCGATTCGCTCAACGACCTGCCGCTGCTGCAACAGGTCGCGCAGCCGGTGGCGGTAGACCCCGACCCCACCTTGCGTGCCCACGCCGAACGACACGGCTGGCCAATCCTCAGTCTGCGCACATGAATATTCCAAACTTCAATCTGGCGCGGCTGCCGCGCATCGAATTTGGCGCCGGCTGCCTTGCCAGGCTGCCCGCGTGCATGGCCCGTTATGGACACCGTGCCCTGTTGGTCACGGGCGCACATTCGTTCCGCGCCAGCCCGCATTGGCCGCAACTGATCGACACGCTGGAAGCGCAAGGCACCGACTGGCACGCCATCAGCATCCCCGGCGAACCATCGCCGCAAGAGGTCGATGCCGCCGTCGCCCAATACCGCACAGCCGACATCGCCGTGGTCGTCGGCATCGGCGGCGGCAGTGCGCTGGATGCGGCCAAGGCCATCGCCGGACTGTTGCGCCCGGGCAATAGCGTGCTCGATCACCTTGAAGGCGTCGGCCCGGAACTGCCGTATCGCGGCCCAGCCACGCCGTTCATCGCAGTGCCCACTACCGCCGGCACGGGCTCTGAAGCGACCAAAAACGCGGTGCTTTCCACCCACGGCGCCAACGGCTACAAAAAGTCCTTCCGCGACGAGGCGCTGGTGGCGGAATGGGCCTTCATCGACCCTAACCTGCTGACGGGATGCCCCAAGGCCGTGCTGGCCGCCAACGGCATGGATGCCCTGACGCAACTGCTGGAATCGCTGGTATCGACCAAGGCCAACCCGTTCACCGATGCCCTGGCGCTATCGGGCCTTGCCACCGTGCGCGAATCGCTTTTACCGTGGTATGCCGGCGAAGGTGATACCGCCGCCCATCAGTCGCGCATGGCCTATGCCGCGCTGTTGTCCGGCATCACCCTGGCGCAGGTGGGACTGGGATCGGTACATGGTCTGGCCAGCCCGCTGGGCGCGTTTTTTCCTATCCCGCACGGCGCGGTCTGCGGCACCCTGGTGGCCGAAGCCACCCGCGTCAACCTCACGGCCTTGCGCGCCCGTGCACCCGGATCGCCTGCCCTGGAGCAATACACGCATGCGGCCCATGCGCTGGGCCTGACAGCAGTCGCTGCGCTACCCGATCTTCTGGCCGATTGGTGCGAACGACTGGCTTTACCGCGCCTGTCACACTGGGGCGTCACCGCTGCCGACATTCAGTATATCGTCGCCCACAGTCGCGGCAGCAGCATGAAAACCAACCCCATCGTACTGACCGATACAGAAATCGCCACCATCTTAGCTACGCGCCTGTAAAGGCTTGCAATCGATCCATCGCATCGCGATACCGGAAAACAAAGGCCTCGAACAACTTTTTCTGCTCGGCGCGGTAACGCTTACGGCGATCATGGCGACAAAAGCCCCGGCAGCGTGGCCAAGCACAGCGGCAGTCGAAACATAAGCACTTGGCAATAATCAACTTTACGAGAACAGACGCAAGGCACGGTCACTGCCGGGTTCAATATTGCGGGCACGCATCCAGCGGTGGTGTTCGGCCAGTTTGCGGCGGTCGTTTTGCAGACTGTAAGGACTCACCGGACGCCCTTGGCCATCCACCACCATCCCCGACAGCTCCGATGCAATTCGCTGCCCCAATGCGATCATGGCATCGAACACCCCCACGCCATCCTTGACCCGCGGCACATCCAGCAGCAAGGTCAGGCCGTGCGTCGTCACCCCACGCCCCCCATCCACAAACGGGGAACACTCTTGATTCGACAGGGAGAACAGCGTATTCCCATAACGATCGCGCATCTGGTAGATGCCTGTCGGATCAAGGCTCATGCCGGCTTCTGTCAAGAGGCGATGTACCGCCTCGCCACGAAACGGATAGCCCACCGGCGCAACCACATTAAGGCCAATCAATACATCGACGCTGATGCAAAAGCGATCGAGGTCGACTGCGCGTTCCAACAGCGAGTCAAGGGGCATGCACTCGATGCTACCGCCATGCAATCCAACGAAATGGCGCAAATGCCGACACCAGACATCAACTTGTTCCGCAGTTACCGGGCCGCTGCGATTGGCCAGTTGCAGGCCGGCATCGACCAGGGCGTAGCGCGCATGGGTGCTCTTTTCGACCGGCTCCCAAACACCATCTTCGCGCTGCCCCAGCATCCGGAAAGGGCGATCGATGCCGCGCAACAGTTGCAACAATTCATGAAAATCACTTGCGGGAACCTTGGGCAAGCGCATACGCACCACGCACTCAACATCGTTATCCAGCGCACGCATCTCGGTGTGACTGGGCGATTCGATCTTGGCGACAGTGGGGTTTTCCGGCTTCGCGGGCTTGAGCTGAGACACAGGCGCCAGATCAACCTGCACTCCGCCGGAGAAGGACTGCGGCTCAGAATCGGTATCCGGCACATCATCCTGCCAATCCCGGGACGGGTCAGTCTCGGCAACCGAGGACATCAACACATCCTCGCGGGCTCTTCCTCCACCCAAAGCATCCCGCATATGTGCACGCCGCTCTTGCAGATTGTTGTACAACAACACCGCCGCAACCAGCAGCACCCCCAGTGCTAGCAATATCCAGTGAAAAGTGGTCAAAAGCCCGTCATCCTGAATTGAAATGATTCAAAAGCATAATCGTTTTTGTAAAACGGCAACAATGCAGGCATGTTTAACCCAATGAACCCGCTACCGCTCAGACCAGAGGAACTGGCCGCCGGGTTGGAATACGAAAAACAGAGGGAACCTCGGTTAGCCGCATTGCCGACATCTCGGCCAACGCCTGCCACGAATATGGCCTGCCGCAACGCTGGCGCGATGAATCGCGCCGCTACGACCGCCCCGAATGCCAAATCGACACCACGATCCACAGGATGTTGACCCCCGCCAGGATAAAACCCAGCAGCCCCAACCAGCCAAACACTCCGCGCCCGCCATCCACACTCAGCACGATGCTGGAGCCGATCACGAGCGAAGCGGTCATCACGCCCAGCGTCAAACGATTGCTGGCGCGATCCAGTTGGCTGCCGAAATGGTCCAGCCGCTTCATGTCCAGATCAATCCGCAGCCGTCCCCGGCGCGCCTGCCGCAGCAGGTAAGACAGATCACGCGGCAACCCGGCAGCCACCCGCGCCAGATCTGCCAACCCGCGTCGACCGCGCGCCAGCATCGCATTGGGCGTCAGCCGTTCCAGCATCAGCTGCCGCACGAAGGGCTCTAGCTGATCAACCAGATGAAAATCCGGGTTGAGCTGATGCCCCAGCCCTTCCAGCGACACCAGCGCCTTGAACAGCAAGGTCAAATCGGCCGGCAGTGCCAGATGGTTGGCGCGCATGATGGAAGTGACATCGGACAGCAAGGCGCCAAAATGGATGTATTTCAGCGACAGGTTGTCGTAGCTCATCACCAGTTCGGTAAGATCAGACGCCATCCGCTCTTCATCCACATCGGCATCCCCCGCCCACAGCTCCAGCACCTCCAGCATGCCCATCTCATCCTTGCCGATCAGCGCATGCAAAAACTGGATGATTTGCTCACGGCGCGAACGGGTGAGATGGCCGACCATGCCGAAATCAACCATGCCGATGCGATTTCCGGGCAGGTAAATCACATTGCCGGGGTGAGGATCAGCATGAAAATAGCCATCCAGCAAGATCATCTTCAGCACGATCTCGGCACCGCGCGACGCCAGCAAGGGGCGATCAAAACCCGCTGCCGCGATCGCGGCCAGATCGTTACCAGGCACCCCGGCCAGAAACCCCTGCACATTCACCACCTCGTGGCAATAGGGCCAGTACACCGTGGGGATTTCTACCGTGGGGTCATCCTTGAAATTGCGGGCGAAGCTATCGATGTTGCGCGCCTCTTTGACCAGATCGCACTCGCGCCGCAGCGAGCGCCGCAACTGTTCAACGATGCGCTGCGGGCTATAACTCCGCGCGTCACTCCACTCCATCTCCAAAATCCGGGCCAGATGTTCCAAAACCCGCAAATCCGCCTCGATGCGCGGCAGGATGCCCGGCCTGCGCACCTTGACCACCACCGGCGTGCCGTCCTTGAGCGAAGCGCGATGCACCTGGGCAATCGATGCTGCTGCAAACGGCTCCGTCTCAAACGCATCAAACAGGTTATCCAGCGGCTCGCCGTATGCCGTCTCCAGCATGGCCTTGATCTTGACGAACGGCTCGGGCGGCACACGGTTTTGTAATTTCTCCAGCTCGGTAATCCAGTCCGGCTCAAACATATCCACCCGCGTGGACAACACCTGCCCCAACTTGACGAAGGCTGGCCCCAGTTCAGTCAGCGCCAGCCGCAGACGCACCGGCTGCGGCAGATTCGCCACATCCCGCCCTGGCTGCCAGTGCAGCAGCTTACCCGCGCGCTCCAGCATCCGCGCCAAGCCCGAGTGCTTAACCAGGTCGCCCCAGCCGTAATGAATCAGCACCGCCGCAATCTCGCGCAGGCGGGATAAGTCTCGCATCATCGAAAGGCTTTCACGCAACATGGTCATTGTTTTGCAGTTCGGAGCCGTCATCCTACAATACCTCCTGCTTTATCACCCACATGGACCATCATGCAACGCATCCTGCTCGCCCTGTTTACCGCCTTTCTAACCTTCGCACTCATCACCCCCGACGCTGAGGCCAAACGCATGGGCAGTGGCCGTTCCCTCGGAATGCAGCGCAGCGCGCAGCCCGCGCCAGCCCCCCGTCAGCCCGCTGCCGCGCCGCAACAAGCGCCGCAGCAAGCGGCTGCCGCCGGGCAAAAGCGCCCGGGCTGGCTGGGCCCGGTCGCAGGACTTGCCGCCGGCCTGGGCCTGGCCGCACTGGCCTCACACCTGGGCTTTGGCGAAGAGATGGCCAATTTCCTGATGATCGCGTTGCTCGCGCTGGTGGCCTTCATGGCCATCCGCTGGCTGCTGTCGCGCAACCAGCCGCGTCGCCCGCAGGCCATGCAATACGCCGGCATCCCACAAGAGCCCGTGGCCGAATCAACCCGCCCGCAGTTCGATATTCCCGGTTCCACCGCACCGACTGGCGCCGCATCGGCCCATGCCGAACCGGCGCGCGCCCTGCCGCCCGGCTTTGACGAAGACGCCTTCCTGCACATCGCCAAGGTCACCTTCATCCGCATGCAGGCCGCCCACGACGCCGGCAACCTCAACGACCTGCGCGAGTTTTTAAGCCCCGAACTGTTTGCCGAGGTAAAAATCGACATCGACGACCGCCATGGCGCCACCCAGCAAACCGAGGTCATCGAACTCAACCCCGCACTGGCCGACTGGGCGGATGAAAACGGTCGCCAGATCGTCAGCGTGCGCTTTGCCGGCCGCATTAACGAAGACGGTCAGATCAGCGCAATCGACGAAATCTGGCATCTGGCACGCGACAACGCCGATGCGCGCTGGGTCGTTGCCGGCATTCAGCAGGCCTGAACCAGTATGGGTGGCATGAGCATCCTTCCCCTGTTGCACCGACGCCACGCTTGCCATAGTTTCCAGCCCGGCGGGCACATTGACCGTGCCGATCTGGAAACGATGCTGCAAGCCGGGCGGCTGTCGCCGTCCTCATTTGGGCTGGAACAATGGCATTTCGTCGTTTGCGAAGGCAAAGCCGACAAGGCCGCACTTCAGGATGCATGTTTCAACCAGCCACAGGTGGGCGAGGCCGCAGCGGTCGTCGTCATCCTTGCCAAGCTCGCCGACCTGCATCCTGACGCAGCCTACGCCCGCCGCCTATTGCAACGCGAATACCCGGGCGAACGATTCGCCGAGGCGCTGGAGATGTATCGCGGCTTTCACGCCATGATCGATGTGCCCTCCTGGAGCATCACCCAGTGCCACATCGCCGCCGCCAACATGATGACGGCTGCCACTACGATCGACATCGACTCCTGCCCCATCGGCGGCTTTGAACCGAACCGCATCAGCGAGATCCTGGGCATCGACCCGCAACAATACGCCGTCGCCCTGCTGCTCGCATTCGGCACCTGTGTCGAACCCGTGCCCGAAAAACAGCGACTGCCGCTGGATGAACTCACGACCTGGCGTTAAACCGTTCCATCAAGTCCCCGTCAGCGTCGCCACCAGACCGCCGCCTTCCCGCTCATCCAGACTGATCCGCCAGCCTTGCGCCTGCGCCAACTGACGGGCGATGGTCAGCCCCAGACCGGCGCCGCCACTGCTGCGGTCACGCGACATTTCCAACCGATAAAACGGTCGAAACACCGCTTCGCGCTGTTCTGCCGGAATACCTGGCCCACGATCGCTAACGGCCACCCGCCATCCCTCTGCATCGGTCGTCACGGCAACCTCGACCGGTGCTGCGCCATAGCGCAAGGCGTTTTCCACCAAATTGGCCAATATGCGCATCAGCGCCCGGCTAGCCAGTCGCGCCGTGGGCATACCCTGCACGGTGCATCGCACGGCCCCTTCCGGCCAGCGTGTGACAAACTCTGCCAACCAGTCTGACCACACCAGTTCCGCCACCGCCTCGGTGCGCAGATCGCGAGCCAGCGCCAGCATCTCGCCGATCAGGCTATCCATTTCGCGGACATCGGCCGCGATGCGCTCAACCCGTTCGGGGGCCGTATCCTCAAGCAGCGACAAGGCCAGACGGATGCGGGTCAGCGGCGTGCGCAGGTCATGTGAAATGCCGGCCAAAAGCATGGTGCGATTTGCCAAAAGCCCCTGTACCTCATCCACCAAGCGGTTCATCTGCGCGGTCAGAAGTACCAGTTCGGCCTCGCCGGTTTCGGGCAATGGCGCGGGTGCGCCACCCTCACCCACGGCAGCCGCATGACGCGCCAATTGCCGCAGGCGCTCGGCAATACGGCGTGTCAGCCACACCGCCAGCAGCACCGTCAACAACCCGCCGCCCAGCATGACCGCGCCCAATATCCAGCCGGCACGCGCCAATGCCTGTGGCCGCGTGTAGCCAAGGCTCAAGGTATAGCCACCGATTCGCAAATCAAATCCGGCATGCGCCGCATCGAGCGCGACCACCTTCACCGGCACACGCAGGCGTTGGCTCAACGCCTGGGCAACCAGACCGTCAAGCCCACCTGCCACTGCGGCCGGTGCCAGTGGCTCCATACGAATATGAATACCGTGGCGACTGGCCAGCTCGTCCTCAAAATCGGCGCGGGTTTCGGGCGGCAATTCCACCCAGGTTTGCGCCGCCAGTACCAGCCGACCGGCCAGATCGTCCGCCGATTGCACCGCCAGAGGCCGCCCCACCTGCTGCCATAACAGCGCCAACACCGTCACCTGCAGGACCACGAAGGCGACAAACAGTAGTGCAGCGGTATGGGCCGCAAGCCCCTGGGGGACGAAACGGCGCAAGCTCATGATGGCAACGCAAACAAATAGCCCTGACCCCAAACGGTGCGCAGCCAGGTCGGGTGCTGAGGATCGGGCTCGATCTTGCGGCGCAAACGGGTCACGCGCACATCGATCGAGCGGTCAAAGGCATCGCGCTCGTAGCCTTTCAGCCACTCCATGATCTGGTCGCGCGACAGCACCCGGTTGGGGTGCGTCACAAACAGTTCCAGCAAGGCATATTCCGCCGCCGTCAAAGCGATTTCCGCATCACCGCACCACAACTGACGGCTGGCACGATCCAGCCGGAAATCGCCAAAGCGCGCGCATTGCGCTGCCGCAGACGGCTCTGCGTGGCCCGCACCACGCCGCATGACCGCACGGACTCTCGCCAGCAACTCGCGCGGCTCGAACGGCTTGGCCAGATAATCATCGGCACCGACCTCCAGGCCGATGATGCGATCCAGCGGCTCGCCTCGTGCTGACAGCATGATAACCGGCACGCCCCACTCGGCCTTCAGTGCGCGCGTCAGACTCAGGCCATCTTCGCCCGGCAACATCAGATCCATGATCACCAGCGAGGCGGCATGGTGTGTCAGCCAGGCACGCATCGCCACACCGTCGGCTACGGCCTCGGCCTCCAGCCCCTGCGCATGCAGGTATTCGACCAGCAGTTCGCGCAGGCCGACATCATCATCAACGATCAATATGCGAGCGATGCCCATGTCTGTTACACACTGTTACAGTTTCAAAACGATTGGCCATTATGCTGTTACCCGTCAAGCCTAATCTGCACTCGTGACGAATGGTTCACATCATCCAGGAGCAAAAAATGAAACACCTCATCTTGGTCAGTGCATTGCTGATGACAGGCAGCACTTGGGCTGCAGAGGTCCCGCCGCAAACACAGGACGGCGTCAAGCAAGAGATTCGCGACCGCATGGAGCATATGTCCACACTGCACAGCGAAATCCATCAGCGTATGATGCAACTGCCCCCACAGGAGCGCGAAGCGATGATGCGCGAGATGATGTCCAATCGCTGCATGAAGCCGGGTCGGAAAGGCGGTTTTGGTCACGGCTACGAACTGCGCCAGCCGATATGCCCATGCCCCCAATGATGCAACACCCGCAACCCTAATTTGACACCCAACAGGAGCCCCACATGAAAACCTTTAGCAAAATCAGCCTTCTTGCCGTAGCCCTCAGCGGCAGTGCGATGGCCGCCGATTTCAGCGATTACGCCCAGGTTGTTTCCAGCACCCCGATGTATGACAAGGTCAACGAGCCCAAGCGTGAATGCTGGATCGAGACCATCACCCCACAAGCTGGCAGCAGTGCCAGCGGCGCGCCCACCGGTGCCATCATCGGCGGCATTGCCGGCGGCATTCTTGGCAACCAGGTCGGCAAGGGGAGCGGCAAAGACATCGCCACCGCATTGGGCGCCATCACCGGCGCTGTCGTCGGCGACCGCATGCAGGGCAACACGGCACAGGCCGCTCCCACCACGCAAAGCGTGGAACGCTGCCGCCTGACCGATCACTGGGTACAGCGCCTCACCGGTTATAGCGTCACCTGGCGCTATGCCGGTCGCGAATTCACCAGCGTCATGCCCAGTGCGCCCGGCAACAATCTGCGTGTGCAGATTCAGGTCACCCCGGCCAACTGGTAAGCCTGCGCATCGAGTTCCCGCATGGGCGGGTTAAAATCCCGCCCATGCTGTTTCGATCCCCTCTTTTCTTCTGCATCATCGCGCTGCTGTCCAGCGGCGTGTTTGCATCCGCCGACAAAGACTTCCTCAAGGCCCGCGAAGCCATCGAGCGTGGTCAATACGACCGTTTCGAACACGCTGCGCGACACATCCCCAAAGACTATCCGCTCACGCCCTACCTTGCCTTCTGGCGTTTGCAAGGCAAGCAAGATCCGCAATCCTGGCTGGATTTCGCCGATCTGTACGCAGACAGTCCGTTGGCACAGCGCGCCCGCGAGATCCTGATTCTCCGAGCCATCGATGCCGGTGACTGGCAGGCTGCCCTCACACAAGCCCGGAAACTGGTCGCGCCGTCTGACGAGATGCTGTGCCTGACGCGCCAGGCACAGTGGCAATTGGGCCAGATCCGGGATAGCGCCAAACTGATACACAGTCTGGCCACAGGACACACCCAGCCACGGCATTGCGAAGCCCTCTACCAAACCTTGCGCACCGCCGGTCTGATCGACGACGCGGCATTACTGAATCGTCTACGCCTGGCACTGGAAGAAGGCAATCTTGAGCTGGCACACAAACTCGATGCCTGGCTGCCCGAAGCACAGCGTATGCACGCACAGGCATTGACGCGTGCCGAGCAAAAACCCGCCGCGCTGGTGCGAGAACATGACGACACCCGTGCCGCGCAACGCGAGGTCGCACTGTATGCCCTCTACCGCCTGGCACGGCAAGATCCGCATGCCGCAGCCAGCCTGTGGTCGCAAGAGGCTAATTTCTATCCAATGGATGCACGCAACCATGGCTGGGGCGTCATCGCCGTTGGCGCTGCACGCCAGCACCATCCTTCCGCACCGGACTGGTTTCGCCGTGCCGGGCTGCCACTGACAGCGTTACAGCATACCTGGCGCGTCCGCGCCAACCTGCGTGCAGGAAACTGGGCTGAGGTTTATCAGAGCATCCTCGCCATGCCCACCGAACAACAAAACGATACCGAGTGGCGCTACTGGAAGGCGCGCGCCCTGCTGGCGCTCAACGCACGCGGTGCAGCACGCGCCCTGTTTGCCGAACTGGCGCACGGATTCGGCTATTACGCACAACTTTCCGCCGAAGAAATGGACGAACGACTACAAGGTCTGCAAGGCATCACCCAAGCAGCCCCCCTGACCGACACCGAGCTAACGGCGGCCGAAACGCATAGCGGTCTTTCCCGTGCGCTGCTACTACGAAAAATGGGGCTGGATAGCGACGCCCGCGCCGAATGGAACTGGGCGACCCAAGACATGGACGACCGCGCCATTTTGGCCGCTGCAGAACGCGCCCGCCGCGCTGCCTGGTATGACCGCGCCATCCTCACCGCCACCCGCACCCGCGAAAACCACAGCCTGGATCTCCGCTATATCACCCCGTATCGCGACCTGTCCGAGTCCTACGCGCAAGAACGCGGGCTCGATGTGGCCTGGGTGTATGGCCTGATGCGTCAGGAATCGCGTTTCATCGATTACGCCCGCTCCCGCGTGGGTGCCGGTGGTCTGATGCAAATCATGCCCGACACCGCCAACTGGATCGCCCGCAAGATCGGCGCCAGCCGCAAAGAGGCACGGCAGATGCAAAAGCCTGACCACAATGTGCGCTTCGGCACATGGTATTTGCGTCATCTATACGACGGACTCGACCGTTCACCGGTACTCGCTACCGCCGCCTACAATGCCGGCCCCTCACGGGCGCGCCGCTGGCAAGCGGAGCGCGAACTGGAAGGCGCCATCTATGTCGAAACCATTCCCTTCCTGGAAACCCGCGAATATGTCAAAAAGGTACTTACCAACGCCATGTTCTACACTCGGCGCATGAGCCTGCCCCAGGTTGCACTGAAAGAACGCCTGGGTCATATTCCACCCCGGTCGGCCGCCCCGATCCCTCAGGACGAAAAAGTGCCATGGATCGCGCCCGACGCTTCCGAATCATCTCCTGATAGTTGAGGTATCCCATGTCCACCCTCTGCATACTCGGCGGCAGCGGCTTTGTCGGCACCCGACTCGCTGTCCTTTTGTCCCGCGCTGGTCACACACTGGTTATTCCCGGTCGCAGCAAGGCGCGTCTGCGCCCGCTCGATGTATTGCCGCAGGCACGCACCATCGAAGCCGACATTCATGACCCCGCCCAGTTGGGCCATCTGATCCAGGGCTGCGATGCCGTGATCAACCTGGTTGGCATCCTCAACGGCAGCGCCGCCGAGTTCGAGCGGGTCCACGCCGAATTGCCGCGCCAGATCATTGCCGCCTGCCGGCAACAGGGGGTCAAACGCATCCTGCACATGAGCGCGCTCGGTGCCCGTAGCAATTCTGAAAGCCTTTACCAGCAAAGCAAGGCCGCTGGCGAGGCCGCGATGCGTGCGGCAGACGATCTTGCCGTCACCGTTCTGCGCCCCTCGGTCATCTTCGGGCCCGGCGACAACTTCCTGAACCTGTTTGCGAAATTACTCAAGATGAGCCCGCTCCTGCCGCTGGCTGACGCCGCCGCGCAGTTCCAACCGGTGTTTGTGGGCGATGTCGCGCAGGCCTTTGTCAACGCCCTCGGCAACCCGGCCAGCATCGGCCAAACCTATGACCTGTGCGGCCCGGACATCTACACCCTGCAACAATTGGTGGCGCTGACCGCACAAACCACCGGGCAATGCAGTCACAAGATCATCCCCTTGGGCGATACCGCTTCTTTGCTGATGGCCACGCTTCTGGGCTTCATGCCAGGGCCCAAGCTGATGACACCCGACAACCATTACGCCGCCGCCACACCCAATGTATGCCGGGGCGAGAACCCCAGCCTGATCGCTCATCCGACGCCGCTGGCGGTGGTCATCGGCTATCTGCGCAACGAGGATAGCCGCAGCGTGTACGCGGGTTACAGGACGCTGGCCAGACGGTGAAAATCTATGCCGTGGGCGGCGCCGTGCGCGACGCCCTGCTTGGTCTGCCGGTGCGCGACCGCGACTGGGTGGTCGTGGGGGCCACCCCCGAGCGCATGCTCGCGCAAGGCTTCCTGCCGGTCGGGCGCGACTTCCCCGTCTTTTTGCATCCACACACCCACGAGGAATACGCGCTAGCGCGCACCGAGCGCAAAAGCGCGCCGGGCTACCGCGGCTTTGTCATCCATGCCGACCCCGGCGTCACCCTGGAACAAGACTTGCTGCGCCGCGACCTTACGATCAACGCCCTGGCGCGTACCGAGGACGGCTCACTGATTGACCCCTACGGCGGCCAACGCGACCTCACCAACAAAATATTGCGCCATGTTTCCCCGGCGTTTGCCGAAGACCCCGTGCGCATCCTGCGGGTCGCACGCTTCGCGGCACGCTTTGCCGATTTTTGCGTCGCAGCCGAAACCCTGGCGCTGATGCAAACGATGGTTGACGCCGGCGAAGCCGATGCGCTGGTGCCCGAGCGGGTCTGGCAAGAACTGGCGCGCGGGCTGATGGAGCCCGCCCCGCAACGGATGATCGCCGTGCTGCGCGAGTGTGGCGCGCTGCAACGGCTGCTGCCCGAGGTTGATCGCCTGTTTGGCATACCGCAACGGCCCGAATATCACCCCGAGATCGACACCGGCGCGCATCTGCTGCTGTGTCTGGAACAATGCGCGCGGCATCAATGCACGCTGCCGGCGCGCTTTGCCGTGCTCTGCCACGACCTGGGCAAGGGCACCACACCCACCGATCTTCTGCCACGGCACCACGGTCATGAGCAGCGCAGCTTCAACCTGACCGGTCCGCTCTGCCAGCGGCTGAAGGTGCCCAACGACTGCCGCGACCTGGCGCTGGCGGTCGCCAAACATCACGGCAACGCCGGTCGTGCCGCCGAGTTGCGGGCAGAAACCCTGCTGGGGCTGTTCCAAGACATCGGCGCGCTGCGTCAGCCGCAGCGATTGACGGATTTTCTCGACGCCTGCGAGTCCGATTACCGGGGTCGCCCGGGTTACGCCGAGCGCGAATGGAAGATGCGCGCCTATCTGCAAGCGCAGTTTGCGGCACTGAAACAGGTGGATTCCGGCGCAATCGCGGCTGGTAGCGCGCCAGACAAGATCGGCGAGGCCGTGCGCCGTGCCCGCATTGCAGCGCTAGAGCCGTTGCGAGCCGCGTGGCAAGGCTAGAAAATTAGAGATCTTCCGAGGGGATTGCCAAAACCCGCTCGATCTCGGCGACCAGCAAGTCCACCTGCACGGGCTTGATGACATAGCCGTTCATGCCATAGCCCATGAAATATTCCAGCCCGCCCTCTATGACATGCGCGGTAACGGCAATGATGGGCATGTGCGGCAGGTTTAACGCCTCTTCACCGCGACGAATGGCGTCAGCCGCTTCGGCGCCATCCATCACCGGCATGCTGACATCCATGAGAATCAGGTCATAGCCACCGCCTTTGAAGCGACGATCCAGTGCATCTCCACCGTTTTCAACGACTTCAACGCTGTGTCCCAGCTTTTCCAAAAGTGCCCGCATCAACACCTGTTGGCTCTTGTTGTCTTCGGCGACCAGGAGATTCAGGGATTTCATAAGGGTGTCAGGACTCTTCCGGATTGCGCTTATGCTCCACCGCAAACACCGCCGCCTCGACTCGGGACGACAGGTTCAGCTTGGACAAGATGTGGCGCACATGCAGCTTCACGGTATCGTAGCTGATGTTCAACTCCAGTGCGATCTTCTTGTTGCTCGCCCCGCGAGAGAGGTGTGTGAGAATTTGCCGCTCGCGTTGCGTCAGCGAGGCCAGCAAATCGCCCCCTGCATCGCCACCGCTATGGCGGTGATCGAGCAAACGCACCAACTTGGCGGTCATCGCCGGTGCCACTACGGTTTCGCCACGCGCGGCGCGGATGATGGCATCCACCACATCGTCTGGCTCCATGTTTTTCAGCAGATAGCCATTGGCGCCATTGCGCAGCGCCCGTGCCAGATCGTCATCCGCCTCACTCACCGTAAGAATCAGGATCGGCAGTGAAAAACCCTTGTCGCGTAGCGACTGCATCAGGGTAATACCATCCGTGGGCTGCATATTGAGATCCAGAACCAGCACGGCCGGCGTGTGTTCGCGCAACAACCCCGCCACCTCACTCGGCTGGCCGGTCATCGCCACCACCCGGATGCGCCCCTCACGCTCGACCAACTCGGCCAGTCCCTTGCGGAACAGGGTATGGTCATCAACCAAAATAACGCGAATCTGTTCTTGCATTTTCCGTTTCCATATTCCTGTTTTCCGTTACGCAGGAAAACGCAAGCGGACGATGGTCCCGCCCGCAGGACGACTTTCAATCGTGAGATGGCCGCCCAGTTTTTGCGCCCGTTCGCGCATGATGGTCATGCCGAAGCTGCGCCCCACGCTGGCGGATGCACCAATCAGCCCGACGCCATCATCGGCGACATTAGCCACATATTCGCCGCCTTCCAGATCTAGCGTCACCACCACATGGCGCGCGCGGGCGTGTTTGCTGATGTTGTAGAGCGCCTCCTGGATGATGTGGAACACCTGAACCTCGACATCCGGCGATAGCGCCACATCCTGCGCCAGGTTAAGAAAATCGACATCGGCATTGGTCTTCTGGCGAAAACTTTTGACCATCTCGGTCAGCGCCGGCACCAGGCCGCGCGGATCGATGCGATCACGGAACTGGGTGATGAGGTTGCGCAGCTCGGCATATGCCATCTCCACCGCCTCCTCGACATCGCCCAGATAGCGCTCGGCCTGGGCGCGATTGTCCTCGGCCAACGCCTCGGACAGCACTGACAGCCGCATCTTGGCATATGCCAGCGTCTGCGCCAGAGAATCGTGCACCTGGTTGGCCACCATGGTGCGCTCGTTCATCAGCGAGATGCAGATGTTCTCGCGTGTCAGACGCATGTTTTCGAGCGCCATGCCCAAGTGTTCGGAAATAGAGTTGAACAGCAGACGGATATCCTCGGCCATCTGCTGGCCAGAACTCATGAACAGGTTGTACACCCCGAGCACGCGCCCTTTGTGCCGCAGAGGCACCGCATACAGATGGTCGCAGCGCTCCGCCGCAAACATGTGCCGCACCTGCTTCTGGCATACCGACAGCACCGCCTCTTCCTGGCTTTGCTGCGATAGCACCGCCTTGCCACACACACCGCAATCGATCGGCATATAGCGTTCTTTTTCGTGCACCTGGTCCGGCAAACCGATCGTGCCGACCAAACGCATATGCCCGCCATCGGCCGTCACCACACGCACCGCACCGGCACGGGCACCCGACACCCGCACCATGATCTCAAGGAAGCGGTTAAGCATTTGCTCGACCGTCATCTCCGCACTCATGCAACCGGCGATCTCGGCCAGCACTTCGATCAGAGGCAGACCGGCGGTTTCGAGGCGCGACGGGGCGACGGATTCGACAACGACGGGAATGGTGAGCGGATGGGTCATGGCGATCTTGCAAGCTTACGGGGGGCCAGCGGCGGGTTTTGCGCGAAATAGCGACGCACACCGGCCACTACCGCCGCCGCCAGCTTCTCTTGATAGTCGCCATCGTTGAGCCGTTTTTCTTCTTCCGGGTTCGAGATGAACGCGGTTTCGACCAGGATGGACGGGATATCCGGCGCCTTCAGCACCGCAAAACCGGCCTGTTCGACATAGGGCTTGTGCAGATTGTTCACGCTACCAATCTCCTCCAGCACCATGCGCGCCAGTCTCAGGCTGTCTCTGATGGTCTGGGTTTGCGACAGGTCGATCAGGATTATCTTCACATCCGGGTTGTCATGATCGACATTGACGCCACCGACCAGATCCGCGTCGTTTTCTTTCTTCGCCAGCCAGCTCGCCGCCGCCGAGGTTGCCCCGCTTTCGGACAGGGCGAATACCGACGACCCTCGCGCATCCGGCTTCATGAAGGCATCGGCGTGGATCGACACAAACAGATCGGCCTGGGCGTTGCGCGCCTTCTCGACGCGTTTGTGCAAGGGGATGAAATAGTCGCCATCGCGCACCAATACGGCCCGCATACCCTCGACGCGATCCAGTTGCGCCTTCACCCGCCGGGCCACCGACAGGGTGATGTCTTTTTCATAGCTCCCTTTGGCACCACGCGCCCCTGGGTCTTCCCCACCATGACCGGCATCCAGCGCCACCGTTACGGTGCGCTTGAAGCCCTCGGGAGGCGCGTAACTGAATGCGGTCACCGGTGGCGGTGCGGATTTGATGACCGGCGTATTTTTGGCCGCAGCCTGCGGATACATGTCCAGCACCAGGCGATGGCTGTATTCCCCCGTCGGCGTCAGCGCAAACACCCGTGGCTCGATCGCCGCCTTCAGATCAAACACCAACCGCGTCACCCCCGGACGGTTAAGGCCTGCACGAATATTGGCCAGCAAGGGCGCATCCGCCGACACCTGTGCACCTATGCCACTGAGTGCCGCATCCGGCTTGACCCCTTCCAGATCCAGCACCAGCCGTTTGGGGTTGTCGAGCAAAAAATGCTGGTAGACCGGCACCTCGGACAGTTCAATCGTGACGCGGGTGTAATCCGGCCCCGGCCACAGACGCACCGCCTTCACCGCCTGTGCCTCTGCCCAACCGGAGGCAGCCAGCAGAAGGCCGATCAAAAGGCCGCGCAACAGGCGTTCAAACATGCCAGCCCTCGCTCGCTGCCGGCACGCAACCGGGCCTCGCGGCCCATGCCAACAAACTCGAGCGCAACGGACAGATCAGGCTGCGGCAACAGCCCCTCAGCCTTTTCCGGCCACTCGACCAAGCACACCGAGCCTGGATTGAAATCCTCACGAAAACCTGCTGCATCCCACTCCTGAGGATCGCTGAAACGATACAAATCAAAGTGATGTAAATTAAACCCGATGAATGCATAGGGTTCAACCAGATTATAGGTCGGGCTTTTTACCCGACCTTCGTGCCCCAAGCCTCGCAGCAAGCCGCGCACCAAGGTTGTCTTGCCCGCACCCAGATCGCCATGGAGGGCAATGTACAAGCCTGGTTGCAAGGCATGTCCCAACCGTGCACCCAGCGCCAAAGTCGCCGCCTCGTCGGCCAAAGGAATGCGAATATCATCGCTCATATGCAGCTATCCGATCTAAAAAATACCTTACGCCTCTGGGCCCATGCGCTGGGGTTTGCTGACCTGCGCGTCAGCGCACCCGTTCTGGCAAACGGCAGCGAAGGACTAAAAAGTTGGCTGGCGCAAGGCTTTCATGGCGAGATGGATTATATGGCCCGTCACCTCGCCCAGCGGGAAAACCCCGCCCTGCTGATGCCCGAGGTCAAAAGCATACTCAGCCTGCGCATGGATTACTGGCCTCAGGCTGCCGACGCGCAAGAAGGTTTGGCCCATCCGGAGCGCGCCTATATCTCGCGTTACGCTTTGGGCCGGGACTATCACAAGCTGATGCGCCAACGTATCAAGCAGCTGGCCGAGCGCATCGAACGCGAATACTGCGCCCATATTTGGCGACCGTTCTCCGACAGCGCCCCGGTACAAGAGGTCGATTTCGCCACGCAGTCCGGTCTGGGTTGGACCGGCAAACACAGCCTGCTGCTCACCCGGACAGGTTCTTGGCACTTTCTCGGCGAGTTGTACACCAGCCTGGAGCTCCCGCCAGACCCGGCGCTTGCCAACGGACATTGCGGTCGTTGCCGTGCCTGCATCGATGCCTGCCCCACCGCCGCCATCGTTGCCGACGGCGTGGTCGATGCGCGGCGCTGCATCTCTTATCTGACGATCGAATGCGCCGGTGCCATTCCAGTCGAATTACGGCCACTGATGGGCAACCGCATCTATGGCTGCGACGACTGCCAGCTTTACTGCCCCTGGAACCGCTTTACAACAGCAAGCCGCGAACCGGATTTCGCCCCGCGCCACAACCTGGATAAGGCCACGCTACTGGCGCTATTTGCGTGGGATGAAGCCACCTTTCTGGATCGCATGGCAGGCTCCCCTATCCGTCGCATCGGCTTTGAACGCTGGCGCCGCAACTTGGCCGTCGCCCTCGGCAACGCGCCAGCGTCAGCAGCTGTGTCAAGCGCGCTGCAACAGGCCTTGCCCGACGCATCCATGCTGTTACGCGAGCATGTAGAATGGGCCATCCGGCGCCACCACTCCACACCATGACCTTTCAACTCGACCCGCAACAACCCATCGGCGTATTCGACTCCGGCGTCGGTGGCCTGACGGTGGTGCGCGCCCTGATGGAGCGCCTGCCGTTCGAAAACATCGTCTATTTCGGTGATACCGCGCGCGTGCCTTATGGCATCAAATCGGTTGAAACCATCGCCCACTACACCACACAAATCACCGACTTCTTGCTGGAACGACAGGTCAAGATGCTGATCATCGCCTGCAATACCATGGCCGCCGTGGCAGCGCAGTCGGTGCGCGACCTGTCGCCAGCGCCGGTGCTGGATGTGATCGACGCAGGTGCTCAGGCGGCCTTGTCAGCCACCCACAATCAACGCATCGGCGTCATCGGCACCCCCACCACCATCAACAGCAACGCCTACACCCGCGCCATCCACGACGGCAACCTGCCGGTTCGACTCTACGCCCAGGCCTGCGCGCTATTCGTGCCGCTGGTCGAAGAGGGCTGGCTGGATCACCCGGTCACCCGCCTTACAGCCCAGGAATATCTCAAGCCCCTGCTGGCCGAAGGTATCGACAGCCTGATTCTGGGCTGCACCCATTACCCGTTGCTCAAGCCCTTGCTGCACGAGGTCGCCGGCCCCGGGGTCGATCTGATCGATTCAGCCGACGCCATCGCTGCACAAGCCGCCCAGGTTCTCAGCGAGCGCGGGCTGACCAATCCACACCGGCAACCGGCCCGTTACGAGTATTTCGTCACCGATGTTCCCCTGCGTTTTCAGACCATAGGCGAACGATTTTTAGGCCGGCATCTGACCAATGTGCATTTGGTCAAATGGTAAGTCTTGACAGTATGAAGTTCCTGCCGATAATTCAGCCCGTACAAATCGTACCTGTTGCCGGGAATCCCGGATGCAGAAAACCATGTTCAACCATGTCCTGGAGACGCCCCATGAAACTGATCACCGCCATTCTGGCTGCTGCCACCCTGATTTCCACCCCGGCCATGTCTGCTGACCTGTTCCAGAAAAACGCCTGCATCGGCTGCCATGACGCCGAGAAGAAAAAGATGGGTCCGAGCTGGAAAGATATTGCTGCAAAATCCAGCAAAGAAGAGATCAAGAACGCTATCGCTAACGGTTCCAAGGGCAAGTTCGGCAAGATCCCGATGCCGCCGCAGCCCAAGGCCGTTGCTGACGCCGACGCTCTGGCCGATGCTATCCTGGCCCATAAATAATTCAGCCAGCGATCACCACAAAAATGCGGGCCTCGATCCGCATTTTTGTTTGGTAAAAGCTGGATGCCGAGTATCTGCCGATCAGCCAGTCCTGACGACGCGACCGGACGCGCCTGATCCTGTTCTGCTACTGCCCGCCGGAGATCCGGAAGGTAATTTGCACGGCCAACGCCATCGAGTCGGTGAGATCCAGGGTTTGTCTCGTTAAAGGCCGCACAAGCCAACCTGCTACGCAAATAACAGCCTTCCCGCCTGCGGGCTTGAAATCCCTGCGGGCGTCGCCACATGGCGTCTCGTTGTCACTTCCAGCTAAACGAGTATCGCCATGACCAAAGAAACCCTCGGCTTTCAGGCCGAAGTCAAACAACTTCTGCACCTGATGATTCACTCCTTGTATTCGCACAAGGAGATTTTTTTGCGCGAACTGGCCTCCAACGCCGCCGACGCCGCCGATAAACTGCGCTTCGAGGCGCTCAACGACGGCGCGCTGTACGAAGGTGACTCCGAGCTGAAGATATGGATCTCGGTCGACAAGGAGGCCAAAACCCTGACGATCCGCGACAACGGCATCGGCATGAACCGCCAGGAGGTCATTGAACACATCGGCACCATCGCCAAATCCGGCACCAGGGAGTTCTTCGGCAAGCTGACTGGAGACCAGAAAAAGGACGCCCAACTCATTGGCCAGTTTGGCGTGGGCTTCTATTCCAGCTTCATCGTCGCCGATCGGGTCACGCTTGCTACCCGTCGTGCGGGGCTGACGGCTGAACACGGTGTTCGCTGGGAATGCGCCATGCAGGGCGAGGACGCCGGCCAATACACGCTGGAGGTCATCACCAAGGCCGACCGTGGCACCGAGATCACCCTGCATCTGCGCGACGATGAGGCCGAATTTCTCGACGACTGGCGTCTGAAATCCATCATTCGCCAGTATTCTGACCACATCGCCATCCCCATCGTCTGCATCAACAAAAAGGACGACGGTGCCTTCGAGGAAGAAACGGTCAACCGCGCCAACGCCCTGTGGGCGCGCAGCAAGAACGACATCAGCGAAGACGAGTACAAGGCCTTCTACAAACATGTCGGCCACGATTACGAAGATCCGCTGGCCTGGACGCACGCCCGTGTCGAAGGCCGCCAGAACTACACCCTGCTTCTGTATGTGCCGGCGCACGCACCCTTCGACCTGTGGGACCGCGAGGCCAAGAACGGGGTCAAGCTGTATGTGAAGCGCGTATTCATCATGGAAGACGCCCGCAAGCTGATGCCAAGCTACCTGCGCTTCATGCGCGGCGTCATCGACGCAGCCGACCTGCCGCTCAATGTATCGCGCGAGATCCTGCAAGAAACCAAGGACATGGAGATGATCCGCGGCGGCTGCGTGAAAAAGGCGCTGGACCTGCTCAACGACATCGCCGAAAACCGCGCCGACGATTACGCCAAGGTCTGGCAGCACTTTGGCCAGGTGCTCAAAGAAGGCGTGGGTGAAGACTTTGCCAACAAAGAGCGCATCGCCAAGCTGCTGCGTTTCCGCAGTACGCAGTCCGAAAACGAAAGCGTCAGCCTGGCCGATTACACCGGGCGCATGCAAGAGGGTCAGGACAAGATCTTCTACCTCACCGCAGACACCCTGGCCGCAGCCAAGGCCAGCCCGCATCTGGAAATCTTCCGCAAGAAGGGCATCGAGGTGTTGCTCTTGAGCGACCGCGTCGATGAGTGGCTGGTCTCCCACCTCACCGAATTCGACGGCAAACAGCTTGCCAGCGTTGCCAGGGGCGATCTCGACCTGTCCGCCGTGAAGTCTGAAGAAGCCGACACGCCCAATACCGAAAAAAACCAGGAACATGCCAAGGCATTGATCGAACGCATGCAAACCGCGCTCGGTGACAGCGTCAAAGAGATTCGCGCCAGCCAACGCCTGGTCGATTCCCCCGCGTGCCTGGTTGCGGACGAAGCCGGCATAAGCGAGCACTTGAAGCGCATGCTCAAGTCCATGGGTCAAAACGCACCGGAATCCAAGCCCATCCTCGAAATCAATACCGGCCACACCCTGTTGCAACGCATGGAAGGTGAACAAGGCGAACGCTTCAACGACTTGGCCCGCCTGGTATTCGATCAAGCCGTGCTGCTCGACGGCGGCGAACTTGCCGATCCTGCCGCCTTCGTCAAGCGCATGAACAGCCTGTTGCTCGGGTAATTACGCTGCCGGCAAGCGGCGGTGGATATCTTCGGTATGCAGAGGAAATTCGCCCCGCGCCCGGTCGGCAAAATAGCGTCTGAGCGAGGCGTGTATCGTTGAAAAGGCCAGTTCATCCCAAGGGATCTCGGCCTTGGAAAACAACCTGACCTCCAGGCTTTCTTCGCCGGCAGAAAAATCCAGATCCAGCAAACGGGCGCGGAACATCAGATAAATCTGACTGATGTCAGGCAGGTTGATGAGGCTGTAAAGATGCAGGATCTCGACCCGGGCATTGGCCTCTTCCAGAGTTTCGCGGACAGCGCCTTGCTGGGTGCTTTCGCCGTTTTCCATAAAGCCGGCCGGCAGCGTCCACAGCCCCAGCCGCGGCTCGATAGCGCGGCGGCACAACAGGATCTTGTCTTCCCATTCCGGAATGCAGCCCACCACCACCTTGGGATTTTCATAATGGATATGGCCACACGCGGTACACACAAACCGCAGCCGGCTATCGCCGGCGGGAATGATCTGGTGGATCGGTTGCCCACATTCAGTGCAAAACTTCATGGCCGGTACAATAACACGGCAAAGATGGCGAACAAGGTAGAATCCGGCGCAATCCTGATGACACATCCAGTCCCATGTCCGACACCCTGATTCATCTTTGCGGCGGCAGCGCCCATTCCCCTTTCCGCATTCAAAAAATCCTGGCCAGCCTGGGTGATCACAAAATCCAGGGGCTACGCTCCGAGCAACGATTTTTCATCGAGCTCACCGAGCCTCTGGCGGCAGCCGATCTCGATTTTTTATGCGAATTGCTGCACGCCAAACCACACACCCCAGATAAAAAGGCGCTGCTGGTCACCCCGCGCATCGGCACGGTGTCGCCGTGGTCTTCCAAGGCCAGCGACATCGTCCACAACTGCGGCATTGCGGCGGTGCGGCGTATCGAGCATGGCGTGGCCTGGTTTTATGACGGCAAGCTCGGCCAGAAGGCGCTAACCCAACTCACCGCCGCGCTGCACGACCGCATGACCGAAAGCGTATTGCATGACGAACGCGACGCCGCACATCTGTTCTCTCATCAGCATCCCCAAGCCTTGGAAACGGTCGATGTGCTGAAAGGCGGCAAGGCCGCACTGGTCAAGGCCAACCTGACCTGGGGCCTGGCGCTGTCTGAGGACGAGATCGACTATCTGGTCGCCAACTTCAAAAAGGTAAAGCGCAATCCCACCGATGTCGAGCTGATGATGTTTGCGCAGGCCAACTCCGAACACTGCCGGCACAAGATTTTCAACGCCGACTGGATCATCGACGGCCAACGCCAAACCGAATCGCTGTTCGGCATGATCCGCCACACCCACGAGGTGCGTCCGCAAGGCACCTTGTCGGCATACTCCGACAACGCCTCGGTGATCGAAGGCTATCCGTCCGGGCGGTTTTATCCCGATGCCGACGGGGTCTATCGCACTCACCAGGAGCCGATTCACATCCTGATGAAGGTCGAAACCCACAACCACCCCACCGCCATCGCGCCCTTCCCGGGGGCCGCAACCGGCAGTGGCGGCGAGATTCGCGACGAGGGCGCCACGGGCCGGGGCTCCAAGCCCAAGGCTGGCCTCTCGGGTTTCTCGGTGTCCAACCTCAATATCCCGCATGCCCATCAACCGTGGGAACACGCATACGGCAAGCCCGATCGCATCGTCTCGGCGCTCGACATCATGATCGAAGGCCCGCTGGGCGCCGCCGCGTTCAACAACGAGTTTGGCCGCCCCAACCTGGCCGGTTATTTCCGCAGCTTTGAACTGCAAACACCGGACGGCCAGGTGCGTGGCTATCACAAGCCCATCATGCTGGCGGGCGGCGTGGGCAATATTCGCGAAGATCATGTCCACAAAGAGACCTTCCCCACCGGCACGCTGTTGATTCAGCTGGGCGGGCCCGGCCTGTTGATTGGCCTGGGCGGCGGGGCGGCGTCGAGCATGGGCTCGGGCAGCAACGCCGAGGCACTGGACTTCGATTCGGTGCAGCGCGGCAACCCCGAGATTCAGCGCCGTGCCCAGGAGGTCATCGACCGCTGCTGGCAACTGGGGGCCAATAACCCCATCCGCAGCATTCACGATGTCGGTGCTGGCGGACTGTCCAACGCCATGCCCGAACTGGCGCACGGCGCGGGGCTTGGTGCCTCGTTTGAACTGCGGCGCGTGCCCTCCGAAGAACCGGGCATGGCGCCCAAAGAGATCTGGTGCAACGAGGCGCAAGAGCGCTATGTGCTGGCCATCGCGCCGACCGATCTGCCGCGCTTTGCCGCGCTGTGTGAGCGCGAGCGCTGCCCCTTCGCCGTGGTCGGCGAGGCCACCGCCGACGGCCAGTTGCAGGTTGGCGACATGCACTTCAACAACCGCCCGGTCGACATGCCGATGGATGTACTGCTTGGCAAACCGCCGAAGATGCTGCGCGATGTGGCCCATGTTGCGCCCCAACTCACGCCATTCAACGCCGACGGGCTGAATCTGCGCGAAGCGGCATACCGCGTAATTGGTCATCCGACGGTGGCCGACAAAACCTTCCTCATCACCATCGGCGACCGCAGCGTCGGCGGTTTTACCGCCCGCGACCAGTTTGTCGGCCCATGGCAAATCCCGGTAGCCGACTGCGCGGTCACCACGCTGGGCTATGACAGCAACAGCGGTGAGGTCATGGCCATGGGCGAGCGCACACCGCTGGCATTGATCAACCCGGCAGCTTCGGGGCGCATGGCGGTAGCCGAAGCCATCACCAACATCGCCGCAGCCAGCATCGCCGATATCAGCGACATCCGCCTGTCGGCCAACTGGATGGCCGCCGCCGGACATCCCGGCGAGGATGCCGCGCTGTTCGACACGGTGCGCGCCGTCGCCAAGGATCTCTGCCCGGAGCTTGGCATCAGCATCCCGGTAGGCAAAGACTCCATGTCGATGCGCACCACCTGGCAAGACCACACCAAGGCGGTAGTCTCGCCGCTATCGCTCATCATCACCGCCTTTGCGCCAACGCCGGATGCCCGCCGCACCCTGACACCGCAACTGCGCAACGACTGTGGCGCCACCGACCTGTTGTTGATCGACCTCGGCCAGGGTCTGAATCGCCTCGGCGGATCCATCCTGGCGCAGTGCTACAGCGAGCTGGGCGACACCGCGCCGGATGTCGTATCCATCCCGCAACTCAAGGCGTTCTTTGCGCTGATCCAGAAACTCAAGCGCGAGGATCTGATCCTTGCCTATCACGACCGCGCCGATGGCGGTCTGTTCGCCACGCTCTGCGAGATGGCCTTTGCCGGTCATTGCGGCATCGACATCGACACGGACGAGCTGCGTTACAAGCGCCTGCATGACGACATCGCGTCCGCCCTGCTCGACGCCCCCGATCCGCAAGCCCCCTACACCAGCCGCATTTTCAACATCCTGTTCAACGAAGAGCTGGGCGCGGTATTGCAGGTGCGCCGACAGGATACCGGACGCATCATCAACGCCTGCATCGACGCAGGCCTGCGCGACGAACTGTTCATCATCGGCAGCACCAACCGCAGCGACCGTGTGCGTGTGCTGCGCGAAGGCGTGCCGGTGCTCGACGAGGCCCGCGTCGATCTGCAAAACGCATGGAGCGCCACCAGCCTGCGCATGCAACACCTGCGCGACAACCCCGACTGCGCGCGGCAAACCTTTGACGCCATGCAATCCAGGGATCCCGGCCTGTCGGCCAAGCTCACCTTCGACCTCAACGAAGACATCACCGCCCCCTTCGTCAAACGCAAGAAGGCACAACCCAAGGTAGCCATCCTGCGCGAACAGGGCGTCAACGGCGAGGTCGAAATGGCCGCAGCCTTCGCCCGCGCTGGTTTTACGCCGGTCGATGTACACATGAGCGACATCCTCAGCGGGCGGCTGGACCTGTCCGATTTCAAGGGTCTGGCAGCCTGCGGCGGCTTTTCTTACGGCGATGTGCTGGGTGCCGGCGGCGGCTGGGCGGCCAGCATTCTGCATTCCGCCCGTGCGCGCGATGCCTTTGAATCCTTCTTCAACCGCAGCGACAGCTTCGCGCTGGGCGTCTGCAACGGCTGCCAGATGATGAGCCGGCTGAAGGGCATCATCCCGGGTGCCGAACATTGGCCGCGTTTCGAGCGCAACCTGTCCGAACAATTCGAGGCCCGCTTCGTGATGGTAGAGGCCACGCCAACCCCGTCCATCCTGTTCGACGCCATGGCCGGCTCAAAAATGCCCATCGTGGTCGCCCACGGCGAAGGCCGTGCCGTGTTTGATTCGGCAAAGCAGCAGCGCGAAGCACTCACCTGCCTGCGCTACATCGACAACCGGGGCAAGCCGACCGAGCAATTCCCCGCCAATCCCAACGGCTCGCCTGGCGGCATTACCGGTGTCACCACGGCGGATGGCCGCTTTACCATCATGATGCCGCACCCGGAGCGGGTGTTCCGTGCCATCCAGCATTCCTGGCGACCGGACGACTGGCAGGAAGACGGCCCCTGGCTGCGCCTGTTCCGCAACGCCCGACGCTGGGTGGGTTAAAAGGAGTCAGCGAATGAGCAGCGGCGAACAGATCAAAAGCATGGGGCTAAAAGTCACCATTCCGCGCAAACGGGTACTGGAGCTTTTCGAAACCAGCGAACAGCGCCACTTTTCTGCCGACGATGTCTATCGCACCCTCACCGGCGAAGGCTTCGATGTCGGCCTGGCCACGGTTTACCGGGTGCTCACACAGTTTGAACAGGCCGGCATTTTGATGCGCCACAACTTCGACGGCGACAAGGCCGTATTCGAACTCAGCCAGGGCGAGCATCATGACCACCTGCTATGCATGCAGTGCGGCAAGGTCGAAGAGTTCCACGACCCCATCATCGAAAAACGCCAGCAAGAGGTCGCCGAGTCGCACGGCTACACGCTACGGGATCATCATCTGGTGCTATATGTGGAATGCAGGCGCGAAAACTGCCCGAACCGGAAGAACTAAGGGAAACGCTGAACAAATCCGTTCGCCCTGAGCCTGTCGCAGGGCATTCCTCAGAAAGGCTTCGACAAGCTCAGCCCGAACGGTATCGAATTAATCAGCGGTTCCCTAGTAACCCAACATCTCTTGCGCATGCTGCCGCGTTGCTGCGGTGATCTCGACACCGCCCAACATGCGGGCGATTTCTTCCAGACGCGCAGCGTCTTCCAGTGCCACAACCTGGCTGACGGCATGACCATCGCGCAGCACCTTGCTGACCTGCCAGTGGCGCGCAGCGCAGGCAGCCACCTGCGGCAGATGGGTCACGCATAACACCTGACGCTGACGCCCCAACCCAGCCAGCATGCGCCCCACGATCTCGGCCACACCCCCGCCGATGCCTGCATCCACCTCGTCGAATATCAGGGTCGGCGCGCCGCTTTGGCCCGACACCACCGTTTGCAGCGCCAGCCCCACCCGCGACAACTCGCCACCAGAAGCGGTATGCGCCAGCGATTGCAAGTCCTGGCCGGAATGCGGCGCCAACATGAATTGCACGCTGTCCAACCCCTGCGCAGAAGCGGCGGCCTCGCTGATTTCGACTGCAAAAGAGCCGCCGGCCATGGCCAGGGTTTGCATGGCGGTCGTGACCGTGGCAGCAAAATCGGCAGCACCGGCGCGCCGGGCGGACGACAAGCGTTCGGCCTCGCCGCGCCAACGGCTTTCGGCCGCCTCTGCCTCGACCTGCAAACGCGAAAGATCGCCCGCACCTTCCGCTGCCTGCAATTGCGTCTGAGCGTTTTGCAGATGGGCCGGCAGGTCTTCCACGCGCAGCTTGTGGCGCCGTGCAGCGGCATTGAGGTCGGCGATGCGCGCTTCCAGCCGCGCCAGCTCCTGCGGGTCGATGTCCACCCGCTCGGCATAGCGGTTAAGCTCGCGGGCCGTTTCACGCAAGGCATCGCCCGCGCCATCGAGCACCGTCAGCCATTCTTCCAGCGCAGCGTCATAGGCCGTCATCTCGACCAAACGCGCGCGCAACGCGGCAAGCTGCGGCAACAACGCCCCCTCAAAGCCATCCAGGCCCTGCGCCACTGCCCCCGCCGAAGACTGCAATTCGGCCGCGTGACTGAGCCGACTGTGATCGGCCTGCAAGGCCTCCCAAGCGTCGGCGGCCAGCTGCAAGGACAGCAAATCCTCGACGATCCAGCGCCATTGTTCGATCTGGCTGTCGCGGCTATCCGCCTCGGCCTGTGCTGCCGCCAGGCACTTTTCCGCCGCACGCCAGTCGCGCCAGGCCGCCTGGACAGCAGCGCGATCCAGGCCCAGCGCAGCATCAAGCAAAGCCAATTGCTGCGCAGGCTTTTGTAGCGCGTAGTGCGCATGCTGGCCATGAATATCGATCAGCTGCTCGCCCAGCGCCTTGAGCTCGGCCAGGGTGACGGCACGGCCATTGATCCAGACCCGCGAACGGCCATTGGCATCAAGGCTGCGGCGCACCAGACAAACGCCCGGATCGCCCCCCATTTCAGCTTCTGCAAGCCAACCTTCGACACTGGCCGACACGGAAAACTCGGCGGAGATCTCGGCCTTATCGCAGCCTGCCCGCACCATCGCCGCATCGGCCCGATCACCCAGTACCAGTCCGATGGCGTCCAGCAGAATGGATTTGCCAGCGCCAGTTTCGCCCGTCAGCACCGAAAAACCTGCGGCAAACTCCAGATCGAGGCGATCGATCAGTACGAAGTTTTGGATCGACAAGGAGGCAAGCATCAGAGCTTTTTGCCCCAATGTAGCTTCTGCCGCAGGGTGTCATAGTAATTGTGGTCGCGCGGATGCAAGAGGCGCACATGCTTCTCCGCGCGGTTGATGATGACGCGGCTGCCGATGTTGAGATCCATGTGATCCTGACCGTCGAAATGGACGCGAGCGTCGTCCGCGTGGATCAGGTTAACCTCGATCTCGAAACGGCTGTTGACCGCAATCGACCGCGCCGACAAGGTGTGCGGGCAGATCGGCGCCAGCACAACGGCTTCCAGCGTGGGGTGCAAAATCGGACCGCCGGCAGACAGGGCATAGGCAGTCGAACCTGTAGGCGTGGAAATCACCAGGCCATCGGCGCGCTGGCTGTACACGAACTGATCATCGATATACACCTCGAACTCGATCAACCGGCCGGTCGCGCCTTTGCTGACCACCACATCGTTGAACGCGCTGCGGGTAACCGCCGCCACACCGTCACTGTATTCGACCCGGCAATCAAGCAGGATGCGCTCTTCCACCTGATGCTCGCCCGCCAGCATGGCAGACAACAGCGGCAGCATGGCATCGACCGGCACATCGGCCAGAAAGCCCAGCCGCCCCTGATTGACACCGATCAGTGGCACGCCAAACGGGGCCAGGGTGCGTGCGGCATTAAGCATGGTGCCATCGCCACCAAAGACGATGACCAGATCGGCACGCTGACCCATTTCGGTGAGTGTCACCACCTCGGAGTCGCCGCCGCCACAGATGGCAGCGGTGTCCTGAGTGATCAGAACACGGTACCCTTGCTGCCCCAGATAGGCGTTAAGCCGCGCCAGCGCACCACAGGCGGTGTCGCTTTCGTGTTTGCCGATAAGACCGATGTAGTTGAAAAGCGGTTGCATGGCGTGGAATTATAGACAATCGTCATAGACAACCCCAAACATATGAACCCTGAACTTCCACCCCGAGCCCGCGTCCTGCTCAAGGTCCTGATCGAGCATTACATCGCTGACGGTCAGCCGGTGGGATCTCGCACGCTGTCGCGCTGTTCCGGCCTGGATCTGTCGCCGGCCTCGATTCGCAACATCATGGCCGATCTGGAAGAACACGGTTTCATCGCCAGCCCGCATACCTCGGCAGGGCGCATTCCCACGCCGCGCGGCTATCGCCTGTTTGTCGATTCACTGCTCACCATGCGGCCGCTTGATGATCCCGAACGCAACCGCATCGAATCGACCTTGCAGCCGAGCGATCCCAAAGGCCTGATCGCATCCACCGCCTCACTGCTATCGCAGCTCACCTGTTTTGCCGGGGTCGTTGGCACCCCGCGCCGACGCGAGCCCACCTTCCGCCAGATCGAGTTCTTGCGGTTATCGGACAGCCGCATCCTGCTCATCATCGTTAGCACCGATGGCGAGGTGCAAAACCGCATCCTGTTTCCCTCGCGCAGCTTTAGCCAGGACGAACTGACGCACGCGGCGCAACACTTCAACGCCCATTTTGCCGGGCTGTCTCTGCACGCCGCGCGCGACCGTCTGCAACACGAACTTTCCAGTCTGAAAACCGACATTAGCCAGCTGATGGAACTGGCCATCGCTGCAGGCTCAACACCGGAGAATGACCCAGACTATGTGCTGCGCGGCGAGACCAACCTCTTGAATCAACCCGAGATCTCGCACGATATCGACCGCATGCGCGAGCTGTTTCGCCTATTCGAGCAACGCAACCAGTTGATGCATCTGCTCGACATGGGCCAAAACGCCGGCGGCATCCAGATCTTTATCGGCGCCGAATCCGGCGTGTCCACACTTGACGAATGCAGCGTCATCACCGCCCCCTACACCGCCCACGGCGAGGTGGTGGGCACCCTCGGCGTGATCGGCCCGACACGCATGGCATACGAACGCGTCATCCCCATCGTCGACATCACCGCGCGTCTGCTGTCGCACGCCTTATCGCATCCCTGAGCACATCCCTGAGTCCCCCATGAAACAAACCGGTTTATTGCTCGTCAACCTCGGCACCCCGGACGCCCCCACGCCACCCGCCCTGCGCCGCTATCTGGCGGAGTTTTTGTCCGACCGCAGGGTGATCGAAATCCCGCGCCTCATCTGGTGGCCCATCCTGCACGGCATCATCCTCAACACCCGGCCCGCCAAATCGGCGCGCAAATATGCCAGCGTCTGGATCAACGGTGCCGAAGGCGGCTCGCCGCTACTGGTGCACACCCGCGACCTCGGTGTTCGCCTGCAAGCGGCGCTGCCCGACATTCAGGTGCGCATTGCCATGCGCTACGGCAAACCCTCGGTCGCGCAAGGACTCGCCGAACTGCGCGATGCGGGCTGCCAGCACATCGTGGTGTTGCCGCTCTATCCACAATATTCGGCAACCACGAGCGGCACGGTATACGACGCGGTATTTGATGCATTGAAGACCTGGCGCGATCTGCCGCAGATCGAAATCATCCGCGACTATCACGCGCATCCCGCCTACATCGAGGCCCTGGCCACCCAGGTCGAGGCGCACTGGGCCGAGCACGGGCGCGGCGACAGGCTGTTGATGAGCTTTCACGGCCTGCCACAACGATCTGCCGATCTGGGCGATCCCTACCCGCAGGAATGTCACGCCACGGCCCAACGGCTTGCGACCCGACTGGGCCTGAATGACGATGCCTGGCAGGTCTCATTCCAGTCCCGATTCGGCCCGGCGGCCTGGCTACAGCCTTACACCGACGCCGCTTTGGCCCAGCTTGCAAAAAATAATTGCCGCAGAGTGGATGTCATTTGCCCCGGTTTTGCCGCCGACTGCCTGGAAACCCTGGAGGAAATCGCCCTCGAAGGGCGCGCAACATTCCTCGCCAACGGCGGAAAAGAGTTTTTTTATATTCAATCACTTAATGCAACAGACGCAGCCACGGAAGCCATTCTTGCAGTGGTTGCAATGTCATTACCCCCATCACACGGCACCTGAACTATCGAACGAACGACAGACAAAACCACAAAATCACCCTTTTCTTATATAAGAATAGCCTTGTTGACATTGTGTTCACGGCACCTAAATATCCGCCCTCAGCTAAGCGCAGCAAGCATTCAAGGCCCTTCGGGCATTTTGAATAACGCTTTGTTATAGGGTACGCGGAATGCCTCCGCGTATATCTTTCGGTTCTCTTGGAGGAGACATTAGATGAAAAAGGCATTTGCCCTTTCCCTGCTGGCAGTGGGTCTTATCGCCAGCACCGCGGTTACCGCGGGTACCCCGGACGCGCGCCTGCGCCAGATGGCTGCAAACTGCAACTACTGTCATGGCACCGATGGCCACAGCCGTGGCTCTATTCCGTCCATCAACAATCTGCCGCGCGACTACTTCGTGCAACAGATGAAGGACTTCAAAACCGGCGCGCGTCCTGCCACCGTGATGCACCAGCATGCTGCGGGTTACACCGACACCGAGTACGAAGGCTTTGCCCGTTACTTCGCCACCCGCTGACCCAAAGGAGTACAACAACATGGATCGTCGTCAATTTATCCAATCCTCTGCCGGCGTTGCCGGTCTTGTCAGCGTAGGTGGCCTGGCCGGTTGCACCACCACCGCCTCCGCTCCCGCAGTGGTCGGCACGAAAAGCCGTCCCAAGGTCGTGGTCATCGGTGCCGGTTTCGGTGGCGCCACCTGTGGCCGCTACATCAAGATGTGGGAACCGCACATCGAGGTCACCCTCATCGAGTCGAACAACCAGTTCTATTCCTGCCCGACCTCCAACGATGTCATTGCCCACCATAAAAAGATGGATTCCATCACCTTCGGCTATGACAACCTCAAGGGCATCATCGATAACTGGGTCACAGACACCGTTACCGCCATCGACACCAACAAAAAAACGGTGACCACCGCCGGCGGCAAAACCCTGTCCTACGACCGTCTGGTGCTGGCTGGCGGCGTGCATCTGGAGTTCGACAAGGTCAAAGGCTACAACGCTGAAGCACAAAAAACCGTCAAGCACGCCTGGAAGGCCAGCCCGGATCAAACCGGCGTTCTGGCCGAACAGCTTGCAGCCATGCCCGATGGCGGCGTGTTTGTGATGTCGGTACCCAAGGCGCCCTATCGTTGCCCCCCCGGCCCGTACGAGCGTGCCTCCCTGGTCGCCTCCTACTTCAAAAAGGCCAAGCCGAAGTCCAAGATCATCGTGCTCGACGGCAACGAGGACCTCGCATCCAAGAAGGGATTATTCCTGGCTGCCTGGAAGAAGCACTATGGCTACGGCACCGACAACAGCATGATCGACTATCGTCCCAACAACATGCCCCGCTCTGTCAATGCCGCCACCAAGATGGTGGGCACCGAGTTCGACGATGTGAAGGGCGATGTGATCAATGTGGTGCCCACCATGATCGCAGCCGACATCTGCCGCATGGCCAATGTGCGTCGCAACATGGACGGTACCCCCGGCCCGTGGTGCCCGATCGACTTCCGCACCTACGAATCCATGTTCGTCAAGGATGTGCATGTGATCGGTGACTCCGCGCTGAGCAACTTCCCGAAATCGGGTTCCATGGCCAACAACATGGCCAAGGTCTGCGCCGCCTCCATTGCCGAAATGTGCAACGGTCGTGATCCGGTGAGCGTCCCTGTCGTCGCCAACACCTGCTACTCGGCCACCTCCGGAACCACCGCCATGCATGTGGCCGCAGTGTTCCGCTACAACGATGTCGACAAGAACGGCAACAAGATCCCGGGTGGCGAAATGAAGGCCCAGTCCCTGCCGGGCAAAGGTCTTTCCGATGCCGAATCCGAGATTGAGCACGCATACATGGAAGGCTGGAAGGCCAATGTGATCCACGACACCCTGGCGCTCTAAGCGTCACGGGTATCGCGCCAAAGGGAGAGGACAACCTCTCCCTTTTTTGTGATCAAGACACCATAAGCCATTGCTTACATAAAGCTTATGTATTGGCCGATCGATTATTTAAGCGCCTCGAATATATCTGTCTCTGCCGGATTGCCATTACACTCCGCGCACGCTGAAGGTGTTCTTCAGGTACATCACCAAGCTCCCTACAACCTCGTTTTATAAAGGCAAACCCATGCATAAGAGCACCCTCCTTATCGCCCTCCTCGCTGGCCTGACCGCATCCGTCGCCCAGGCCGCCCCGCTGATGTCCGCAGACTGGATGCAGCGCGCCTGCGAATCCTGGAACGGCAACCCCATCCTTTCCGGCGAACTGGCCGACAAATGGATCAAGAACGACGCCGGCCGTGGCTACAAGATCGTGCACATGTACCGCACCGATTGCGGCGCCAACACCAAGGTCGAGATGAAGATCGTGCCGCAAGGCGGCAAGGCCATCTGCACCTACGGCGGCGCCGTCAAAACCACCGCCATGAACCTGGATGTGGACTACATCATGCACGCCGAAACCAAGCGCTGGCGCGAAATGGGTGCCGGCGAATATGGCCCCATGCGCGCCATGATGTTCAACCGCCTCAAGTTTGAAGGCCCGAAGATGGAGGCCATGAGCGTCATGGGCCCGTTCGAGCAGTTCCTGCTAATGCCCGGCAAGATTGCGGGTGACGACAGCTGCCCGGCCCGCCCCTAATCGCGGCCTCGACGCATCAAAAAGCCTGCCACTCGGCAGGCTTTTTTGTTTGTGCGCAAGGGATGTTGTTTTTTAACAACACCATCCAAAGGCATATCCATATATCTTCGGCATATGTCTTGCGTTATATCCTTGTGATCGGCAGAATGCACTCCATCGCGAAACGGCAATACCGATGAGCGAAAAGTTTTTCAACCTTGTTTTTTATTTTGGAGTACCTCATGAAACTGTCTACCCTGACTTCCGCTCTGGTTCTGTCTTCCATCGCTTCCATCTCCTTCGCGGGTGATGTGGCTTCCGATCTGCTCGATCCGGCCAAGATCGTTGGCGCCGTTGCCACCCCCAAGGCTGCCGTGGCCACCGCTCAGGCTCTGCTGGACCCGGCCACTTCCATCGCTCTGATGCAGAAGGGCATGGACCCCGCCACCTTCACCAAGATGGCTCAAAGCGCCATGGACCCCAAGACGGTCTCCGCTTACGCTGTGTTTGCTGATCCGGCTCTCTACACCCAGTGGGCCACCGCTTCCATGGACCCGAACTTCTACATGGGCATGGCGACGCCGATGATGAACCCGAACACCTACATCAAGTGGGCGATGACTCCGGTTGATCCCCGTGTCTGGAACGCTGGCATGCAGCTCGTGAACCCGGCTCTGTACACCAACTGGGCGATGGCTCCCCTGGCTCCGGCCAACACCAACCTGATGCTGGCTCCGCTGAACCCGAACCTGTACACCGCTTGGGCCGGCACCGCTGTCGATCCCAAGACCTACGGCACCTTCGGCGCCTTCGTGAATCCGACCACCTACGGTCAGATCACCAACATGGCTAACCCCTTCGCCGCTTTCATCCCCGCTGTTGTCCCGGCCGCCGCTCCCGCTGCCAAGAAGTAATCCTTCTTGACTCTCAGCAAAACGGGCTCCATTTGGAGCCCGTTTTTTATGCTTGCAACACCCGTCAGTGCAAAGAATGCGGCCCCTGATCGGCAGGAAAACCGGTTTTCATTTCCTCTGCGGTCGCATCGCGCAGCGACACCACCGTCGCCACACAAGTCGCATTACGGCCCGCCAAGGGATGGTTGGCATCCAGGGTGATGCGACCTTCGGCGATCTCGGTCACACGAAACGAAAGCACCTCGCCGCTCTCGTTCTGGAACTCGGCCTCGGCACCCAGGTAGCGAATCTGCGGCGGCACATTGTCGATGTCGTCCTCGATCACCAACTCCGGGTTGCGCGGGCCAAAGGCCTTGTCGGGGGACAGATGGGTTTCGATCTGCTCACCCTCGGCACGCCCTTCGAGCGCGGCCTCGACCTCTTCAAACAAACCACTGCCGGCGCCATGCACATAGCCAACCGGCACATCCTGCTGACCCATGACCTGGCCGGCATCATTAAGAACCGTGAAGGTGATGTAAACCACCTTACCCTTGGTTACCGTGTTCGCGCTCATAAAATCACCTCACTCAAACTCAAGAACCTATGAGCGGCATGGCGGCCAGCTCGACGCGGATGCGTGCGGGCCCTTCGACGGCCCACTCCAGCACGATTTCGACGGACTGCATGATCTTTTCAAAACCGGCCTCGGATTGTGACACGGTGCGATGCGGCTGCACGCGAATGCTCGCCTCTGGCTCGCAACGCAGTTCCACTGCCGCCTTGTACCAGGTATCTTCGATGCGCAGATTATCGAGTGCCGCCCAGTCAAACGCCTGACCCAGGCCACCGGAAATCTCGCCGTTGACCACGAAGCGCCCGGCCGGGCCATCGCAACAGGGGATGGCCAGATCGATGCGGGTGCTTAAACGCCCCTGGCCGTTGGCCTGCAGGCCCACCATCAAACGGTTTTCATGCAGCGAATAGATCTTGCCCAGGCGCAACGGCCCGGCCTCGCCCAAAAACAACATCGAACTGCCCTGCACCACCCGCGCGCCATAGGCAACCGGCATGGGTTCGGTCGCATCCTTGGCCTGCCAGCTTTCCAGAAACAGGCCGCGCGGACGGCTATCCGCCACCAAATCCTCTGCGCTGACCGGATCTTTGTAACGCACGATGTCGTGCGCCGAAGCGATGCCATCGCCGTCGTGTTCATGCGCATGGCCTTCGTGAATCTTGCGGTAATAGTGCTCATCCTGACGCCGCAGGCTGTCACCAAAATTGTGCCGCAGCGGATAAGACAGCCACTCGATCACCGCAGCATCACGGTCTGCGCGCACCACCGCCTGGGTTTGAACGGTGCTCAAAAACACCTCGTCGAAGCCATCCAGATCAACATCCTCGGAAGACAGCAAAGGCCGCTGCGACAGCGCGTCCAGGCGCCATTCGAGATCAACCATCGCCTGCCAGATGGCACGCCGCAGATGCGGCAGATAAAGACCGCCAAACAAGCCATGCCAATAGGCATCATTGGCCTGCGCCTCGTGCAACAAGGCTTGCAGATCGGGTTTGCGCAATTCGGCTGGCAACGCCGCCAGCCGTGCTGACAGGCCCAGCATGCGTTTATGCGCCCAGTTCGATTCTGGATAGCGCATAAAGAAATTTTTCCAGATGCCGCCACGCAGGAAGGGGCGGTCCTGGTCAAGATGATGGCCCGCCCTGGCCGCCGACACCAGGTCGCCATAGCGATGCGCAGCGGCGGCAGGCAGGGTCCACTCGCTCATCTCGCTATACGACACCGTCGGCAGATAGGCGATGCCACGCGAGGGCACGCGCTGGTAATAGTCGCGGAAATGCTCGCTGCGAATGATGCGGCTATTAAGCACGCCTTCGATGAACTGCGTCAGCCAGCCGCGCGTGTACACCCAGTCATAGGTGTCCGGCCAGATACCAAACTTCTCGATGTCGTCGAAATAGATCGCTGCCGCCGATTCGGTATCGTTGGCCTGCGATTCGATGTATGCCACCGCCTCCTGCGCCTGGGCGAAGGGCAACCGGTAACGCAGCGCCTCGGAGATCGGAAACAGATCCAGCCGGCGCCCATCCTCTTCGGTGGTGAAATAGCCATCGAGCCGCTCCTGCGGCACACCCGCGCAGAGGAAGTGAAAATCATCGACCATCACATAACGAATCCCCGCATCGGCCAGCGCCGGCACCACCGTGGCCTCCCACACCCGCTCGGTCAGCCAGGCCCCGCTGGGGCGCTGGCCATAGGTCTTTTGCAGGCGTTCGGACAATGCCACTACCTGCGAAATCCGATCGCGATAGGGAATCACCGCCAGCACCGGCTCGGTATCGCCGGCGCCAAACAACTCGGCCTGGCCGCGCGTCACCATATCGCGCAACAGCGCCATGTCCTGCGGGTGATGCTGCATCAGCCACTCCAGCAACCAGCCCGAGCCATGCAGGGCAAAACGAAACTCGGGATAACGGTAAACGGTTTCCAGAAAAGGCTTGTAGCAACGCTGGTGAGCGTCCTCCATCACCTCGGGAAAGTTACCAACCGGCTGGTGCGCATGCACCCCAAACAGCAGGGAAACGGCATGCGCCATCAAATCACCTTGCATCGATAAACCTTCGTCAAACGCATCTTTGCGACACCGCTCAGCTTCCGCGCCGCATCACGCCGCCGGCATCAATGCTGTCCTCACCGCCACGACACAGCGGCACAGACAACACATCCGGAACCGGCACCCCCAGCACCTCGTACAGGTTGGCGAGCTTCCGACGATACACGCGATCGAACGCCTGCACCGAAGGACCAGGGTTGTAATCGCCAAACCACCAGAACCAATCCGAACTTTCGCAGGACATCAACAAAAACTCGGCCTGCTGGCGCCGTTCGCCGGGCAGATGCTCAATGGCCCGGTCGTATGTCGCCTTGGCCGCGCAAAGCATGTCCCACGCGCGGTTCTTGGCCGCATCGCCCATCCAGGTAGAAAAATCGCCGTAAACCCAACTGCCGGCCACCACATGCGGCAGGCGTCCCACGGCATCGTCATGCTGTGCCAGCCAATCGGCAAAGGTATTGCTGCGCACCGTCTGGCTGGCAGATAACGCGGCATACAACTCGGACAAGAAATGCCAGCCGTTGTAAGAAAAATACTCCCAGGCGTTCTCGCCATCCAGAATCACCACCGCCAGCTTGGCTTTCCCGCGTTGGTGATCGAAATGGCTTTCCAGCGCATGCATGAAATGACGCACCGCATCATTGGCATGCCAGCCCTTGTACTCAAAACCGATCAGGTCCGACAAATGGTCGTTGCGGAAAAAGCTGACCAACCGGCTATCGCCCACGCGCCAGGCCGGCGCGTCATCCGCCAGGCCGGCGGTGGCCAGGCTGTTGCGCAGCACCCCGCCACCGCTGGCGACCCAGGCAAAGCCTTCACCATCGAGCATGGCCACTGTCGCATCAGACACCGCGCCCTCTGCCGGCCAGACCCCTGTCGGCGCACTGCCAAAATGGCGCTTATGACTTTCCAACGCCGCCTCGACATGACGATGTGCCCGCAGCGCCCCACCCGGATAAGCCGACGCGTGCGGCAATGGCAGCGCCGTATTGGCCTCGTTGGCGGCATTGAAATCAAGCAGCAATGGCAACATGGGGTGGCTGTGCGGTGTGGTCGAAATCTCGATCTGGCCACGCTCGGCCAAGTGCCGGTAACGCGGCAACAACGCATGCACCACCCGGCCGATCAGCTCAAACAGCCCACGCCGGTCGGCCAGACTAAAGGCGCCGCCCTGTTCCAGCCAGACAACCAACTCGGGATGCACACGGCGTAGCGACTCGCCACTCCAGGCCAGATGATACCACATCACCAAATCCGCAAAAAACTGATCGGACAGATGCGCCAAACCGCGATCGCCATCTTCTTCCGCCGTTTTGTACAGCGTGTAAAGACGCCGATAGGCGGGGAAATAATCAACCATGGTCGGATGATTGAGGCGGAAACACGATTCCACCAACAGCCGCCGCGCCGCTACCGTCGCACCCGGACGGTCGGCAATCAGCTCGGCCAGCAGTGGATCACGCAGTTTGCCGCTTTGAAACTGTGCATCGTAGTCGTCGATCTGTTCGACCAGCACCGGCACAAAGTTGACCACCGCCCGCACCGCCGGCGCGTTTTCGAGGTGCGCGGCCATGTCGGAATAATCCTTGAATGCGTGCAGATACACCCAGGGCAACAGGTACTCGCCGGTTTCGGTGCGGTAGTCTGGCTGGTGAAAATGCCAGCAGAGGATGAGATCAAGATTTGTGGTCATAAAACAAAACGCCGGGCATTGAACCCAACGCCCGGCGGAAGTGTATGTGGTTTCAGCGGAAGTAATGAATATCCTGGCCCAACATTTCAGGGGTCACCAGGGTGACGCCGCCCTCGCTGACATGGAATCGTTGCCGATCGGCCTCGTGATCGACACCAATCACCATACCTTCCGGGATCTTGCAGCCCTTGTCCACCACCACCTTTTTCAGGGTGCAATGCGCGCCGATGCGCACATTGGGCAGTACCACCGCGTCTTCCAGATAGGCGTGCTCAGACACCCTCACATTGGAAAACAGCACCGAATGTTTGACCGTGGCGCCGGAGACGATGCACCCCCCGGAAACAATGGAATCGATCGCCATGCCGCGCCGGTGTTCCTCGTCAAACACAAACTTGGCCGGCGGCAATTGTTCCTGGTAGGTCCAGATCGGCCAAGTGTCATCGTACATATTGAAGTCCGGCATCACATCGGCCAACGCCAGATTGGCCTCCCAATACGCATCGACCGTACCCACATCGCGCCAATACGGCCCCTCTTTCGTGCTGCGCACCGAACTGGCGTGGAAGCTTTGCGCGTACACCCGGTAATTGGCCTCGATCAGATGCGGAATGATGTTCTTGCCAAAATCGTGCTCGGACTTGGGATCGTCCGCGTCGCGCACCAGTTGCTCGTACAGGAACTTGGCGTTGAACACATAGATACCCATCGAGCACAGCGCCACATCATCGCGTCCCGGCATGGGGCTGGGATTGGCCGGCTTCTCGGCGAAATCGACCACGCGCTGATCGTCATCGATACCCATCACGCCAAAGGCGGATGCATCCTTGAGCGGCACCTCGATGCAGGCCACGGTCATGTCCGCGCCCTTTTCGACATGAAAGGCAATCAGCTTACCGTAGTCCATCTTGTAAACATGGTCGCCCGCCAGTATCAGCACATACTCAGGCTTGTGCACCCGCAGGATGTCGAGGTTTTGGTAGATAGCATCCGCCGTGCCCTTGTACCAGTGCTCTTCATCGACACGCTGCTGCGCGGGCAGGATCTCGACAAATTCTCTGAACTCGCCGCGCAAAAAACTCCAGCCACGCTGCACATGGCTGATCAGCGAGTGCGACTTGTACTGGGTCAGAACACCAATACGGCGAATCCCCGAATTGATGCAGTTGGACAACGGAAAATCGATGATGCGAAACTTGCCGCCGAAAGGCACCGCCGGCTTGGCACGCCAATCCGTCAGTTGCTTGAGGCGGCTACCGCGACCTCCCGCCAGGATCAGCGCCACGGTTTGCTTTGTCAGCAAACTGATATAACGATTATTTTCCGTCGCCATGTAAAACACCTTGGTCGTTACTATTGGTTCAATCTTACCAAACCACGCACTCTTTTTTTATAACGGTCGAATGAAATACGGCCCGAGATCAAGCGGGAGTAGAATCCAGCCGAACCCGAAATATCAGAGCCTCCCGATCATGCCAACCGATTTTGACCGCTTACTGGGCGCGCGCCATCACGACCCCTTCTCTTTTCTGGGATTGCATCAGGAAACCACTGGATGGGTGTTGCGCGTATTGCGCCCCAACGCCAGCAGCGTCAGCCTGCATCATCCCGACGGACTTATTGCCCTCAACCGCGACGACGCGCGCGGCCTGTTTACCTGGCACGGCGTCACCCCCCCGGTGCGACCGTGGCAACTGACGATCGCCGAAGGCGGTAGTGAATTCACCCTCACCGACCCCTACGCATTCGGCCCCTTGCTGAGCGACGACGAACTACACCTGTTCAGCGAAGGCCGTCTGTTGCAGGCATGGAAAAGTTTTGGCGCACATCCAGCGACACTCGAAGGCATCCGCGGCGTGTGCTTTGCGTTATGGGCCCCCAATGCCGACCGCGTTTCTGTCGTCGGCGAGTTCAACCGCTGGGATGGTCGCCTGCATCCGATGCGCGTGCGTGGCAGCACCGGCGTCTGGGAGCTTTTCATTCCCGGCATGCAAGCGGGCGACCTGTATCGCTATGAGATTCGCAACCGCGACAGCGGCGAGGTATTCACCAAGATCGACCCCTACGCACGCCATTTCGAACTGCGCCCCGGCACCGCACCCGTGGTTCCGGCCGAATCCCGGCATGTCTGGAATGACCAGGACTGGCTGGAAAACCGCGCCACGCGTGACTGGTTGCACGCGCCAATGAACATTTACGAAGTCCATGCCGGCTCCTGGCGCCGCCATCCCGACGGTCGCTTCTACACCTGGAACGAGCTGGCCGAGACCCTGGTGCCGTATGTGGCCGAGATGGGCTACACCCACATCGAGTTACTGCCGATTACCGAGCATCCGCTGGATGAATCCTGGGGCTACCAGACCACCGGCTATTTCGCCCCGACCTCCCGGTTCGGCTCGCCTGACGAGTTGCGCAGTTTCATCGACACCTGCCACCAGGCTGGCATCGGCGTCCTTCTCGACTGGGTGCCTGGTCACTTCCCGCAAGACCGCTGGGGCCTGGCGCGCTTTGATGGCACCGCGCTCTACGAACACGAAGACCCGCGCCTGGGTCTGCACCAGGACTGGGGCACGCACATCTTCAACTATGGTCGCAACGAGGTGCGCGGCTTTTTGCTGTCATCCGCCTGGTACTGGCTATCCGAGTTTCATTTCGACGGTCTGCGAGTTGATGCCGTAGCCTCGATGCTCTACCTCGACTACTCGCGCCGTGCCGACGAGTGGCTGCCCAACAAATACGGCGGTCGCGAAAACCTGGAGGCCATCGATTTTTTGCGCGAAATGAACACCATGGTGCACGGCCAATTCCCCGGTGCGCTCACCATCGCCGAAGAATCCACCGCCTGGCCCATGGTGTCGCGCCCGCCTTATGTCGGCGGTCTGGGATTTTCGATGAAGTGGAGCATGGGCTGGATGAACGACACCCTGGCCTTCATGCATCTGGACCCCGTGTTCCGCCGCTTCCACCACAGCCACCTCACCTTCGGCCAGCTTTACGCCTATTCCGAAAACTTCGTGCTGCCCTTTTCGCACGACGAGGTGGTGCACGGCAAAGGCTCGCTGATCGGCAAGATGCCGGGGGATGCCTGGCAACAATTTGCCAACCTGCGCCTGTTGTTGACTTACCAAACCTTCTCGCCGGGCAAAAAACTCAATTTCATGGGCAACGAACTGGCGCAGGGGCGTGAGTGGTCAGCCGGGCGTGAACTCGACTGGACGCTGCTGCAAATACACTGGCACGAAGGCGCGCAACGCTGCATTCGCGACCTCAACCGCCTGTACCGCGACATCCCTGCGCTTTACGAGCTGGATTTTGACCCCGCCGGTTTTGCCTGGGTCGATTGCCACGACGCCGAACAATCGGTGCTGTCCTTCATGCGTCGGGACAAACACGGCGGCACCGTTATCGCCGTATTCAACTTCACCCCCGTGCCGCGCGAAGGTTATCGCATCGGCTGCCCGCAACCGGGCATCTGGCGCGAACGCTTCAACAGCGACTCGGCCTTCTACGCCGGCTCCAACAAAGGCAACGGCGCCGGCCTTGAAAGCCAGAACCAGCCGTGGATGGGCCTGCCCCACTCTCTCGTACTCACCCTGCCGCCGCTCTCCGGCCTTTTGCTCAGCCTCGACTCATGACCCCCACACCCATCACCCACTCCGCCACCTGGAAGGCGCTGGCGCTAGAACGCGCCGCCTGGAAACAACTGCATCTGCGCGACCTGTTCGCCCGCGACAAAAAACGCGGCGAGCGCTACGCCTTGCTGCTGGATGCGGCAGAAGAAACGCTCCTGCTCGACTATTCCAAAAACCTGATTCGTCCGCAAACGCTCAAGCTTTTGCTAAAACTCGCCAAAGAAACCGGGGTCAAGACCCTGCGCGACGCCATGTTTGCCGGCGAGGCCATCAACCTCACCGAAGGCCGTGCCGTGCTGCACACCGCGCTGCGCGCCGACGCCGCATCACGCCGCCCCGAAGTCAGCGCCGTACTAGAGCGCATGCGCGTCTTCGTCGATCGCGTGCGCACCGGCAAATGGAAGGGTTACACCGGCAAGCCGATCACCGATGTGGTCAACATCGGCATTGGCGGCTCCGACCTGGGCCCGGCCATGGCCTGCATCGCCCTCAAGCCCTACGGCGGCAACATCCGTGCGCACTTCGTATCGAATGTCGATCCCAGCCAACTGGCCGATACGCTGGAAGACCTGAACCCAGCCACGACGCTGTTCGTCGTCGCTTCCAAGACCTTCACCACCCAGGAAACCCTGCTCAATGCGCAAGCCGCGCGCGCCTGGATCATCGACGCTGCGAAGGATGAAAAAGCAGTTGCCCGACATTTCGTCGCCGTTTCGACCAACCTCGACGCTGTGGCGGCTTTCGGCATCGACCCTGCCAACGCATTCGGCTTCTGGGACTGGGTAGGCGGGCGCTATTCGCTGTGGTCCGCCATCGGCCTGCCTATTGCGCTGTACATCGGCATGGACGCCTTCGAAGAACTGCTAGCCGGCGCGCGCGATATGGACACGCATTTCCAGACCGCCCCGTTCGACCAGAACATGCCGGTGCTGATGGCGCTGCTCGGCCTTTGGTACAACAACTTCTGGGACGCACAAAGCTACGCCGTGTTGCCTTACGAACAACGACTGGCGCGCTTTCCTGCCTATCTGCAACAACTCGACATGGAATCGAACGGCAAAGGCATCACCCGCGAGGGCAAACCGGTTGCCTGCTCGACCGGCCCCGTGCTCTTCGGCGAACCCGGCACCAATGGCCAGCACGCCTTCTACCAACTCATCCACCAAGGCCAAAAGCTGATCCCCTGCGACTTCATCGCCGGACGCGAATCGCACAACGACCTCAACGGCCAGCACGCCGTGCTGCTGTCCAACTTCCTCGCCCAGACCGAGGCGCTGATGCGTGGCAAATCGTTTGACGAGGCCACCCGGGAACTCGCCGCCGAAGGCAAAAAGACTGCCGAAATCAAGGCGCTTGCACCGCACAAGGTGTTTCCCGGCAACCGCCCCAGCAACTCTCTTGTCTATCGCAAGCTCACCCCGCGCACCCTGGGTCGCCTCATCGCACTGTATGAGCACAAGGTGTTCGTGCAAGGCGCCATCTGGAATGTCAACAGCTTCGACCAATGGGGTGTCGAACTCGGCAAGCAACTCGCCAAGGTCATCCTGCCCGAACTCACTGGCGGCAAGCCGGGGATGCACGACAGCTCAACCCTCCACCTGATTCGCCACATCAAAGGCTGACATGTACACCGGACTCAAGCACCTGCATATACTGACCGTCGTCATTTCCATCAGCCTGTTCATACTGCGCGGCTGGTGGCGATTCACCACACCGCAGCGGTTGCAGGCCCGCTGGATCAAGATCGCCCCGCACAGCAACGACACCCTCCTGCTCGCCGCCGCCCTCGGCATGCTATTTGCGGGAGGCATCAACCCGATCGACACCCCCTGGCTGATTGGCAAAATCATCCTGCTTCTCGCCTACATCGGCCTTGGCTCCATTGCCATCAAGCGCGGCAGCAAACCCGCCTTCGCCGCCGCGCTGGCCTGTTTTGGCTGGATCGTGTTCATGGCGGTCAGCAAGCAGGTGCTTCCAGGTTGATGACCGACGCCCCGGCCGTCCTCCCCGTCTCTGCCCTCAACCGCGCGGTGCGCATTGCGATCGAGCGCGGGGTGGCGCAATGCTGGGTGGCGGGCGAGGTTTCCAATCTGACGCGCGCGCCTTCCGGGCACTGGTATTTCACCCTCAAGGATGCCGCCGCCAGCGTGCGCTGCGCGATGTTTCGCGGGCGCAACCAGTTTGTCGATTTCACCCCCGCCAACGGCCAGCAGGTCGAGGTGCGCGCCCAGGCGACGCTGTACGAGCCGCGCGGCGAGTTTCAGCTGGCGGTCGAAGCGATGCGTCGCGCCGGTATGGGCAACCTGTTCGAGACCTTTATGCGGCTCAAGGCCAAGCTCGAAGCCGAAGGTCTGTTCGATGCCGCAAAAAAACGCCCACTCCCGGCCTGGCCGCGCACGATCGGCATCATCACCTCGCCGCGTGCCGCCGCCTTGCGCGATGTCTGGACCACCTTGAATCGCCGCTGGCCGGCCGCCAAAGTGATTCTGTACCCCAGCCCGGTGCAGGGCGAAGGCGCGGCGGCACAACTGGTTTCTGCTCTGCAAAGCGCCATTCGCCATCAAACCTGCGAGGTGTTGTTGCTGGTGCGCGGCGGCGGCGGCATCGAGGATTTATGGGCGTTCAACGACGAGACCCTGGCGCGCGCCATTGCAGCCAGCCCTATCCCGGTGGTCAGCGGTGTCGGTCACGAAACCGATTTCACCCTCGCCGACTTTGTTGCCGACCTGCGCGCCGCCACACCCACGGCGGCGGCCGAACTGGCCACACCCGAACGCGAGGCACTGCTACTGAACCTGCAAGATCAGGCCAACGCGCTGACCCGCACCCTGCAGCGGCAGCTCGACGCACGCGCGCAACGGTTGGACCTATTGCGCCACCGCCTCAAACATCCGGCCGAGCGGCTGGTCTGGCAACGCCAGCGGCTGGTACACGCCACGCAGGGCTTGCATCGCGGACCGCGCCGTGCACTGCAACAGCAGCGCGCACATCTCGATCGCCTCAACGACCGCTTGCGGGGGCTCAACCCCAAAGCCGTACTCGGTCGTGGCTACGCCATCGCCCGCAACGCCAAAGGGGAAGCCGTGCGAGATGCTGCCACGCTATCGCCCGGCGACATCCTGCGGCTGAGCTTTGCCCAGGGCGATGCCATCACGAAGGTCGAAGCCAACCTGTCACTGTTTTAAGCGCCGCCTCAGGGGTTTCTGCGTCTAAGCAGTCGAACACAGTGACATCGTTCCAGCCGCGCAACCAGGTCATCTGACGCTTGGCCAACTGCCGCGTCGCGGCCAGCGACTGGTCACGAAAAGCCGCAAAATCCATCGCGCCGCGTATAAAAGCCATCGCCTGACGATAGCCCACGCTTTTCATCGCCGGCAGATCAGCGGTGATGCGCGCATCCGCCAGCAAGCCGCGCACCTCATCGACAAAACCAGCGGCCAGCATGGCATCAAAGCGCGCGGCGATGCGCTGATGCAGCACAGCACGATCCGATGGCAACAGTGCGATCTCGCGCAGAGCAAACGGCAGCGCCGGTTTCTCCTGCTGTTGCAACAGCGCCGACATCGGCTGACCGCTTTTCAGGCAGATTTCCAAAGCGCGCTGAATGCGCTGACTGTCGTTGGGCGACAGCCGCGCGGCGGTGACCGGGTCTAGCCGCACCAGCTCGGCATGCAGCGCCGGCCAGCCACTGACCTGCGCCCGTGCCTCCAGGCGTGCGCGCAAATCCGGATCGGCCTCTGGTAACGCATCGATACCGTGCTTTAACGCATGGAAATACAACATCGTCCCTCCCGCCAAGAGCGGCAACGCGCCACGCGCGTGGATTTCTCCAACCAGACGCAACGCATCATCCCGAAACCGCGCGGCGGAATAGGCATCCCAGGGGTCGGCAACATCGATCAGGTGATGCGGCACGCCGTCACATTCTGCCTGCGTCGGCTTGGCCGTACCGATATCCATGCCGCGATACACCAACGCCGAATCGACGCTGACGATCTCAACGACCAACGGCGCCAGCCGCCGCGCCAGCCAGACCGCCAGCCCGGTCTTGCCACAGGCGGTCGGCCCCATCAGTGTCACTACCTGATCCATCTGAAATTGCGTGGCGCAAGTATGCCCGTGGGCACGACCAGAGACACCCCCAGATTCGCATCCCTGATCGACGCGGGTGCTTGGCGCATCAGCGCGGCACTTTGATCTCGCTTTCGTCATAAAACCCCGCGTTGGCACGAATATGACAAGCGCCGCAGTTGGATTTGCGCCCGATGGATTGGCGTTGCCAGACATAAGCCGGAATCTCGTCATGCTGGTAACGAAACAGGCCCGACTCAGTGATACGCGGCATTGTTTTGCTGTGTTTTGCCGCCTCGGCGATGCGCCGCATCAGCCGCGTCGCCTCTAGCCCATCGGCAGCGCCATCGACCACCCAGCGCAAAATACCCAAGCGTGCTGGCTCACCCAGGCTGGCATCATCGCCGTAATGGTTTTGCAGATCGCCCATCACCCGCTGCCATTCCGCCGCCGTCAGCAATCCAGGCGCATATGCCGTGTGGCAACTGCCGCATTCCTTCACAAACATCGGGTCACGCGGCATGGCAAAGCGGGCGTGACCATCGCCACCATCGGTTCCGGCACCAATTCCAACCAGTGTCAAGGCCAGCGCGAGCATCAACGATAGACGCGGGTGCCAACGCAACCTGTTCAGCACCCCCACCTTATGCATCTTCATCTTCCCGACGATAGTGATAGCCGCTGATCATGCCCTGCGCCACGGGCACGCCGTCACGCCGTTCGTGCCAGATCATGGCGGCAAAATGCACCAGCAAAAACAAATAAAACCATTTCTCGCCCAACTCGTGCGCCACCTTGACGGCGTCGCCCCAGGTGAAGGCCAAGCCCAGAACCACGCGCAGCGGCCCGCTATCAAACTCAATGGCCACCAGAGCCAATCCCGTCATCACCGACAGCAACAGCACGCCATAGCTCACGAGATAAAACAGCGCAGCCAACGGCGGCGGTCTGTCACCACCGCCCAGTTCCACCACTCGCTTATGCCGCAGATCGCCCATGAGCTGACGCAGTTGCCACAGCACCGACCAGCGCGCCCGTGCCGGTCCGACCACGCCCCAAACCATGCGTCCCACCACGCCCAGCAGCAGACCATAGCCCAACCAGACATGCAGCCGCCACAGGCCAGCCACTGAACCATCCAATCCCAACACATCTGCCGCCGCACTGGTCAGCAACAAGGCCACGATAAAAAACCCGTTCCACGCATGCAATACACGCAAAACGGGATCGTACAAGAGGGTTCGGCTGAACTTCATCACTTCCATGCCATGCAGTGTAACCGCGATGGCGACAGACTTTCCGCCACCTGACAGAACCAGCGACAAAACCCATAACAAGTGCACATAAAACAACAAATGTTATACTTGAAACATGGATTACAGAGCACTCTTCCTCACCCTGCCCGCACAAGCCGCCGCTGGCCGTATGCGCGCCTGGCGGGCACTGAAAGCCCTGGGATGCGCCACCTTGCGCGATGGGGTCTATCTCCTGCCCGAAGCCAGTGGGCAGAAGACCCAGCTGGACGAGGTGGCACGAGAGGTTTGCATCTCGGGTGGATACGCCGAGATATACCTGCTGTCAGGGCAGGACGAGAAACAAGATACCGCTTTGCGCGCCCTGTTCGACCACTCCGCCGACTATGCCGCGCTCATGGATGAAATACAGGCACTGCACCATGTCCCCGATGCCAGCATGCGCAAGGCGCATGGGCTGGCGCGCCGTTTTGAACAATTGGCCAAGATCGACTATTTCCCCTGCGAAACACAGCGCAAGACCCTGGAAGCCCTGCAGGATCTGCAGGCAGCACTGGCGCAGCGCCAATCCCCGGGTGAGCCCGTTGCCCTGCCGCAGGAGCCGGCCCGCCTGGATCGTGCCGCCTATCGCAACCGCATCTGGGCCACCCGTGCCCGCCCCTGGGTGGATCGCCTGGCCTCGGCCTGGCTGATCCGCCGCTTCATCGACCCCGATGCCCGCATCGTCTGGCTAAAGGACACGGCGGACTGTCAGCCAGACTGGCTCGGCTTTGATTTCGACGGCGCGGCATTCAGCCACATCGGCCCGAGGGTCAGCTTTGAAACCCTGCTGTTTTGCTTCAGCCTGGAAGAAAACGCCGAGCTCGCCTGGTTGGGGAAACTGGTACACAGCCTGGATGTCGGTGGCCTGCCAATAGCGGAAGCCGCCGGAGTCGAGGCGCTGCTGACCGGATTGTGCGCAACCGAAACGGACGACGACACCCTACTCGCCCACGCTTCCAAACTATTTGACTACTTATTGCAAAGTCGAAAGGAACCGACGACATGAACACACCCACCCGCCCCGCCCAGCCCACGCTGGCCGAAGCCTTCCCCTATTGGCTGAAGCTGGGCTTCATCTCCTTCGGCGGCCCGGCCGGGCAGATCGCCATGATGCATACCGAACTGGTGGAAAAGCGCCGCTGGATCTCCGAGCACCGCTTCCTGCACGCCCTCAACTACTGCATGCTGCTACCCGGCCCGGAGGCCATCCAGCTCGCCATCTACATCGCCTGGCTGATGCACGGGGTGATGGGCGCGGTGGTCGCGGGGGTGTTGTTCTTCATGCCCGCCTTCGTGCTGCTCTCGGCACTCGCCGCGGTTTATCTCAACTTCGGTGATGTACCGCTGGTGGCCGGCATCTTCTACGGGATAAAACCGGCGGTGGTGGCGGTGGTGCTGTTCGCCGCCTGGCGCATCGGCTCGCGGGCGTTGAAGAACGAATTGCTCTACGGCATCGCCGTCCTGGCCTTCGTCGGCATCTTCTTCTTCAAGATCGGCTTCCCCTGGATCGTGCTTGCCGCCGGCATCCTCGGCGCCATCGGCGGCAAACTGGCGCCTGCAAAGTTCAAGGGCGGCGGCGGTCACGGTGCTTCCAACAAGCAATACGGCCCGGCCCTGATCGACGACGACACCCCGCCGCCGGCACACGCCGCCTTCTCCTGGGCCAAGCTCGCCGCCAAGGTCATGGTGTTCGTGGCGATCTGGGGCGCGGCCATGCTGGTCATCGGCGGCAGCGACACACTCACCACAATGGGCGATTTCTTCACCAAGGCCGCCTTCCTCACCATCGGCGGCGCCTATGCCGTGTTGCCCTATGTCTACCAGGGTGCGGTGGAACAGCATGGCTGGCTCACCGGTTTGCAGATGATGGACGGCCTGGCGCTGGGCGAAACCACCCCCGGCCCGCTCATCATGGTGGTGACCTGGGTGGGGTATCTCGGCGGCGTCGCCAAACAGGTCTTTGCCGACCCCCTCGCCGCCGGCCTGGCGGGTGCGGCCGTGGCCACCTTCTTCACCTTCCTGCCTTCCTTCCTGTTCATCCTCGCCGGCGGGCCATTCATCGAATCCACCCGCGGCGACATCAAGTTCACCGCCCCCCTGACCGGCATCACCGCCGCCGTGGTGGGCGTGATCGTCAACCTGGCGGTGTTCTTCGCCTGGCACACCTTCTGGCCGCAAGGCACGGAAGCCGCGCCATTCATCGGCGTCTTCGAATGGCTGCCGGTCATCGTCGCCATCGCCGCCTTCGTCGCCTTGTGGAAGTACAAGGCCGACATCATGAAAGTCATCGGCGCCTGCGCACTGATCGGCCTCGCCTACACCCTCATCGTCTAAGGAACCTTCATGCCCTACGAACTGAAACCGCTTGCTTGTGATCCGAGCAAACTCAACGGCCTGTCCGAAAAGCTCATCGTCAGCCACTGGGAAAACAACTACGGCGGCGCGGTGAAGCGCCTCAACGCCATCGAGCAGCGTCTGGCCGGCCTGGACTGGGCGGCCGCGCCGGTGTTCGACATCAACGGCTTGAAGCGTGAGGAGATGATCGCCGCCGGCTCGATGATCCTGCACGAGGTGTACTTCGACAGCCTGGGCGGCGCGGGCGGCGATCCGTCCGGGGCGCTGAAGGTCGCCATCGCGCGGGACTTCGGCAGCCTCGATGCCTGGCGCGCCGAATTCACCGCCATGGGTCGCGCCCAGGGCGGCGGCTCCGGCTGGACCCTGCTGGTCTGGAGCCCGCGCCGCAATCGCCTGGTCAACGCCTGGGCCGCCGACCACGCCCACAACCTAGCGGGTGCTGCGCCACTGGTCGCCCTGGATATGTACGAACACAGCTACCACATGGACTTCGGCGCCAAGGCCGCGGCCTATGTGGACGCCTTCATGAACAACCTTTCCTGGACCGCCGCCGAGGCAGCCTTTTCCAAACTGGGAGCCTGAATCATGGAACGCACCATCAAACCCGAAACCCTGAAGAACGAACTCGCCGGCAAGTTCATCCTCGATGTGCGCCGCGCCGATGACCTTGCGGCATCCAACGAACAACTGGCCGGTGCGAACTGGAAAGACCCCACCCAGATCGGCGAGTGGGCCGACTCGCTGCCACAAGATCAGGACATCGTTCTCTACTGCGTGCGCGGCGGCGGGGTATCCAACAGTGTGGTCGATGCCCTCCAGACCAAGGGCCTCAAGGCCCGCTTCATCGAAGGCGGCATCGAGGGCTGGAAGGCAGCCGGCGGGGCGGTGGTTGGGAAGTGAGGGGCAACCCACAGAGCGACTGTTCAGACCGCCGTGCCCCCACCCGTCTTTCCGTCCGAAGCCCGTCTCCTTCTGGTAGCCCGCGCCATGCGGGCCTTTGTGGATGGCTTTATCTGCATCCTGCTGCCGGCCTACCTGCTGGCCCTGGGGCTGAACGCCTTCGAGGTTGGCATCATCAGCGCGGCCACCCTGCTGGGATCTGCCAGCTTGACCTTGTTGCTGGGCGCTCATGGCCATCGCTTTCATTACCGCCCCCTGCTGCTTAGCGCCGCCCTGCTCATGTGCGCCACCGGCCTGCTGTTTGCCGGGAGTTCTTCCTTCTGGCCACTGCTCATTGTGGCCTTCGTGGGCACCCTGAACCCCAGTTCTGGGGATGTCAGCGTATTCCTGCCTCTGGAGCACGCGCGCCTGTCGGAGACCGCCCAAGGTGAGGATCGCACTCATATGTTCGCCCTCTACACCTTGGTGGGCGCCCTGTTTGCAGCACTGGGATCTCTGGCGGCAGGCGTTCCCGAGGCACTGACCCGCTGGGGTTGGAGCCTCCTGGATGCCCTGCGCGCCATGTTCATGATCTATGCGCTGGCGGGGACTGCCGTGTGGTGGCTGTATCGCCGCCTGCCAGAGCCGCCAGAGCACGACCGCCCCCCATCGCCCTCGCCACTGGGGCCGTCCCGCCCCATCGTGCTACGACTGGCCGCCTTGTTTTCGGTGGACGCCTTCGCCGGCGGCCTGGTATTGAATTCGCTGCTGGCCCTGTGGCTGTTTCAGCGGTTCGACATGAGCCTGAGCGCCGCCGGAGTTTTTTTCTTCTGGGCCGGGTTGCTCTCCGCCTTCTCGCAACTGGCCGCACCCAGAGTGGCACGGCATATCGGGCTGATCAACACCATGGTGTTCACCCACATCCCGTCCAGCCTGTTACTGATCTTGGCCGCGCTGGTGGATAGCCTGCCATGGGCATTAGGTTTGCTGCTGGCTCGATCGGCCTTGTCACAAATGGATGTGCCAACCCGTTCTGCATTCGTCATGGCGGTCGTAACACCCGCAGAGCGCGCCGCTGCCGCCAGTTTTACCGCCGTACCCCGCAGCCTGGCAGCGGCGGTCAGCCCCACATTGGGCGGCGCATTACTCGCGGCAGGTTGGCTGGCTGCCCCCTTGATCGCCTGCGGGGTATTGAAAATCGCTTACGACCTGGCGATCTGGCAGTCTTTCCGCAGGGTTCCCACAGACAAGAACGAGCCGGGGCGTAACGCAACAAAACGCTGAGAATCACATCACAACGCCCCCCTAAACCCATGAAGTGGGTGTATGTTCCCAGCCGCCATGCCACACCGCGTCATTCCCGTCACCGCATTTCAGCAGAACTGCTCCCTCCTCTGGTGCGAGAAAAGCCGCAAGGCCACGCTCATCGACCCCGGCGGCGAGGCCGAACGGCTGTTGCAAGTGGTTATGGAGCACGACCTGCGCCTGGAAAACCTGTTGCTGACGCACGGCCATCTCGACCATGTCGGGGCGGCGCTGGAGCTTTCGCAGCGGCTCGCCATTCCCATCATCGGCCCACAGGCAGCGGATGCATTCTGGCTGGAAATGCTGCCGCAGCAGGCACGCGAATTCGGTTTCCCGCCCGCTGCGGCCTTCACTCCGGATCGCTGGTTGAGCGAAGGTGAAACCGTGAATGTGGGGGAATTGACGCTGGAGGTCATTCATTGCCCCGGTCATACGCCCGGCCATGTGGTGTTTTTTAACCGGCCCGAGGGCACCGCCTTTGTCGGCGATGTGCTGTTTGCAGGTTCGATAGGACGCACCGACTTCCCGCGCGGCAATCACGCCCAATTGATCGACGCCATACGCAGCAAGCTATTTCCGCTGGGCGACGAGATTGTGTTCATCCCCGGCCACGGCCCGGACTCGACCTTGGGCCGCGAGCGCAAAACCAACCCTTATGTGGGCGAGCGCTCGTAGGTCACAAAGGCGTAGCGCAAGCCGTTAGCACTGACCTGCGGCTCACGGCTGATGGCTTTCCAGGCCGAGCGATCGAACTCCGGAAACCATGCATCACCTTCAAAATCGGCATCGATCTCGGTGAGATACAGGCGATCCGCCTGTGGCAAGGCCTGCGCGTAAAGCTGTGCGCCACCGATGCAAAACACCTCGGCGTCGGTGCCGCACAGGCTTAACGCCGTTTCCAGCGAACCCGCCAACAGACAGTCTTGCGGCAGGGCATAGCCCGCGTCACGCGAGATCACCACCGAGATACGCCCCGGCAGAGGTCGCCCCAGCGATTCGAAGGTCTTGCGCCCCATGACGATGTGATGCCCCAGGGTCAGGCGCTTGAAATGCTGTAAATCCTCGGGCAACCGCCACGGCAGGGTGTTGTTGATGCCAATCACGCGATTGCGTGCCACGGCCGAAATCAGGGAAAAGCTCATACCGCCACCGACGCCTTGATGCCCGGGTGGGGGTCATAGCCGACCAGGTTGAAATCGTCGAACTTGAACGCAAACAAGTCCGTGACATCAGGGTTCAGCTGCATCGTCGGCAGCGCCCGAAAATCGCGCGACAGTTGCAGATTCACCTGTTCCAGATGATTCAGATAGATATGCGCGTCGCCCAGCGTATGCACGAACTCTCCGGGCTTAAGCCCCGTCACCTGTGCCATCATCAGGGTCAACAGCGCGTAGCTGGCGATGTTGAACGGCACCCCCAAAAAGATGTCGGCACTGCGCTGGTAAAGCTGGCAAGACAAGCGGCCCTCGGCCACATAAAACTGAAAAAAGGCGTGACAGGGCGGCAGCTTCATCTGGCTGATCTGGCCAACATTCCAGGCCGAGACGATGATGCGGCGCGAATCCGGGTTGTGTTTGAGGGTGTGCAAAACCTCGGCGATCTGGTCGATATGACTGCCATCCGGCGCCGGCCAGTTGCGCCACTGATAGCCATAAATCGGTCCCAGATTACCCTCGGTATCGGCCCATTCGTCCCAGATCGATACCCCGTTTTCCTTGAGATAGGCGATGTTGGTGCTGCCCTGCAAAAACCACAGAAGCTCATGAATGATCGACTTCAAATGCACCTTTTTGGTGGTCAGCAACGGAAAGCTGTTGGCCAGATCAAAACGCATCTGATGACCAAACACCGAGATCGTGCCCGTACCGGTGCGGTCTTCCTTCCTCACTCCGTGGGCAAGAACATGTCTCAACAGGTCGTGGTATTGCTGCATGGGGTTCCTCGTTTTGCGGTGCGGATTGTACATTCAGCCGAACAGCTCGCCCCAGGGGGCCGGTGGCGCGGTCACATGCTGTGCCAGCCCCGCCAGAAATTCGCTGCGCGCAACGGGTACGGCACCCAGCGAAGCCAAATGCGGGGTTTCCATCTGGCAGTCGATCGGACCAAAGTCCCAATCGGCCAGTTGGACGCACAGATGTGTCAACGCAATCTTGGACGCATCCGGCACACGAGAAAACATCGACTCACCGAAGAAGGCACGACCGATGCAGACACCGTACACCCCACCGACCAGCGCGTCGTCCATCCAAACCTCGACGGAATGCGCATAGCCCGCATCAAAGAGCGCCGTATAGGCCTCGCGCATCACCGGCAGGATCCAGGTACCCGCCTGACGCGCGCGGGGTGCGGCGCAGGCATCCATCACGGCAGCAAACGCGGTATCCACACGAAGGCTGTAATCGCGCCGCCGGAGGCGCTTTTGCAACGAACGCGAACGCTTGAATGCGGCGGGATGCAACACCATACGAGGGTCGGGCGACCACCACAACACCGGTTCGCCGGCGTTAAACCAAGGAAAGATGCCGTGGCGATACGCCTCCAGCAGACGCGGCAGCGACAGGTCAAAACCATACGCCAGCAAACCATTGGGTTCGCGCAACGCAGCGTGTGGCGGAGGGAGCGGCTCGTTCGGCGCAATAAAAGGAATACCCATCAACGCATTGTGTAGAATCCGCGCGCTCATGACTACCACCCAACCCTCCTCCTGCTACCACTGCGGCGAAACCGTGCCCAGCGGAGCGCATTACCAGATTCGCACCCCCGAAGGCACGCAACCTGCCTGCTGCAAAGGCTGCGAAGCCGTCGCACAAACCATCATCGATTCTGGCAACGCGGACTATTACCGGCTGCGCACAGATCTACCCAAAACCCCGGAAGCCGCGCTGGAAGAATTGCAAAAGCTGGCGCTCTACGATTTGCCCGAGGTGCAGGAAGGCTTCGTTCATGCCGAGGGCGACCTCCGCGAGGCCAGCCTGATCCTGGAAGGCATCGTCTGCGCCGCCTGCATCTGGCTTAACGAACGCCATCTCAAAAGCCTCGACGGCGTGCTTGCCGCCGACATCAACTTTTCCACGCGCCGCGCACGGGTGCGCTGGGATAACAGCCGCATTCAGCTTTCCACCATCCTCAAATCGATTCAGGACATCGGCTATCTGGCCTACCCCTTCGACACCAGCCGCCAGGAAGATTTATTCAAGCGCGAACGCAGCACGGCCATTCGCCGCCTGGCTATCGCCGGCCTGGGGATGATGCAGGTGATGATGTACGCCGTCCCCAGCTACCTCGCCCATGTCGACGAGATGACTGAAGACATCCGCGGCCTGATGCGCTTTGCCAGCCTGCTTCTGACCACGCCCGTGGTGTTTTATTCCGCCCTGCCCTTCTTCCAGGGCGCCTGGCGCGACCTGCGTCTGAAGCGTGTGGGCATGGATGTGCCGGTGGCCCTGGGGGTCGGACTGGCTTACATCGCCAGCATCATCGGTACGGTGCTGGGCAGCGGCGAGGTGTATTTCGATTCGATCACCATGTTCATCTTTTTCCTGCTGATCGGCCGCCTTCTGGAGATGAATGCACGCAAGCACTCGGCCGAAGCCGCCGAGGCACTGGTGCGACTGATACCTGCTGCCGCCGTGCGACTGCCGCAGTGGCCAGATTCGCGTGACGAAGAGGCCATCGCTGCGGTCAAGCTATCTCCCGGCGATTGTGTGCTGGTGGCAACGGGCGCGGCCTTTCCTGCTGATGGACGGGTGATCGAAGGCGCGTCCAGCGTCGATGAATCGCTGATCACTGGCGAATCACATCCCGTTACCAAACAGCTTGACAGCGAGGTCATCGGCGGCGCCATCAACCTCGGCAACCCATTGGTGGTGCGCATCGAGCGCGTCGGCCAGGATACGGTACTGTCCAGCATCGTCCGTCTGCTCGACCGGGCGTTGACCGAAAAACCGCATCTGGCACAACTGGCTGACCGCATCGCCGGCTGGTTCGTGCTCGGCCTTTTGCTCATCGCCGGCATGGTGGCTACGGCATGGTACTGGATCGATCCTGCACAGGCGTTCTGGATCACGGTGTCGGTGCTGGTGGTGTCCTGCCCGTGCGCGCTGGGCCTCGCCACGCCGGTCACGCTCACTACCGCGCTGGGCCGGCTTACCCGCATGGGGCTGTTATCCACCCGGGGGCATGCACTGGAAGTACTGGCCCAGGCGACCGACTTTGTGTTCGACAAAACCGGCACGCTCACCGATGGCCAGTTCGCCCTGCGGGAAGATCGCATCCTGCGTGGCGACCGCGCCACGGCACTGGCCATCGCTGCCGCGCTGGAACAAGGGGCCACCCATCCCGTTGCCCGCGCGTTGATTGCTGCCAATGGCACCCCGAGCGTGCAAGCCAGCGCGCTGGCCTTCCATGCCGGACAAGGGGTAGAGGGCGAGATCGATGGCAAGCGCTATCGGCTCGGCAGCGCCGCCTTCCTCACAGCCACGCCGCCCGAGGACATGGGCAACCTCACCCTGGTCGGACTGTCCGACGCGGACGGCGTTTTCGCCTGGTTTGGCCTGGGCGATGGCCTGCGCCCGGATGCGCGCGTGCTGCTCGACCGCCTGCGCGGACTGGGCGTGAACCTGCACCTGTATTCGGGCGACCGCGCCGAGAATGTGACCACGCTGGCCGCCGAACTGGGAATCGCTGACGCGCGCGGCGGGATGCGTCCGGAAGACAAACTCGCGGCGGTGCGTGAACTCCAGTCCCAAGGCGCCATCGTCGCGATGACGGGCGATGGCATCAACGATGCGCCGGTGCTGGCGCAAGCACAGGTTTCCATCGCCATCGACCAGGGCGCCGAGGCCGCGCAAGCGGCGGCAGACATGGTGCTGCTGTCTGCCGAACTGCAACGACTGGCCGACGGCGTGCTGCTGGGCCGCCGCGCGGGCCGCGTGCTGCGTCAAAACCTGGTCTGGGCGGTGTTCTACAACATCACCGCCATTCCGGCTGCCGCGCTGGGATTCGTCACCCCCTGGCTGGCGGGCATCGGCATGTCGCTATCGTCCCTGCTGGTAGTACTCAACGCACTGCGTCTGGCGCGTTGACTCAATAAGTTTGGAGTAAGCCATGGATATTCTTTATTTATTGATCCCGCTCTCGCTGGCTTTCGTCGCCGTCATCGCCGGCATCTTTTTATGGGCCGTCAAAAGCGGGCAGTTCGAAGACATGGAGGGACCGGCGCATCGCATCCTGATGGATGACGACCTGCCGCAAAACACGGCGCCTCAAAACACAGCGCCTCAAAGCCCCATAAATAAATCTGATGCAAACAATCAAAATTAACCCTGTCGCCCCCTTGACCTTGATCAAGTCGCGCGGATAGGATCGCAGCCGTTTATCGATGGTTTTATCCGTAATTCGATAAACCCCAAAATTTTCATCCTCTAGGAGACCCGTATGGAAGCAACATACAACTACAAGGTCGTCCGGCAGTTCGCCATCATGACAATCGTCTGGGGCATTGTCGGTATGCTGGTCGGTGTACTCATCGCCGCGCAGCTCATCTGGCCCGACATCACCCTGCAACTGCCCTGGCTGTCTTACGGTCGTCTGCGCCCGCTGCACACCAACGCAGTCATCTTCGCCTTTGGCGGCTGTGGCCTGTTTGCGGCCTCGCTGTACATCGTGCAGCGCACCTGCCAGGTTCGTTTGCTGTCCGACGGGCTCGCCTCTTTCGTGTTCTGGGGCTGGCAACTGGTCATCCTGCTGGCTGCGGTCAGTCTGATCATGGGCGTCACCACCGGCAAGGAATACGCCGAGCTTGAGTGGCCGATCGACCTGTTGATCACCGTGGTATGGGTTGCATATGCAGTGCTCTATCTGGGCACCATCATCATCCGCAAGACCCAGCACATCTATGTGGCCAACTGGTTCTTCGGTGCCTACATCATCACCATCGCCCTGCTGCACCTGGTCAATAGCGCCGAGTTGCCGTGGATCCTGGGCGGCGATGCCACCTGGTACAAGTCCTACTCCGCCTACGCCGGCGTGCATGACGCCATGGTGCAATGGTGGTACGGCCATAACGCAGTGGGCTTTTTCCTGACCACCGCCTTCCTCGGCATGATGTATTACTTCGTGCCCAAGCAGGCTGGCCGTCCGATCTACTCGTATCGCCTGTCGATCGTCCACTTCTGGGCGCTGAACTTCATCTACATGTGGGCAGGTCCGCACCATCTGCTGTACACCGCACTGCCTGACTGGGCACAATCCCTGGGCATGGTGTTCTCGCTGATGCTGATCGCACCCTCCTGGGGCGGCATGATGAACGGCATCATGACCCTGTCCGGCGCCTGGCACAAACTGCGTACCGACCCGATCCTGAAGTTCCTGATCGTGGCCCTGTCCTTCTACGGCATGTCCACCTTCGAGGGCCCGATGATGTCGGTGAAAACCGTCAATGCGCTGTCCCACTACACCGAGTGGACCATCGGCCATGTGCACTCCGGCGCACTAGGCTGGGTGGCCATGATCACCATCGGCTCGATGTACTACCTCATCCCGCGCCTCTTTGGTCGTGAAGAGATGTACAGCACCCGTCTGATCAATGTGCACTTCTGGTGGTCCACCATCGGCGTCGTCCTGTACATCGCTGCACTGTGGATTGCGGGTGTAGCACAAGGCCTGATGTGGCGCGCCACCAACGAAGACGGCACGCTGACCTACAGCTTCGCCCAGTCGGTTGCTGCCATGTATCCCTTCTATGCCATTCGACTGCTCGGCGGCTTCATGTTCTTTGCCGGCATGCTGTTGATGGCATACAACGTGTGGAAAACCGTTGCGATGGGCCGTGCTGTCAACGACGCCCGCATCCCCGACGCGGTTACCGCCTGATCGGACAGAGGAGATTGACAAATGTTTAGCCATAAAGTCCTTGAAAAGAACATCGGCCTGCTGATGATCCTGTCCTTCATCGCCGTCAGCATCGGCGGTCTGGTGCAGATCGTGCCGCTGTTCTTCCAGAAGTCCACCACCCAGCCGGTTGAAGGCCTGAAGCCTTACACCGCCCTGCAACTGGAAGGTCGCGACATCTACATCCGCGAAGGCTGCTACAACTGCCACTCGCAGATGATTCGTCCGTTCCGCGCCGAGACCGAGCGCTATGGCCACTTCTCTGTGGCTGGCGAGTTCGTTTACGACCGTCCCTTCCAGTGGGGATCCAAGCGTACCGGCCCGGATCTGCATCGCGTCGGTGGTCGCTATTCGGATGAGTGGCATTTCGTGCACCTGATGAACCCGCGCGATGTGGTGCGTGAATCCAACATGCCGGCCTACCCCTGGCTGGCGGATGCCAAGGTATCCAGCCGGGATATCCAGGCCAAGATGCGCACCCTCAACCTGGTCGGCCATGGCTACAGCGATGATGAAATCGCCAAAGCCCCGGCCGAGCTGGAAGGCAAGACCGAGATGGATGCGCTGATCGCATACATGCAGGTTCTGGGCACTTCCGCTCCCAAGGCCAAGTAACCATGGACTCCGGCACCCTTAGCGGCATCATCACCGTCCTGTTCATGATCCTCTTTGTGCTCATCGTCTGGTGGGCATTCAGTGGGCGCAACAAGGACAAGTTCGAAGATGCAGGCCGCCTGCCCTTCGAAGAAGATGCCGCTGAACGCCGGAACTGAACCGATTTGAGGAGAAAGAAATGATCGAAGGTTTCGCAGTACCTGATTTCAGCAGTGATTTCTGGCATTACTTCATCGCTATCGCATCCGTACTCGGGTTGCTGTTTACCATGTGGATTCTGCAAAGCCAGACCACCAGCAAACTCGCCGAGGGTGAAAAGGCCGAGCTGATGGCACCCACCTGGGACGGTGACCTGCAAGAGCTGAACAATCCCCTGCCGCGCTGGTGGATGTATGGCTTCTGGTTCCTGATCCTGTTCTCTGTCGTGTACCTGATCCTGTATCCGGGCCTGGGCAAGTTCGAAGGCATCTGGAACTGGTCATCAGGCAAGGAATGGCGGGAAGAAAAAACCGCCGTCGATGCCAGGTTCAACAAGGTATTCGAGCCCTTCATGGGCACCCCGGCAGAGCAGCTGGCGCAAAACCCTGAAGCCGTTGCCATGGGCAAGAACCTGTACATGACCTACTGCATGCAGTGTCACGGCTCCGATGCCAAGGGCGTGGAGGGCAAGTTCCCCAACCTGACCGATGCCCATTGGCTGTTTGGCAGCGATGCCGACAGCATCAAGGCCAGCATTGCGGGTGGCCGCACGGCTGAAATGCCGGCAGGCCTGGCAGGTGACGAGCAAAGCGCCAAGGAGATCGCCCACTATGTGCTTTCCATGGGTGGCAAATCGCATGACGCAGCGCTTGCCGCAACCGGCAAAGCAAAATATGCCGTGTGTGCCGGTTGCCACGGCGAGGATGGCAAGGGCATGCCCGCCGCCAGCTTCCCCAACATCGTGGATGACGCCTGGATGTATGGTGGCTCTGAAGGTGCCATCATCGAATCCATCGTCAAGGGCCGCAAGGGTGGCATGCCGGCCCAGGCTGCCGCACTGGGTGACTCCAAGGTTCACCTCTTGACCGCCTATGTGATGAGCCTGTCCGGCAAGTAATCCGGCGGTTAATCACTGCAACAGCGCCGGTCACTTGACCGGCCTGTTACATGGCAGCACAGCAGTTGTGCTGCCATGTAACAGATAGAAAGTACACGGCGTCCGCGAGGAGAGCGTATTTCATGTCACTGTCTTGATTGCAGGCATTTCTGGAAAGCTGGAATGACGCACACACCCAAACCGTCCGAGCCGGATGGCAGCAAAGGAGCATCTCTTTACGAGGTTCGTAAAAAGATTCATTACCGCACCGTCACTGGCCTGTTCAACCACTGGCGCGTCTTTTTTGTCTGGTTCACCCAGATCGCTTGGTTTGCCCTGCCATGGTTGCCTTGGGGTGACCGCCAAGCCGTGTTATTCGACCTCGATGCGCGCAAGTTTTACATCTTCGACATGGTGCTCTGGCCGCAGGAGTTCATCTGGCTTGCCATCATCCTGATCCTGTCGGCGCTGGCATTATTCCTGTTTACCGCCATTGCGGGACGACTTTGGTGCGGATACGCCTGCCCACAGACGGTTTACACCGAGATCTTCGTCTGGATCGAGCGCCTGTTTGAAGGCGACCACAAGGCCCAGCTCAAGCTTGACGCCAGTCCATGGAATACCGACAAGCTTTGGCGCCGGGGCGGTAAACAATTCTTCTGGGTGCTGTTCAGCCTCTGGAACGGCTTCACCCTGATCGCCTACTTCACCCCTGCCCCCGTGCTGTGGAATGAGGTGCTGACCCTGAGCACCGGCCCATGGGAAAGCTTCTGGATCCTGTTTTACGCCTTCGCCACCTGGGGCTTTGCCGGCCAGATGCGTGAACAGGTGTGCAAATACATGTGCCCCTACGCCCGCTTCCAGAGTGCGATGTTCGACGAAGACACCCTCATCGTCACTTACGACTATCGCCGGGGTGAGATGCGCGGTGCGCGCCGCAAGGATGCCTCGCAAAGTCTGGGTGATTGTGTCGATTGCGGCATCTGCGTCGCCGTCTGCCCGACCGGCATCGATATTCGCAACGGCCTGCAATACATGTGCATCGGCTGTGGCGCCTGCGTCGATGCCTGCGATCAGGTCATGGACAAGGTCGGCAGCGCGCGCGGCCTGATCCGCTACTCCACCCAGAATGCCATCGACGGCAAATATCCGGACAGCCTGATCGTGCGCCACATATTCCGGCCCCGCATCCTGTTTTACACCACGGTATTCGTCGGCATCATCGGTGCATTCTTGTGGACCCTGGCTGATCGCATCCCCATGCGCGTGGATGTGTTGCGCGACCGTAATGCCCTGTCGCGCCCGGCGGCCAGTGGCGGCATCGAAAACTTGTATCGCCTGCAACTCATCAATATGGACGACCGCCCGCACCGCTTCAATATCCGCGCCAGCGGTATTGAAGGCCTGCAAGTCACCCACGGCGCAAGCATCGAGATTCCGCCTCTGGGAACCCAGGATATCTCCGTCACGCTTGAGGCCAGCCGCCTCAAACTCAGCCGCCCGGTACACCCCATCCTGTTTGAAATCGTCGCCGAAGATGACAGCTCCATCCGCCGCGAGTCCAAATCCAGCTTCATCAAATGAAGGCAGCCGCAATGAACCCTAAATCCTGGTGGAAAGAACCGATGGTCTGGCTGATTGCCGGGCTACCGTTAAGCGCCGTACTCGCCGGGCTGGCCACAGTCTGGATTGCGTTCGGAAACGCGGATACCCCGCTCACGAAACAGTTTCACAAGGAAGGCCTGACCGTTCAGCAAAAAACCCCTTAAGGCCCCTTAAGCCCCCACCTGATCTTTTCAACCTGTTTTTTTAACTGCCCCAAGGGCTGCGCCAAGGAGACTCTAAATGGATGCCATCACCAAAGAACTGTTCGGTAGCGATATCGGTCTGCTTTCCCTGTTCACCATCGGATTTTTGATTGCGATGGGCCTGTTTATATGGTGGCGTGTCGCCAAAAACATGCGCGAAGAGCAGTAACCCAGACTCCAGGCAACTGATGCCCAAGACAAACGGGGCCCTTCAAGGGCCGTTTGTCTTGGGCCGCCATCCAGCGTTACAGCATTTCAGGCGTCAGGCTCGCCAACAGCACCATTCCCCGCCGTTCATCGCGCTGTCGCACCCAGACGATGGCGCACTTTTTCATGGCGAACCCGTCTGTCTGACCACACAACAGGCTTCCGGCGGTCATCCCCAGCGTCGGCTGATGCCCCACCACCAACACCGTTCCTTCATGCTCGGCGCCCTGCATCGACCAGCCGGCGGCATGCAACACATCGCTGACCCGCGCCCCTGGCGCAATCTCGCTCACCGTTTCATACGGCAAATCCAACGCCTGTACCGTTTGCTGAGTACGCACGGCAGGGCTGGCAATGATGCGCGTCTGTTTTGGTATATTACTCAAAAGCCAGGCCGCCATCTTTGCCGCCTGCTTGCGGCCATGTGCAGTCAACGCACGCGCCAGGTCATCCCAGCCGTCTTCAGCCTCGGCGTGACGCCACAGGATCAAATCCATCTTTTCTCCTAGATCGGGAAAAACACAAAACTCACCACATTCTGCAAAGCGCGGTTGATGCCGCGATTACTGCTGTCCTCTATCACCAAGGCAATCAAGTCCTGCTGTGCGATCAGCTTGCCAAACTCGCGCTCAAAGCTGAGATTGACCGGCTCGTTGGCCTGACTGTTGGTTAACAATATGCGGTTGCCATTACCGTGCACGGCCGTGGACAGTTTCCAAACCGCCACCTCGATATTGCGGGCGCTGTTATACAGTTTTTGTGGATCCAATCGATCGGTAAGATAAAAGTCGCGTTTGTGATCGTAGGAGGCCATCAGCATCGACACCATGGCCGACATATAAGCCCCCACCCTGTCGCCCTGGAAATCCGGCGTAAAGACTGCGCGAAAATCCTGCTCCCAGTTGGATTGGCGTAACGCCGAATCCTGCCAGCGATCCAATTCAGCAAAGATCGCTGCCGTCGCCGCCTCAGCCGATGCGTGGTTGGCCTTACGAAACTCCGCCGGATTACGCCGGTACAACTTTTCGGTCAAAGATCGGAGTGCGCGCATCAATTCACGCTGGGCAATCTCGGTCACCATGTCGGTATCGCCCTTGACCAGGTTACTCACCGTAAAACCGCGTTGGCTGCTGGCCTGCCCATCCTTGTGAACGATGGGCTGCCCCGAGCAGCCCACCAGCAGCAGGATCGAGAGCGGCAATACCCTTAGAAAAATAATTCTATTAAACATACCGTTGGCGGGCGCTTTTGAGATTCATCATGACGCGCGCATTGTAACAGTTTCACCGTCCTTCTGCGAAACCTGCCGTCCGCCTTCAGATCGCATCCGAAGCTTTTTGAATCACCCTATAAGCAAACATTTGTCATTTATTTTCAATGGCTTATTTTATCTGTATTTTTTATTTGCGGATAAGTAAGTTGGATTAGGACTCGCTTATACAGCGTGCTATTCTAGGCCTCGTTTTTATAGGGATGGATTGATGGAACGCCTTTTAAGGTTCGGTCAATCGCCCTTCCACCCAAACGCAAAGGAGTGAAGATGTCCAAACTCGTGAAGCCCCATGGTGGCGGCGAACTGAAACCGCTGCTGCTCGAAGGCGCTGCCCTTGAGGCCGAAAAGGCCCGCGCCCAAACCCTGCCCAAGGTTCAGATGTCGTCGCGCGAAACCGGCGACCTGATCATGATGGGCATCGGTGGCTTCACCCCGCTCGACGGCTTCATGACCCACGCCGACTGGCAAGGCATCTGCGACGGCTACAAAATGACCAACGGCCTGTTCTGGCCGATCCCTGTCACCCTCTCCACCGATGACGCAGGCGTCAAGGTGGGCGACGAGGTGGCTCTGGTTGACGCCGAAAACGGCGCCATCATGGGCACCATGAAGATCTCCGAGAAGTACGAGATCGACAAGGCGCACGAGTGCATGCAGGTTTACAAGACCACCGACCTTGAGCACCCCGGTGTCAAGATGGTCATGGCTCAGGGTAAATACAACCTGGCCGGCCCGGTCAAGGTGTTGTCCACCGGCGGTTTCAAGGAAGAGTACGGCGACCAGTTCATGACCCCCGCCGAAACTCGCGCCGCCTTCGAGAAGGCCGGTTGGTCCAAGGTGGCTGCGTTCCAGACCCGCAACCCCATGCACCGTTCGCACGAATACCTGGCCAAGATCGCCATCGAAACCATGGATGGCGTGCTGATCCACTCCCTGCTGGGCGCGTTGAAGCCGGGCGACATTCCCGCTGAAGTGCGTTCTGAAGCCATCTCCACCCTGGTGGAGAACTACTTCGCCCCCAACACCGTCATCCAGGCCGGTTATCCGCTGGACATGCGCTATGCCGGCCCGCGTGAGGCCCTGCTGCACGCCCTGTTCCGCCAGAACTACGGCTGTTCGCACCTGATCGTGGGTCGCGACCACGCCGGTGTGGGTGACTACTACGGTCCGTTCGACGCCCAGAAGATATTCGACGAGATCCCCAAGGGCTCGCTCGAAACCACCAACATGAACATCGACTGGACCTTCTGGTGCAACAAGTGCGGCGGCATGGCCTCGCAACGCACCTGCCCGCACACCAAGGATGACCGCATCCTGCTGTCTGGCACCAAGGTTCGCGCGATGCTGTCTGAAGGCAAGGATCTGCCGGTCGAGTTCTCTCGTCCGGAAGTGGCCAAGGTGCTGCAAAAGTACTATGCCAGCTTGTCTGCCGAGCAGAATGTGAAGATCGAGCTCAAGGGGCACTCTGCCGCTTGATGCCAGTAATTTAGAACCCGGGTTGCCAGAAGCGGTGTGTTTCGGCAACGCACCGGAAGCAATTCCGGTAACAGCGAAACGCAAGGCGTTCTCGCGAAACGCCGCCGGCCAAGGCAACCCAGGTTTTAGATGGACCGATCCCGGTATCCTCCGGGATCGGATTGTTAGCTAACAAGGAGTTTGTGAATGCCTACTTTTGTTCGTACCGACAAGTGCGACGGCTGCAAGGGACAGGACAAGACCGCTTGCATGTACATCTGCCCGCATGACCTGATGAAGCTGGATCGGGATGGTTCCGAAACCGGCCACGCGATGAAATCCTTCAACCAGGAGCCGGAGCAGTGCTGGGAATGCTATTCCTGCGTCAAGATCTGCCCGCAACAAGCCATCGAAGCGCGCCACTACGCTGACATCGTTCCGCTGGGCGGTTCCGTGCAGCCGCTGCGTGGTTCTGATTCCATCATGTGGACCATCAAGTTCCGTAACGGCACCCTGAAGCGCTTCAAGTTCCCGATCCGCACCACTCCGGAAGGCTCTATCGATCCTTACGGCGGCAAGCCGCAAGCCGACATGGCCAACATCAGCAAGACCGGTTTCTTCGTGCAGATGAACGGCTTCCGCGCCGGCAACCCTGCTGAACTGATCCGTAAATAATCTAGAAAAGGAAGTAAACAATGGCTGGTACTTTCGACAATCCCGAAATCGTTCAGGAAGAAGTTGATGTCCTGATGATCGGTGGCGGCATGGCCAACTGCGGCGCCGCTTATGAAATCATGCGCTGGGCTGACGCCGCCAAGGCATCCGCTGGCGTGGATCTGAAAATCAAAGTGGTTGACAAGGCCGCTCTGGACCGTTCCGGTGCAGTGGCTCAAGGTCTGTCCGCCATCAACACCTACATCGGTGCTGAGCAGGATCCGGCTGACTACGCTCGTATGGTCTCCAACGACCTGATGGGCATCACCCGTGACGACCTGGCCTATGACCTCGGCCGCCATGTGGACGAGTCCGTGCACCTGTTCGAAGAGTGGGGCCTCCCCATTTGGAAAACCGATCCGGCAACCGGCGAGCGTCACGACGGCGCCCAAGGCATGACCCCCCTGAAGGACGGCGGCAAACCCGTGCGTTCCGGCAAGTGGCAGATCATGATCAACGGCGAATCCTACAAGTGGATCGTTGCCGAAGCCGCCAAGAAGGCCCTGGGCCTGGACCGCATCCAGGAGCGCGTGTTCATCGTGCACCTGATCAACGACAAGAACGACAATGGCCGCATCGCTGGCGCTGCCGGTTTCTCTGTCCGCGAGAACAAGATCTACATCTACAAGGCCAAGGCCGTTCTGCTCGCCGCTGGTGGCTGCGTGAACCTGTTCCGTCCCCGCTCCGTGGGTGAAGGTACCGGCCGCGCCTGGTACCCGGTTTGGAACGCGGGCTCCACCTATTCCATGGCTGCCGAAGCTGGCGCTGAGCTGACCATGATGGAAAACCGCTTCGTTCCCGCCCGCTTCAAGGACGGCTACGGTCCGGTCGGTGCCTGGTTCCTGCTGTTCAAGGCCCAAGCGACCAACGCCTTCGGCGAAGTCTACATGGTCAAGAACAAGGATCTGCTCAACGACTATCCTCCCTACGGCCAAGCGGCTGTGCCGGCTTCCTGCCTGCGCAACCACCTGATGCTGAAGGAAATGCAGGAAGGCCGCGGCCCGATCTGGATGGACACCGTGACCGCTCTGGCCAAGATGCGTGAAACCCTGTCCCCGCGCGAAGTGAAGCACCTCGAAGCTGAAGCCTGGGAAGACTTCCTCGACATGTGTATCGGCCAGTGCGGTATCTGGGTAGGCGAGAACATCGAGCCCGAGAAGAAGAACTCCGAGCTGATGCCGACCGAGCCCTACCTGTTGGGTTCGCACTCCGGTTGCTGCGGCATCTGGACCTCCGGTCCCGATGACATCGGCGCTCCGACCGACGAAGCTCTGCCTGGCGTTCCGGATCACCTGCCGAAGGGCTGGAACTGGGGCTACCGTGGCATGACCACCGTGCGTGGTCTGTTCACCGCCGGCGACGGCGTGGGCGCTTCCGGCCACAAATTCTCTTCCGGTTCCCATGCTGAAGGCCGTATGGCTGCCAAGGCCATGGTGAAGTACTGCCTCGACAACAAGGACATGAAGCCCGAGTTCGCCGAGACCGCCGAAGAGATCGCCGAGCTGATCTGGAAGCCGGTGCGTAACTTCCTTGAGTTCAAGGACTACTCCACCGCCATCGATGTGAACCCGAACTACATCACGCCGAAGATGCTGCAGTTCCGTTTGCAGAAGATCATGGACGAGTATGTGGCTGGCGTCGCAACCTACTACAAGACCAACAATGTCATGCTGGCCATGGCTGAAGAGAAGTTGGGCATGCTGAAGGAAGACGCTCAGAAGATGCGTGCCAAGGACCTGCACGAGTTGCTGCGTGCCTGGGAAAACTACCACCGCATCCTCACCGCCGAAGCTCACATGAAGCACATCGAGTTCCGCGAAGAATCCCGTTACCCGGGCTTCTACTACCGCATGGACAAGAACTTTGTCGATGAGGAGAACTGGCACTGCTTCGTCAACTCCATCTATGACAAGACCACCAAGACCTGGACCTGCTTTAAGCGCGCCCATGTTGATCTGGTCGACAAGTCCAAGCTGTTCAAGCCCGCTGCTCACCACTAAGCGGTCGCTTTAAGCACCAAGGCCGGGCGCTCACAAGGCGCCCGGCCTTTTTCAACGGATATTGCGCATCTGCAATGCCCGTCGCTTGCGACACGATCCCTGCGCCGCAAGCCACGCGCATTCCGCTAAAACAATTCGGGTTACAATGACCCAGCTTTTTTGTCAGGTATAAATCATGATCGACGCATACGACCAACGCTTCAAAGATCTGGGTCGCGATTCACCGTTCCAGGATTCTCCCGTAGTGCCCAACATGCTGGAGGGCGACAAGACCATCCAGTTTCGCTGCCACCGCGACATCAAATGCTGGAACGCCTGTTGCTCCAACATCGACATCACCCTCACCCCCTATGATGTCCTGCGCCTGAAAAACCGCTTGGGCATCTCCTCTGGCGAGTTTCTCAAGCAATACACCTTCCCGTTCGAGATGGATAAGGACGGCATGCCCGGCGTCAAATTCAACCCGGTCGAAGGCGGTAGCGCCTGCCAGTTCATGGTGCCCGAAGGCTGCAGCGTTTACGAAGATCGCCCCAACGCCTGCCGCTATTACCCCATCGCCCTGCTCTCGTTGCGCAACTCGGACGAATACACCGACCGCACGGCATACGCCCTGGTGCAAGAAAAACATTGCATGGGCCATCAGGAAAACCGTTTTCTGACCATCGAAGACTATCGTGTCGAACAAGGCGTGGCAGACTACGACGAAAAATCGCGTGGCTGGCGGCAACTGGTATTGAAGCGCAAATCCGCCGGCCCCGGCATTGGCCGTCCGCCGGCAGTTTCCAATCAACTGTTCTTCATGGCCTGCTACGACCTCGACCGCTTCCGCGCCTTCATCATCAGCGAATCGTTCAACAACGCCTACGATATCCCGGTCGAACAAATGGCCGAACTGGTGGCCGACGATGACAAGCTGCTCGAGTTTGCCTTTTCCTTCCTGCGTCATGTCCTGTTCAACGAAAAAACGCTGGCCGAAAAGGACGGCGCCTATGAAGCACGCATGGAACGCCTCAAGACCAAGGCCGAAGCCATGCGTCAGGAGTTTATCGCCAACCGCGACAAGATCGAGGACGAAAAATACTGCGCACCCCCCGGCCAGCCTGGCGACTGCGGCTGTGGCGGCAATGACTGACCTCTGATCCGCGAGCCACCCTGTTCGTTTCTGACTTCGATAATCAGATTCTCAGCGAAATCTCCTCCGCTTCAACGCTACAAGCCAACCCTGCCTGTACACCAGATTAGGCTATAACTCGCCGAGAAGCGGTCAACCGAGGTTTCCAGGTGCCGCATGAACGAGCTGGATTTGCGCCCCGATCACTATTACAGCAACGGCGCATGGGGCCGTGACTGGGGCGTGCGCCGCATCCTCAAGATCGAACACGGGCTCTGGCAAGGCGTGGCCGGTACCTGCCGTCGCAAGCGCGGCGAAGCCACACGCGCCGAGTTTCTTGTCTGGACCAAAAACGAGGTCACGCTGAACGAAAACTCCTGGCAACGTGTTTCGGCGCCGGATTAATTCTGCTTTGCCAGATTTCCAGCCTGCCCGACGGCAGGTACTGGAGGTTGGCAATCTCCCCGTTTTGTGATTTGGGCCGCGATGATTCCAATTATTTTGGTTTCGCCATTCGCAGCTCAACCTCGACGCGGCGGTTGGGGGCGTTGCAGGCGATCTTTTCGGCCTTGGGCAGATTGCTGTCGCACCGGACCACCGGCTGTTTGTCGCCCAAGCCACTGCTGACGATGACCGCCGGCTTGATGCCTGCCGCCACCAGATGCTCCTGGACCGCCTTGGCGCGCGCAGCAGACAGCTTGCGATTGAGCTTGTTGTTACCGGTTGGATCGGCATGACCGATGATGATGATCTGTTCCACGCCCGGGGTGGCCTTGATCTGCTCGACCAGTGCAGCCAATCGCTGCTTGCCTGCATCACTGGCGTCCGTGAGCGTGATCTTGCCGGATTTGAACAGGTCATCGCCTGCCAACACGACCTTGTGCTCTGCCGCAGGCTTGGCTACTTGCTCGACTTTTTGCGGAGCCGGCTCGGGCTGTTTGGCTTCCACCTTCGGTTCAACCCTGGGCTGGGTTTTAGCCTCTGTTTTTACCTCTGCCTTGGGCTCGGCTTTGACCTCCACCTTGGCAACCTCGGCCTTGACCGGGGGCGGAGCCACACTCACCTGCGGCGCAGGTGTTGCCGCCGCCACGGGAGCGGCTGCAGGTGCCTGCTTGGCAACCGTCGCCGCAGGCTGCGCCACCTTGGGCGCGGCTGCGGGCGCCGGCGCAACAACGGCGATACCCGTGGGCAACAAGCCCCCCAGAAAGCCGCCCAGGGTATTCAGGCTAGGGATAAAGCTCACACTGTTACCCCCTTCCATCCACGGGTCGGTCATGCCGTATGCCGGCATGGGCTTCCAGTTCAACCAGCCGTTGAAGGGTGCGCTGTTGACGCCATAGTTGCTGGACCACGGCAGCGGCCGGGTGGTGTCCCCCACCGGAGACGGGATCACGCCCCACATCGGGCCATAGCTTTTGGGGTTCATCGCCGCGCCCGCCACGCTGGTGTACAGCGCCGGATTCATGACAGTGCCCATCAGGTTCCAGGTACGCGGGTCTATGCCCGACGCGCCCCATTTCATATAGAAGTTGGGATTGAAAAACTGCGTACCCAACGACAGCCACTTGGGATCGAGCGGCATCATCACCCAGCGCATCATCTTGCCCGGGTCCATCATCTGCGTGGTCATGGCGGTATAGAGGTTGGGGTCGGCCATCGCCGCCGCCCAGCGCATGGCTACCTGCGGGTCTGCTGTTTGCGCCCAGTTGCGGAAGGCATCGGGGCTGGCCGCGCTATTCATCATGTTGAGCCAGCCCGCAGGATCGGTTATGCCCTGAGCCATCGTGGCGTAAAAGCCCGGCTCGGTGATGGCGTTGCTCCACTGCACAAACAGGCGGGGGTCACGGAAGGCCTGACCGTTGCGGGTGAAATCGGTCATCTGTCTCAGCCACTCCTCGTTTGTCAAAGGTCGACTCGTCGTGGCGGCAGGCGCATTCGCCAAAGCCGCCGCAGACACACAGGACAGAGCCAAAACGAGGCAGAGTTGATTCGATTGCATGAGTACCCTCTATTCAGGATAAAAGTGCGCGTGATTCTAACCGCAAAAAAATCGCAGGTATAAAAAAAGCGGCGCAACTGCGCCGCTTTTTGCCGTAAGGCTTTTCGATCAGACCAGCAGCGGCACGATCAACAATGCCACGATGTTGATGATCTTGATCAGCGGGTTCACGGCCGGGCCGGCGGTGTCCTTGTAGGGGTCGCCGACGGTGTCGCCGGTCACGGCCGCCTTGTGAGCGTCGGAACCCTTGCCGCCGTGGTTGCCTTCCTCGATGTACTTCTTGGCGTTGTCCCAGGCGCCGCCGCCAGTGGTCATGGAGATGGCGACGAAGATGCCGGTGACGATGGTGCCGACCAGCACGCCGCCCAGGGCCTTCGGTCCAAGGATGATGCCCACCAGAACCGGCACCAGAACCGGCAGCAGCGACGGGATCATCATCTCCTTGATGGCCGCCTTGGTGAGCATGTCGACACAAGTGCCGTACTCGGGCTTGGCGCTGCCATCCATGATGCCGGGGATCTCGCGGAACTGACGCCGCACTTCCACCACGATGGAGCCGGCAGCACGACCGACGGCCTCCATGCCCATGGCGCCAAACAGGTAGGGTACCATGCCGCCGATGAACAGGCCGATGATGACCATGTGGTCGGACAGGTCGAAGGTGAGGCTCTTGCCGCCGGCCGACAGGGCGTGCGTGTAGTCGGCGAACAGCACCAGCGCGGCCAGGCCGGCGGAACCGATGGCGTAACCCTTGGTGACCGCCTTGGTGGTGTTGCCCACGGCGTCGAGCGGATCGGTGATGTTGCGGATCTCGTCCGGCAGTTCGGCCATCTCGGCGATGCCGCCGGCGTTGTCGGTGATCGGGCCGTAGGCGTCGAGGGCGACGATGATGCCGGTCATCGACAGCATGGCGGTCGCAGCGATGGCGATGGCGTAAAGACCACCCAGCTCATAGGCACTCCAGATCGCCAGACACACGGCGATCACCGGCAGCGCGGTGGACTTCATCGACACGCCCAGGCCGGCGATGATGTTGGTGCCGTGGCCGGTGGTGGAAGCCTGGGCGATGTGGCGTACCGGGCTGTATTCGGTGGCGGTGTAGTACTCGGTGATGACCACCATGGCGGCGGTCAGCACCAGGCCGATCAGCGAGGCCAGGAACAGGTTACCGGAGGAGATCACGCTGCTATCGGCCATGGCCACACCTTCCGGGAACATCCAGTTGGTGACATACCAGAAGGCGGGGATCGCCAACACGCCGGCCACGGCCAGGCCACGATACAGCGCGTTCATGATCTTGCCGCCCTCGGCCGCCTTGACGAAGAAGGAGCCGACGATGGAGGCGATGATGGACACGCCGCCCAGCACCAGCGGGTAGACCACGGCGTGGGCCGCGGAGGCGCCGGTGATCAGCAGGCCGCCCAGCAGCATGGTGGCGATGATGGTGACCGCGTAGGTCTCGAACAGGTCGGCGGCCATGCCGGCGCAGTCGCCGACATTGTCGCCGACGTTGTCGGCGATCACCGCGGGATTGCGCGGGTCGTCCTCGGGAATGCCGGCCTCGACCTTGCCCACCAGGTCGGCACCGACATCCGCGCCCTTGGTGAAGATGCCGCCGCCAAGACGCGCGAAGATGGAGATCAGCGAGCCGCCGAAGCCCAGGCCCACCAGGGCGTGCACGGCCTCGGAGGTGGATGCGCCGCCGGCGGTCAACACGGCGTAGTAGCCGGCCACGCCCAACAGGCCCAGACCCACCACCAACATGCCGGTGATGGCGCCGCCGCGGAAGGCCACGTTGAGGGCGGCATTGAGGCCGCCGTGTGCGGCCTCGGCGGTGCGCACGTTGGAGCGTACCGACACGTTCATGCCGATGAAGCCGGCCGCACCCGACAGGATGGCGCCGATGGCGAAGCCGATGGCGGTATTGAGGTGGAGGAAGACGGCGATGAGCACGAACAGCACGACGCCGACCATGCCGATGGTGGTGTACTGACGCTTCAGGTAAGCCTGCGCGCCTTCTTGCACGGCGGCCGAGATGGCCCGCATGCGGTCGTTACCGGTGGGCAGCCCCAAAATCCATTTGATCGAAATTACCCCATACAGCAGGGCCAGGCCTGCCGCAACCAGAGAAAACAGCAAGAAATCGTTCATTTACTCACTCCTGGAAAAACCCAAAAACCCCAAGACCCAAACTCACAGATCAAACGCAGCCAGTTTTTTGGCTACGGTCTGATTCTTCAGCGTCACATACTTCGGCATGCCGTTTTCAAAGGGCGGGTAATCCTCGCCCTGGATCAACGGATACAGGTACTCGCGGCAGGCATCGGTGATGCCGAAGCCATCCTCGGAGATGAACTCGCGCGGCATGAACTTTTCGACATTGGCCACCTGCGACAGCGGTGCGCTACCGATTTCCCACACATAGGGCGAAGCAGACTTGCGCACCACGGTGGGCATGACCGAGTTCTGACCGGCAACCGCCAGCTCGACGGCGGCACGGCCCAGCGCATAGGCCTGGTCCACATCGGTCTTGGACGCAATGTGACGGGCGGCGCGTTGCAGGTAGTCGGCCACAGCCCAGTGGAACTTGTAGCCCAGGCGATCTTTGACCATATTGGCCACCACCGGAGCGGCGCCGCCCAGTTGCGCGTGGCCAAAGGCGTCACGGGTACCCTGCTCGGCCAGGAAGCGGCCGCCGGGGTAATGGCAACCCTCGGACACCACGATGGTGCAATAGCCGTGCTTGTGAACCATGAGCTGCACCTTGTCGATGAATGCCTCTTCGTTGAACTCGATCTCGGGGAACAGGGTGACGACCGGAATGCCCTGGTCAGCCACCAGCGCGCCGGCAGCGGCAATCCAGCCGGCGTGACGGCCCATCACCTCGATGACGAATATCTTGGTCGATGTCTTGGCCATGGAACGCACATCGAAGGAAGCCTCAAGGGTGGAAGTAGCGATGTACTTGGCCACCGAACCAAAGCCCGGGCAGCAGTCGGTGATCGGCAGGTCGTTATCAACGGTCTTGGGCACATGGATGGCCTGGATCGGGTAGCCCATCGCTTCGGACAACTGGCTCACCTTGTAGCAGGTGTCGGCCGAATCGCCGCCGCCGTTGTAGAAGAAATAGCCGATGTTATGGGCCTTGAACACCTCGATCAGGCGTTCGTATTCGCGCTTGTTGGCTTCCAGCGACTTCAGCTTGAAGCGACAGGAACCAAAGCCGCCCGACGGGGTGTGGCGCAGCGCGGCGATATCGGCAGCCGTTTCGCCAGCGGTATCGATCAGGTCCTCGGTCAAGGCGCCGATGATGCCGTTGCGGCCGGCGTACACGGTGCCGATCTTGTCGGCATGCTGGCGCGCGGTTTCGATCACGCCGCAGGCCGAGGCGTTAATGACGGCGGTCACGCCACCGGATTGTGCGTAAAAGGCGTTTTTCTTTTCCATTCGATTACTCCACAAAACAATGCCGGGAGTGTGCCCGGCATTGATGACAATCTTAATGCTGGATTCCAAACCCATCGCCGTAGGCAACGGTTGCATCATCACCAGCAAATTCGACACCCTCCGGGCTGAAGTTTTCCGGCATGGATTTGCGCGCCGCGTCGGCTTCCTCCTGCATCTTCAAGAGCGTCACCACGCAGTCACCCAGGTTGTCGTATTCCTCTTTACCGGTCGCAAAGCGATCGCGCACCGACCAGAAAAACATGGCGCGAAAGCGATTCATGCCCGTCTTCGACAGAATGAAACGACAACCGTCCACCTCCCAATACAGGGCCGGGCAGAGGCTGAGTTCGCGATCGGCGGGGTTGAGACGCAGCTCGGTCTCAACCTCGTCAATCTCGACCTCCCGGCGGAAACGCTCTTTGAGCGTCACCTGCACGAGAGACCGTTCGGCGTTGCTGAAATCCGCGATCACGGATTACTTCTTGACGGCGTCCAGACCGGCAAAGCAGGCGGCGGTGATGCTGTCCACCGAACCCACGCCCGACACCTTGATGTACTTGGGCGCGCCAGCCTCACCGGTGTTGCCCCAGTCGCCATAGAACTTGACCAGCGGCTCGGTTTGCGCGTGGTAGATGTCCAGGCGTTTCTTCACGGTTTCTTCCTTGTCGTCGTCACGCTGGATCAGGTCCTCGCCGGTGACATCGTCCTTCATCGCGACCTTGGGCGGGTTGAACACGACATGGTAGGTGCGGCCGGAGGCCACATGCACGCGACGGCCGGACATGCGCTTGATGATCTCGGCATCCGGCACATCGATCTCGACCACGGCATCGATCGGCACGCCGGCGGCCTTCATCGCCTCGGCCTGGGGAATGGTGCGCGGGAAGCCGTCGAACAGATAACCGGCCTTGCAGTCGTCCTGGGTCAGACGCTCTTTCACCATGCCGATGATGATGTCGTCGGACACCAGACCACCTGCATCCATGATCTTTTTGGCTGCAACGCCCAGTTCGGTTCCCGCCTTCACATGGGCACGCAGCATGTCGCCGGTGGAAATCTGGGGAATGCCGTACTTTTCCTTGATGTAATTAGCTTGGGTGCCTTTGCCAGCACCGGGGCCGCCGAGAAGAATCAAACGCATGGTGTAACCTCGTAAATACAAAAATTCGGGAATGAAAACCCGACCGAGCGGTAGGTTATTCCCCGAGGTTCGCGCTGGATAGTCAATTTTTTATATTCCGATATAAGTCTAGGTTATTCCGATGCCCGCTCACAAACGAAGCGCACAAACTCATGGCATTACACCGCACCCCAGCAAACGCCGACCTTGATACCCATTTTTAATCCTGGGTTAAAGAAACTTCGAGATCATCAAAGCCCCCTTCTTTTTAGAGGCCCCCGCGCCGACATCGATGCTGCGCGCCGCAGGGTCCGGACACAGGGACTCGATCAGCCGCCGCGAGGTTTCGGCATGCGGCTGAAACCAGCTCACCTGATCGACCGCTTTGTTGCGATAGACGGTTTCCCAATGTTGCGTAGGGTTCATCGATTGACTCATGATTTAAGTCTCCGTTGCTGAATCCCGGCGTATATCGCCGGGATCACGACCAGCGTCAATACCGTTGAGGTCACCATGCCGCCGATCATGGGGGCGGCGATGCGGCGCATGACTTCAGAGCCGGCGCCGGTGGACCACAGAATGGGCAGCAAGCCCGCCATGATGGCCGTCACCGTCATCATCTTCGGGCGTACCCGTTCGACGGCGCCCTCCATGATGGCGCGATACAGTCCCGCGACATCCAGCGACTCGCCACGCGCTAGAGCCGCACGGCGGGCCTCATGCAACGCATGATCGAGATAAAGCAGCATCACCACCCCGGTTTCAGCCGCAACGCCGGCCAGGGCAATCAGCCCCACCGCCACGGCGACGCTGAGGTTGTAACCCAGATACCATAAAAACCACAGCCCGCCGACCAGCGCGAACGGCACCGACAGCATGACGATAAAGGTTTCGGTGAGGCGGCGGAAGTTGAGATACAGCAGCACGAAGATGATGAACAGCGTCGCCGGCACCACGATCTTCAGCTTGGCCAGGGCACGCTGCATGTATTCGTACTGGCCGCTCCACTGCGCGAAATAGCCGGGCGGGAACTTCACTTCTGCTGCCACCTTCGCCTGCGCCTCGGCGACGAACGAGCCGATGTCACGCTCACGCACATCGACAAACACATAGGCCACCAGCAAGCCGTTTTCGGTACGAATGCCCGGCGCGCCCTGAACGATCTCCAGCCGCGCCACCTGCCCCAGCGGAATCTGCGCGCCGGACGGCGTGGCCACCAGCACCTCGCGGGCGATGGTGTCCGGATAGTCCCGCAAGTCGCGCGGATAGCGCACGGCAACGCCATAGCGCTCACGGCCTTCGACCGTCGTAGTCACCGACTGCCCACCCAGCGCCAGCGCTATGGTTTCCTGCACGGTGTTGATCGACAGCCCATAACGCGCCATCTGCGCGCGGTCTGGAACGATGTCGAGATAACGCCCGCCGCTGACCCTCTCGGCATACACCGAGCCTGCGCCAGATACCTCTTTCACGCGGGTCTCGACCTGTCGCGCCAGCCGTTCCAGCTCGACCAGATCGCTGCCGAACACCTTGACCCCCACCGGCGTGCGAATGCCAGTGGAAAGCATATCGATGCGCGCCTTGATCGGCATCGTCCAGGAGTTGGCCACACCAGGAAACTGCATGGCGCGATCCATCTCGGCGGTGAGCGCGTCCACCGTCATGCCCGGTCGCCATTGCGCCTCCGGCTTGAGGTTGATCACGGTTTCAAACATCTCCAACGGCGCCGGATCGGTGGCGCTGGTCATGCGACCCGCCTTGCCAAACACCGACTCCACCTCTGGAAACGACTTGAGAATGCGGTTTTGTTTCTGCAACAGTTCCGCCGCCTGGGTCACGCTCATGCCGGGCAAGGCCGTGGGCATGTAAAAGATCGTGCCCTCATTCAGCGTCGGCATGAATTCACTTCCCAGCTTCGCCAGCGGCCATGCGCTGGATGCCAAGGCTGCCAACGCCAATATCAGCGTCAACAGCTTGTGCCGCAACACCCCGGCAATCACCGGACGGTACAGCGCAATCAGCCCTCGGTTGACCGGGTTTTGCGACTCTGGCCGGATATGGCCGCGCACCAGCAACAACATCAGCGCCGGCACCAGCGTCACGGACAACATCGCCGCACCCGCCATTGCGTAGGTTTTGGTGTACGCCAGCGGCGAGAACAAGCGTCCTTCCTGCGCCTCCAGGGTAAACACCGGCAAGAAAGACACGGTGATGATGAGCAGCGAAAAGAACAGCGACGGCCCAACCTCTTTGCAGGCATTGACCAGGCTGGTCAGCCGCGGGGTATCTGGCGTGGCGCGTTCCAGATGCTTGTGCGCGTTTTCGATCATGACGATGGCCGCATCCACCATCGCGCCAATGGCAATGGCAATGCCGCCCAGTGACATGATGTTGGCATTCACACCCTGTGCGCGCATCACGATAAAGGCCATCAACACCCCCACCGGCAACATCAAAATCGCCACCAATGCCGAACGCACATGCAGCAAAAACACCACACACACGACCGCCACGATCAGCGCCTCCTCGATCAGCGTGCGGTTCAAAGTCGCCACCGCGCGCCGGATGAGATCGGAACGGTCATAGACCGTTTGGATCGACAGCCCTTCCGGCAGGCCCGAACCCAACTGCACCAACCGTTGTTTTACCCGATCGATCACCTCCAGCGCATTCTGCCCATAGCGCGCCACCACAGTTCCGACCACCACCTCGCCCTCGCCGTTCAACTCGGCGATGCCGCGTCGTTCATCCGGTCCCAACGCCACCCGTGCCACATCGCGCAGCAACACCGGCGTGCCGCGATCTGCTTTCAGCACCAGTTGTTCGAGATCGGCCACGCCGCGCAGATAGCCCCGACCGCGCACCATATATTCGCGCTCGGCCATCTCTACAATCCGCCCGCCCACATCGCGGTTGCCGGCACGGATGGCATCGGCAACCTGCTCCAGCGAAATGCCGTAGGCCTGCAACCGACGCGGATCGACCACCACCTGATACTGCTGCACAAACCCGCCGAGGCTGGCCACCTCAGCCACCCCGGTTACCGGGGTCAACTGGTAACGCACAAACCAGTCCTGCAAGGAACGCAACTCGGCCAGGGTGTGGCGCGCCGACTGCAACACGAACTGATACACCCAGCCCACGCCAGTGGCGTCCGGCCCCAGGGTGGGCGTAATCCCGGCCGGCAGCCGCCCGGCCGCAGCGTTGAGCGATTCCAGCACCCGGGAACGGGCCCAATAGATATCGGTGCCGTCTTCAAAAATCACATAGACGAAAGACACGCCAAAGAACGAAAACCCGCGCACAACCTTGGATTTCGGCGTCCCCAGCATGGCCGTGGTGAGGGGATAGGTCACCTGATCCTCAACCACCTGCGGGGCCTGACCCGGGTATTCGGTATAGACGATCACCTGCACATCCGACAGATCCGGCAGGGCATCCAGCGGGGTTTTCAGAACCGCATACCCCCCCGCCCCCACGACGAACGCTGTGCCCAACAGCACCACAAACACATTGCGTAGCGACCATTCGATCAGTCGGGCCAGCATCTCAGCTTCCTTTCTGGATTTTAATGATCGTCCACTCGCCCTCGCCGCGCTCCTCGAACCAGAAATGCACCTTCGCACCGGGTTTGAGTGACTTGAAAAGCGCCGCATCTCCGAGCGCAAAGTCCATGGTCATCGCCGGCCAGTTGAGGCTTTTAACCGGCTCATGCGCCAGCGTGACCGTGCCCATTTCGGCATCGACGCCCATCACCTTGCCCTGCGCTTCATGCTGCGGCTTTAGCGGTTTTTCCGGTTCGGATTTGGCCGTCAGCCCGGCCAATGCGGCCTTCAGGTTGCTTTCCGAGTCGATCAGGAAGGTCGCCCGGGTCACCACCCGTTCGCCTGCCTTCAGCCCTTTGCGAATCTCCATCCAGCCCTCGGCACGGGCGCCCACGGCAACCGTGCGCGGTTCGAAGCGGCCTTCGCCCTTGTCCACCAGCACGGTCTGCGCCAGGCCACTGTCGAGCACTGCCGAATCCGGCACCGACAAAACCGCCTGCGACTTACCCGTCAACACCTCGACCTGACCAAACATCGCGGGGCGCAGGCGACCGTTGGGGTTGCCCAACTCGATCCGCACCTGCGCCGTGCGCGTTTGCGGATTAACGACGGGGTACACAAAATCGACCCGCCCGTTGAACGATTCGCCGGGAAAGGCCTCGACCGTAAACCGCGCCGTCTGGCCCACACGCAGTCGGCCAAGATCCTGTTCGAACACCTCGGCAATCAGCCACAACGATGACAGATCGGCGATTTGCAGCAGCGGCTCGCCCGCCATGAAGCGGCGACCTTCTACCGCCGGTTTTTCCAGCACCACGCCGGATGCAGGCGCATGCAGCCAGAACTGACGGGTAAACCGGCCCGCCTCGGCTTCGTGCAACTGCTCGGGGGTAATCGCCCACAAATCCAGCCGCTGACGGCTGGCATCGACCAGCGCCGCCGCGCGCTTACGCACCTCGGCATCGGCACCACTCAAAGCCTTTTCGCCTTCCAGCGCCAAACGCAATTCTTGCTGTGCCGCCAGCAATTCAGGGCTGTACACCGCCATCAAAGGCTCGCCTTTGCGTACGGTCTGCCCGGTCGTATTGATCTTCATCTGCTCGATCCAGCCCGCAAAACGCGCCGTCACCGTATGCAGCCCGCGTTCGTTGACGGCCAGATTGCCCACCGCCAAGAGCGGTGTTGCCAGCACCCGCCGCTCCGCCACGGTCGTCTGTACTCCGAGTTTTTGCAGCCGCGCCATGCTGATTTTGACCGTGCCCTCTTCCTCAGGTTCGCCCCCTTCATAGACCGGGATGTAGTCCATGCCCATCGGGTCTTTTTTCGGTACTGGCGAGGTATCCGGCTGTCCCATCGGGTTGCGGTAATACAAAATCTTGCGACCGCCATCGGCCTGGACCTGCGCCGACACGGAGGGATCAGCGCCGGCAACCGGTGCGTGCGGCATCATCCGCCCGACCCAATAGCCACCGCCCGCCACCACAGCCAGCAACACTGCGATGAACCATTGATTCGACGGTTTCTGGCTCATGGTTCACCCCCGATACGAAATTCGATATCGGCCCACGCCAGGCGCGCATCGCGCGCGGCATTGATGGCGTCGATACGGGCACGACGCCATGCCCGCTGAGCCTCGATCAGATTGGAAAAATCACCGCTGCCGCTGTTATATGCGGCCTGCGCCGCCCGCCAGGACAGCTCGATCTGGGGCAGCACAGCGTGTTCCAACACATGCCCGTGATGCAGCGCGGTTTCATAAGCGACACGCAACTCGGCCAGTTCGCCCTGCAAGCGGGTCTTGGCTGCCGCTTGACGGGCCGCAGCCGCGTCTCTCACCCAAGACGCCTCGCGCTCCTGATTGCGGCGTGCCTCCTGTTGCAGCGGCAGGTTGATTTCCAGCATCAACTCCCAGGTATCAAAGCGCGACCCCTGCTGTATGGGCGCCACGCCGACCGTGAGGTCTGGCCAGCGATTACGCCGCGTCAGCTCCGCCGTATGGGCTGCGGCATCCTGCTGGGCCCTGGCCATTTTCAGTTGTGGATTGCCCTCCAGCCGCTCGAAAAGATGCGCCCAATCGATCTTTTCCTGCACCGGTGCAAATCCGTCGGGATCAGCCAGCGGCGCATTCGCCGGACGCAACAGCAAAGCGTTGAGCCTGGCTACGGCGCGTTGCGCCTCCGAACGCGCGGTCACCTGATCATTTTGCAGGACAGCCTGTTCGGTCTGCGCGCGTAACACCTCGCCCTGCATCACCAATCCCGCCGCGTAACGGGTGCGGGCCAACCGTTCGGCGTCGCTCAACACCCCCTGCAACTCGTCCAGTTGCCGCACCGTTTCATGCGCCGCCACCCGCTGAACAAAAGCGCGTTGCAACTGATTCCGCAAATCCAGGCGCACCTGACCCAGACGCGCAGCCTCGGCGTTGACAGCCGCCTCGGCCACCTGACTGCGCAACGCGCGTTTGCCCCACAACGGCAGGCTCTGCCGGATCTGATAGCGCATGCTCCCCACCTGCGTGGGATCCAGTGTCGGGTTGTCGTAGCGGATATCACGCCATTCCACACTCAGCATGGGATCAGGCAATGCACCCGCCGGCTGTACCCGCGCCGCAGCCGCATTCTGTTCCAGCCGCATGGCGGCAAGTTCGGGATGATGGACATCCAGCCATTCCAGCATCTGCTTGAGGTTCGCACCCGGCAGGGTGTCCGCGCACGAAGCCGCCGCCGCCCCGAATCCCAGAACGGCAGCAAGCAGCAGAATGGCTGGACGGGGTTTAGCGCCCCCGCTTCTGGATTGCCGTAACCACATTGCCCGACTCCCCAGGAACGAAGCTGAACGACACCGCATCACCGGACTTCAAGCCCTCGAGCAGTTTCTTGTCCTGAACCTTGAAGTCCATGACCATGGCCGGCCAGCCCAAAGCAGGAACCGGATCGTGCTTGAGTTTGATCTTGCCGGAATTGGCCGACAGACCGCGCACTTCGCCCGTGGCTTCGACAGCCATCGGCATCGCCATGCCATGAGCACCGTGACCACCGTGGTCATGATGCCCATGGTTAGCCGCGATCACGGGAGAAACGACAACGAGACAGGTTGCGGCACTTACCGCTGCAAAAGAACGACGGATAAACATTCGATACTCCACAAATCAATTCAAAAAGGCACGCTTGATGATGCAAGCGCAAGAAATGAGGTTTGCAGAGTCAGCCTAGCGGCGGGCGTTCAAGCAGAGCGGGGATATACGAGTAAAAATGCGCCGGCGCATCCAACGGCGGCGCGACGATGGAACGGGTTTCTGGCTGGCCGAAGCTGACCCCCAAAAATACCGCGCAAAAACCATGACAGGTCAGGGAACTGGCGCAATGCGTGATGGATAAGGGTTTGTGCTCCGGCATGGGCGCATCGTGATCGGGCATCGCGCAATGATCCACCGCCATGACCTCGGGCGCTGCCGGCACCGCCAGCGCCTCGAACGGCATGGCCGCTGCCAAGACCGCCTTGACCGGCAGCCACAACAGCATCAGCAACAGAAAGATTCGATTCATTCGGCGCATGGACGCGAACCGTACCCCACTCCGGCCCGTTTTTGCAATCAGGATTTTTCTTCGGGTACCAGCACCCGATGGGTTTTACAAAGACTCAGACTCCTGATCAAACAAGGCCCGCACACGGGCAAGATCTTCTGGCGTATCGACGCCCGGCGCGCTGGCATGGGGTGTGCGCAGCACCGCGATGCGATAACCGTGCCACAGCGCCCGCAGTTGCTCCAGCGATTCAAAACGCTCCAGCGCCGGCTGGCTCAACCCTGGATAGGCGCGCAAAAAAGCCACGCGATAGGCATAAAGACCGACATGCCGGAATAGCGGCAACTCGACCGGCAAGGGCCGCGCAGAGCCCGCCCAGGCATCCCGCGCCCACGGGATCGGCGCGCGTGAAAACAGCAAGGCGTCATCGCGCGCATCCAGCACCACCTTCACCACATTGGGATTGAACACCTCGTCAGCATCACACAGCGGGTGACACACCGTGGCGATCGCTGCATCGGGCCGTTCGGCCAGGCGCTCGGCGGTGGCGCGAATCAGGGCCGGGTCGATCAGCGGCTCATCGCCCTGCACATTGACGACGATGGCATCGTCGGCCCAGCCCAACTGCGTCGCCACCTCGGCCAGGCGATCGGTGCCCGATGCGCAATCGGGCGAGGTCATCACCGCCTGATACCCCGCCGCGCTGACCGCATCGAACACCCCCGCATGATCCGTCGCCACCACCACAGCCGCCGCACCGCTTCGCGCCGCACGCTCGGCCACCCGCACCACCATCGGTTTGCCGGCGATATCCGCCAGCGGCTTTCCGGGCAGCCGGGTAGAGGCAAAACGCGCCGGAATCACAGCATAAAAATTCATGACCATCTCTTAAACAACGCCGCAGAGGTCAGCAGCTTGGACACATAAGCATCCATCCCCGCGTCAAAACAGGATAGGGGGCACGATTATAACCGCGACCAAAACCATCTCCACCAGCTCAATGCCTGCGCCCAAACAATCGCCACTCATGCCGCCCAAGCGCCGACGCAAAAACAGCCACCATGTTGCCAGCGCCAACGGCGCGACCAGCAACACCGGCACCCAGACCGCACTGGCCGTCAGCAACAGCAGCAGCCCTGCCAGGCTCGCCCAACGCCCGCCACGCCAGACAAAACGCGCCCCCAGACCCGGCTTCAGCGGCGGCAGCGTTTGCCCCCAAATCAACGCCCCCAGCCGCGCCCAGGCCGCGATCAGCGGCAAGGCCAACCAGCCGTGCGCGGTCTCGGCCAGCAGCCACAGCAACACGAACTTGGCCAAGAGTTGCAGGATCAGTGCAATGACGCCAAAGCTGCCAACATGCGAATCCGCCAGCACCGCCACGAACCGGGCACGATCGCGGTGCGCCACGCCCAGCGCATCGGCGAGGTCGGCCAGGCCATCGAGATGCAGCCCGCCAGTCACCCACACCCACAGCCCCAAGGCCAGCAGCGCGGCCAGTCGCGGATCAGGCACCCAGGCCAGCGGCAACGCCACGAGTGCGCCCACCACCAGCCCTACCCACGGAAACCAACCCGCCGCGTTTGCTGGAGCCGTCCCGGATACCGCCGGCATCGGCAGCCGGGTCAGCAACTGGAAGGCGGCGATCAGTCCGCGCATCCGTTCAGCGACAGCAGCACCGGCGCCTGTCCCGCCAATAGCGACACCGTGAAATGACCGGCATTGGGCAGATTCAGGCGATACAGGTTTTCTGGTGGCAGCCCCAAAAGTTGCACCAGCAAGGCCCGCATGATGCCGGCATGCGCCACCAGCAAATGCGCGCCGGGTGCTGTGCGCGCCGTCCATTCGGCCCAGGCCGATTCGACCCGGGCGCGGAAATCGACATAGGCCTCGCCGCCCCCTGGCGCATTGTTGTAAGGGTTTTGGCGTGGATCGCCCGAGGTCGGAAAGCGTGCCGCCACCTCATCAGCACTCAGACACTCCCAAGCACCAAAGTCGCGTTCGCGAAACCCGGGTTCGATCAGCAAGGGCAAGCCCCGCGCGGCGGCAAACTCGGCGGCAAATTCACGGCAGCGCAACAGCGGCGAACTGCTGATGCTGTCGAATGTGCCAAACCGTACCGCCGCCGCCCGCATCTGCGCCCAACCTTTGACCGACAACGGATCATCGGTACGCCCCCGAAACACCGCGTTACGCCCTTCGCACTCGCCGTGGCGCAAAACGGTTATCACTCGGGCACCGGCAACACTCATTTTTTATCCTTCGGAAAGGGCGCCAGCAGCGCCCGAATATCGGCCTCGCCAAACTTGGCCAGCGCATCGGCGTCCTCAGACAACACACCGGCTGCCAGGCTGGCCTTTTTGGCCTGCAAGTCGAGGATCTTTTCCTCGATGCTACCAGCCACCACCAGCTTGTACACGAACACCTTGTTTTTCTGGCCCAATCGATGCGCCCGGTCGGTAGCCTGGTTTTCCACCGCCGGGTTCCACCACGGGTCGTAGTGGATCACCGTGTCGGCAGCGGTCAGGTTTAGCCCCACCCCTCCCGCCTTGAGGCTGATGAGAAACACCGGGATGTTGCCCTTCTGAAACTGGTCAATCACAAAAGCGCGGTCGCGGGTGTCGCCGGTCAGCGTCACGAAGGGGATGCCCACCTGCCGCAAACGCGCCTCGATCAGAGCGATCATGGTGGTGAACTGCGAAAACACCAGGATGCGGCGCCCTTCTTCGACCAGTTCAGGGACCATCTCCATCAACAATTCCAGCTTGGCGCTTTCCTTCACATGGGTCGCGGCCTTGACCGTTTTCAGCAGGCGCGGGTCGCAACAGGCCTGACGCAGCTTGAGCAGCGCGTCGAGGATGACGATCTGGCTGCGGTTAAAGCCCTTGCTGGCGATCTCGTCGCGAATGCGCACATCCATCGCTGCCCGCACGGTTTCGTACATATCGCGCTGCCCGGCCTCCAACTCCACGCTGCGAACGATGAGGTTTTTTTCCGGCAGGTCCTTGGCGACCTCCTCCTTTTTGCGCCGCAAAATGAAGGGCGCGATGCGCCGCGCCAAAAGCTCGCGGCGCAACGCATCGCCGTGTTTTTCGATCGGCGTGCGCCAGGTGGTCGTAAACTCTTTCTGGCTGCGCAAAAAGCCCGGCAGCAAAAAGTCGAACTGCGCCCACAACTCGCCCAGATGGTTTTCCAGCGGCGTGCCGGTGAGACACAGCCGATGCCGCGCGTGGATTTTGCGCACCACCTCGGCGGCCTTGCTGGCGGCGTTTTTCACCGTCTGCGCCTCGTCCAGAATCAGCCACGCATACTCATGCTTCGCCAGCTCCGCCTCGTCGCGCCAGAGCAGCGGATAGGTGGTCAGACAAACATCGTGAGCGTCGATCTCGCCAAACCGTTCGCCGCGATCCGCGCCATGCAGCGACAACACCTTGAGCGCCGGCGCGCAATGCTCGGCCTCGCGTTTCCAGTTGAATATCAGCGAGGTGGGCAACACCACCAGGACCGGCCTATCCAGCCGTCCGGCCTGTTTTTCAGTCAACAGATGCGCCAGGGTTTGTGCGGTTTTGCCCAGGCCCATGTCGTCAGCCAGGATGCCGGCGAGGTCGTTTGCGCCCAGATATTGCAACCAGGCCAGACCTTGACGCTGATAAGGCCGCAGCTCCAGCGCAAAGCCCTTGGGCGGTTTGACCGGTTTGACGCCTTGCAGGTTGCGCAGCCGTTCGGCCATTTGCAGCACCGCGTCGTCGCCCTTGAACTGCCAGCGGCTGCGATCGGACAAATCTGACAAACGCGCGGCGTCCAGCGTGCTGACCCGCAGCTTGCCCTCGCCATCCACCGCGTCGAACAGGTCGATGAGCGTGGTGACCAGCGTCTTGATGCGTTCTGCCGGCACCCGCACGCGGCGACGGTCGGCGGAGTGCAAAATCACCGTCGCGTCATCGGCAAGCGCCTTCAGCCAGGCGGCATCCATCCACGCCGGTTCGCGCTGGAACAACTCTCCCAGCATGGGCGCCAGCGACAGCCGCTCGCCCTCGACCACGATACCCATGTCAAGGTCAAACCATCCCGGCTCGCCCGCTTCCAGTTCGGCAGACCAGGACTCGGGCTCTAGCACGCAATGACGAAAATCCTGCGGCACATCCAGCAGCCAACCGGCCTCACGCAGCACCGGGGCGATGCGCACGAAAAAAGTCTGCCAATCCGCTTCGCTTTCCAGACCCAGCGCACCCGGCTGCGGTTCGTCACGAAACGCCGCCTTGGGCAGCGCCTTGAAGCCCAGATCGGCCAGCGTTTTTAGGTGCGCCTTTTCTACAGCGGCATCGCGTTCGATACGCACCACCCGACCATCGGCCAGGGTCATCACCTGGGTATCGGAATGCGCCGCCAGATCAAGCGTCATTCCGTCACCGCTATAGCGAAAACGACAGGACGCATAGTCGTAAAACTGCGGGCGATAAGCCGCCGGATAGCCCCGATGCGCACGCCCTTCAAAGACCGGCATGGTCATCAGCCGCAACACCGGAACCGGCACCGCCCGCAACACCGGAACCGGCTTGCTCTCGTCCTCTTGCGGCGGCGGCAGGTCTGGCGCTAGCCGCTGCAACAGATCGGCCACGACGGGCACATCGACAGGCCCCAATGGCGGCAGGTTATGGAGGAGCGAAACCAGCGTTGCAGACATGTCGCTCTCCAGCGAACCGGTCTCGCCCGTTTCGGCATCGACGAAAAAACGCGGCGGCAAACCGATCAGATCCACCGCCGGATCGCAGGCCAACACCGCGCGCAAATCGCCATTCGCGCCTCTGTGCCAGCCCATGCGCAGTCTGCGCGAAGTTCCCAGCTGCAAGGGCGTGACTTCCCATTGAGAAACCGAATAACGATTCACCCCGGCCTTAGCCAACCAAAGCCGCCCGGTCTTGGCAATCGACACCCACGCCTCGGACAGGGATGCGTGGCTCGCAGGGATTTCTCCCCAATACCGGATCTGCTCGCGGCCCCGGCCACGCAGGGTACGAAAAATCTCGACATCGGCATCCTCGACAAATTGTTGCGGCTGAATCAGAGCGCGCTCCACATTAACCCAAAGATCGCCCGAAAGCCCTGGGCCGGTTTGCCGCCCCTTCACAAAGACGAGGACATATTCCGTCCAGTGACGGTGCGGCTGTATCAACACATAGTGAATCGCGTCGCGCGGCTTGATCGCGTCGCGCGGCTTGATCGCCCTGCGCGGATTCTCGGCCACCGCCTTGGTTTTAGGCACTCGCAACAGCTTTTCGGCCACCTCGGCCCAAGCCCGCACGCGCGAGCTCACCCCCACGCTTGCCGGTCGCGCGGAAGGGCTCGACTTGCGCTCTTTCAACACCCGCCAGAGTGTTGCCGCCGCGTGCTTGCACTCAAACTGCACCGGACAGCTGCATGTAGTCAACACGCTGCCACGCATAAAAATGATGCTTACGCGATAGGGTTCGCGTGCACTCCCTTGCACCCGCGCCTGAACCTCATCGCTTCGCACCAAATCCAGTTGCACCCGCGGCACATACGCATCGGCCCGCAGCATCGTCTGACGACTGAACCACGCATCCAGATCGGCGCGGCTAAACCCCGGAAAATCCATGTACCTTAGACTCCTTCGCTTACCCCCGCCTCGACAAAGGTCGCCATACCCGCGTGCAACTGACAGGCCATGCGCAACAGCGGCACCGCAATCGCCGCGCCGCTGCCCTCGCCCAAACGCATGCCCAGTCTCAACAAAGGCTGCGCCTCCAGCGCCGCCAAAATGCGTGCATGACCCGGTTCGGCCGAGGTATGGGCATAAATAAACCAAGCCGCAGCACCGGGACACAATCGTTCTGCCACCAATGCCGCTACCGTGCTGATAAAGCCATCGACCAGCACCGCAACCCCCAGTCGGGCGCATGCGAGGTAAGCGCCCACTAACGCCGCAATCTCGAACCCGCCGAGACAACACAGGGCTTCGTAAGGGTTGCCAAGCGCCGCACGGTGCCGTTCCAGCGCCCGCGCGATCACCGCCGCCTTATGCGCCACCCCCGCCGAATCAAGCCCCGTGCCGGGGCCCGCCAAAGCCTGCGGCGTTGCATGCAACAGCGCACAGGCCAATGCCGTAGCCGCCGTGGTATTGGCAATCCCCATCTCGCCGCCGATAAACAACTGCGCCCCGGCCTGCCGCGCCCGCTCGACGCTCTGACGCCCGGCATCCAGCGCTGCGGCACATTGCGCCGCGCTCATCGCCGGTGCCTGCGTCATATTGGCCGTGCCGAAACCGAGCGATAGATGCAGCACCCCGGGCAACGCGCCGACCTCGGCCACCGTACCCAGGTTGACCACCTCCAGATGCGCGCCCAGCGCCTTTGCCGCCACACTGATCGCCGCCCCGCCCCGGGCAAAGTTCTTCACCATCTCGGCCGTCACCGCCTGCGGGAAGGCCGAAACCCCTTCCGCCGCAACCCCGTGATCGCCCGCAAACACCGTCACCCAAATCTGATCCAGCACCGGCCGTCCAACGCCCTGCATCCCCGCCAGCCGGATAGCCAGCACCTCCAGCTCACCCAACGCCCCCGGCGGCTTGGTCAACTGTGCCTGACGCGCACGGGCAGCGGCCTCGGCCTCAGTGTTCAGCGGGGAAACCGGAAGATGCCACCAGGTCATTTCAATCGCCTTTCAAAACCAGCGGCAGACCTGCCACGCACAACACCACTTGCTCACAGCGCTGGGCCAGCGCCTGGTGCAACCAACCTGCCGCATCGACAAAGCGGCGCGACAGCGCATCCGCAGGCACCACGCCCTGCCCGGTTTCGTTTGACACCCACAGGATTGCGCCCGGCAGATCGGGCACGATTTTCAACAAGGCCTGAGTTTCAGTCTCCAGGCGGGTTTCCGAATCGAGCAACAGATTGGTCAGCCACAAGGTCAGGCAATCGACGATCACGCAGCGATCTGCCGCGCATTCAGCCTGCAACGCTGCCGCCAACGCCAAGGGCTCTTCGACGGTACGCCAGCCGGCCGGGCGATCTGCCTGATGCCGGGCAATACGATCCCGCATTTCGGCATCCAGCGGCTGGGCGGTCGCGATCAGCGACACTGCCAGGCCAGACTCGATGGCCCAACGCTGGGCCAGCGCGCTCTTGCCCGAGCGAGCGCCACCCAGAATCAGTGTGTTCACTCAGATTTTTGATGCATCGCGGTGCGCTGCGTCAACAGCACATGCGCCAGCGCGGCGACGGCCAGATACAGCCCGGTCGCGGCCACATACAGCGGCAGATAACGCACGAACTGCGCGCCGAACTCGGTCCAGGTCGGCTCGGCAATCTGCCCGCCCAGCCAGTAGAAGCCGGCATTGGATATCGCGAAAGCGGTGAAGATGGACACACTCGCCGCGCCGATCAACGCGGCGAGATGCTGCCGCGTCCGCAGCCAACGCCCGCCCTGCCACAGCGCACCGTATGCCGCCAGCAAAAAGCCATAGGCCGGCGTCAGACAATAGGCCGACACCCCCATCCAGCCCACCGCCACCGCATCGATGGCAACAGCCTCGACCATCAGGCCCGCCAGCCATAACGGCGACAGGTAAAAGCCTGCAATGAAAAAAATTGCCCAGGACGCATCAGGCAGATGCAAGGCATCCCCAAAATGATGAAACCGGGTGGCGAGCATGAAGGCCATCAGGCCGAAGCCGATAAAGCGTTGCTGCGTGGGTGAGCAGGTGTTCATAACGAGATCTTCCTAACAGGGTGGGGAAATATAGCGCAGTCCGCTTATTTCGGGGTGTAGCGCAAGAAAGCGAACAGACTGCGGCCGGGGGTATTGAAGCCATACACCTGCTCGTATTTTCTATCAAACGCGTTATCCAACCGCATGCGCAACTGCCAATCCTTGGCAAGCTGATGAGTCATCGACACATTGAATAATTCATAACCGGCGACTTTGCGGGTATTGCTTGTGTCATCAAAGCGCTCACCTTCAAAACGAATCTCTGCCGCCCAAGTGGTTTTTCCGGCCTGATGCCCCAGTCTGAAGAACCCAAACTGATTCGCCCGATAGGTCAGTTCTTTGTGTGTCTCTGCATTGACCGCGCTTTGCCAGGTCAGCCCCGTTTCCAATGTGTAAGCCCCCAACCGCTGGCGGCCCGCGAGTTCCAAGCCATCAATTTCAGCCGAGCCGACATTCACCGGCGCATCAGCCGCAGCGCCACTGCTGGCCAGAATCAAATCCGCCACCCGCTGCCGATAGAGTGTTGCACTCAAGCTGTAACTCGATCGCGACTGAGAAACCCCCACCTCCAGATTACGCGCCCGCTCCGGCTTCAGATTCGGGTTGCCGGTATAGGTCCAGCCACCCCCATAGTCGGTAAACGGAAAATACAGGTCATTAAAGGTCGGCGCCTTGAAGGCGGTAGCGGCCGTGGCATGCACACGCAAACCCGGCTGTAGCTCATAGCCGTAACTCAAGCCGCCTGTGGTCTTGGCGCCAAATTGAGAGTTGTCATCCTGGCGCGCGTTGAGTTGAGCCGAATGCCGCCCCGTTCGCAGACCATAGCCTGCGAACAAGGATTTCACTTCGCGTGCACGCTGGGTAAAGTTAGAGGTAGCCGTCACCTCTTGACGCAAATACTCGGCGCCTACGAGTAAATCGCCACGCCCCAAACGCAGCGAATTCTCCAAAGTCAGCTGGCGCTGCTCCGTTTGAAAGCGGCTGGGGTTGCCACTCACCGTCACCAGATCATCCTTACTCGATCCCACATGCAAAGACGACTGGATGCCATCGCCCCAAGTCTGACGAAGCCGCAAGGTTTGCGACGACAGCGTTTGGTTCGAGTAATCCGCCCCCGCATTGGCGTCATCAAACTCTGTGCGGGTATCCACATTGAGAATCCCCAGCGACACGCCGCCATCATTCCAGTCATAGCCCAGACTGGCTTTGAGCGAATCATTCCGATACGCATCCCGATCGGCATCGTAAGCGCCATACAAAGCCTTGGGGCTTGCCGAAGAAAAACCATTATTCTCGGCATGTCCCGCACTTAATGCCGCCTGCCAGGCACCGAAACGGCTCGAAAGGTCCGCACTTGCCTGGCGAAAACCATAAGCCCCCAGACCTGCCTCAACCGTCATGCGGCCAGCGCTTTGCTTGGTAAAAACCTGCATCACGCCACCCACCGCATCCATGCCATATAGATTACTGGCGGGTGCACGCACCAGTTCGACGCGTTCAATCGCGTGCAAAGGCAGATGCTCCAATGCTGTCGCGCCGGTGGTCGCCGAGCTCACACGCTGACCGTCGATCAACACCAGGAAATGATTCGCACTACTCCCACGCACGCGCACATTCTGATTGCCGCCCAGCCCCCCGTTGACCGTCACCTCTACACCGGGAACCGTTGCCAGTAGTTCCGCCAGAGAGGTCGAACCACTTTGCGCAATCTGTTCTGCCGTCAACACGGTGACATCTGCCAATACTGATCGCACCGGCGTCGCAATCCGCGTCGCGGTAACGATGATTTCGTCCAGCGTGTATTCGGCAGCAGGCGGGGTTTTGACATTGGCCAAGGCGTTGGCCGAGAGGGCCGCAAATAGTGCGGCGGCGAGTTTGGTGTGTTGCATGGTTTTTCTTTCCGGATGCCCTGCGTCCCCGCAGGGCAGACTCAAAACGCGAGTCGAGGAAGGTTCAAAAACCGTCTCTGGAATCGCCGCCCGCGACCCGCGCACCTTGCCTTTGGCCGGTCTCCGGGCTTGCGCATCAAGTTTTTAGCCTTCCCATCCAAACAGACAGTGGCGTGTAAAAAACCGTTAAGCGCTTACCGTTGCGGGGGCAGCACAGGCATTGCACCTGTTTCCCGTTTCACCCTCGTTCGAGGGCACCAGAAGCGGCTCGCATTCTAACGACGAAACCGGCCGCCGTCACTTGATCTGCGTCACCGTTCGCCAAAACGGTGAATCAAACGCCGATCGCGCTTGGTGGGACGGCCATGCAGGTTCAGGGCGGGATCGGCATTGAGTTTGCGGTCGGCCACCTGTTGTTGGCGCCGGGCGTGGCTTTCGGGGGATTCTTCGTAAAGGGTGTGCGCCACGGGCGCCGGGCCACGCTGGACAGAAAGCGCCAACACGGCGATCTGCCACTGATATTCGCCGATATGGATTTCCAGACGGTCACCCACTTTCAGCTCACGGCTAGGTTTGGCGCGATCGCCATTGACCTTGACGCGCCCGGCCTCGACGGACTGATGTGCGAGGCTGCGGGTTTTGAAAAAACGCGCCGCCCACAACCATTTGTCCACACGCAGCCGTTGCAGCGGTTCGGCCATCAGTAAGACATCACGCTATAGCCTGCCGGGATGATAAAGGCCTCGGCGGGCAGCGTGTCGGTGGACAGCTTTTCGTAACTGAGACTGGCCTGACTGCCCATGCGACTGGCCATCGATGCCATCGAGCCACCGCCTTCGTAACTGACCTTGACCTCGCCGGCACACAGCGGGCCCTTTTTCGCGGCGCGCTTTAACACCTCGGCGATGCCCACGGTTTCGGGGGAAGGCGGGCGGCCATCGATCCCCGGCACATCCCAGAACGAATGCGCGGCCACGGCCTGGCTGAATGCCTTGAGCTCGGCGCGCTCCTCTGCCCCCGGAGACAGCCAAATCTCACCTGAAAAATGCATGGTGGCGCGTTCCGGGCCAATCTGCACCGGCATACTGGCAACCAGCGTATGCGCCAGACAGTCCCAGTGTCCCAGCGCCCGCTTCTCGCCGCTGGCTTTGAGGCTGAGTTTGAGCTGCGCGCTGGCGTCCTTGTTATCCGTGCCTTGCGGTTTGCGCACCTCGGCGCGCTTGAGGAAATGGTCCAGCATCACCAACTCGCGGTTTTCCAGGTTGTACACATACGAATAGGCACGCCCATGCTTCAAGGTGTCGCGACGCATACGCTTATCGGCCAGCAACAGTTGCTCCTGGCCACTTTGGGTGACCCCCATCGCGGTCACGCTCGACCGACCCAATAGCGACACATCCGCATTCACCGGCAGGGCCAACAGCCCCAGCACACCCAACCAGCCTTTCATCGTTCGTTCCTTCTCAATGATTAATGCCTATGCGTTGATGCAAGCGCTGCAATGTGGGCGGTGCCCACCAGTTGCCGCGCCCCAGAAGACGCAAGGTCGCGGGCACCAGCAACATGCGCACCAGGGTCGCGTCGATCGCCACCGAAATCAACAGCCCCAGCCCCATCGCCTTCATGAACACCAGTTCGCCCATGGCGAAGGTGCCCAGAACGATGCCGATCAACAGCGCCGCACTGGTGATAATGGGGCCACTCTGAGTCAGTCCTTGAGCGATGGCCGCCATGTTATCGCCGGTGGCTGTACACGCTTCCTTGACGCGCGACACCAGAAACAGTTCGTAATCAATCGACAGCCCGAAGGCACTGGCAAACACCAACATCAACACCGTGCCTTCCAATCCGGCCTGCGGGGTAAAACCAAGCCATGTTGCAAGATGACCATCCTGAAACAGCCAGACCAGCCCACCGATGGTGGCCGACAGCGACACCAGATTGGTCAGCACCGCCTTGACTGGCAGCAGCACACTCCCCAACATCAAAAACAGCAGCACCAGCACCACACCAATAATGGCCAGAACCACCCAGGGAATGCCATCGAACAGGGCATCGACATAATCCTGTTGCGCTGCGGCAAAGCCGCCCGTTGCCATCGACTCGACCCCTTCAGGCAACGGCATGGCGCGAATTTCGCGCACCAGGGTACGCGCCTCCAGCGTAGAGACGCCCACCCGATACCACACCAGCGCCAAGGTCCGATCGCCCGCCGCAAAAGACTCCAGCGCCGCGCGCGCACCGGGGAAGCTGTCGGGATAACGATAAAGCTGCGCGTATTCCTGCGCCCCCATATCCACAATCAGCGTCGTCAGGCTTTGCACCCGCTCTACCAACGGCAATGCCTCCAGCGCGTGGGTCAGATCATGCACACCGACGATCCCGGCACCTTCATGCGCATTGCCGCGCGTTTTCAGCACCAGAATCACCGGCGTTAGCTCGGCATCGGGAAACTGTTGTTCCAGCGTTTCCTGCACCACACGGCTTTCGGTACCCTCAGGCAAGACACGGCTATCCGATGCCGAGATTTCCAGATGCGTCGCCGGCAGGCCGATGAAACCCAGGATCATCAAACTCGCCAGCAACATCTTCCAGGGGTGACGCAACACAAACAGCGAAAAGCCCAGCCAGCGTCCGCCATGTTCATGCCGTGCCGCGCGGCGCGCCAGCACCGGCAGCCCCAGCCAGTCCACCCGTCGCCCCAACAGGCGCAGCAGGGCGGGCAAAATAAAAATGCTCGACAACATCGCCGCCGCCACCGAAATACCACCCGCCAAACCAATGTTCTGAAAAAACCGCTGCGGCAGGATAACCAGACAAAACAGGCTCACCGCCACCGTCAGGCCCGAAAACGCCACCGTGCGCCCCGCCGTCGCCAGGGTTATTTGCAAGGCGCTCGTGTCATCGCGGCCTGCATGCAATTCCTCGCGATAACGCGACACCATGAACAAGGCGTAATCGATCGACAGCCCCAGACCCAGCATCGACACCACATTGGCAGCATAGACATTGACATCGAACCACTGCGCGCAGGCCTTCAATAACGCTGCGCTCAGGGCAATGGTGATGGCGCCGGTCAGCAACGGCAGCAAGGCGGCCACCACCGAACCAAATACCCACAGCAGCAGCGCCGCCAGCGCGACAAAACTAATCATCTCGGCATATTGCACATCCGCCATCAGCCGTTCGCGTGCGTCGAAATCGGCGGCCAACTGCCCCCCCAGTCGCACCTGCGCGGGGGCTGCGCGCAAGCGCTGGCGCAACTCCTGATAGGCCGCCATGCCGTCGTCATTGCCACGCTCCAGCATCAGCGTGGCATAGGTCATGTCGCCGCGATCCGAACGCATGCGCGCATCCGCCGTGCCGTAATAGCTTTTGATCGAACTGACCGCCGGCAATTGCATCGCGTCCGCCAGCGTCGCTTCGACCGCATCACGGAAGGCGGCATCGTCCACCGTGCCCAAAGGCACATCGGATCGTGCCGAAAACAGCAACACCACCGGCACCACATCGCGTCCGGTAATGTCGATCAACCCCTGGTTTGCGCGCATCGAGCCGCTGCCCGGCACATCCCAACCAGGACTGAGGGTGAGATGGCGATGCACATCGCGCCCATAAAGCGCGGACAGCAGCACCAGCAGCGCCGCCATTAGCAGAAAGAACCACGGGACACAGCCAATCCAGCGCCATAGCGTGTTAAACATAGCCCTCACACATCGCCGTAAAGTCTCCGTCTTGTTTTTTAGCGGGTTCGCATCATAGCCTTGTGCGACTGTAAATGTGTATCCTGTCCGCCGAATCCATAAAGGTAATCACACCATGCGTATTGCACTGATCTTTCTCGTACTCGCCGTAGCCGCCCTGCCGGCCCAGGCGCAATCGACTCCCGCTGCCGAACCTCAGACCAAAACCCAGCCCGCGCCGAGCAACGAGATTTCCAAGATCGACCGCATGCTGACCATCGTCAAGGCGCTTTCCGACTATTTCACCCAGGATGAAATAAACCTGCTCTACACCTATTTTCGCGACCGCCTGATCACCTCGATCACCGGCGTTGGCGAAGCCGACGAGTTGCCGCCCGATCTCATGTTCCGCATGCAAATCCTGGAAAAGCGCTTCGAGCGCGAAGGCAAGCAATATCTGGAAGAGGCCGCGCGCGAGCTAGAGGCCTATATCGCCAGCAAAAAATCGGCGATCCTCGGCACGGACACCGGGAAGAAGTGAACCCGGATCATCCATTAGGACGCGAGATGATGGCAAGATGGTTTGCGAGGCCGTTTGGCTGCTGGGGAGAAGCCCATAGCTTGGCCTATGGGCGCCGGGCAGGCAAAATGACCGCGGCCGCCAGGTCTCGCGTAGGCTCGAAGCGCCGCCTAATGGATTATCCGGGTTGAACGCTTACGAGCAGGTCTATGCGCACCTGCTCGCGCAGTATGGGCCGCAGCACTGGTGGCCCGCCGACAGCCCATTCGAGGTGATGGTCGGTACCATCCTGACCCAAAACACCGCCTGGACGAATGTCGAACGCGCCATCGCCGCGCTGCGCCAGCGCCAAGCTTTGAGCGTTGCGGCGCTGCGAGACATGGATGAATCCGAGCTGGCGGCGCTGATCCGTCCGGCAGGTTATTTCAACCAAAAGACTCGCCGCCTCAAGACGCTGGCCACCTTCCTGCACGCGCGTGGTGTCGCCGATGCGCCGGAGCAATTGCGCAACCAGGGCACGCTCGCCGAACTGCGCCGTGACCTGTTGGCGCTCAATGGCATCGGCCCCGAAACCGCCGACTCCATGTTGCTCTACGCGCTAGACCTACCGATCTTTGTGATCGACACCTATACCCGCCGGCTGTTTTACCGTCTGGGGCTACTGCAAGCCGACGCCCCAAAAAACACCGCCTATGACGCCATCCGCCAACAATTCGAAGCGGCATTACCGCAAGATGCCGTGCTATTCAACGAATACCACGCCCTCATCGTGGCCCACGCCAAGGTGCGTTGCAAAAAGCAACCTGGCGTTCCGGGATGTTCGGGCTGTCCGCTTGACTGCCCGGCTCGTTTACAATGCACGCCATCTTTTTGATTGGACAGACAGCATGAGCAACCCGCAGGAGTATCTGGTCATTACCGCCAGCGGCGAAGACCGCACCGGTCTGGTAAAAGACTTCACCGGCAGCCTCCACGAGGCCGGCTGCAATATCGAAGAATCGCGGATGACCGTGCTGGGCGGACAGTTCGCCATCCTGGTGCTGGTTTCCGGCCCCTGGCATGCGCTGCAAAAACTGGAAGACCGCATCGAAAACATCGGTCAGGACCTGCAACTTGCCATCATCCACCGCCGCACCCAGCATCGCCCCACCGGCAGCAACCTGGTGCCATACCGCGTCGAAGTGGTGTGCATGGATCACCCGGGCATCGTTCACAGCCTGGCCGAGTTTTTTGCGCGCCAGGGTATCAACATCGAAGAAGTCACCACCGACACCTATCCCGCACCACACACCGGCGCGCCGATGTTCTCGGTATGGATGACGGTCGGCGTGCCGGCCAACATGCACATCTCCACCCTGCGCGGTGATTTTCTGAACTACTGCGACGACCTCAACCTCGATGCCATCATCGAACCGGTGCGGGGTTAAACCGCCCCGTCCCTGCGGTGCGCCTCGCAGCAATAAAAGCGGCCATGCGACAGGATGGCCTCGGAACGCGGCAGGTTGACCTGGCATACCTCGCAGCGAACCATCTGCTCGATCTCTGGCGCTGAGGCGCGCTGGTCTTCTGCCCGGCGCTCACTGCGCCGCTTGGCGCCGCGCCAAAGGATGTAGATCAGCAAGCCGATCAGCAGCCAGAACAGCAGCTTGCCCATGGCAATCAGGACCCGACATCGAGACCGTTCTTGTGGGTCTCGTTGATGGTGAACAACAGTTGCTGGAAGGGAATGAAGCGCCCAAAGCGCACCACCAGCGGCATATAGGAAAAGTCCTCGCCATAGCCCCAGTCGTATTCGCCGTTGGTGATCTGCTGGTAAATGCCACGCACCTGATGATCGAGCTGTTCGATAAACGGGCCATAGGCCTCGGCCTGCTCCGGTTCGTATTCCATGCAGGTGCGCAATTCATCGATTTCGTACACGGCTTGATGCACGAGGTCGATGTATTCATCCACGGTTTTGGGGCGTTGCAGTTTCATCTAAACCCTCTCGCGATAACACTCTCGCAAAACGCATGACGCGGCACGGGGCCGCGTCATGCCGGTCAATCGTTCAAACCGACTCAGCCGGCCAGAGATTCCAGTTGCTTGGCACGAATCACATTGCCACCCAGCGCGGCATCCTTGGCAGAGCCGCCGTAGGCCACGGTCATCAACTGGCTGTAATACAGCACCGGGATGTTGAACTTGGTGCCGTACTTTTTGTTGATGGCGCCTTGGTACAGCTCGACATTGGCCTGGCACAGCGGGCAGGGGGTGACGATCATGTCGGCACCGCCGTCGTATGCCGATTCGACGATGTCCTTGATCTGCGCGTGGGCGCGTTCCGGCTCGGAAAACGCCAGTGCACCGCCGCAGCAGGTGACCTTCTGGTCATAACGCACGGCCTCGGCGCCCAGAGCCTCGACCAGCTTGTCGAGGTATTTCGGGTTTTCGTAAGACTCGCCGTCGATGCCGAACGGACGGTTGGTCTGGCAGCCGACATAACCGGCGAACTTCATGCCAGCCAGGTTCTTTTTAACCGGCTGGGCCAAGGCCTCGTAGCCAAAGTCTTCGACCAGAACTTCGGCCATGTGGCGCACTTCGGGGATGACCTGAATATTGAGGCCGGCCTCTTTCAGCGCTTCTTGCGTGTCGCGCATCAACACATCAGAGTGCTCCAGGCGTTCTTTGGCCTCGCGGGTGCCCAGCCAGCAGGCGGCACAAGTCGCCACCACATCGCGGCCCGGCAGGTTTTTCTCGGCCAGCGCCAGGTTGCGTGCGGACAGTGCCAGACGCGGCAGTTCGCCACCTTCGCCATAGCCAATGGACGCGCCGCAGCAGTTCCAGTCCGGGATCTCGGTCATTTTGATGTCCAGCGTCTTGCACATGGACTGCACAGACACCAGATAGTTTGCCGAGGACGCGCCCTTCTGCGAGGAGCAGCCCGGGTAGAAGGCGTATTCGCGCTTGGCGCGGTATTCGTTGCTCATCAATATCTCCTTCTGGCTGCCTTTAAGCCGCCTTGATGGCCTTGCGGGTTTCTTCCAGCTCACGCGCCTTTTTCAGCATGGCGTGAATGCCGCTCTGGTCTTTGCACTTGTGGCCACCGAACAGTTCGAACGGGTTCAGGCGACCGGCCTTGACCAGACCCAGCGCAATGTCTTTCATCTCCAGCGCCTTCTTGATGCCGGCGCCGAGGTTGAACTTGCCATCGCTGTCCTTGAAGTACAGGCCCACGGTGAGCTTGACCTCGTTGACGCGGCCGGTGGTCACGGCGTTATCCCAGAATATCTTGGAAAACGCGCGCGTCGGCTGGTTCTTGGGCGCAGTGCCCAGGCGATGCGCGTAGTTGGCGATGCCGTGCATGATGTGCGTGATCGGCAGCTTGCGCGGGCAACGCACATAGCAGTTGTAGCAGGAGGTACACATGAACATCGACGGCGTGGTGAGGACTTCCTCACGCTTGCCGGCGCGGATCATCATGAACAGTTCCTGCGGCGGGTGCTCCCAGCCGGAGTGGAAGTTGGGCGGGCACGAGCCGGCACAGACGCCGCACTGCATGCACATCTTGACCCATTCACCCATCTCGGCCTGTTCTTCAATCTCCTTGAGGAAATTGTTTTTGTAGCGGGTTGCCATCGTGGCGTTCAGATCGCTCATTGTCATTGCCTCCTTAGAAGCCCTTCATGGGCGAAGGACCGAAGCCCTCAAGCTGGGCCACATAGTCGTTGATGCGTTGCGGCAGCGACTCGACATCGGTGATTGCCACCTCGGTATCGAGCACGCGCTCCTCTTCCAGACCCATGCCCTTCAGGGTGTCATACACCTTGGACATGCGGTAGCGGCCCAGCTCGGAGCCCTTGACGAAGTGGCACTGATAGTTCTCGCCGTGCTTGCAGCCCATCATCATCACGCCGTCATAACCGGCATTCAGCGCGTCGGTAATCCAGATGGTGTTGACCGAACCCAGGCAGCGAATCGGCACCACACGCACAAAGGCAGAGTAGTGATTGCCGTTCATGGCCGCCATGTCCAGCGCCGGATAGGCGTCGTTTTCGCAGGCCAGCACCAGCACGCGCGGCTTTTCGGAGAACTCGTCCGGCACATCGACGGCCTTGATCTGGGCGCCGACGGTGTTGACGGAGTAGTTCTCGAACGAGATCACGCGCACCGGGCAGGCGCCCATACAGGTACCACAACGACGGCAGCGCGATTCGTTGAACAGCGGGAAGCGCTTTTCGTCCTCGTCGATGGCGCCAAACGGACACTCGACGGTGCAGCGTTTGCACTGGGTGCAGCCTTCCAGACGCGGGGTCGGGAACGACAGGTCGCCGGCACGCGGATGCGCGGCGCGGCCCAAACCGGCGTTTTCAACGGCCTGCACAGCCTTCATGGCAGCGCCGGTGGCGTCTTCCATGGCCTGCGCGATGTCCATCGGACGGCGCACGGGGCCAGCGGCATAGATGCCGGTGCGGCGGGTTTCATAGGGGAAGCAGATGAAGTGGCTATCGTTGAAGCCTTGCTTCAGATGCGGCAGATCGGGCCCCTGGCGGTAGGACAGGTTCAACACCGACTTGCCCATCAACTCGGCGAGCTGGGCCTTGGCCTCTGCGCTGCCGCCCTCGGCCAAACGATTGGTTTCGGACAGCAAATCAAGCTCGGGACCGGAATTGGCAACGGCACCCGTTGCCAGCACCACCAGATCGGCTTGCGCCTGGGTGTCTTCGTCGAGAATCAGGTCTTTGAAGTTGACGGCAAGGCCGTTGCCGCTGGCGGCCACGCTGGTTACTGCGCCCTTGGAGAAGATCACACCCTTGTTTTGTGCCGAGCGGTAGAAGTCTTCGCCATTACCCGGCAGACGCAGGTCGGTGTACAGCACTACGGTGTCCACATCGGGGTTGGCGTCCTTGAAGTACATGGCCTGCTTGACGCTGACATTGCAGCAATAGCCAGAGCAGTATTCGAGATGCTCGCCGGAGGTATCCCGCTGGCCGGCGCACTGCACGAACACCACGGATTTGACCTCCTGACCATCGGACGGGCGCCTGATCGCGCCACCGTTGGCAGCACGGGCCAAGGCCTCAAGGCCGGCCTGATCGACCACATCCGGGGATGCGCCATAGCCCAGGTGCGGCAACTTGTTGGCGTCATACAGGGTAAAGCCGGTGGCTTGGATGATAGAGCCGATGTCTTCCATCACGGTGGCGCCGGATTCGACCGCGATCTCGACCTTGAAACGCCCCGGCGCACCATCGGTCTTGGCGATGCGGGCGTTGAGGTACACCTTGATGTTGGCATTGGCTGCGATGTCCGCAGTCATCGCGGCGACGCCATTGTCCTCGGGGTTCTTGAACGGCTCGCGGGTCGGCACCCGCTTGTGCAACTGGGCAGCCCAGCCACCCAGCGCGGCACTCTTTTCGACCAGCACCACCTTGTAGCCAGCCTTGGCCGCTTCCAGCGCGGCAGTCATGCCGGTGACGCCACCGCCGACCACCAGGATGGTCTTGATGCTGCCGGTGTTGGCATTGCCCGACGGCACGGTCATGGCCTTGACCTCGCCACAGGCCATGCGCACATAGTCTTCGGCCATTTCCTGCGTGGTTTCGCGTGCCTCTTCGGTGTCAGGCCGTACCCAGATCACGCCTTCGCGCAGGTTGCCGCGCGAGATCGCCGTGGTCGGGAAGTTGAACGCCTCGGTCTTGGCGCGCCGTGAGCAGGCACAAATGGCAGCGTGGGTTACGCCTTCGTTGTCGATGTCGTTCTGGATCATCGCCACACCTTCGGCGGAGCACAGGAATGCATGTTCACGCACCAGCGGCATCTTGCCGTCCTTGGTGGCAACCTGCACCAGTGCCTTGATGTCCAGGCGGTCGCCCAGGCCACAGCCCGAGCAGATATACGCTGCGTTTTTCTTTTCACTCATGATCAAGCCTCCGCCCGGGCAACCTGGTTGACGACCTGGATGGCCCTAAGGGCCGCAGCCGTCGCGCCTTGCACGGCGCGGTTGACATCAAGCGCATTGGTCGCACAACCGGCGCCGAAGATGCCGCCGTTCATCGCATCCGCCATGATGAAGCCGGACGAATCGCTGGCCACCTCGGCGGGAATCTGCATCCCCTTCACCTCGGGATCCATACCCACGGCCAGCACGACCAGATCGTGCGGCTGCGAGTAGCGCTTGTAGCCCTCGGTATTGACGCCCCACAAACGCGGGTCGCCGTTCTTGTCTTCGGAGATACGCGCCACCTTGGACTTCACGAAGGTCACATTGGGGTTGGCCCTGACCTTCTGATAGAAATCCTCGAAGCGGTCGATCGCACGAATGTCGATGTAATAGATGGTGGACTTGCCCTCATCGCCCCAGGCTTCCTGCACATAGTGGGTCTGCTTCAACGAAGCCATGCAGCAGAAGCGCGAGCAGTGGCGCAGATGGTTCTCGTCACGCGAACCGGCGCACTGGATGAAAGCGATGTTTTTGGCCTCCTTGCCATCGGACGGGCGCAAAATCTTGCCGCCAGTCGGGCCGCGCGGGTCGGCCAGACGCTCGAACTCCACATTGGTGATGACATTGGGGAAGCGGTCGTAGCCGTAATACTGGATCTTGTTGGCGTCGTAAGGCTTCCAGCCGGTGGCCCAAACGATGGCGCCCGCCTTCAGGGAAACCGTTTCTTCCTGCTGCGCCAGATCTACCGCGCCGTATTTGCAGGCACCGGCAATGGCGTCCGCCTCGGGCGTACCGATCACCGACGGATCGATCACGAAGCGCTGCGGATAGCTCATCTCATGCGGCAGGTAAGCGGCCTTGACCCTAGCACCGGTCTTGCCGTCGCCGTAGTTGAAGCGGTCCACCACCTCGGTGGTAGCCACCTTGGCGCACTCACCGCAGGCCGTGCAATTGCTGTTCACAAAGCGCGGCGAAAGCCTGACCGAGACACTGTAATCGCCCTTGACACCCTCGATGCCCGTGACCTCGGCCTGGGTAAACACCTGCACATTGGGGTTCGCCTTCAGGCGACGCAGGTTGATTTCCAGGCCACAAGTCGGGTGGCACATCTTAGGAAAGTAACGGTAAAGCTGCGCGGTGCGTCCGCCGAGCCAGGGATTTCTCTCCACCAGCACGACCTGTTTGCCAGCCTCGGCCGCCTCAATGGCTGCCGTCATGCCAGCAATGCCGCCGCCCACGACCAGAATGGTCTGGTTGGTCGCCACAGTCATTGCATTTCTCCGATTACAAAAAGCACTGAATAAAAAGCGCCCAGACCGAAATATCTGGGCCTCAAAAAGGTTCCGAATGTTACCCGCAAAGCACCCACCCCGGGCGCGACGCGCAATCGAATGTTCTTATGCGCCGATCAAACCAGATTCAAATCGAGGATGCCTTCCATCTTCTCGGCGGTCTCTGATTTGCCGGTGCGGCTGTCGCCCACGATCGCCACGGTGACGCTGACCGATGACTTTTCTCCACCCAGGCGCGCACGCTTGTCGGCGGCCACCCGCTTGATGAGATCGATCAGATCCTGCGCCAGCCGCTCGGGCCCGCGCATCTCCACCTCTTCACGGCTGACAAAGCCGGCGGCGGCCACCGCTGCATCGTTGTTATCGGCCGCAGCACCCGCCATCAATTCGCTGTGCGCCACGCCCAGCTTCATCTCGCCCCGTGCCACCAGTTTTTCGAAGCTGCGAATAAAACGCTCTTCGGTTTCCTGAAAGAGGTTGTAAAGCTCGGGATGCAGCACCGTGCCATCCGGATCCCGCAACAACGGGAAGGGGTTGGCCCAATAGCTCGATTCGCGTGCGCCCCGGTGGGTTTGCGTGCTGCCCGCCGCCACCCGCTCACCGCGCCGGAAGTGGTCGATGGCATCCATCACCGCCATGTCGGTATTGACCGTCGCCTCACCCTTCGCCTTGAGGCTGAAGTTGTTGGCGTACAGCAGCACATCGAGCTGATGCCCGGTGAACACCTCGGTATCGGCCGCCACCGGCACGATCTGCCGCGCATTGCTGCCGGTTTGGCGGTTGTAGCCCACCTCGCGCCCCTGCATCTGCATCTTGGCGCGTTCGGAAAAACCATCCAGACAGGCAAACGCCCCGGTTTCGGTGCCATAAAAGATGGGGCGGCTGATGCCGTCTTCGCCCTTTTCCAGACGGATGCGCCCCATGTCATCGGCCTTCACCCGCATCTCGGCGATATAGGGCGCGCCGGTTTCGGCCTCGAATCGCACGCGGTAGCGGGTGCAGCCGCAATGCAGCGGAATGTCGCCCGCACGGATGGCCAGCACATTGTGCAAGGTCAGGATCGGCTTCTTGCAATAGCCGAAATATTTGAGCTCATCACGGTTGGGCACCATGCCGATCAGCACCTGGTTCTTTGCGTCCCACCAGTAACCCAGATCGGCATCGGCGGCATCCGGGTCGCCGAACAGGAAGATGCCATCCGGACGCCGGCCATTGCGAATGACATCGGCGTCAGCAAACGGAAACAGGTTCAGAAGCCCCGGCTCCATCTCGATGCAGCCACGCGACTTATGCACATAGGCCACGATCAGCCAGCCGCCGACATTGAGCGGCACCGCCACCCAGGTCTCGGGCTTGAAGCGAGCCATGTCGAGCGGGTTGTGATCCAGCTCGTAAAACGGCAAGGCGCGCTTGTTGGACGGCGTGGTGTAGTCGATGCCGGTCTGGATGTCCGCAGAAATCGTCAGCGGCACATGCGACAGCGCCATGTAATCAGACGGCAGCGCAAAATAATGCCCGGAGATTTCACCTGCGGTGACATTGGGATAGGCCTTCAGCCCCGGCGTGTGGCGCGTCCCCTCTTCCAGGCCCACGCGATCCATGATGGCGCGGCGCGTTTCCAGCAGCAGACCGGACAGCCCGCGCGCCTTTTCGGTCACCCTGTCCTTCACCGCCTCGGGCGTCAGGGCATCGGTCACCACCTCGTTTTGCAAGCGCACCAAGCGGGAATACGAACGGGTGCGGAAGTGATGAAACCCGCCATCAAAGAACAAGGCCAGTTCCCGTGCGCGATCCAGTTCATCCCCCACAGGAACGCTCTCGGCCTCCAGCAAATCGAGGAAATCGCGTGCCGATACCTGACGCACATAGTCGCTGCGATGCCGCCACTCGGACTGGTGCCGCGCGTCCCGCTGTCCCAGATCGGCGATGTAATCCTTTTTATAACGCTCCAAAAAGCGGGAGAACGGCAGGCTCTTGATGAGCTGGACAGGCGTAACACAACCTTCCCGGATTTCGAGGATGCTTTCCATGTTTTTCTACTGGATTGAGTTCAGCCGGCGATCAGACCGGCACAATGGCTTATAAAAAGGCCGGCAATGGTATCACAAGCGGAATTACAACTTTCATGCGTGAACGCTGGCCGGGCGCACATTGCAGGCCTCGCCCGGCTCGGTCGGTACATCGATGGTCAGAAATTGCAGTGTCTCAAGGTCGGCAAGGATGTAGGTCGGCGACTTGCCGACACCGCCCACGGTGCCCGGATTGACCAACCAGGTTTGACCGCCCTTGATGTTGGCAACCTGGCGCCGGTTGACGCGATGGTCATGGCCGCAGAGCACCACATCGTAGTCGCCGGTCAACGCCATCGCCTCGGCGTAATGCGGGTAATGCACCATGAACAAGGTGCGTCCGCCCAAATGCAGCATCGCATCCTGACCGTGGTAGCGCACCGGGCTATCCGCCTCGTGCACCAGCAGGTGCATCGCATGCATGTCGCCCATGTTGTTGCCGTGAATGGCATGCACCGGCAGTGCAAAGCGCTTGAGCACCCGCAGGGTAGTGGGTGCAACGATGTCGCCGCAATGCAAAATCGCCTGCGCGCCGCGCGCCACCGCATCCTCGGCTGCGTGTTCCAGCAACCGGCGGTTATCGTGCGAATCAGAAACGATGCAAATCTTCATCAGAACATAGGTTTATCGTCAGCGCCGTTATAGCGGGCCACGCCAGAAAGGATTTCGGTCTTGGCCTCTTCGGCCCCGACCCAGCCCTGAACCTTGACCCATTTGCCAGCTTCGAGATCTTTGTAATGCGCGAAGAAATGGCTGATCTGATTGAGGACGGACTCGGGCAGATCGCGCGGCGATTCGATGTCGCGGTACAGATTGGTGAGCTTGTCGATCGGCACTGCCAGCACCTTGGCGTCCATGCCGGCCTCGTCTTCCATCTTTAGCATCCCCACCGGACGGCAGCGCACCACCACGCCGGTCAGCAGCGGAATGGGGGTAATCACCAGCACATCGACCGGATCGCCATCGTCGGACAGCGTATGCGGCACATAACCGTAGTTACAGGGGTAATGCATGGCGGTGGACATGAAGCGATCAACAAACATCGCGCCGGTGGACTTATCCACCTCGTACTTGATCGGCTCGCCGTGTGCCGGAATTTCGATGATCACATTAAAGTCGTTGGGGATGTCCTTGCCCGAAGTGACACGATCCAGATTCATGTTTGCTCCGATGTTTTCCGCATAAAGTAAAACGGCCTCTGCGGGCAACGCCTGCAGAGGCCCTTCAATTGGCCCGCCACACAGAACGGACCCAAAACCAGCTTAGGCCATCGCCTTGATGCGTGCGGACAGACGGCTCTTTTGGCGAGCTGCCTTGTTCTTGTGCACGATGCCCTTGGCGGCCAATCCGTCCATCTCGGACATCGAGGCGCTCATCACGGCTTGGGCCGCTGCCTTGTCACCGGCCTCGACAGCCTTGAGCACCTTTTTCACGGCGGTGCGATATGCAGATCGTTGGGCCATATTGTCCAGACGACGGCTGGCGGATTGACGAGCACGCTTGCGTGCCTGGGCGCTGTTGGCCATATCTCAAACTCCTGAAAGGGCCACGACTTCAATTCGTGCCCGTGATTCCGAAAGCTGCGTATTATAGCGATGTACAATAGGAAAGCAACTAAAACATTGCGCCGTGCAGGGAACGCATAAACGATCCGGACTTGTAGCAAATGATCTGACCGGTTTTATGGCTCCATGTGAAATCGAGTGGATAAATACTCAGCCTATTGAGATTCACGCTGGTATTTTTGCCCGCAGCCGCTATCCTCGCGTCCCATGAATCTGCTCCGCGCCCTGGCCACTGTCAGTTCGATGACCCTGCTGTCCCGCATCCTGGGCTTCGTGCGCGACATGGTGATTGCCCGCGCATTTGGCGCCGGAACACTGACCGATGCGTTTTTTGTCGCATTCAAACTCCCCAACCTGCTGCGGCGCCTGTTTGCCGAGGGCGCTTTCTCCCAGGCCTTCGTGCCGGTCCTGGCCGAGACCCGCAACCGCGACGGCGAAGAGGCCACACGGCAGCTCATCCATCGCGTCCACACCTTGTTGCTGATCATCGTTGCGGCCGTTGCCGGATTGGGCGTGCTGGCGGCACCGGCCATCGTACTGATCTCGGCACCGGGCTTTCACGATCAGCCGGACAAATTCGCCCTCACCGTCGAACTGACCCGCATCGTCTTCCCCTACATCCTGTTCATGGCGTTAACGGCGCTGGCCGCTGGCGTGCTCAATACCTGGAGCCGCTTCATGGTGCCGGCCTTCACCCCGGTGCTGCTCAATGTGGCGATGATTCTGGCGGCAGCCGTTGCCGCCCCCTGGTTTGACCCGCCCATCCTCGCGCTGGCCTGGGGCGCGTTTCTCGGCGGCGTGCTGCAACTGTCGCTGCAATATGTGGCGCTCAAACGGCTCGGGCTACTGCCGCGCTGGGATTTCGCCCCCGGAGACCCCGCCGTGCGCCGCATCCTCAAGCTGATGGGGCCGGCAGTGCTGGGCGTATCGGTGGCGCAGATTTCGCTGCTGATCAACACCATCTTTGCCTCCTTTTTGCAGTCGGGCAGCGTGTCGTGGCTGTATTACGCCGACCGCCTGATGGAGTTTCCCGCCGGCATGCTGGGCGTGGCACTGGGCACCGTTTTGCTGCCCAGTCTGGCCAAACATCACGCCGATAACGACGCTGCCGAATATTCGCGCCTGCTCGACTGGGGCCTGCGCATGACACTGCTGCTGGCGCTGCCGGCAGCGGTGGCGCTGGCGATTCTGGCCGTTCCGCTGATCGCCACGCTATTCCAATACGGTGCTTTCACCGCCCACGACACCGAAATGGCGCGACAGGCCTTGCTGGCATACAGCCTGGGCTTGCTTGGCATCATCCTGGTCAAGGTGCTGGCCCCCGGTTTTTACGCGCGGCAAAACATCAAAACGCCGGTCAAGATTGCGGTGATCACCCTGTTTGCCACCCAACTGATGAACCTCGTGTTCATCGGCCCGTTAGCACACGCCGGGTTGGCGCTGGCCATCGGCCTTGCCGCCTGCCTTAACGCCGCCATTCTCTACCGCAAGCTGCGCGCCCAGGCGATTTATCAACCGCAACCCGGCTGGAGCCTGTTCCTGACCAAGCTGTTGCTGGCGGTTGCGGTGATGGCCGCCTTCCTGTTCTGGGGTATGGGCACCGAGTCCGTCTGGCTACAAGGCAACCTGCATTCGCGCCTGCTGCATCTGGCCTGGCTGACCCCCGCCGGCGCCGCCCTCTACTTTTTGGCGCTCGGGCTATTGGGCTTCCGTCCCGGTCAATTCCACCGCAAGGCGTGACGCCGCCGCCTTCAAGCGCTTAAAATCCGCGCCCCTTCAATCGTTTGTTTGCCATGCTCATCACTCACGGCTGGCCGCGCGCCACCCGCCCCAACGCCATCACCATCGGCAACTTCGATGGCGTTCATCTCGGCCATCAGGCCATGCTGGCACGGCTCGCCGCACGGGCCGTGGCGTTTGGCGCACATCCGACGGTGCTGACCTTCGAGCCGCATCCGCGCGAACTGTTCACCCCTCACGAGGCTCCCACCCGATTGTCTTCCCTGCGCGAAAAGATGGAGCGCCTGCGTGAGCTGGGCGTGGCGCATGTGCATGTCTGTCCGTTCGACCGCGCATTCGCCGCGCTATCCGCCGAAGATTTCGTGCAGCGCATTTTGATTGACGGGCTCAAGGCGCGTTATGTGCTGGTGGGCGACGACTTCCGCTTTGGCGCCAAACGCGCCGGCGACATCGAACTGCTGGCGCGTCTTGGCAATGACGCCGGCTTTACCACCGAATCGCTGCACACCGTCGAAGCCGCTGGCCAGCGCGCTTCGAGCACTGCCGTGCGGGTGGCGCTGGTCGGTGGCGACATGGCGCTGGCGGCACAGCTTTTGGGCCATCCGTACAGCATCTCTGGCCGCGTGATTGGCGGCAACCAGCTGGGCCGCAAGATCGGCTACCCCACCGCCAACATCCAGCTCAAACACAACCGCCCGCCGCTGAAAGGCATCTTCGCCGTGCGCGTGCAGGGGCTTGACCGGCCTGACTGGCCGGGCGTGGCCAGCTTGGGCACCCGCCCCACGGTACATGCCGACGGCCGCCCGACGCTGGAGGTGCACCTGTTCGACTTCAACCAGGACTGCTATCGCCGCCACCTGCGCGTCGAGTTTTTGCACAAGCTGCGTGACGAACAAAAGTTCGATGGCATAGACGCCCTCGTCGCCCAGATCGACCGCGATGCCGCAGCGGCACGCGCCTTATTGGATATCTGACATGGATTACCGTTCCACCCTCAACCTGCCCGACACCCCCTTCCCCATGCGCGGCGACCTACCCAAGCGCGAGCCGGGCTGGGTTGCGCAATGGCAGGAAAAGCAGTTGTATGCCGCCCTGCGCGCCGCCTGCGCCAATCGCCCGCGCTTTACCCTGCACGACGGCCCGCCGTATGCCAACGGCGACATCCACATCGGTCACGCGGTCAACAAAATCCTCAAGGACATCATCCTCAAGGCCAAGACGCTGCAAGGCTTTGACGCGCCCTTCGTGCCCGGCTGGGATTGTCACGGCCTGCCGATCGAGCACCAGATCGAAAAACAGCACGGCAAACATCTCGAAGGCAACGCCGTGCGCCGTTTGTGCCGCGAATACGCCGCGCAGCAGGTCGAACGCCAGAAAAAGGATTTCATTCGTCTGGGCGTACTGGGCGACTGGGACAACCCTTACCTGACAATGAACTTCAAGGCTGAGGCCGATGAGATCCGCGCGCTCGGCAAGATCTGGGAAAAAGGCTATCTCTACCAGGGTTTGAAGCCGGTCAACTGGTGCCTCGACTGCGGCTCGGCACTGGCCGAGGCCGAGGTCGAATATGAAGACAAAACCTCGCCCGCCATCGATGTCGCCTTCCCGGTACACCCCAACCAGACCGAGAAACTCGCTGCTGCGTTTGGACTGACGCAGCCGGTTGCAAATGCCGCCGCCGTCATCTGGACCACCACGCCGTGGACCCTGCCGGCCAACGAGGCGGTGTCGGTGCATCCAGATCTCGCCTACGACCTGATCGCCACCGACAAAGGCGCGCTGATTCTGCTGCATGAACTGGCCGCTACCGCACTCGAACGCTACGGCTTGCAGGGCGCAACCCTCGGCTCGTGTCGCGGTGCCGCGCTTGAACACCTGCTGCTGCAACACCCCTTCCAGGCCCGCGATGTGCTGATCATCTGTGGCACCCATGTCACCACCGAGGCGGGCACTGGTCTGGTGCACACGGCGCCTGCGCATGGCGTGGACGACTACAACATCGGCCGCAAATACGGTCTGCCGGTCAACAATCCGGTCGGTGACGATGGCCGTTTTCTGGCGGCCACGCCCGCGCTGCAAGAAGGCCCGCTGGCGGGCCTCTCCGTGTGGGAAGCCAACCCCAAGGTGCTGACCGAACTGGATGCGCGCGGTCTGCTGCTCAAAGCCGAAAAGATTCGCCACAGCTATCCGCATTGCTGGCGCCACAAAACCCCGATCATCTTCCGCGCCACCACGCAATGGTTTATCGGCATGGACGCGCGTCGCGCCGAATCCGAGCCCACCCTGCGGCACTTGGCCGAGGTTGCGGTGGAAAAAACCCAGTTCTTCCCGGCCTGGGGCCGCGCGCGGCTGGAGGCAATGATGCGCACCCGTCCGGACTGGTGCATCTCGCGCCAGCGCAACTGGGGCGTGCCGATCCCGTTCTTTTTGCATCGCGAAACCGGCGAGCTGCACCCGCGCACCGCCGAGCTGATCGAAGCGGTGGCCCAGCAGGTCGAGGCCGGCGGCATCGAGGCCTGGTTCGCACTCGACCCGGCAGCGCTGCTGGGCGATGAAGCCCCGCACTACCGCAAGCTGACCGACACCCTCGATGTCTGGTTTGACTCGGGCACCACGCACTGGCATGTGATGCGCGGCTCGCACGCCGATTGCCACAATCACCCCGCCGACCTTTACCTGGAAGGCTCAGACCAGCATCGCGGCTGGTTCCAAAGTTCGCTGCTCACCGGCTGCGCCCTCGACGGACAAGCGCCCTACAAGGCGCTCTTGACCCACGGCTTCGTGGTCGATGGCAACGGCCACAAGATGTCCAAATCCAAAGGCAATGTCATCGCCCCGCAAGAGGTGATGAACAAATACGGTGCCGACATCCTGCGCCTGTGGGTGGCCAGCACCGATTACGCCGGCGAGTTGTCGATCTCGGACAAGATTTTGCAAGGCGTCATCGACAGCTACCGCCGGGTGCGCAACACCCTCAAGTTTTTGCTCGCCAACCTGTCTGACTTCGCCCCCGCGCAGCATGCGCTGCCGGTATCCGACTGGCTGGAGATCGACCGTTACGCGCTGGCGCTGACACAGCGCTTCGAGGCCGAGGTGCGCGCCGCCTACGACGCCCACGAATTCTTGCGCGTGGCACAAGCCCTGCACAGCTTCTGCGCCGAAACCTTGGGCGGTTTTTATCTCGACATCCTCAAGGATCGCCTCTACACCACCGCGGCCAACGCCCGCGCACGGCGCTCGGCACAGTCGGCACTGCTCGTCATGACACGGGTGCTGGTACAGGCCATGGCGCCGATCCTGTCGTTTACCGCCGAAGAGGCCTGGGGCTTTATCCCCGGACGCAAAGCCGCAGAGCAAGACAGCGTGTTCCTGTCCCTCCTGAACGCACCCGAAAGTGCGGCGGATGCCGAACTCATCGCCCGCTGGGACGCCCTGCTCGCCTTCCGCCCGACCGTGCAAAAGGCGCTGGAAACCGCCCGCGAAGCCAAGGCCATCGGCTCGGCCCTGCAAGCAGAACTGGACATTTCCGCCGATGGCGCACTGTTCGATCACCTTGCCGCGCTGGGGGATGACCTCAGGTTCGTGTTCATCGTCTCGGCCACCCGCCTGCAACGCGGCCCCGAAGCGATCACGGTCATCGCCAGCCCGCACCCGAAGTGCGAACGCTGCTGGCATGTGCGCGCCGATGTAAACGCCGAAGGTCTCTGCGGCCGTTGCGACAGCAACCTCAATGGCACTGGCGAGGCGCGCTTATATGCGTAAGTGGCTGGGATTGGCCGGCGCGGTCATCGTCCTTGACCAACTTTCCAAATGGGCGGTGTTGGCCAGCCTGCCGCCTTTCGCCAGCATCGAGCTCACCGGGTTTTTCAACCTGGTGCATGTGCGCAACGAAGGCGCTGCGTTTTCGCTACTGGCCGATCAGCCCGGCTGGCAGCGGCTGTTTTTCATCATCCTGGCACTGGCGGTTTCGGCCTACATCATCTGGTCGTTGCGCCGCCCCGCGCCGGCGCTGCAACACGCAGCTTTCGCGCTCATCCTGGGGGGGGCGCTGGGCAATGTCATCGACCGCATGGTACTGGGCAATGTGGTCGATTTTCTGGATTTCCATATCGCCGGCTGGCACTGGCCAGCGTTCAACCTCGCCGATTCGGCCATCGTCCTTGCGGTCGGCATCCTGATCTGGCAAAGCCTCTCGCATGACCATCGGCCTAAATGACCGCATCACCCTGCATTACCGCTTAAGCTGCGGTGAGGCGGTGTTGGCCGATACCTTTGGCGACGCGCCAGAAACCTTTCAGCTTGGCTGCGGCGAGATGGACCCACGCCTGGAATACGCCCTCAAAGATCTGGCCGTGGGCGACCACAGCACCCTCAACCTCGCGCCGGAACAGGCCTTTGGCGCAGTCGATGCCGACAAGGTGCAATCGCTGCCGCTCACCGACCTTGGCGCCTTTACCGAAGGATTGACGGTCGGCCAGGCCCTGCGTTTCAGTCTGCCCAACGGCACCCAACTGGAGGGTGAGGTCATCGGCCTTGACGCCACCCACGCCCGCATCGACTTCAACCACCCGCTTGCCGGACGGCCCGTGGCGTTTGAAGTACACATTCTGGACATCCAAAAACCATGACCACCGCCCTGCTTGCCACCCCGCGCGGCTTTTGTGCCGGCGTCGATCGCGCCATCACCATCGTCGAGCGGGCGCTCGAACGCCATGGCGCGCCCGTATTTGTGCGCCACGAGGTGGTGCATAACCGCTTCGTGGTGGACAGCCTCAAGGCCCGTGGCGCGCGCTTTATCGAAGACCTCGCCGAGGTTCCGGCGGGCGCCGTGCTGGTGTTCAGCGCCCACGGCGTGCCGCAATCGGTGCGCCGCGAGGCCGAGGCACGCGGTTTTACCGTATTCGACGCCACCTGCCCGCTGGTCACCAAGGTGCACCTGGAGGTCAAACGGCTGATTGAATCGGGCTACGCCATCATCATGATCGGCCACCCCGGCCATCCCGAGGTCGAAGGCACGCTAGGCCAGACCGACGGCGACAAATGGCTGGTCGAAACCCCGGACGATGTCGCACTGCTGGCGACCGCACTGGGCAGCAGCGACACACCGGACAAGCTTGCCTATGTCACCCAGACCACGCTCTCGGTGGACGACGCCCGCGTCGTGGTCGAGGCGCTCAAGGCCCACTTTCCCGGCATCGTGGGCCCCAAGAAAGACGACATCTGCTACGCCACGCAAAACCGTCAGGACGCGGTTCGCGCACTGGCCGAGCGTTGCGATACGGTGCTGGTGGTCGGCTCGAAAAACAGCTCCAACTCCAACCGCCTGCGCGAGGTCGCCGAACGCGCTGGCGCGCGCGCCTGGCTGATCGATACCGCCGCCGACATCGACCCCGCCTGGCTAACCGATACGCGCTGCGTCGGCATCACCGCCGGCGCCTCGGCCCCCGAGGTTTTGGTCGAGGGCGTACAGGCTCGCTTGCGGGATTTGGGAATCGCGCAAATCGAAGCCCTGTCCGGTGTCGCCGAAGATATCCAGTTCGCCTTGCCAGCCGCACTGCGCTGATCCCCCGACTCCATTCTGGCTGAGCCCGGGTTGAACGGGAGGCGAGCCCCAACAAAAAACCGGCGTCAGCCGGTTTTTTGTTGGGGGACTCTGCGCCAATCAGTGCGGCTGCGCGCCCGGACCGTAAAAGCGATAGCCCATGCGCATTTGCTTGCTGCGCTCGAATGCGCGCTTTTCAACCTCGTCGCTAAAACTGCCGGAGATGCCGTCATAGGTTTTCTGAGCCCACTCCTTGTCCATCAACAGATCAGCAACGCCCGCAGCCCAAGCCAGTTTTTGGCCGGCGGAAGAAAGCCGCGAACCAATGCCGTCCATCAGGCCGGCAATGGTGGATCCGTCCATGCCAAAGCCCTTGAGGCGATGCGCCAATTGCAGCGCGGCATCCGCGTCAGCACACGAGTCTGCGGCCTTGACGAAGGTGGCGCCGGCGGCATCGCTGTGGCCGATGTCGTGGTACAGCTTGGCCACCTGAGCCAGCGCGAAGTGGTCGCGGGCACGGCCTGCGGCTTCGGACAACAGGCGCGCGGTCTCGCTGGCGTCGTTGAGGGTCTCGCCCGCCAGTTCGGCCAGCTTGGTCCAGTCATAGGCGTTGTCGCCCGATTGCGCTGCGCGCTCGTCCATCGCGGCCTTGGCGCGGGTTTTGCCAAAGCTGCTGTCCGACAGTTCACGCGCCACCGACAACACGATCTCGCGGAACCACAAAAAATCGGCGGCCGTGGCCACGCTCTCGTCCACCAGACGCGACAGCCAGGCCTTGTCGCCCACCCGGTCCACGGCCATGATCAGCGGCTTGAAGCGGCTGAAGTGGAAGCCATCCTCGCGTAGCAGAGTCTCGGCGGTGGACAGTACCTTGGCGGCATAGGCCGCATCGCCCAACTCGGCCATGATGCGGTCCGCCAGCGCGATGTATTGCTTGACTGTCTTGCACTGTGCCTCGGCGCTTTGCAGCTCGACATACTTGGCCTGATTGGCCTCGCGGCGGGCCAGTTTGTCCTTGGCCGCCGCCACGCGACCGGCATCGCTGGCGAGATATTTTTCGACCGCATCAACCACCTTGCGCATTTCGTCGAGGCCGGCCACGCAGTCTTCGGCGCGGTTCACCATGACAACGGCCTGAGCGGCATCGCCGGCGGTGGCGCAGGCATCGGCCAGTTGCAGAAACTCGGCGGTGCTGCTGGCCACTTCCAGACCCTTGGCAAGAACCGCCTTGGTGAAATCGGCATTACCCTCGGCGGCCTTCAGCACCGACATCAGGGCGTTGAAATCCTTGGCCGACTCCAGCGCCTTGGCATGCAATGCCGCAGCGCCCGCCGGGTCGATGTTGGCCATCGCACCCGACAGCGCAATCAGGTCAGCCGGGCTGCCGTATTTGGCCGCCGCTTCGTTGATCAACTGACCGGCACGGGCAGCGTCGCCCATGTCGGCAGCCACCACATTGGCCAGACGCGCGAAGTCTGCCGCGCGGCCGCACTTGGCCTGAATCTTTTCGACAATCTGGCCCGACAAGGCCATGTCCTTGATCGTGCCAGCCACCACGCCCAACAGCGCGTACAGCGGCTCGGTGGTGGAAATCTCTTTCAGCGCGCCGGCCAGCACCTTGGCAGCCGCGGCAGAATCGCCCGTGACGATCTGGGTACCGATACCAACCACGACATTTTCGTCGCCGTTCATCGCAAAATCAGCGCCCTGCTGCAAGGCATCAGCCGCCTTGCCGGCATCACCCAAGGCCTTGTAGCCCATCGCGCAAGCGACGAAATCGCCGGTAAACATGGCGCCGCCGGCGATGTCATCGAGAAACTTCATCGCCCCCGCATCTGCGGCAAAGCCCGGCTGGGCAAAGACCGTCGCAGCAAAGGCGGGATCAGCCGGGTCATCAAAGGCTTCACGCGCCAGCGTAAAAAAATCTTCCGCAGAAGCGCAGGCGGACAAACGGGGTTCCAGGGTCTCGCGGGTTGCCATGTTTCGATCTCCAGAGGCACAACTTTGAATAAGTCCGGTACTTTACCGGGGATAAGGTCTTTACGGGTTAGGGGTTTTTTATCTCGGGATAAAAAAAGTTGGAATCCCGGCCGCCCCTACACCTTACAAAACATATTTCGCCAGCTCTTCGTCAGCGGCCAGTTCGTTCAGGCGGTCATCGACGAAGGCCGCGTCGATTTGCACCGGCGAGGCCGTGTGCCGCTCGGCGGCGAAAGAGATTTCTTCCAGCAGTCGTTCCATCACCGTGTGCAGCCGGCGGGCGCCGATGTTTTCGGTGCGCTCGTTGACCTGCCAGGCAATCTCGGACAGGCGACGAATCGCGTCATCGCCAAACGCCAGTGCCACCCCCTCGGTGGCCAGCAAAGCCTGGTATTGGCGGGTCAGACAGGCATCGGTACGGGTCAGGATGTGCTCGAAATCCTCCACCGACAGACTGGACAGCTCAACCCGGATCGGGAAACGGCCTTGCAACTCGGGAATCAGATCGGACGGCTTGGACAGGTGAAACGCACCGCTGGCAATGAACAGGATGTGATCGGTCCTGACCATGCCGTACTTGGTCGAAACGGTTGCGCCCTCGACCAGCGGCAACAGATCTCGCTGCACGCCCTGACGCGACACATCCGGCCCATGCCCCTCGCGCCCGGCCACCTTGTCGATCTCGTCGAGAAAAACGATGCCGTTTTGTTCCAGATTGCCAATCGCCGCCTGCTTGATCTCGTCCTCGTTGACCAGTCTGGCGGCCTCTTCATCGACCAACTGCCGCAAGGCCTCGGTCACCCGCAGTTTACGGCGCTGGGTGCGCCCCTGACCCAGCCCTTGGAACATGCCCTGCAACTGGCTGGACAAATCCTCCAGCCCCGGCGGCGTCAGGATTTCCATGCGCGGCGCGGCCTGAGCGATATCCAGCTCGATCTCCTTGGCGTCCAACTGCCCCTCGCGCAGCATCTTGCGAAAGCGCTGACGGGTAGCGGATTCCTCGCTACCGGCCCCGTCTCGCGCTGGCGGCAACAGGGCATCGAGAATGCGCTCTTCGGCTGCATCCTCGGCACGCATCCTGACCGCGCGCATGGCCGTCTCGCGCTCGCCCTTGACCGCAATCTCGGCCAGATCGCGAATGATGCTGTCCACATCCTTGCCGACATAGCCGACCTCGGTGAACTTGGTCGCCTCCACCTTGATGAACGGCGCATTCGACAGCCGCGCCAGCCGCCGCGCAATCTCGGTCTTGCCCACCCCGGTCGGACCAATCATCAGAATGTTTTTAGGCGTGATCTCCTGGCGCAGCGGATCACTCACCTGCTGCCGACGCCAGCGGTTACGCAGGGCAATTGCACAGGCGCGCTTGGCCTCGCGCTGCGCCACGATATGTTTATCGAGCTCGTGAACGATCTCGCTGGGGGTCATCTGGGTCATCATTTGCATCAATAAATTCGATCGATCCGGTCGGTGAGTGTACCCCCGGTTCATCCGAACATCAGCGCACCCTGTTGTTTATTGACAGTCTCGCTTTTATGCATAAGGATGCAACCCTAATCAAGATGCGGGTGACAATCATGGATATTCAATTATTTTTCAATACTTTTTGCCGTAAACCCCAGGCTTTCGTGGGTGCCGCACTTTTTGCCCTCTCTGCACAAGCTCACAGTGAACTCACCCTTAAAAGCGATGTGCGTTACGCCGCCGAACTCAGTGCCGAAGAGGCCAATTTCTACGGCGTATCTCGCGAAAAGAACCATGCCATGTTATTCGCCCAGGTCGTTGACAACAACGACACGACCAAGTCCGTACACAGCCAGATCCATAGCGGGGCCACCTGCAAACAGGCGGGCCTGCTCTCCCTGCCGCTGTATCGCACCAAGGACGGACGCATGATGACCTACTTCCGGTATGTTGCAGGCGACTCCTGCCGCTTCCTGATTTACGCCAACAGCGGCAGCTCGCGCATCAAGAGCGATTTTGTTTATACCTTTACGAACTGAAGCCAAAGGCCAAAACACCCCATCGCCATGACCGACAGGCCCGCCACGCGCCTCACCCAGACCTGACGCGCCAGACGCTGCAAGCGCTGCGCCATCCAGCCCATGGTCAACAGGTTGGGCAGCGTGCCCAGTCCAAACACCCCCATCAGCAACGCGCCCTGTACAGCATGGCCTTGCGCCAACGCCAAGATCAATACGCTATAAACCAGCCCGCAGGGCAGCCAGCCCCATAACGCGCCGGCAGCGATGGCTCGCCCCGGGGTCGTCACCGGCAAGAAACGCGACAGCATCGGCTGCACCCGCCGCCACAACACCGCGCCGCCTCGCTCCACCCACAACACGGATTGGTTCAGGCCCGCCAGGTACAGCCCCAGCAGGATCAGCATGACCTGTGCCAAAAGATAAAGCCCTTGCTGCACCGGCAACAGATGTTGGCTTAACAAGGCCGCCGAGCCAGCCAGCCCCGCCAAGGCCCCGGCCAGCACATAACTCGACACCCGCCCGAGGTTGTAACCCAACAGCAAGGCTGGCCGCTGACCGCCCTGCAACGCCGTCGCCGCAACAATGCCGCCACACATACCCACACAATGCACGCCCCCTAGCAGACCGGTCAGCCAGGCAACGAGGTAGGGATTCCACTCAGTCACAAGCCATCCCCGTCGCCGCCCATTCATGCACGGCACGCTGCCAGGCTGCAACCCCGCCCGGCACGGTCGGGCGCTTCCCCTCCGGAGTCACGCCCCCATCCAACGCCCAGCGGATGCGCACATCTTTCAGCATGTGACGCAACAAGCGCTCATCCGAATAGGGCGCCCCCATGTTGCGTTTTATCAACTCGCAAGTCTGCTGTGGGGTAAGGCCGGTGTAATCCATCGAGGGCAGTGGCGCTATCCATTCACCCGGCAATAGACCGGTAAGGCGCGGTTGATGACACAGATCGCAGCGATAGAGCTGGCGATGCGAGTGAAATTCACGCCCATTGCTGCGCAAGCTGCCAAACTGATGACAATTGAGGCAACGAGGATGCTGGAACATCGGATACAGGTGATCCGAAAAGCGTACCCGCTTGACCGTCTCCAGCGCCTCAGCCTGTCCGGTTGCGCTAAGCGCCAGAAGGAAAATCGTTAGCAGCAGGCGCAGGTTCATGAAAGATCGTTCGATACGCGGCGTAGGTCGAAGCCATCGCCCAGGGGAAGGCCAGCAACAACCCCAGGCCCAGCGGCAGGATCAGCGCGAGGCCCCAGATACCGGCCAGCACCAGACCATACAACAGACTGGCCACAGGATTGACTGCCACGGCCCACAAGCTCCACCACAACGCACGCCACGGCGTAAAACCGTTGAACAGCACCAGCGCCGGCGCAAACCAGGTGGCCATCAACAGCGGCAGCATCAGCAACAACGCGGTCAGCAGCGACGGCAATGCCGCCTCGGCGTGAGCCGCCATTTGCGCGGCATCTTCGGGCCGCATCGCGCCATGCATATCCTGCCCCGAATGCATGGCCGAAAGTATGGGGTGCAACGATTCGGCCACATGCCCCAGCAACCACTGGCCAATCAGCAGACTGCCCGCCAGATACACGATGGCAATGACCAACAGGGGTTGCAGCGCCGTCTTGAAACCGATGGCGAGATGCTGCACCGTCACCCAACGCCCTTGGCTGGCATCACGCGAGGCCGCCATAAAGCCCGCAACCCAGAACGGGGTCAGCAGCATCGAAAAGATACCGCCGACCATGGGAAACAGATTCAGCAGCAACAGCGCCAGCAGTGCCGAGGAGCTCAGCCCCAGCCACTGCATGGGCGCCGCGCGCATCCAGGCAAAGCCTTCGGCCAACCAGCCCAACCCCGCCTTTGCCGGCAGGCGGGCAACCGTCAATCGTGGGGACATAACATCAAAAGTGCATCAGCACCCACATGGGCACCAACAACTGGGGTGTTACCTCTTCGAAGCGGCGGAACTCGCCGTTGCCATGGGTATCGACCAGAAAATACGGCGTGCCGTGCGGCGGAGTGACCTTGACCAGATACAGCTTGCCGCGCACACGGTATTCGGCCACTTTATCTTCGCCGCGCTGGACGAGCGTGATTTCCGGCTCCAGCGCAGGGCCATTCATCATCCCCGGCGGAGGTGGAATCTCCGGAACCGGCTGCCACCTGGGCGCATCGGCAGCCAGAACGGTAAACGGAAAAATCAGCAAAATCAGCAATGTATATCGTTTCATATCCAATCTCCTGAAAGTGGCACCAGTTTACAGGTAGAGCATGGCATCGTGATCAGAATCGGCACTCTCATACCCCCATGCCTCGAAGTAATGCAACACGGCATCGACCACCGCCTGCGGATCATCCAGCACCTGCAGCAGCTGCAAATCGGTCACATCGATCATGCCATCCCCCGCCAGCCGCTGCCGAATCCAGTCCACCAGCCCCTGCCAGAACTCGCTTCCCACCAGAATGACCGGGATATTGCGGGTCTTGCGGGTTTGCACCAGTGTCAGCACCTCCATCATCTCGTCCAGCGTGCCATAGCCGCCGGGCATGGCGATGATCGCGGTGGAAAACTTCACCAGCATCACCTTGCGCGCAAAGAAATGACGGAAGGAATGGCTGATATCCTGATAGCGATTGGCGTGTTGCTCGTGCGGTAGCTGGATGTTGAGGCCGACGCTGGGCGATTTGCCGTCGAGCGCACCTTTGTTGGCCGCTTCCATGATGCCCGGCCCGCCGCCGGAGATCACCGAAAAACCGGCGTCCGACAACAGCCGGCCGATGCGCTCGGCCAGTTGGTAATAAGGCGAATCCACCGGCGTGCGGGCGCTGCCGAATACCGTCACCGCCGGCACGATTGGCGCCAGGCGTTCGGTCGCCTGTACGAATTCGGCCATAATCTCGAACACCCGCCACGACTCGCGCATTGGCAACCCTTCGCAGGCGCCCAATTTACAGGCCGGCAATGGAACTTTTCTGCTCATGAATGACACCCAAACCTTGTCCCAAACACTGTTACTCGTAGACGGTTCGTCCTATCTGTACCGCGCCTATCACGCCCTGCCCGACCTTAGAAGTCCGGGTGGCGAGCCCACCGGCGCGATCCGGGGCGTGCTCTCGATGTTGCGCCGCCTGCGTCAGGACATTCCCGCAGACCTTGCCGCCTGCGTATTCGACGCCAAGGGCGGCAGCTTTCGCGAGGCATTGTACCCGGAGTACAAGGTCCATCGCCCACCGATGCCTGAAGACCTCGCCCTGCAAATCGAACCACTGCACAGCGCCATCCGCGCTGCCGGCTGGCCGGTACTGATCGAGCCCGGCATCGAGGCCGACGATGCCATCGGCACCCTGGCACGGCAGGCCGAAACCGCCGGTATGCGCGTCATCATCTCCAGCGGCGACAAGGATCTCGCGCAACTGGTGTCTGATGCCATCACGGTAATCGACACCATGGCCAACAAAACCTACGACCGTGCCGGCGTGATCGACAAGTTTGGCGTACCGCCCGATCGCATCATCGACTGGCTGACGCTGACCGGCGACGCTGTAGACAATATCCCCGGCGTCCCCAAGGTCGGCCCCAAGACCGCGACCAAGTGGCTCACCGAGTTTGGCGACCTCGACCGGCTCATCGCCCGCGCCGCCGAGATCAAGGGCGTGGCGGGTGACAACCTGCGCGCCAGCCTCGATTGGTTGCCGATGGCGCGGCGTCTGGTTACCATCAAAACCGATTGCGAACTCGACCAACAGCCGGCCGATCTCGCCTGGCGCGCCGAAGACAACGCAACACTGCACGCCTTGTTCGAACGCCTGGGTTTTCGCAGCGGACCGACAGAATCGCCCACCCCCGCAGCACAGCCCGCCACCCCCCCCACGGATACCGTGCAGCGCGCCTACGAAACCCTGCTCACCGAGGCCGACCTTGGCCGCTGGCTGGATAGGATCACCGCTGCCGAACAGGTTGCGCTCGACACCGAAACCACGGCACTCGACCCCATGGCCGCCCGCATCGTCGGTCTGTCGTTTGCCATCGAACCCGGAAAAGCCGCCTATCTGCCGCTGGCACACAGCTATCCCGGCGTCCCTGATCAACTCGGCCTGGCCACCACGCTGGCCCGCCTCAAACCCTGGCTGGAGAACGCCAGCCACACCAAAATCGGACAAAACCTCAAATACGACTGGCAAGTGTTGCAAAACCACGGCATCACGCTCGCCGGCATGACGCACGACACCCTGCTGCAAAGCTATGTGCTCGAAGCACACGAGCGCCATGACATGGACAGCCTCGCAGCGCGCCACCTGGGCGTCGCCACCATTCCGTTCGAGGCCGTCTGCGGCAAGGGCGCCAAGCAGATCGGCTTCGATCAGGTCAGCCTGGAGCGCGCCACCGAATACGCGGCCGAGGACGCCGACATCACGCTGCGCCTGCACCAAACCTTGCAGCCCCGCATCACCGCCGATGCGAAGCTGGCGCACATCTACCGCGACATCGAGATGCCGCTTCTGCCCATTCTGGCGCGCATGGAGCGCACCGGCGTGCGGCTCGACGCGGCGCTGCTGCGCCACCAGTCCGGCGAACTGGCGCAGGCCATGTTGGCGCTAGAGGCCAAGGCATACGAAGCCGCCGGTCAGCCCTTCAACCTCAACTCGCCCAAGCAACTGAGCGAGATTTTGTTTGAACGCCTGGGCCTGCCCGTGGTCAAAAAAACCCCCACCGGCGCGCCGTCCACCGACGAAGAAGTGCTGGAAAAACTGGCCGAGGATTACCCTCTGCCCAAGATCCTGCTGGAATACCGCAGCCTCGCCAAGCTCAAATCCACCTACACCGACAAGCTGCCCACCCTGATCGACCCCACCACCGGCCGCATACACACCACCTATTCGCAGGCCACAGCGGTCACCGGGCGGCTGTCGTCTGCCGACCCCAACCTGCAAAACATTCCCGTCCGCACCGCCGCAGGCCGCCGCATCCGCGAGGCATTTATCGCTGCACCGGGCTCTGTGCTGCTGTCGGCCGATTATTCCCAGATCGAGCTGCGCATCATGGCGCACCTGTCAAACGACACGGGCCTGGTCACTGCCTTTCTCAACGACGCCGACATCCACACCGCCACCGCCGCCGAGGTGCTGGGGCTGGCGCCCGAGCAGGTTTCATCCGAACAGCGGCGCACCGCCAAGGCCGTCAATTTCGGGCTGATCTACGGTATGTCCGCGTTTGGACTCGCCGCGCAACTGGGCATCGAGCGTCACGCCGCGCAAGGCTTCATCGACCGCTATTTCAGCCGTTTCCCCGGGGTTGCGGAATACATGGCACGCACCCGTGAGGCCGCACGCACGCATGGCTTTGTCGAAACCCTGTTTGGCCGCCGCCTGGTTTTGCCCGAAATATCCAGCAAAAACCCCGCCCGCCGCCAGGGCGCCGAACGCGCCGCCATCAACGCCCCCATGCAAGGCACCGCCGCCGACCTGGTGAAGCTGGCGATGATCAAAGTGCAGTCGTGGCTGGACGCCGAAAACCTGGCCACCCGCATGATCTTGCAGGTCCACGACGAACTGGTGCTGGAAGTACCCGAGGCCGAGCTGCCCCTGGTGCAACAACACCTGCCGGCGCTGATGTGTGGCGTTGCTCAACTCGCCGTGCCGCTCAAGGTCGAAATGGGCACCGGCCCCAACTGGGACGCGGCGCATTAAGGAGTATGGCTTCTCGGCTCCTGGACGGCCGCCGCATTCAGCTTTGGGTGTACTCCCGATACCAGACAGCCCACTTGGCGATGCCTTCGGCGAGCGGGGTTTTGGGCTCGAAGCCGACATCGCGTTTGAGGTCTTCGACATCGGCATAGGTGGCGACGACATCGCCGGGCTGCATGGGCAGGAAGTTCTTTTTGGCCTCCTGGCCGAGCGCGTCTTCGATGGTCTTGATGAAGGTCATCAGTTCGACCGGTTGGTGATTGCCGATGTTGTACACCTTGTACGGCGCGTAGCTGCTGCCGGGGTCTGGCGTGTCGGTGGAGAAATCGGGGTTGCCGACGGGGATGCGGTCGAGCACGCGCACGGTGCCTTCGGCAATGTCTTCGACAAAGGTGAAATCGCGCTGCATTTTGCCGTGGTTGAACACATCGATGCTGCGGCCTTCGAGGATGGCACTGGTAAACAGCCACGGCGACATATCCGGACGACCCCACGGGCCATAGACGGTGAAATAGCGCAGGCCGGTGGTGGGCAGCCCGTACAGATGGCTGTAGGTATGCGCCATCAGTTCGTTGGCTTTTTTGCTGGCGGCGTACAGACTGACCGGGTGATCCACATTGTCATGCACCGAGAACGGCATATGGGTGTTGGCACCATAGACGCTGCTGGAACTGGCATAGACAAAGTGCTCGATGCCGTTATGACGGCAGCCTTCGAGCAGATTGCCAAAGCCCACCAGGTTGGTCTGGATGTAGGAATGCGGGTTGGTCAGCGAATAGCGCACACCGGGCTGACCGGCGAGGTTGATGACGCGCTGCGGGCGTTCGGCCGCAAACAGGTCTTCGACCGTAATGCGGTCGGCGATGTCGCCCTGCACGAACCTGAAATTGGGATGGTTCTTGATGCGCGCCAGACGCGCGAGCTTGAGGCGGGGGTCGTAATAGTCGTTGAGACTGTCGATGCCGACCACCGTATCGCCACGCGCCAATAGCAACTGCGCGACATGCATACCGATAAAGCCGGCGGCACCTGTCAACAATACTTTCATCTGGAGATTCCTTATTTCTTTTGTGCTGTGATGCCAATCTTGCGCGCCATGCCCGCGTCTTCGTGCACTATATGATGCAGGAGCCAGTTACTCAAGAAGGTATGGAGGTTGTGGCCCACCTGTACCGCGTCTTGGCTGGCTGCATAGATATAGGCCTTGACCATGTCGCGCAGGCGTTGATGCTTGGCACGATGGTCCCGCAGATCGGCATTGTCGGCACCGTTTTGCTCCCACAGCACATCTTCACGGTCGAAATGTTCGTTGGTGTAACCGACGAGATCATCGACGACTTTCTGGATGGCCTCTTTGCCCTGGCCAGCGGCGAGGATATCCTCAAGGTCGCTGAGGTATTTAAAAAGTTTCTTGTGGTCGCTGTCGATCACGCCCTGATCGATGCTCATGTAATCCTGCCAAACGATGCGACCCATACAAACAACCCTCTAGTGTGGTGTCCCACAAATGGCTTGACCGGATGAAACCGCTGGATTTTTGCGCCAGGCAAGGGGTTGCAACGCAGCATGGCGGGAAAAGACGCGGTTTCATGTCGAGTTATTTGCAGGACACCACACCATGATTTAGCAAATGCGGTCATTTTACTACAATGGCGTTATGGGGCTTTTATATTCATTGTTATGGCGTCTGGCCTTGCCGGGTGTGTTTGCCTACCTGGTCTGGCGCGCGCGGCGGCAGCCGGAATATCTGCGCCACTGGCCTGAACGACTGGGTTTTGTGCCGAGCACAAAGGCTGCGCCCATCTGGATTCATGCCGTATCCGTAGGCGAAACCCGTGCGGCAACGCCTCTGGTTGAGGCACTGCTGGCGCAAGGGCAGCGCCTGCTGATGACGCACACCACACCCACCGGGCGCGCCACCGGCGAGGCGCTGTACGGCGACCGGGTAACGCGCTGCTATCTACCCTATGACACGCCAGGCGCGGTGTCACGCTTTCTGGCAAAAACGCAGCCGTGCCTGGGCATCTTCATGGAAACCGAGATCTGGCCGAACCTTTATGCCAATGCCGCGCGCCGCAATATCCCCCTGTTGCTGATCAACGCTCGCATGTCCGCATCATCCGCACGAGGCTACGCGCGGCTGGGGCGATTGACGCGGGAAACGCTGGCAAGTTTGGCGGCAGTCGGCGCGCAAACTGCCGCCGATGCACAACGCCTGCAAGATTTGGGCGCCCCGTCGGTCAGCGTCACCGGCAATCTCAAGTTCGAGGTCGCGCCACCGGCAGACATCGATGCCCGCGTGGCGGCGTTGCGGGCGCTGCTGCCCGGCGATCGCCCCGTGTGGCTGTGCGCCAGCACACGCGAAGGCGAAGAGGATTTGCTGCTGGATGCCTGGGCCGCCATCCCCAAGCCCGCACCTCTGCTGGTCATCGTGCCGCGCCACCCGCAACGCTTTGACGCTGTGGAGTCCATGATTCGTGCACGCAAGTTGCACATGCAGCGGCGCAGCACCCGCCAGCCGGTAGCGCCAGAAACCCAGGTATGGCTGGGCGACAGCATGGGCGAACTGGCGGCGTGGTATCGCGTGGCGGATTTCGCCTTTGTCGGTGGCAGCCTGCTGCCGTTGGGCGGGCAAAACCTGATCGAGGCCGCCGCCGCCGGTTGCCCGGTGTTGATGGGCCCGCATACCTTCAACTTCCGTCAGGCCGCCGCAGATGCCGTCACCGCTGGCGCGGCGCGGCGGGTGGCCGATGTCCCGGAGCTAACAGCAGCCGTTTGCAGATTGAGTGCCGATAGCGGGATGCGGCAGCGCATGGCTCAGGCAGGGCTGGATTTCGCTGCCGCGCACCGTGGCGCCACCCTGCGCACCCTGGCGCTTATTGCGGCAATGCGTCGAGTTGAACCAGGTCCGAACCATTGAGGTCGCCGACGGCGGCTTCCAGCTTCAGGCGTGCAAGCATCAGGTCGTAGCGCGCCAATTCCAGATCGCGCCGGGTCTGGTGCCATTGCTGATCGGCGTTGAGCAGATCGATGCGGGTGCGCACACCCACCTCCAGTCCTAGCTGCGTGGATTTGAGCTGCGCCTCGGCGGAATGCCTTGCGGCCTCCAAAGCCGCAATACGCTGCTGTCCCGAAATGAAACCCAACCAGGCCTCGCGTGTCTCTTGCTCGGCGGCACGGCGCGCGTCTTCCAGCTTGTGGCCCGCCGCCGCCAGGTTGGCCGTGGCCTCGCGGGTTTGCGAACGGGTCGCTCCCCCTTGATACAGCGGCCAGGTCAGATCCAGACCAATGCGTCCGTTGCGGCTGTCGGCAAGGTTGCCGAGGTACATGCTGTCGTTGTTTGCAATGTAGCTGGCGTTGAGATCCAGCGTCGGCAAAAAACCGGCGCGCTTGATCTTGATGGCCTCACGCGCCGCGTTTTCAGTCTGTTGCGCGGCCAGTACGCTCAGGTTGCCGTTGCGCGCCTGTGCAATCCAGGCCGCCTCGCCTTGGTTCGGCTGCGGCAGACGGGTTGCTGCTTTGGGCGCGTTTGCCGGCAGCGCGCCGACGATGCGTCCCAGCGCGGTCTGTTTGACGGTGACATCGTTTTCAGCAGCGATGCGTTGCGCGGTGATCAGGTCCAGTCGCGCCTGGGCCTCGTGCGTGTCGGTGATGGTGGCCGAGCCAATCTCGAAGGCCAGCTTGGCCTGTGCACGCTGGGCCTCGACCGCCTGTTGTTGCGCCTGCAACGCAGCCAGCGTCGCCTGGGCGCGCCCCAGATCGAACCATGCGGCCGCCAGCCGCAAGATCAGGGCCTGTTGCGCCTGCCGCAGATCGATCTCGTTTTTTGCAACCATGGCGGCTGCCTGGTTGCTGGCCGCGCCCAACGCGCGGTTAAACAGCGGTTGCGATAGTGCCAAGGTATAGCCGTTGCTGTTGTAGCTGGCGCGAGTCGCTCCCTGTTCGAAGCGGTTACGATCGGTCCGTGCGGTCAGCTTGAGGCTGGGGTATAGCGCGGCACGCGCTTGCGGCAACAGTTCACTGCCTGCCTGCCAGGACTCGCGTGCTGCCGCGTAGCCCGCGTCATGGCGCTCGGCAGCCAGCAGCAGGGATTCCAGATCGCCGGCCTGTGCTGCCCATGGCAGCAGGGCCAGCAACCCACACCGCTTATAAAATCGCTGCTGAAACCGCTTAAACATCGGCTTCAGAAAACGAATTGCGGCGCTTGTTCGGCGTTGGTCAGTTCCGCGACACAGGTGTCGAACAGCACCTCGCTGCGATAGCCGCCTTCCATGGCGGTGACGCGCATGGCCTGCATCACCGGCGCGCTGCCGACGATGGCGAACAGGCGGCCGCCGGGCTGCAACCGCGCCAGCAGAGACTGCGGCAATACCGGCACCGAACCGGTCAATAGAATGGCATCGAATGTGCCATCGTGAGTCCAGTCGCGGGCGGCATCGCCGCTGCGCAGCGTGACATTGGACAAGCCATGGGCGGCCAGTTTTGCGGCAGCCGCCGCAGCCAGATCCGGGTCGATTTCCACCGAAACCACCTCGGCAACAAGGTTGGCCAAAAGCGTGGTGACAAAGCCGCTACCGGTGCCCACCTCCAGCACCCGGTCGGTGTGCAGCAAATCGAGCGATTGCACGGCACGGGCCTCCAGGCGCGGCGGCCACATCGACACGGTGTCGTTGAGCGGAATCTCCATATCCACGAAGGCGAGCGATTGATGCGCGGCGGGCACAAAATCCTCGCGGCGCATGCGCGACAGCAGTTCCAGAATGCGCTGATCGAGCACATCCCAGGGGCGAATCTGCTGCTCCACCATGAAATAACGGGCCTTTTCCCAATCGGTGGGGGGTGTGTGGTGGGTGCTCGTTGCGCTGTTCATACACAAGTCCTCATCGGAATAGCGGTTGGTGGGGCGGATTTTACTCTGGTCCGGTCGCAACCGGTGGCTTGACCCTGAACCAGGCGGCGTACAAGGCGGGCAGGTACAGCAAGGTCAACACGGTGGCGACCAGCAGTCCGCCCATGATGGCAATCGCCATCGGCCCCCAGAAGATGCTGCGCGACAGGGGGATCATCGCCAGCACCGCCGCCAGGGCCGTCAACGCAATGGGCCGCAGACGCCGCACGGTGGCATCGATGATCGCGTCCCAGGCCGCCTTGCCCGCACCAATATCGTGCTCGATCTGGTCCACCAGAATCACCGAATTGCGCATGATCATGCCAAACAAGGCAATCACCCCGAGCTGCGCCACAAACCCGAACGGTGCCTGAAACAAGAGCAGCGACAAGGTAACGCCGATCAGCCCCAGCGGCGCGGTCAACACCACCAGCAGCGTACGGCGCGCGCTTTGCAGCTGGATCATGAGCAAAAACAGCACAGCGAGAATCGCATACGGAAACACGGCGCGGATCGAGCCTTCGGCATGGCTGGATTTTTCCAGCGTGCCACCGATCTCGATGCGATAACCGGGCGGTAGCTGGGCGCGAATAGCATCGAGCTGCGGGTCGATGGCACGGGTCACCGTCGGCGCCTGGATGCCTTCATGCAGGTCGCAGCGCACGGTGATCGCGGTCTGCCGGTCGCGGCGCCAGATGATGCCGTCGTCGAGCTCCGGCTTGAGGGTGGCAATCTGCGCCAGCGGCACGAACCGGCCGTCATGGGTGTGAATCTGCATATCGCCCAGCGCCGCCAGCCGTGCCCGCTCGTCCGCCGGCGCACGCAGCACCACATCGATGAGCTGATCGTCTTCGCGATAGCGGGTCAGTGTTTGCCCGGCCAGCCAGCGGTTGACCTGCTGCGAAAGGCTTTGCGAATCGACGCCCAAAGCGCGGGCGCGATCCTGATCGACCTCCAGACGCACCTGTTTGACAAGGTCGTTCCAATCCAGATGAACCTCGCGCGCATACGGATGCTGGCGCATCACCGTCGCCACCTGGGCTGCAATCTGGCGTAAGCGCTCCGGATCGTTGCCGATCACCCGGAAGGCGACGGGATAGCCAACCGGCGGCCCGTTTTCCAGCCGGATCACCCGCCCGCGCAGGCCGCTGAATTGCCGCGCCAACAGATCCTCCAGCCGTGCCTTGACCACCTCGCGCGCCACCGGGTCCGTGGTCATCACCATCAGCTGGGCGAAGTTGTTGTTGGGCAGTTGTTGGTCGAGCGGCAAATAAAAGCGCACGCTGCCCATGCCGATGTAGCTCAAAGAATGCTTGATGCGCGATTGAATCTCGGCATCCTGGGCGATCAACCCTTCCAGCCGGGTAACGGTCTCACGTGTTGTGGTCATCGACGCCGACTGCGGCAACCATAGATCGACCAACAGCTCGTGGCGTTTGGAGGCCGGAAAAAACTGTTTTTCCACGCCCTTGCCAAAGCCGACCAAAGCCAGCACGAAGATCACCAGCGTGGCCCCGATGACCCGCCAGCGATGCGTTACGCACCAGTGCACCAAAGTACGGAAGCGCTGGTAAAACGGTGAGGCGTAAGGATCGCCGCCATGCCGCGCGGCGAGGGCCATCAGCTTTTCACGATTGAGCAGACGCACCCCCAGCCACGGGGTAAAGATCACCGCCACGATCCACGAGGCAAGCAAGGCGATGCCCACTACGGCGAAGATCGAAAAGGTGTACTCGCTGGCTGCGCTTTTGGCAAAACCGACCGGCAAAAAACCTGCGGCCGTGATCAGCGTGCCCGTCAGCATGGGGAATGCCGTCGAGGTATAGGCAAACGCGGCGGCACGAGCCTCTTCCCAACCTTGTTCCATCTTCACCACCATCATCTCGATGGCGATGATGGCGTCATCCACCAACAGCCCCAGCGCGATGATCAACGCGCCCAGCGAGATGCGTTGCAAGTCAAGGTTGATCTGGCGCATGACAAAAAACACCGCCGCCAGCACCAGCGGAATGGCTATCGCAACCACCAGCCCCGGCCGCCAGCCCAGTGACAGGAAGGACACCGCGAGCACGATGGCCACGGCTTCGAGCAGGCTTTTCATGAATTCGTCGATGTTTTGCCGCACCACTTCCGGCTGATCGGCGGCTTGGTGCAACTGCATGCCTACCGGCAAACCTGCCACCAGTTGCGCCATTTCGGTCTTCAGACGGGTGCCCAGCGCCAGCACATCGCCGCCCCGGGTCATGGCCACCGCGATGCCGATTGCGGGCTGACCATTCCAGCGAAACAGGGGCTGTGGCGGATCGGCATAACCGCGCCGGACCTCGGCAATATCGCCCAGCCGGACGCTACGGCCCTGCACGCGCACGCTGATGGCCCGCACCTGTTCAACCGCATCCAGCCCGCCACTGACCGCTATGCGTACCTGATCCTGTGCGGTTTCCACCGCACCCCCGGGCACCACGGCATTTTGATTGCGTAGCGACTGGGCGATCAAATCGGGGTTCAGCCCCAGACTGGCCAGACGGGCACTGGGGAGTTCGATCCAGATTTTTTCGGCCTGCACCCCGATCAGCTCCACCTTGCCCACATCCGTCAGCCGACGCAGGGCATGTGCCAGCCGGTCGGCCTGATGACGCAGATCGGCATGGGTGAAGCCCTCGCCGGTCAGCGCGTAAACGATGCCAAAGGTGTCGCCAAACTCATCGTTGGCATACGGCCCTTGCACGCCCTCGGGAAAGGTGTGGCGGATATCGTCGAGTTTTTTGCGGACTTGATAAAACAGCGCTGGCACATCCTTGGGCGGCGTGTAATCGCGCAGCTCGATGAACACGGTCGATTCGCCCGGCTTGGAATAGCTGCGCAGATTGTCGAGCAGCGGCAACTCCTGCAGCTTTTTTTCGATGCGATCGGTGACCTGATCTGCCATCTCCTGCGCCGTAGCGCCCGGCCAAAAGCTGCGCACTACCATGATCTTGACGGTAAACGCGGGGTCTTCGGCGCGACCGAGTTTCTGATACGAGACGATGCCGGCCAAGGCCAGCGCCAGCATAAAAAAGGCCACCAGGCTGGAATGCTCCAGGGCCCAGGCCGACAGATTGAAACGCTGCCCCATCGCCGGATCCCCTCAGCGCGGCAGCGGGGTTACCGCCTCGCCCGCCACCAGTTTGTTCGCGCCCGCCCGCACGATGACTTCGCCTGCGTTGAGGCCTGCGCGAATCTCGGCGCCGTCCTCGCGCCAGCGCACGATTTCGACCGGCCGTAACTGCAACCGTCCCTCGACGATGACCCATACCGCCGCCTGTCGGCCCGACTGAAAGATCGCCGTGCCGGGCAGCAACATGCTGCCGGTCTGCGGGCTGGCAGCCAGCACAACCTCGGCGCTCATGCCCAGGCGCAATGCGGCGGCGGTGTTATCCGTAAAGGCAAAACGCACCCGGTAGGTGCGGGTCACCGCATCCGCCTGCGGGGCAATCTCGCGTACCCGCAGCGGCCACTGCCGATCGGGCAGCGCCCACACCGTGGCCGACGCGGGTTTGCCGACTTGCAAAGTCGCAATGTGCGATTCGGGCACCTGGGTTTCTACCTCAAAGACGCCGGACCGAGCGAGGGTTAGCACCGGCTGGCCTACGCCCAACACCTGTCCCGGCTCGGCACTCACACGGGTGACCACACCATCGGTATCGGCCTTGATCTGTGTGTAGCCCGTCTGGTTACGCGCCACGGACACCCGGCTTTGCAAGGCCGCGCGTTTTTCGGCTGTGGCCTTGAGCAGGGTTTCCTTGCCATCCAGCGCCGCCTGGCTGACAAACTGGCTGGCCCTGAGCGTGCGATAACGCGCCACCTCTTGCTGCGCCAGGCGCCATTCGGCCTCGGCTGCGGCCAGTTCGGCCTCGACCCCCTGCTGGCTGTGATAAAGATCACCCGCATCCAGCTCTGCCAGAACTTGGCCTGCATGCACCGCATCGCCAACCTCGACGCTACGGCGCAGCAGCTTGCCGGCCACGCGAAAGCCCAGCGCCACCTCGTGCCGTGCCCGCACCTCGCCGGGCAAACGCTCGGCAGCCAGCGGCGCGCCCGGATGTACCGTCTCGGTCAGCACAAAACGCGGCGTGGGTGCGGGTGGCGATTTGTCGCCACAGCCGATCACGCCAACCCCCATCATCAATGCCCACAGTGCGTATCTCAATTTCACAGTCATCTTTCACTCATTCCAGTCACTCTCGTCCGGGCGGTTGTTATTTTGCGCCAATTCGGCTAGCTTGCGACCCATCGTCTGGGGTGTCAGCGCGACCCAGTGCATCGCTGACTGAGATCATACCCATGAACCTGAACCGGATCATGCCGGCGGAGGCAGCACGATTGGCATCCCCTTCCCGGCATCCCTTTCGTTTTGACTCCTCGCACGATCTACCGCGCTGTTTGAAGGAGTCCACATGAACGCCCCCGAGTCGGCCCAAACTTTCAATGCCGAGACCGCCCAGGTTGACGCGGCCGCCATCCAGTCCCTGCCCAATTCACGCAAGATCTTTGTACAAGGCTCGCGGCCGGACATTCAGGTGCCGATGCGTGAAATCAGTCAGTCCGACACCCACACCAGCGCCAGCCCGGAAAAAAACCCGCCTGTTTTCGTCTATGACTGCTCTGGCCCCTATACCGATCCGGCAGTCAAGATTGACATCCGTCAGGGCTTGAAGCCGCTGCGTGCGGGCTGGATCGAGGAACGCGGCGACACCGAGGTGCTGACCGGTCTGACCTCCGACTATGGTCGCCAGCGGGCCGGCGATGCCACGCTGGACGCCCTGCGTTTTCCCGGCCTGCAGCGCACCCCGCGCCGTGCCAAGGCAGGGATGAATGTCAGCCAGATGCACTATGCGCGGCGCGGCATCGTGACCCCGGAGATGGAGTTTGTTGCCATCCGCGAAAACCTGCGTCGCCAGGAATATCTGGAATCCCTGCGCGCGTCCGGCGGCGAAAAACTGGCCCGGCTGATCGGCAGCCAGCACAGCGGCCACTCCTTTGGCGCCAACCTGCCTGCCGAGATCACGCCCGAGTTTGTGCGCAGCGAAATCGCCCGGGGACGCGCCATCATCCCGGCCAACATCAATCACCCCGAATCCGAGCCGATGATCATCGGCCGCAACTTTCTGGTAAAGATCAACGCCAACATCGGCAACTCGGCTCTGGGATCCTCCATCGCCGAGGAGGTGGACAAGATGACCTGGGCCATCCGCTGGGGCGGCGACACGGTGATGGACCTGTCCACCGGCAAAAACATCCACGAAACCCGCGAATGGATCATCCGCAACGCGCCGGTGCCGATTGGTACGGTGCCGATCTATCAGGCGCTGGAAAAGGTGAATGGCCGTGCCGAGGAGCTGACCTGGGAGATGTTCCGCGACACGCTGATCGAACAGGCCGAGCAGGGCGTGGATTACTTCACCATCCACGCCGGCGTGCTGTTGCGTTATATCCCGATGACCGCCAGCCGCATGACCGGCATCGTCTCGCGCGGCGGTTCGATCATGGCCAAGTGGTGTCTGGCGCACCACAAGGAGAGCTTTCTCTACACCCACTTCGAGGAAATCTGCGAAATCATGAAGGCCTACGATGTCGCCTTCAGTCTTGGCGATGGCCTGCGCCCGGGTTCAATCTTTGATGCCAATGACGAGGCGCAGCTAGGCGAGCTGAAAACCCTGGGTGAATTGACCCAGATCGCCTGGAAGCACGACTGTCAGGTGATGATCGAAGGTCCCGGCCATGTGCCCATGCAACTCATCAAAGAGAACATGGACAAGGAGCTGGAATGGTGCGACGAAGCGCCGTTTTACACGCTCGGCCCGCTGACCACCGACATCGCGCCGGGTTATGACCACATCACCTCGGCGATCGGTGCGGCGCAGATCGGCTGGTATGGCACGGCCATGCTGTGCTATGTCACGCCCAAAGAGCACCTGGGGTTGCCCAACAAGGACGATGTCAAGGAAGGCATCATCACCTACAAGCTGGCCGCGCACGCCGCCGACCTGGCCAAAGGCCATCCCGGCGCCCAGATCCGCGACAACGCGCTATCCAAGGCCCGCTTCGAGTTCCGCTGGGAAGACCAGTTCAACCTCGGTCTCGACCCGGACAAGGCACGCGAATTCCACGATGAGACCTTGCCCAAGGAATCGGCCAAGGTGGCACATTTCTGCTCGATGTGCGGGCCGCATTTCTGCTCGATGAAGATCACCCAGGATGTGCGTGACTACGCTGCCAGCCAGGGCGTCACTGAAGGCGAAGCCCTGGCGCGCGGCATGGAAGAAAAATCGATCGAGTTCGTGCGTCAGGGCGCCGAGGTTTATCACCGCTCCTGAACAAATCCAAATGAGATCGACCGCCCGCGCATCCTGATCGTTGACGACACGCCCCAATCTGCAAACGATGGGTGAGGTGCCGCGCGGCGGCGGACTACATCGCCAAGGCGATCACCCCGGAAATATTGCTGGCGCGCACGCAAACCATTATGCCAAGCATACCGGTCGCAGCCAGTTCCGGCTGTTCGATCCGTGGATGGTCCAGCAACGGATGCGCAACTGATAGAATCCGCGCCAGTTTTTCGAAAGTACCCCCGTGGATTTCATCTATCTCATCGCCCTGGTGCTCGGCATCGTCGAGGGTCTCACCGAATTTCTGCCCATCTCCAGCACGGGTCATCTCATCATCGTCGGCGACCTTCTGGGCTATAACGATGCAACCAGCAGTGTGTTCAAGATCGTCATTCAGTTCGCCGCCATCCTGGCCGTGTGCTGGGATTATCGCGAGCGTTTGACCGGCGTGGTACGCGGCCTGCCGCATGACGCGGGCGCGCAGCGTTTCGCCGGGTTGCTGATCGTAGGATTTTTGCCGGCTGCGGTGCTGGGTTTGGTGTTTCACTCCACCATCAAGGGCGCACTGTTCAACCCCATCACCGTGGCCACAGCACTGATCGTCGGCGGGCTGCTGATCCTGTATCTGGAAAAGCGCCACTACCATCCGCGCATACTGTCCATAGATGTCATGCGCTGGCCCGATGCGCTCAAGATCGGCTTTGCCCAGTCTCTGGCCATGATCCCTGGCACCTCGCGTTCGGGTGCCACCATCCTTGGCGGGCTATGGTTTGGCCTCGATCGCAAGACTGCCGCAGAGTTTTCGTTCTTTTTGGCCATCCCGACGATGTTCGCGGCGACGGTTTATGACCTGTACAAAAACTGGGCGCTGTTACACTGGGAAGACCTGCCGGTGTTTGCCGTCGGCTTTGTCGCCTCCTTCTTCGCTGCAATGTGGGCCGTGCGCGGCTTTATCCGCTTCGTGTCACAACACAGCTTTGTGGTGTTTGCCTGGTATCGCATCGCCTTTGGCGGCGTGGTGCTGTTGACGGCAACCACTGGCTTGATCGATTGGAGTTCGCCATGAGCGCGCCTGAACTTGCCTCACCGCCGACCGTTCTGGTCTTTGCCGCCACCGATCCTACCGGAGGTGCCGGTTTGCAGGCGGATCTGCTGACGCTGTCCAGCCTTGGGTGCCATGCCTTGTCAGTGGTGACTGCGGTCACGGTGCAAGACACACTGGGGGTGGAAGATTTTTTGCCGCTCGATCCTGAATGGATTTCAGACCAGGCCCGCGCCGTGCTGGAAGACATGCCGGTGGCGGCGTTCAAGCTGGGCATGCTGGGCAGCGTCGAGGCCGTGCAGGCCATCACCGAGATCGTTGCCGATTACCCTGACATCCCGCTGGTGTATGACCCGGTGCTGGCCTCCAGTCGTGGCGACGAGCTGGCGACCGAAGAGATGATCGAAGCGGTGCGCGAGCTGCTGCTGCCGCAAGTGACCCTGCTCACCCCCAACAGCCTGGAGGCACGGCGATTGGTCGAGACACCGCAGGAGGACGAACACGGCGAGCCGATCGAAGATCTCGATGATGAAGACACCCCGCTCGATCTAGACACCTGCGCCCTGCGTTTGCAGGACATGGGCTGCGAATTCGTGCTGATCACCGGTTCACACGAGCACACCCCGCAGGTGGTCAACGCCTTGTACACCCCCGAGGGCGATGTTCACACCCTGTCCTGGGATCGCTTGCCAGACAGCTATCACGGCTCTGGCTGCACCCTGTCATCGGCGATCGCCGCGCTGCTGGCGCAGGGCATCGACATGGAAACTGCAGTCAAAAGCGCCCAGGAATACACCTGGGAGGCTCTGCGCAATGGCTGGAGACTGGGCATGGGGCAATTCCTCCCCGACCGCCTGTTCTGGGCGCGCAGAGAGGGCGAGGACGCATAAAGGCGTGCACGGTTTATACGCCATCACCCCGGACTGGCCGGATACCCGTCGGTTACTCAGCATCAGTGAGCAAATACTTGCGGCCGGCTGCCGCATCCTGCAATACCGCAACAAGACCACCAGCGACTGCCACCGTGCCGAGCAGGCCGGTGCTTTACGGGCGCTGACGCAACGCTACGGCGCGCGACTGATCATCAATGACGCGGTGGAACTGGCGTTAAGCGTCGGCGCTGACGGCGTGCATCTGGGTGCTACCGATGGCGACCTGGCTGCCGCCCGCGCCCGTATCCCCGCCAATATGCAGCTGGGCGCTTCCTGCTATCAAAGCCTCGATACAGCCCGCGCCGCCCGCGCTGCGGGTGCCGACCTCATCGCCTTTGGCAGTTTTTACCCTTCGCCCACAAAGCCGCTGGCACGCCGCGCCGATCGGGGATTGTTGACCGCGGCCAAGGAACTAGGCTGTCCTGTCTGTGCGATCGGCGGCATCACGATGGATAATGCCGGCCCGCTGATCGCCGCAGGTGCCGACTGCATCGCTGTCATCAGCGCCCTGTTTGATGCGCCCGACCCGGCCCGTGCAACCCGACAATTCATCGCCCTGTTTGCCAACCCACACGACTAAAGAGACCCCAATCATGAGCTCCCGCAACGACATCCTGTTCGAACAATCCCGGCAAGTCATCCCCGGCGGCGTCAACTCGCCGGTGCGTGCCTTTGGTTCCGTCGGCGGCACGCCGCGCTTTTTTGTGCGGGGTAGCGGCAGTCGCGTAGTCGATTCGGACGGCAAGGAATACATCGACTATGTCGGCTCCTGGGGCCCGCTGATTCTGGGTCACGCCGACCCGGATGTGGTGATGGCCGTGCAAGCAGCGGCCAGCCGGGGGTTGTCCTTCGGCGCGCCGACCGAGATGGAACTGGAGATGGCCAGGTTGCTGACAGACACCCTGCCGTCGCTGGATCAGGTGCGACTGGTGTCCTCCGGCACCGAGGCGACGATGAGCGCCATTCGCCTGGCACGCGGTTTCACCGGTCGCAACCTGCTGGTCAAGTTCGAAGGCTGCTATCACGGCCATGCCGATAGCCTGCTGGTGAAGGCTGGCTCGGGTCTTTTGACCTTTGGCCAGCCCAGCTCTGCCGGCGTGCCGCCCGGGGTTTCGGCCGACACGCTGGTGCTGGAATACAACAACCTCGATCAGGTCAACGAGCTGTTCGAACAGCGCGGCGCTGAAGTGGCCTGCATCATCGTCGAGCCGGTCGCCGGCAATATGAACCTGATCGCGCCCAAGCCGGGATTTTTGGAATGCCTGCGCGAAAACTGCACCCAACACGGCGCTGTGCTGATCTTCGACGAGGTCATGACCGGCTTTCGCGTCGGGCCGCAATGCGCGCAAGGGCTGTACGGCATCACCCCGGATCTGACGACGCTGGGCAAGGTCATCGGCGGCGGCATGCCGGTGGGCGCCTTCGGCGGTCGCGCCGACATCATGGCCAAGCTGGCGCCGACCGGCCCGGTGTATCAGGCTGGCACCTTGTCAGGCAACCCGGTGGCGGTGGCGGCTGGCCTGACCACGCTGAAGAAGGCCTTGCAACGCGGCTTCCATGATGCCCTGGCGTTGCGTACCCGACAGTTTGTCGAGGGCATGACCAGCATTGCCCACGAATACGGCGTGCCGTTTTCGGCGCAAAGCGTGGGCGGCATGTTCGGCCTGTATTTCAGCCCGATGGTGCCGACCTCGTATGCCGAGGTCATGGCCAGCGACAAAGAGGCATTCAACCGCTTCTATCACCTCATGCTGCTGGGGGGCGTGTATCTGGCCCCTTCCGCGTTCGAGGCCGGTTTTGTCTCGGGCGCGCATGGCGAGGGCGACCTCATCGCCACCTTCGAGGCCGCGCGTCACGCATTTTCCAAGCTCTGATGGACTATCCGGCGACGCAGGATCTCGCGCCAGAAGACCAGTTTCGTCTGGAGATCTTGCTGACCCGCGACCTTAAAGCGGTGCGCATCGACGAATCGGCCATGGTGCTCCATGCGCTTGTTGCCGATGGCGAGGCCTGCCTGCCGCTGCACCCAAACGATCGCCCCGAACGCTATCTGCGCCACCTGCGCGAGCTGTTGGCCGGTCACGCGCTAGGGTCGCCCGGCGGTTACCCGGTGTACCTGTCGCGCTGGACACGGCATGGACAGGTCGGTATGGCCGACGACCCCAACCTGGGCCGACTGTTGCTCACAGGGGAGCCCGAGGCGGTGGTGGCCGTGGTGCACTCTCCGGCGTTGACGGCAGAACTGGCAGGCTATGCCTGGTGGGCCATGCCGACTCCGGAAAACGCGCAACTGATGCTACGCCGCCCCGCCGTAGCCAAGGCCGACATCGGCGCCACCCTGGCTAATTTTCTGATCGAGCACCTGCCGTTCTTGCAAGAGGATGCGCTGGCCATCATGGACACAGTGACGGTGCTGGTGGCGTCCAACCGCTTGAGCGCCGCGCAGGAACAGGCGTTATGGCAAAAAGGCAAGCGTCGTCCCAGCCATTGCCTGCCGTTTCTGGAATGTGGCCGCCTGCCCGGACAGGCCGTAACACCGGCCAATTTTGCGCGCGCCGCCTTGCTGTTGCTGGAGCGCCCGGAAACCCAGGAGGTCGTCACCCGTGCGCTCAATGTCATTGGCGCCTTTTATCGCGAGAATAACCACGCGCCTACCGAATTGCGCCAGCTCAACGAAGGTTTGGTGACACCGATCTTCGCGCGCAGCACCGCCATCGGTTCGCTGATGCGCAAAAAGATCGAACCGGCGCTAGGGCCGGTTCGTGAGGCTTTGCAAACCCTTGCGGACTAAGGCTATTTCTGGCGGTTAGCCGGTTCGACAGCCGCCGGCGGCGACATCATCTGCATCATTTGCATCATCGCCATGGGGTCAAACCCGGAAGCCTGAGGTGCAGGTTGAGGTGCGACCTGATGCGCCGTCTTCGGCGGCTGTGCGTAGCCGAAGAAGGATGGCTGCGGCTGGGGCTGCGGCTGGGGCTGCGGTGCAGGTTGTGCGCCAAAGCCAAAGAATCCAGAGGCTGGCTGTGGAGCCGGCTGGGAGGGCGCGCCAAAACCAAAGAAAGAGGGTTGCGGTGCGGGTTGCTGCTGGCCAAACAATCCGGAGAACGGATTGCTATTGCCATAGCCGCTACCGCCTCCGCCAAAGCCGCCAAAGCCACCAGAACCACCGCCCATGCCGGGGAAGGGGCTGAGATAGGGGTTGCCAGACATCGTCAGATTGGAGAACGAGGACAGTTGCGAGCCCGCGTTCATTGGCATGCTCATGGCGCTCATGCCGCCCATCATCGGCATCATCATGCCGCCCATCCCCATCGGGCTACCCATGCCGCCCATCCCCATCGGGCTACCCATGCCGCCCATCATCATCGGCGCTCCCATCATGGCCATCGGCGCCATCATGCCCCCCATGCCCCCCATGGGGTTCATCATGGACATGGGGTTCATCATCGAGTCCATAAACGCATGGGCAGTACCCACACTCAACAGACTCGCGGTCAACAAGGCAAGCGATGGCTTTTTCATGACAGGCTCCGGTTGAGATTAAAGATTAGAGATCGCCGTCGGCAGCGGCACGCATGATGATGTCCATCTTCTCACGGATATCGGTGGCAGCCTTTACCAGCACATCGGGGGTGCCCATCTTGTCGGTGATGGAATCCAGCCAGGCGGTATCCCAGTCCAGGGTCAGCACCCAGACATCCTTGTTGTTGTCTTCCATGACCGCGATGCGGCAGGGCAGGTAGACGATAGCTTCCGGAGCGAACTTCAACACTTCGCGACCGGCAGCGATGTCACACCAGTGGAACACCTCCATGCGCGGGGCAGCCGTGTCACCCAAGACGGCCTGAATGTCTTTCCACATCGCGCTGTGGCCGACCAGTTTGAAGTTGAGCTGGTTGCCGCGCAGATTCATCGATGTGACCACATCGTCAAAGGTCAGCCCTTTCTTCGCCTTGTACTTGGTGGTCATGAGGTTCATGACATCCTTGGCATCCAGACGCGTGGTGGTTTTCATCATCGGGATGAGCTGACGCATCAACTCGGCCTTTTCGGCACGGGTGACGATGCCGGACATCTCGTAGGGCTTGACGCCCTTCTGGTTCATCGAGGCCGGCAACTGGAGCGGGCCGGCGGATTTCGGCACCTGGGCCAGATAAGGATTGTCGGCAGCCTGAACGGTCAATGCAGCACCAGCCATGGCAACAGCCAGCAGAGAGATTTTAATGCGGTTCATGTGTAACTCCTCGGGATAAATCAATGAATGGATGGGGCAGGTGCAACAGTGGTCAGGCCCAGGGACTTCCATGCCTGCATACCACCGCGATACCACTTGATCTTGTGTGCAGGATAACCCAACGCCAGCAATTGCTTGATGTTGGTGGGTGACTGCCCGCACCAAGGGCCGTTGCAATACAGCACCAGGGTTTTTGCCGTTTCAAAGTTCCACAGACCACCATGGCGGGTTGCAGAAAATTGCAGCAACAAGATTTCGGCGATCTTTTCAGGATCGGTGTGTGCCGGATGCAACCTCTGCCAAGGCAGAGAAACCGCGCCGGGGATGATCCCGGAGCGTAGCGGCCAATCGCCGTCGCGGGAATCGATCACCAGTATCTGCTCGCCTCGGGTTTTGCGTTGCAACGCATCCAGCATTTCCAATTCACCGAGGGTCTCCACACCCGGTGCCAACTGCATGGGTTGGACGCAATAAGGCGGACAGGCACGGGAGGTCAGAGCGTAATCCGGATCGATCATGTTTTCGTCATCCGGATTGCGCTCTATGGTCACCCAATGGCCTTGATGCATAACCAGAACGCGAGGCAAATCCGGACGGATATTCACCGGGCTTGCAAGCGCAAGGCTTACCCATGCCGACAAGACCGGTATAGCCACAAACAGCCAGGAAAAGTTGCGCACGATATCCGTTTCTTCAGGTCTTAACCTGATGGTTGCTTCAGTTAGACACCTGTCTGCCAAGTGACTAGTGTGGTGTCTCGCAAATAACTCGACATGAAACCGCGTTTTTTCCGCCATACTGCGTTGCAACCCCTTGCCTGGCGAAAAAATCCATCGGTTTCATCCTGTCAAGCCATTTGCGAGACACCACACTAACTGAAGCCCCGGCTTGCGCCGGGATCTCAGCAGGGTCAGGGGGATTTAGCCAATCGTGGCCTTGCCCTGATCCTTTTCGCCTTTGTTGTCAACGGCATCGATAACAACGGCGTCGCCCGCCTTGGCACCCTTGACCTTGATGGCCAGGTAGGGGTTCTTGGAAATGCCGCCGCCCCACTGCGCATCCATCACCACCTTGCCGCCCACGGTGCAGGTGACATTGGTGATGTGGTGAGCCGGAACCAGGTCGCCCGTCTTGGCGTCTTTACGCAGACCGGTTTCCATCGGGTGGTTCATCAGACACTTGATCTCGGCGACATCGCCACTCATCGAGGCACGAACTTTCATAGCCATATTAGTTTCTCCTTGTTTCTTGATTAGCCGCCGCAGCCGCCGATGGTGACCTTGACTTCTTTGTGGCCCTTGTAGACCTTGCCGCCAGCCTTGACGATGCCGACCACATTGGAGGTGGCGCCCATCTTGATGCGGGTGGAGACATAGCCTTCGCCGCCATTGGAGAAGGTGAAGTCCGCGATCAGCGGCAGGCTGTTCTTCTCGGCCACGATGGCGATACCGGTGGTACCGGCAATACTGGAGATCACCTCAACCGGAACCACGGCGCCGTTCTCGGCAATATCCGGAGCCTTGACGGCGACATCACCGCTGGCAGCGGCGCCCGATGCACCGACTGACCCCATGGCGGCTCCCAAATCCTTGCTTTCAAAACCAGCCTTGTTCCAAGCGGCAAAGGCATCGGTGGGCTTCAGCAGGCCGGCCATAACAGCCACGCCGACGGCGCTGGCAGCGCCAGCGCCTTTCAGTACTTGTCTGCGATCCATAAGTCACTCCTTGTGATTGATTCGGTAGCGGGCTGCCGGATGGCAGCCAAGCAACGCTCCGGGTACGCTTTATAGCGCGAATTTTGCAGTATAACAAACCGAAATTACTACTATGCGAATACCACACCCCGCATCCACGCTGCGATGGCAGAGACCAACAACCATAAAAAAAGACGCCATCAGGCGTCTTTTTTTATGGTTTCAGCGAGTTATCAGCGCAGACCAGCGATGTACTCGGCGACAGCGCGCATTTCCTGATCAGTCAGACGGCGAGCGATGACTTGCATCATCTTGCCAGCATCATTGGCGCGATCGCCGCTGCGGAAGTTTTTCAACTGCGACAGCACATAGGCGTTGTGCTGACCAGAGAGCTTCGGGAACTGCTGCGGAATACCCGAGCCCGCAGGGCCGTGACAGGATGCGCAGGCCGGAACGCCGCTACCGGCGTTGCCACCCATGTAAAGACGCTTGCCTTCGGCAACCAGGTCAGCATCCTTGGCCAAACGCGGCTTGCTGCGCTGGGCGGCGAAATAGGCGGCCAGGTTCTGCATGTCGGCATCCGACAGATTGGTGACATTGGGCGCCATGATGGCGTTCTTGCGTGCACCGGATTTGAACTCGGTGAGCTGCTTGTGGATGTACTCGGGCAACTGGCCAGACAGGTTGGGATAGGCCGGCGAGGTGCTATTGCCGTCAACACCGTGACAGGCGCCGCATACCTTATCAACGATGGCTTGGCCCTTGGCGGCATCGCCAGCCAAGGCGTGGGTGCCAGCCAAAAGACCGGCGGAAAACAGCAGTGTGGCTATCGTTTTCATGGCAGCGTATTCCTTTGTTGCGTATAAAATCGCGGCATTCTATAGATGCAGGGGCTGATTGCCAACAGGAGATGCTGAACTCCAGATTTCACACCACAGTCGCGCACCTTGCCGATCTGCCGACCGACAGCGTCGCCGAAGTGGCCTTTGCCGGCCGTTCCAACGCGGGCAAGTCGAGCGCCATCAATGTGCTGGCCAACCAGCGGCGGCTGGCGTTTGTCAGCAAGATGCCCGGGCGTACCCAGCATCTCAATTTCTTCGAGGCCGGACCAGGGCGGTTTCTGGTCGATCTGCCGGGCTATGGCTTCGCCAAGGCGCCGTTGGCCGAACAGAACAACTGGCAGCAGTTGATCGGCGGCTATCTGGTGCGGCGACCGCAACTGGCCGGACTGGTGCTGATCATGGACATCCGCCACCCGCTGACACCGCTTGACCAGCAGCTGCTGGAATGGTTCCGTCCCAATGGCCATCCTGTGCACATTTTGCTTTCCAAGGCCGACAAGCTGACCCGCAACCAGGGTCGCGTCACGCTTGCCAGCGTGCTGCGCGAGCTCAAGGCTGCGGGCGTTGAAGCCACTGCACAAACATTCTCCAGCACCAAACGCGAAGGCATCGAGCAAGCCGAAGCGCAGATTCGTGCCTGGCTGGGCCTGCCACTTGCGCCCAATGGCGCCACCCTCCCCACCCCATCACCCGAGACATCGCCATGACCGACTTCGCCAACGCCCTTTCAGCCTTTCCCCGCAAACGCATGCGCCGCATGCGCCGTGATGATTTCTCGCGCCGGTTGATGCGGGAAAACGCCGTTGCGGCCAGCGACCTGATCCTGCCTGTGTTCGTGCTCGAAGGCGAGAACCGCGTCGAGTCCGTCGCGTCGATGCCTGGCGTCGAACGGCTGTCACTGGACCGCCTGCTGCCGCTGGCCGAGGAGTGTCTCAAGCTCGGCATCCCGGCGCTGGCGCTGTTTCCGGTCATCGGCACGGCGCTCAAGAACGAATCCGCCAGCGAGGCTTACAACCCTGACGGACTGGTGCCGCGCGTGGTGGCCGCACTCAAACAACGCTTTCCGGAACTGGGCATCATCACCGATGTAGCGCTCGATCCCTATACCAGCCACGGCCAGGACGGCCTGATCGATGCCAACGGCTATGTGCTCAACGATGAAACCATTGCCGTGCTCACCCGTCAGGCCGAAACCCATGCTGCCGCCGGTGCTGACATCGTGGCCCCGTCAGACATGATGGACGGTCGCATCCGTGCAGTGCGTGACGCGCTCGATGCCGCCGGGCATATCCATACCCGCATCCTCGCCTACTCGGCCAAGTATGCGTCGAGCTACTACGGCCCTTTCCGCGATGCGGTGGGTTCGGCCGCCAACCTGGGCGCGGGCAATAAGTACACCTACCAGATGGACCCCGCCAACTCGGACGAGTCGCTGTGGGAGGTGGGCCTGGACCTGCAAGAAGGCGCCGACATGGTGATGGTGAAGCCTGGCATGCCGTATCTGGACATCGTTCGCCGCGTCAAGGATGAATTCAAGGCGCCAACCTTTGTCTACCAGGTCAGCGGTGAATACGCGATGCTGAAGGCTGCCGGTCAAAACGGCTGGATCAATGAAAAAGCCTGCGTGATGGAGGCCTTGCTGTCATTCAAGCGCGCCGGGGCCGACGCCATCCTCACCTATTACGCACTGGATGCGGCCCGCTGGATGGCAGCGGACTGATCCGTCTCTTCGCTCAACCGCTTGATTTGCGCCTGGCTGAGCGCCGGGCGGCTATACCCGCCGGGGGGCACGATGCAGACCCGCACATTGGCGGGCTCTGAATACAACAAAAAACAGTGCAGCCGGCCGCGATCGGCGCTGCGAAAATCAATGCCCTCGCTGGCCAAGAATTGCTCGAAGGCCTTGCCGCTCTCCTCGGCAATCTCCAGCTCGATGTCGCCGTGCGTCTGGCAGTCGGCCAGCCCGCCCACCAGCACCGGGGAGAAACGCTGCAATGAATCCATCACCGCGAGCGCCTGTGCGTGCAGCTTGCGCAAGCGCTCGGCACCATCCTCGTCCACAAACAGGCTGCGGTATTCGCACAGCGCCTCGTTGACCTCGTCATTGGAAGGCAGGCTGTGACTGTCCGGCGCACCCAGCTGCCGTGCGGCCTTGCGCTTGGCCAAGGCATAGTCGCTGATGCCATTCTCGGCAATCAGGCGGGCGGCGCCCTGGGCAATGCGGCGGCGCATCTGCTGCTGGGCATGAGCGCTCATTCGTTAGGCCCCTTAGGCGCGTACTCCATCATGAAGTACTCTGACCGACCGTCGGCCTGCGGTACGACGATGACCCCCTCAGGTGGCGCATAGGTCACTTCCGGAACCCCCTGCAAGGCACGGCCCATGTAGTGCATCCAGATCGGCAGCGCACCGGTTGCACCGGTTTCGCCGGTAGTACGGGGCGTGTCATAGCCAATCCAGGCAACCGCCACGCGGGTCGGGCCAAAGCCTGCAAACCAGGTGTCTTTATAGTCGTTGGTGGTGCCGGTTTTCCCCGCCAGATCGAGACGCCCCAGATCCATCGCCTTGGCCGCTGTGCCATGGCGTATGACATCCTGCATCATCGTGGTCATGATGAATGCGTTGCGCGGGTCCAGCGCCGGCACCGGCTCTGGTGCCGTGTAGTTTTCCAGTACCCGGCCATCCTTGTCGGTAACGCGCAGCAGGTAATACGGATGCACCCGCTGGCCACCGTTGGCAAATACCGCATAGCCGGCGGCAAGTTCCAGCGGACTGACCTCGTTAACGCCCAGCGCCATGGTGGGATAAGGCTGGATGCGCTCAGGGTCGAAGCCGAAGCGGGCCGCATGCTGGCGGGCAAACTCGGGGGTGGTCCGCAACAGCACACGGATCGACACCAGGTTTTTGGACAGCGTCAGTGCGCGGCGCAAGGTCATGCTGCCACCGAATTCCTTGTCGTAGTTTTCAGGGTTCCAGACCACCCCGCCGGTCAGCGCCGGATCAACCCGCAAGGGCGCGTCATCGAACACGGTGGCCGGCGTAATCCCTTTCTCCAATGCTGCCGAATAGATGAACGGCTTGAACGCCGAACCCGGCTGGCGCAAGGCCTGCACCGTGTGGTTGTACTGATTGCGGGAGAATGCAAAGCCACCCACCATTGCACGAATGGCGCCATCCGCCGGCGATAGCGAAACCAGGGCGCCTTCAACATGGGGCAGCATGGTGAGCTGCCACGGCGCGCCCGCAGACAGGCGCACCACGCGCACCACTGCGCCAGGCTTAAGTCCTTTGCCGGCCTCGGCAGTCTTGGCGAAGGCCAACTCTGACGCACCCAGTTCCACCTCTTCGCCCTGCGGCAGTTGCACCCGCATCCCCTTGGGGGTCAGCTTCAGCACCACAGCCGGCACCAGACCATTGACCTCCGGGTGCGCCGACAGCGCATCCGCAATCACCGCGACCCGTTTTTCCGGGCTTGCTGGCAGGGAGACATAGGCCTCCGGGCCGATATAGCGTTTGCGGCGGTTGTATGCCACCAGTCCGGCACGCACCGCGTCGGCAGCGGCACGCTGATCGGCAATGCGCACGGTGGTGTACACCTTCATGCCGCTGACATAAATCGACTCGCCATAGCGTTGGAACATGTAACTGCGCGCCATCTCGGCGAGGTGGTCAGCGCCGCCATCAAAGGCCTGCGGCAAGTTGCGCACCACCAGTTTTTTCGCGATGGCCTCGTCATATTCGGCGCCGGAGATCCAGCCCAGGTCGCGCATCCGCCCCAGCACATAGCCCTGACGCACCTTGGCGCGGGGGAAGTTGGCCACCGGGTTGTAACTCGACGGCGCCTTGGGCAGGCCGGCCAGCATCGCCGCCTCCGCCAGATTGATGTTGGCGAGCGGCTTGCCAAAATAGATCTGTGCCGCCGCGGCAAAGCCATAGGCGCGCTGACCCAGATAGATCTGGTTGATATAAAGCTCCAGGATCTCGTCCTTGGACAGCTCCTTTTCGATCTTGTACGACAGCATAGCCTCCTTGAGCTTGCGGCTCATGGTTTTTTCGCTACCCAAAAAGAAGTTGCGCGCAACCTGCATGGTGATCGTTGACGCCCCCTGCCGCGCACCGCCAGAGACCAGATTGGCACCCGCAGCCCGAAGCACGCCGAGCATATCGATACCACCGTGCTCATAGAAACGATCATCTTCAGCCGCCAGAATGGCGCGCCGCAACGCCATGGGCGTGTCCTTCAGCCGCACGACATGGCGCCGCTCCTCGCCAAACTCGCCAATCAGCACCTTGTCTTCGGTGTAGATGCGCAGCGGCTGTTTGGGCTGGTAATCGGTCAGCGTCTTGAGATCGGGCAGCGAGGGATAAAGCACGGCGACCGATAGCCCGGCAACCGCAGCGCCCAGGAGCGACAGCCACAGAACAGCCACGAACAAAAACCGCCACAGCGGTCGGTGAGGGGATGTGTTGCGTTTCATGAGATTTGATGCAGTAGGATGCCGGGACCTTCATAATCTACCGGATTCCGGCAGGCGACCATTCACAGTGTTGTTCAAAACAGACTTCATCAAGGCTGCATTCTCGCGGCGGCCTCGAAAAACCCCGTGCCTGCCGCCGCTGGGTGTGGATATTAGCGCATCAGCCGTACACACATTACAGCTCAATGCCGACGGCACTCATATCCTTGGCTGGAACGAGGCGCCCATTGCCGAAGGCGCGGTCGTAAGCGGGCGTATCATCCAGGCCACGCCGGTGACCACTGCGCTACGCACAGCTTGCACCCCTGAACACGGGCATTTCAGCCGCAGCGCACGCATTGCATTGCCCACTCAGGCGTTACTGCGGCAGCCACTCACCCTGCCCGATGACCTATCGCCACGCGATGCCGATCTGCTGGCTTTGGATGCCGCCGCGCAGCTGCTGCGACAACCGCGCGAGGCGGTGTATTACGAATATTTTCGTGACGAGGGTCAGGACTCCAGCACCCTGCTGGCGGTACGGCGGGACAACATCGATGAACGCACCCGCGTCCTGGGCGAGGCTGGCCTGGTGTGCGCGACCGTTGATATCGAGCACTATGCCTTGCTGGCCGGGCTTGCCACACAGATCGAGGATCTTGAAAACCGCTCGTTCTGCATGACCATCGCCGTGCTTGATCTCTCGGGCACAGCCCTGCAAATCCTGGTGCTGCGCGAAAACATGCTGTACCAGGCCGGACAGTTATTGGTCAGCCTGGACCAGGCCAGCATCGTTGCAGGCGTCGAGCGGCTGGTGCAGCAATATCGCATGACCTATCTCAGCATCGATATCGAGAGGCTGATTGTCGAAGGGATGCCCGAGATGATTGCGCAGCTGACGGAGGCGATCGGTGTCGAGTCGATTGCCGCCGACCCGTTCATGGGGCTCACCCCGCCGCCGCACGGGCTACCATCGGCAGACGGCTGGGCGCGGGCCTGTGGACTGGCGCGAAGGGCCGTTCCATGCTGACCCTGCCGCGCATCAACCTGCTGCCCTGGCGTGAACAGGCACGCCAGCAACAGAGACGAATCTTCATGCTGCGGCTGTTCCTGACCACGCTGACCGGGCTGTTGCTGACAGGGGTGGCCAGCCTGGCGTTGTGGAATCAAAAAACCACGCTGGATGCCGAAACCGCACGCCTGACCGCAGAAAACAACCGCCTCTCCGGCACCGTCGCCGCGTTGCCCGACGCCCGCAAGCAACTCGATGCGCTGCAAGCCCACGCCGCCGAACTCGACCAGATTGCACGCCAGCGGTCTCTGGGGCCGATCCTGATCGACCTGATGGGTCGATACACGCCAGAAGATGTCTGGCTCATCAGCGTCAAACTCAACGGCCGGGAGGCGCAGATCGAAGCCGGGGGGCGCAATCCACTTTCTGCCTGGCACCTGGCGCGCGGGTTGGAACAGGCGCCCGAAGTGGATTTCGTCCGCTTACAACAGATTCAAACTCCGGAAACAGGCACTGCAGAAAAATCAGTGGACGGCGTAACTTTTCGGATAGGCTTGGTTATAAAGCCAGCCATCGCCGCGCCCCCATCCATCGAGAGGGAGGCATTATGAAACTCAATGTGCCCGTATCCTTCGAACCGATCAAGGCCCAACTACTGAATCTGCCCGAGGCGCCGGCACGGTTGCGCCATCTCGCCTTGGCCACCGCGCTGGGGGTGAGCCTGGGTGTGGGTTATGTCAGCCTGTTGGCGCCCATGCAAACCGCAGTGCGTCACGCCCATGCCGCACATCAAGAAGTGGTGCTGCGCCAACAATCGTTGCTGACCCGCGTAGCCACGCTGGAGCAGCTGCGCCACGACACGCGGCAGCTGCGCGATGCGTTGGGGCAACGCTACCCCTCCATGCTCAGCAGCGCCGAATACTGGCAGTGGCTCACCGAACTGGCGGCAATGCAACGGCTGCGGCTGTCCGGATTTAGCCCGGAGGCTGAAAAAACCGGGGCCATGATCACCTCCTCCGGCGCGCGCTTCACCGCGCATGGCGACAGCCAGTCAGCCGTCAGTTTCGTGCAAACCGCGCTTTCCGGCGGCGGGCTGTTGGGAACCGACAACCTGGTATTGCGCCGCAGCGCCAAGGGGCAACTGACCATAGATTTCTCATTGCGCCATTACCGCAGCCTGGTCGCGCCGCCGGCGACCAGCCAACTTGTCAATCTGCCGCGCAGCGTTCCCCGGCTGGCCCGGGATCTGTTCGCCCAGCCGGACGAACGCGCCCGTGCCAAGGCAGCTCCGGCGCAAGACCGAGGGCGCGCATTGCGCCAGTCGTTGCAGGGCTATCACATCATCGCCAGCATTAGCGACCATCAGCAAGCCTGGGCCCTGGTGCAAAGCGCCGACGGCGGCACGCAACGGTTGGCCGTAGGCGATGCCTTGGGCGAGGGCGTCATCACCCGCATCGACGATCGCCGCATCACCGTCACCGCAGGCGACGCGGTTAGCCAGATTCACATCGGCAAATGATCCGGGGATTGTGGCTGCTTCTATTGATATCCGGCCCGCTATGGGCGGAACCTCTGCCCAGCCAGAAGCGTGAACAATCCTTGCAAGCGGGTTCTGACACCCGCATCAGCCTTAACCTGCAGGCCATATCGATACGCCAGGCACTACATCTTCTGGCCGAGTTTTCCGGGCGCAACATCGTGGTGGATGACGATGTGGCAGGCCAGGTCACCCTGCATCTGAAAGAGGTGCCGTGGGGCGAGGCGCTCGACCTGATCCTCGCCAGCCGCGACCTGATGCGCATCGACCGGGGCAGCGTGATCCGCATCACCAGCGGAGACAGTCAGCGCCGCCGCGAGGCTAGTCGCGCCTTGGACAACGCATTCATTCAGTTGAACTACCTGCGTGCCGATCAGGCCGCCGCCATGCTCGAAGGCCACCCCATCGCACCCGATGCCAACGAGCGCCTGGGATGCAGCACCCAAAGCAGTGGCGTGGGCGGCACCGCCAAACCCGCGCAACAGGCGTCACCCAATACGACGGCCACACTACCCGCGCCCGGCACGGCAACGCCTGAGCGCACCAACCGCCTGCTTTCGGCACGCGGCAGCGTAACCTGGGACAGCCGCAACAACCTGTTGATCGTGCGCGACACCCAAAAACAACTGGACGCCATCCGTCCGGTATTGGCACACCTCGATGTGCCCGCGCGGCAGGTGATGATCGAATCGCGCATCGTCATCGCCAACACCGATTTCAGTCGCAAGCTGGGCGTGCGCTTTGGTGCGCGCGAAAGCAATGGCAGCAACATGTTGGTATTGCCCTCGCTAAGCCCGAACGATGCCGTGACCGGTTTGTTGCGCGCCCCCTTGAGCACCGTCACCGCAACCACCGGGCGTGCGACCAGCAACGATCTGATCTGGACCGAACTGCAAGCCATGGAACACAGTGGCGACGGCAAGGTGGTGGCCAACCCGCGGGTGTTGACGCTCAACCAGCGCCCGGCGGTGATCATGAAGGGCGAACAGATCCCCATCAAAAACACCAGCAGCAGCAGCAGCGGTTCGGAGACCACCACCGGGTACAAGGATGCGCTGCTGTGTCTGATGGTCGAGCCGCAGATCCTTGAAAACGGCGAGGTGCTGTTGACCGTCGAGGTGCAAAAAGACTCGGCGCGCGCCAGCGACTCGACCGCCGGCACCCTGCCGATCGACACCCAACGGCTAAAGACCCAGGTGCAGATCGGCAACGGCGAGACCCTGGTACTGGGTGGCATCTATCAGGAAGATCAAAGCCAGAACCATACCGGTCTGCCGGTTCTGAAAGACATTCCGCTCTTGGGCGGGTTGTTTGGCTCGCGGGAGAAATCCACCCAAAAACGCGAGCTATTGGTGTTTTTGACGCCGCAAATCGTCAAGCGCGATTCTCAGCCCCAGAAGACGGCGTTGCCTGCCACGGCGCAACCTTGAACAGCAGCAGCATCCCCGGCAGCGCCAGCACGAAGCACAGCCCAAAAAACGCCATCCAGCCCATGCCATCGACCAGATAGCCGGTCGTGGCGTTGACGAAGGTGCGCGGCACCGCCATCAGGCTGGTAAACAGCGCGAACTGGGTAGCGGTGTATTGCGGGTGCGTGGTGTGGGCAATGAAGGCCACAAAGGCGGTGGTACCCAGCCCCACGCCAAAGGCCTCGATGCCGATCACCAGCGCCAGCCAGAAAAGCTCGGCAGCCCCCGGCGCGACAAACGGCCCCTGCGCCGCCAGCCAGGCAAAGCCCAAGATGGCGATCATCTGCAACACGCCGAACACCCACAGCGCACGGTTGATGCCCAGGCGCAGCATCCACACCCCGCCCAACAGCCCGCCGATCACCGAAGGCCATAGCCCGGCATTTTTTGCCACCAGGCCGATCTCGGTTTTGGAATAGCCCATGTCCAGATAAAACGGCGTCGCCAATGCCGTGGCCATGCTGTCGCCGAGCTTGTAAAAAAAGATAAACGCCAGCACCAGCGCTGCGCTTTGCCAGCCGTTGCGGGTAATGAACTCGTGAAACGGCTCGACCACCGCCTCGCGCAGGCTGCGCGGCCTGCCGTGCGCCAACTCAGGCTCGCTCACCATCAGCGTCATCGCCAGCCCCGGCAGCATGAACAGTGCGGTAATCAAAAACACGCTGTTCCAGGCCATGTGATCCGCCAGAACCAGCGACAGCGAGCCTGGCACCAGCCCCGCGATCTTGTAGGCGTTGACATGGATGGCGTTGCCCAGCCCCAGTTCGACATCGGGCAACAGCTCGCGCCGGTAGGCATCCAGCACGATGTCCTGCGAGGCCGAAAAAAAGGCCACGGCAGCAGCCAGCCCGGCGATGGTCCAGAGATCCAGTTGCGTATCGAACTGACCAAACAGCGGCAACGAGACCAGCAACGCCACCTGCGTCAGCAACAGCCAGCCACGCCGTCGCCCCAGCGGGGGCGAAAAACGGTCAAAGAATGGTGCCCATACAAACTTCCAGGTAAACGGCAGGCCAATCAGCGAAAACAGGCCGATGGCCTTGAGATCGACCGACTCGGAGCGCAGCCAGGCCGGCAGCAGACTGATCAGGATGTAAAGCGGCAGACCGGATGAAAAACCGGTGAAGATGCAGATCAGCATGCGCCGGTTGAATAGTGCCGAAAGCCAGGCGGGGCGGAGGGGGTAGTACATGGGCGCGCAACATACCGCAAACCTGCCGCAATGAACAAACCCGCCGGCCCGGATAAAAACGGGATCGAATTCTAGTGCTTAGTTGCAGAAGTCTGCGTTAACACCGAGAGCCGTTGGGCACCCGGATCGCATGTGGCGAGACCTCTGCAAGTAAGCGCCAGACAACTCAGCGCGGGTGGAACCTAACCCAACCGCGCAAAGGCGAGAATGAACCACTTCTCGCCCAGCTTGGGAAAGCGGATGCATATTTCGGTGTCTTCGCCCTGGCCCTGGTAGCCCGTCACCGAACCCTCGCCGTAACGCGGATGGGTGACGCGCTGGCCGATGGCGTAGGGGCGTGGCATGGCCTGCGGCGGTGCAACGCTGGGCGCGGCAGGCTCTGACCATGCCGGCTGGCCCCTGCGCCCCAGTGTTTGCACCAGCGCCTCGGGGATTTCGTCCAAAAACCGTGAGGCGACGCCATAGCGAAACTGGCCGTGCAGCATGCGGCTTTCGGTGTGGGTTAAATATAGCCGCCGCCGGGCGCGGGTGATGGCCACATACATCAGGCGCCGCTCCTCCTCTATCCCGCCTTTGTCCTTCAGCGCCCGTTCGTTGGGAAACAGACCCTCTTCCAGACCCGTCAGAAACACGCTGTGAAACTCCAGCCCTTTGGCGGCGTGCACCGTCATCAGTTGCATGGCGTCCTGACCGGCGGCGGCCTCGTGCTCGCCGGCCTCCAGTGCCGCGTGAGAAAGAAAGACGACCAGGCCATCGTCCTCGGGGTCGGCCTCGGCGATGAAGGCGTGCGCGGCGGCGGTGAGCTCCTCGAGGTTGGCAACCCGGTCCTCGCCGTCCTTTTCGCTGCGGTAATGCGCCAACAGGCCCGAACCCTCCACCACCCGCGTCACCTGCTCGGGCAACGGCAGGCGCTGGGTGGCTTCGCGTAGCGACTCGATCAACTGCACGAAACCCGCCAGCCCCTTCTTGCCGCTTTGGCAGGCCGCTTGCCACAGGCTCATCCCGCCCGCGCGCGCCGCTTCGTCCAGTTGTTCCAGCGTGCGGGCGCCAATGCCGCGTGCCGGAAAATTGACCACCCGCAAAAAGGCGTGATCGTCCTCGGGGTTGGCCGCCAGACGCAGGTATGCCAGCGCGTGCTTGATCTCGGTGCGCTCGAAAAAACGCAGGCCACCATACACCCGGTAGGGAATACCCGCCGAAAACAGCGCATGTTCCAGCGACCGTGACTGTGCGTTGGAGCGATACAGCACCGCCATCCCGCCATATGCCTGGCCCTCGCGACCCAGCGCCCGCGCCTCGTCCACCACGAAGGCCGCCTCGTCCTGATCGCTGTGGGCGCGCAAAACCCGCAACAGCTCGCCGCTGCCGGCGTCCGTCCACAAATCTTTGCCCAGACGATCGCGGTTTTGCGCGATGACCGCGTTGGCCGCCTCCAGAATATTGGCGTGCGAGCGATAGTTCTGCGTCAGCTTGATCGGCTCGGCAATGCCCTGGTCGCGCATGAATTCGCCCATGTTGCCCACATGCGCGCCACGGAAGGCGTAGATCGACTGGTCATCATCGCCCACCGCAAACAGCCGGGTTTCGGGCCCCGCCAAAAGCCTCATCCAGGCGTATTGCAGCCGGCTGGTGTCCTGAAACTCATCGATCAAGATATGGCGAAAGCGGTTTTGATAATGCTCGCGCAACAGCGCGTTGCGGCTCAACAACTCATAGGCACGCAGCAGCAACTCGGCGAAATCGACCACACCCTCGCGCTGGCATTGCGCATCGTATTCCGCATAGATCTCGGTCAGCCGCCGCGAGAACGGATCCCAGGCCTCCACCCTGTCGGCGCGCAGCCCGGCCTCTTTGTGCTGATTGATAAAGTTTTGCGCCGTGCGCGGCGGATAACGGTCGGTATCCACCGCCAGCGCCTTCATCACCCGTTTGATCGCCGCCAACTGGTCTGCCGCATCCAGGATCTGAAACAGCGCCGGCAGCCCCGCATCGCGGTGATGCGCCCGCAACAAGCGATTGCACAAACCATGAAAGGTGCCAATCCACATCCCGCGCGTGTTGATCGGCAACATCGCCGACAGACGGGTCAACATCTCCTTGGCCGCCTTGTTGGTAAAGGTCACCGCCAGCACCGACAGCGGCGAGGCATGGGCGCCTTCGATCAGCCAGGCAATGCGCGTCGTCAACACCCGCGTCTTGCCCGAGCCCGCGCCCGCCAGCACCAGCGCCGAACCGGGCGCCGTCACCGCGGCCAATTGTTGCGGGTTGAGTCCGTGCAGAATGCGTGTGTGGTCAGACATAGGCTGGCGATTATAATCGCCGTCACTCAGCACTCAGCACCCAACGACATGTACACCCTGACCCTGCTCTACTTCGGCGAACTGATGACGCAACTGCACATCGGCCGCGAAACCCTGCGCATCCCCGCCAGCCGCGCCAGCGTCGGCCAGCTCATGACCGCACTCGCCAGCCGCAGCGGCGACTGGCAGGTATTCGCCAACCCGCAACCGCACTGGCACATCACCGTCAACAAACAAGAAGCCAATGCCGACACCGCGCTGAACAACGGCGACGAAATCGCGTTTATTGCAGCAGGCTAACGCCCTCCGACCGCCGCCCGCCCATTGTTACAAAAAAACCACAGATCGTTTGGGAGGGGGTGGGCATAGGGGCTGCGGCGTTGTCTTGTTGCGAATCGAGCCTGTAGAGTGCGCCCAACTTCACGCAACCGCGTTGAAGGGATTTTTGAAATATCTCTCTCAGGAGTTTGAAATGATGAAGAAGTCTCTGATTGCTCTGGCCGTTCTGGCCGCTTCCAGCACCGCTTTCGCTGGCGCTGATGTGTATGGCCAAGCGCGTATTTCCATCGACAAGGCCACTGGCGGCAAAATGACCATGGCTGACCGCGTTTCCCGCGTCGGCATCAAGGGTACCGAGGATCTGGGCGGCGGCATGTCTGCTGTTTACGGCATGGAGTGGGGCGTTGACCTGAATGACAACCTCGACAGCTCCCAGTCCTCCACCAGTGGTGGCGTTTTCGGCGCTCGTAACGCCTTCGTGGGCCTGAAGGGTTCCTTCGGTACCGTTCTGGCTGGCAAGCATGACACCCCGTACAAGCTGGCTGGCTCTGCTGACCTGTTCGCCGACACCGCGGCTGACTCGCAAGATAGCGCTGGCATCATCGGCTACGACAAGTTTGACCTGCGTGCCACCAATGCCCTGGCATACATCTCCCCGGACTTCGCTGGCTTCCATGTGGCTGCGGCTGTGACCAACAACGGTGCTTCTGCTACTGCTCTGACTGATTCCAAGTCTCTGGCTCTGGTGTATGTCAACGGCCCGCTGAAGGCGACCTATGGCTACGAGAAGCACGGCGGTTTGACCATCAGCAGCACTGCCGAGACGGGTAACAAGTTCAATGTGGCTTACAAGATTGGCGACATCGGCTTGGGCTACACCTACGAAAAGCAGGATCGTTCTGGCACTGCCAACGACTCCACGAACCAACTGGCTTCTGTTTCGTTCGGCATGGGCCCCATCACCCTGGCCGCTCAATACGGCAATCGTGATCACAAGACCGCTTCTACCGACCTGAAGCGCAGCACCGTGGGCGTGGTCTATGCACTGTCCAAGCGTACCAACACTGCTGTCGCTTACAACCACGACGATGCGAATGGCACCAAGACCAACACCACGACCGTTCAGTTGAACCACTCCTTCTAATCCCTCACTGGGTTGATCCCAGTCTGGTTTAGAAAAACAGCCACCTTCGGGTGGCTGTTTGCGTTTACCCCGTGCTATCGAGAGGGCGGCCAGAGCGGCCTCGCGGTCGAGTTTTTAACCCAGATTGTTCATTAGGACGCGGGAGGATGGCGCAGCGGTTTTCGAGCAGATTTGCGCACGCACGACAAGCCGAGACGAGATCGTGGCCCTCACCCGCTGCAGCTACTCGACTTCCTCGATCCAGGCCATCTGGATCGCTTCCAGAATCTTTTCACCTGAACGGTTGGGGTCACCGGAAAAATCAGGCAGGGCCATGACCCAGGCGTGCAGATCGGTGAAGCGGATGGTCTTGGGGTCGATCTCGGGATGGTGCTCGGCCAGTGCGATGGCGATGTCGAGGGTGTCGGTCCATTGCATCAGTGGCTCTCCTTCACCATGTTGATCGAATACCTCGGAATCTCGACCACCAGGTCGCTCTTGCCGATGCGCGCCTGACAGGCAAGGCGCGAGTTCGGCTCTAGCCCCCAGGCCTTGTCGAGCATATCCTCTTCGTTATCTGTCGCTGCGTCGAGGCTGGCAAAACCCTCTCGGACGATGACATGGCAGGTGGTGCAAGCGCAGGATTTTTCACAGGCGTGTTCGATCTCGATGCCGTTGGCAAGCAGCACATCGCACAAGGTTTCACCGCTCGCGGCGTGATCGATCACAGCGCCCCCAGGGCAGACCTCGATGTGGGGTAAAACGACGACTTGTGGCATTACATGGCTCCTTTATTCAACGCCGCCATCACACCATCCCAAAAGCGTTCGCGCGCGGCAATGGCCACCTCGGCGGCGGCATTGGCCTCGGCAATGCGTTGCGCATCCTCGGCACACAGGCTTTCGAGCAGGCGCAGGCTGAGCGGGGCGTGAAAATCCTCATCCAGATGGATGTGGCGACTGAGATAAAAATGAAAGATCGGCGCATCGGCCTCGCCTATGCCCATGCGCGCCAGCAGGCTGCGAAACATGGCCGGGATGACATGCTCGCGCCCCAGCGCCAAGGCTGCGGCCACCTCGTGCGCCTTGCCGCCGGCAATGAAGCCGAAGGTGGTGGCGGTGAAGTCGCGCGCAGGCTCTGGCGCCAAGCCGCTTTGCAGCGCGGCCTCGATGCCCTGAGTGCAGGCCAGATCCACAAAGGCCGAGATCGGCGCGGTATCGGCGCCAATCTCGCGCATGGCGCCCAGGTACAGATTGAAATGGCTCGAAAACGCGTTGCCCAACTGCGGTGGCGCGGCATCGGTTTCTTCTTCCAGCACCAGTTCGTTGATGAAGCGTTGCACCGCCGCATCCGCAGCCGGCCGCCAGGGCCAACGCGCAGGCGCCACGGCATGTTGCAAATACTTGATCAACGACATGAAATCCCACACCGGCCAGGCGTGGTGCTGCATAAACACACGCAGATCATCCAGGTTGCGAATCTGGGCGTAAACGCGGTGCAGCTCCAGCCGCGCGCGCCAGTCGTCGATGCGTTGGGGGGCAATCACCGCCATCAGAATTCTTCCAGACGATGCCCGGTGAGGACGCGTTTGACGCTGGCGTCCATGCGTCGCGCGGCAAAATCGGCCGTACCCCGGTTGAGGCTTTCGTAAGCGCGTTTGATGGCGATGCCGTTCGTGCCTTGCAACTCGGCCTCCAGCGCGGTCGCCAGACCGGCAATCCAGGCCTGCTCCGAATCGCTCAGCAAGGCCGCATCCTCGGCCAAGGCCGTGCGCGTCGCATCGGCCAGTCGCCCGGCATCAACCTTGAGTTCGGCCAGTTGCCGCGCCTCGACATCATCGCGGGCGTGGGTATTGGACTCTTGCAGCATGCGGGCAATCTCGGCATCCGCAAGGCCATAAGAAGGCTTGACCTCGATATGCGACTCAATGCCCGTCTGGGTTTCGCGCGCGCTCACCGACAGCAGGCCGTCGGCATCGACCTGGAAGGTCACACGAATGCGTGCCGCGCCCGCCACCATGGGCGGAATACCGCGCAACTCGAACCGCGCCAGGCTGCGACAGTCGCACACCAGTTCGCGCTCGCCTTGCACCACATGGACGCTCATCGCGGTCTGGCCATCCTTGTAGGTGGTGAACTCCTGCGCGCGGGCGCTAGGGATGGTCGAATTGCGCGGAATGATCTTTTCAACCAGGCCGCCCATGGTTTCCAGCCCCAGCGACAGCGGCACCACATCGAGCAGCAGCCAGTCGTCGCCCTGGCGGTTGCCCGCCAGCACATTGGCCTGAATCGCCGCCCCCAGCGCCACCACCTTGTCCGGGTCGAGGTTGGTCAGTGGCGTCTGGCCGAAAAACTCGCCGACGGCGGCCTGAATGCGCGGCATCCGCGTCGAGCCGCCAACCATCACCACGCCCTGCACATCCGCCGCCTTCAACCCGGCGTCGCGCAAGGCGCGGCGCGTGGGTGACAGCGTTTTGCTGACCAGGCTCTCGGTCAGCGCGTTGAACTGCGCCTCGGTCAGCGTCAGGTCGATGAACTGGCCGGTAGAGAGCATGGCCGCGATATGCGCCTGCGGATGTTCGGTCAGCATCTCCTTGGCCTCGCGGGCGCGGGCGATGAGTAGCGATTTGTCGTGGTCGTTGATCACCGACAGCCCCGCCTGTTCCAGCACCCAGCAATAGATGCGGCGGTCGAAGTCATCGCCGCCCAGGGCCGAATCGCCGTTGCTGGCCAGCACCTCGAACACCCCGCGCGAGAGGCGCAGGATGGAGATATCGAAGGTGCCGCCGCCCAGGTCATACACCGCGTACACGCCTTCGGCGGCGTTATCCAGGCCATAGGCAATGGCCGCGGCGGTGGGCTCGTTGAGCAGGCGCAGCACGGTAATCCCGGCCAGTCGTGCGGCATCTTTGGTGGCCTGGCGCTGGGCATCATCGAAGTAGGCCGGAACCGTGATCACGGCGCCCACCAGATCGCCGCCCAAACTGGCTTCGGCGCGCAGCCGCAGCACCTTGAGAATCTCCGCCGAGATCTCCACCGGTGACTTGGCGCCCGCCACCGTGCGCACCTGCACCATGCCGGGGGCATCGATGAAGTGATACGGCAGCAACGCCAGATCTGGCAGATCCTTGATGCCACGCCCCATGAAACGCTTGGCTGAAATGAGGGTGTTATGCGGGTCGACGCCGGCCTTGGTCTGCGCCGCATAGCCGACCTCGGTATGCCCCTCGGCATCGAGGTAGCGCACCACGGACGGCAAAATGGCATGGCCCTGGGCGTCGTTGAGCACCACGGAAATGCCATTGCGCACGGTGGCAACCAGCGAGTTGGTGGTGCCCAGATCAATGCCCACGGCCAGACGGTGTTCGTGCGGCGCGGTGGACAGACCAGGTTCGGAGATTTGCAGCAGGGCCATGGTTAAGGCTGATAAGACTGGTTAAAACTGGTTAAGGGTCGATCGTATCGAATGCAGACTGGATTTCTTCGCCCAGTTTTTCGATGAAGCGTAACTCTCGCAGCGTTTCAGTGGCGCGGGTCAGGTCGGCCTGGGCATCGATTTGCGCGGCGATGCGCTGCTCGTACTCACGATGCGCAACGCCGATCGCGTCTTCCAAAACCTCCAGCGCGGTCATGTCCGATGCCGTGAGCGCATCTTCCAACTGTTCGCGCCACGCCATCTGTTGCATCAAAAAGGCCGGGGACATGCGGGTATTGGCTGGATCAAACGGCTCGATGCCCGCCTGACGCAACAGATATGCACCACGCGCAACCGGCGCCTTCAAGGTCTGGTAGGCGTCGTTGACCTCGGTGGCGCGCGCCATCGCCTGGCGCTGGGTGGCGGCATCAAGATGGGCGAATTTGTCCGGATGCACCTCGGTCTGCAAGGCGCGATAGGCGGCATCCAGCGCCGCGCGGTCGATGGTAAAGCGCGGCGGCAGGGCGAATAACGCGAAGTAGTCAGACATTGAAGGACTCGCCGCAGCCGCAGGAGTTCTTCACATTGGGGTTGTTGAACTTGAAGCCTTCGTTCAGGCCCTCGCGCGCATAGTCAAGCTCGGTGCCATCAAGAAAGGCCAGGCTCTTGGGATCGACATAAAGGGTCACGCCCTGGCTTTCAAACTTGATGTCATTGGCGTCTTCGACATCGGCAAACTCCAGCTTGTATGCCATCCCGGAACAGCCCGAGGTGCGCACGCCCAGGCGAATGCCCAGGCCCTTGCCGCGCTTGGCGATGAAGTTGCGGATATGGGTGGCGGCGCGCTCGGTCAGCGTCACCCGGGCCTCCGCCCGTGCCGCGTCACTCAGGTTGCGCTCGGGGATGACCATGCCTTCGGGTGCTGCACAGGTGTTGGCGCCCATGTCAGTTCCCCTTGTTGGCGTTGCAGGCCGAGTACTCGCCTTCACCGCCGTGCTTTTGCTTGTAGTCGGCAACGGCGGCCTTGATGGCATCCTCGGCCAGGATGGAGCAGTGAATCTTCACCGGCGGCAGCGCCAGTTCCTCGGCGATCTGGGTGTTCTTCAACGCCATCGCCTCGTCCAGGGTTTTGCCCTTGACCCATTCGGTCACCAGCGAAGACGACGCAATGGCCGAACCACAGCCATAGGTTTTGAACTTGGCGTCTTCGATGACGCCGGCCTCGTTGACCTTGATCTGCAACTTCATCACATCGCCGCAGGCGGGCGCGCCCACCATGCCGGTGCCAATGCCGCCCTCGGCCTTGTCGAAGGCGCCGACATTGCGGGGGTTTTCATAATGGTCGATGACCTGTTTGCTGTATGCCATTTCAAATCTCCAAAATCAGTGGGCGGCCCATTGCACCGTTTTCAGATCGATGCCGTCCTTGAACATCTCCCACAGCGGCGACATGTCACGCAGCTTGCCGATCTTGTCGTGCAATAGCCTGGCGGCGTAATCGACCTCGGCCTCGGTGGTAAAACGCCCCAGGGTAAAGCGGATGGAACTGTGCGCCAGCTCGTCGTCGCGACCCAGCGCCTTCAGCACATAAGAGGGCTCAAGGCTGGCCGAGGTGCAGGCCGAACCTGACGACACCGCCAGATCCTTGATCGCCATGATCAGGCTTTCACCCTCGACAAAATTGAAGCTCAGGTTGAGGTTCCCGGCAATGCGGCGCTCAAGGTCACCGTTGAGATGCACCTCTTCCATCGTTGACAGGCCCGCCAACATGCGGTCGCGCAACATGCGAATGCGCTCGTTTTCAGTGCCCATCTCGGCACGGGCAATACGAAAGGCCTCGCCCATGCCGACGATCTGATGCGTGGCCAAAGTGCCCGATCGCATACCGCGTTCGTGCCCGCCGCCGTGCATCTGCGCCTCCAGCCGCACGCGCGGCTTGCGCCGCACGAACAAGGCGCCAATGCCTTTGGGACCGTACACCTTGTGCGCCGAAAAGCTCATCAAATCGACCTTCAGCTTGGCAAGATCGATCTCGACCTTGCCGGCGGCCTGGGCGGAATCAACATGAAACAGGATGCCCTTTTCGCGGCAGATCTCGCCGATGGCAGGAATATCCTGAATGACGCCAATCTCGTTATTGACGAACATGACACTGACCAGAATGGTATCCGGGCGAATGGCTGCCTTGAACGCATCGAGATCCATCAGTCCGTTTTCCTGGACGGCCAGATAGGTCACTTCAAAGCCCTGGCGCTCCAGTTCGCGGCAGGTGTCGAGCACGGCTTTATGCTCGGTCTTGACGGTGATGATGTGCTTGCCGCGACCAGAATAAAAATGTGCCGCGCCCTTGATGGCGAGGTTATTGGATTCGGTCGCGCCGGAAGTCCAGATGATCTCTTTGGGATCGGCATTGACCAATGCCGCCACCTGTTCGCGCGCCTCTTCGATGGCCGCTTCGGCAGTCCAGCCAAAGCTGTGCGAGCGCGAGGCGGGGTTGCCAAAATGCTCGGTCAGATAGGGAATCATCTTTTCCGCCACACGCGGATCCACCGGCGTGGTCGCGGAATAATCCAGATAAATCGGTAAGTTCATTTGTTTTCCTTGGACAGCGTTCAGGCCACCATGCCCATGTCCAGGGTGGCACGACCCACCCTGACGCCTTCACCGGCGGGTGCATGCGGTGCAGCCAGCCCTTCCTGCTTGAGGGTGCCTTGTACCAGTTTGTCCAGACTGACACGCTGTAGATAGTCATAGATATGCACATTGAGCCCGGTCCACAAATCATGGGTCAGACATTCGTGCTCATCGTGGCAGTTGCCCAAACCACCGCATTGGGTGGCATCGACCGATTCATCCACCGCACGGATGATGTCGGCGACGCTCACCTCGGACAACGGTCGCGCCATACAGTAGCCACCGCCCGGGCCGCGCACACTGCCAACAATGCCGTGGCGGCGCAGCTTGCCAAACAACTGTTCCAGATAGGACAGGGAAATTCCCTGCCGCTCGCTGATGCCCGCCAGCGTGACCGGGCCACGCTCGTGACGCATCCCCAGATCCACCATCGCCGTCACCGCAAACCTGCCTTTGGTTGTGAGCCTCATGAAATCACCTTTATACAATTCGTAACATCACGAGGCCACTCTACAATTCCCGATTATTTTAGTCAACTATCAATCAACGATACGGTTGAGGTAATCCGCGTCAAAGCCGTCGTCCGATTTACGCCCGGCCTCTACCGCGCACCCCAGGCGCTTGAGTTCAGCCAGAATCTGTTCGAGCCGCTGATCGGTGCTGACGGAGTGGTCGATCAGGCCATGCACGGCCTTCGCCATCGGATCGTTCATGTCGTCGGACACGGCGTATGCCGAGAAGCCCATATGACGCGCCGCATGCTCGCGTTGCTCGGCCAGCTCCTGATCGAGGATGCGCGCCGGAATGCCCACCGCCGTAGCACCCGCCGGCACATCCTTGACCACCACGGCATTCGAGCCCACCTTGGCGCCCTCCCCCAGGTTGATCGGCCCCAGCACCTTGGCGCCCGCGCCGATGATGACACCCCGCCCCAGCGTGGGATGGCGTTTACCCTTTTTCCACGAAGTGCCGCCAAGGGTCACGCCGTGATACAGCGTGCAATCGTCGCCCAGCTCGGCGGTTTCGCCGATGACCACGCCCATGCCGTGATCGATGAACACGCGGTGGCCGATGGTAGCGCCCGGATGAATCTCGATACCGGTCAGCCAGCGCGCCAGATGCGCCAGCAACCGCGCCGGCCATTTCAGCCCCAGATGCCACAGCCGATGTGACAGACGGTGGATAACGATGGCATGGACGCCCGGATAGGTTGTCAGCACCTCAAAAAAGTTGCGCGCCGCAGGATCGCGGTCAAAAACAACGGAGATGTCTTCGCGCAGTCGGGCAAACATGTGGGTTCAAGCATAGGCACAGATTCAGGACGCGAGAGTATGCAATACCCGAGTAACCAGGTCAATTATCCCTGGTCAGCGCACGGCGTATGTTCGCCAACATGCCGTGCCAGATCGCTGCCTCCTGCTTTTCCAGACCCGCACGCGCAAAAAAACGGCGAAGACGCGGCAGCAGCTTTTTCGAATAGGCCGGATCGTAAAAACCAATCTCGCCCAGCACCCCCAGCAGCTCGCGCTCTACGCCCTCGATCGCTGCATGGCTGGCCAGCGGAAACGCCGGCTGCGCCACCGGCTGATCAAGCAGGCTGGCACGCAGTTCATAGACCATCACCTGCACCGCCTGCGCCAGATTGAGCGACAGGTAGTGCGGATTGCCCGGAATACTGACAATCCAGCGACACAGCGAAAGCTGCTCGTTGGTGAGCCCAAAGGTTTCCGACCCGAACACCAGCGCCACCGGTGCCAACTGCGCCTGCGCCAGCAACTCGGGTGCGGCCGAGCGCGGCGTGTGCGACGGATGCGGAAGATCCCGGCGACGCGAGGTGCACGCCACCGACAAGGTGCAATCGGCCAATGCTTCGGACAGGTCGGCACAAACCTGTGCCGCATCCAGCACATCGACCGCGCCCGAGGCCCGCGCCCGCGCCACGGCGTCGATCTCGCACCGGGGGTTGACCAACACCAACTGCGAAAACCCCATGGTTTTCATCGCGCGCGCCGCCGCGCCTATGTTGCCCGGATGGCTGGTTTCCACCAGCACCACGCGGATGTGGGTCAGGATGTTTTCTGTCGTATCACTCATCCTTTAATTTAATCATGTTTGCATCTCCCCGGCGAAGTCACTATAATCCTTCGTTTCCAAATTCCTGCCATCTCAGTTGGAGCAGAACATGTACGCGGTCATTCGTACCGGCGGCAAGCAATACAAGGTTGCTGCCGGCGGCAAACTCAAGGTTGAAAGCCTGTCGGCAGAAGTCGGCAGCGAAGTGGTTATCAATGATGTGCTGATGGTTGCCGATGGCGACAAGATCAGCATTGGCGCCCCCGTGGTTGCCGGCGCCGCCGTCAAGGCCACCGTGCTGGCACACGGTCGTGGCGACAAGGTCATGATCTTCAAGATGCGCCGCCGCAAGCACTATCGCAAAACGCAAGGCCATCGCCAGAATTTCACCGAAATCCGCATCGACGACATCAGTGTCGCCTGATATCCAGGAGTAAAACACCATGGCACACAAAAAAGCAGGCGGTAGCTCCCGCAACGGTCGCGATTCCAAGCCGAAGATGCTCGGCGTCAAGCGTTATGGCGACCAGGTCGTCAACGCTGGCAACATCCTCGTGCGTCAGCGCGGCACCCAGTTCCACCCGGGTGTCAATGTCGGCATTGGCAAGGATCACACCCTGTTCGCCAAGATTGATGGTCGCGTCGAGTTCGTGGTCAAAGGCCCGCTCAACCGCCGCACGGTCAATGTCGTGCCTGCCGAGGCCTGATCAAAGTCAACGCTTCATGCATTGATTGAAAGGCCCTGTCCTGTTGGCAGGGCCTTTTTCATTACCGCTTCCTCATGCCCCGCATCAGCTTTTATTTCAACGCGCCCTCCACGCCCGACCTGTTGCGCAAGCTGGCCGCAAAGTCCTGGGAGGCGGGGCTATCGACCCTCATCTATACCGCCGACGCGGAGCAAGCGGCACGCATAGACCGTGACCTGTGGATCCAGCCGCAACTGGCATTCATCCCCCACGCCCGCTGTGGCAGCGCGGTGGCCTGCGAAACCCCCATCCTGATTGGCGAGGTCGCCGATGCTCTACCCCGGTTTGACCTGCTCATCAACGCCGGCAACACCCCGCCGCCTTGCATCGATCGCTTTGCCCGCCTGATCGAAATGGTCAGCACCGACGAGGCCGATCGCAACCGTGGCCGGGCGCTGTACAAACACTACCGTGCGCAAGGTTACGAGATCGAAAACTTCGACCTGGCCAAACCCGCATGAACCCACAGCCCGCCACCTTCGACCCTTGGTCGCTGCCGCCCGTGCGCGACGACGAAGAGTTTCCACTACTCACCGAAATCGTGGCCGACGCAGCGCCCAACGCACCGACGGACCCATTACAACACCTCGAAAAAGAATTGCGCGCCCGTCTGGAAACCCTCCTGGAGCAGCAACGCGCCGAGGCCGAAGACACCCTGCGCGAATGGCTGGAAGAGGCCCGCGTCCGCCTGAATAACCCCAAAAAATAGTCCCCATGGAACTTGCAAAATCATTCGATCCGCACGCAATCGAGCAACACTGGTACCCGCGATGGGAGTCTGCCGGCCACTTCAAGATGGGCGAGACCGATGGCGCCAACCCGTATTGCATCCTATTGCCGCCACCCAATGTCACCGGCACACTGCACATGGGCCACGCCTTCCAGCACACGCTGATGGATGCGCTGACTCGCTACCACCGCATGCAGGGCGATAACACCTTGTGGCAACCGGGCACCGATCACGCAGGCATCGCCACACAAATCGTGGTCGAACGCCAGTTGGATGCGCAAGGCATCTCCCGTCACGACCTCGGCCGCGAAAGATTCCTCGAAAAGGTGTGGGAGTGGAAGGAACACTCCGGCTCCACCATCACCCGCCAGATGCGCCGCCTGGGCACCAGCCCTGCCTGGGAGCGCGAACGCTTCACCATGGATGCGGGGCTTTCTGAAGCCGTTACCGAAGTCTTTGTGCGCCTGTACGAACAAGGTCTCATCTATCGCGGCAAACGGCTGGTCAACTGGGACCCGGTGCTGCAAACCGCGGTGTCCGATCTGGAGGTCGTCAACAGCGAAGAAGACGGCTTCATGTGGGAAATCGCCTACCCGCTGGAAAGCGGCGAGGGGCATCTGGTGGTCGCCACCACCCGTCCCGAAACCCTGCTCGGCGACTGTGCCGTGGCGGTACACCCGGAGGACGAACGCTACGCACACCTCATCGGCCAAAGTGTGCGTCTGCCGATTGCCGAACGCAGCATCCCCATCATTGCCGACACCTATGTCGATCGCGAGTTTGGCACCGGCGTGGTCAAGATCACCCCGGCGCACGACTTCAACGACTGGCAGGTTGGCAGCCGGCATCATCTGGCGCCGATCAATGTCTTCACAGTGGATGCCAGGATCAACGATCTTGGCCCCGCCGAATACCAAGGTCTCGACCGCTACGACGCGCGCCAGAAGATTCTCGACGCGCTGCACGCCCAAGGCCTGCTCGTCTCCGCCAAGCCGCACAAACTGATGATCCCGCGCGGCGACCGCACCCATGCCGTGATCGAGCCTTTCCTCACCGACCAGTGGTTCATGCAGATGGACGGACTGGCCCGCCGCGCGCTGGAGGTCGTCGACAACGGCCAACTCAAGTTCGTGCCAGAAAACTGGACCACCACCTACCGCCAATGGCTCACCAACATCCAGGACTGGTGCATCTCGCGGCAACTGTGGTGGGGACATCGCATCCCCGCCTGGTTCGATGAAGACGGCAACATCTTCGTCGCCCGCAGCGAGGCCGACGCGCAAAAGCAGGCGGGTGGCCGCCCCTTGCGCCGTGACGAGGATGTGCTCGACACCTGGTTTTCCAGCGCGCTGTGGCCCTTCTCCACGCTCGGCTGGCCGCAAGACACCTGGGAGCTGAAGCATTACCTGCCAACCTCCGTGCTGGTCACCGGCTTCGACATCATCTTTTTCTGGGTCGCGCGCATGGTCATGATGACCCTGCATTTCACCGATCAGGTGCCGTTCTGCGAGGTGTATGTCACCGGTCTGGTACGCGATGCGCATGGCCACAAGATGTCCAAATCCAAGGGCAATGTGCTCGACCCCATCGATCTCATCGACGGCATTCAGCTGGATGATCTGGTCAACAAACGCACCAGCGGCCTGATGAACCCAAAGCAGGCAGAGGCCATCGCCAAGGCCACAAAAAAGGAGTTCCCCGACGGCATCAACAGCTTCGGCACCGATGCCCTGCGCTTCACCTTCGCCAGCCTCGCCACGCATGGCCGCGACATCAAATTCGACCTGCAACGCTGCGATGGCTACCGCAACTTCTGCAACAAGCTGTGGAACGCCGCCCGCTTTGTGCTGATGAATTGCGAAGGCCAGGAAATCGCCGCCCAAGCAGGCGAGCCCAGCTTTGCCGATCGCTGGATCGTTGCGCGCCACCACCAGATGCTGGCTCAGATTCACGAAGGCTATGCGCAATACCGCTTCGACCAGGTTTCCCGCGCCCTCTACGAGTTTGTCTGGGACGAATACTGCGACTGGTATCTGGAACTGGCCAAGGTGCAGATCGGCCAAGGCGGTGCGGTTGCGGCACACACCCGTCGCCTTTTGCTGGAGGTGCTGGAAGCCACCCTGCGCGCCGCGCACCCGCTGATTCCATTCATCACCGAAGAGCTTTGGCAGGCCGTTCGCGCCACCCAAACCGGCGCAGCCGAAAACGGCACGATCATGCGCGCGACCTTTCCGACCGCCGGATCGAGCGCCGATGCCCCCGCGCTCGACGAATTCAAGGCGCTCACCAACGCCGTCCGCGCCCTGCGCAGCGGCATGGGCCTGCCGCCTGGGCAAAAGGTGCCGCTGGTGATCGAAGGCGACGCCAGCGTCATGACCTATGCGCCTTACCTGCAAATGCTGGCGCGACTGGAAAGCGTCAGCGCCGTGGCGCAGCTACCCGAGGATGCCGATGCGCCGGTCGAGGTGGTGGGCAATTACCGCCTGATGCTGAAGATCGAGGTTGATCGCGACGCCGAAATCGCCCGTCTGGACAAAGAAATCGCCCGCCTTTCCGGCGAGATCAAAAAATGCGAAGGCAAACTGGGGAATGCCAGCTTCGTCGATCGCGCCCCGGCCGCAGTGGTCGAACAGGAGCGCAGCCGGCTTGCCGAGTTTCAGACCACCCTGGAAAAGGTCAGCGCACAGCGGATGCGGATGGGATAAGCGGATGGGCCTGCGGCAGGCACCTCACAGCAGCACCAAATCGTCGCGATGAATCAACTCGTGCGCATCGACATAGCCCAGGATGGACGCGATGTCGTGGCTGGCATGACCGATGATGCGACGCGCCTCGTCAGCCGGGTAATTGACCAGCCCCCGGGCGATGTCGCGGCCTTGCGGATCCACACAGGCAACGACCTCGCCGCGCTGGAAGTCGCCCTCGACCGCCTTGACGCCAATGGGCAACAGGCTCTTGCCCTGCGTCGTCAACGCCGTGACAGCACCCGCATCCAGCACCAGGCGACCGCGGCCGCGCAGGTGGTCTGCCAGCCATTGGCGGCGTGCCTCCAGCGTGGCGGCGCTGGCGACCAGCTGGCTGCCAATCGCCTCGCCTTGCGCCAGACGCAACAACACCTGCTCCTCGCGCCCGCTGGCTATCACCGTGTGCGCACCGCTACGGGCGGCGCGTTTGGCCGCCAGAATCTTGGTCAACATGCCGCCCGTGCCCACGCTGGAACCCGCACCGCCGGCCATTGCCTCCAGTGCGGGGTCCCCCGCACGCGCCTCGCGCACCAGCTCGGCTGCCGGATCCTTGCGCGGATCGGCCGTGTACAGCCCCGGCTGGTCGGTGAGAATAATCAGCGCATCGGCCTCGATCAGGTTGGCCACCAACGCACCCAGCGTGTCGTTATCACCCACCTTGATCTCGTCGGTGGTCACCGTATCGTTTTCGTTGATGATCGGGATCACCTTCAGCTCAAGCAGCGTGCGCAAGGTTGAACGGGCGTTGAGATAGCGTTCGCGGTCGGCCAGATCAGCATGGGTCAGCAACACCTGCGCCGAGCGTAGGCCATGACTGCGAAAACAGCGTTCGTAGGCCTCGATCAGCCCCATCTGCCCGACCGCAGCGGCGGCCTGCAACTCATGCAAAGCCTGTGGCCGCCGGGGCCAACCCAGTCGCAACAGCCCCTCGGCAATCGCGCCGGAGGACACCAGCACGACCTCTTTGCCCAACTTGTTGAGCGCGGCAATCTGCTCGGCCCAGCGCGCCAGACGCGCATGATCCAGCCCGCGCCCGTCGTTGGTCACCAGACTGCTGCCGACCTTGACGATCAGGCGCTTGGATTCGGCAATCACCGCAGTCACTCGGTGCCCTCGGTTTCAGCGGATGCGTCGCGCTGCGTCTGCAAGAAATCCATCAGCTTGTAGATCAGGCCCTGGCAGTTTTCGCCATTGATCGCCGCAATGCTGAATACCGGGCCGTCCCAGCCATAATCGCGCACAAAAGTAGCGACCCGTTCGGCGCGCTCATCTTCAGGAATCAAATCCAGTTTGTTGAGGATCAACCAGCGCGGCTTGGCGTGCAGCTCGGTGTCGTACTTGCGCAACTCTTCGACAATGGCGCGCGCTTCGCGAACCGGATCGACCTCCGGATCAAACGGCGCCAGATCGACCAGATGCAACAGCACCCGGGTACGCGCCAGATGGCGCAAGAATTGATGTCCCAGCCCGGCACCTTCGGCGGCACCTTCGATCAGGCCGGGAATGTCGGCGATGACGAAGCTGCGATCGTGATCGACACGCACCACCCCCAGGTTGGGGTAAAGCGTGGTGAACGGGTAATCAGCCACCTTGGGGCGCGCTGCCGATACCGCGCGGATAAAGGTGGATTTGCCGGCGTTGGGCATACCCAACAGACCGACATCGGCCAGCACCTTCAGTTCCAGCCGCAAGCGCAGGTTTTCGCCCTCCTCGCCCGGCGTGCACTGGCGCGGCGCGCGGTTGGTGCTGGATTTGAAATGCAGATTACCCAAGCCTCCCAAGCCACCTTTGGCCACGCAAAAGCGCATTTCGTCCTGCGCCAGATCGACGATGAGCTGCTCGCTATCGGCATCGAACACCAGCGTCCCGACCGGTACACGGATGATGCAATCGTCACCCCCCTTGCCATAACAATCGGCGCCACGACCGCGCTCGCCATGCTGGGCGCGATAGTTTTTGGTGTAGCGAAACTCGATCAGGGTATTGAGGTTGCGATCGGCGACGATCCACACATTGCCGCCATTGCCGCCATCACCGCCATCGGGGCCACCCTTGGGGATGTACTTTTCACGCCGAAACGAGGCCGCGCCGTTACCGCCATTGCCGGCGAATACTTCGATAGAGGCTTCATCGATGAACTTCATGACAATCTAAAAAAAAGGGCCTGGCAGCAGCCAAGCCCGGATGTGGTGGGTGGTGGGGGATTCGAACCCACGACCAATTGGTTAAAAGCCAACTGCTCTACCGACTGAGCTAACCACCCGAAGGGCGCGCATTATTCCAGTGTCAGGCCTGCGCGTCAAACAATAAATGCACAAAAATGCGCCCTGCCCGCAAAAATCAAGGCCGCGCACCCTTGGCAGGGCGGTTTATTTGATCCCAGGTATCGATGAAAGACAACACCCTTTGCTCCTTCACCTGGCCCGGAATGAACATCACGATATCGCCTTTGGGATCGTACAGATAAGAGGTTGGGTAAAAATCCACCGGGCCCACCTGCCGGAACGGACTGTCCGGGTTGCGGCGCGACCCGCCAGCGACGATGTGTGCAAAATCAAGGTTGTATCGCTGCGCGGACTCTTTGACCACGCTGGCATCCGGGCCGTAATCCAGACCCACGCCAATCACCACAAAGTCATCGCGACGATCCAGCTCATTGAGGAGGGGCACCTCAACCCAGCACAACGGACACCATGGCGCCCAGAAGTTCACCATCACCCATTTACCCTTGAAGTCGGATAAACGCACCTGCTTGCCCTGAACATCGGTGAACTCAAAATTGATCGTCTTCGGCGCCGCCTGAACCGAAGCCATCGGTACCAGGCTCATCGCCAATAACAACCCAAGCAACAATTTACGCATTCAATATTTCCATATTCGGGCCATCCAACGCTCTTTACATACGGAGAGAAAGCGCGTCAGTTCTCCCGCATCAGCATGTGGTACTGCACCTTCATCGTTATCACGGCCCCGACGATGATGCTGAAAAGGGCCATAAAAGAACCCAAGGCCAGGGTCGAAATGCCGGTAACGCCTTGGCCGATGGTGCACCCCATCGCGGTCACGCCACCAAACCCCATGAGCGTGGCGCCGATGATGTGCCGGAACAGATCCTGCGGTGAAGTAAAATATTCCCACCTAAATGTCCGATGAATGAGCGCATACAAAAACGAACCGATGCCAATACCAAACACCGAGGCAATGCCAAAGGTGACCGTGGTCGAGCTATCGGTCCAATAGGCCCATAAATCCATGGTGTAACCGATGGGCGCCACGAAGGTCATCGACTCTGCGCGATGCGAATGGGTTCCAAAATAGGTGTTTTCCAGCGTATCCGGATTTTCGGCAAAACCGACATGGCCGGTGAGATACCAGGCCGCAACCACCACCAGCCCCACCACCACGCCGGCCAGAATGTTGTCGCGCTGGCTGCGAAACTCGGCATCCTTGAACACAAAGATCAGAATCGCCAGCGCCAACGCCACAGCGAACAGCCACTGATACTCGCCCAACCCAAAAAGTGCCGGTAAGGTTTGCATGCCATCCAGAGGCAGCGTCACCGCAGGCGCTTCCAATACATTGACGCGAAACCAGCCAAAAATGCCGCGCAGGGTCAGCAATGCGGAATAGCCCAGAAACATGAACACCACGATGGACTTGAGGTTCCCGCCCCCCACCCGCACCAAGGTACGCTGTCCACAGCCGCCGGCAAGGGTCATGCCCACACCAAAACTCAGCCCGCCCACCAAGATCGCCAGCCAGCGCAACGGGCCGCCGGTGTACAGGGTGTCGTGTAGATTCAGGGAACCGGAGTAGATCAGAAAGCCCGTGCCCAGCATCGCCACGGCCATCGCCAGCAGCCACGCACGCATACGCCCCCAGTCGCCCATATTGACCACATCGGATACCGCGCCCATGGTACAAAAATGAGATTTGTTGGCGACATAACCAAAAATCACAGACAACCCAAAACCGCCCCAGGCGACCAAGTTAGCCAAATTCATCGTGTCTCCAGAAACCATCGTCCATGCTCCGGTATCGTCGTGCAGCGGGATTATAGTCACAAAGCCGTCATTGCAACTGGTACGAAAAACCCAGCCGGGTGCGCCCTGCCGAAGGTCAAGCGTAACGCGTCGGGTCACTCACCCCTGACTGCAAAAAGCCCTCTTGGCGCAGACGACAAGAGTCGCAGCGACCACAGGCCCGTCCATCGGCATCGGCCTGGTAACAAGAAACCGTCTGCGCGTAATTCACGCCCAGCGACAGCCCCAACTGAATAATCCCGGCCTTGGTGAGGTCGATCAGCGGTGCCGTAATCGCAATCGGCGCACCCTCCACGGCGCGCCTGGTTGCCAGGTTGGCCAAGGACTGAAAGGCCGTAATAAAGGCCGGACGGCAATCCGGATAGCCCGAATAATCCACCGCATTGACGCCGATATAGATGGCATCAGCATCCAGCACCTCGGCCCAGCCCAGCGCCAACGCCAACATCACCGTATTGCGCGCCGGCACATAGGTCAGCGGAATACCGGAGCTGGCCGATTCTGGCACGGCCAGATCCGGGTCCGTCAGCGCCGAGCCGCCAAACTGATTGATATCCAGATGCACCACGCGATGCTCGACAGCACCCTGACTCGCCGCTACGCACGCTGCGGCATCCAGTTCCGAGGCATGACGCTGGCCATAGGCCACCGACAAGGCATAGCACGCAAAACCATCACGCCGTGCCACCGCCAGTGCCGTGGCCGAATCCAGCCCTCCAGACAACAGCACCACCGCGCGCTTTGGGGCCGTAGGCTCTGTCATACGCCGCGCCTTTCGCCCCACAAGATTTTATGCAGCTGCACCTGCATTCGTACCGGCAGACTATCCTGCAGGATCCATTCCGCCAGTTGCGCCGCATCCAGGCGACCATGCACCGGCGCAAACAGCACCGTGCAGCGCCGGGCCAGATCATGCTCGGCAAGCTGCGCTACCGCCCAGTCATAATCGGCACGGTCGCTCAAAACCAGTTTAAGTTCGTCGCGCGGCCCGAGCTGCGCCAGGTTGCTCCATAGATTGCGCGCGACCTCTCCGGACCCTGGTGCCTTGAGATCGACGATGCGCGCCACACGCGCGTCCACCCCCGAAACATCCAGCGCACCACTGGTTTCCAGGCAGACATCGAAGCCAGAATCCGCGAGTACCGACAACAAATCCAGGCACTCACGCTGCGCCAGCGGCTCGCCCCCGGTGACGCACACATGGCGCGCAGGAAAACGCCCCACCGCCGCCAGAACGGCGGCAACCGTCATGACCTCGCCGCCCTGAAAGGCATACTCGGTATCGCAATAGTTGCACCGTAACGGACAGCCGGTCAGCCGCACAAACACCGTGGGCAGGCCAACGCGACTGGCCTCGCCTTGCAAGGAAAAAAAGATTTCGCTGACGCGCACTATCGCCGCAGAATCAGTCCAGCGTGGCGCGGAACTTGCGCGCCTGGGATGCGGCTTTGCTTTGCGGATAGCGTTCCAGCAAGGCATCCAGCTGTTTGCGGGCAGCCGCGTTGTCCTTGAGCTGCGCCTTGCTGCGCGCCAGGGTCAGCATGGCATCGGGCGCCTTGGGATGATTGCCCTGCTCGGCCAGTAGTCGCTCAAATACCGTTACCGCCTTGTCATGCGTGCCCAGGGCAAAATAAGCAAAGCCCATCCAGTAGAGTGCATTGCCCGTCCAGCGCCCCTCCGGATAAGACTGCACAAAAGCCTCAAAGGCCTTGGCCGCCGCAGCATGCTCGCCTTTGGCGATCAAGGCATGAGCACTGGCATACGCCTTTTCTTCCAGCGCCGGGTCACCCGCCGGCGCAGCCGGCGTGCCCCCCCCCAACGCAGCCGTCGTTCTGAGCTGCACCGACGCCTTGGGCACAAAGCGCGTTTCCATCTCTTCGATGCGCTTGTTCCACTTTGCATCCAATGCTGCCAGACCCTCTTTGAGCCCGCCTTCAACCGTCTTCAGGCGCGCATCCGTATCCTGGTACAGCGCCTTTTGCCGTTGCTCGATCAAGGTAATGGCATGCGCATACTCCTCGACCGCACCGCGCAGGCGCGCAATCTCGGCACGCAACTCTTCCTGTTGCCGCAGCAGATTAAGCAAGCCCTGGTTTTGCAGGTGCGCCTCCAGCCGCGCCAGACGATCATCCAGCGCCCGGGGGTCGCTCACTGCGGGCGCGGCTACCGCCGCCTGAACCAGCAGCGGCAACACAGCACTGACAAACACGGCAAATCTACGCATTTCACTCACCCTGATAATGAATCTCGGCACGACGATTCTGGCGCCAGGAATCTTCATTCGCCCCCTCGGCAAGCGGCTTTTCCTCACCCAGGCTGACCGCCTCCATCTGTGCATCGGACACACCGATCAGCCCCAAGGCCTGCTTGACGCTTTCTGCGCGCTTTTGCCCCAACGCCAGATTGTATTCACGACTGCCGCGTTCGTCGGTGTGCCCCTGAATGATCACCTTGTCCGCCGCATGGGCGCGCAACCAGGCGGCGTGCCGCTCCAGCAACGGCTGCACGGTCGCAGGCAAGGCCGCGCTGTCGTATTCAAAATGAATCACACGCTCGGTGGGCGCGGTTACCGCCTGAGCGGTCGGCTGCGTCGCACCCGGCGCACCCTTCTCTGCGGCAACGACGGCAGCAGGCCGTGTCGAGGCATCAGCCTTCGACGACTGACCCTCCGCGCCTTGCAAAGGCGTCGCCTGCACATCCTTGCCGTCCAGCGGTCGGGTTTGCGCCGATTCGGTTGCCGACACCGGCGCCGGCGGCTTTGCCATCTCAACCACCGGCGCCGGCTTGTTCTCTGGCAGAGTCTGAGGTGTAGCCACGGCCGTCTTCGCGCCCAGGCTTTCGATGGGGGCCTCTTTGCTCGGATTGCCGCTACAGGCGGCCAGCGTTATCAAGATCGGCAGGGAAATCCATCGTAAATACCGATCCAATGGCATCTCTAATTGCATCTATTGCTCCTTACATGGCAGGTGACCAGGCAGGCTCACGCAGGTTGCCGTTCTGCGTGAGTCGTTGACGAATGGTGCCGTTCACGCTCACCGTAGCCAACACCCCACGCCCCTGGATCAGGGTGGCATAGAGCAGCGTACGGCCATTGGGCGCAAAGCTGGGCGACTCATCATGATCGGTATCGGTCAGCACCTGGGTCTGACGATTCTGCAAATCCAGCACCGACACCCGGAAGCGGCCATCGACGCGCTGCACAAAGGCCATCCAGCGGCCATCGGCTGACAGCGCCGACGATACACAGTAATCCGAACCGAAGGTCATCCGCTCAACGCGCCCGCTTTCCAGCTCTTGACGATAGATCTGCGGCGAACCGCCCCGGTCGGAGGTGAAATAAAGGTGACGGCCATCGGCGCTAAAAGCGGGCTCGGTATCAATCGACTGGCTGCGCACCAATCGTTGCGGAGCCCCGCCTTCCAGATCGACCAGATAGATCTGCGAAATACCGTCGCGCGACAATGCCACCGCCAGCTTGCGGCCATCCGGAGACCATGCCGGCGCCGAGTTGGAACCTTTGAAACGCGCCACTGCCTGACGCTTACCCTGCGCCAAGTGCTGCACATAGACCACCGGTTTTTTATCCTCGAAAGACACATAGGCCAGACTTTGGCCATCCGGCGACCACGCCGGCGAAATCAGCGGTTCCAGGGATTCGGTGACGGTGACCGGGTTAAAACCATCGGCATCCGAGACCTCCAAGGCATAACGACCATTGCGCTTAACCACATACGCCAACCTGCCGCCATAAGCGCCCGGCTCGCTGATCAACGCCTTGTGCACCTCATCGGCAATGCGATGCCCGATACCACGCAATCCAGAAGCATGGGCCACAAAACTGAGGCCCGCCAACTGACGCACCCGCACGCTATCAAACAAACGGAAACGCACCTCGAAGCTGCCGTCCGGCCGCGGATTCAGTGCACCAACCACCACCGCGTCAAAGCCCTCGGCGCGCAAACGACCGTACGGCACGGCCTGTTCATCGCCCACTTCCAGCCCAGCGGGACGCGCCAGGTTGAAATAACCGCTTTTCGCCAAATCGGCCTGCATCACCTGCGAAGGATCGGTCACCTCCAGCGGCACCCGCAAAAACGGCCCTACCGCCACCTGGATACGATGCGCCGTACCACCAACGATCTCGATGTTCATCGCGGCCCACGCAGGGACCGCAAGCCCTATGGCAAGCCATTGGACAGCATAAAGCGCCGAAAAAAGGATGTTTCTACGATTCATGGGCCGCCGATTTTAGCCTTAACCCTCTTGCGGGCGAAACTTTAAAGTCAAGCCTTCGCGAAATTGTCGTGCGGCAACAGGATCTGCGGGCAAGGGCAAAGGGGAGGCCTTGTAGATGGCGTGCTCTACCGCGCGGTCATAGTCCGGCTGGCCGCTGGAGCGCAGCAACTCGGCATCAGAAACCTCGCCGTTGGGCAGCAGGGTGACGCGAAACACCGCCTCGGGATTGCCCTTCAACCCCGGCGGCAGGCGCAGAAAACCACGAATCTTGAGACGAATGCGGTCCTGCACCTCCAACACCTGCCGCTGCTGCCGACTGAGTTGCTGCGCCTGATCTGCCCGCTGTGCCTGTTGCCGGGCCAAAACTGCCGACTCTGAAGCCAGCTCCGCCGCAATCTCTTCCCGCATTTGTTGCTCAAGCTCGGCCTGCAGACGCTTCGTGCGCTCGGTTTTCTCTCGCCGAGATTTCTCCTGCGCCGCCCGTTCTGCCAGCAAGGCTGCGCGCTTTTCGTCCTCTGCCTGGCGAAGAGCGGCCTCGCGCTGGCGTGTCTCTTCAGGCTTTTGGCGGAGCGTCTCCTTACGCTGCTTTTGCAGACCAATCTCGGCCGGATACGTTGGTTTCGGGGCAGGTTTGATAACAGGTTGGGGCGCCGGCTTTGGCGTCGGCAGGGGCGGCTCCACCGCAGGCATGGGTGGCAACGCTGTCCACAAGGTAGCCTGCAGGGGCACGGGCAGCGGGTTGCGCCAGGACACGCCCAACGCCAACGCCGCCAGCAACGCGGCATGAACCCCGAGCGACAAGCCGGTCGCCCCCATCACGCCTGCAACCCCCACTCGCCTCATGGCTGAGGCTGCACCAGCAGGCCGACCTGCTTCACCCCGGCGCGTTGCATGGCGTCCATCACCTCCATTACCCGTTCATAGCGCACCGCACGATCCGCCGAGATCACTACCGGGCGCAGCTTATGCCGCTGCGCTGCCTGCACGGCCGACAACAGCTCGGCCTGCATCAGGGTGCGCTCACTCCCACCGGCCTCCCGTTCTCGCAAAATCAGCCCACCATCGGCCTTGACCACCACCTCCAGCGGCGCTGCCGGTGCAATCCCGGTCTGACCGACACTGGGCAATTCCACCAGACCGGGATTCATGAACGGTGCCGTCACCATGAAGATGATCAGCAACACCAGCATCACATCGATGTAAGGCACTACATTGATCTGGCTCATCGCCCGACGCGGTCGACGCAGCTTCATCGTCAGCGCCTCACAGCGGGCGGTGGCTTTCACGCTGGAGGATGTTGGACAACTCCTCCATGAACACATCGAAGCGGTTGGCCAGGCGATCGAGCTCGTGGGTGAAATGGTTGTAGGCAATCACCGCCGGAATCGCCGCAAACAGACCAATGGCAGTCGCCACCAACGCCTCGGCAATACCCGGCGCGACATGCGCCAGCGTCGCCTGCGCCACATTGGATAAACTGCGGAAGGCATTCATGATCCCCCACACCGTGCCAAACAACCCGACATAAGGCGACACCGAACCGATGGTGGCAAGAAACGACAGGTGCGATTCCAGCGCATCCATCTCGCGCTGATACGCCGCACGCATCGCCCGCCGTGCGCTTTCCACCATGTTTTCGGGCGTCGCCCCGGTCTGCCGGCGCATGCCTTTGAATGCGTAATAACCCGACTGGAACACCGATTCCATACTGCAACACGCGGTCTTGTTTTCTTGTTCGCGCTTGAGGATGGCCGCACGCCCCTCGCCCCAGAACTCCTGCTCAAAACGCTCGGCCGTGTTGCGCTCGCGCCGGAACAGCAGCACCTTCTGAAAGATCAGCGCCCAGGACACAATAGAGGCCAGCAACAAAAGCCCGATCACCCCCTTGACCACCCAGCTCGCATCGGTAATCAGCGTCAATATCGACATATCCGTCGTTAAATTCATGCCCATTTCTCCGCAATCCAGTCCGGGATCTTGCGCGGTTTCAAACCATTGGCGCTCACACAGGCGACTTTGACTTGCGCTTCCAGCAGCACCTCGGCCCCGCGCAGGATGCGCTGCGCCATGGTCAGGCTGGCACGCCCCCGCTCGGCCAGACGGCAATGTACGCTCAGCGCATCATCAAACCGTGCCGGACGCAGATAATCGGCCTCGACTCGCCGTACGACGAACAACACATCCGCCTGCGTCGCCAGTTCGATCTGATCAATCCCCAGCGCCCGCAACCACTCGCTGCGCGCCCGTTCCAAAAACTTCAGGTAGTTGGCGTAATACACCACCCCGCCCGCATCGGTGTCCTCCCAGTACACGCGCACCGGCCAGATGAATTCATTCATCAAACAGTTCCGCATTCTGAATGCGCGCGGGCGTGACCAACCCGAAGTGGCGATAGGCCAACGGCTGCGCCACGCGACCACGCGGGGTGCGCGCCAGTAAACCCTGCTGAATCAGATAGGGCTCCAGAACATCCTCGATGGTGTCAGCCGCCTCGCCGATCGCGGCCGCCAGATTTTCCAGGCCCACGGGGCCGCCGGCAAACTTTTCCAGTAATGCAGTCAACAACTTGCGATCCATCACATCCAGACCGCCGCGATCGACCTCCAGCATCCTCAATGCCGCATCCGCCACCTCGGCAGTCACACGGCCATCGGCCTTGACCTCGGCAAAATCGCGCACCCGCCGCAGCAGGCGGTTGGCGATGCGTGGCGTACCCCGCGATCGGTGCGCGATCTCGAACGCCCCGGCCTGATCGATTTCCACCTTCATCAACCGCCCGGAGCGTTCGACGATCAACGCCAGTTCGTCGGCGTTGTAAAACTCCAGCCGCGCCACGATGCCAAAGCGGTCACGCAGCGGGTTAGTCAACATGCCCGCGCGGGTGGTCGCGCCCACCAGCGTAAACGGCGGCAGATCGAGCTTGACCGAACGCGCCGCCGGCCCCTCGCCGATCATGATGTCGAGCTGATAGTCCTCCAGCGCCGGGTAGAGGATTTCTTCGACAACGGGCGAAAGACGATGGATTTCGTCAATAAACAACACATCGCGGGGTTCAAGATTGGTCAAAAGCGCGGCCAGATCGCCGGCGCGCTCCAGTACCGGGCCCGAGGTGGTGCGCAGATTCACCCCCATCTCGCGCGAGATGATGTGCGCCAGCGTGGTCTTGCCCAGCCCCGGCGGGCCAAACAGCAAGGTGTGATCCAGCGCCTCGGCGCGTTTTCGAGCGGCCGCGATGAAGATTCCCAACTGCTCGCGCGCCCGCGCCTGACCCACATACTCGGACAGCAGCTGCGGTCGCAGGGCGCGCTCAAACGCCTCTTCGTCGCGCGACGCGGGGGCCGGAGCAATCAGGCGATCGGATGCGAGGGTGTCAGGTTCCAACATGGAGCCGCGATCGTAGCACAGCCCGCCGGGCCGGACCGGTGATGCCGATGTACAATCCGCGCCCAATCAAAGCACTCCGCCACATATCCCAAGTGACACCTCGCACAGCACTACTCGCCGCCCACGCCGCACGCCGCATTCTCATTCTCGACGGCGCCATGGGCACCATGATTCAGCGCTATGGCCTGACCGAGGCTGACTATCGCGGCAGCCGCTTTGCCGATTGGCCTTCGGATGTCCGTGGCAACAACGATTTGCTGCTGCTCACCCGGCCGCAGGTCATTCAGGAGATTCAGCGCCAGTATCTGCAAGCCGGTGCGGACATCCTGGAGACCAACACATTCAACGCCAACAGCATCTCCATGGCCGATTACGACATGGAATCGCTGGTGTTTGAACTCAACTTTGAAGGCGCCCGCCTGGCGCGTGAGCTGGCGGATGAGTTCACCGCGCAGAATCCGGACAAACCGCGTTTCGTGGCCGGCGTACTCGGCCCCACCTCGCGCACGCTGTCGATCTCACCGGATGTCAACGATCCGGGCTATCGCAATGTCACCTGGGACGAGTTGGTGACCACTTACACCGAGGCCATCGACGGCCTGGTAAAGGGCGGCGCTGACCTCATCCTCATCGAAACCATCTTCGACACCCTCAACGCCAAGGCGGCGGTGTTTGCGGTGAAACAGTATTTTGAAACCGTCGGCCAAACTTGGCCGGTGATGATCTCCGGCACGATTACCGACGCCTCCGGTCGCACACTTTCGGGCCAGACCGCCGAGGCATTCTGGAACTCGCTCAACCACGCCGAGCCGTTTTCATTCGGCTTCAACTGTGCGTTGGGCGCCAAAGACCTGCGCCAGCATGTCGCCGAGATCGCGGCCAAGGCGGACTGTCTGGTTTCGGCTCATGCCAACGCCGGCCTGCCCAACGCCTTCGGCGGCTACGACGAAACGCCGGAACAAATGGCCGAAGCGATGCGCGAATGGGCGGCATCCGGGCTCATCAACATCGTCGGCGGCTGTTGCGGTACCACGCCCGACCACATCCGCGCCATTGCCGAGGCCGTTGCGCCTTTTGCGCCGCGCGAAGTGCCCCGCATCGAGCCGAAATTGCGTGTTTCTGGACTGGAGGCCTATGCACTGGGCGCAGGTGACTTGTTCTGTAATGTCGGCGAGCGTACCAATGTCACCGGCTCGGCCAAGTTCAAACGCCTGGTGCTGGAAGCCAAATACAACGAGGCGCTGGATGTGGCCCGCCAGCAGGTCGAGGCAGGCGCGCAGGTCATCGACATCAACATGGACGAGGCCATGCTGGACGGCGAAGCGGCCATGGTGCGCTTCCTGAACCTCATCGCTTCAGAGCCTGACATCGCCCGCGCGCCGATCATGCTGGATTCGTCCAAGTGGTCGATCATCGAAGCCGGCCTGAAGTGCGTGCAGGGCAAGCCCATCATCAACTCGATCTCGATCAAGGAAGGCGAGGCGGCCTTTCTCGAAAAAGCCCGGCTGGCACGCAAATACGGCGCGGCGGTCATCGTCATGGCATTCGACGAAACCGGCCAGGCCGACACCTTTGCCCGCAAGACCGAAATCTGCGCCCGCGCTTACAAACTGCTCACGGAACAACTGAACTTCCCGCCGCAGGACATCATCTTCGACCCCAACATCTTCGCCGTGGCGACGGGCATCGAGGAACACGCCAACTACGCCGTCGACTTCATCGAAGCCACCCGCTGGATCCGCCAAAACCTGCCGCACGCACATATCTCCGGCGGCGTGTCGAATGTGAGCTTCTCCTTCCGCGGCAACGAACCGCTGCGCGAGGCGATACACACCGTGTTCCTCTACCACGCCATTCAGGCCGGCATGGACATGGGCATCGTCAACGCCGGGCAGCTGGGCATTTACGACGACATTCCCGCCGACCTGCGCGAACTGGTGGAGGATGTGGTGCTCAACCGCCGCGCCGATGCAGGAGACCGCCTGGTGGCCGCCGCCGACACGGTGAAAGGCCTGGCCAAGGCTGCCACCGAAGACCTCGCCTGGCGCGACGCTCCGGTGGGCGAACGCCTGACGCACGCGCTGGTCAAGGGTATTACCGCCTACATCGAGGCCGACACAGAAGAGGCGCGACAAGCGTTTGATCATCCGGTAAAGGTCATCGAAGGCCCGCTCATGGACGGCATGAATGTGGTGGGCGACCTGTTCGGCGCGGGCAAGATGTTCCTGCCGCAGGTAGTGAAATCCGCGCGCGTCATGAAGCAGGCCGTGGCCTACCTCTCCCCCTTCATTGAAGCCACCAAGACCGAGGCGCAAAGCAAAGGCCGCATCCTCATGGCCACGGTGAAAGGCGATGTACATGACATCGGCAAGAACATCGTCGGCGTGGTGCTGGGCTGCAATGCCTATGATGTCATCGATCTGGGCGTGATGGTGCCCGCTGACCGCATCCTGGATACGGCTGAGACCGAAAAGGTGGACATCATCGGGCTTTCCGGCCTGATTACGCCCAGCCTCGAAGAAATGAGCCACATCGCCGGCGAAATGCAGCGGCGCGGCATGAAACAGCCCTTACTCATCGGCGGCGCCACCACCAGCCTGGCACACACGGCGGTGAAGATCGACACCCAGTACCAGGGCGCCGTGGTGTATGTGAAAGATGCCAGCCGCGCGGTCGGCGTGTGTACGCAACTGCTGTCACACCAGATGCGCGAGGATTTCGTCAGCGGCATCAAAACCGAATATGTCGCCGTGCGCGAGCGCTTTGCCGCGCGTCAGGGCGAAACCCGCCGCATCAGCCTGGCGCAGGCGCGCAGCAACGCCTTTCAGTGGGCCAACGACGCGCATCTGCAACACTGTCCGGCCTGCAAGGCCGCGATGCAGGCGCGCGGCCAGGGCGTCACCGCCTACACCCCGCCCGCGCCCAAGGTCATGGGCATTCAGGTGTTGCCTGACTACGATCTGGCCGAACTGGCGCAAACCATCGACTGGACGCCCTTCTTTCAGGCCTGGGAACTGCACGGCCGCTACCCGCAAATCCTCGATGACGCCGTGGTCGGCGAAGAGGCCCGCAAGCTGTTTGCCGATGCGCAGGCCATGCTTGCCCAGATCATCGCCGAAGGCTGGATCGAGGCGCGCGCGGTGTTTGGCCTGTTCCCGGCCCGCCGCGAGGGCGACAGCGTGATCGTCGCGCACGACGGCCGCGACACCGCCTTCCACTTTTTGCGTGAACAGAAAGAAAAACCTGCCGGCCAGCCCAACCACTGCCTGGCCGATTACATCGCGCCGGAAAACGACTGGCTGGGCGGTTTCGTGGTCACCGCCGGCATTGGCGAGGCCGAAAAGGTGGCCCAGTTCGAGGCCCAGCACGACGATTACAACGCCATCCTGTTCAAGGCGCTGTGCGACCGTCTGGCCGAGGCCTTGGCCGAGCGTCTGCACCAGCGCGTGCGCACCGAGTTCTGGGGCTACGCCGCCGCCGAAAATCTCAGCAATGCCGATCTGATCTCCGAAAAATACCAGGGCATCCGTCCCGCGCCCGGCTATCCGGCCTGCCCGGAACACAGCGAAAAGGGTGCGCTGTTTGCGTTGCTGGATGCCGCAGCCCGGATCGGCGTGTCGCTCACCGAAAGCTATGCCATGTGGCCACTGGCCTCGGTGTCCGGCTTCTATTTCAGCCATCCGGACAGCCGCTATTTCGCCGTCGGCAAAATCGACCGCGATCAGGTGGCTGACTACGCCGCGCGCAAAGGCTGGGATCTGGCTACCGCCGAACGCTGGCTGGCGCCCAATCTGGCATATACCCCGGACTGACCCCGTGCTCCCCGATCTGCTGCAAAGCCCCGAAACCCTACGCGCAGGCTTTGCCGCCGGGCTGGAGCGGCAACTCGATGCGCCCGGCCTGGGCGCGCTGATTCTGGTGTTGGCCAACGCCCATTTCGATGCCGATTTGTGGCCACACCTGGCGCCGCGCCTGCGCGCCCGCTTTGCCGATCACGCCGACCGCTGCCGCACGGCCTTGCGCCACGGCCAGCGCATGTCCGATACCGAGGATGATCTTTTAGTATTTCTCAAGCTACTGGCGATCGGCTTTGACGAACTGGCCCCCGTCGAGGCGCGATCCTTGGGCGCACTGGAACTCAGCTTCAACCCGCTGCGCGCCCTGCGCCCGCCCCGCGCCAGCCGTCTGACGCCACAGAACTCGCAACCGCCGGCTTTCGATGCTGCGGCCTTCCATTTCAACAAGCCTTTCCTGCGCCCCGAGATCCTTTGGGAAGGCGATCTGCTGGGTCTCAATTCACGCCTTTTGTACAACAAGTTCCCGTTCGCGCCACTGCACGGACTGCTGGTGCCCGAACCTCTGGCGCAACGGCCACAGGTGTTGGATGTGGATCTGTTTGCCTACGCCAGCGCACTCACCAACGCCCTCGGCGCCCGCATCCCGGGCTGGCTGACGACATACAACAGCTATGGCGCTTACGCCTCGGTCAACCATCTGCATCTGCAAACGGCGGTACGCAACACGCCGTTGCCGGTTGAATTGCCCATCTGGACGCACAACGGCGGCATGACCGACTACCCGCTCAACGGCCACCGCTTCAGCCACAGCGCCGAGGCCTGGACGCATGTCGCACAACTGCAAGCCGAAGGTCGCGCCTTCCATGTACTGTGGCGGCCAGGCGCCATCACCGTGCTGCCGCGCCGTTTGCAAGGTCATTACAGCCACGCCGACTGGAGCGCAGGCTATGCCTGGTTCGAGGCCGCCGGCATCGCCACGGTGTTCGCGCACGAAGACTTTGTCCACCTGCGCGAGGACGATCTCTGGCGGGAACTGGGCAAGCTAGTGTGATGTCTCGCAAATAACTCAACATGAAACCGCATCTTTTTCCGACATGCTGCGTTGTAACCCCTTACCATATGTCCAAATATGGCTGCGGGGTTGCGCCTTGCCTGGCGCAAAAATCCAGCGGTTTCATCCGGTCAAGCCATTTGCGAGACACCACACTGGCGCCATGAACAACGCCCCACAACCCTCACTGCGCAAACGCATCCTGCGTGGACTGGGTTATGGCGCGGGAAGTGTCGCGCTGTTGTTGCTACTGATGGCGCTGGCGCTGCGCTTTGTCGTCATGACCGACATCGACCGTTTCAAGCCGCAGATCGAACGGATGGCAAGCCAGGCGGTGAATCTCACCGTGCAGATCGGCGCCATCGACACTGCCTGGGAAGGCATCACGCCGCGCTTCATCCTGCGCGACATCACCCTCCTCACGCCACAAGGGGCCACCGTATTGCGGTTGCCACAGGCCGATGCCGAATTATCCTGGCTATCCCCCTTCTTTGGGCGGGCGCACCTGTCGCGGTTGCGTCTGGAAGGGCTTGTGATCGAGGCCGAGCGCGATTCACAAGGCGTCATCCGCGTTGCCGGGCAAGTCGTCAACGGGCCAGAAAACGACGCTGGCTTTGGCGACTGGCTGCTGGTACAACGGGAAATCCTCATCCGCAACGGTCGCCTGACCTGGCGCGATCAGCGTCTGGGCGCACCGCCGCTGGTTCTGGATGCTGTGGACATCGGCCTTAGAAACAACTTCAGTCAACATGTTCTGACGCTGCGTGCGCAACCGCCGGAAAACGCCGCATTAAACCTTGAGCTGAACGCCACGCTCTACGGCAAAACCCTGAGCGACCTCAACGCCTGGCGCGGCGAGATCAACGCACGGCTGCAAGAAACCAATGCAACCGCCCTCAAATCATGGGCACCCTGGGCGCAAGACATCGTGCATCGTGGGGTGGGCGACATCCATTTGCGCATCGACTTCGCCGCCGGCATGATCCATGCCGTTTCAGCACAGACCACCTTGCGCGAAGTCGTGTTGCAACTGGAGGCCGGCCTGCCGGCGCTGCAACTGGATCGACTGTCCGGCGAGATTGGCTGGCGTCGGGACAAGGAAGCACACGAGCTGTTTGCCTCCAAACTGATCTTCACCCAGGCTGACGGCACGCCCAGCGCACCGGCCAACCTGCGGCTGCGGTTTACCCCGAAGCCGAACGGCAAAGGCATCGCCACCGGTCAGATCGAAGCCGAAAACCTGCGCATCGAGGCCTTTGCCGCGCTCTCCGGCTCCATCCCCATGCCGCGCGCCCTGTTCGAACAAATCGAGCGTCGCAAGCCACGCGGTCATATCATGCGGGCAAAAGGCCAATGGCAGGACAAGGGCCGCTTCAGCCTCAGCGCCCACGCCACCAATCTGGGCATGGAGGCGGCCGATGGGTTGCCCGGCGTACTCAACCTGTCCGGCGAAATCGAGATGAACGAACAGGCAGGGCACCTAAAACTGGATTCAAAACAGCTACGGTTCTCCGATTTGCAGCGCTTCCGCTTTCCGATCCAGCTCGATCTGGCGCAAGGCGAGATCACCTGGAAGCGGGACAAAACCGGCACGCCCATCAAGATCCGCACGCTGCATCTGGCCAACGCAGATTTCGACGGCGAGGTGCAGGGACAGCTTACCCTGCGTCCCGATCGCGCGCCCGATGCCGATTTGCGCGCTCACTTACAACGCGGTGAAGGCGCGGCAGTGTGGCGCTATCTGCCACATGAGGTGAATGACGACACCTTTCACTGGCTACGCGACAGCCTGCTGGCCGGCCATACGCGCAACGCACGCATGGTGCTGCGCGGGCCGCTGGACCATTACCCGTTCAGCGATGGCAGCGGCGAGTTCCGTATCGACATCCCCGCGCACCAGGCCCGGCTGCGCTATGCGCCGGACTGGCCCGAAATCACCGGCATCGAGGGTAGCGTCATCTTCAAAGGCAAAGGCATGAGCATCCATGCCCATGCCGGCATGATCGAAGGTGTCAGCCTGCCCAAGGTCACGGTTCACATCGACGACCTGTTTCAGAATCAGACCCGCGTGGTCATCGACGGCGAGGCCAATGGGCCACTGCCGGGTTACCTCAACTTCATCGCGCACAGCCCGGTAGCCCGTGCCATCGGCCACACCACCGACGCCATGCGCGGCAAAGGCGACGCCCGCTTGCAACTGCACATCGATCTTCCGCTGGAAAACATAGACCGGTTCAGCGTCAACGGCCAGCTGCATTTGGCAGGCAACCGCATCGATCCAGGCAGCGACCTGCCAACGCTGGATGCGGTCGAAGGCGCGTTGTCGTTCACCCAAAACCAGCTGACCGCTCAAAACCTGGCGGTCAAGGTGCTGGGCAAGCCTGCCCGCCTCAACCTCACCAGCCAGCCCGGCGGGGCCTTGCAAGCCGATCTTTCCGGCAGCGCCCGCGGCGCGGATCTCGACCTCTGGCTGCCGCCATGGATCACCCAGCGACTCAAAGGCCAATCCAACTATCGCGCCCGCATCCGCCTCAACGACGGCAGCCCGGTGTTCGAACTGGAAAGCGATCTGTCCGGCATGGAGATCGCATTGCCTGCGCCTTTGGACAAACCGCCGACCGCACCGTTGCCGCTCAAGCTGAGAAGTCGCGCCGAGGGCAAAGGCCGATTATCCCTGCTGCAACTGGGGGAGGTGGTGCATGTGCGGATGAACTCCGGCGACGGCCCCGATCGTCTGGCGCTGCGCTTGGGCCGTGGCGACCTGCATATGCCCGAACAGCCGGGCATCGTGGTATCTGGCAAGCTCGATGCACTCGATATTGACCACTGGCGCGCGGTTCTGCCCGCCGCTACGGGTGCGACGGCTGCGACCGGCCCTACGCTAATCGATCTGTCGGTGGACGAATTGGTCCTGCTCGACCGTATCTGGCACGAGGCGCATTTCAGGTTAAAACCCATCAAAGAAGGCTACACGCTGTCGCTCGACAGCCGCGAGGCCAAATCGGGAAGCCTGAGCTTCAAACCTGGTCACGCGGGTGTCGCACCGCGTTTTGACGCGCGTTTTGACGCATTGACCGTCCCCCAGTCGATCACCCGGCCAACACCGGATGCACCTCCGCCCCATGAAGTTATCGAAGGGCAACTTGAGATCAACCAACTCACCATTGAAGGTCGCGCCCTGGGGCAGTTGAATATGGGCTTCAGGCAAATCCCCGCCGGCACCGAGGTGACGCGGCTGAGTCTGGAAAACAGCGGACTGAAAGTGAACGCCAGCGGCTTTTTGGCCAGCCATCCGCGACGCACCTCTCGTTTTGCCGGCGAGATCAGCACACCGGACATCGGTCGTCTGGCTGATTCATTGGGTTATCCCGCCAAACTGCGTGGCGGTGACGCAAAACTACAGGTTCACAAGCTGGAATGGTCAGGCGGCGGCGTGCCGCATTTAACCAAAGCCAGCGGCGTGTTTGATCTGCAAGTGGGCAAGGGCCAGTTTCTCAAGCTGGATCCCGGCGTGGCGCGGCTGCTAGGCATCCTCAGCCTGCAAGCCTTGCCGCGCCGCATCACCCTGGATTTCCGCGATATCTTTTCCGAAGGCTTCGCGTTCGACCGCATCCAGGCCAACCACATCGTGCTGGCGCAGGGCGCGGCATATCTCAAAGAAGCCAGCATGGAAGGCCCCGCCGCCAAGGTGCAGATGAACGGCGTGGTCAATCTTGCGCGTGAAGATCTGCGCCTGCGCATTATGGTCGAACCGCGCATCGACGACACCGTCGCCATCGCCAGCGGCCTGGCAGGAGGGCCGGCAGTTGCAGCCGGCGTATACCTGGCCCAGGAACTGGCCAAAAGGCTGCTGGATGACCCCATCGGCCAAATCACCCGCTTCGACTATCAGGTCAGCGGTCGCTGGGATGATCCAAAAATCGAAAAAATCAAGATACCCTCCGCTCAGCCCAACCCGACGGCACCTTAAGCACGCTTATAATCGCCCGCAATTCATATATGGATAGCCTATGAACGCCGCAATCACCCCCAAAAAACGCCGTGCCGCCGCGCCTGCGCCTTTGCGCGTCGCCGCCGTGCAGATGGCCTCGGGGCCTAATGTACACGCCAATCTCGACGAGGCCTCTCGCCTCATCGAGATGGCGGTGAAGGCCGGCGCAAAACTGGTGGCGTTGCCCGAATATTTCGCCATCATGGGCATCAAGGACACGGACAAGGTTGCCGCGCGCGAAAACCCGGGACGCGGCCCGATTCAGGACTTTCTGTCCAAGCAAGCCAAAAAGCACGGGATCTGGCTGGTGGGCGGCTCGGTACCGCTGCAATGCGAGACCGACGACAAGGTATTCAACAGCTGCCTGGTGTATGACAACAAGGGCAAACTTGCCGCACGCTATGACAAGATTCATCTGTTCGGCCTCAATCTTGGCAACGAACATTACCGCGAAGAAAACACCATCGCCCCCGGCGACACGGTAGTCACGGTCGAAACGCCGTTTGGCCGCATCGGCCTGTCGATCTGCTACGACCTGCGTTTCCCTGAGCTGTACCGGGCGATGGGCGATATCGATATCATCCTGGCACCGGCGGCGTTCACCGCCACCACCGGCAAAGCCCATTTCGAAACCCTGATACGCGCCCGTGCCATCGAAAACCTGGCCTATGTCATTGCCCCGGCACAGGGTGGCTACCATGTCTCTGGTCGCGAAACCCACGGCGACACCATGATCGTCGACCCTTGGGGCAATGTGCTTGACCGTCTGCCGCGCGGCTCGGGCATCGTCATTGCCAACCTCAATCACGAATATCAAAAGAGCCTGCGTACCAGCCTGCCGGCGCTATCGCACCGTGTACTCGACTGCAAGCCCCCCATCCGGTGCAAATCCTTCCCGGAGCAGGGCGCCGCGTGAGCGCTGCGCTCGACACCGCACGGGCCTTGCTGCTCGACGCCAATGGTCTGGACGAGTCCGCGCTGGCACGCGCATTCGCCTCGCTGTCCAGTCATCGCATCGATGACGCCGACCTGTATTTCCAGTTCACCCGCAGCGAGTCGTGGAGCCTGGAAGAAAGCCAGGTCAAATCGGGCAGCTTCAGCATCGATGAGGGGGTGGGCGTACGCGCCATCGAGGGCGAAAAAACCGCATTCGCCTATTCCGATTCGCTGGCCGAAGCGCCACTGCTGGAAGCGGCGCGCACCGTGCGCAGCATTGCTGCCGCCGGCGGCGACGCCAAGGTCGCCGTGCCGCGCGCCATTGCCGGTCACGCGCTGTATCGCGGCATCGACCCGGTACCGTCACTGGCCGATGCCGACAAGGTCGCGCTGCTGCACCGCCTGGAGGACGCCGCCCGCAAGCTGGATCCACGCGTCATTCAGGTCATGGCCAGCCTCGCCGGTGAATACGAGGCCGTACTGATCGCGCGTCTGGATGGCGGCATGGCAGCCGATGTGCGCCCGCTGGTGCGGCTGTCGTTACAGGTCATCGTCGAACAGGACGGCCGCCGCGAACAAGGCAGCGCCGGTGGCGGCGGGCGTTTCGACTACGCCTGGTTCAACGACACCCGGCTGCACGAATACGCCAAGAAGGCCGTCGATCAGGCGCTCACCAACCTCGCCGCAGACCCGGCGCCGGCTGGCACCATGACCGTTGTTTTAGGCCCCGGCTGGCCCGGCATCCTGTTGCACGAAGCCATCGGCCACGGACTGGAGGGCGACTTCAACCGCAAGGGCAGTTCTGCGTTTTCAGGCCGCATCGGCCAGCGCGTGGCCGCTCCCGGGGTCACCGTGCTCGATGACGGCACCCTCGCCGATCGGCGCGGCTCGCTCAATATCGACGACGAAGGCACCCCCACCCAATCCACCGTGCTGATCGAGGACGGCATCCTCAAGGGCTATATGCAAGACCGCCTCAACGCCCGGTTGATGGGCATGGCCCCCACCGGCAACGGTCGCCGCGAATCCTTTGCCCACCTGCCGCTGCCGCGCATGACCAACACCTACATGCAGGCCGGCAGCCTTGACTCCGCCGAGATATTGAGTTCGGTCAAGCGCGGTCTGTTCTGCGCCAACTTCGGGGGTGGCCAGGTGGACATCACCAGTGGCAAATTTGTGTTTTCCGCCAGCGAATCGTGGCTGATCGAAGACGGCAAGCTCACCCGCCCCATCAAAGGGGCCACCCTGATCGGCAACGGCCCGGATGTACTCACCCGCGTCACCATGATCGGCAACGATCTGGCACTCGACCCTGGCGTTGGCACCTGCGGCAAAGAAGGCCAAAGCGTGCCGGTAGGCGTTGGCCAACCCAGTTTGAAAATCGAAGACCTCACCGTAGGTGGAACCCAGTAACGCGCCTTAACCACGAACTTAATCATGACCTATCGCACCGACGACACCCGTATCGAGCAAGCCGATGTGCTGCTCGCCCCCATGCAACTGATGCGTGAGATTCACGCCAGCGACGCCGCATTGCGCACCGCCTTTGATGGCCGCACCGCCATTCACGATGTCCTGCGTGGCGCCAACGACCGTCTGGTCGTGGTGTGCGGCCCCTGCTCGATTCATGACCATGATGCCGCCATCGACTATGCCCACCGCCTGAAAGGGCTGGCCGACGCACTGGCGCACGACCTGATCGTGGTGATGCGGGTGTATTTCGAAAAACCGCGCACCACCGTGGGCTGGAAGGGTTTTATCAACGACCCGTTTCTAAACGAAAGCTTCGACATGAACGCCGGCCTGCACCAGGCCCGCAAACTGTTGCGTGAGATCAACGAGATGGGCATGCCCTGCGCCACCGAGTTTCTCGACCTCATCACCCCGCAATACATCGCCGATCTGGTCGCCTGGGGCGCAATCGGTGCCCGTACCACCGAATCGCAATCGCACCGCCAGTTGGCCTCCGGGCTGTCGTGCCCGGTCGGTTTCAAAAACGGCACCGATGGCAACATCCGCATCGCCGTGGATGCCATCAAGGCCGCCAACGCACATCACCACTTCATCTCCATCACCAAATCCGGCCATGTCGCAGTGTTCAAAACTGCGGGCAACGAAGACAGCCATGTCATCCTGCGCGGTGGCAGCATCCCCAACTATGATGCCGCCAGCGTCGAATCCGCCTGTACGGATCTCGCCAAATCCGGCCTGCGTCCGCAGGTGATGATCGACCTGTCGCACGCCAACTCCAGCAAGCAGTACACCCGTCAGATGGAGGTCGGCCGCGATGTCATGGCCCAAATGGCCGCAGGCGAGCGCCGCATCACCGGCGTCATGATCGAATCTCACATCAACCCCGGGCGCCAAGACCTCGAAGTCGGCAAACCGCTGGCCTACGGCGTCTCCATCACCGACGCCTGCATCGGCTGGGACGACACCGTAACCCTGCTGCAAGGCTTTGCCGAAGCCGTGCGCAATCGCCGCACGCTGGGCTAACACTAACAGTCACCCAAACGCGCAGTTTGTCCGAACCCGGGTTAGAATGCCGGGCGGCGGGTCTCCCCGCATGGCTAAACTGTGAACCTGGTCAGGTCCGGAAGGAAGCAGCCACAGCAGCCGATGCCAGTGCCGGGGGCCAGGCTCGCCGCCCTTTTTGACTGTGGAGAATGTCCGTGCAACAACGCTTTCTTCTCTTGATTTTGTGGCTTTCCTGCCTGCCGGCATGGGCACTAAACGGCGGCATTATCGAAGCCGGGCATGGCAACGGCATCGACCAGGTTCGGATCGGTGTGATTTCGAACATGGACGAGCGCTTGCTGACCGTGCATGGCTGGCATGTCGCTGGCCATTGGGAAGCCGGACTGGGATCGCTGCGTGGCCGTGGTGCAACAGCCCGATCGGCGGCCGAGATCAGCCTGACGCCGGTATTGCGCTTCCGCCCGGATGCGCAGGCCTCGACCCAGCCTTATCTGGAAGGCGGCATCGGCGTGCATCTGGTCTCGCAAGACCGGCTCGACGACCAGCACGATTTCGGCTCCAACCTGCTGCTGGGCGAACTGATCGGCATGGGCGTGACCTTTGGCGGTCGCAGCCAGTACGACATTGGCTATCGCCTGCATCACCTTGGCAGCGTCAACAACACCGGAAAAAACGCCGCGACGCATTCGGTGCGCCTGATCTACGCCTACTAACGCATCCCTTTCATGAGTCAATCCCAGGTTCTTGCCCGCAAATGGCGGCCGCGTCGCTTTGCCGATCTGGTTGGGCAGGAGCATGTGGTGCGCGCCCTGTCCAACGCACTGGAGCGTGGGCGCCTGCATCACGCCTATTTGTTCACCGGCACACGCGGCGTGGGCAAAACCACACTGGCACGCATCCTGGCGCGTTGTCTCAACTGTGAAACCGGCGTCACCGCCACGCCCTGCGGCCAATGTGCCGCCTGCCAGCAGATCGAGACCGGCCGCTTTGTCGACCTGATCGAGATCGACGCCGCCAGCTACACCGGCGTGGACAACATGCGCGAGATTCTGGAAAACGCGCAATACGCCCCCACCGCCGGTCGCTACAAGGTGTACATCATCGACGAAGTACACATGCTCTCCAAAAATGCCTTCAACGCCATGTTGAAGACACTGGAAGAGCCGCCGGGGCATGTGGTGTTCATCCTCGCCACCACCGATCCGCAAAAGGTGCCGGTGACGGTGTTGTCGCGCTGCCTGCAATTCAACCTGCGGCAGATGACACCCGAGCTTACGGCCAGCCATCTGCAACAAATACTGGAGGCTGAGGCCGTCGCCTTCGAGCCAGGTGCACTAAACCTGTTGGCCCGTGCCGCCAGCGGCAGCATGCGCGACGCACTCAGCCTGACTGACCAAGCCATCGCTTACGGTCAGGGCGTGCTGCGTGTCGATGAAACCCAGGCCATGCTCGGCGTAGCCGATAGCGCCTGGCTGTTCCCGCTGCTCGAACGACTGGCTGCCAGCGACGGCCCCGCCCTGATGCAGGCGGCCGAGCAACTCGCCGCCCGTAGTCTGTCATTCGAGGCCGCGCTGCAAGACATGGCGGCCTTGTTCGAGCGCATCGCCCTGATGCAGGTCGTGCCCGACGCCATCGCCAGCGATGACCCCAACCGTGCCGCGCTGGAATCCCTTGCCAACGCACTCGACCGCGAAGCGGTGCAGCTTTATTACCAGATCGCCATCCTCGCCCGCCGCGACATCGACTGGGCACCCGATCCGTTTGCCGGCTTTCGCATGGCGCTGCTGCGGATGCTGGCCTTCACACCGAGCGCCGAGATAGCGCCACGCACTGTCACGCCCAAAACATCGTCCGCGCAGCACCCCGCCCCCCCTGCAACCAGCCCTGCCCCAAGCCGGGCTGCGGCCACTCCCGGCGCGTCTGCAACATTCAACGGCGACTGGTTTGCACTGTCGCAGCGACTGGGCGGTGGCATCAAACAACTGGCCTCGGTGTGCGAGATGACTGCGTATGACGCACAGTCGATCACCCTGCGCCTGCCTGAAGCCGCACGCACCCTGCATGGGAGCTTTGGCGAACGCCTGGCCCTCGCCCTGCGCGAGATGCTGGGCGCAGGCTTTCGCGTGCAGTTCGAGTTTGGCACCACCCAGGGCGCAGCACCCACCGAGATCATCGCCCGTGAAAAGGGCGAGCGCCGGGCGGCTGCCGAGGCCGCCATCCAAACCGATCCCGTGGTTCAGGGCGTGATGCATGCCTTCGACGCCACCGTGCACGACATTTCCCCTATTTGATGAGGTACACACATGTTTAAAGGCGGTTTAGGCAACCTGATGAAACAGGCCCAGCAGATGCAAGACAACCTGAAAAAAGCACAGGAACAACTGGCCGAAATGGAAGTCGAAGGCGTCGCCGGCGCCGGCATGATCAAGGTCACGATGAACGGCCGCCACGATGTCCGCCGCGTCCAGATCGATCCCGCGCTGATGAGCGATGACAAGGAAATGCTGGAAGACCTGCTAGCCGCTGCGGTGAATGACGCTGTGCGCCGTATCGATGCCCTGTCGCAAGAAAAGATGTCCGGCTTTACCGCCGGCCTCAATCTGCCGCCGGGTGTGAAACTGCCGTTTTGAACCCGGATAATCCATTAGGACGCGAGATGATGGCGAGACGGTTTGCGAGGCAGTTTGGCTGCTGGGGAGAAGCCCATAGTCTGGTCTATGGGCGCCGAGCAAGCGGGCAAAATGACCGCAAAGCGGCCGCCAGGGTTCGCGTAGGCTCGAAGATCCGCCTAATGGATTATCCGGGTTGAACGCACACTCGCCCGACCTGCCCGTTCCGCTCGCAGCGCTGATCGATGCCCTGCGGGTGCTGCCCGGTGTTGGCCCCAAATCGGCGGCCCGCATGGCCTTTCATCTGTTGCAAAACGAACGCGCCGGTGCCGGGCGTTTGGCTGATGGACTGCGCGGCGCACTCGACCGACTGACCCATTGCGAGCGCTGCAACAGCTTTGCCGAATCGCCGATCTGCGGCCTGTGCGCCAATCCCCGCCGCGACCCACGCCAACTGATGGTGGTAGAGATGCCGGTTGACCTTAACCGCATGGAAGAAACCCACGGTTATTCAGGGCTTTATTTCGTACTCATGGGCCGGTTGTCACCGCTCGACGGCATCGGCCCGCGCGAACTGGGGCTGGAACGGCTGATCCAGCGGGCGTTGGATGGCGTGACCGAAGAGGTGATTCTGGCCACCAACTACACGGTGGAAGGTGAGGCCACCGCGCATTACCTCAGCGAGTTGCTGAAGGCGCGCGGCCTCAGGGTCACGCGTATCGCCCGTGGCGTACCTGCGGGCGGCGAACTGGAACATGTGGACGCTTTGACCCTGGCACAGGCCTTGGTCGATCGCAAAAATTACTGACTGGATGGATGTTATGGAACTTTCTGCTCTGACCGCACTTTCTCCCCTCGATGGCCGTTATCGTCGCAGCGGCGACAAACTGGCGCCCTATTTCAGCGAATTCGGCCTAATCCACGCCCGCGTGCGCGTCGAGATCGAATGGCTCAAGGCCCTGGCCGCCGAATCCGCCATTGCCGAGGTTCCGGCCTTTTCTGCTGCGACCCTGGCCGTGCTGGATGCCGTCGTCAGTGATTTTTCCGAAGCTGACGCTGCCCGCGTCAAGGACATCGAGCGCACCACCAACCACGATGTAAAGGCCGTTGAATACTTCCTCAAGGAAAAGCTGGCAGGCAACGCCGAGGTCGAGCGGGTCAAAGAGTTCATCCATTTCGCCTGCACCTCGGAGGACATCAACAATCTCTCGCACGGCCTGATGCTGTCCGGCGCGCGCACCGCCGTGTTGCTGCCTGCGCTCAAAAATGTGAGCGATCGCTTGCGCGAAATGGCGCATCAATATGCGGAACTTCCCATGCTGTCGCGCACCCACGGGCAGCCCGCAACCCCCACCACGGTGGGCAAGGAACTGGCCAATGTGGTGTGGCGCATCGAGCGTGCCATCCAGCGCATTGCTGCAGTCGAACTGACCGGCAAAATCAACGGCGCGGTCGGCAACTACAACGCCCATCTGGCGGCATACCCCGAGGTCAACTGGCCGGCATTTGCCGAGCGCTTCGTTACCCATCTCGGCCTGGTGTTCAACCCCTACACCATCCAGATCGAGCCGCACGATGGCATGGCCGAGCTTTACGATGCCTTCGCGCGAGCCAACACCATCCTCATCGACCTCGACCGTGACCTATGGGGCTATATCTCGCTGGGCTATTTCAAGCAGCGCGTCAAAGAAGGCGAGGTGGGCTCGTCCACCATGCCGCACAAGGTGAATCCCATCGACTTCGAAAACTCGGAGGGCAACCTGGGGCTCGCCAACGCCTTGCTGCGGCATTTGTCCGACAAATTGCCCATCTCCCGCTGGCAACGCGACCTGACCGACTCCACCGTGCTGCGCAACATGGGCACGGCCTTGGGCTATGCGCTGATCGGCTATGAAAGCCTGCTGCGCGGCCTGGGCAAGGTCGATGCCAACCCGGTGGCGCTGGCAGCCGATCTCGACAGCAACTGGGAGGTGCTGGCCGAGCCCATCCAGACCGTGATGCGCCGCTATGCCGTGCCTAATCCGTACGAACAGTTGAAGGCGCTTACCCGGGGCAACCGGGTCGATGCCGCCGGCATGGCCAACTTTGTACAAGGGCTCGACCTGCCTGCAGCAGTCAAAGCCGAAATGCTCACCTGGACGCCTGGCGGCTACACCGGGCTTGCCGCACAACTGGCCAAGGACATCTGAGATGAGCGACAGTCTTTACGCATTCGATGTCAGCGCCCTCGATTTCGAGGCGCGCGTGCTGGAGGCCTCGCATCAACAACCGGTGCTGGTCGATTTCTGGGCCGAATGGTGCGGTCCGTGCAAGGTGTTGAAGCCCCTGCTGGAAAAACTGGCCGACGAATACCAGGGCAAGTTTTTGCTCGCCAAGGTCAATTCCGACCGTAATCAGGCCGTCGCCCAGGAATTCGGCGTGCGCAGCATTCCCACGGTCAAGGCCATCATCGATGGCGAGGTGGTGGACGAATTTGCGGGTGCCCTGCCCGAAGGCCAGGTGCGCGCATTCATCGATCGCTTGCTGCCTTCACCGGCTGACAAGCTGTTGAAAAAGGCGATCGAACTGCGCGCGGCCGGTGACCCGCCGGCGGCGCTGGAGCTACTGGGCCAGGCCTCGCAACTGGAGCCGGAAAACGAAAACATCCGCATCGAAGCCGCCGATGTGCTGCTCGACCAAGGCCTGTTTGAGGAAGCCCAATCGCTACTCGACAGCCTAAAGCCCGCGACGCGTATGGAAGACCGCATAAAGCCGCTCTTAGCCAAACTGAACTTCGGACTGTCCGGGCAAAACGCCGGCAAAAGCGGCGCCGATGAAGCCGGGCTTGCGGCGCGTATCGCTGCCAATCCACAGGATATGGACGCCCGCCTGGCGCTGGCTAAGCTGCAAGTCGCCACCGGTCGTTATGACGCCGCGCTGGATAGCCTGCTGGAGATGATCGCGATCGACCGCGCCTGGAACGACGATGCCGCACGCAAAACCATGCTCGACATATTCACCCTGCCCGCCGCCCAGCCCTTGGCTCCGGCATACCGCCGAAAGCTCGCCAGCGCGCTTAATTAAGCCACGAAAACAAGCGCTTATTTAATCCCAAGGTAGCCCAGCATGCCCTCGGCGGCCTGACGGCCCTCGTACACGGCAGTCACCACCAGATCGGATCCACGCACCATGTCACCACCGGCAAACACCTTGGGGTTTGCCGTCTGGAACAGGTGGCGCTGGCCTTTGGCGATCACCCGGCCGGCCGCATCGGTGGCGATGCCAAAATTGGCAAACCACGGCTGCGGGTTGGGGCGGAAGCCAAAGGCGACCAGCACGGTATCGCAAGGCACGACTTCTTCCGAGCCTGCGATAACCACCGGCGTGCGACGACCGCGGGCGTCCGGTTCACCCAACTGCGTCGTGACCAGCTTGATGCCTTCGACTTTAGCGTCACCCACAATCGCAACCGGCTGTCGATTCCACAAAAACTGCACGCCCTCTTCCTTGGCGTTGGCCACCTCGCGCTTGGATCCCGGCATGTTGGCCTCGTCACGGCGATAGGCGCAGGTGACGCTGGCAGCGCCCTGACGAATGGAGGTGCGGTTGCAGTCCATGGCGGTGTCACCACCACCTAGCACAACCACGCGGCGACCCTGCATGTTGGCAAACACATCGCCCGGTTTTTCCATGCCGAGGCAATGCTTGACATTGGAAATCAAAAAATCCAGCGCCGGCATCACGCCCGGCAGGTCTTCGCCGGGGATGCCGGCCTGCATGTAGGTGTAGGTACCCATGCCCATGAACACCGCGTCGAATGTGTCGAGCAGGCTTTGGAAAGCAACATCCTTACCCACCTCCACGCCGAGACGGAACTCGACGCCCATGTCGGTAAAGATCTCGCGGCGCCGCGACATCACGCTTTTTTCCAGCTTGAACTCGGGGATGCCGAAGGTCAGCAAGCCGCCGATCTCTTCGTAGCGGTCAAACACCACCGGGGTCACGCCGTTGCGCACCAGCACATCGGCGCACGCCAAACCGGCAGGCCCGGCACCGATCACCGCGACGCGCTTGCCGGTGGGCTGCACCTGGCTCATGTCCGGCCGCCAGCCTTGGGCAAACGCGGTTTCAGAGATATAGCGCTCGATCTGGCCGATAGTGACCGCGCCAAAGCCGCCCTGCCCCAGCGTGCACGAACCTTCGCACAACCGGTCTTGCGGACAGACGCGACCGCACACCTCGGGCAGCGAGTTGGTGCGATGCGACAACTCAGCGGCTTGTTCGATACGGCCTTCGTCCACCAGCTTCAGCCAGTTGGGGATGTAGTTGTGCACCGGGCACTTCCACTCGCAATAGGGGTTGCCACAGGCAAGGCAGCGCCCCGCCTGATCACGCGCCTGCTCGGCACCCATCTGGGCATAGATTTCTTTGAACTCGACCCGACGCACTTCCGCTGGTGTCTTGTCGCCGTCGCGACGGGCCAGATTCAGGAATTGAAAAACATCAGACATGGGCTTAGTCCTTCAGCAAATCTTCAACCGCCGCAGACTTGGGCTTCACCAGCCAGAAGCGGCCGACCGCATCGCCGAATTGTTCCAGCATCCAGCGGGCGCGTTCCGAGCCGGTGTGCAACAGGTGCTTTTCCAGCCGTTCGCGCAACCAGGCACGCAATTCACCGGTGTGCTCGTCGTTGATGCGGTTGATATCCACCATCTCGTTGTTATAGCGGTTGGCGAAGTCGTTGCGCTCGTCATACACCATGGCAAAGCCACCACTCATGCCCGCGCCCAGGTTCAGGCCCGAGTCGCCGAGGATGACGATGGCACCGCCGGTCATGTACTCGCAGCAGTGATCACCCACGCCTTCAACCACGGCGACAGCGCCGGAGTTACGCACGCCGAAGCGCTCGCCCGCCATGCCGGCCGCAAACAACTCACCACCGGTGGCGCCATACAGGCAGGTATTACCGATGATGCTGGACTGGTGCGCCACGAAGGCCGAGCCCTTGGGCGGGAAAACGGCGATGCGGCCACCAGACATGCCCTTGCCAACATAGTCATTGGCATCGCCTTCCAGTTCAATACTCAAACCACGATGGTTCCACACGCCCAGGCTTTGACCGGCAGTACCCGAAAGCTTCAGCAACAGGCAATCGTCAGGCAGGCCCGCAGCGCCGTGCGCCTTGGCAATCTCGCCCGAGAGCCGCGCGCCGATCGAGCGATTGACATTGCGTACCACATACTCCAACCGCTGCGGGACCTTGGCGAGGATGCCCGCTTTGGTATCAACCACCATCTGCTCGGCCAATTCGCCCTTGTCGAACGAAGGATTGCAATCTTCCACACAGAAGCGCGGCTCTTCTGCCGCCACGCTGCCTTGCGATAGCAGGGTATCCAGCTTCAAGCGAGCCTGTTTGTCGGACTCACCCACCATCAGTTCGAGCAGATCGGTGCGACCGATCAGGTCTTCGAAGCGGCGGATGCCAAGGCTTGCCATCCACTCGCGCGTTTCCATCGCCACAAAGGTAAAGAAGTTGATCACCATGTCGGGCAGACCGATGAAGTAATCGCGGCGCAGGCGGGCATCCTGGGTGGCGATGCCGGTGGCGCAGTTGTTGAGATGACAGATGCGCAGGTATTTACAGCCCAGCGCAATCATCGGCGCGGTGCCAAAGCCAAACGATTCGGCACCCAGGATGGCGGCCTTGACCACATCGAGGCCGGTTTTCAGGCCGCCGTCGGTTTGCACCCGCACACGACCGCGCAGGCCGTTGGCGCGCAACACCTGTTGCGCTTCGGTCAGGCCCAGTTCCCACGGGGTGCCGGCGTATTTCACGCTGGTCAAGGGCGATGCACCGGTGCCGCCGTCATAGCCGGAGATGGTGATGAGATCGGCGTATGCCTTGGCCACACCGGCGGCGATAGTGCCTACACCGGGCTCAGCCACCAGTTTGACCGACACCAGCGCCTTGGGGTTGACCTGTTTCAGGTCAAAGATCAGCTGTGCCAGGTCTTCGATCGAATAGATATCGTGGTGCGGCGGCGGTGAAATCAGCGTCACGCCCGGCTTGGTGCAGCGCAGCTTGGCGATGTGCGCCTGCACCTTGTTGCCCGGCAACTGACCGCCTTCGCCCGGCTTGGCGCCCTGGGCCACCTTGATTTGCAACACCTCGGCGTTGACCAGGTAATGCGCAGTCACGCCAAAACGACCAGACGCGACCTGCTTGATCTTGGACATCTTGACCGTGCCATAGCGGGCCGGGTCTTCGCCGCCTTCGCCAGAGTTGGAACGACCACCGATGCGGTTCATGCCCTCCGCCAGCGCCTCGTGCGCCTCGGGCGACAGCGCGCCCAGCGACATGCCGGCAGAGTCAAAGCGCTTGAGAATGGCGTCAACCGGCTCAACCTCATCGAGCGGGATCGGCTCGGCCTGCGTTTTCAGCCTCATCAGGTCACGCAGCATGGCGACCGGACGCGAATTCACATCGTCGGCATAGACCTTGTAGGCCTCATACGAGCCCGTCTGCACCGCCTTTTGCAGCTCTTGCACCACATCCGGGTTGTAGGCGTGGAACTCCTCGCCATGCATGAACTTGAGCAAACCGCCGGCAGACAGCGGTTGGGTCGGATTAAAAGCCCATTTCACCAGACGCGCCTGATCGGCATCGAAATCGTCGAAATTAGCGCCGGAGATGCGCGACACCGTCCCCTTGAGACACAGCTCGACCACCTCTTCGTGCAGGCCAACGACCTCGAATAACTGGGCGCCGCGATAGCTGGCAATCGCCGAGATGCCCATCTTGGACATGATCTTGAGCAAGCCCTTGTCGATGCCCTTGCGATAGTTCATCAAGGCCTTCTCGGCCCTCACTGCGATCTCGCCGTTTTTCACCATCTGGATGATGGACTGGTAGGCCAGGTACGGATACACGGCGGTAGCGCCGTAGCCGATCAGCGACGCGACCTGATGCGGGTCACGCGCGGCACCGGTTTTAACCACGATATTGGCGTCGCAACGCAGGCCGGCGGCAATCAGCGCGTGATGCACTGCGCCGGTGGCAAACAGCGAGGGGACTGTGCGACGGGCCGCATCGATGGCGCGATCGGTCAGAACGACGACGACCTTGCCGTCACGCACGGCGGCAACCGCCTCGGCTGCAACGCGCTCGATGGCGGCCTTGAGCGATTCGGTGGCGGGGTTGTATTGCAGATCCAGCGTTACCGCAGCGTATGCCGGGTCGTCGCTGGCAGTCACTGCCAGGAAGGTGTCGTGCGACAGCACCGGCGAGTTGAGTTCCATGCGATGCGCGTGGTCGGCGGTTTCTTCGAACAGATTCTTTTCCCGACCAAACACCGTATTGAGCGACATCACGATCGCTTCGCGGATCGGGTCGATCGGCGGGTTGGTCACCTGCGCAAACTGCTGCCGCAGATAGTCGAACGGCGAGCGCACCTTTTGGCTTAACACCGCCATCGGCGTGTCATCGCCCATCGAACCGACGGCCTCCTGGCCATCCTCGGCCAGCACCCGCACCACCTGGTCCAGCTCTTCGAGGCTGACATTGAACAACTTTTGGTGGGTTGCCACGGAAGCAGCATCCATCTGCGGATAGTCGCTGTCTTGCAATAGACCAAACTCGATGCGCTTGCTGTGAACCTTCAGCCAGTCGCGATAGGGATGTGCCGATTTCAGCTCGGTATCGATATCGTCCGGCAACAGGAAGCGCCCCGTGTCCAGATCGGCTGCGACCATTTGACCCGGCTTGACGCGGCCCTTGGCCACCACGGCAGTAGCGTCGTAATCCCACACCCCCACCTCGGAGGCAATGGTGACGATGCGATCCCGGGTAATGACATAACGCGCCGGACGCAAGCCGTTGCGGTCGAGCATGCACACGCCATAGCGACCGTCGGTCATCACGATGCCGGCCGGGCCATCCCACGGCTCCATGTGCATGGAGTTGTATTCGTAGAAGGCGCGCAGGTCAGCGTCCATGCTGGTCACATTCTGCCAGGCCGGCGGCACCATCAGGCGCATCGAACGGAACAGGCTGGAACCGCCCATCAACAAGCCTTCAAGCATGTTGTCGAAACTCATCGAGTCAGACCCGCGGGTACCGACGATGGGACGCACAGCATCCATGTCGGGAATCATCGGCGAAGCAAATTTCTGCTCACGCGCCCGCGACCAGTTGCGGTTGCCTTGCACCGTGTTGATCTCGCCGTTGTGCGCGAGATAGCGGAACGGCTGCGCCAGACGCCATTCCGGCCAGGTATTGGTAGAAAAGCGCTGGTGGAACACGATCAGCGCCGAGGCAAAACGGGTGTCGTTGAGATCGGGATAAAACACCGGCAGATAGGCCGGCATCACCAGGCCTTTGTATGAAATCACCCGCCCCGAAAGCGTGGGCATGTAAAAGGCAGCGTCGCTGTCGGCCACCGCCTTTTCAACGCGGCGACGGGCGACATACAGCTTGCGCTCGAAGCTGTCGGCATCGACGGCATCCGGGCAGTTGACAAACAACTGCTCGATCACCGGCAGGCTTTTCAGTGCGTACTCGCCCAAAGCCCCGTTGTCGGTGGGAACGCTGCGAAAACCGGCCACAGCCAGTCCTTCAGCCGTCAATTCGGCAACCAGCAACTCGCGGGCGCGTTGCGCCAGCGCGGCATCCTGATTCAGAAAGGCCAAGCCCGCCGCATAGCGCTCGGCCAGCGTGAAGCCGGCTTCAGCCGCCACGGCGCGCAAAAAGGCATCGGGCTTCTTAAACAGCAGGCCGCAGCCATCGCCCGATTTGCCATCGGCTGCGACCGCACCCCGGTGGGTCATGTTGGACAACGCCGTAATGGCGCGCTGTACCAGACTGTGGCCGGGTGCGTTATCAAGCTGGGCAATCAGCCCGAACCCACAACTATCCTGTTCGAAATCAGGGCTATACAGCGTACCTGCCAGCCGTGCCTGACGATCATCCTGAAGCGCTTCCATAAGCTTCTGACACTTTATTGATATTGACAAAAAGGGGGCGGATTCTAGCGCCGAAGATGCGCTAACGCCAGCACTGCGCCGTTATCGTGCTATTCGATGTGTGGCGCGCCGGGTTGCGATCCATTTGACGCCCAACCCCGCATCGCCGCATGTAATCGCGCGAAGGCCCGCCAGGGTTACCACGCCGCTCGATCCTGGCGGCGTGCAAACCCCCTTGCACAATGCCATTGACCCCTCGAACCAAGAAATCGTGAAACGCGTTTGAGCAAGGAGCCGAGAAGTAATAAGTTGGACAAATATGGGTGCGCTGGCGGGATGCGATGCAAGCCGCCGGTCGCGCCGCATGGCCATTCCCGGCAAGCAACCGGCAACGCCGTAGCGCGCCCGTCAGTGCGGCCAGATTGTTCGAGTTATTGTTTCTCGGCTCCTAAAGCTAAAATGTCCTGCTTTCAAAGGAGTCCCCAACGATGCGCACCCTGATCTGCGGTTCCATGGCATACGACACCATCATGGTGTTCAACGACCAGTTCAAAAAACACATCCTGCCCGAGCAGATTCACATCCTCAATGTGGCCTTTCTGGTGCCCGACATGCGCCGCGAGTTTGGCGGTTGCGCCGGCAACATCGCCTACAACCTCAATCTGTTGGGCGGCGAGCCGGTCATCATGGCCACCGTCGGCGACGATGGCGGCAGCTACCTCGATCGTCTGGAGCAGTTGGGGCTGGAAAGCACCTGTGTCACCACCGTGCCCGACACCTATACCGCGCAGGCATTCATCACCACCGATCTCGACGATAACCAGATCACCGCCTTTCACCCTGGCGCGATGAATCACTCGCACCAGAACCGTGCTGATCGCGTGCCAGAGATCGCGCTGGCCATCGTCGCGCCCGACGGACGGCAGGCCATGATCGAACATGCCGACCAACTTGCTGCCGCTGGCATTCCGTTCGTCTTCGATCCAGGCCAGGGATTGCCAATGTTCAACGGCGAGGAGTTGCTCGATTTCGTACGCAAAGCCAGCTTCGTGATCGTCAACGACTACGAAGGCCACCTACTGGCCGAGCGCACCGGCGTCTCGCTAGAAACGCTGGCACGCGAGGTCAAGGCGCTAGTCGTCACCCTCGGCGCTCGCGGCGCTCTGGTGTATGCCGATGGCCAGATGCACGACATCGCGCCAGTTACCGCCAGCCGCGTGCTTGATCCCACCGGTTGCGGCGACGCCTTCCGCGCCGGATTCATGTTTGGTGTCAACCAAGGCCTGGCGATTGTCGATTGCGCCCGACTGGGCGCGGTGCTGGGCGCACTCAAGATCGAACATCGCGGCGGCCAAAACCATACCTTCGATGCCGCAGCGGTACGCGACATCTTCCAGGCAACCTACGGCCACCTGCCCGACTGATGCTGCTGCGCCTGTTTTTTCTCGGCCTGCATGTATTTTCCGGGGCTGCGCAAATCCTGCTGCTGTTTCCCTGGCTGGGCGGGCGGGCGCGTAACGGACTGATCCGGATATGGTCTCGCGCACTGCTCGGCATCCTCGGTGTGCGCGTCGAAGTCACGGACCCGCTACCACCGGGCGGGGTGATGCTGGTGGCCAACCATGTCTCCTGGCTCGACATCGTGGCCATACACGCCACCCTGTCCTGCCGTTTCGTATCCAAGGCCGAGGTCGCCCGTTGGCCGCTGATCGGCTGGATGGCACGACAGGCCGGCACACTGTTTCTGATGAGAGAAAGCAAACGCGACGCCGTGCGCATCAACCGCCATATTGCCGACCTCTTGGCTCAGGGCGAATGCCTGGCCGTGTTTCCAGAAGGCACCTCCAGTGACGGTCAATGCGTATTGCCGTTCTACGCCGCCTTGCTCGATCCAGCGGTACAGGCCGGAGCGCGCGTCGCCCCCCTGCTGATTCGCTATCTGGATCGCGACGGCACACCAACCGACCGCCCTGCCTATCACGGTGACATCAGCCTGTGGCAATCGCTACGGGCAATACTCAGCGGCGGAACCCTCACGACGCGACTAGAGTTTCTACCCTTGCTGGAGAGCGCCCAACTTGACCGCCGCAGTCTGACCAAATCCGCCGAAGCCGCAATCCGTGCAAGATTGGACGCCAGCCGCTAAACCACTCGCAGATCGTTTATTCGGCGTAATTTACAGCCCTCAAGTCTCTCCCGTCACCGCTTGCTTTGACGGACAACTCACCTTGAACAATTCGCCATCCTCGATACGGTAGGCGGTCAGGCCGCCGCCCCACAGGCAACCGGTGTCCAGCGCGACCACATCATCGCGCAACAGCAGCCCCAAAGACGACCAGTGACCAAAGAACACCCGTGCGCCCAGGCTGGCACGACCGGGGAAATCGAACCACGGAACCAGCTCTGCCGGGGCCGCGCTTGGCGGGCCTTTTTGCTTGAACTCCAGGCTGCCGTCGGCATGCAGATAGCGGGTACGGGTCAACCCATTGGTAATCAGTCGCAGGCGGTCCTGGCCTTTGAGGCTGGCGCACCAGCGGCGCGGTTCGTTGCCATACATGTCGCGCAGAAAGTTGCGCCAGTTTTTGCCCGTCAGCGCGACATGCAATTCGTCCGCCAGGGCGCAGGCCAGTTCCAGGCTCCATCCTGGCAGCAGACCGGCATGCACCATGAGGTTATCGCCCTCGCGGTAGAGCAGCGGCTGGCTGCGCAACCAGTCGAGCATGGCGGTGCGATCAGAGGCAGACAGGATTTCGGACAGGGTGTCCTTGCGATGCGGCTCGACAAAGCCTTCGGCAACCGCCAGCAGATGCAGGTCGTGATTACCCAGCACCACGCGCACGGCGTCGGCGTGCTGCATACACCAGCGCAACACGCCGGCAGAATCTTCGCCACGATTGACCAGATCACCGGTCAGCCAGATGCGATCCTGCCCCGGATCGAAGGCCACCACCTCCAGCATCTCCAACAGATCGGAAAGACAGCCCTGCACATCGCCGATGACATAAGTACTCATGCCGGGAGTTTAACGATCTGTCGGATAAAATCGCCACCCCCATGAACACCCAAAACGACACCTCATCCCTGGTTGACCTCAATCCCGAACAGCGTGCCGCTGTACGGCATATGGACGGGCCGTTGCTGGTATTGGCGGGCGCAGGTTCAGGCAAAACCCGGGTGATCACCCGCAAGATTGCCTGGATGGTGCAGGCGTGCGGCATCGAAGCCCGCCACATCGCCGCCATCACCTTTACCAACAAGGCCGCGCGCGAGATGAAGGAGCGCGTCAGCCAGCTGCTTCCTGGCAACACCGGACGCGGGCTGACGGTTTCCACCTTTCACTCGCTGGGGCTGATGATCCTGCGCCAAGAGGCCGCTCTGCTGGGCTTCAAGCCCCGGTTTTCGGTGCTCGATGCCGCCGATGCACAAGGCATCCTGTCCGGCATTTTGCAAAGTACCGACGCCCAGTCGATGCGGCGCGCCGCCGGCTTGATCTCGCAATGGAAAAACGCCCTGCTCGACCCGGAGGCCGCCCGTGTCGCCGCGCAGGACGAAGCCGAAGGCCAAATCGCCCACGCCTATCGCGAATACCAAGCGACGCTGCGCGCCTATCAGGCCATGGACTTCGACGACCTGATCCGCCTGCCGGTCGCACTGTTTGCCGAACATTCCGAGGCCTTGTCGCGCTGGCAAAACCGGCTGCGTTACCTGCTGGTGGATGAGTATCAAGACACCAACGGCGCACAGTACGCGCTGCTGAAACTGCTGGCCGGGCCTGCCGGTCGCTTTACCGCAGTGGGCGATGACGATCAGGCGATCTACGCCTGGCGCGGTGCCGATATCGAAAACCTGCGCCGCCTGGCGGATGACTATCGCGGCCTGGCCACGATCGCCCTGACGCGCAATTACCGCTCGGCGCAACGCATTCTGGAGGCCGCCAACCGCCTCATCACCCACAACCCGCGCCTGCACGAAAAACGGTTGTGGAGCGAACTGGGCATAGGCGAACCGATCGAGTCCGTCTGTTGCAAGGACGACCGCCACGAGGCCGAGAGCATCGCCTTGCGGCTCTCGGCACATCGATTCGAACGGCGCACGCAATGGAAGGATTACGCCGTGCTGTATCGCGGCAACTATCAGGCGCGTTTATTGGAAGAGGCGCTGCGCAGCGCCAACATCCCGTATCAGCTCTCGGGTGGGCAGTCCTTTTTTGACCGCGCCGAGATCAAGGATTTGGTGGCCTGGCTGCGACTGATCGCCAATGCCGACGACGATCCGGCCTTCATTCGTGCCGCCACCACGCCACGCCGGGGCATCGGCGCGACCACTCTGGAAAAACTGGGGCAATGGTCGGCCGAGCGGCACTGTTCGATGTTCGAGGCGTGCTTTGCCGAGGGCATCGATCTCGCACCGCGTCAGCGCGCGCCGCTAAACGAGTTCACCGATTTCATCAACCGCATCGCCCACCGCGCCGAGCGCGAACCGGCAGGCGAGTTGATCAACGAACTGCTCGGTGCCATTGGCTATGAGGAATGGCTGATGCAGGCCGACGACGAACGGGCGGCCAAACGGCGCTGGGAAAATGTATGCGAGTTCCGCGACTGGCTGGCCCAAAAAGGCGAGGAAGACGGCAAGACACTGATCGACCTGACCCAAACCGTGAGCCTGATGAACCTGCTCGAAGGCCGCGAAGAGGCCGAACCCAACGCCGTGCGCCTGTCCACGCTGCACGCCGCCAAAGGTCTGGAGTACGACCATGTCTATCTGGCCGGCGTAGAAGAAGAAATGCTGCCGCACCGCGAATGCCTGGAAGGCCCACGCCTGGAAGAGGAACGGCGGCTGATGTATGTCGGCATCACCCGCGCCCGCAAGAGCCTGGTGCTGACCTGGTGCAAGCGGCGCAAGCGCGGGGGCGAGTGGACTGATTGCGAACAGTCGCGCTTTATCACCGAGATGGATGGCGGCGCACTGCGCCATGCCGGTAACGCCGGCGAAAATGCCGACAAATCCACCGGTCGGCAGCGACTGGCCGGGCTCAAGGCCATGCTCAGCGGTCAGTAAAATATAGACAACACCCGGCAATTTACGGCAAACTGCCCGCCAATTTACTTCGAGTAGACCCCCATGGCGCGCCGCCGTAAGTCCCCTTCTGCGACACCCCAAATCGCCAAGCCCGCACCCCAAGCCAGCGCCCGAAAGGGCATCCTGGTTTTGCATGGCCCCAATCTCAATCTGCTGGGCACCCGCGAGCCCAACCATTACGGCGCGCAAACCCTGGATGAAATCAATACGGCGCTGCTGGAACAAGGCGCCGCCGCCGGCGTGCCCATCAGCTGTTTTCAGAGCAATGCCGAACATGCGCTGATCGACCGGGTACATACCGCGCCCGCCGAAGGCATCGGTTTCATCATCATCAATCCGGCCGCGTTCACCCACACCAGCGTTGCTTTGCGCGATGCCCTGGCTGCGGTGGCGATCCCGTTTATCGAAGTTCATCTTTCCAATGTCCACGCCCGTGAACCGTTCCGGCAGCACTCATATTTTTCCGACAAAGCGGTCGGCATGATTGCTGGCCTGGGCGCAATGGGCTATCTATTCGCGCTGGGCTATGCCCTGAATGCGCTTGAGGAGTGATTCACATGGATTTGCGCAAGCTCAAAAAACTGATCGATCTGGTACAAGATTCCGGCATTGCCGAACTGGAAATCACCGAGGGCGAAGAAAAGATTCGCATCAGCCGCGCCATCGCGGGCATCGCAGCTCCCGTGTATACCGCAGCACCAATGGCAGCAGCCACCAGTCAGCCGGTTGCTGCCGCACCGGCAGCAGCACCCGCAGCGGCAGCCGAGCCGGACGGTCATGTGGTCAAATCGCCCATGGTCGGCACCTTCTATCGCACCCCGTCACCCAACGCCAAGGCGTTTGCCGAGGTGGGCCAGACGGTCAAGCAGGGCGACACCCTGTGCATCATCGAAGCGATGAAGCTGATGAACGAGATCGAAGCCGATGCCTCCGGCGTCATCAAGGCGATCTTGGTAGAGAACGGTCAGCCGGTTGAATACGGCGAACCGCTGTTCGTCATCGGCTGAGGCATCCGCCATGTTTGAAAAAGTCCTCATTGCCAATCGCGGCGAGATCGCTCTCCGCATCCAGCGCGCCTGTCGCGAGCTGGGTATCAAAACCGTGTGCGTGCATTCCGAGGCCGATGCCGAGGCCAAATATGTGAAGCTAGCCGACGAATCGGTGTGCATCGGCCCGGCTGCGTCGATCAAAAGCTACCTGCACATCCCGTCGATCATCGCCGCCGCCGAGGTGACCGATGCCGAGGCCATCCACCCTGGCTATGGCTTCCTCTCCGAAAACGCCAATTTTGCCGAGCGCGTCGAGCAGTCCGGTTTCGTGTTCTGCGGCCCACGCGCGGACACCATTCGCATGATGGGCGACAAGGTCGCCGCCAAAGCCGCCATGATCGCCTCGGGTGTTCCGGTGGTACCCGGCTCTGAAGGCGCACTGGGCGAGGATCAGGACGAATGGCTGCGCATGGCCCGTGACATCGGCTATCCGGTCATCATCAAGGCCGCCGGCGGTGGCGGTGGCCGCGGGATGCGCGTGGTGCATACCGAATCCAACCTGGTTCAATCCGTGTTGATGACCCAGGGCGAGGCGGCGGCGGCATTCAACAACCCCACCGTGTACATGGAAAAGTTCCTCGGCAACCCGCGCCATATCGAGATTCAGGTGCTGTCAGACACCCATGGCAACGCCGTGCATCTGGGCGAGCGCGATTGCTCCACCCAGCGTCGGCACCAAAAGGTGATCGAAGAGGCGCCAGCGCCCGGCCTGCCGGTAAAGCTGCGCAATCAGGTGGGCGAACGCTGTGCCGAGGCCTGCCGCCAGATCGGCTATCGCGGCGCCGGCACCTTCGAGTTTTTATTTGAAAACGGCGAGTTCTATTTCATCGAAATGAACACCCGCGTGCAGGTTGAGCACCCGGTCACCGAATTCATCACCGGCGTGGATATCGTTCAGGAAACCCTGCGCATCGCCGCAGGCGAGCCGTTATCGGTCACGCAAAAGGATGTGCATTTCCGTGGCCATGCGGTCGAATGCCGCATCAACGCCGAAGACCCCACCAGCTTCATCCCGTCGCCAGGCCGCATCACCCAATACCACGCCCCCGGTGGCCCTGGCATTCGCGTCGATTCGCATGTCTATCAAAACTATTATGTGCCACCGCATTACGACTCGATGATCGGCAAGCTGATCGCCTACGGCGCCACCCGCGACCAGGCCATCGCCCGGATGCGCACGGCGTTGTCAGAGATGGTGGTGGAAGGCATCAAAACCAACATCCCGCTGCATCAGGAACTGCTGACCGACCCGGTGATCCTGCAAGGCGGCTTTTCGATTCATTACCTCGAACAGAAGCTCGGGCTGCACAAGAAATAAGCACGGATAAGTTGCCATGACCTGGCTCTCTCTCAAGGTCGCCGCAACCCAGGCCGAAGCCGAGGCCTTGTCGGATCGGCTTATGGACGCCGGAGCCTTGAGCGTTTCGATCGAAGACCGGGACGCGGGCACCGAGGCTGAGGCCCCGCAATTTGGCGAGCCGGGCATGGACGACCCCAAGGCCTGGGCACGAAACTGGGTCGTCGCCCTGCTCGATGGCGACACCCACATCCCGGCGTTGCTGGCCAAAGCGGGCGCGGCAAACGCCGAACATCAGATCGAGACCGTACCCGAGCAGGATTGGGTACGGTTAACCCAGGCCCAGTTTGACCCGATCCCGATCTCTGACCGCCTTTGGATTGTGCCAACCTGGCACGAGGCTCCCAACGCCGACGCCATCAACATCGTCCTCGATCCCGGACTGGCCTTTGGCACCGGCAGCCACCCCACGACGCGGCTGTGTCTGCGCTGGCTGGAGGCCCACCTGACCCATCATGAAACCGTGCTCGATTACGGCTGCGGTAGCGGCATACTGGCAATTGCCGCCGCCAAGCTGGGTGCAAGTCGCGTTTGGGGCGTCGATCTCGATCCGCAAGCGGTGCTGGCCGCGCGCGAAAATGCTGCGGCCAATGGTGTTACAGCCGATTTTTTTCTGCCGGATGCCGCACCAGATGCGACCGCCGATGTCCTGGTCGCCAACATCCTCACCAACCCGCTCAAGGTCTTGATGCCCCTGCTGGCGGCACGGGTACGCCCAGGCGGACGCATCGCCTTGTCCGGAATCCTCGCCGCCCAAGCCGAGGAGGTATTGACCCTCTACCGCGCTCATTTCGACATGCGGCTCTGGGCCGAGGATGACGGCTGGGTCTGTCTGGAAGGCGTGCGGTGCTAACCACCTGCCCGGCCTGCCTGACCCGCTTTCGCATCCAGATCAGCGACCTCAAGCCGCGCCGTGGACTTGTGCGTTGCAGCCAGTGTCGCGTAGTGTTCGACGCCCGCGACATGATGCAGCCCGAGTCGGGCGACGCCCCGCCAGAGGCCTTCTTTATGGCGGCGATGGAGGCCGCGGCGTTACCGCTGAACGACCCCACCGAGAGCCTGGAACACCGAATCCACACCCGTCAGCCCCCCGCAAAGCCCTGGCTGATCTGGGCCGTACCCATACTAGTGCTGGCGCTGGCGGCGCAAATCTATTGGGCGACGCGCCCGGAACCCGTGCCAACCAACCCCTTTCAGGTCGAATTCAGTGCCCTGGAACGCTGGCCTGGCGACGCACTGCGCCTGCGGGTCAGTTTTTCCAATCGCAGCGCCGAGGCACACCCCTGGCCGGCGTTCCGGCTCAAAATCACCGAAGCGGGCCGCAGCGCAGAGCGCGTGATTCGCGCGGCCGAGTATCAGGAGTCCGGTGCAGCGGCGACCATGGCCGCCGGCAGCGAACACGAGGTGCGTCTGCTGCTGGCTGCGGATATGGCGCCAGATCGCTACGAAGTGACACCGATCTATCCCTAAACCCAGGTTGGGTGCGAAAATGCGTGCCCTCTTTGAAAGCCCACCATGTCCCCCCTGAAACAAACCCCGCTCAACGCCAAACATCGCGAAGCCCACGCCAAGCTGGTCGATTTTTCCGGCTGGGAAATGCCGCTGCATTACGGCTCGCAGGTCGAGGAACACCATGTCGTGCGCCGCGATGCCGGCATGTTCGATGTCTCGCACATGCGCGTGGTGGATGTGCGCGGCGAAGCGGCACGCCCGTTTTTGAGTCAACTCATCGCCAACAATGTGGACAAGCTGCAAAGCACCGGCAAGGCGCTGTATTCGTGCATGCTGCACGCCGGCGGCGGGGTGATCGATGACCTCATCGTCTATTACCAGAGCGAATCCTGGTTTCGCATCGTCATCAACGCCGGCTGTGCCGACAAGGATATCGCCTGGATGCTGCAACAGCGCGACGCGCTGGCGCCCGGCCTGGAGATTACCCCGCGCGCAGACCTGGCGATGATCGCCGTACAAGGCCCGGCGGCGGCAGCCAGGCTGTGGACAGCGATGCCCGGTCTGGAAGGCGTCGCCGGCGTACTCAAGCCGTTTTTTGGTGCGATGGTGGGCGACATGTTCGTAGCCCGCACCGGCTACACCGGCGAGGATGGCTTTGAAATCATGCTGCCCGCGAAGGCTGCGCCCTTCTTCTGGCAGGCCCTCCTGGAAGCGGGCGTCAAGCCCTGCGGCCTGGGCGCCCGCGACACCCTGCGGCTAGAGGCTGGCATGGCGCTCTACGGCCAGGACATGGACGAGACCATCACCCCGTTCGAGGCCGGCCTCGCCTGGACCGTGGACATGCAGGGCGAGCGCGATTTCATCGGCAAGCGCAGCTTGCAAGCCCTGCCAAGAAACCGCCAGATGGTCGGCTTAAAGCTCATCGACCGCGGCGTGTTGCGTGCGCACCAGATGATCGAAACCGAGCACGGCGGTGGAGAAATCACCAGCGGCGGCTTCTCGCCCACCCTCAACGCCTCGATTGCCCTCGCCCGCGTACCCAGTGGCGTACAGCCTGGCGATCGCGTCGAGGTCATGATCCGCGATCGCGGCCATCAGGCCGAGGTCGTCAAATATCCCTTTGTGCGCAACGGTCGCGCACTGATCTGATTTTTATGGAGTCGAACATGTCCATCCCCACTGATCTCAAATACACCGCCAGCCATGAATGGGCCCGACTGGAAGCCGACGGCAGCGTCACCATCGGCATCACTGATCACGCGCAGGAGCTGCTGGGCGACATGGTATTCGTGGAAAACCCCACCGTCGGTCGCACCCTCGCTGCCGGCGAAGAATGCGCCGTAGTCGAATCGGTCAAGGCCGCATCCGATGTGTATGCGCCTATCGCTGGCGAAGTGGTCTCGATCAACGAGGCCCTGGAGGCCGAGCCGCAAAAACTCAACGAAGACGCTTATGCCCACTGGATGTTCCGTATACAACCCGCCAACGCCGCTGATCTCGACGGCCTAATGGATGCCGCAGCCTATCAGGCGGCTGTGGATGCCGAGGCCCATTAACCCGCCCTGACAACGAGCCCCTTCATGCCGTTCATCCCCCACACCGAGGCCGATGTCGCGGCCATGCTGAACGCCATCGGCGCACCGGCGATCGACAGCCTGTTTGACGAGATCCCCGCCGGCCTCGATTGCGCTGGCCTGCCAGGCGTGCCCGAAGGCCTGTCGGAGATGGCGCTGATGCGGCTGGCGCGTGAGCGCGCCCGTGCCGATGGCGACTGGCTCAACTTCATCGGCGCGGGGGCCTACGAGCACCACATCCCGGCAGCCATCTGGCCCATCGTCACCCGTGGCGAGTTTTATTCGGCATACACGCCCTATCAGGCCGAGGCCAGCCAGGGCACGCTGCAACTGATCTACGAATACCAAACCCTGATCACCCGGCTGACCGGGCTGGATGTATCCAACGCCTCGCTCTACGACGGCGCCTCCGCGCTGACCGAGGCAATCTTGATGGCGGTACGCTCCGACAAGCAAAACCGCCGCCGGGTGCTGGTGCCGGCCACCGTTCACCCGCGCTACCGCGCCGTGGCGCAGGCACTGGTCAATGCGCAAGGTATCGAGATCATCACCCTGCCGTACTGTACCGATTGCGGGCACAGCCTGGTCGATGCGCTCGATCTCTTCAAAAACCAACCGGCCGCCGCCCTGGTGATTCCGCAACCTAACTTTTTTGGCGTGCTGGAGCCTGTCGATGCCCTGACCGACTGGGCCCACGCGCAAGACATGCAAGCCATCGCCGTAGTCAACCCGATGACGCTGGCGCTGCTAAAACCGCCGGGGCAGTGGGGTCACCAGGGTGCAGACATTTGTGTCGGCGACGGCCAACCGCTGGGGATTCCGTTGTCCTCGGGTGGCCCGTATTTTGGCTTCATGACGGCCAAACAGGCGCTGGTGCGACAAATGCCCGGTCGCATCGTCGGCCGCACCGTCGATCTCGACGGCAAAACCGGCTTCAGTCTGACCTTGCAGGCGCGCGAACAGCATATCCGCCGCGCCAAAGCCACCTCCAACATCTGTTCCAACCAAGGGCTGATGGTCGCGGCGGCGACGATTTACATGAGCCTGATGGGGCCGCAAGGCCTGACGAGGGTCGCAGCCACCAGCCGCAGCAATACCCGCGCACTGGTCGATCGGCTGACCGCGTTGCCGGGTGTATCCGAGGTGTTCAAACGACCGGCATTGCACGAGGCGGTCATCCGTCTGCCCGGTGATGCCAGCGAGATTCTGCGGGCGCTGACCGCCCGTGGCATTCAAGGCGGCTACGCGCTAGGCGCGGATTACGCCGAGCTGTCCGATTGCATCCTGGTGTGCGCCACCGAAACCAAAACCGATGCCGATCTCGACCTTTACGCCGAGCAACTGGAACGCATCCTGTCGCGGCGTGACATCCCCAAATGCAAGATGCAACCGAAGTGGTGAACGCCGTGCTGATATTCGAACGCTCCCAAACCGGCCGCACCGCTGCCGCCCAACTGCCCGCCGCAGCGGTGGCTGATCTGCCCGCCGAGTTTTTACGCGCCACACCGCCCGCCCTGCCCGAGGTCTCCGAACTGGATGTGGTGCGGCATTACACCCGCCTGTCGCAAAAGAACTATTCGATCGACACGCATTTCTACCCGCTCGGCTCGTGCACGATGAAATACAACCCGCGTGGATCGAATGCGGCGGCAATGCTCGATGGCTTTCTCAATCGCCATCCGCTGGCGGATGCTACCTCGGGCCAGGGTTTTCTGGCCTCGATGCACGAGTTGCAAGAGATTTTGAAAGAAGTCACCGGCATGGCCGGCGTGTCCCTGACACCGATGGCCGGCGCGCAGGGCGAGTTCGCCGGCATCGCCATGATCCGCGCCTACCACAACGCCCGTGGCGACACGGCGCGCCGCGAGATTCTGGTGCCTGACGCCGCGCACGGTACCAACCCGGCCACGGCTTCGATGTGCGGTTACACGGTCAAAGAGATCCCCTCCGACAAGGATGGCAATGTCAATATCGATGCCCTGCGCGTAGCGGTCGGCCCGCAAACAGCGGGCTTGATGCTGACCAACCCGTCCACCATCGGCGCGTTTGAAACCGGCATCCTCGAAATCCAGAAGATCATCCACGCCGCCGGTGGCCTGACCTATTACGACGGCGCCAATCTCAATGCCATCCTCGGTCGCGTACGCCCGGGCGACATGGGCTTCGATGTCATCCACATGAACCTGCACAAGACCTTTTCCACGCCGCACGGCGGCGGCGGTCCGGGTGCGGGTCCGGTGGGCGTCGCCGAACGCCTGTTGCCGTTTTTGCCGATCCCGCTGGTGATCGAAGCGCAAGGGCACTATCGCTATCTCGAAGAGGCCGACCGGCCGCAATCGATTGGTCGCATGAGTGCCTTTGGCGGCAATCAGGGTGTCTTGCTGCGTGCCTGGGCCTATGCCCGGATGCTGGGGCGCGACGGTATGCGCCGGGTGGCCGATTACGCCACGCTCAACGCCAACTATCTGGCAGTCGAACTGGCTCGCGCCGGTTTTGATCTGGCCTATCCGCAACGCCGCGCCAGCCACGAGTTCATCGTTACCCTGAAAAAGCTCAAGGACGCCACCGGCGTTTCGGCCATGGATTTTGCCAAGCGCCTGCTCGATTATGGCTTTCACGCACCGACCACCTATTTCCCGCTGCTGGTGCCTGAGTGTCTCTTGATCGAGCCTTCCGAAACCGAAAGCCGCGAAACCCTGGACGCCTTCGTCGCCGCCATGCGTGCCATCAAGACCGAGGCCGAAACCGACCCGGCCCTGGTCAAGGGCGCGCCTTATACCCAGCCGGTCAAACGCCTTGACGATGTCAAAGCCGCGCGCGAGCTCGATCTCGCCTGGAAAGGCTAGGCGGGCAACCCATGCAAACCCTGACCGTTGACCTTGGCGATCGCAGCTACCCCATCCACATAGGCGCCGGCCTTATGGATCGCGCCGACCTGATCCTGCCGCACCTGCCACAAAAGCGCGCCATCATCGTCACCAACACCACGGTGGGGCCGCTCTACCTAGACCGACTGACCCGGGCGCTGACCGATGCCGGCGTGCGCATCACCCCGATCGTGCTGCCGGATGGCGAGGCCTACAAAAACTGGGAAACGCTGAATCTGATCTTTGATGGCCTGCTGCGCGACCGCGCCGAGCGCAAAACCACGCTGATCGCCCTGGGTGGTGGCGTGATCGGCGATATCACCGGTTTTGCCGCCGCCAGCTACCAGCGCGGCGTGCCCTTCATCCAGGTGCCGACTACGCTGCTGTCGCAGGTCGATTCGTCGGTGGGGGGCAAGACCGGCATCAATCATCCGCTCGGCAAAAACATGATCGGCGCCTTCTGGCAGCCGCAACTGGTACTGGCGGACACCGACACACTCAACACCCTGCCCGACCGCGAACTGTCCGCCGGCATGGCCGAGGTCATCAAATATGGCCTCATTACCGATGCCGAGTTCTTCAACTGGCTAGAGACCCACACCCCTAGGTTGATGGCGCGCGACACCGCTGCACTGACCGAGGCGATCTATCGCTCCTGCGCCAACAAGGCCCGGGTGGTGGCCGCCGATGAGCGCGAAGCCGGCCTGCGCGCCCTGCTCAACCTGGGCCACACCTTCGGCCACGCCATCGAGGCCGGCATGGGTTATGGCACCTGGCTGCACGGCGAAGCGGTGGCCGCCGGCACGATGCTGGCTGCAGATCTGTCGCGACGCATGGGCCTCATCACCCAAGCCGACTGCGACCGTGCTGCTGCCTTGTTCACGCAAGCCAGACTGCCCATACAAGCCCCCGATCTGGGCGCTGCCGAATACCTGCGTCACATGGGCGTGGATAAAAAGGTCGAAGGCGGCCAGCTCCGTTTTGTGCTGCTGCGCGCCATCGGCGACGCTTTTGTCAGCAAAGCACCGGACGATTTGCTGAAACAGACGCTGGATGCGCTGGCAATCTAGCCAGATCTGCTAACGCTTCGCCTTAACGACATCCAAAGCAACAGCGCCCGGTTCCTTGGAAACCGGGCGCTGCCTTGCCAGCCTCAAAAAGGCTGGCTATCTGAATGCGTCGATCAGTTGATCTTGGCGTCCAGTTCGCCTTTGGCGTAGCGCTGGTGCATCTCGTCCAGGTTGAAGATGCGACCGATCTTGCTGGCCTGGCCGGCGGCGCCGAAGGCCTCGTAGCGTGCGGCACAGATGCCGGTCATGCCCTTCTTGGCTTCCTTGAAGAACTTGCGCGGGTCGAAGTTGGCGCGGTTCTCGGCCAGGTGCTTGCGGATGGCACCGGTAGAGGCCATACGCAGGTCGGTGTCGATGTTGACCTTGCGCACGCCGTTCTTGATGCCTTCAACGATCTCTTCGACCGGCACGCCATAGGTTTGGCCCATGTCGCCGCCGTAGCTGTTGATGACGGCCAACCAGTCTTCCGGCACCGAGGAGGAGCCGTGCATGACCAGGTGAACGCTGGGGATGCGCTGGTTGATTTCCTTGACGCGGTCGATACGCAGCACCTTGCCGGTGGGCTTCTGGGTGAACTTGTAGGCGCCGTGGCTGGTGCCGATGGCGATGGCCAGGGCATCCACCTGGGTCTTGGCGACAAAGTCGGCGGCTTCGTTGGGATCGGTCAGGAGGGCGCTGTGATCCAGCACGCCTTCGGCGCCGTGGCCGTCTTCTTCACCCATCTTGCCGGTTTCAAGCGAACCCAGGCAGCCCAGTTCGCCCTCGACGGACACCCCGCAGGCATGCGCCAGTTCGACCACATGGCGGGTGGTGTTGACATTGTATTCATAGCTGGACGGGGTCTTGCCGTCGCTCATCAGCGAGCCGTCCATCATCACCGAGCTAAAGCCGGACTGGATGGAGCGGAAGCAGACATCGGGGCTGGCGCCGTGGTCCTGGTGCATGCACACCGGGATGTGCGGATACTGCTCCAGCGCTGCCATGATCAGGTGGCGCAGGAAGGGCTCGCCCGCGTAGGAACGGGCACCGGCAGAGCCTTGCAGGATAACCGGGCTGTCGGTGGCGGCAGCGGCTTCCATGATGGCCTGAACCTGTTCCATGTTATTGACATTGAATGCCGGCAGGCCATAGCCGTGTTCGGCAGCATGGTCGAGAAGTTGACGCAGGGAGATGAGTGCCATCGCTTGTGCTCCTGTAAAAATGATTTCGTTAAAAATTAGGCTCTGCGGTTTTCGCCAACGCGAACGATCTTCATCGTGTTGGTACCCCCTGGCTGACCAATCGGCTCACCGATGGTCAGCAAGATCAGGTCGCCATTGCGAACGGCACCGCGCCGACGCAGCTCGTCTTCCGCCTCGGCCAGCAGCTGATCACGGTCGTTGCTGGAAGGGCGAAAATTGATGGGATAGACACCCCGAAACAAGGTTATACGACGGCGGGTATTGACTTCGGGCGAGAGTGCATAGACCGGCGTGTGGCTGGACAACCGGCTCATCCACAAGGCGGTGGATCCAGACTGGGTCATCGCGGCAATGGCCTTGATGTTGAGGTGGTGCGCCGTAAACACCGCCGACATCGCGATCGCCTCTTCGGCCCGCAACAAGCCACGCTCCAGCATGCTGGGCGACAGGTGCGGCAGGATTTCCTTTTCGGCCTCGGCGCATACGCGATGCATGGCGGCCACGGCCGCGACGGGATATTTGCCTGCCGCGGTTTCGGCCGACAGCATGACCGCATCGGTGCCATCCAGTACGGCGTTGGCCACATCCGACACCTCGGCGCGGGTGGGGATGGAGCTGGAAATCATCGACTCCATCATCTGGGTCGCGGTAATCGCCAGCTTGTTGTACTCGATCGCCATGCGAATCATGCGTTTTTGCAGCGCGGGCACGGCGGCATCGCCCACTTCCACGCCCAAGTCGCCGCGTGCCACCATGATGGCATCGGAGGCTACGACGATCTCTTCCAGATTCTGGATCGCTTCGTTGCGCTCGATCTTGGAAACGATCCAGGCCTTGCCGCCCGCCTGAGTCAACAAATCGCGCGCCAGATGCACATCGGCGGCCTCACGCACGAAAGAGACTGCAAGAAAGTCGGCTTTCAACTCAGCAGCGGTCTTGATGTCTTCGCGATCCTTGTCGGTCAGGGCCGATGCCGACAGGCCACCGCCCTTGCGGTTGATGCCCTTGTTGTTGGATAGAACACCGCCATGAATCACCTTGCACACCACGGTGCTGCCCACGACATCCTCGACCCAGAGCTCAATGCGACCGTCGTCCAGCAACAGCGTGGCGCCACGCGCCACATCGTTGATCAGTTCTTTGTAATCCAGGCCCACACGGGTTTCGTTGCCCAGTTCGCAGTCGGCATCGAGGATGAAGCGTTCACCCTCGCGCAGCTCGATCTTGCCGTTTTCGAACTTGCCGATACGGATTTTGGGGCCTTGCAGATCCACCAGCACACCGACGGCGCGGCCACGGGTGCGGGCAATCGAGCGCACCAGTTCGGCGCGTTCGATATGGTCAGATGGCTTGCCGTGTGAAAAATTGAGCCGGACGACATCGACGCCGGCACCGATCATCTGGTCAAGTACCTTGGGATCGGAACAGGCCGGCCCCAGGGTGGCGACGATCTTGGTTTTACGCTGCATGATCTTACAGGCTCCTCGAGCGATCAGCCCTTGGCCCGAGATTCCAGCATGGCAACGGCAGGCAATACCTTGCCTTCAAGATATTCGAGGAAGGCCCCCCCGGCGGTGGAAATGTAGGACACCTTGTCGTAGATATCGTACTTCTGGATTGCAGCGATGGTGTCGCCGCCGCCGGCCAGGCTGAAACCCGGAGCGTTGGCAATGGCCATCGACACGGTCTTGGTGCCTTCGCCAAACTGGTCGAACTCGAACACGCCGACCGGGCCGTTCCACACGATGGTGCCAGCCTTGGCGATGATATCGGCCAGTTCTTGGGCCGATTTCGGGCCGATGTCGAAGATCATGTCGTCGTCGACCACCTCGTCGGCGCTCTTCAGTACGGCAGGCTCGTTGGCGTCGAACTGCTTGCCGCAGACGACATCGACAGCGATCGGGATAGAGGCGCCACGGGCGGCCATCTTCTCGATCAGCGCCTTGGCCGTCGGGATCAGGTCATGTTCGCACAGCGATTTGCCCACATTCTTGCCCATGGCAGCAAGGAAGGTATTGGCAATACCGCCCCCCACCACCAGTTGATCAACCTTGTCGGCCAGCGATTCAAGCACGGTCAGTTTGGTGGAAACCTTGGAGCCGCCGACGATGGCGACCATCGGGCGCGCCGGTGCAGCCAGCGCCTTTTGCAACGCATCGAGCTCTTCGGTCAGCAGAATGCCTGCGGCCGCAACCGGGGCAAACATGCCGGCACCGACGGTGGAAGCCTCGGCGCGGTGCGCGGTGCCGAAGGCATCCATGACAAACACATCGCAGAGCGCCGCATATTTCTTGGCGGTGTCTTCGACATTCTTTTTCTCACCTTCGTTGACGCGGCAGTTTTCCAGCACCACCAGCTCGCCATCGGCGACATCAAAACCGCCATCAACCCATTCGCGAATCAGGCGCACATTCTTGCCCAGACGCGCCGCGATGTTATCGACCACGGGTTTCAGGGAATCTTCTTCCTTGAACTCGCCCTCGGTGGGGCGGCCCAGGTGCGAGGTCACCATCACCTTGGCGCCCGCGTTGACGCAGTACTCGATGGTGCGCATGGAGGCCGTGATACGGGCATCGGAGGTCACCTTGCCGTCCTTGACGGGGACATTCAGATCAGCGCGAATCAATACGCGCTTGCCGGCCAGATCAAGATCAGTCACACGAATGAAGGACATTTCAGACTCCTGCAAGTAAATGGTAAGGCTTGGACGAAGGGGCGCGCCCAAGCCTTACAACTCAGGTTGTAAGGCGCAACGGGACGGTCACCCGCCCCGTCGCAACGCGAATTACTTCGCGACATGCTCCACAAAGCGCAGCATGTTGCAGGTGTATCCATACTCGTTGTCGTACCAGGCCACGATCTTGACGAAGGTTTCGTCCAGCGCGATGCCGGCTTCGGCGTCGAAGATGGAGGAGAAGCCACAGCCACGGAAGTCGGTGGAAACCACTTTCTCGTCGGTGTAACCCAGGGTGGCGCCAATGCCAGCCGTCTGGGAAGCGGCCTTCATGGCAGCGCAGATCTCGTCGTACTTGGCCGGCTTTTCCAGCTCAACGGTCAGATCAACCACGGACACATCGGAGGTCGGCACGCGGAAGGCCATGCCCGTCAGCTTGCCATTCAGTTCAGGCAGCACCTTGCCCACAGCCTTGGCTGCGCCAGTGGACGACGGGATGATGTTTTCCAGAATGCCACGACCACCGCGCCAGTCTTTCTTGGACGGACCATCAACGGTTTTCTGGGTGGCGGTGGCGGCGTGCACGGTGGACATCAGGCCACGCTTGATGCCCCAGTTATCGTTCAGCACCTTGGCGACCGGCGCCAGGCAGTTGGTGGTGCAGGAGGCGGCAGAGACGATGGCCTGACCGGCGTAGGTCTCGTGGTTCACGCCGTACACGAACATCGGGGTTTTGTCCTTGGAGGGCGCAGACATCACCACCTTCTTGGCGCCGGCAGCGATGTGCTTCTGGCAGCCTGCATCATCCAGGAAGAAACCGGTGCATTCCAGCACGATGTCAGCGCCGACCTCGCCCCACTTCAGGTTGGCCGGATCGGTCTCGGCGGTCAGACGAATGGTCTTGCCGTTCACCACCATGTTGCTGCCGTTCACGCCCACTTCGCCCTTGAAGTTGCCGTGCACGGAGTCGTACTTAAGCATGTATGCCAGATAGTCAGCATCCAGCAGGTCGTTGATGGCAACCACCTCGATGTTGGGGAAGTCCTTGGCGATGGCACGGAAAGCCATACGACCGATACGGCCAAAGCCGTTAATACCTACTTTAATCGTCATGTTGTACTCCTTACTAAAAACAATCCCACAGACACCGGCGGGAGACTACCCGCCAGGCGCTACATGCGAATGACAGAACGCTTACAGCACGCCCTTGACGGTGGCCACGACATTCTCGACGGTGAATCCAAACTCCTTGAACAACAGACCAGCCGGGGCCGATTCGCCAAAGCGATCCATGCCAACGACGGCACCATCCAGGCCCACATACTTGTACCAGGCATCGGACACGCCCGCCTCGATGGCCACGCGCTTGATGCCGGCCGGCAGCACGCTGGCCTTGTAAGCCGCATCCTGCTTGTCGAACACATTGGTCGAAGGCATGGAGATGACGCGCGCAGCCACGCCGTCGGCCTTCAGCACGGCTTGCGCCTTGATCGCCAGCTCAATCTCGGAGCCAGTGGCAATCAGCAGGACCGCCGGGACACCCGCGCAGTCGGACAGGATGTAACCACCCTTGGAAATATCGGCAATCTGAGCCTCGGAGCGCGCCATGAAGGGCAAGTTCTGACGGGACAGGATCAGGCTGGTAGGACCATCCACTTTCTCGCAACCAGAAACCCAGGCCACCAGGGTCTCGGTGGTGTCGCAGGGGCGCCAGACGCTCATGTTGGGAATCATGCGCAGGGTGGCGGTTTGTTCGACCGGCTGGTGCGTCGGACCATCCTCGCCCAGACCGATGGAGTCGTGGGTGAACACATAGATCACCCGCTGCTTCATCAGGGCCGACATGCGCAAGGCGTTGCGGGCGTATTCGGAGAACATCAGGAAGGTGCCACCGAAAGGCAGCAGACCGCCGTGCAACGCCATGCCGTTCATGATGTGGCTCATACCAAACTCGCGCACACCATAGGAGATGTAGTTGGCCTGGGCATGACGATGAATCGGCTGGCAGTTGGGCCAGTTGGTCAGATTAGAACCGGTCAGGTCGGCGGAGCCGCCCACACGCTCGGGCAGGGTGGAAACCAGGCGCTCAATGGCCAGTTGACTCGCCTTACGGGTCGCTACGGTTTCAGCCTTTTCCAAGGTGGTTGCCATGGCAGCGGCAACGCGGTCGCTCCAGTCGAGCGGCAATTCGCCATTGATGCGGCGCTCGAACTCAGCAGCCTCGACCGGATAGACCTTGGCGTACTCTGCAAACTTGTTGTCCCACAGCTTTTCCAGCCCTTCGCCCTTGGTACGGCAGCTCCAACCCTCGTACACATCAGCCGGGATCTCGAATGGGGCATGCGGCCAGCCGATGGTTTCGCGCACAGCGGCGATTTCCTTGTCGCCCAGCGGCGCGCCGTGGCAATCGTGACCGCCTTGTTTGTTGGGCGAACCCTTGCCGATGATGGTCTTGCACTGAATCATCGACGGCTTGTCGGTCACCATCTTGGCTTCTTGCACAGCCGCCTCGATCGCAGCCGGGTTGTGACCATCGACATTGCGTACCACATGCCAGCCATAGGCCTCGAAACGACCGCAGACATCCTCGGTAAACCAGCCATCGGTGTGACCGTCGATGGAGATGCCGTTGTCATCCCAGCAAGCGACCAACTTGCCCAGGCCCCAAGTGCCGGCCAACGCACAGGCCTCGTGGGAGATGCCTTCCATCATGCAGCCGTCGCCCAGGAACACATAGGTGTGGTGATTGACGATCTCATGACCCGGCTTGTTGAACTCGGCGGCCAACAACTTTTCGGCCAGCGCCATGCCCACGGCATTGGTGATGCCCTGCCCCAGCGGGCCGGTGGTGGTTTCAACACCGGGGGTGTAGCCGTACTCGGGGTGACCCGGGGTACGAGAATGCAACTGACGGAAGTTTTTGATGTCGTCGATCGACACATCGTAGCCGGTCAAATGCAGCAACGAATAAATGAGCATGGAGCCATGACCGTTGGACAGCACGAAGCGGTCACGATCTGCCCATTTAGGATTGGCGGGGTTGTGACGCAGGTGGTGATTCCAAACCACCTCGGCGATTTCCGCCATGCCCATCGGGGCGCCAGGGTGACCGGATTTGGCCTTTTCCACCGCATCCATCGAAAGGGCGCGAATGGCGTTGGCAAGATCAGCGCGTGTTGCCATGTCTGTGATTCCTCTAGGAAATATAAAATCAAAACCCCTTTCAGGGTCATCCTTAATAATTATGGATGAGAGTCTCCGCAATCAGCAAGACCACCAAACACCCTTAACCTTTCGAAAAACAAAGCACAAGCATTTGTTTTACTGATGATTATCATCAAATATCCGAACAGAGACGCGCTTCTTAAAATGTTTTTATCCATCGCGATGCCAGGCTTATATGCCCCCCTATAGCGCGCCTCGCACCCAAACCTTCCATTCATCCAGCAAGTTCGACGACAGCGACGCCAGAACTGAGCGATTCCATGGTGTATTGGTCGACGACTCGCCCCAGAAATCATCTTGCGTGAAGGTCGCGATCACACCACCGGCCTCGGCCAGAATCAAGGCACCCGCAGCGTAATCCCACACCTGCTGACCGCCGTGCAGATACACATGCAACCGCCCGGCGGCCACCTGACACCAATCCAAGGCACTGGCACCCAGATTGCGATTGGATGCGTAGGGCGGCTGATCGGCCAAAGCCATGCGCAAGGCGCGCGGCACACGCTTGAACGCCACGCCGGCAATGCAGCGCGACAGTTGCTCCGGCGGCAAGCGCCGTGGCAACGGCTCGCCATCCAACGACGCGCCCAGACCCGCCGCCGCCGCAAACATCTCGCCGCTGACCGGGTTGTGCACCACACCAAGAATGGGGCGCCCCCGTCGCAACAGCGCCACCGAGATGCAGAAATATGGCAGGCCACTGACAAAGTTGCTGGTGCCGTCGATGGGATCGACACACCAAAGATCGCCCTCTCGCCCCCGCTCCCACAATGCCTGCTGTTCGGCAACCGTCATCTCCTCGCCCAGCACCAGACAATCGACCAGCGACTGTAATCGTGGGATAAGGATGCGCTGCGATTCAAGATCGGCCTCGGTGCACAAGCTGCCATCGGCCTTGCGATCGTGCATCACCTTCAGATAGCGCGGCATCACCGCCTCGCGCCCAACGCCGCGCACGATTTCAATCAATGCTGCCTGTTTTGCGGCGATGTCGGCAGACATTATCAAGCGCCCTCACCCCGCCATTTGATCGAGCAACCCATGCTGGGAATCTGCTCGCGCGGGCCTGCGCCCGTTTCGGCCACTTGTCGCATCGCCTCGAACAGATCACGGCGTGCGCCGGCAACCAACTCCTTGCGCGAAGCGTCAAGGCGGCCCCGGTATTGCAGCTCCAACTTGTGGTTGAAACCGAAAAAATCCGGCGTACAGACCGCGCCGTAGGCCTTCGCGACGGACTGACTTTCGTCCCACACATAGGGAAACGGATAAGCAAACTCGGTCGCCACCGCCTGCATGTTGGCAAAGCTGTCCTCGGGATAATCCGCCGGATCATTGGCCATGATGGCGATCACCCCCACGCCCAGCGTCTGCAAGTCGCGGGCATCGCGCACCAGCCGTTCGCGAATCGCCTTCACATAAGGACAATGGTTGCAGATAAACATCACCAACAGCCCCTTGGGGCCGGCGGCCTCCTTGAGGGTATAGCGCCGCCCATCCACACCGGGCAGATCAAAATCTGGCGCATGCCAACCGAAGTCGCACACCGGAGTTTCCATACGCACCATCTTTTAGTCTCCGCCACAAAACAGCTTGAATGATAGCATCGGCCCATGGCTATCCCGCGCTTCTACCTTCCTGCCCGCCTGGCCGATCACAGCCGCGTCGATCTCAACGACACCGTGGCACGCCACGCGCAAGGTGCATTGCGCCTGCGCGAAGGCGACGCGCTCATCCTGTTCGATGGCGAAGGCCGTGAATGCACCGGTTTTTTGCAACGCGACGGCAAACAGCTCTACGCCGCGCTGACCGAGTGCCGCGAGAGCAGCCGCGAATCGCCGCTCGACATCACCCTGGTACAGGGCATCTCCAGTGGCGAACGCATGGACTACACCCTGCAAAAAGCGGTCGAACTGGGTGTCAGCCACATCATTCCGGTATTCATGCAGCGCAGCGTGGTGCGGCTAGACAACGACCGACTGCCACGCCGCCACGCTCACTGGCGCGGCGTGGTTGCTGCCGCCTGCGAACAGTGCGGCCGCAACCATCTCCCCGAGGTCGCAAACCCGATGGCGTTTGCCGACTGGATAAAAAACCGTCCCAGCGTTCCCACGCTACTGCTCGATCCCGAGGCCAAACACACGCTCAGCCAACTGCAAAACTCCGGCAGCACATGGACGCTGCTGGCCGGCCCCGAAGGCGGCTTTGACCCACGCGAACGGGACACTGCACTCAATGCCGGCTGTATCGGCGTACGCATGGGGCCACGCATCCTGCGCACTGAAACCGCTGCCGTCGCAGCGCTTGCCGCCATGCAAACCTTGTGGGGCGACTTTTGATTGAGTTAACTTCCGCAAAAATCAACGGATGGGTTTACGCATGACACAAGAAACTTACAACGCTGCCGCATTCGTGGACTGGTTCCGCGCGGCCGCACCCTATATCCACGCCTTTCGTGGCAAGACCTTCGTCATCGCCTTTGGCGGCGACACCTTGATGCGCCACGACTTCGTTGATTTCATCCATGACATCAATCTGCTGCACGCCCTCGGTGTACGCATCGTGCTGGTCCATGGCGTACGCCCACAGGTCGAAGAACGGTTGACCCAAAAGGGACTGGACGCACTGTATGTGCGCAACCTGCGCGTCACCAACCCGGATGCGCTGGCCGCCGTACAAGAAGCCGTAGGCAGCGTGCGGGTCGAGATCGAACGGCTGCTGTCACTGGGTCTGCCCAACACGCCGATGGCCGGCGCCGATATCCGCGTCACCTCGGGCAACCATGTCACCGCGCAGCCGATGGGCATCGTCGAGGGCATCGATCTGCAATTCACCGGCCAGGTGCGCCGGGTCGCCACGGCCGCGATCTGCGACAACCTCGATCACGGCGACATCGTGCTGATGTCGCCCATTGGCTACTCTCCCACCGGCGAGGTGTTCAACCTGTCGCTGGAAGAGGTCGCCACCGCCACCGCCAGCGCGCTAAAGGCCGAGAAACTGGTGTTCATCCTCGACCACGGCAACACCGTAGATGCCCAGGGCAAACGCATCAGCCGCCTCACCGCGCAACAGGCCGAACTCGCCACGGAATCATTGCCGGATGGCGACATGCGCATCTATCTGCCGTATGCCGCACGGGCCTGCAAACAGGGCGTCAACCGCGCCCACCTGATCAGTGCCGATGCCGATGGCGCATTGGTGATGGAGCTTTTCACCCATCAAGGCATCGGCACCATGGTGACGCGCCAGGATGTCGACAATGTGCGTCCGGCGACCATCGACGATGTGGGCGGCATCCTGCAACTGATCGAACCGCTGGAGGCTGAAGGCATCCTGGTACGGCGCTCACGCGAAGTACTGGAACGAGAGATCGGCCAGTTCATCGTCAACGAACTCGATGGCCGTCTGGTGGGTTGCGTCGCGCTGTACACCTTTGGCGAAGGCCATATGGGCGAGATGGCCTGCCTTGCAGTCAACCCCGACTACCGTGACCAAGGTCGTGGCGAGGCGCTGCTGGAGGCCGTCAGCGAAGCCGCACAAAAGGCCGGTCTCACCGAAATCTGCGTGCTCACCACCCGCACCACCCACTGGTTCATCGAACGCGGCTTCCGCCTGGCCAGCCCCGACGCACTGCCAACCCCTCGCAAGGCGCTATACAACTGGCAGCGGCGTTCCAAGGTGCTGATCCGGCGTCTATCCGAATAGAATCCATTAGGGAAACGCTGAATCAATCCGTTTGCCCTGAGCCTGTCGAAGGGCATTCCGCAGAAAGGCTTCGACAGGCTCAGCCCGAACGATATCGAATTAATCAGCGGTTCCTTAGCGATCCGAATAGGGTAAACTCCGCGCCCTCGCTTGCCGCTCAGGCAAGCGCAAGATCAAAAAGCGCTCGTGGTGAAAGGGATATCATCCGACTCTCCGAAGGTCGTGTTCCTGGTTCGAGTCCAGGCGAGCGCGCCAGTTTCCCCAGATAAAAATCACGCCGTCTTTGAATACCTGGGCCGAATCACCGCGCCCTGCGGGGCGATGTCATGACGCAGGTAATAATCGAAGGTCATGGCGATGTTGCGCAAGAAGCGGCGGCCGAGCTCGGTCACCTTGAGCGTGCCGCCGTCCAGTGTCATGAAGCCATCGGCAGCCTGGGCCTCCAGCTCGGGTAGCGCATCGGCGAAGTATTCCCAGCAGTTCACGCCCCATTCTGCCGAAAAGGCCGCCGCATCGAGTTCGAGATCGCACATCACGCGGGTAATGGCATCGCGGCGGATTTCGTCGTCGCGTGTCAGGCGCAGACCGCGCTCGACCGCCATGCCGGTGGCCGCCACGCTTTCTTGATAAACTCGCAGTTTTTTGTGGTTTTGCACATAGGTATTGCGCGTCTGGCCGATGCTGGAGGCACCAAAGCCCAGCATGTCGCAGTTCTTGTGCGTGGTGTATCCCTGAAAATTGCGCCACAGGGTTTTGCTGTTCTGCGCCTTGACCATGTCATCCTCGGGCTTGGCGTAGTGATCCAGGCCGATGTTGACATAGCCCGCGGCCGTCAGGCGTTGGTGGATCAGATCCTGCAAGGCCAGCCGGGTCGCGAAATCGGGCAGGTCGGCCTCATTGATCAGTGACTGATGTTTCTTCATCCACGGCACATGGGCATAGCCAAAGATCGCGAAGCGGTCGGGCGCCCAAGCCAGCACCTGTTCCAGCGTTCCAGCGAAGCTTTCAACATTCTGGTGCGGCAGGCCGACGATGAGATCCATGTTGATACTGGAAAATCCCAGCTCGCGCCCCCAGCGGAAGGCCTGCTCGACCATAGGCGCGGGATGGATGCGGTTGGTTGCCTTTTGCACCTTTTCGTCCAGATCCTGCACCCCGAAGGACAGGCGATTGAAGCCGGCCTCGCGCAGTGCGGCGACATGATCGCGGGTCAATTCGCGCGGATCGGCCTCGCAACCCAGTTCGGCGTCGTCGGCAATGGTGAAGCGGCGACGGATGGCGCCCATCAGTCGACCGATGTCTTCCGGCTTGAGGTAGGTCGGCGTGCCGCCGCCCCAGTGCAGTTGCCGCACCACGCGCGCCGGATCGGTCAGCGCCGCCACCGCGTCCATTTCGGCCTCCAGGCTGTCGAGGTAGGGCGACACCTTTTCGTAATGGCCCGTCGCGATCATGTTGCAACCACAGTAGTAGCACAGCGTGTCGCAGAACGGGATGTGGTAGTACAGCGACAAGGGCCGCGTCACATCCTGGCTGGCGGCAAGCTCGGCACGCCAGGCGGCCTCATCAAAGCTTTCATGAAAATACGGCGCAGTCGGGTAGGAGGTATAGCGCGGGCCGGCCTTGCTGTATTTCTGCAACAGTTCGATGGATGGGTTCATGACTTATTTGCGCTCCGTATCGATCACCAGCTTGACACCCTTGGCACCCACGGCCACCCCGGACAGATGCCCCTCCAGATCACCCGGCATCGGCTTGGGCTGACCTGAACGCGACAACCGCACGACCAGATCCACCGTTTTGCGTGAAGACAGGTTCCGCTCCGGCGTCATGGCTTGCGTATCGTCCAGATGAAAATCCTGCGGAAACTTGGCGCTCAAGCGCGACGCTGCCAGCGGCGGTCCCTCACCACCCCGGGCGAATACGAACAGGGCGGCGCCCTCGGACACCTTGGCCGCCAGCGCCGGGGCGATTTCGATGCTGCCATCGATCGCCGCGCCCGCGCCATTGGCGGATTTCGGTTTGGCCAATGGCGGCTGCCCGGCCTTTTGCCGTGCATCGTCGACCGCGCCGGCGATGTCGCGCGCATAAGCGCTATCCGGTGGCAACTGCGCCAACAACGCCTGCCAATGGCGGGCGGCCTCGGCGAAACGGCCGGACTGATAGGCATCGATACCCGCCAGTTCCAGTGCCTTTTGTTCCTTCGGGTCAAGCTTCAATGCCTTGTCGAGCAGCGCCCGTGGTTCGCCATCAAGTTTGCGATCCTGCAAAATGGCCTTGACCTCGGCCAGATGCGCCCAGGCCGTGGCGCTGTCAGGCGCCAGCCGGGTGGCGTGACCATAGGCCTCTGCCGCCTCACTCCAGCGTTCGAACATGCTATAGGCACTACCCAGCATCAGCCAGCCTTGCGGGTTGTTGGTATCGGCACGCACCTTTTGTTCGAGCTGAGTCATCATCTCCGCTGTCTTGGCCGCACGCATCGCCTCAACGCTGGGCGGTTGGATGGCCTGCGGATTGCCGAACAGGGCATAAAGGCCACCCGCCGCCAGCGGAAACACCACGGCAATGGCCAATGCCAGACGACGCGAGCCCTGGCGGGCAGCACGCGGTTCAGCCGCGACTTGCAGCGCATCCTCTGCCAGCCGCGCCTCGATCTCGGCACGGGCGGCAGCATATTGCGCATCGGCAATCAGCCCTTGGGTATGTTCTTGCATCAACTCCTGAAGCTGGTCGCGATAAATCGCAATATTGATCTCGCGCCGGGCGACGGCCTCGCGCTGCGCAGAACCACCGCGCCACAACGGCAGCACCACAAAGGCCAGGGCGACGATGACGCCAACGCCAGCAATCAGGGCTGTCAACAACATCGGGCTCATCGTGCTTTCTCCCCAGAAACATCCGCCAGCAAGCGCCGGGCTTCTTCCATCTGCGCGGCATCCACGCCCGCTTCGACAGGCAGCGCCGTTTCAGCGCGCTGCCGGCGCCGCTGCACGGCCACCCACCACGCGCCCGCACCAATGCCCACAAACATCAAAGGTCCCAGCCACAGCAACCAGGTCACCGGCTTGAAAGGCGGTTTGTACAACACAAAATCGCCGTAACGGTCGATGAGATATTGCACCACCTCCGTATCGCTTTTGCCCTGTTTCATCTGCTCGCGAATCTCACGCCGCAGGTCTTCGGCCAGTTCAGCGTGCGAGCCGGCGAGCGATTCGTTCTGGCAAACCAGACAGCGCAGGTCTTCGGCCAGCTTGACCAGCCGTTGTTCGATCGCCGGATCTTCGGCGTTCGGCTTGGCCTCTCCGGCCCAGGCCGCAGCATTCAAACCACTCAAGAGCGCCAGAGCCAGCATTGCAATCCAGGCCTTCATCGAGACAACTCCTGCACCAGGGGCTGCACCTTTTTCGCCCAAATCTCGGGCGACAACGGTCCCGTGTGTTTCATGCGGATGATGCCGGCTTTGTCGATCACAAAGGTTTCCGGGGTGCCGGTCACACCATAGTCGATGCCCACCCGGCCCGGCAGGTCGTCCGGCACGGCAAGGTACGGGCTACCTTTCTGTGCCAGCAAGGACGCCGCTTCGCGCGCTTTGTCCTTCCAGTTCAGGCCCACGATCGGCACGCCTTGCGCGGCCAGATCCATCAGATAGTCATGTTCCTGCCGGCAAGACACGCACCACGGCGCCCAGACATTCAGCAGCCAGACCTTGCCACGCATCGACTCCGGGCTAAATGTGCGCGTTGCGTCCCCAACCAGCGGCAACGAGAAGGCTGGCGCCGGTTTGCCGATGAAGGGCGACGGCACCTCGCGCGGATTGAGCCACAATCCTTTGAACAAAAAGCCCACCAACACCGCAAAGATGATCAGCGGCAGCAATCGTTTGAGCAGCTTCATGGGGCGCCACCTGGTGCGTTCGCAGCACCGCGCTGCATGGCAATGCGATAGCGGCGGTCGGATGCCGCCAGAATGCCACCCACCGCGAGCATGAACGCGCCCAGCCATATCCAGCCAACAAACGGTTTGATGAACAGGCGCACACTCCAGGCACCGTTTTCCAGCGGCTCGCCCATCGCCACATAGACATCACGGAACACGCCGTAATCGATGCCCGCTTCGGTCATCGGCATACCGGATGCGTGGTAGCGGCGCTTGTCCGAGGTGATGCCAAACACCCGCCCCGACGGCGCAGTTACCTCAAACGCCCCCTGAGCCGCCGTGTAGTTGGGGCCTGGCACCTCGCGCGTACCTTTGAATACAAAACGGTAACCGACCAACTCGGCATGATCGCCGACCTCCATGCGCACATTGCGTTCGCTTTGGTAATTGGACACCACGGTAATGCCCACCACCACCACCGCCACACCCAGATGGGCCAGTTGCATCCCCCAAAAACCACGCGGCAGACCCCGCAGCTTGTCCAGCCCCCGGGCATTCCGGCCACGGTTCAGGAAGGCCATGACCACGCTGCTGCCGACCCAAACGGCGAGGAACAGGCCCAATACCGGCCGCCACAACAGATCGCCATACATCAGCGGCACGGCCAGCGCCACGATCAACGACACCGCCAGCGCCCAGCGCATCCGGGTCACCATATCCGGCAGGCTGGCCTGTTTCCAGCGCGCCAGCGGGCCTACGCCCAGCAAAAAGATCGCCGGCGCCACCAGCGGCACGAACACGCTGTTGAAATAGGGCGGCCCCACCGAAATCTTGCCGGCACCCAAGGCATCCATGAACAAGGGGTAAAGCGTGCCCAGCAGCACCGAACCGAGTGCCGCCACCAACAGCACATTGTTGGCCAGCAGCAAGGATTCACGCGAGAACCAGGCAAAACCGCCGCCGCGGCTCAAGTTGCTGGTGCGCCAGGCGTAAAGCGTGAGCGAGCCGCCGATGACCACGGCCAGGAAACCGAGGATAAAGATGCCCCGCCCAGGGTCGGTTGCAAAGGCATGGACCGACGACAACACACCGGAACGCACCAGGAATGTGCCCAAGAGCGATAGCGAAAAGGCGATGATGGCCAACAGCACCGTCCAGCTTTTGAACGCGCCGCGCTTTTCAGTGACGGCCAGCGAATGGATCAGCGCCGTGCCTGCCAACCAAGGCATGAACGAGGCGTTTTCGGTCGGGTCCCAGAACCACCAGCCCCCCCAGCCCAATTCGATATAAGCCCACCACGAACCCAGCGCGATGCCCATGGTCAGAAACAGCCAGGCCACCGTCGTCCAGGGCCGCGACCAGCGCGACCAGGCCGCATCCATGCGCCCGGAGATCAGCGCCGCAATCGCAAACGCAAAGGCTACCGAGAAGCCCACATAGCCCATGTACAGCATGGGCGGATGCAGCACCATGCCGGGGTCCTGCAACAGCGGATTGAGGTCATTGCCCTCGGGTGCCGCCGGGATCAGGCGCAAAAACGGGTTGGAAGTCGCCAGCAAAAAGGACAAAAAACCGACCGAAATCAGCCCCATCACGCCAATCACCCGGGCTGCCATATCTTCTGGCAGGTGTTTGGAAAATAGCGTCACCGCCGTCGTCCAAAAACCCAAAATCAACGCCCACAGCAGCAACGAGCCCTCGTGCGAGCCCCAAGTGGCGGTAAGGCGATAGATCACGGGCAACTCGGAGTAGGAGTTTTTCGCCACATTCTCGACCGAAAAATCGTTGTGCAAAAAAGACCAGGCCAATGCCAAAAAGGCACAGAGCACAAACAGAAACTGCCCCTGCGCCACCGGTCGCGCCATCGCCATCAGCGTCGCATTGCCACGCTGCGCGCCGATCAACGGCAACACACCCTGAATCAACGCCAAAAGCAGGGCCAAAATCAGGGCAAAGTGCCCAAGTTCAGGGATCATGGGGAATCTTCCTTCAGTTAATCTTTTAGCGTCGCCTTGGCCTTTTGTGCCTGCTCAATCGCGCTGGCGGCCTCGGGGGGCATGTAATTCTCGTCATGTTTGGCCAATACCTGAGTCGCCGTAAAGGTGCCGTCCGGGTTCATGCGCCCCTCGGCAACCGCGCCTTTACCCTCTTTGAACAGATCCGGCACCACACCTTGATACACCACCTGAGTGCTGTGCGCCGTGTCGGTGACACGAAAACGAATGGTCAGACCATCGGCATCGCGTTGCAGAGTCCCCATTTCAACCAGTCCGCCAATACGGAAGGCCCGATCTTGTGGCGCACGACCTTCGACCACCTCGGTTGGCGAAAAGAAAAACACCAGATTGCTGCGGAATGCGTTGAGCACCAGCATGACGACGATGCCCAGCACCGCCAACAACACGACGATGGCCAACAGCTTTTTATGACGCGATTTCACTCGGATTGCTCCCATTGTTCGAGACGGCGCAGGCGTTTCATGCTGTCGCGACCAGCCATGCGCAATTGCCAAAGTTCCAAAATCAAGGCCAACGCCGTCACGCCGAACGAGCCCCACACGAACAGGCCATAACCGCCCATTGCCCAGAAATCAGCCCAGCTTGCCCAGCTCATACGCCCTCCTGGGACAGAACCGCCTTGACCCAATCGCTCTGGCGTTCGCGTTCAAGGATGATGCGCCGCACCCGCACAAAGGCCACCGCAATGGTGTAAAGCCAGGCGGCGATCGCCATGATCAGCATGCCCTGCAACATGATGGCGGCCATGCTCGGCGCCTTCATCAGGTTGATGCTGGAGCCCTGATGCAGGGTATTCCACCACTTCACCGAAAAATAGATGATCGGCACATTGACCGCGCCGATCAGGATCAACAACGCGCCCGCGCGGTCGCCCCGGCGCACATCGTCAATCGCCGCCCACAACGCAATGATGCCGACATACAAAAACAGCAGGATCAGCTCCGAGGTCAGGCGCGCATCCCACACCCACCACGCACCCCACATCGGCTTGCCCCACCATGCACCGGTCCATAGCGCCACGAAGGTAAACATCGCTCCGGTCGGCGCCAGCGCGCGCGCCATCATGAACGACAGGCGGGTATTGAAAGCCAGACCGATCGCGCCCCAGAAGGCCATGACCATATAAATAAACATCGACATCCAGGCCGCTGGCACATGGATAAAGATGATGCGATAGGCCTCGCCCTGCTGAAAATCAGTCGGCGCCACAAAGAAGCTGATGTATAGCCCCCACACCGCGAGCAGCGCAGCGCTCCAGCCAAACCACGGGATCAGCCGGCCAGACAAGCGATAAAAATGAGCAGGGGATGCGTAAGCGTACAGATTCACTTTAAAGACTCATTCCAGTGACACGCGCAATGCTTGCGCTGCAATCCAGGGCGCGATGATAAGGGAAAGCAACATAAAAGCGGCCAGCAATGACAAGTGTGCCTCGGTCCCGGTGCCGGCGATTACGCCATCCACAGCGCCTGCGCCAAAGATCAGCGCCGGGATATATAGCGGCAGGATCAGCAATGTCAGCAGCACGCCGCCGCCGCGCAGCCCCAGGGTCAGCGCCGCGCCCACGCTGCCAAGCAACGACAGGATGGGCGTCCCCAGCAGCAGCGACAACTCCAATACACCGATCGCCAGCCAGGACAGGTTGAACTGAATGCCCAGCACCGGCGCGACCAGCAACAGCGGCACGCCATAGATCAGCCAGTGCGCCAGCGCCTTGCCCAGCACCAGCAACAGCGTCGGCTCGGGCGACAGGATCATGTGTTCCAGACTGCCATCGCGATGATCGTCGTCAAACAGCCGCGCCAGCGACAACAACGAGGCCAAGGTCGCCGCCACCCATAGCACCCCAGGGCCGATGCGCTCGAGCATCTGCGGCTCAGGCCCCACCCCCAGCGGAAACAGGCTGGCGACCATGACGAAGAAAAACTGCGCGATCAGCCAATCACCGCGCCGCCGCGCCGCCAGGGTCAGATCGCGGCGCACCACCGCCAACAGGAAGCGCAACATCTAGCCGCCCTCCGTGTGCAAGGAAGGGATGACGACCGAGCCTACCAGCAGGGTCTTCACCTGCACCCCGGACAGGTTCAACGCCTGATGCGTGGTAGCCACCACCATGCCGCCAGCCGCGATGTGATCCCGGATCAGGCCCTCCATCATCGCCACCGCATGCACATCCAGACCGGTGAGCGGCTCGTCCAGAATCCACAGCGTCGCGCCTGCCAGCAACAGCGCCGCCAGTGCCACCCGCCGGCGCTGACCGAACGACAGCACGCGGCAAGGCAGATCCAGACAACGCGCCAGCCCCAGTCGCTCCAGCATCGCCACGGCGCGCGCCGCATCGAATAAACGACCTTGCAGTCCATCGGCAAAGCGCAGGTTTTCTACAGGGTTGAGATCATCCTTCACACCATTGGTATGCCCCAGATAGGCCATCTCGGCGTGATAGGCCTCACGCTGCCGTGCAATCGACGCCCCGCGCCAACACACCTCGCCCGTCTCGGGCCGCGCAAGCCCGGTCAAAAGCCGCAACAGACTGGTCTTGCCCTGCCCATTACCACCTTGCACCAGCAGCAACTCGCCCTGCGTCAGGGAAAAGTTCATGCCCTTGAACAAAAGCCGCTCACCCCGCGCACAGGCGAGGTCAACAACAGACAATTCTGCGGGGGGCATGTTGAGTGTATTCAAAGCGGCGCGAGGATACCGGTGATTGATGCTGTAGCCAACTCAAAACCGAACGCTCATCAAGATTGTTTTGAATGGCGGCCTCCCTGCCCCATGAAAAGGACAGGGGGTGATTTCAGCACCCCAATCAAAAATTCGGTTCTTGACCCTTGCATCCCTCAAAAAAAAGCCTATATTAGCGGCTACCTCCCTGACCGTCGCAATGACGGTTTTCAACGGCGCCCAATAAGGCGCCGTCTTTTTTTGCGCGAGAACGCCTGCAAACCGCATAATCCCGACCCCGACAATCGACTTCACGGTCTCATGCGCACTCTACCCAGCGAGATTTTCAAGGCATACGACATTCGCGGCATCGTCGGCCAGACGCTAACACCCGCAATCGTCGAGTCGATCGGCGCCGCCCTGGGCTCCGAAGCGCTGGCGCGGCAGCAATCTGCCATCGTCATCGGTCGCGACGGGCGTCTTTCTGGCCCCGAATTGGCGGCAGCGCTGGCGCGCGGCATTCAGTCAACGGGCGTGGATGTCATCGATGTCGGCTGCGTCGCCACGCCGATGACCTATTTCGCCGCATTCGAAACCGGCGCGAACAGCGCGGTGATGGTCACCGGCAGCCACAACCCGCCGGATTACAACGGCCTGAAGATGGTGTTAGGCGGTGAAACGCTGGCCTCCGATGCCATCCAGTCGCTGCGCCGGCGCATCGAAAGCAACGATCTGGCGCGCGGCGCTGGCAGCTACCGGCAGCACGACATCGCACCGTCTTACCAGGCGCGCATCGTCAGCGACATCCGCCTGGCCCGTCCGCTCAAGGTCATCGTCGATGCCGGCAACGGTGTGGCTGGCGCCTTTGCGCCGGCGCTGTACCGTGCGCTGGGCTGCCAGGTGGAGGCCCTTTTTTGCGAGGTGGATGGCCATTTTCCCAATCATCATCCCGACCCCTCGGTACCCAAAAACCTGGCCGATCTGATCGCGCGCCTGCAAGACAGCGATGCCGATCTGGGTCTGGCGTTTGACGGCGATGGCGATCGCCTGGGCGTCGTCACCCGGGCGGGTCAGATCATCTATCCTGACCGCCAGTTGATGCTGTATGCCGCCGACATGCTGGCACGCAATCCGGGGGCAACGGTGATCTACGATGTCAAATCAACGCGCAACCTTGACCCCTGGATTCGCCAGCACGGGGGTTTGCCGCTGCTATGGAAAACCGGACACTCTCTGGTCAAGGCCAAGATGAAAGAAACCGGCGCACAACTGGCCGGCGAGATGAGCGGCCATGTGTTCTTCAAAGAACGCTGGTACGGCTTTGACGACGGTCTGTATACCGGTGCGCGTCTGCTGGAAATCCTGGCCAAGGCGGGTGACATCGATGCCGTATTCGCTTCCCTGCCCGATAGCGTCAGCACTCCCGAGCTGAATGTAAGGATGGCCGAGGGCGGCCCGCACAAACTGATCGCGCATCTGCAACAAAATGCGGAGTTTCCCGGTGCCCACCGCGTCATCGACATCGACGGCCTGCGCGTCGAGTATCCTGACGGCTTCGGCCTGATGCGCCCCTCCAACACCACGCCGGTCATCGTCCTGCGTTTCGAGGCCGACACGCCCAATGCACTGGCACGCATTCAGGACGACTTCCGCCACATCCTGCACGCCGCCGCACCCGAGCTGGCGCTGCCTTTTTAGGAGACCTCCATGCAACCTCAAGTCGGCCTCATCATGGGCAGCAACAGCGACTGGGACACGATGCAGCGTGCCGCCGAGATCCTGCGCGATCTCGGCATCCCGTTCGAAAAGCGTGTCGTTTCGGCACACCGCACCCCGGATCTCTTGTTTGACTACGCCGCCAGCGCCGCTGATCGCGGCTTGCGCTGCATCATCGCCGGCGCCGGCGGTGCCGCGCATCTGCCCGGCATGGTGGCCGCCAAAACCCACCTGCCGGTGCTGGGGGTGCCGGTGCAATCGCGCGCACTCAAGGGCATGGACTCGCTGCTGTCGATCGTACAGATGCCCAAGGGCATCCCGGTCGCCACCTTCGCCATCGGCGAGGCGGGCGCAGCCAATGCCGCCCTGTTCGCCGCCGCGCTCTTGGCCAACCACGACGCTGCGGTACGCGAACGGCTGCTGGCCTTCCGCCAAAAACAAACCGACACCGTGCTGGCCATGGAGTTGCCCGAATAATGGCTGACACCCCGCTGCTCCCCGGCGCCACCCTTGGCATGCTCGGTGGCGGCCAACTGGGCCGCATGTTTACCGTCGCCGCCCGCGTCATGGGCTATCGCGTCGTCGTGCTCGACCCGGACCCGGCCAGCCCCGCAGGACAACTGGCCGACATCCATCTGCGTGGATCGTTTGACGATGCCGCCACGCTGCTGCACATGGGCAGCCTGTGCGACGCAGTCAGCACCGAATGGGAAAATGTGCCGGCGCGCACCCTGGAGTTTCTATCCAAACACTGCCGCGTCCATCCCTCGCCCACCGCCGTCGCTGTCGCCCAAGACCGGTTATTAGAAAAGACCCGCGCGACCGAGTTTGGCTGTACCACCGCCCCCTTCGCCAACATCGAAGACGAGGGCGACCTGGTTTCGGCCTGGACCAAGATCGGCGGCCCGGCTCTGCTCAAAACCCGGCGGCTAGGCTATGACGGCAAGGGTCAGGAGCTCATCGGCAATCTGGACGACCTGGTCAGCGCCTTCGAACAACTGGGTCGCGTGCCCTGCCTCCTGGAAGGTTTTTTGCCGCTGGAGCGTGAGGTTTCGGTGGTACTGGGACGCAACGCACGCGGCGAGATCGCCTTCTACCCGCTGGCCGAAAACCGCCATCTGCGCGGCATTCTCGACATCAGCGCCGTGCCGGCGCGCGTATCAGACGCCGTATCCGACGCGGCCCGAACCATGGCCGCCGCACTCGCCCACGGGCTCGATTATGTCGGCGTGCTGGCGGTGGAGTTTTTTATCCTCAAAGACGGCAGCATCGTGTTCAACGAGATGGCGCCTCGCCCCCACAACAGCGGCCACTACACCCTGGATGCCTGCGCGACCGACCAGTTCCAGCAACAGGTTCGCGCACTGGCCGGCCTGCCTTTGGGCGACACCCGGCTGCTTTCGCCCTGTGTCATGGTCAACCTGCTGGGCGACATCTGGCAGCCCGAGCCGCGCTGGGATCGCCTGCTCAAACACCCGGGCATTCAGCTTCACCTTTATGGAAAAGCCGAGGCCCGCCCTGGCCGCAAGATGGGGCACTACACGGTGCTGGCCGAAACCCTGGACGCCGCAACGGCGCTGGCGGAACAGACGCGCACCGAGCTGGGGATCGGCTAAGTCTGCATCCGCAAATCCCGTTCGATCGCGCGCGCCGCCGTCAGACCTTGGGCGACGGCCACTGCGACGCTGGGTTGCGGGGTATCGGTCACATCGCCACAGGCATAAAGATGCGGAACTGAGCTGCGTTGCCAGCGATCGACCCGGACATGACCGGAAGGCTCCAGCCTTGGCCGAAATTCCGGCGCGAAGCGTTCCAGTACCGCCAGACATGGCTCATAGCCCCACAACACCAGCAGTCCGTCAAACACGCTGTGCTGCCCCTCAAACCGGACACTCACCTGCACGGCATCGGCAGCGTCCAGCGTCACCACGCACTGCTCATGCAGGCGAATGTGCGGATGGGCGGCGCACTGCGCGATGAACTGGCTGCGCGCAGACAATCGACCACGGGTACAGATATCGACCACACAGCCTTGTCCTGCCAACAACAATGCGTGATCCAGCGCGTTATCGCCGCCACCAAGGATCAGAATCCGGCGCTGCCACCAGTCATCCCGCTCAGCCTCACTCAATGGGCCAATCCGCACACGGGGACTCTGCTGCGCCCAAGATTGCAGTTGCGCACTGGCGCGCGGCTGGGTGCCAGTCGCCAGCACCAGCGCATGCGTCAGCAGCGTGAGCCCCTCTTCCGGGGTTTCCAGTTGCAGCCGCCACTGGCCCATCTCCCGATCGACGCTGAGCACCTCCGTATCGCGATAGATGGTCACCGGCAGGGTTGCGAAATGCTGCGCAATGCGAGCGGTCAGTTCGCGCCCGGACTCTTCCGGCGGGGCGCCCAACAGCCACAGGTTGGGATGAAAATTGGCCCGCTGCGCGCCACCAATGTTCGCACTGCGCTCGATCAGCGCCGGCTGTATGCCAAACGACAGCAATGCGTTGGCGCAAGACAGCCCGGCCGGGCCGGCACCGATAATCACAGTCTGCATGGGGTGTGGGTCGCTTCCGGTATCATCGCTCGCGATAATCCCAGATTGTTCATCAGGACGCGAGAGGATGGCGCAGCGGCAGCGGATCGGCCATTGGTCTCAGTGCTCTCCTTTGGTCTTACGCACGCCGGCGATGCGATTGCCTTGCTTTTGCGGCCCGCCCATAGGAAAGATTGCGTGCAGGTAGTGGTTGTTGCCATGATCCGGTCCCCAGGTGACGCGAAAATGCCTGATCATGTCGCGCACTTGGGCCTGGACATTGTGCTCTTCGTAATACTCCCGGATGAACCGGATCACATCCCAGTGCTCGTCGGTCAGGGTCAACCCCTCCTTGGCCGCCTGGGCGACGGCGAAGCCCTCGCTCCATTCGTCCAGGTTGAGCAGATAGCCCTCCGGGTCGGTCAGCACCTCGCGGCCGTCCACCGTCAGCTTGCAGGTGTAGATGGCATAGGGGTTGGCCGTGTCCCGTGCCTCGGGGATGTAATTACTCTTGGGCGTATGCAACATGGTGGAGTCCTCGATTACCAACATGAGTTGTCGGCTCAATAACTCGGGTAACCATAATCAAGGCTCTTAGATGAGATCGCCTTGATCATGGTCAGGTTGAAAAACGCCATGGCCGTTCCCGCGCAAAAGGTTGGATGATGAGCTGCGAAGGACGGCGCGGGAAGGAATAGAGGCCATGGCAACAAAAGGTCAGACCCGCTTGGCGCGCACGATCTGGTAGGCGCGGAACAGATAGCCAACCGGCGCGCTCCAGATGTGCACCAGGCGGGTGAAGGGGAAGAACAGGAACACCGACAGGCCCAGGAACATGTGCACCTTGTAGACGGTATCGATGCCACGCAATAGATCTGGGTTGGCCTGCAGACTGACCACGCTCTGGACATACTCGGTTAACTGGATCATCACCGTGAAGTCCTTGTGCTCGGCATGGCCGACAGACCAGAAGATGGTGGAGAAGCCAAGGCAGGCGGTCAGGATCAGCCAACCCAGGATATTGATGTCCATCCAGCGGCTGGCGGCGCGCACCCGTTTGTTGAACATCCGGCGCAGCCAGAGGATGGTGCCGCCCAGGATCACCATGAGGCCGAAGATGCCGCCGGCGAAGATGGCGATGCCCTGGTGGGCGGCGTCGGAAATGCCCAACGCAAGGAACACCGAGTGTGGTGTGAGCATGCCGACCAGATGGCCGAAGAAGATGCCCAGGATACCGATGTGGAAGATGTTGCTGGCGAAGCGCATGTAGTCCTTCGACAGCAGCTGGCTGGAGTCGCTCTTCCAAGTGTACTGCTCGTGGTCGAAACGGATCCAGCTGCCCAGCACGAAGGTGACCAGGGCGATGTAGGGGTAGACCCCGAAGATGAATTGATGCAGGTCCATGGCGTTCTCCTTAGGCTGCGGCTTTGACGAGTTGGGCGCGGTTCTCGACCAGGCGGATCAGGGGTGCGTAGGCACTCTGGTTATCCTCCAGGTTGCCGGCCAGGACCTTGAGCACCTTGGTCCACTGGGACAGGAACATGCGTGCTTCCTCCTCGTCGAGCTGGTCGGCGAACTCCAGCACCAAGGGCAGGAAGTCGGGCAGTTCGTTGGCAGCCAGTTCGAGGCCGTATTCCTTGTAGAACTCGGTCAGGTCGATCAGGGCCGGGCCACGGTTCTTGTCGTCGCCGAACAGGTGGTGGGTGAGGTGCAGGGCGTGTTCCGGAACCATGTCGAAGGTCATCACATAGGCGGCCTGGGCCTCGGTCAGGTCGAGCCCGGTGAGGTGGTCGAGGAACTCCGCGATCACCCGGCGCTCGTCCGGGTCGAAGCCGCGGGTCAGGCGGGCACGGGTCTCCGGAATGGCGTCCAAGAGTTCGGCATCCGGGTAGTCGAGCAATTTGGCGAGCAATCGGTACAGCATGTCGTTTCTCCTGATTCAGCGTTTGTCGGCCAGCGGAGCCGGCTCAAGCGATTCCACGGTCTCCTTGCGCCGTTCCGGGAACAGCGAGTTGGCCGAAATGCCGGCCGAGGAGTCGTTGCCGAAGCTGAAGCCGTTCTGGCCCTGGAAGGCGTAGAAGTCCTCCAGTGCGATCTCCTGGTGACCGGTCGGCACTACGAAGCGGTCCTCGTAGTTGGCGATGGCCAGATACCGGTACATCTCCAGGGCCATATCCTCGCTCATGCCGATCTCGTCCAGGGCGCGGGTGTCGGCCTTGCCTTCGACATGGACCGAACGCTGGTAGGCGCGCATGGCGATCATCCGTTTCAGGGCCAGGACGATGGGCGCTTCCTTGCCGGCCGTGAGCAGGTTGGCCAGGTACTTCAGCGGCAGGCGCAGGTTTTCCACCGGCGGGATGACGCTGCCCGGGTCGGACGACAGGGCGCCCTGGTCGATGTGGGACTGCACCGGCGACAGCGGCGGTACATACCAGACCATCGGCAGGGTGCGGAACTCGGGGTGCATCGGGAATGCGATCTTCCAGTCCACCGCCATCTTGTAGATGGGCGACTTCTGCGCCGCGATGATCCAGTCCTCGGGCACGCCGTCGATGCGGGCCTGGGCGATCACCTTCGGGTCGTTGGGATCGAGGAAGATGTCGAGCTGGGCCTGGTAGAGGTCCTGTTCGTTCGGGGTCGAGGCCAGGGCTTCGATCTTGTCGGCGTCGTAGAGCATGATGCCGTTGTAGCGGATGCGGCCGACGCAGGACTCGGAGCACACCGTGGGCATGCCGGATTCGACGCGCGGGTAGCAGCCGATGCATTTCTCGGCCTTGCCCGATTCCCAGTTGTAGAACACCTTCTTGTACGGACAGGACGAGATGCACATGCGCCAGCCCCGGCACTTGTCCTGGTCGACCAGAACGATGCCGTCCTCTTCCCGTTTATAGAGAGAACCCGAGGGGCAGGCCGCGACGCAGGCCGGATTGATGCAGTGGTTGCAGATGCGCGGCAGGTACATGTGGAAGGTGTTCTCGAACTGCTTGTAGATCGCCTTCTCCAGATTGTGCATGTTGCGATCCCTGGACCGCTTCTCGAACTCGCCGGCGAGGTCGTCCTCCCAGTTTGGACCCCATGTGATCTTCTCCATCTTCTCGCCGGTGATCTGCGACACCGGGCGGGCGGTGGGCGCCGCTTCACTGAGCGGCGCGTTCTGCAGGCGAGCGTAGTCGAAGGTAAACGGCTCGTAGTAGTCGTCAATCTCCGGCATGTCCGGGTTGGCGAAGATGTTGAGCAGGCGATCCAGTTTGGAGCCGGATTTGAGTTGCAGCTTGCCGTTCTTCAACTCCCATCCACCGCGCCAGATCTCCTGGTTCTCCCACTGTTTGGGATAACCAATGCCGGGCTTGGACTCGACATTGTTGAACCACATGTACTCGGCGCCCTTGCGGTTGGTCCAAACATTCTTGCAGGTGACCGAACAGGTATGGCAACCGATGCATTTGTCCAGGTTGAAGACGAAGGCGAATTGAGCTCTGATTTTCATGTTTCTCTCCTACTGGACGATTACTTCGGGCCAATGCCGACAGGGTTGCGCTGCTGCTCGCGCTCGGAGGTCAACGGACGCTCCAGCCAGTCCACATCGCGATCCTCGATCTTGCGCACGACCACGAATTCGTCGCGGTTACTGCCCACCGGGCCGTAGTAATTGAAGCTGTAGGCCAACTGGGCGTAGCCACCGATCATGTGGGTGGGTTTCACCACGATGCGCGTCACCGAATTGAGGATGCCGCCGCGCTTGCCTGTGGTGGGCGACCCGGGCACATTCACATTCTTCTCCTGGGCGTGGTACATGAGCGCCATGCCGCGCGGCACACGCTGCGAAACCACCGCCCGGGCCACGGTGGCGCCGTTGGCGTTGAGTGCCTCGACCCAGTCGTTGTCCTGGATACCCACCGATTTGGCGTCGTCCTCGGATATCCAGAAATACGGGCCGCCGCGGAACAGGTTGAGCATGCGCAGGTTGTCCTGGTAGCTGGAATGGATGCCCCACTTGGAGTGCGGGGTGATCCAGTTCAGCACCAGGTGCGGACCCTTCTTTACGCTCTCCGGCACCTTCTTGTGGTCCTGCATATCCACGCCGGGGCGGAACACGCAAAAGCCCTCGCCGAAGTCCAGCATCCACTCGTGGTCCTGATAGAAGTGGGCGCGGCCGGTCAGGGTGCGGAAGGGAATGTGTTCGTGGATGTTGGTGTAGCCGGCGTTGTAGGACACCTTCTCCGACTCGATGCCGGACCAGGTGGGCGCGGTAATGATCTTGCGCGGCTGGGCCAGTATGTCGCGGAAGGTAAATTTGTCCTCGTGGCGTCCGGCGTACAGATGATGGTGATCAATACCGGTCTTCTTGGACAGGGATGTCCAGGACTTGTGCGCCACCTCGCCGTTGGTCTCCGGCGCCATGCGCATCACCGCGTCACAAACACCGATGTCCTCTTCCAGGCTAGGCATGCCGTAGGAAACGCCCGGCTCCGTCACCGTGTAGTTGCACCGCTTGAGTTCCTCGTACTCCTGCTCGGTATTCCAGTCGATGCCCTTGATGTTGTTGCCGACCTTGACCATCAACGGCCCGAGGGCGATGAACTTGTTGTAGATGCTGCCGTAGTCGCGCTCGACCAGCTTGATCAGCGGCATGGTCTTGCCCGGTACCGGATCGCAGTCGCCCTTCTTCCAGTCCTTGACATGACCCAGGGGCTGGGCCAGCTCGAAGGGCGAATCGTGCTGCATGGGCAGGGCCACCAAGTCGCGGCGCACCCCCAGGTGCTTGCCGCCCAGCTCGGTGAACTTCTTCGCCAGGGCCTTGAATATCTGCCAGTCGGATTTCGACTCCCAGCCCGGATTCACCGCCTCGGACAGGGGGTGGATGAACGGGTGCATGTCCGTGGTGTTGAGGTCGTTCTTCTCATACCAGGTCGCGGTGGGCAGGATGATGTCCGAGTAGGCGCCGGTGGAATTGAGGCGGAAGTTGATGTCCACCATCAGGTCCAACTTGCCGGTGGGGGCGTTTTCCACCCACTTCACCTCCTTGCAGTCGTTGCCGGGGCCGGATTCCTGGAGCACGCCGTTCTGCGCGCCCAGCAAGTGCTTGAGGAAGTACTCGTGGCCCTTGGCCGAGGTGCCGATGAGGTTGCCGCGCCAGACGATCAGGTTACGCGGCCAGTTCACCGGGTTGTCCGGGTCGGCGAAGGCCACATCCAAGGCGCCGGACTTGAGCTGCCCGGCCACATATTTCGCCGCGCTGGCCTCGTCGGTGGCCCCGGCCTTGGCTGCATCGGCGGCCAGTTCGATGGGGTTCTTGTTGAAGTGGGGGGCGGAAGGCAGCCAGCCCAGGCGCGTCGAGACAACATTGTAATCAGCCAGGCTGTAGCCCTTGTTGCGATTCTTGCCGGCGGGCGAGAGCAGGTGGTCCGGTTTGATGGTCTCGTAGCGCCACTGGTCGGTGTGGAAGTACCAGAACGAGGTGGAGTTCTGGTGCCGGGGCGGACGGTGCCAATCCAGGCCGAAGGCGATCGGCGCCCAGCCGGCCTGGGGACGCAGCTTCTCCTGGCCCACATAATGCGCCCAGCCGCCGCCGCTCTGGCCGACGCAGCCGCACAGGTGCAGCAAGTTCATGATCGAGCGGTAGGACTGGTCGTGGTGATACCAGTGGTTGATGGCCGCGCCCAGGATGACCATGGACTTGCCCCGGGTCTTGGCGGCGTTGTCGGCGAACTCGCGTCCGGTGCGCTCCAGGTCGGCGCGCTTCACGCCGGTGACCCGCTCGGCCCAGGCCGGGGTGTAGGCGCAGCTAGCGTCATCGTAGGAACTGGCGACATTGTCGCCGCCCAGGCCGCGGTCCACGCCGTACTGGGCCGCCAGCAGGTCAAACACCGAGGTCACAAGGGCCTCGCTGCCGTCCGCCAGGGTCATGCGGCGGGCGGGCACATTGCGGTACAGCAGTTCCGGCTCGCCGGGGGTGAAGTGGGGGAAACCCACGCTGACGATCTCGGTGCCGGTCTTACCCTGACAGGAAAGCTCCAAGGTGGTATCGGCTCCGGCGGATTGCTCCAGCAGGTTCCACTTTCCTTCTTCGCCCCAGCGGAAACCGATGGAGCCGTTAGGGGCAACGAATCCGCCGCTTTGTTCATCCCAGGCGATGGTCTTCCACTCCGGGTTGTTGGCCTCGTTCAGATGGCCGGCGAAATCGGATGCGCGCAGGTTGCGGTCGCTGAAATAGCCATTCCCGCCCTGGCGCAGCATCACCTGCATGGGCAGGTCTGTGTACTTGCGCGCGTATTCCTGGAAGTACGGGGTCTGACGCTGGATGTGGAATTCCTTCAGCGCGACATGACCCATGGCCATGAAGGCGGCGGAGTCGGTGCCCTGCTTCACGGGCATCCACAGGTCGGCGAACTTGACATACTCGGCGTAGTCCGGCGCCATCGACACGATCTTGGTGCCTTTGTAGCGTGTTTCGATGGCGAAGTGGGCATCCGGCGTCCGGGTCATCGGCAGGTTGGCACCGGTGATGATGAGGTATGTCGAGTTGTACCAGTCGGCCGCTTCTGGCACATCGGTCTGCTCGCCCCAGGTCTGCGGGCTGGCGATAGGCAGGTCGCAGTACCAGTCGTAGAAGGAGCCGCAGGCTGCGCCGATCAGCGACAGGTAACGCGAGCCGGCGGCGTAGGAGATCATCGACATGGCCGGAATCGGCGAAAAACCGTAGATGCGGTCCGGACCCCATTTGTTGATGGTGTGAACATTGGCGGCGGCGACGATCTCCAGCACCTCGTCCCAAGTGGTGCGCACGAAGCCACCCAGGCCGCGCACCTTGACATACTTGTCGCGCTTGGTGGTGTCGGCCTGGATGGCGGCCCATGCCTCGACCGGATCGCGGCCAGCCTTCTTCTCGGCGCGGTACAGGTCGAGCAGACGGCCGCGGATCATCGGGTGTTTGATGCGGTGCGGCGAGTACAGATACCAAGAGAACGATGCCCCGCGCTGGCAGCCGCGCGGTTCATGGTTGGGCATATCCTCGCGGGTGCGTGGATAATCGGTCTGCTGCATCTCGAACGAGACCAGGCCGTTCTTGACGAAGATCTTCCAGGAGCAGCCGCCGGTGCAGTTGACGCCGTGGGTGGAGCGCACCACCTTGTCGTGGCGCCACCTGTTTCGATAGGCATCCTCCCACTTGCGGTCCTCGATGGTCTTGATGCCGTGACCGTCCGAGAAGGCCTCGCGCGGGTGGGTGAAGTAGGTCAGTCGGTCGAGAAAGTGACTCATGGATGGCTCCTTGGAGATGCGTGAGGAGTTAGGAGTGAAGGGTGAGGAGGGAATATGTGGCGTAGCCCGCCACCAACAGACCGGCCAGAAGGTTCACCGGCCGTGTCCGTTCCGAATGGCCGGACATGAACAGGGCGTCGACGCGCATCGCCTCGGTCAACCTGCTGCGCACGAAGGTCGCGGCGATCAGCACCGCCCCGTAGGCGATGCCCAGCAGGTTGATCAACAGGTCCGGGTGGTTCATGGCGATGACTCGTCAGGCCTTGTGCAGATCGATCTGGCGCATGCGGTCCTTCTCGGCGTCGGGCAGACTGTCCCACCAGGTGCCACCGCTGTTGCCGTAGTCGAAGCGCTCGGCGCCCTTGCGGGTGTAGTACCAGTAGTTGACGAACCAGGAGTAGGCGTAGAACACTGCCGCGCCCATGAAGAACAGCTCGGCGTTGCCGGTCTTCTCGATCGACATGCCGACCAGGGAGTTCCAGACGAAGGGGCCGAAGGCCGCCCAGGCGCCGGTCCAGCCCAGCATCTGCGCGCCCTTGGACGGCGAGTACGCGAACACGATGGGGTACTGGCGAAAGGTGGCTGCGTTGTTGATGCCGGACATCAAGAAGATCCACAGCATCCCGTACAGGAAGCCATGGAACTGCTCCACGGAGGTGGGCGTCAGGTAGCCGCCGGTCACCAGGAAGGCGCAGCCGGCGATCTGACCCAGGGTGGTCCAGTACATGCCCTTGCTGCCGCCGATCTTGTCGAAGATGCCGCCAGTGAGCGCGCGCACCGTGCCGCCGATGAGGGGGCCGAGGAAGGCGTAGGCCAGGGGATCGGGTGCGCCCTCGAAACCGCCATAGACGATCTTGATCAGCATCGGGAAGGCCGCCGCGAAACCGGAGAACGAACCGAACGAGCAGATGTAGGTGATGGTGCAGTTCCATGTGTGGGTGCGCGCCCGGTTCCTGCTGGAGAGGATCTCGAACTGGCCCTTGAAGCCGCGCGAGGGCAGGGAGACGCTCTTCAGGAACAGCGCGCTGAGGATGAAGGCGATCACCAGGAAGGGAACCCAGATGAATGCGGCGTTTTGCAGCCACATGGCCTTCTTCGCCACATTCAGCACCGCCACATCGGTGATCTCGCCCCGGTCATTGCGCTTCACATCGACCTTCATGCCCTTGGTGGGGGTGACCTCGGTGATGACGCCCTGGTCATTCTTCTTCACCTCCTGCTTGATAGCCTTGAAGGTTTCGTTCTCATGGAACACGACATCCTTGAGCTTGCCGTTCTCGTCCCGCACCACCTCGACCACGGCGGCCAGCTCGGGCTTCTTCACCACCACATCGGTGACGATCTTCTGCGCATCTTTGGTGATGGTGAGGGCACCCTTGACCGGATCGCCCTTGGTGAACACCTGGGGGCCGCCGGCCAGACCGACCACGGCGAAACCGACGATCCAGGGGGCGACGAACTGCACGATGGAGACGCCGAAGTTGCCCAGGCCGGCCTGGATGCCCAGCGCCAAGCCTTGCAGCCGCTTCGGGAAGAAGATGCTGGTGGAGGGCATGAAGGATGAGAAGTCGCCCCCGCCCATACCGCACAGAAAGCCGATGATCATGAAGGTGGACCAGGGCGTTGTCGGATCCTGGATGGCGAATCCCAGCCAGATCATCGGGATGATCTTGATGATGGTGGAGATGCTCACCACCGGTCTGGTTCCCAGCACGGGGATAAAGTTGGAGTGGATCAGGCGCAGGATGCCCGAGGCCAGACCGGGGATGGCGGCCAGCCAGAACAGCTCCATAGTGGTGAACTTGAAGCCGATGGCGGGCATGCGCACCACCACCGCGCTCATCACGAACCAGGTGGCGAAGGAGAAGATCAGCGAGAAGGTGGTGATGCCGCAGGTGCGCCAGGCAATCTTACTGCCGGTTTCCTGCCAGAACTGCGGGTTTTCTGGTTCCCAGCGGGACAGACGTGACATATTCCGGTACTCCTTATAAGTGGGGGGGTGCGATGCGGGGGAAGGGGTGCAGGTACACGGCGCTCACTCCATGTCGTCCGCCACCACGGCGGGTTTCCTGAGGTGATCCAGCTTCTTGACCTCGGTTGTGTACATCCAGATCAGCGACACCCAGACCACGCCATACATGAGCATGAAGGCGGAGGATCGGATGCCAGTGAGGTCCACCAGGACGCCAAACATGACCGGCAACAGAAAGCCGCCCATGCCGCCGACCAGGCCGACGATGCCGCTGATAACGCCGATGTTGTGCGGGTAGTCGTCGGAGATGTACTTGAACACGCTGGCCTTGCCGAAGGCCCAAGCCACGCCCACGGTGAACATCAGGGCGGTGAACACCTCGGGGCTGAGGTAGATGTGATAGGTCTGCGGGCCGGTTACCGTCCGTACAGTAAACTCGGTCTGCGGGTAGGAGAGGATGAACAGGCAGATCCAGGACACCCACAGCACCCACCAGGTGACGCGGTGCGCGCCGTACTTGTCCGACAGCCAACCGCCGATGGCGCGCAGCACGCCACCGGGCAGTGAGAAGCAGGCAGCCAGGAAGGCGGCGGTCTTGAGGTCGAAGCCGTATTCGCTGACATAGTACTTGGTCATCCACAGCGACAGGGCCACATAACCGCCGAACACGATGGAGTAGTACTGGCAGTACTTCCACACTACGGGGTCCCTCAGCGCCTGGATCTGCTCCTTCACGGTGACATGGGAAGGCACGCGGTGAGCCGGGTCGTCGTAGGTGAACAGCCAGAACAGGATGGCGGTCACAAGCATGGCGGCGGCATAGACCTGGGGCACCATGGTCCAGCCGTAGGCGATGACGATGGCTGGGGCCACCAGCTTGGTCACCGCCGCGCCCGAGTTTCCGGCGCCGAACACGCCCATGGCCATGCCCTGGCGGCTCTTTTCGTACCAGCGTGCGCAGTAGGCGATACCGACAGAGAATGAACCGCCGGCCAGACCCACGAACAGACCGATGGCGAGGAAGTGCCAGAACTGGGTGGCCTGCTCGATGAGCCAGATCGGGCCCACCGTGGCGAGCATGAGCACGAAGAACACGATGCGTCCGCCGAACTTGTCGGTGAGCATGCCGAGCGGCAGGCGGATCAGGGAGCCGGTGAGCACCGGCGTGGCGATGAGCAGACCGAACTGGGTCTCGTTGAGACCGAGCTGGGTCTTGATGGGGATGCCGATGACGGCAAACATCATCCACACGGCAAAACACACCGTGAAGGCCAAGGTGCTCATGATGAGCACGGAAAGCTGCTGTTGCGAACGCGGAGTCATGGCATTCCCCACTAAAAAATCCCGTTGACCGAAGGACATTGGCTGCCAGTTTAGGGAGCCGAAAAAATCGCCACCAGAGGGGGTAAAGGCGCAGGATTTCGCCCTTCTACCCACGAATTGGTAGTGCGGTATCATTGCAACTCATTGATTCAATGTAAGTATAATTTCAGCCCGGAAGTCATCTTGCTCAATGACACAAAATGGGTATTCACAGGATTCTGGCGACTCCATAAGATGGGTAGGACGCTCCGCACGAACTTCACGATGACCCTGGCCACCCTCCTTCACCCGCCTGCCTGGCATGCATTCCGCCACTCACTGCTGCTGCGGATCGGCGGCGCCATCGCGGCCATCTCTATGCTCGCGGTGCTGGGCATGGCGGTGTCGGGGCTGGTGGCGGAATCGACCCAGGGCAGCGGCGAGGCCATCAACCGCGCCGGCAGCCTGCGCATGCAGAGTTGGCAGATGACCAGCCTGTACCTGACCGCCCTACCGGACGACCGCCCCAGCGTGGCGAACCCGCTGGCGCGGGCGATCGAGCAGTTCGACGCCACCCTGGAGGACAACACGATCAAGGCCATGCTGCCCCATGCCGGTGAGGCCAACCTGATGCGGACCTATCGCCAGGTGCAAGGCGAATGGCGCGATCGGATCCGACCCCGTTTCCAGGCCATAGCCCTGGGTCAACACCAGGCGGTGTCAAGGGAGGAAAGGGATGCCCTGCTGGCGGACATGGGCCGGTTCGTCGACCACATCAACCTGCTGGTGAAGCAGATGGAGGAGAGCACCGAGGCCAAGATCCGGGTTATGCGCGTGGTGCTCGAGGTGGCCCTGGTGCTGACCGTGCTGGTGGTTCTGCTGACCAGCTGGCTGATCCATACCCACCTGGTGCAGCCCCTGCGCGCCCTGCTCGGCATGACCGCCAGCGTCGGCCACGGCGACATGGACGCGCGCATCGACTACACCGGCGAGGACGAGTTGGGCCAGCTCGGCCGCGCCTTCAATCTGATGACCGAGGACCTGGCCAAGCTGTACCAGAACCTGGAAGAACGAGTGCGCCTGAAGACCGCCGAGCTGACCCGCAGCAACCAGTCCCTGGAACTGCTCTACCACTCCATCGCCCGCCTGCACGGCGCGCCGCCCGGCAAGGATGTCTACCTGACCGTGCTACGCGACATCGAACAGATGCTCGACCTCGGCCACGGCATCATCTGCCTGGGCAGGCACGGCGGCGACACCGGCACAGCGGTCGCCACCACCATGCAGACGGGCGACGCCAACCCGTGCAGAACGGCCGAGTGCCTGTGGTGCCACGGCACCGACCAGACCCGCTTTTCCATCACCAACGGTTTCCGCCAGTGCCTCACCCTGCCCCTGGCCGATGCCGAACAGCAGTACGGCGTGCTGATCCTGGAGATCCCGGCCGGTCGCCACATGGAAGCCTGGCAGGTGCAACTGCTGGAAGCTCTGTCTCGCCACATCGGGGTCGCCATCGGCGCCGAGCAGCGCATCGAGCAGAGCCGGCGCCTGGCCCTGCTGGAGGAGCGTGCGGTGATCGCGCGCGAACTGCACGACTCCCTGGCCCAGTCGCTCGCCTACATGAAGATCCAGGTCAGCCGGATGAAGACCTGCCTGCACGACGACCCCGGCAAGCTGGAAACGGTGCTGGGGGAACTGCGCGATGGCCTCAACGCCGCCTACCACCAGTTGCGCGAGCTGCTGGCCACCTTCCGGCTCAAGATGGAGGATGCCCCCCTGGCCAAGGTGCTGGCCGACACGGTGGCGGAATTCGCCGAGCGAGGCGACCTGCAGATCGCCCTCGACCTGGCCATGGAACACTGCCCGCTCAGTCCGAACGAGGAGATCCATATCCTCCACATCGTCCGCGAAGCGCTGTCCAATGTACTCCGCCACGCTCAGGCCAGCGAGGCCCGGCTGACCCTCGCCTGCGACCGGCAGGGTGGGGTCGAGGTCACGGTGGAGGACAATGGCATCGGCATCGTCAAACCGGCCGACCAGCATCACTACGGCATAACCATCATGGAAGAACGCGCCCGCACCCTGCACGGCGAGCTGAATTTCGAGCCCCGGCCGGGGGGCGGCAGCCGCGTCGTACTACGCTTCACGGCCAACGGCCGCCGAGACAGGAAAAGCGCATGACCAGGCAGACCTTGAACCTGCATCCAGCCGTGTTCCCTCACCCCTACCCCGACGGGAGGGGATTTGCGTCCTCCCCCTCCGGTGGGTTGGGGATGAGGGAGCGACGCTTCGATAACCGCTACCCGTGGGTTGACCCAAGATGAACCAAGATCCCCCGCAAACCCTGCTGATGATCGACGACCACCCGCTGTTCCGCCGGGGCGTCCTGCAACTGATCGCCGATGCGCCGGAATTCCGCGTCGTCGGCGAGGCCTCCTCGGGTCGGGAAGGCATCGAACTGGCGCGCAGACTGGCGCCCAACCTGATCCTGCTCGACCTCAACATGAAAGACATGAACGGACTCGATGTGCTCAAGGTAATCAAGAGCTGGGACCTGGACAGCCGGGTGGTGATGCTCACCGTGTCGGATGAGGCGTGCGACCTGATCGCCGCCCTGCGCGCCGGCGCCGACGGCTACTTGCTCAAGGAGATGGACCCGGACGACCTGGTCAACAAGCTCAAGCATGCCGCCGCTGGCGAGGTCACCCTGACCGAGCGGCTGACCCGTCTGCTCGCCCATTCCATGCGCGAGGACAGCAAACCCCGCCACCCCGACGAGGCCGGCCTGACCGAGCAGGAACGGCGCATCCTCGACCTCATCGCCCAGGGCATGAACAACAAGCTGATCGCCCGCGAGCTCAACATCAGCGACGGCACCGTCAAGGTTCATGTCAAGCATCTCTTGCGCAAGCTCAACCTGCATTCCCGGTTGGAAGCGGCGGTGTGGGCGGTGGACAAGAAGCGGGGGGCGGCATGACCCCGCCCGCCTCTCCGTCGGTCCGGACGGCCTGGCCGGCGACCAGCAGGCCGACCGCGTCCATCACGGCGGCCCGGACAAGGCCCTGCACCACTACCCGATAGACCCATAAATAACGAAACATGTATTATGCTGCCTCATATCCATCCCATGACAAGGATCCGGCTATGCGACAGACAGAACTGCATCTCACCGACGAGGATCGTGAGTTGATTGAATCGCACCGATTGAAAGGTCTACGCCATGCACGGGAAGTGAATCGGGCGCATATTCTTTCAGCGCTTGATCGTGGCATCCCGGAATCCCAGATCATGGCGGTCTTGGGTGTAGGACGCACGGTCATCTGGCGAACGCGGGCGGCGTACCTTGAGGGCGGGGCGGAGTACGCTGTGCGTGATGTTGCGCGGCCAGGCAAACCGACCCAATACGGCGCCGATGCCGAAGCGCAGATTTCCGCCTTGGCCTGCTCATCGCCGCCGGAGGGGGCAACGCGCTGGACCCTTGAGTTGCTTGAACAAGCGTCGCACGCACTGGCCGATGTCGGACCGATCAGCCGCGAGACGATTCGCCGGCTGCTAAAAAAAACGGCATCAAGCCGTGGCGCAAGTTGATGTGGTGCGTCGGCAGATTGACGGAAGAGTACCGACAGCGGATGTACGATCTGCTCGACCTCTACAGCCGTGTTTCGTAATTAATAGGTTGTCATACTGGTTCTGGCCGCCCGGAGTCACTTTTCAAACCTCTTCTCGGACGCTTTTTGCATGTTGCAGCCTCTACCCGATCCCGGCCCCGAAGCCCACGCCCACAGCCAATCGGTGCTTGCACACATCCGCACGGCCATCGCGGCAGAAGGTGGTTTTCTGTCGTTTGACCGTTACATGGAGCTTGCGCTGTACGCACCGGGGCTTGGCTATTACGCGGCGGGTGCCCACAAGTTTGGCGCGGACGGTGATTTTGTCACCGCCCCCGGGCTAACCCCGCTGTTTGGTCAAACCCTGGCGGACACCCTCGCGCCGGTGCTCATCGAGACAAATGGCAATCTGCTGGAACTGGGCGCCGGCGAAGGCCGCCTGGCAGCCGATATCCTCAACACCCTGGGCAACGCCGTTGCGGCGCGCTACCATATTCTTGAAGTAAGCGCAGACTTACGCGATAGGCAGTATCAGTACATAAACACCCATGCAAAAACGCATCTTGAGAAGGTGGTCTGGCTAGATACCTTACCCGACCACTTTAGCGGTGTGATACTGGCCAACGAGGTGCTCGACGCCCTGCCCGTCAGTCTGGTGCATTGGCACGGTACCGAGCTGTTCGAGCGCGGCGTTTGTCTGGAAGAAGGCCGTCTGGCATGGGGGGAGCGTCCGCTCAAACAGGGTCCGCTGTTCGACGCGGCCCAATCCTTGGGGATCGCCCGGACCGCATTCACGAGCGAGATCAGCCTGGCCGTCCCAGCCTTGGTCAGCACCCTGTCTGAACGCCTGACACACGGCGCCATTTTGCTTATTGACTATGGTTTTACGCAGAGTGAGTACTACCACACAGAGCGTCACGAAGGCACCCTGATGTGTCATTACCGCCACCTGGCGCATACCGATCCGCTGCTGTGGCCGGGTATTACCGACATTACCGCCCATGTCGATTTCAGCACCGTCGCCATGGCCGGACTCAAGGCCGGTTGCGATCTGTTGGGATACACCAGCCAAACCGGGTTTTTACTGGGCGCCGGCATTCTTAATCGCCTCAATGCACTCGAACCCGGCAGCAAGGCCTATCTACGCGCGGCCAGCGCCTTGCAAAAGCTGTTACAACCGTCCGAAATGGGCGAGTTATTCAAGGTCATCGGCCTGGGGCGTGGTCTGAAATGTCAGATTTCAGGGTTTTCGATGGGGAATCGCAGCCATGCGCTTTAGCTTGTTTTGTCTATTTTGCGTGTTGGCTTGGCCGGCCTGGGCCAGTGTTGATCTGAACCAAGCCAGCCAGGCCGATCTGGAATCTCTGCCCGGCATTGGCCCCGTTCGCGCACTGGCCATCATCGAATACCGCGACAAACACGGGCCGTTTCGGCGCATCGAGGAGTTGCGCCGCATCAAGGGCATCGGCGCCAAAACCGTTGATGCCCTACGCGACGAGCTAACCATCACCCCGCCCACCCGCCGCAAATCGGGCAAAAGCCCTTGATCCCGTAGCGTTCTCGCGTAAAATGCGCGCCGCACTGTTTAGGAGAGCCTTGTCATGAATACCCTGTTCACCCGCGAAAATCTGCCCATGACCCTGATCATCGCCCTGATTGGCTGGGCCTGGTTCAGCCTGGTTTCGGTTCTGGTCGGCAAGCTGTTCTGACAGATCCCTGACCCCACAAAAAAGCCCGCAACCGCGGGCTTTTTTGTTGTTGTGAATCAGCTCTGGCGCCAACTCATGCGCCCAACGCACCTCGCATTTTCACCAGCGCCTTGGCTTCGATCTGGCGCACCCGCTCGGCCGAAATGCCGTAGATCGCTGCCATGTCATGCAGGGTGGCCGGGTTCTCTTCGTTCAACCAGCGCGCCTCGACGATATGGCGACTGCGCGCATCGAGCACCTCCAGCGCCTGGCGAATGCCATCGGTCAGCATGCGCTCATGAGCCATGCGGGCGATCTGCTCGGTCGGCTCGGCGTCGGGAGCCGCCAGGTAGGCGATCGGCGCGAACGCCTCTTCCTCGCTGTCCGTTTGTGGCTCCAGCGCGATGTCGTGTCCGTACAAGCGGGTTTCCATCTCGCGCACATCGGTCTGATCGACCTTGAGGGTGCGAGCCACCTCGGCCACATCGGCGCTGCTCATGCCGCCCAAATCCTTCTTCAGGCTGCGCAGGTTGAAAAACAGCTTGCGCTGCGCCTTGGTGGTAGCCACCTTCACCAAGCGCCAGTTCTTGAGAATGAACTCGTGAATCTCGGCCTTGATCCAGTGAATGGCATAGCTCACCAGACGCACGCCCCGATCGGGGTCAAAACGCTTGACCGCCTTCATCAGGCCGACATTGCCTTCCTGAATCAGGTCGGCATGCGGCAGGCCATAGCCCAGATAACCACGCGCCACGGCCACGACCAGCCGCAGATGCGACAGCACCAGCTTGCGCGCGGCCTCCAGGTCACCCTCTTCGTGCAGTTGCCGCGCCAGGGTTTGCTCTTCTTCGACAGAAAGCAGGGGATAACGGTTGACTGCCTGAATGTAGCTGTCCAGGCTGCCCAGGGTAGAAGGAACAGGGTACGCAAGCGTTGCTGTGCTCATATCCAACCTCCATGAAGTCAAAACAAGGGGATAGACAAATACTAGCACTCAACACCAATGAGTGCCAACATTTCCAAGTAAATTAGTCGGGAATCAGATCAGCCGGCGCAAGGTATACTGCACCGACAGCCAGGCACCCGCAAGGCCGAGCAAGCTAGCCCCCCCCAGCAATGCCAGGCTGGACAACACATCCAGCGGGGTCAGCACAAAGTCGCTGCCGTAGGACTTGGCAAACTCACCGACGCTCAGATTGAGCGCAAATACCGCCAGCAAGGTCAGCAGCCAGGCCGCCAGACCACCCAGCAGGCCTTGGTACAGACCAAAGAACAGAAACGGGCGACGGATGAAGCGATCGGTTGCGCCAATCAGGCGGGACACCTCGATCTCTTCTCGCAACGCATAGATTTGCAGGCGTATGGTGTTGCCGGTAATCGCTGCCATCGCCAACCCCAGCAGCCACCCCAGCACCGCCGCCAGAGTGTTGCCAAATCGGACCAGGGCGTCGAGGCGGCGGGTCCAGTCGCTGGCGCGGGCGATGTCATCCACCTCGGAACGGGCGCGAAGATCCTGCTCCAGTTTGTCGAGCAAAGCCGCATCGGCGCGGGCCGGTTGAATCACCAAGGCATGTGGCAGCGGATTTTGTGGCAGCACGGTGAGGATTTCCTCCAAACCACCGCGTTCCAATTCAGCCAGACCCGCATCGCGGTCCACGAAACGCGCGGAGGCCACGCCCCTCAGTTTTTGCAAGGCCAAAGCCATCGCCTGCCCGTCGGCGGCATCGACTTCTTTTTTTAGAAACACGGTCATCTCGGCCTGCGTCGCCAAGCCTCCGGCGGCGCGTTGCAGGTTGTCCACCAATAGATACAGCCCCGCCGGCAAGGCCAGCGCAATGCCGATCACCAGAATCGAAAACAGGCTCGCCACCGGCGCCTGCCGCAGCCGCAGCCAGGCCACGCGGGCGCTGTCGCGGTGATGCTGCAACACCGCCGATGTACTCATCCGCTCACCCTGCCGCCTTCCAGCGCCACATGCCGCCCGCCATGACGGGCGATGAGGTCGTGGTCGTGGGTGGCAATCACCAGCGTCGTGCCGGTGCTGTTAAACGCCATGAACAAATCCATGATGTCGCGCGCATAGGCCTCGTCCAGGTTCGCCGTCGGCTCGTCGGCCAACAGGATGTGCGGATGCGCCACCACCGCGCGCGCAATGCACAGGCGCTGCTGCTCGCCGCCAGACAGGGTCACCGGCACGGCCTTCTCACGCTCGCGCAGACCCACCTTGTCGAGCGCCGCGCGAGCGCGCCGTTGGGCATCGGCACGCGGCATCTCACGGATCAGTAGCGGCAGCATCACATTGTCGAGCGCGCTGCGGTCGTACAGCAGTTTGTGATCCTGAAACACCAACCCGATCTCGCGACGCATGTAGGGCAAAGCGCCGCGCGACATCTTGCTAAGATTCTGGCCACCGACGATCACCTGGCCACGGGTGGGGCGGTCGATGGCGCCGATCAGTCGCAGCAAGGTTGATTTACCCGCGCCAGAACGCCCCGTCAGAAACACCTTTTCGCCACGGGCAATGTGCAAATCCACCCCGGAGAGTACTTCGTAACCGCCGGGATAGCGTCGGCACACGCCCGACAGTTCGATCATGCCGCACCCTCTGTGGCGAACAGGGCATCGACAAAGGCCGATGCATCAAACGGCTGCAAGTCCTCGATCGTCTCGCCCACGCCGATAAAGCGCACGGGCAACGGTCGGCGCTTGGCCAGCGCCAGAATCACCCCGCCTTTGGCGGTGCCGTCGAGCTTGGTCAGCACCAGACCGGTCACCCCGATGGCGTCAGCAAAGGCATCTACCTGGGTCAACGCATTCTGGCCGGTGTTGGCGTCCAGCACCAATAGCACCTCGTGCGGCGCGCCCGGATGCGCCCGTTCCAGCACACGCCGAATCTTGCGGATCTCGTCCATCAGATGCAGTTGTGTGGGCAGGCGACCGGCGGTATCGGCCAGCACCACATCGTAGCCCCGCGCCTTGGCCGAATGCAGGGCGTCAAAAATGACTGCGGCCGGATCGTTGCCGCTGCCGCCCACCACCTCGACCTGATTGCGCTCGCCCCAAACCGCAAGCTGTTCTCGCGCCGCAGCGCGGAAGGTATCGCCCGCTGCCAGCAGCACCTTTAAGCCCTCTGCCTGAAAACGGTTGGCCAACTTGCCGATGGTGGTGGTCTTGCCTGCGCCATTGACACCGGCCAGCATGATGATGAAAGGCTTGTCCGAAACCGGATCCAGCGGCGCTTGCAGGGGCTTTAGCATATCCAGAAGAATGGCGCGCAGCGCCTCGCGCAAAGCCATGGGTTCGCTGATGCCCTCCTTCTTCACCCGCAGCCGCAGGGATTCCAGAATATGTGTCGTCGCATCCACGCCCACATCGGCCAGCAGCAACAGCTCCTCAAGTTCATCGAACAGTGCCGCATCGACCTTGCCGTATCGCGCAAACAGCCCCGACAGCGGCGCTGCCAGCGAGGCGCGGGTCTTGGACAAACCGGATTTGAGACGCTCAAACCAGCCGCCCTTGTTGTCGGCGGCAGCAGCCGGCGCAGCGGTGGTTTCGGGTTTGGGAGAAGACTTGAAAAAGCCAAACAAGGCGGTATCTGACAGGGCGTTGAAAACGCGAATGACTATATCATGCTGTCGTTGCTTAATCTGTTGCCTTACTCGCGCTTGGCCATGCTGCACCGATTCTTCCTGCTCCTTCTGCTGGCATTTCCGCTCACCGCCCTGCATGCGGCTGACCCTATCGTCGAAAAAACCCTGGGCAACGGGCTCAAGGTCATCGTCCTGCCCGACCATCGCGCCGCCGTGGCCGTGCAACAGGCGTGGTATCGCGCCGGCAGCATGGACGAAAGCTACGGCACCACGGGTGTCGCCCATGTGTTGGAACACATGATGTTCAAAGGCACGCCCAAGGTACCTGCTGGCGAGTTTTCGCGCCGCATCGCCGCACTGGGCGGACGCGAAAACGCATTCACCTCGCGCGATCACACCGCCTATTTCCAGACCGTGCAAGCCAGCCGCCTGCCGCAAGCCATGGCGCTGGAGGCCGATCGCATGACACACCTCAGCCTGGATGCCGACGAGTTTGCCAAGGAGCTCGATGTCGTCAAGGAAGAGCGGCGCATGCGTACCGAGGACAACCCGCATTCGCGCCTTTACGAGCAACTCATGGCCAGCGCGTTCGTCGCCCATCCCTATCGCCACCCTGTCATTGGCTGGATGAACGATCTTGACAACCTGACCGTCGCCGACACGCGCGCCTGGTATTCGCGCTGGTACACACCCAACAACGCCATTCTGGTGATCGCCGGCGATGTCGATCCAGCACAGGTATTTGCCTGGGCCGAACAGCATTACGGCACCATTCCTGCCCGTGAAATTCCAGCCCGCAAGCCGCAGACCGAGCCTGCGCCACAGGGCATGCGCCATCTCCAGCTCAAGGCACCGGCCAAACTGCCGATGGCCATCCTCGCCTGGCGCGCACCCAAGCTGGAAAGCGCACACCTGAGCCGCTCCCCCCATGCACTGGAAATCTTGGCCGGCGTACTCTCCGGCCATGAGGCCGCACGACTACCGCAAGCCTTGGTCAAAACCCGCCACATCGCGCTGGAAGCCAACGCTAAATATGACGCCCTTTCACGCGGCCCGGCGCTGTTTACCGCCGATGTCAGCGTCGCCGAAGGCGGCGACCTTAACGCCGCCATCGCCGCACTGAAAGGTGAAATTTCCCGCGTGGCGCGCGAGGGCATCAGCCCCGCCGAGCTCGCGCGGGTCAAGGCCCAGGTGCTCGCAGCCCAGGTGTTCGAGCAGGATTCGCTGTTTTACCGCGCGATGCAGATCGGCTCGTGGGAAACCGCCGGGCTGTCTTGGCGCGACCGGGCGACCTGGCTGGATGGTCTGAAATCCGTCACCGCTGCCGAGGTGCAAGCCGCCGCAGCCAACTGGCTGACCGATGACCGGCTCACCCTCGCCGAACTGGTTCCACAACCGATGCCCGAAAATGCGCCCCCAACAGCGCGAGGATCTGGAGGTCGCCATGCACGCTAGTGTTTACTTGCAGAAGTCTGCGTCAGCACCGAGAGCCGCTTGGCGCCCCGATCGCAAGGCGCGAACCGCAGCCATAGCCCAGCTATGGCGAGGATACGCAACGCCGCGAGCGGGGATGCCAAGCGGATCGAATGTAGCGAGACTTCTGCAAGTAAGCGCTAAGCACCTTGCCCTATTCGCTTTATGCCTGTTGCCGTGGGCCGCACAGGCAGGACTGGACATCCAGCACTGGGTTTTGACCAATGGCGCGCGGGTGTATTTCGTCGAAAACCACAGCCTGCCGATGCTGGATGTGTCAGTCCAATTCGACGCTGGCAGCGCCCGCGACCCGGTCGGCAAATCCGGCCTTGCGGGCATGACGCAGCACCTGCTCAACCTGGGGGCCGGCAACCTCAGCGAACAAGCCATCGCCGAACGGCTGGCCGATATCGGCGCACAGCAATCCGGCAGTGTTGATGACGACCGCGCCAGCTTTAGTCTGCGCGTGTTGTCCGACCCCGCGCAACGCGACACCGCCGTGGCCATTCTGGGCGCCATGCTGTCAGCGCCGCATTTCGACGCAACCATCCTCGAGCGTGAAAAGGCGCGTGCCATCGCCGCCCTGCGCGAGTCCGAAACCCAGCCCGAGTTTCTGGTCGAACGCGCCTTTTCCCAAACGATCTTCGGCAACCACCCCTATGGCATGACAAGCAGCGAGACCAGCCTGTCGGCACTGCGTCGGGAGGATCTGATCGCCTTTCATCGGCACCACTACACCACCGGCAACCTGACCCTCACCCTGATGGGCGACCTCAACCGCGCCGAGGCCGAAAAACTGGTCGCCACCGTCAGCGCGGCGCTGCCCGCCGGTCACGCACCCGCGCCGCTACCGCCAGTCGCCGAATTAACCGCCAGCAGCCAACAGGTGATCCCCCATCACGCCACCCAAAGCCACATCCGCATCGGGCAGCCGGGCATGACGCGCGACGATCCGGATTATTTCCCGCTGCTGGTGGGCAATTACATCCTCGGCGGTGGCGGCTTTGACTCGCGCCTGACCAAGGCCGTGCGCGACCAGCGTGGCCTGTCGTACAGCGTACACAGCTATTTCAGCCCGATGGGCCAGCGCGGCCCATTTCAGATCGGGCTATCGACCCGCCGCGACGCCACCCACCAAGCCCTGCAAGTCGTGCGCGACACGCTGCAAAACTTTCTCGACCAAGGCCCCACCGAAGCCGAACTCACCCAGGCCAAAAACCAGCTCGTCGGCGGTTTTCCCTTGCGCCTGGATAGCAACAAAAAGATCGCGCAATACCTCAGCGTCATCGCCTTCTATCGCCTACCGCTCGACTGGCTGGACCGCTACCCCGTCGCCGTGGAAAAGGTGAACCGCGAGGACATCCTGCGCGCCTTCCGTAGCCGGGTGCATCCCGATCGCCTCGCAACCCTCATCGTCGGCGGCGATGTCGCAACCGCGCGCTAACCAGGTCCGCATCATCGGTGGGCGCTGGCGCGGCCGGCGGCTGGCCTTTCCCGACCGTCCCGGCCTGCGCCCCACGCCCGACCGCGTGCGCGAAACACTGTTCAACTGGCTGGGGCAACAACTCGACGGTCTCACCTGTCTTGATCTCTTCGCGGGCAGCGGGGCGCTGGGCTTCGAGGCCGCATCGCGCGGCGCGGAAAAGGTCGTCATGATCGAACGCGATCGCCAGGCCATTACACGATTGCGTACCCACCTGGAGGCGCTGGCCGCACCCAATATCCGCATCATCGAGGCCGAAGCGCTCGCCTGGCTGCAAGCCAACACCACGCCCTTCGATGTGATTTTTCTCGACCCACCCTTTCATAGCGACTTGCTGCCGCGCGCCCTGCAACTCGCAAAGCAACATCTACAGCCAACCGGTAAACTCTACGCCGAGTTTGAAACCCCCCCAGACCTTTCCGCCTGGCACATCCTGCGCGAGGGTCGCGCCGGAGAAACCCGCCAAGCCTTGCTGGAACCGAAACCACAATGAAACGCATCGTTTACCCTGGCACCTTTGACCCCATCACGCGTGGCCACGAAGATCTGGTACGGCGTGCCGCAGCCATCTTCGACGAAGTGGTGCTGGCCGTAGCCGCCAACCCTGGCAAGACACCGATGTTCGAATCAAGCGAGCGTGTAGAAATGGCGCGCGAGGTGCTGGCCGACATTGCCAATGTAAAAATCACGGGATTTGATGGATTGCTGGTCGATTTTTTGCGCTCCCAGAAAACCCATCTGGTACTCCGAGGCCTGCGCGCCGTGTCAGACTTTGAATACGAATTCCAGTTGGCCGGCATGAATCGCAGCATGATGCCCGGCCTCGACACGGTATTTATGACCCCGGATGAGCGCTATATGTTCATCTCTGCCAGCATGGTGCGCGAAATCGCCCGACTGTCTGGCGATGTCACACCCTTCGTCTCCCCCTTGATCGCATCCCGCATCGGCGCGAAACTCGCGTCCGAATAAAAACCCCATTAAGTACCGTTGAAAGGAACCCCTCCATGGCCCTGATGATCACCGACGAATGCATCAACTGCGATGTATGCGAGCCCGAATGCCCCAACGACGCCATTTCACAGGGCGATGACATCTACATCATCGACCCCGACAAATGCACCGAGTGCGTCGGCCATTACGACACCCCGCAGTGCCGCGAGGTCTGCCCGGTCGATTGCATCCCGGTGAACCCGGCTCATATCGAGAGCCGGGATCAGCTCATGGCCAAATACCAGCGCCTCACCGGAAGCTGATCGCTAAATCTGATTGCCAGGAATCAGCCCGCCGCGCACAGCCGACGGGCGGCTTCGGCGTAACGCGCCGCAGTCTGGGCCACCACCTCTGCCGGCAACTCTGGGCCAGGCGGCTGTTTGTTCCAGCCGGACTGCGTTAGCCAATCGCGCACAAACTGCTTGTCAAAGCTGGGCGGATTGCTACCCACACGGTATTCATCCACCGGCCAGAAACGCGACGAATCCGGCGTCAGCACCTCGTCAATCAAGGTCAGCGCGCCGGTTTCATCCAGGCCAAACTCAAACTTGGTATCCGCAATGATGATGCCGCGCGTCAGCGCATAGTCTGCCGCCTCATGATATAGCCGCAGCGCCGCGTCGCGCACCCGGGCGGCAAGATCTGCGCCCAGCAAGTCCGCGCACCGAGCAAAATCGATGTTCTCGTCATGCGCTCCCACCGCTGCCTTGGTGGATGGCGTAAACAGCGGCTCGGGCAACTTCTGCGCCTGTTGCAGACCGGACGGCAGCGCGATGCCGCAGACGCTGCCGGTTTTCTGATAATCGACCCAGCCCGAACCCACCAGATAGCCGCGCACGATGGCCTCGACCGGCAAGGCCTTGAGCCGCTTTACCACCACCGCACGACCGCGAACCTGATCGCGCTCATCGGCAGCCACCACGCTTTCCGGGTCAATTCCGGTCAACTGGTTGGGCAGAATGTGCGCCAACCGCTTGAACCAGAAATCTGCCACATCGGTCAGCACCTGGCCTTTGCCGGGAATGGGCGTGGGCATGACCACATCGAATGCCGACAACCGGTCGGTCGTCACCAGCAACATGCGGTTGTCGCCCACGGCGTAGATGTCGCGCACCTTGCCCTTGTGGATCAACGGCAACGAACGGATCGTGGTGGCAAGCAATGCGTCCATTAATGTGCTTCCGTGGGAGCGGCGTCCGACATCAGGCGATCAATCAGGGCGATACCGATGGCCGAGAGCACGAATGACATATGAATCACCACCTGCCATAACAGCGTCTTCTCGTCGAGGTTTGGCGCGTTGATAAAGGTCTTGAGCAGATGGATCGAAGAGATGCCGATGATGGCCGTCGCCAGTTTCACCTTCAGCACATTGGCATTCACATGCGACAGCCAATCCGGTTCATCCGGATGCCCCTCCAGCCCCAAGCGCGACACAAAGGTTTCATAGCCCCCGACGATCACCATGATCAGCAGGTTGGAGATCATCACCACATCGATCAACCCCAGCACCACCAGCATGATCTTCTCTTCGGTCAGATGCGGCGCCTCGCCCACCAGATGCACCAGTTCCTGCCAGAACAGAAACACATACACGGCCTGTGCCACGATGAGCCCCAGATAAAGCGGCATCTGCAACCAGCGGCTGCCAAACAACACCGCAGACAAAGGCTTCAGACGAACGGGAGTCTGTACAGGGTGGCTCATAAAATCCTCTTAAAAACCTCTTAACCGATCAGAGCGCGGGATTATCGGGTGCCGCCAGCACTGCGTCCAGCAGGCGAGATGCGGCGGCCAGACCAAAGGCGGCAGTCACACACACCGACGAGCCATAGCCACCGCAATTCAGATCGTGCGTCGCACAGGCGACGGGGCGTTGCATCGGCTCGATGGAATACACGCAGGGCACACCAAAATCACCCTCGCGCGGAAAGCCGTGATCGCGCCGCAGCCGCTGGCGCAGCCCCGCTGCCAGCGGATCGTGCGTGGTGCGCGCCAAGTCCGCCACCCGAATCTGCGCCGGATCGTGCCGCCCGCCGGCGCCACCCGTCGTCACCACAAACTGGTCGCGCACCCGGCAAACCGCCAGCAAAGCCGCCTTGGCATCGGCCTGGTCGATGGCATCAACCACCCAGGCGTCCTGTGGAATCAGGCTCGCCGCAGTGTCCGGACGCACAAAATCCTCGATACACACCACGGCACAGCCCGGATTGATCGCCGCCACCCGTGCTGCCATCGCCTGCACCTTGGCCATGCCCAGAGTGTCTTCCAACGCCTGCGCCTGACGGTTGAGATTGGATTCGGCCACATGATCCAGGTCGATCAGGGTCAGCCGTCCCAGCCCCGAGCGCGCCAGCGCCTCGACCGCCCACGAACCCACGCCGCCAATGCCAATCACACAGGCATGCGCCGCCGCCAGCCGCGCCAGGCTGCCAGCGCCGTATAACCGATCCATACCGCCAAAACGGCGATTCAAGGTTTCCGTATTCATGGTCGGCTATCATAGCCGCACCGACATCGATCCCAACCCATCATGGATTCCACCCAATTTCACGGCACCACCATCCTTGGCGTGCAACGCAACGGTCAAATCGCACTGGGCGGCGATGGCCAGGTCACGCTGGGCAACATCGTCATCAAAGCCACCGCACGCAAGATCCGCAAGCTCTATAAAGATCGCGTACTGGCCGGTTTTGCCGGCAGCACGGCCGACGCATTCACCCTGTTCGAGCGCTTTGAAGGCAAACTCGAAAAACACCAAGGCCACCTCACCCGCAGCGCCGTAGAGCTTGCCAAGGACTGGCGCACCGACCGCGCCCTGCGCCGCCTGGAGGCCATGCTCATCGTCGCCGACAAAGACGCCTTGCTGATCATCACCGGCTCTGGCGATGTGCTGGAACCCGAATACGGCATCGCCGCCATCGGCAGCGGCGGCGCCTATGCCCAGGCCGCCGCCCGCGCGCTGGTCGAACACTCCGACCTTGATGCCGAAGCCATCGTCCGCGAATCCCTCGGCATCGCCGCCGACACCTGCATCTATACCAATCGCAACCTCACCGTCGAAACGCTTTAGCCCTCAACGGCTCCCGGCTTGACTTAAATCAAGCACACCCGATCTAACCGGGCGTAATGTTCGTACCTGTGACATTTTGTCGCACCCATTTTTAAATCGGAGAACGAACATGACACACGCCAAACTACGCATGCTGGCGCTGTCCATGATCATCGGCACAGGCATCGCAGCAGCGCCCAGCTGGTCTGCCGATGACCTCAAAGATGTCATGAAGCGGCGCGGGCTTTCCCAGCAAGACCTGCTTGCGGCCGCAAAAACCTATGTACCCACCGGCAAGCGGGATGAATTCATCACCTTCAGTTCGGGCGGCCATTCTGGGCAAGTAATTGTCTATGGCGTGCCGTCCATGCGCATTCTCAAATACATCGGCGTTTTCACACCCGAGCCGTGGCAGGGCTATGGCTATGATGAGGAATCCAAAAAGATCCTGCGCGAAGGCACCCCTCCGGGCGCCAAAGAAGTCACGAACTGGGGCGATTCGCACCACCCGGCCATCTCCGAAACCAACGGCAAATATGACGGCCAGTTCCTGTTCATCAACGACAAGGCCAACCCGCGGATTGCCGTCATCGACCTGCGCGACTTCGAAACCAAGCAGATCGTGGTCAACCCGGTATTCAAATCCGAGCACGGCGGCGCGTTTGTCACCGGCAATACCGAATATGTGCTGGAGGCCTCGCAATACGCCGCGCCGCTGGAAAACAAATTCGTGCCGCTGGAGCAGTTCAACGACAAATACCGTGGCGGCCTCACCGTCTGGAAGTTTGACCGCAAGGCCGGCCGGATCGACCCCAAGCAATCCTTCTCGTTCGAATTGCCGCCTTATAGCCAGGATCTGTCCGATGCCGGCAAGGGCATCTCCGAAGGCTGGGCATTCACCAACTCGTTCTGTGCCGAGCGCTATGTCGGCGGCATCGAGCGCGGTCGCCCGCCGTTTGAAGCTGGCTGCTCCGCCCGTGACACCGACTATATGCATGTCATGAACTGGAAGAAAGGCGCCGAGATCGTCGCCGCCGGCAAGGCCAAAACCATCAATGGCCACAAGGTCATCCCGATGGATGTTGCCGTCAAGGAAGGCGCGCTGTTCCTGATCCCAGAACCGAAGAGCCCGCACGGTGTCGATGTCACCCCGGATGGCAGCAAGATCATCGTCTCTGGCAAACTCGACACCCATGTGTCGATTTACAGCATGGAAAAAATCCTGGCCGCCATCAAGGCCAAGCATTTCGAGGGTGTTGACCCCTACGGCATTCCGATCATCGCCATGAAGGATGCGCTCGACAAGCAGGTGCAACTGGGTTTAGGCCCGCTGCATACGCAGTACGACAGCAAGCAATGCGTGGCATACACCTCGCTGTATGTCGATTCGCAGGTTGCCAAATGGGACTACTGCACCGGCAAGGTGTTAGACAAGATCAGCGTGCACTACAACATCGGCCACCTGATGACGATGGAAGGCGACTCTGCCTCGCCCAAGGGCAAATACCTGGTTGCGCTGAACAAGCTGGCCATCGACCGTTTCAACCCGGTCGGCCCGCTGCACCCGCAAAACCACCAGCTGATCGACATCAGCGGCGATAAGATGCAGTTGCTCTACGACATGCCGTTGCCGCTGGGTGAGCCGCACTATGCCGTCGCCATCGATGCCGACACGCTCAAGCCGGGCATCCGTTACAAGCTGGGCACCGACAGCCGCACAGACAAGCCACACCCCGGTGCCATCCGGGCTGGCGAAGAGAAGACGGTAAAGAAAGGCAACAAGGTCACCGTTTATGGCACCTTGATTCGCTCGCACATCGTGCCGGAGATCATCGACAATGTTGAAGTGGGCGACGAGGTCACCATTCACCTGACCAACCTCGAACGCGCTCAGGACGAGACGCATGGCTTTACCGTCAGTGGCTACAATGTCCACGCCTCGGTTGAACCGGGCAAGACCGTCACCGTCAAGCTCAAGGCCGATCGCGAAGGGGTCTTCCCGTACTACTGCACCGAGTTCTGCTCTGCGCTGCACCTTGAAATGCAAGGCTACCTGCTGGTCAAACCCAAGGGCTACAAAGAGAGCAAGGTCGCTGGCAAGGCTGGCCAGACTTACACCAAGGCCGACTTTGACAAGCAATACAAGACCAATATCGAGACGCAAGCCGTCATCGACTCGGTCGTCGCCTGGATTACCGCGCACAACTACAAGGACTTCCCGGACGCCGTGGCCATGGTCGAAGACGCCTTTGACCAAGCCGGCAAGATCGCCGAGGCGAAGTCCAAGATGGAAGCTGCGCAGAAGGCTGGCGATTGGCAAAACGCCACGCTGTGGGCGGGCCAATGGTGGCAATACCAGGTCAAGACCGCCGATCTGGGCTTGCGCGCCAAGACCTATCTTGAGCAAAACGGTGCCAAGAAAGTGAAGTAAGCACTTAGCCAGGGAGGGGGCAACCCCTCAAAAACACGGGCCGGTTGACAGAAATCAATGCACTGCCAATCCGGCCCGTTTTCAATAGACCCTGGATCAATTCCACTCACTTTTCCACACATTCCATTCGGAGGTTCTTATGTTCCTTTCCCGTAAATCCACACTGGCACTGGTCCTGATGCTGTGCAGCGGCATGGCGCTGGCTGGACGCCCCGGCGACAACGCCAGCACGGATGATATCCTCAAACTCAAGGGTGACGCCAAATCTGGCGAAGAAGTCTATGAGGTCTGCTCGGCCTGCCACCTGAAAGATGGCATGGGCCGTCCGGATGGCACCCTGCCCGTGGTTTCCGGTCAGCACGCGCGGGTTCTGGTCAAGCAAATGATCGACATCCGCACCGGTCATCGCGATAACCCGACCATGTTCCCGTTCGCGCAGAGCATGACGCCGCAGGAAATTGCCGATTCCGGCGCTTACATGGCCACGCTCAAGCTCAAAGCCAACGGCGGCAAAGGCTCTGGCAAGGCGCTCAAGCGCGGCAGCGAGTTATACAAAAAGGATTGCCAGACCTGTCACAAGGACAATGGCATCGGCGAGGCCGACAAATTCGTCCCCATGCTGACCGCCCAGCACTATGAGTACATGGTCCGGCAGATGGAAGAGATGCAAGCCGGCAAGCGCAAGAATGCCGACAAAGACATGATCAAGATCGTCAATGGCTACTCCAAGGCCGACATCGAGGCCGTGGCCGATTACATGTCGCGGCTGAAGCCGAAGAAGTAGACCCACTTATGCGCCCGCCGCTACGCACGGCAGGCGCATCCTATATAGAGGAAGATATGGCAAACCTGCCCTTGGATAAATCACGCCTGCTGACCCTGGCGGCACTGGTCCTGATGGTGGTCGCATACTTCTCGCCCATCTGGTGGGTTTCGTTGACGGCCCCCAACTACCCGCCGGACGCCTTCCCGGATGGCATTCGTATCCACTTTCATTTTGATGGCGTCAAAAATGGCTGTACCCAGGCCGTCATCAAAAAAAGCGAGATATTCCAAGGCGACCTTGGGGGGGATAACGAAGCGCAGCTGCGCATGCAGCAGGATCAGGCCCAACAGCTGGACTGCCTGCACGAGATGAACACCATCAACCACTATGTCGGCATGTACCCCATCGAATCGGGCGGTCCGGTGGAGAAAGTGTTATCCAAATACATCATGGGCTTTCTCGGCGTCATGTTGCTGGCCTTTGCCGCACGCGATCGCAAACAACAGCTACAGTTTCTGGCCGTAGGGTTTGCCGGTGTTGCCGCCTGGATGTATGGCCAGATGCTGGGCACGGGCGCTTTGGAAACCTACATCCAAACCTATAAAGAGGCGACCGCCACCTTTTTCAACGAACCTGCGGTCATCGAACGGTGGGCCAGCAACCTGCGCATGGCGATGTATGCCGTCATGGGAGGGCTGACCGCTGCCATGTTCGTCGTACTCTTCGGCTGCTGGAAATGGCAGCGTTTTAGTCTGCTGCTGGCGCTCGTTCCGGCGCTGCTGCCTGTCTTCTTCGTGATCGAATACGCCGGCTGGCTCTGGTTTTTTGGCCACAACCTGCATCCGTGGGGCGCATTCACCGTCAAACCGTTCATGCCCACCGTCTTCGGTGAAGGCAAGGTGGCGCAGTTCTCCACCTTCTCCTACCCGTATTACGGCTACGCCCTGTTGCTAGGCGTCTCGGCGCTACTGCTGCCCGCCACGCTGCTGCGGCGCAAACAGATCGAACAAGACTGATGCGACTACCGCGCACCCTTATGCTTCTGGGGCTGGTGTCCTTGGCCGCCCCTTCTGCCGGCTACAACGCCGCCGAGGATGCCGTGCAGGATTTCAGTGGCATGGGTGTCGTGCGCAATACCGTCGATGCCGAGCGCCCGATCTACCCTCTGTACATGCGCGACAAACGCATTCACGGCCTCAAGCCCTTCCAGGAACTAGTGGACGCAGCCCCGGCCGGCTCGACCTTGCGCCCGCCGCCCGGGCATTACGCAGGCCCGGTGTTGCTGACCAAGCCGCTGATCATCGAGGGCGATGGCAAGGTGACGATCGACGCCGGTGACAAAGGCACCGTGTTTCGCATCGAAACCGAAAACGCCGTTTTGCGCGGCCTGCGCCTGACCGGCTCCGGCGAATCGCACGACATGGAAGACGCCGCGCTGGAGATTCGCGGCCATCACAACCGGGCAGAAAACCTCGTCATCGACAACAGCCTGTTTGGCATCGACCTGCGTCAGGCCAATGACAATGTCGTGCGTAACAATCGCATCACCTCCAAGCCTGTCGCGCTGGGCATCCGTGGCGATGCCATCCGCCTGTGGTATTCCCTGCGCAACCTGATCGAAGGCAACGCCATCGCCAACGCCCGCGATGTCGTCATCTGGTATTCCAACCACAATGTCCTGCGCGGCAATGTCAGCCGGGACAGCCGCTACTCGGTGCACTTCATGTTTTCGCAGCAAAACACCGTCGAGCAGAATCGTTTTTATAACAATGCCGTGGGCATTTATGTCATGTACACCGATGGCGTCGTCATCCGTAACAACCTGATTTCACACGCGACGGGCGCCACCGGCATGGGCATCGGTTTCAAAGAAGCCAGCGATGCCCTCGTCGAAGGCAACCAACTGCTCTATTGCGCCACCGGCATTACCTCAGACCTCTCACCTTTTCAGCCCGACAGCAAGGTCTGGATGCGCAACAACAAACTCTCTTACAACGGCATCGCTCTGCTCTTTAACAGCGAGCGCGATGGCAACGAGGTCGAGGGCAACCACTTTGTAGGCAACATCACCGATGTCGCCGTCAATGGCGGCGGCACAGCAAGCCACAACCATTGGCAGGGCAATCAATGGGATACATACCTAGGCTTTGACCGCGACCGCGATGGCCACGGCGACGCCCCGCACGAGCAATACGCCTATGCCGACCGCATCTGGATGGATACCCCGTCGGCCCAGTTCTTTCGCGCCACGCCGATGTTGGAGTTGCTCGACTTTCTGGAACGGCTGGCCCCCTTTTCCACGCCCGACCTGATTCTGCGGGACAACAAACCGCGCATGAACCCCCGCCATGGCTAAGGGCTCATTTACGAGCCATAAGCCATCCGAGCGCCGCCGCTTCATTCGCTCTGGCTTTGCTCTGGCGGCCTTGTTGCTCGCCAGCGGCAGTGCCTGGCTGCCCACGGCAGCGGCGTCTGCCAGGCGTCTGCGACCGCCTGGCGCACTCGAAGAACAGGATTATTTGGCCGCCTGCATCAAATGCGGACAGTGCGTCCAGGTGTGCCCCGTTTCGGCCCTGAAGCTGGCGGATCTGGGCGACGGTTTCGGGATTGGCGCGCCCTATATCGACGCCCGCGCCCAGGCCTGTGATTTCTCTTGCGATGCCGTGCAATGCATCCTCGCCTGTCCCACCGGCGCGCTGACCTATCACAAACCCGCCGACCTGCCGACGCGCCAGGCCATGCAGGTGGCCGCAGCCCCCGTGCTACTCGCCAAGAAGCAAGACCCGGAGCCCACGCTCAACCTGAAAGAACGCATGGGCATCGCACGGCTGACCACGCCCGATCGCTGCCTCGCCCGACTCGGAAAGGGCCACCGGGGCCCCGCACGGGAGGCTGGTTTTTCCGGTCAGATGCGCTTCATGTCCGTCGATCGCTGGAAGCCGATTCCGTTGAACGATCAGCCATTCGAGGTCGAAATCTGCGATCTGTGCGTGCGCACCTGCCCCATCGAAGGCGCCATACGCATGGTGGCCCTCGATGCCCAGCGCTGGACACCCGAGGTGTTAGAGCCGTGTCTGGGATGCGGCGTGTGCGAAATGGCCTGTCCCACCGAGCCCGCCTCGATCACCATCCTGCCGCGCGAAGGATGGCCGCATGCATAACCGCTTCAGCGAATCCTGGCGGCAACTATTGGGTTTGGCACCCCGCAAGCCCGCCCCGGCCCAACAAAGCGTCGAGGCACAAACCCTCCACCGCATGAAGCAGGAGGATGGCGAACGGATCGAGGCATTCAAGGCCCACCGCGCCGAGATCGTCCGTTCCAACAAATGGCGCAATCGCCGTTGGGTCGTACTGATCGCAACCAACCTGTTGTTTGTGCTGTCTTTCTGGCTAGATATCCAGATTCTGGAAGGCTCGCTCACCGCGTCCCGCTTCCTCGGCTTTCACATGATCGACCTCAATGCCGCCCTGCAAGTAGCCTTGGCGCACAAACACATCCCCATCAACCTCATCATCGGCACCGTCACCATCTTTTTATTCTGGGCGCTCCTGGGTGGGCGGGCCTTTTGTTCCTGGGTGTGCCCTTATCACTTGCTGGCCGAATGGACCGAAAAACTGCATCAGGCGTTGGCGCAACGCAAGCTTGTGACCGATCACACCTTTCATCGTGGCTTGCGCAGCGTGCTCTGGCTGCTGTTTGCCGTGCTCGCCCTGGTCACCGGCTATACCGTGTTTGAAACCCTCTCCCCCACCGGCATCCTGTCGCGCGCGCTGATCTACGGACCGGGGCTGGGTCTGACCTGGGTGTTGCTGTTATTGCTGTTCGAGGTGGCCTATTCGCGGCGCGCCTGGTGCCGCTATTTTTGCCCCATCGGTCTCACCTATGGCGCCGTCGGCAGCGTGACGCCGCTTCAGATCGGCTATCGCCTGGACGCCTGTTTTCATGAAGGCGACTGCCGCAAGGTCTGCCTCGTGCCGCATGTGCTGGACTGCGTCATAAAAGGTCGCGCCAGCGCCACCCATATCAACATCGGTGCCGACTGCACCCGCTGCGGCCTGTGCGTCGATACCTGCCCGACCGGCTCATTGCGCTTCGAGGTGCGGGGGCTGGAAAAAATGCTCTAGGCCTGTCGTATAGTCACACCCCATGATCGAACTCCAACAGCTTTCCAAACAATTCCGCGCCACCAAGGTGCTGGACGGCATCCATCTCAGCATTGCGGATGCCGAGCGCATCGCCCTCATCGGTTCTAACGGCGCCGGCAAAACCACCCTGATCCGTTGTCTTTTAGGCGAGTATGTGCACGAGGGGCAGGTGCATATCAACGGGCTCGACCCTCGCGTTGCGCGCGCCGCCATCCTGAGCGAGGTTGGCTTCGTACCGCAATTGCCGCCACCCTTGCGCATGACCGTGCACGAGTTGCTGCGTTTTTCCAGCGACCTGACCGGCACGCCGGTGGCCGATATGACCGCGGTGGCTGCGCGTCTGGGCTTAACCCTTGACCGTGTTGCACACCTACCGTTTTCTAAACTCTCTGGCGGGCAGAAACAAAAGGTGTTGATTGCGTTAGCCCTGGGGCGCCCATGCTCATTGCTGATCCTCGACGAACCGGCAGCCAACCTTGACCCGGAGGCGCGTCATGCCTTTTTCGACCTGTTGGCCGAACAAACGGCCGCGCGCGCCATCACGCTATTGATCTCCAGCCACCGGCTGGATGAGGTCGCGCCCCTGGTCAACCGGGTGGTAGAGATGGATGTCGGACGCATCGTGCTCGATGACCGGGTGGCTGACAGCGTCTCTCTCGATGGCAAATTGTCCGTGCGTATCGTCCTCTCCCGCGCCGAGCCTGCGATTGCCAAGGCGCTGGGGCAATGGGGGCTACAGGCGGATCCGGACGCAATCGCCTGGGACGGCACCATCGCCAGCCCCGACCGTCTGCGTTTCATGGGCATGCTGTCGCGCTATGTAGGGGTGGTCAAAAGCGCTGCGATCGAGGAAACCGCATGAACCGGCGCGGGCTTTTGCTGGGCGGCATCTCCGTCTCGGTGTTGTGGATCAGCGGGTGCGGCAAATCGGACCCCGGCCACGGACCGGGCCGTGTGCACTGGGATCGCGACTCTTGCGCCCGCTGTCGCATGATCGTCAGCGATCGCCGCTTTGCCGCCCAGATTCGCGGCGGCGAAAAGCGCCAGGTGTTTCAGTTCGACGACATCGGCTGCGCCATTTTCTGGCTCAAAGAAAACAACCCGCCCTGGGCCACCGCGCCGGACACCGAAATCTGGGTGGCCGACACCCAAAGTGGCGCCTGGCTGGATGCTCGCACCGCACATTTCGTTTCCGGCAAAACCACCCCCATGTTGTATGGCTACGGCGCCGTGCGCGAGCCTGTCAGCGGCAGCGTTGACTTTGCCACCCTCAAAGCAGCCATCCTGGCCAAAGGGCGTTGATCATGTTCAAAGACCTCAAACCCGCCATGCGCCTCGAAATGACAGAGTCCCTGCGCGCACGCTGGTTCATGTTGTACACCCTGGTTTTCGGCGGCATCGTGGCGCTGTTGTTCGTGTTTGGCCTGACAGAATCGCGCATCCTGGGCTTCATCGGGCTATCGCGCCTGCTGGTCACCTACATCCAGTTGGTAATGGCCATCCTGCCGGTGTTCGTACTTATCTCCACCGTGCGCTCGGTGGCGGGCGACCGTGAGGCGGGCGTATTCGAATACCTGCTGTCCTTGCCCGTTTCGCTGTCGGGCTGGTTCTGGGGAAAGCTCCTGGGGCGCTTTCTGATGGTATTCGCGCCGGTCTTTGCCGCCATGCTGGGCGCGGCGCTGTGGGCACTGGTCACCGACATTGAAGTGCCATGGGACATCTTCGGTTATTACACCGGCCTGCTCGCCAGCCTGTCCTGGTGTTTTCTCGGCATCGCCATCCTCATCTCCGTGCTGTCCCGCTCTGCCGACATTGCCCAAGGCGTCGCGTTCTTTGTCTGGCTGTTGCTGTTGCTGTTTCTCGATCTCATCCTTTTGGGCGTGCTCATTCAGGAACAAATGCCCGCAGAGATCGCCATCGGCATTGCGCTGTTCAATCCGCTGCAAACCTTCCGCACCGCTGCGCTGATGCTGTTCGACCCGCAACTCATCGTTCTCGGCCCTGCCGCGTTCGTTCTGTTCGACCTGTTTGGAACTCTGGGCTATAAGGCATTTGCATTGCTCTACCCGGCGGCCATTGGCAGCGTTTGCGCGCTGCTGGCCTATCGCAGCTTCCGTCGCGGAGACCTGTTGTGAAAAAGTTTCTCGGCTTATTGCTGTGGTTGCCAAGCCTGGCGCTCGCTGCCAATCTGTTTGCCTTGCCAGGCCTGCAATTTGCGCGCCCCGATGCGGCGCCTTTCGACCTTGCCAGCCTGCGCGGCCAGCCTGCGGTCATCAACTTCTGGGCCACCTGGTGCCCACCCTGCCGCGACGAATTGCCGGAGCTTGCGGCCTTGCAGCAAAAATCCGGCATGACCTTTGTCGGCATCGCGGTAGAGGACAACCTCAAATTCGCCGCCGAATATGCCCGCGTGCACGACATCACCTACCCCGTGGCGGGCGGCAAAAACGCGGCCATCACCTTGATGCAGCAACTGGGCAACACGCACGCCGCCATGCCCTTCACGATCCTGATCGATCCGGCCGGCGAGGTGGTCTGGACGCACAAAGGTCGCATTCCTATCGACCGCCTCGAACAGCGCATGCGGGCATTGCGTTGACGCGCCGATGCGGCAAGCCTGGCTTCTGCTGCTTTTCTTGATAGCACCAACCCCTGCCGTTGCGGCACCTCACGCTTCGTTGCCGCCGCTACAACCCCTGCTCGATGCCGCCGCAGCTTACGCCACCCTCAAACTCGGCCCCGGTTGTTACGCCGGCCCCGCCGTCATCCGCAAGCCGCTGACGCTGGATGGCGGCGGGCGGGCCTGCATCGACAATGGCGGGCGCGGCACGGTGCTGACGGTGCAGGCCCACGATGTCACCCTGCGCGGCCTGCATCTCACCCGCTCGGGAGAAAGCTTCGACAGCATGGACGCGGGCATCCTAGTCGAGGCTGACCGCGCACGCATCTCTGGCAACCGCATCGACGCCGTGCTGTTTGGCATTCATCTCAAGGCTGGCAACAATGCCCTGGTCAGCCACAATGTCCTGCGCGGCCAACCCGCTCCGCTCAACCTGCGGGGCGACGCCGTGCGCATCTGGTATGGGCACGGCAATCGCATCGAAGACAATGACATTGCCGAAATGCGCGACATCACCCTGGCCAACGCCCCCGGAAACACCATTCAGGGCAACAAGATCCGCCATGGCCGCTATGCCGCCCATCTGATCTTTTCTCCCGACAACGCCTTGATCGGCAACGACATTGCCCACACCGCCACCGGCATCGCCGTGCTGTATTCGGACCGTGTGCGCATCGCAGCCAACCGCATCCATCATGTCCGTGCCGAGGCGGGCGCGGCACTGGCCCTGAAGGAAACGAACGGCACCGAGGTTCGCGGCAACGAGATCCTGCACTGCGCCATCGGCCTGCAAGCCAACTCGCCACTCCATGGCCACGACATCCTGCACATCGAGGGCAACCGCTTCGCCCACAACGACACCGCGCTGTACTTTTATGGCGACAAAGGCGGCCATGAGCTGCGCCGCAATCGTTTCGAAAAAAACCTGTCCACGCTGCTCGTCAGCCACACCAACGCCACCCGTGGCCATATCTGGGAAGACAATGCCTGGGACGACTACGAAGGCTTTGACCGCAACGGCGACGGCATCGGCGACACCCCGCACGAGCAGTGGCTGTACGCCGACCGTATCTGGATGGAAACCCCCAAAGCCCGATTTTTCCGCAACACCCCCGCGCTGGAATTGCTTGATTTTCTTGAACGACTCGCCCCGTTTTCTACCCCCGACCGCCTGCTTGCAGACCCCCGCCCCCACCTGATCCGAAAGTCCGCCCCGTGAAAACTGCCGCCTTGCCGCTAGAGCCCCGCCTGGAAGCCCTGCAAAACCCGTTGCAACGCTACCTCCTCGCCACCCGCCCCGCCTTCCTCAGCATCACGGTGGTTGGTATTTTGTTGGGTTTTGCGCTCACCCCAAGCATTAACCTGTTGCTGGCCACAGCGACCTTGCTGCTGGCGTTGCTGGCGCATGCCGGTATCAATGTCCTGAACGACTACTACGACGAACAGAACGGCACCGATCGTGCCAATCAGGAACGCCTGTTTCCGTTTACCGGAGGCTCTCGCTTTATCCAGAACGGGGTCCTGTCAGCGTCGCAGATGCTGGCTTGGGGTCTGGTGTTGTTTGCGGTCGTCATCGCGGGCGGACTGTGGCTCATCAAGGACTGCGGACCGCAACTGTTCTGGGTCGGGCTGGCCGGTCTGCTGATTGGCTGGGCCTATTCCGCACCACCGCTGAAGCTCAACAGCCGAGGGATGGGTGAGTTGTGCGTATTTGCCGGATTCATGCTCATCGTCCTGGGAACGGTCATCGTCCAAGGCAGCGCGCTGACACCCGCCGTGTTGTGGGCCGGCGCGCCTTACGCCCTGCTGGTGACCAATGTGCTGTACATGAATCAGTTTCCCGACCGCAGCGCCGATCTTGCCTGCGGCAAACGCCACTGGGTTGCGCGCCTGCCAGCCCAACAGGCGGCCTATGGCTATCCGCTGATCGTCGCGCTGACCGCGCTCGCCATCGCCATCCCGGTCTGGCAAGGCGTGCTGCCGACCTTAACCCTGCTCGCGCTGCCGACCTTGCTGCCCGCCGTCGCCGCCAGCCGCGCGCTGCTGCGTGACGCCACCACGCCGCGCCTGCTGACGCCCGCCATCAAGCAAACCTTGGCTACCGCGCATCTGGTGCCGCTGATCATGGCTCTTTGTCTCACCCTCGCGGCTTGACATTGATCGGTGCGACAATTTGCCACAACCAACTGGACCCGGTTTGCTTTACCCTTTACCCGCCTTTTATCTTCACAGGAGAAACACCATGAAATTCCGTCTTCTGATAGCCCTTGCGTTCGCCCCGGCTTGCGCCTTCGCCGGTGTCAGCGTCGACAACGCCTGGGCGCGTGCCACTGCACCCAACCAGCCAGCCGCAGGTGCATTCATGAACCTCACCGCCGATACCGATACCGTCCTGGTTTCTGCCAGTAACGATGCCTCTGGCACGACCGAGCTGCACAGCATGAAGATGGATAACGGCGTGATGGTGATGCGTGCAGTACCGCAGATCGATCTGCCCAAGGGCAAGACCGTCGCCCTCAAGCCGGGAGGCCTGCATGTCATGTTGATCGGCCTGAAGCGTCAGCTCAAGGAAGGCGAAACGGTAACCCTGCAACTAAAAACGCGCGACGCCAGCGGAAAGATCGAAACACTGACGGTAAAAGCACCCGTCAAATCCGGAATGCCGATGTCGCCCGGACCGCACCACTGAAACCGCCGATAAACCGCGCCAAGGCTATTGGCGCGGAGAGCGCGCGTGAATGCCGCCGAACCCGGGTGGGTTAAAAATACCACCCCGTCACCCTTTTGATCTTGCAGCATCCGATCCCTTTCAAACGAGGATCACACGATGCTGCGTTTCTTTCTTGCGGTGATCCCGCCGCTGGGCGGCTATCAAGAATGGTTGCGTAAGAATGCCCCCCAAAGATCCAGGTTGAAATCTGCGCCATAAGCACCACAATAGCGGCGTTTACAACCTCACTGATTGCCGCCATGAAACGCATCCTGCTCTTCCTGCTGACCAACATTGCCATCGTGCTGGTGCTATCCGTCACCATGCGCATCCTGGGCGTCGAACCCTACCTTAACGCCAACGGCCTCAACCTCAGCGCGCTGCTGACCTTTGCCTTCATCATGGGCTTTGGCGGCTCGTTCATTTCGCTGGCGATCTCCAAATGGACCGCCAAGATGTCGGTCGGCGCGCAGGTTATCGACCAGCCGCAAAGCGAAGGCGAACGCTGGTTGGTCAACACCGTCGCCCGTTATGCCGAACAGGCCGGCATCGGCATGCCCGAAGTCGCCATCTACGACTCGCCCGATGTCAACGCATTCGCCACCGGCATGAACAAAAACAACGCGCTGGTCGCCGTTTCCACCGGCCTGTTGCAGCGCATGACCCGCGACGAGGCCGAGGCCGTCATCGGTCATGAAGTTTCCCATGTCGCCAACGGCGACATGGTGACCCTGGCGCTCATCCAGGGTGTCGTCAACACCTTCGTGATGTTCTTCTCGCGCGTCATCGGCCACCTGGTGGACAAGGTCATCTTCAAAACCGAACGCGGCCAAGGTCCGGCGTTTTTTGTCACCATGATCATCGCCGAACTGGTGCTGGGCATCCTCGCCTCGACCATCGTGATGTGGTTCTCGCGCCAGCGCGAGTTTCGCGCCGATGCCGGCGGCGCCCACCTTGCCGGCCGCCGCGCCATGATCAACGCCCTGCGCCGCCTGCAATCCCTGCACGATCCGCAACCCTTGCCCGAAAAGATGGCCGCCTTCGGCATCAACGGCGGCAAGCCAGGCGGCCTTCGCGCCCTGTTCATGACCCACCCGCCGCTGGAAGATCGCATCGCCGCACTCGAAGCCGCGCAATAACCTGCTCGAAACAATCCGCCTCACCCAAAAAAGCCCGCGATTTGCGGGCTGTCAGACCCGGCGCGCACTCACAGCGCGTAATTGAGCTTTACCCAGACAAATCGACCGGGTTCGTTGACAGCAGAACAGCGCCTTGCGCCAGAGCCGCACGGCGACTGGCAGGAAAAGCTAAAGATGGGTAATTTGTCATCCGCGCGAAGGCGGGGACAACGCAAAGACTGCGACTACGAACGCAATAGCTTTACCCACTGAAATTCATATAGAGCCATTTTTTGCTGGGGCAGGGTGTGTCGCGCGCTTGATCAGTCGGCGCAGTGGTTTTGTGTATTGGGGACTTGTGTGTTGCTGTGCGCTAAATGGCGATGCCACAGGGCGTAAAGCAACGAGCACAAGATCCATGTGGCGATCAGTGCCACGGTGTCAAGCATGAACAGGATGGCCAGTCCTCCGGTTAACACGGCGATTAGCCAGCCAAAGGGGGCCACGATGGCATTGCGCCAATGAATCGGCCAATGGCCCAAACGGGGATGGATGATGCGAGTCTTGATCAGGCTATGTAGGTGCAGACAATCGGGCTTGCCGGGGTGTGACCGGTTGATCAAGCGCCGGGTCATGCTGAACAGGGTTTCGATGATGGGATAGCCGCAAGCCAGCAGCGGGGCCCAAGGCGAAATCGAAGGGTTGCGCGTCACCAGCAATATCGCCATCCAGGCCAGCAAAAAGCCCAGCAGGTAGGCACCGCCGTCGCCTAGAAAGATCTTTCCAAATGGGAAATTGAGGACCCCAAAACCGAGCGTTGCCGCAGCGATGAGCAGGCAGGCGCTGGCCAGTGCAGGGTCTCCGGAGAGCGCCGCCATGGTGGCGAGCGACAGCAAGGCAATCACCACAGAGCCGGATGCCAGGCCATTGAAGCCATCGATGAGATTTACCGCATTGGCCACACCGCCCACGGCGACTGCGGTAAACAGCACCGAGAACGGCGGCCAGGTGAGCGCGTCATCGAGCAGCCAGACATCCAGTCGGTCCAAGCTGATGCCTGTCAGCCACCAGGCCAGTACGCCCGAGGCCATGGTGGCCAGAAGTCGATCGAGCGCACCGACCTGGCGGGTGATGTCTTCGAGCAGGCCAAATCCAAAAGCGACCAAACCAGCCAGCAATGCCGGCCATAACAGCACCGCGCTGTCGTCAGCCAAAACCAGCGCACCGGCATAGAGCCCCACGATGATGGCCAGCCCGCCAATACGCGGGACTGGGTGCGCATGAAACTTCTGAATGCCTTCGGTATGGTCATGTGTAAACCGACCATGCCAGCGCTGGGTGACGACGAGCATCAGGGCTGTGGCCAGAGATAGGCCGAATGCCAAAAGCGGCGCGGTTGTTGCCATGCTTTGTGAGCTTCCTGTTTTTCGTCTTCAAATCCAATAGTATTATACCGCCAATTGCTGCTCATGCCGAGTGCTGATCCAGTGTTCCAGGAACTTCATGGGCGATGCGTAGCCGAGCGTGGAATGGCGACATCTCCGGTTGTAAAACGGCTCGATGTAGTCGAAGAGGTCGGCCTCCGCTACGGCCCGCGTACCGTAGCGGGTGCCATGCCCCCGCTCGTTCTTCAGACTGTTGCAGAAGCTTTCCGTGGGCGCGCACTCACAGCGCGTAATTGAACTTTGCCCAGATAAATCGACCGGGTTCGTTGACGGCAGTCGTGGTATCGACGGTGTAACCCGATACGCTAGCGTCGGTGCGGCTGATGTGCTCGTAATGGTTTTTGTCGAACACATTGTCGACACCAAAACTCACCAGAGACTGCTTGTTCGGCTTATAGCTGCCGTTCAAAGCCAGCGTGGCAAAGCCCGGAGTGGCGACGCTACGATCAAGCCCAACGACCGTGCCATGGCCAGGGTCGATCCGGTCTTGCCGGGCGACCATGCGCAGCACACCGCCATAAGCCCAGGAACCGACCTTGTAGTCCGCACCCAGCTTGACTTCCAGCGGCGGAGTTTGCGCCAGCGGCACGCCATCGGTGTCGTTGTCAGCATGTACCCAGGCCATGTTGCCGCGCAGGGTGAGGTTGGCATTCAGCTTGTAAGCCATCTCGCCCTCCAGGCCGTAACGGCTGGCATCGATGTTTTTGTTGCTGCTAGCTGACAATGCCAGGATGTAGTCATACACATTGGCGTAAAAGGCCGAAACCGAACCCTTCACCCCGTCGCTTTGCCACAGCATACCCGCATCGATCTGGTTGGTTTTTTCCGGGTTGCGGATACTGCCAGTGGTCAGCCCAACCTCTTTGACCGCCTCCCAATAGTCCATCGCGCGTTCGTTATGGCCCAGACCGACATAAGCCGTGGCCGCATTCGACAGCAGGTGTTCATAGCGCACAAAGCCGCTGGTCAAGGTGCGGTCATCGTCACCCAGCACCGCGCCGTTCGTAGTGTTAAAGCGTGTGCCGCTCCATTGATCCAGGCGCAGACCCGCGATCACGCTGCGGTTATGGTCCAGCGCGTGACGGGCTTCGCCAAAAAGACCGGTAAAGCTGCTTTCGTAATCTTTCGAGCGCGCCAGGCTGGTGTAATTCACCGCAGAGCTGCCCGTCGCAGAGCGCAGCGTATGCTTATCCGCGCGCCAGTCCGCACCCAGTTTGAGCGTGGTTCTGTTGGCCAGATCGAGGTCAGCCCCCACCCGCGCACCCAGGGTGTCGCGATCGGGATTGCTCACCGAGGCCGTGCCCGACAACGGTCGCAAGCTGTAGTTATCCATCACATGATCGATGTACGAGTGGTAAATCCGCGCCGAGAGTTTTCTGACCAGCGGCGACAGATTGCGCCTTTCCAAAGCGGCTCCAACGCTGTCACGGTCGAACTTGACGCCGTCCATGGTGCGATCGGCGTAAGCCGCCTCGGCCTTGCTATGGGCGACATCCAGATTCAGGCGGGTGTTGGCGTCCAATCGCAAGCCAGCCAGCAGGTTGGCGCTTTGGCGCTGGTAGGCGGAGTGCACCTTGACGCCAGCGCCATCTTTATAATCGCCCGATTCTGCGTGCGTCAGGGTGGCCTCAAGCTGACCCTTTTCGGACACCCACTTACCGCCCGCAACAGCATCCAGCCGACTCCAGCTACCGCCCATCGCACTGGCCGTCACCGAATGGCCCGGCGTCTCGTCGCTGCGGTCATGATCGAACAGCACCACGCCTGCCGAGTTGCCATTGCCATAAGCCACGGTTTGCGGCCCCTTGATGACGGTCACCTGGTCATAGGTTTCCGGAAATACATACGCCGTCGGCGGATCCATGCGCATCCCGCAGCCACCGTGAAAATCCATGCCATCCAGCAAAATCGGCAGCCGCGAACCGGCCAGACCGCGCAGCACCGGGTCACCATCGGTGCCGCCTTTGCGCACCAGGCTAAAGCCCGGAATGTTCTTGAGATAAGCGCCACCATCATTGGCCGGCGCCGGCTGCTGCGGCCGGGTCGGATCGGTCACCACGGTCAGCGGCTGCGCCATACGCGGCGCGGTGACAACAATCTCCTCCAGCGTGTATTGCGCCTCGGCCGCCCACGCGCCGGTCGCAACAGCGCCCATCAGTGCCGCCGCCAGCGGCGTGTATGAAAATATGTATTGCATAGGTCCTCCAAAAAAAAGCCCCACGAGGGGGCAAAAACAATCCTGTGCAGGACCGTATAGAAGCGGGGCGGATACTAGGGGAGTCCTTCGACTACGGGAATGTGGCAAATCGTCGCGGGGATACGCGCTTAAGCCCCGCCAAGCCACACGCCCTCAAGAGAGTCAAACCCGGCGCTCTTCGCAAGAGGCTCGGCCATCCCGGCTTTGATAGATTCACGCATGCCGGGTACAGCGAGCAAATATAAGGTTTCTTGAATGGCCGCCCAATCCTCGGCAGCAAGCAGAACGGCGCTGCTTCTTTTTCCGGAAATGATGATCGGCTGATCTGCTCCGGTGATCCTCGACGAGGAACAGCATTGGGGTCAGACCTTGGTTTTTGCATAGAGCCGAGATTATTTTCTAAAAGTCATTGCATTAAACTTGTAGGCGAGCGATACACTATATACATGGGCTTGGAAGTCGTCCTTGACTGCTTTCATCTGACCAATGCTGCCCATGACTTCTAGGTTTTTATTCAGTTGATAGCCCAGTCCTAAGTTGGCTTGATATACCAAGCCACCACCAGTATTCAGCCCACCGCCACCCGCGGCACCTACCAAGCACTCTAATTCAGCAAAGGTATTTTTTGTGATTCGCGCACGCACACCAGTGCCCAATAAACCTATCATATAGGCACCCGCATCGCCACCGTAAGCGCCCAAACCCTGGCCGGTTAAGAACCAATTGGGTTCAATGAAGTAATCTACTTGAACGCCTAAATTATCAACATTTTGATTGGGATGATTACGCCAATTTTCAGCAGCTTTGGTATAGGTTTGGTTCACCATACGAATACGTAAAGGGCGAGAGTCAAAAGTGCTGTTGTGCAGTACGCCGGTTTCTGAGTTGGCTTGACCACCAAATTTATAACCCAGCTTAAGCCCTAGGCCTGTTGCTTTAAACGATGTGTCGATGGCCCAACGCTGAAAGACGGATGCATCTACAAACCAGCGTTGGGATAAGAGGTATTGGGTACCAACACTGGCATCGGCAATCAAGCCGCCGCCAGTATTAACGCTACCACCACCGGCGCCACCAATCGACAGACTCGCATAGGCCGCGAGATTCTCAGTCATCAATCGTTGATAACCGCCACCCACTAATATCTCCATATAGCCACGGCTATTACCTCGTGCTGCACCTGCAGATTCAAGTTGAGCAAACCAGTGATCACTCACATAGGTACGCCAACCAGCACCAATCAAGCCAAAGCCATCCTGAATTCCGCCTGCATCGGTAGTGACGCCTGATGGCACAGATAACTCTTTGCCATGAATGGAAAATTGATGAATATGTGGCTGGTATAAGTCTAAAGAAATGCCAGAAATGTAATATTTGCCGCGATAGGCTTTGCCAGTATCGACTAGGGCGTTAAACGGTACATTCAGGCCAGCATATAGTTGACTGCCTTTAATCACGCCACCATTGGGAAAGTCGACATGACTCATGCCCACACTTAGGCTGCCCCAAGAACTAAATTGGTATTTGAGACCGATGTTTTCGCGTAACATCAAACCGCCACCGGTGAGCTCGTACCCACCACGCCCACCCCCGGCACCTACAAATAGCCCTGACTCAATCGAAAGGGAGGAGGCGAGAGGATACTCAAAGCCTCCTGCCAAGCCCAAAGTGATAAAACCACCGCGCTCACCCTTGACTGCTGCGTAAGAATCTACCCCTGCATTGAAATAAGGACCAAATTTCTCGCGCAAACCAATCCTAGCCATCCCCATGCTCTCGTTGTGAGGCAGCTCCCAAGATTCGTAAGAACTCTGAATCTCAAAACTTTGTAGCTGAGTTTGGGCGAAAACTATATCTGCGCCAGCCATCTGCCCAAGCAAAAATCCAGTGATAATCAATGAGCGAAAGATTCGAGAGAGTGGCATCTGGTTCTCGTGGTGGTGAGGCGGAAAGAGCTTTGTGTTACATCAAAATTTGACTGCATTTTAGAAAAACCGTGGTCTGACCTCGATTTACCGATTTACGCGCGACAAAGTCCGCGCACGCATCAGGGCAAAACTCTACTCCATCCGCGCGAGTTGGAGGAGCCAGAAGTCGAGGCATTCTTGTCCGATCTGGCGACCAATAGCAAGGTATCTGTGAGCCGCTATGCCCGCACAGGGTGCTTCATCAATTTGCGTTGCAGGGTGCGGCGATGCATTTTCAGCGCGCGGGCGGTGGCCGAGATGTTGCCGTCGTGCTCGGCCAGCACGCGCTGGATGTGTTCCCATTCCAGGCGATTGACGCTCATCGGCGCATTGGCGGTCTCTGTTGTCGTGTTGTTCGGCAAGTCGCATTCCAGGACCGCCAGAATGGCCTCGACACTGGCGGGTTTAGGCAGATAGTCGACCGCGCCCAGCTTGATGGCCTCGACCGCAGTGACGATGCTGGCATAGCCGGTCAGCAGCAGGATGCGCAGCCCGGGCTGGCGCTGTCGTAGCGGCACGATCAAATCCAGGCCACTTTCTTGCGCCAGCCTTAGATCGAGCACGGCGGCGTCCCACTGCGCCTGTTCCGCCATTGCCAAAGCCGCCACGCCATCGGCCACGGCTCGCACCGTATGCCCCTGACGCGCCAGACCGGCGGTCAGCGCCTCACGAAAGCTGGCGTCGTCATCAACAATCAGGATGCAGCTCATGTCAAAGCCTCTAACGGCAACGCCAACTCGGCCACCACACCGCAACCCTCTTCGCCCGCAGACAGGTTCAACGAACCACCGCTGCGCTGCACTTGCGCCCGCACCAGTTGCAGCCCCACGCCCCAGCGGTCGACCTTGGCCGGCATGGCATTGAGGCCGGGGCCACGATCCGTCACGCGCAACCGTAGCCAGCCCGCATCCCAGCTCACAGTCAGCGCAACCGTTGCCGACACTTCGGCCGCGTTGTCCAAGAGCGTCGTAAGCGCCGACACCAGCCAATGCCGTGTCAGCACGGCGGGCGCGGCCCCATTGGTCAGGACCAGGCTGGCATGGGTGCCGGGATGGGTTTGGCGCCAGTGTTCGAACAGCTCGTGCAACCAGTGGTCCAAGGCCACCGCCGCCCCCTCGGGCGAGCGGCCACTCGAAGCCAGGCGATCGAGTGCGGCGCGCAGGCGATCGGCCTGCTGGCGCATGCGGGTGAGTGGCGCATCCAGCTCGTCGTCACCGGCATATTCCTCGGCCAGATCATCCAGCGTGAGGCGCAGGGTGGCCAAGGGCGTCGCCAAGTCATGCGCCGCCGAAGCCGCCTGCATGCCCAGCAAAAACAGCCGCTCGTCGCGCAAGGCCAGCTCTCGCGCCTCGCCCAATGCCTGTTCGTGCGCGCGCAAACTGGCCGATAGTCGCACCAGCGCTGCCGCAACGATCAGCACGATCAGCACGAACGACAGCCACATTCCGGCCAGATGCAGATTGATCATGGCGTCGGCACCGGCGCGCACTTCCAGCGGCTGATACCACAGCGCCAGCAGCGAATAAAGTGCCACCACCCAGACGGCCATGCCCCAGGCAAAGACCTGCGGCAACAGCGTGGCCGCCAGCAGCAACGGCGCCAGCAACAGGGAAATGAACGGATTGGCATAGCCGCCCGACAGCCAGACCAAGGCGGCGATCAGCAGGGCATCGGCGGCAAGTTCGACAAAATGCAGCGCATCACTGCCGCAATCGCCTTGGCGCAAACGCCAGAACGCCGACGCAACCCCCAATCCATGCAGGCCCAGCACGGCAAACATCGGTAGCAATGGCAACGCCACCGGCAACAATGCCGTTACCGCCAGCAGGCCCAGCACGGCAAAAAACACCAATGCCAACCGCAACCTGGCAACGCGCCCGGCACTTTCCAGTGAATAACTCATGGCACGATTGTAAACAGCGGCGGGGTGTGCCCCGCCGCGAGAGTGTGCGGCAATTTGTCGCGGACGGCTGTTACTCCTCGTCCTCCACCGGCTTGAACTGTTCGCTCAAGCGATGTTGCACATCGCCAGGCGCCGGTTCGTAATGCGACAGTGCCAGCGTGTAAGAACCCTGTCCACCCGTCAGCGCCTTGAGGCGGGATTGCAGGTTATCAAGCTCGGCCAGCGGGGCGATGGCATCGATTTGCATCATGCCGCTGCGGCCGCCCTGGCTGCCGGTAATTTGCCCACGCCGTACCGACAAATCGCCGCTGACATCGCCAAAGTGAGCCTCCGGAACGGTCAGCTCGATCTTGACCATAGGCTCCAGCAGAATGGGGCGCGCCTCTCGTATGGCGACCTGGAATGCCTTTTTCGCCGCGATGACAAAGGCGATTTCCTTGCCATCGACACTGTGCGTCTTGCCGTCATACACGGTGACGCGAATGTCCTGCATCGGAAAACCCGCCGTGGCGCCCTGCAGCATGGCCTGCCGCACACCCTTTTCCACCGCAGGAATAAACACCCCGGGGATAACGCCACCCTTCACCGCATCGACAAACTCAAAGCCGGCGCCATAGGGCAATGGCTCGATGCGCAGATAAACCTCGCCAAACTGGCCAGCACCGCCACTTTGCTTTTTGTGACGGTAATGCCCTTCGGCGGCGGCGGTAATGGTTTCGCGATACGGAATGGTGGGCGGATGCGCGTCCACCTCGATATGAAACTGCTCACGCATCTTTTCCAGCACATGGGCCAGATGCATCTCGCCCAGGCCGCGAATCACCGCCTCGTGCGTGTTGGGGTCGTGCTCCACCACCAGCGCCGGATCTTCGGCGGTGAGCTTGTGCAGCACCTCGGCCAGCTTGGAGGCATCGGCCTGTTTCTTCGGACGAATGGCCAGGCCGAATACGGCATGCGGAAAATCCAGCGGACGCATGTGGATGTGATCGTCCTCGGCCGCATCGTGCATCACCGCATCGAAGCCCAACTCGTCCACCTTGGCAACCGCACAAATATCGCCAGGGCCACAGCTTTCGACCTCGGTGAGCTGCTTGCCTTGCAGCATAAACAGGTGCGCCACCTTGAACGGCTTGCGCGACTCGCCGATATACAACTGCGCGCCCTGCGCCACCACGCCCTGATACACACGGAAGCTGCACAGCTTGCCCACATAAGGGTCCACCTCAACCTTGAACACATGCGCCAGCGCGTGTTTGTCGCTCACCGGTTCGGCGCGGAAGGGTTGCGCAGCCTCGCCTTCACCCTTCACAAACAACGGCGGATTGCCCTCGGCAGGATTGGGCAGCAGGCGATCCATCACCTCCAGCAAGGCTTCAACCCCAGCGCCGGTGACGGCCGAGGCAAAGCACACCGGCACCAGATGCCCCTCGCGCAGTGCCTGCTCAAACGGCGCGTGCAACTGCTCCGGAGGCACTTCGCCCTGTTCCAGATAAAGCGCCATCAAATCCTCATCAACCTCGACCACCTGATCGATCAGCGCCTGATGCGCATCGCTTACGGAAGAAAAATCCGCATCTCCGTCTGGGGCAAAGAAGCAATCCGCCACGGCGGCACCCGCCTGTGCCGGCAGGTTGACCGGCAGGCACTCGCGCCCAAAAGCCGTTTGAATGTCGGCCAACAACGCCGGCAGGTCCACGCCCGCCGTGTCGATCTTGTTAATCACGATCATGCGGCAGAGCTTGCGGGTTTGCGCCCAGTGCATCATGCGGTGGGTCGTCAGTTCAATGCCCTTGGCCGCGTCAATGACCACCACCACCGTTTCCACCGCATCCAGCGCGCACATTGCCTGCCCCATGAAATCGGGAAAGCCGGGGGTATCGAGCAAATGCACGCGCACCTCGCCGCGCTGCAAATGTGCGCAGGCCAGTTTGACCGAGTGCAGATGGGCCTTTTCCAACGGGTCGTAATCGCAAACGGTGTCACCGGCGGTAATACTGCCAGCCTTGCGAATCGCACCAGCCTGCGCCAGCAAGGCTTCGATCAGACTGGTTTTGCCCGCGCCAGCATGACCAACCAAGGCCAAAGTGCGCAGGTTAGCGGGGTTGTGTTGAGCATTCATGGCAAATCCCTCGTAAAATACATTAGCGTCTAATTATAGATCTCGGTTCGGTCTCTGACTGAGCATCCGCTTCGTTTTCTGTCCCCCACTCCAGCCAGTCCTCGCCAAAAAGCTCCATCGGGTGCTGGGTGCGCTCCGAACCGTTGCCGCAGAACATGGCATCGACGCTGCAATACTTGTCGCAGCCCCAGCAGATGCGCTCGGGATGTTTGGGGACAACCGGAAACTTCTTGGCCATGATCGGAGCTACACCATCTTCACCACGATGTCGTGCAGGGTATTGGCGCTGGCCGCCATGCGTTCGGCGGCGTGGGTCAGGTGGCGATAGATCTCGCGGCGTTTGAACATGTGAATGTAATCATCGCCCTGGAACAGATGCGCCAAGGCCTTGCGGTACAGTTTTTCGACCTTGCGCTCGGATTTGCGTGCGATATCGGCGTAATCGGCGGCTTCGGCCGGGCTGTCGCTCAGGCGGCTATAACCGGCATTGATCGCCACCACGCCATCATGCAGGTGCCGGGCCATCTCCAGCGTGTAGATATCGGGCAACAAAGCCAGCGCATGCATCTCGCTTACCGCGTCCTTGCAGGCGTTAACCACCTCGTCCAAGGTGGTGATGGCGCGATAGATGTCCTCGCGGTCGATGGGCGTTGAAAAGGCTTCGTTAAGGGTGTGAATGTTGCGCACCTTGACGCGGTCGGCTGCATGTTCGTCCTCCTTGATCTGTTCGCCAATCGCGGCATCGCCCGACTCCATGTAGCGCACCAGCAGGTTGACCGTGTGTTCGACCTGCTGACATTGCTCATGCAACAGCCCGAAAAAACCCACCGACTTGGGAAAGATGCGCTCGATCAAACGCCGCAGCATGTTGGGTTCAGTGGCCAGACTCATGGCGCGCTCCCGGGAAGTAAAAACTGCAATAAGGCATAGGCCAGCACCGCCACCGTGGCTGCGCCGGGAATGGTGATGACCCAGGTGGTCGCAATCTCGCTGGCCTTGGCCCAGCGCACCGCGCGCGGTCGCTCGGATGCGCCGATGCCCATGATTGAGGTCGCCACCACATGCGTGGTCGCAACCGGCGCACCGATGGCGGACGCCGCAAAGATGACCGCCGCCGAGGTTAGTTGCGAATCCAGCGCGTGCACCGGACGCACCTTGTAGATCGCAAACCCCAAGGTACGAACGATGCGCCAGCCGCCGGTCAGAATACCCAGCGTCATGGCGATCGCGCACGCCAGCATCACCCAGAAGGGCACCGCAAAGTGCTCAATGAAGCCGCCGAGCAGCAACACCAGGGTCAAGATGCCCATGCTCTTTTGCGCGTCGTTGGCGCCGTGCGAAAAGGCCAGCCCGGCAGCGGTCAAAAACTGGGCGTTACGCAGGCTGCGATTGACCACCGGGCGCGCCCCGCGCAACAGGCCCAGCACCAAGCGGTGCAACAAAAAGCCCACCCAAAACCCGGCCAGCGGCGATAAAACCAATGCAGCCAACACCTTGACGATGCCGGTGACATGGCCATGCGCCAACTCGGCAAACCCCCACACCACATGCTCGCCCCCCACCGCCACCACCACCGCGCCCATCAGCCCTCCCACCAGCGCGTGCGACGAGGAAGACGGAATGCCGCGCCACCAGGTCAGCAAGTTCCAGACAATAGCGCCAAACAGGCCGCACACCAGGATAGTGAGCGCTAACACTGATTCGACACCCTGAAGGTCAACAAACTTTCCGATGGTGTTGGCCACCGCTGTACCACCCAGCAACGGCCCCCAAAACTCAAACACCGCCACCAGCAACACGGCCTGAACCGGCGTCATCGCGCGCGCGGCAATCACGCTGGCGATGATGTTGGCGGCGTCGTGAAACCCGTTGGTGTAATCGAACACCAGCACAATCACGACAGCCAGGCCGGCCAGGATAAGAATGGATTCCACGCAGCTCCTCCATAAGCGGAGGGTCATTGTAGTGCCTACTTACAGGCCCGCATCGCTGTCTTACAATGCACCCGCCATGAAAACCCCCTCACGACCGCCTCTCCCTCCCGAGATTCGTGCCGACCAGTCGGTCGAATTGTTACAAGCCCTGCACATCCTCACCCGCGACGGCAAGCTCAACCAGGACAGCCGCCGCAAGCTCAAGCAGGTCTATCACCTCTACCAGTTCATCGAGCCACTGCTGACCGAGGTGATGACGCGGCGCGGCAACCTGACCCTGGCGGATCACGGCGCCGGCAAGTCCTACCTGGGTTTCATCCTGTACGACCTGTACCTCAAGGCGCAAACCAGCGGCCACATCTACGGCATCGAAACCCGCCCCGAACTGATTGCCAACGCGCAGGATCTGGCGCAACGCGCCGGTTTCGAGCGCATGTCGTTTCTCAACCTGTCGGCGGCGGCCTCGATTCGCGACGCCGCGCTGCCCGACAGCATCGACATCGTCACCGCGCTGCACGCCTGCAACACCGCAACCGACGACGCCATCCGCTTCGCGCTGGCAAAAAAGGCCAAACATGTGGTGCTGGTGCCGTGCTGTCAGGCCGAAGTAGCCGCGACGCTACGCCAAACCAAGGCCGCATCCCTTGCCACCAACGCCCTGGCCGAACTGTGGCGCCATCCCATCCACACCCGCGAGTTTGGCAGCCTGGTCACCAATGTGCTGCGCTGCCTGCAACTGCAATCGCATGGCTATCAGGTCACGGTGACCGAACTGGTCGGCTGGGAGCACTCGATGAAAAACGAGCTCATCATCGCCAGCCACACCAACGCCCCCCGCAACACCGCCCGCAAGCGGCTGGAAGAAATCCTCGACACACTCAACCTCAACGCATTGCGCGGACGGTTTTTGGAATAAGCGGGGTTTCCTGACTCAGCAAATCCGCGGTAGTTGCTCGCCAGACAGCCAATCGACCATACGGCGTCCCCCGAAGCGGGTTTGCATTTGCACGAAATGATGCGGGTCGTCCGTGACCGTGCCGATGATCGCGGCGTTCTGTCCCAGCGGGTGCGCGCGCATGACAGCCAACGCCTGCGGCGCCGAATCTGCCGCACAAACGACGATGAGCTTGCCTTCGTTGGCGATATTGAGCGGATCCAGCCCCAACAACTCGCACGCGCCTTCCACCGCCGGCTGGATGGGAATGGCGGTTTCCTGCAACACGATGCCACAGCGCGATTGCTGGGCGATCTCGTTCAAGGTCGCCGCCAGCCCGCCGCGCGTCGGGTCACGCATCAGGCGCAGCGTGGCGCCGCTGGCCAGCAACGCGGCGGTCAAGCCGTTTAACGCTGCACTGTCGGACACGATGGGCGCGTCAAATTGCAGGTTTTCCCGCTGGCTCATGATGGCCATGCCGTGATCGCCGATGGTGCCCGAGATCAACACTGTGTCACCCGGCCGGGCATAGGCACCGGACAAATCGACGCCTTCGGGCAACAGGCCCACACCGGTGGTGGTGATGAACACGCCATCGCCCTTACCCTGCTCAACCACCTTGGTGTCGCCGGTGACGACCTGCACCCCGGCATGGCGCGCCGCTGCCGCCATCGACCGCACGATGCGGTCGAGATCGGCCAGCGCAAAGCCCTCTTCGAGGACAAAACCGGCAGCCAGCCACAACGGCGTGGCGCCCATCACCGCAACATCGTTGACCGTGCCGTGCACCGCCAGCGCGCCAATGTCGCCGCCGGGAAAAAACAGCGGCGAAACGACATGGCAATCGGTGGACAGCACCAGCCGCCCCGCCTGCTGCGGCAATACAGTACCGTCATTGCCCTGCGCCAGCAGATCGTTGCCCAGGTGTTTGGCAAACAGCTCACGGATCAATTGCTGCATGGCGCGGCCACCGCCGCCGTGCGACAGATCAACGCGGCCCTGTTTAAGGTCGAGCGGGCGGATGTAGTCGGTTTTCATTCTGTGTTCCGGTGTCGGCCATAGGTATAAAACGCGGCGCAACTGCCCTCTGAGGACACCATGCAGGCCCCCACCGGCGAATCCGGCGTGCAGACCGTGCCGAACAGCTTGCAATCGACCGGCGCTCGCACCCCGCGCAGAATGGCACCGCATTCGCAGCCTTTATGGTCTGCAACCGGCTGATAGCTCAATGCGTAGCGCACTTCAGCGTCGAACGCGGCGAAGCGCTCGCGCAGCTTCAGCGCCGAGCGGGGTACGCGGCCCAGGCCACGCCATTCAAAGCTGTCACGCAGTTCCATGCACTCGGCCACCATCGCCTGGGCACGGCGGTTGCCCTCGCGGGTGACGGCGCGGGTGTATTCGTTTTCAACCTCATGCCGCCCGCTGTTGACCTGGCGCACCAGCATCAAAATGGCCTGCATCACATCCAGCGGTTCGAATCCGGCAATCACCACCGGCTTTTGATAACCAGCGGCAAAGGGCTCATACGGTGCGCTACCGATCACAGCCGATACATGCGCCGGGCCCACAAAGCCATCCAGCATCGCCGCCTCGCCACTGCCGGCACTATCGAGAATGTGCGCAATGGCCGGCGGGGTCAGCACATGGCAGCACAGCACCGAAAAGTTGCCCAAACCCTCGCGCTCTGCCGCAAGCAGCGCCACAGCGGTTGGCGGCGTGGTGGTTTCAAAACCGATGGCCAAAAACACCACCTCGCGCTGCGGGTTGTCGCGGGCAATCTTCAGCGCATCCTCGGTGCTATAGATCATACGGATGTCGCCCCCGCGCGCCCTGGCCCGCATCAGCGTCAGCCCGTTAGAGGCCGGCACGCGCAAGGTGTCGCCATAGGTGCACAAAATGACGCCACGCTCCAGCGCCAGATGAATGGCCAGATCAATGCGCCCGATCGGCAACACGCACACCGGACAGCCCGGCCCATGGATCATCCGGACGCCTTCCGGCAGCAGATCGGGAATGCCATAACGCGCAATCGCATGCGTATGCCCGCCGCAAAACTCCATAAAGGCATAGCGGCGACCGGCCTGGACTTCGGCATGAATCGCCCGGGCAATACCCTGGGCCAGGTCACCATCACGAAATTCGTCCACATATTTCATGGCACGCCTCAAACCTGCTCGGGATTTACAGCCAGGCCCGCTTCGGCCATCAGCTCCAGAGTCTTTTTCGCCTCTTCGACATTGAGCTTGGCCAGCGCATGGCCCACATGGAGGATGACGAAATCACCCACCTGAACATCCTCGACAAGGGCGATCGATACCGTTTTGCGCACGCCGGAAAGTTCAACGATGGCCTCGAACTCGTTCAACACTTCGATGACGCGGGTGGGAATGGCAAGACACATTTCAACACTCCAGTTGGCGGGCAACCCAAGCCTGACCCAAGGCTAACCCGCCATCATTAGGAGGCGCATCACACGCCTCAAAAACCTGTAGGCCACGCGCCTGCAATTGCTGGCGCAGGCGGCGGGCAAGAATGCGGTTGAGCATACAGCCACCGGCCAAGGCAACGCGAGTGATTTTGTCAGCCTGTTTGTCAGCCGCAGCACGACCGCACACCCAATCCGCCAACGCATCGGCCAGGGTGAGATGGAAACGGGCTGCCGCCGTTGCGGCATCCCCTGCGGATTCCAGCAAGTGCGCAAACAACGGTTTGAGGTCGAGCCCGCCATCAGCGTCGATCCGGTAACTCTCCGGCCAAGGCTCGGCATCGCTCACCGTCTCGGCCAGTCCTTCGAATTGCATGGCGGCCTGGCCCTCGAACGATGCCACCGGGCACAGCCCCAGCAGCCCGGCTGCCGCGTCAAAATGACGGCCCAGACTGCTCGTGGCGGGGCAATTCACCCCCCGTTGCAGCATTTGGATGATGCCGCCGGCGTGTGTCTGATCACAAAAACGCGGTTTGATCAGTTCGACACGACCCAGATCAAACAGCACGCTGGCGGCCATGCGCCAAGGCTCGCGCGCCGCACGGTCGCCGCCGGGCAAGCGCAACGGCGCCAGATGCCCCAGACGCTCAAACCGACCGCCGTCCACCCGTAACAACTCACCGCCCCAAGCCTGACCGTCATTGCCCAAACCCACACCATCCAGTGCCAACCCCAGCACCGGACCCGTCAACCCATGTTCGGCCAGCACTGCGGCAATATGGGCGTGGTGATGTTGCACCGGCACAGTCGCCACCCCCCATTGCGCAGCCCACTCCTGTGCCAGCCGGGTACTGTAAAAATCAGGATGCAAATCGTGGGCTATGCACTGCGGACGCACTTCAAGGATGTGCAGCAAATGCGTCACCGTCTCGCGCAGCATGGCGCAGGTCGCCGGGTTATCGAGACTGCCAATGTGCTGCGACAAAAAGGCCTCGTCGCCACGCATCACGCACACGGCATTCTTGAAATACCCGCCCATCGCCAGCACCGGCACCCCCGTCTTTGCCAGACGAATCGCCTTGGGCGTGTACCCACGGGCACGGCGGATGAACTGTGCTTGGCCGTTGTCCAGACGCAGCACCGAATCGTCGCAACGCACCACGATGTCGCGGTCGTGCATCAAAAATGCATCGGCTATGCCAGACAGCCGGGCACGCGCCTCGGCGTTATCGATCACCAGCGGCTCGCCGCCGGGATTGGCACTGGTCATCACCAGCGCCAGATCCTGCGGCGCATCGAGCCAATCCGTGCCCGCTGGCTGGCCCGCAGCAGCATGAAAAAGCAGCCAGTGCATCGGCGTGTAGGGCCGCATCAGGCCCAGCCACGCCAACCCTGGCGCAATGCCCGGAAAAGCCGCTTCTGCGCCGGGCCGTTTACGCATCAGGACGATGGGGCGCTCACGGCTGTCAAACAGGGCCGCCGCTTCTGCGCTGGCCTCTACCCATGCGCGGGCCGAATCCAGGTTCGCCAGCATCAACGCAAACGGCTTGGCGTCACGCTGTTTGCGTTCACGCAAGCGCATAACCGCGCCGGCGTTGCGAGCATCACAGGCCAGATGAAAACCACCCAGACCTTTGATGGCCACGATCGCACCGACCCGAATGCGCTGTACTGCGGCAAGAAAGGCGTCGCCTTCAACCCGGGCACCAGAATCAGATTCGAGCCACACGCGCGGACCACACACCGGACAAGCGGTCGGTTCCGCGTGAAACCGGCGATCGCCCGGGTTGCGATACTCATGATCGCACTCGGGGCACAGCGAAAAATCCGCCATGCTGGTCTGGGCACGGTCGTAAGGCAAACGACGGGTGAGGGTGTAACGCGGGCCGCAATGTGTACAGTTGATGAACGGGTAGCGATAGCGGCGGTTGTGCGCATCAAACAACTCGGCCAGGCAGTCTGGGCAGGTGGCGCTATCCGCGCCGATCATGGTGGCCGCCAGCCCCGCACCGCTGTCGTGGATGCTGAAATCAGACCAGATATCGCACGCGGATTCTTCCTGCACTGCGACATGGGTAATGTCGGCCAGCGGCGGCGCTTCGGCATAAAGCCTCGGCATGAAACGCGCCAGCGCCTCCGCATCGCCCTGCAACAGGCATTCGACGCCTGCGGCATCGTTCCGCACCCAGCCGGTCAGCCCGAGATCGCGAGCCAGATGCCAGACGAAGGGCCGAAAACCGACGCCCTGAACCGTGCCCAAAACATGCACTCGTTGCTGCATATCTCAGACGGGTTTTAGCTGAGCCTCCAGCTCGGCGATGCGTTGTTTAAGCCCGATCACCGTTTCTTGCCGCGCAGTCTTGGCATGTTGCAGCCCATGCTGCAACCAGTCCATCCAGGCATCCAGGCCTTCGCCCTTGGTCGCAGAAATCTGGATTACCTTCAGACCGGGCTTGATGCGGCGGGCGTAGCCGATGCAACGATCGACATCGAAGTCGAGATGCGGCAAAAGATCAACCTTATTCAGCAACATCAGATCGGCGGCGAGAAACATGTCGGGGTATTTGAGCGGTTTGTCCTCACCCTCGGTGACCGACAGGATGACCACCTTGTGTGCCTCGCCCAAATCAAAGGCCGCAGGACACACGAGATTTCCCACATTCTCGATCAGCACCAAGCTGTCATCGGCCAGTTTGAGGTGCTCCAGCGCGTGGCCGACCATGTGGGCATCGAGGTGGCAGCCTTTGCCCGTATTGATCTGCAAGGCCTGTGCGCCGGTGGCGCGAATACGATCGGCATCAAAACGGGTCTGCTGATCGCCCTCGATCACCGCCAGCGGCACCGTGTTGCCTAGGCGACGGATGGTTTCGACCAGCAAGCTGGTCTTGCCTGAGCCGGGGCTGGAAACCAGGTTGATGGCAAACTGACCACGCTCACGAAAACGCTGGCGGTTAACTGCGGCATAGCGGTCGTTGGCCCCCAGAATGTCCTGCTCGATCTTTACCATGCGCGCCTGAGTCAGACCCGGCGCATGGGCGTGCGCCGGGCCCAAACCGTAATGGTGGTGATCGTGCTCGTGGGTGTGTTCGTGAGCATGGTCATGGCTGTGACGAGGATGCTCGCCTTCGATCCGGGTTTCGCCTTGACCGCAGCCACAAGTCGTACACATGCCTCGTTACTCCGCTAACAAATCTTTCACACGCATCTCTCGCCCGCCGGTCACTTGCACCGCAGTGCTGCCGCAGCGTGGGCAGGGGTCGAACAGCGCGGTCACCTCGACCTCGGCATGACAATCCAGACATACCCCACGACCCGGTGACTCGATCAGCTCGATCGTAGCCTGCGCCGCCAGAGAATCCTTGAACACTAGCCCAAGACAAAAACGCAACGCCTCAGGTTCGACGGCCGAGAGTTTACCGATTTCAAGCCGCACTTCGGTCACCCGAGCCAAGCCTTGCGCCCGCGCTGCATCTTCTACGATTTTCAGCACACCCTCGGCAAGGGACATTTCATGCATGACGGCTCTGATAGAGCACAAAAGATCCTGTCGGCACGCGGCAGACCGGATTCGTCATGGCACAGATCAAAATTGCCGATCGCGGGGGTGATCGTCCTGGCGACGCCACGCCAGCGCGCCCAAGAGTCCCACCGCAACCATGATCAGCAGGATGTCGGCACTGCTGATCAGATGGATCACCCCGGCCAGAAAGGACGACTCATGGTGCATTCCGGCGTCCATGCCGATGTGTGCCCAAGCAAAAACGGGGGCCATAAGCAAGGTGATGGCAACAAGCAGACGGGGTTTCATAATAGGCTCCAGAAGTGATTCACTCATAGTGCAGTCAGCGCATCGCTCGCCAGCAAGGGTGCCGTGGCATGGATTTGGGGGCTGGACTGCACACCATAATGCTCCAGCTCGGCCAGCGTGGCGGCGATCAGCGCAGGAAGGCATGCGGCCACCCTCGGCGTCAGACTCAGGCTTAACTCCAAGCTTTCCGGCTCTACACCGAAGATAACCGTCTCGCGCGGGGCCTCGCCCGTCAGGATCAGGGTCGCAAGCACATCGGACAGGCCCACCTGATGCGGCGACAATTTGTGCCGCAGACGCGCAGGAACCGCATCGCCTCGCAGGGCAATAAAGGTGCCCGGCGCCTTCCCTGCCCGGATCACATCCAGCATGATCAGGACATCCGCCCCGGTCAGCGGTTCCAGCAACTCCATCCCGCAGGTACCACCATCCACCAGTTCGACTTCCGGCGAAAAGACATAGTCACGCGCCAACAACTCCAGCGCCCGCACCCCCACGCCCTCGTCAGCGAGCAACAGATTGCCCACGCCCAGGATGACAATACGGCGAGGTGCCTGGTCCATAGCGCAGCCTTATGCGCAGAAGCTCGTGCCACAGCCATCCGTGGCCACGGCAATCGCATCGCGACCATCGGCGTCGGTGATATGCACCGCACAGGCGAGACACGGGTCAAACGAATGCACCGTACGCAACACCTCCAGCGGCCGCTCAGGATCAGCCACCGGATTGTTGAGCAGCGAGGCCTCGTACGGACCCGGCTCGTCTTTTTCGTTGCGCGGCGCAGCGTTCCAGGTGGTCGGCACCACGGCCTGATAGTTGACGATCTTGCCATCGTTGATCACCACCCAGTGCGAGAGCACGCCGCGCGGGGCCTCGTGGAAACCGACGCCGCTGACTTCGCCCTTCGGGAAAACCGGCTTGTTGAAGGTTGTGGTATCACCCTTGGCAATGTTGTCGACCAACAGCTTCCATTGGTTGGCCAGTTCATCAACCTGTACGGCACAAGACACGGCACGCGCCGCATGGCGACCAATGGTGGAGTGCAACGCGGCCACCGGGATCTTGGTTTTAGCAATGGCTCCAGCGGTATCGAGTACGCGGTTAAGGGTGTTGATGGTGGGCTTGTGGCCGGCGCCGACCATGGCCAGCACCCGTGCCAACGGTCCGACCTGGGCAGGCTGTCCTTGGAAGGTCGGCGATTTCACCCAGGAATATTTGCCGTTGTCCTGAAAATCGGTGTACTGCGGATCGGTTTCGCCTTTGTACGGATGCAAGGCGCCCTTGCCGCCCTTGTACCAGGCGTGCTTGACGCTCTCGGCCACATTGTCCTCGAAGAACGGATCGCCAAAGCGGCTGACCGCCTTGAACTTGGCCGGGTCGCCAGCCGGCACATGGCCACCGGGCAGTGCGAATTTCGTGCCCTTGCCATCCAACGGAATATCAGGCACCGACAGGTAATTGGTAATGCCGGCACCATGACCCAGCCAGTCGGCATAAAACGCGCCAATCGCGGCGACATCGACCAGGTACACATTCTTGACGAAGTCGGCCAGTTCATCGATCCAGCCCTTGATCGCCATCAGGCGCTCGACCGTCAGCACCGATTGCGAATCCAGTGCGATCGGATTGGCCACACCGCCGACCGCCACATTCTGGATGTGCGGGGTCTTGGAACCCAGGATGGAAACGATCTTGTTGGCCTTGCGCTGCACCTCCAGCGCTTGCAGGTAATGCGCCACCGCCAGCAGGTTTACATCGGGCGGCAACTTCATGGCCGGGTGCCCCCAGTAGCCGTTGGTAAAAATACCCAGCTGCCCGGTACCGACAAAACCGGCCAGCCGATCCTTGACTTGAGCAAACTCGTGTTTGCTATTGCCTTTCCAGGTAGAAAGCGACTCGGCAAGCTGCGCGGTTTTGGCGGGATCGCCTTTCAGCGCCGAGGTGACATCCACCCAGTCCAGCGCCGAGAGGTGATAGAAATGCACGATGTGGTCATGCACCGCATGCGCCAGGATGATGATGTTGCGGATGTATTGCGCGTTGACCGGGATTTCCAAGTCAAGCGCATTTTCCACCGCGCGGACAGAGGCCATTGCATGCACCGTGGTGCACACGCCACAGATGCGCTGGGTGATGGCCCATGCGTCGCGCGGATCACGGCCAATCAAAATCTGCTCGACGCCGCGCCACATCTGGCCGGAAGCCCAAGCCTTCTTGACGCGACCGCCATCCACTTCGCAGTCGATACGCAGATGCCCCTCAATGCGGGTGATGGGGTCTATGGTGATGCGGGTCATGATCAGATCTCCATTAAGACTGGGACTCTGCGCGCGGCAGAACCGGGAAGCGGCGGGTAACCAGGATGTACACCAACACCTCGGTTGCAAACATGCCACTGGTCACCAAAATCTCGGCCAGTGACGGGAAGTAGGTAAAGCCATCACCAGTGTGATACCCCATCAAAAAGCCGTTGAAGCGCAACAGCGAGCCACCCAGCATCAGCAGGATGCCAGCAACGAACAGTCGCGCAGGATTCTGCCGCTGCAAGGCACTGCCGATCAGCCCGAAGGGCGCAATAAAGCAGACCATTTCCAGCCAGAACAACAAGGATTCGCGGTTGAATTGCAAAGCCAACGGCAACACACCACGCCAGACGAGATCGGCAAAGCGCAGACCAATATAGACCAGCACCACGCCCAGCATCACCTTGGCCAACGGGGCCAGCAGGCTCATCTCGATCTCACGCCGATAGGCTGAAGAGGCCAGACAGGATTCGAACAACACCACGGCGTAGCCCATGATGATGGCGGTGAACAAGAACAGGGCCGGCACCAGCGGCGTCTGCCACAGCGGATGCACCTGTTCACCCAGCACCACCCACAGCGTGCCCAGCGAAGACTGGTGCATCATCGGCAGCAGTATGCCCAGCGCGATGATGAAAAACAGCACGCGATTGAGCTTGCGTTTGAGATCGCGCAGACCGAGCTTCTCCAGAAACACCGGTGAAAACTCGATCCACATCACTACGATGTATGCCGTGATGCACACTGCCACCTCAAACATCACTGAATTGGGATTGACCGACCATGGCCAGAACATGTTCCACACATTCCACCAACGACCCAGATCGAAGATAACGCCCGCACCGGCCAGAGTGTAGCCCAGCAACGAGGCCAGCAGCGCCGGCCGCACCAGCGGGTGATATTCGCCACGGTTGAAGATGTACACCAGCATGGCCACCGAAAAACCGCCGCAGGCAAAGGCCGAGCCGATCACCACATCAATAACGATCCAGATCCCCCAGGGATAGCCATCGCTCAGATTGGTGACAGAGCCCAGACCAAATACGAAACGGTACAGCAGGATGGCGGTCATCAAGGCCACGAGTGCGGCAGCAATGGCGGTGGTTTTATTCACCAGCGGCCCGCCAACGGGGGCGGTTTGATGCAGGCTGCTCATGATTCGCCTCCTTGCTGTGGACTGTCATCGTCGGTTTTGACATTGCGCTTGGCGATCACCGTCAGCGCGCCCAGCACCGCCAGCGGCATCAGCAACCCGCCATACAGGCTGTGCTGAATGGTTTCGGAAGTGGCCGCCGAAGAATGCGGCGGCAGATTGGGCATACCCACCCGCTCGAATGGCACGGCTGACAGCTTGAGCACCTGAGTGCCACCGTACTCATGCTCGCCATACACGCGCTGCACATAAGTACCCACCTTACCTTCGTAGGTTTGATCCGGCTCGGCGCGCCAGCGTTTGTCCGCCTGACCCTGCTGCTCGGCAACAGATTTCAGGCGACCGCGCGGATACTGCGTCACCTCGCCCGGTTTTAGCGCCAGACGCCGTTTGGCCTCGGCCAACAGGTCTGCCGTGCGGCCAAACAAGGTCGCGCCCGTGGGGCACACCTCGGCACAGGCCGAATAATGACCCTTGGAGTGGCGATGCCGGCATAGCTCGCATTTGCCAATGCGTCCGAACGGATCGTCGTATTGATATTTGGGGATACCAAACGGACAGGCCGCCACGCAATAGCGGCAGCCGATGCACTTGTCCGGGTTGTAGCCCACCACCCCCGTCACGGGGTCCTTGGTCATCGCCGACACCGGACAGGCCGACACACAGGACGGGTCCGCGCAATGCAGGCACGAAAACTTCATGAACGCAAAGCCGTTTTCGGCCACATCCTTGGTCGCCATCGTGCCGTTGCGGTAAGCCTTGATGATGTTGAAGGTGTGGCCGGTGGTATCCAGCGGCGTATCCCACAAATGCTCGGAGGTATTGAACTCGGGCGGATTGTCGTTGGCGACCTTGCAGGCGGCCATACAGGCCTTGCAGCCGATGCACAGGGTAGCGTCATACAGCAGCCCCAGCGCCTCTGCGGGTCGCGCATGGGTTTCGCGGGCCTCTACCGGCGTGATCGCGGATGCGCCCGTCAGCACGGCGGTCGTCGCGAGGGTGCCCCGCACGGCGCCTTTTAAAAACTCGCGTCGGGTAGCCATCTCAGCCTCCTTGCGGCGGATCTGCGGGTTTAGCGGCCTTCGCCTTTTCAGCTTCAGCCAGTTCGGCCTGATGCGATAGCCCCAGATTGCGCGCCAACATCGCCGCGCCACCAGCGGCTGCACCTGCGATCGCGGCGGTCGCCGCTGCCGAGGCAAAACTGGCACCCGCACCTTGTTCTTCAACAATACGGGCATATTGCAACGGCGGTGTCACGCTCTTCAGTTCGGCCAGTGCATGGATTGGCTTGGTAAAGCCGATGCCCTTTTCGGTACAACCGATGCAGGGATGGCCACAGCCCACCGGCCAGTTACCCTCGCCCGCATCGCCAAAGCCGATGCTCGGGCAATTGGCATAGGTTTCCGGTCCCTTGCAGCCCAATTTGTACAGACAATAGCCCTTGCGATGGCCATCGTCGCCAAACTCCATGGCAAACCGGCCCGCGTCGAAGTGTGGACGGCGCTCGCAGTTTTCGTGGATCAGCCGCGAATAGGCAAACAACGGACGGCCCAGCTTATCCACCTCGGGCAACTTGCCGAAAGTCAGGAAGTGCACCACCGTGGACAGGAAGTTATAGGGATTGGGTGGGCACCCCGGAATCGTCACGACCGGCTTACCCAGAACCTCGCCCACACTGGCAGCGCCGGTTGGGTTGGGGTCGGTCGAAGGCATGCCGCCCCACGAGGCGCAAGAACCGATGGCGATCACGGCAGCAGCGTCCGCCGCACATTCGCGCACCAGGTCGATGGCCTTGTGGCCACCCACCTTGCAATACACGCCTTTGTCACGGGTGGGAATAGCACCCTCCACGATCAACACATATTTGCCCTTGTTGGCCGCCATTGCCGCCTTGCGTGCAGCCTCGGCCTGATGCCCGGCGGCTGCCATCAAGGTTTCGTGATAATCCAACGAGATAACATCAAGGATCAGCCGCTCCAGCGTGGGGTGCTCGGCACGCAACAGCGACTCGGAACAGCCGGTACATTCCTGGAAATGCAGCCAGATCACCGAAGGCCGCCGCGCCTGTTGCATGGCGACAGCAATGGCCGCCTCTGCCCCCGGGCTTAGCCCCAGGCTTCCGGCGGTGGCAGCGCACCATGCCAGAAAATCACGACGGGATATTTCCAACCGATCCGCAACCGCTTCGGCTGCCTGGTTGGCTGCGTTCAGGGATACCTTGACCATTTACGCGCTCCTTCGTAACACGGGCTTCGCCGTCGACATAAAGCGGAGTCCAACATTTTCATGTATTGATACACTTCAATAACTGGCAGGTCAACCGCCACAAAAATCAAGAAATTTTAATGATCACAATTAAGCCAACTCGCGTAAGCTCGCACGGCGGCCAAACCGCTTGATCCAGCCACGGACGAAGACCCGGATGAACGACGCAAGCATCGCCACAATCTGCGCTCGACATGACTTCGATGCCGGGCAATTGCTGCAGATATTGCGTGCCGTGCAGACACGCGAGGGCTGGCTGCCAGCAGCAACGCTGGACGCCATCGCCACCTGTCTGAAGATTCCGCGCGCCGCCGTCGAGGCCACCGCCAGCTTTTACAGCTTTTTGCATCTCGCACCGGTTGGCCGTTATTGCATCCTGTTTTCAGACAATGTCACCGACCGCATGCTCGGCAGCCGCGAGTTGATGGAATCGCTGTGTCGGCAACTGTGGGTCGAACCGGGACATCTCTCCGAAGACGGGCTTGTCAGCGTGGCGACCACCTCATGCACCGGCCTGTGCGATCAAGGCCCCGCGCTGCTGGTCAATGAGCGGGCGCTGACGCGCATGGACGAGCCCCGTATCGCCGCGCTGGCGGAGTTTGTGCGTAACAAGGTTCCGCTCGATCAATGGCCAACGGCCTGGTTTGCCGTAGAAGACAACCTCCGCCTGCGCGGCCCCTTGCTCAATCTCGCCGCCCCGCAGGGCAACGCCTTGCGCGCCGCGTTTGCCATGGGGCCGGCTGGTTGGCTGTCGGAGGTGCGTGAATCCGGGCTGCGCGGGCGGGGTGGCGCGGGGTTTCCCACTGCCCGCAAATGGCAGGCCTGCCGCGATGCCGAATCCGATGCACGCTTCGTGGTCTGCAACGCCGATGAGGGTGAGCCCGGTACCTTCAAGGACCGCGTACTGCTGACCCGTTATGCCGATGCCATTTTTGAAGGCATGACCCTGGCCGGCTACGCCGTCGGTGCGCGCCGGGGCCTGCTTTATCTGCGCGGTGAATATCTGTATCTGCTGGAGCCGCTCGAAGCCGTACTGCGGCAACGCCGTGCGGCCGGGCTGTTGGGCGAAACGGTACTGGGCGGCGACTTTGCCTTTGACATCGACATTCATGTCGGCGCCGGAGCCTATGTCTGCGGTGAAGAAACCGCGCTGATCGAATCGCTGGAAGGCAAGCCCGGTCGCCCGCGCATCCGTCCGCCTTTCCCGGTCACACAGGGCTACCGGGGCCATCCAACGGTGGTCAACAATGTCGAAACCCTGGTGGCGACCTGCCTTATTGCCTTGCATGGCGGTACGGCATACGCCGGTCAGGGCACGCCCGGCTCCACGGGCAGCAAGCTGATTTCAGTGTCCGGCGACTGCGCCGCCCCCGGTATTTACGAGTTCCCGTTGGGTGTCACCCTGCGCGCGGTGCTGGAAGCGTGCGGCGGCCACGACGCACAGGCAGTGCAGGTGTCGGGCCCGTCGGGAATGCTGCTGGCACAAAGCGCATTCGACCGCCGCATCGCCTTTGAAGATGTGCCCTGTGCCGGCGCCTTCATGGTGTTTGGCCGGCAGCGGGACCTGTTTGAGATGGTGCGCAACTTCGCCCATTTCTTTGCCCACGAAAGCTGCGGCTTCTGCACGCCTTGCCGGGTGGGCACGCGGCTGATCGCAAAACTGCTGGATAAAATCGCGTGCGGTCACGGTTCGCCCTACGACCTCAACGAACTGGCACAGTTGTGCGAGGTCACCCAGGCCACCAGCCATTGCGGCCTGGGCAGCAGCGCCGGCAACCCGGTGCGCGATGCGCTGCGCCAATTTCGCCCGGCGTTCGAACGCCGCCTGCGCTCACTCGACTACGCCCCGGCATTCGACCTGGATGCCGCGCTGGCGCAGGCCCGGCAGATGACCGGGCGGCAGGATAGCGGCGCGCACCTGCGCGGGGCGACCGAATGAGTCCAGAGCCCAATTTCCTGCTGGACGGCGTGGTCGTGCCGTTTGTCGCCGGCCAAAGCGTACTGGCCGCCGCACAAGCGGCAGGACACGACATCCCGCATCTCTGCTGGCATCCGGATTTTGCCGCGCATGGCTCGTGCAAGCTGTGCACCGTCAAGGCCGATGGCCGCACGGCATCGGCCTGCACGCTGGCGGCGCAGCCCGGGATGGTGGTGGAAAACCGTACACCCGAACTGGACGCGCTGCGCCGCACCCTGTTGCAAATGCTGTTTGTCGAAGGCAACCATTTTTGCCCGTCCTGCGAAAAAAGCGGTGCCTGCCAACTGCAAGCCACGGCGTATGCGTTAGGCATGCTGACGCCGCATTTCGACCATTTCTATCCGGATCGCCCGGTCGATGTCTCGCATCCGGATGTGTTTCTCGATTTCAACCGTTGCATCCTCTGCGCCCTGTGTGTGCGCGCCAGTCGCGAGGTCGATGGCAAATCGGTCTTCGCTATCGCCGGGCGTGGCATGGAGACGCATCTGGTGGTCAACAGCACCACCCACCGCCTGGCCGACACCGATCTCGCGCTGACCGACCGGGCTGCCCACATCTGTCCGGTCGGGGCCATCCTGCAAAAACGGGTGGGCTTTACCGTACCCATTGGCCGGCGCCCATTCGATACGCCCGGTGACGAGGGTCACGCATGAACAGTCCCAGGATTCGCGTCGCCACCGCTTCACTGGCGGGCTGCTTTGGCTGTCACATGTCGCTGCTGGACATGGACGAGCGCCTGTTGCCGCTGCTCGATCGCATCGAACTCGACCGCACCCCGCTGACCGACATCAAGATTCTGGGCGACTGCGATATCGGCCTGATCGAAGGCGGCGTCTGCAATGCCGAGAATGTCCTGGTACTGCGCGAGTTCCGCGCCCGCTGCAAGATTTTGGTGGCGCTGGGTGCCTGTGCGGTCAACGGCGGCCTGCCGGCGCAACGCAACCATCTCGACCTGCGCGACATCCTGGAGGAGGTGTACCAGACCGAGGTGGGGCTCGCTCGCGGCGGCATTCCCAACGACCCCGAACTGCCGCTGTCGCTCGACAAGGTACACCCCATTCACGAGGTGGTGCGGGTCGATTATTTTCTGCCCGGCTGCCCACCCTCTGGCGAGGCCATCTGGCGGCTGCTGACCGACCTGATCGAAGGCCGCACCCCGCATATCTCCAGCGAATGCCTGCGCTATGACTGACCCGCTCGAAACCACCGCCGACCCTTCCGGCCTGCGCCGTGTCGCCATCGACCCTCTCACCCGCGTCGAAGGACACGGCAAGGTGACGCTGCTGATCAACGCAGACAACCGCGTGCAACAAGCGCGGCTGCACATCGTCGAGTTTCGCGGCTTTGAAAAGTTCATTCAGGGGCGGCCCTTTTGGGAGGTGCCGGTGATGGTGCAACGGCTCTGCGGCATCTGCCCGGTGTCGCACCACCTGGCCGCATCCAAAGCGCTCGACACCATCGTCGGCGCCACGCGGCTCACCCCCACCGCCGACAAGTTGCGACGGCTGATGCATTACGGCCAGATCTTTCAGTCACATGCCCTGCACTTCTTCCACCTTGCATCACCCGACCTGCTGTTTGGTTTTGGCGCCGATGCCGCCCAACGCAATGTCGTCGCGCTAGCCAAGGCCGACCCCGAAACCGTGCGGCGTGGGGTGTTGATGCGCAAGTTTGGCCAAGAGGTGATTCGCCTGACCGCCGGCAAACGCATCCACGGCACCGGCTCCATTCCGGGGGGTGTTAACAAATCGCTGTCTAGGAATGAACGCGCCTATCTGCGCCAAGACATCTACACCATGATCGCGTGGAGCCGCGACGCGGTGGCGATGGTGCGCGACCTGTTTGCCGCACGGGCCGACGAGTTTGCCGAGTTCGGACGCTTCGAGTCCGGCTCGATGTCGCTGGTGGCTGCCGATGGCGGACTCGATTTGTACGATGGCGGCCTGCGCATCCGCGCCGCCAGCGGCGAGATCCTGTTCGACCACGCCGATTACCGGTGCTACTGGGACTACATCACCGAAGAAACCAAGCCTTGGTCGTATATGAAATTCCCTTACCTGCGCAGCCTGGGGCCCGATGCCGGCTGGTACCGCGTAGGCCCCCTGGCGCGGATCGGCAACTGCGACTTCATTCCCACCCCGTTGGCCGAGATCAAGCGGCGCGAGTTTCTGGCGTTCGCCGAAGGCCGCATGGCTGGCGCCACACTGGGTTATCACTGGGCGCGGATGATCGAGATGTTGCACGCCGCCGAGCGCATCAAGGAATTACTCCATGACGACGACCTCAGCGGCAATGACCTCAGCGTCAGCGGCGAACGCCAGGGGCGTGGCGTCGGCGTCATCGAGGCCCCGCGCGGCACCCTGATCCACCATTATCGCGTCGATGAAAACGACCAGGTCATCCGCGCCAACCTGATCGTCTCCACCACCCACAACAACCAGGCCATGAACGCCGCCATTCGCCAGGTTGCGCGGCAATACCTCGACGGCCATGAACTGACCGAGCCATTGCTCAACCACATCGAGGTCGCCATCCGCGCCTTCGATCCGTGCCTCTCCTGTGCCACCCACGCGCTGGGCCAAATGCCGCTGGAGATCGAATTGGCCGACGCCTCCGGTCGATTACTGGATCGCCTCACGCGCGATTCCGAAGGCCGATGCACACGCTGATTCTGGCCTGGGGCAACCCCTCGCGCGGCGACGACGCGCTGGGCCCCTTGCTGGCCGAAGCCATCGCCGCGCTCAATCTGCCGGGCGTAGTCTGCCTGACCGACTTCCAGCTACAAATCGAACACGCCCTGGATGTGCGCGACTGTCAACGCCTACTGCTGGTGGACGCCAGCGCCAGCGCCGCGCCGCCCTTCGAAATCAGCCGCCCCCAACCCGCCGCCGATCCCAGCCTGTTCAGCCACGCCATGTCGCCCGCAGCCTTGCTGCAAGTCTGCGCCGACCTTGGACATCCCTTGCCCGAGACTTGGCTGCTGGCCATTCGCGGCGAGCAATTCGTGCTGGGCGAACCGCTGTCACTATCCGCACAAAAGCACCTCGCCGCCGCCGTGGATTGGGTGCGCGACTGGACGAGTCCACATCACATCACTAAGCGAGTTTTGACATGATCCTTTTATTCAGCGACTACAGCCTTCACGACCCCTATGTGGGCCAGGTCAAGGCGGTGCTGGCGCAACAGGCGCCGGGAGTGGCGGTAATCGACCTTTTGCATGACGCACCCGCGTTTAATGCCCATGCGGGGGCGCATTTGCTGGGTGCATTGACGCAGGCTTTACCAGCGGGAACGGTGTGTTTTGCCGTAGTGGACCCTGGCGTGGGCACGCCGCGGCAGGCGGTGGCGGTGGAAGCGGATGGGCGCTGGTTTGTGGGGCCGGATAACGGGCTGCTGTCGGTGCTGGCTGCGCGTGCGGCATCCTGCCGCGTGTTTCGGGTCAGCTGGCAGCCGAATGCGGCTTCGGCCACCTTTGCCGGGCGCGATCTGTTTGCGCCAGTGTGCGCATGGCTGGCAACAGGGCGCGCGACGGAGGATTTTCTGGCGCCCATCGACGCGCTGGAAATTCAGTTCGATGCCGCCGAATTGCCGCGCGTGATCTATATCGACCACTTCGGCAACGCCTGGACCGGCATTCGCGCCGGGCTGCTTAACTCGGCAGATGGCGTCAAGATCGGCGCTCTTCGCCTGCCCCATGCCCGCACCTTTGCCGATGCCGAGAAAGGCACGGCGTTTTGGTATGCCAACAGCGTCGGTTTGGTCGAGATCGCCGCCAATCGCGCCAATGCGGCCAGTTTATTGGGGCTGGCCGTGGGTGATCGCATCACGCTGGATGCTGAACAAAACCCATCGACGCGACCTTTGCATTGACCTTGCTGGCACGCCGACTGTCACGAAACCGTCACGGTGACTTCATCGGGATGACACATCATTTTCCTAAAGTACGCCGACTTTTAGAAAGCGAGTCTCCATCATGCGTGAGTTGCCGGATCCGTTTGCAAGCCTGAATCCCCACCAAGTTGCCCGCAAGGCACCGATGCGATCCTCTATGCAGGCATCCGTGAAGGCCATTCAGGCACGCATCGCGCCGCTGCAACAGATGCTGCGTGCGCGCATGGCCCATCTGCCACTCCCGCGCAAGCATCAGCAGATGCAGAAACAGGCCCAACCGCGTGTCGATCAATGTATTCAGACGCCCGTGGAATCGGCCAAGGCCAGCCCCATTCAGTTGAGCTGGGCGCGCCATCAGGACGAGGTCGCCGAGGCTCAACGGCTGCGCTACAAGGTGTTTGCAGAAGAGATGGGCGCACGCCTCAACACGCCGGTTGCCGGATTGGACATCGACCTGTACGACCTCTATTGCGAACATCTGCTGATACGCGACAGCGCGACGCTGGAGGTCATCGGCACCTATCGCGTGCTACCGCCGCATAAGGCGCTGGAGGTAGGCTGCCTGTATTCCGATAGCGAATTCGACCTCGTCCGATTGCGGAACCTGCGTCACAAGATGGTCGAGGTCGGGCGCTCCTGCGTGCATGCCGACTACCGTTCCGGCGGCGTCATCATGGCGCTGTGGGGCGGTCTGGGGCAGTACATGCAGCAGCATGGTTACGAAATCATGCTGGGCTGTGCCAGCGTGCCGATGGCCGACGGTGGTCACTATGCCGCCAGCCTGGCGCGAATTTTGTCGAGCAAGCACCTGACCGAGGCTGCATATCGCGTGTTTCCGCGCCTGCCGCTGCCGATCGATGCGCTCAACAGCAGCCTGGAGGTCGAGCCGCCGCCGCTATTGAAAGGCTATATGCGTATCGGCGCCAAGATTTGCGGTGCGCCGGCCTGGGACCCCGACTTCAACACGGCAGACTTCCTCACCATGCTGCGGCTGTCAGACATCAACCCGCGCTACGCCAAACATTTTCTGGGGTAGTGCCACATTTCGTGCCGGCCAGGGAGGCAAAGGCGCCGAAGTTCGGCGGCGAATAACGCGAAACCGCGTAAAATTCGCCGCCTTACTTTTGCCCTTAAACCGCATATGACTGCCCGTATTCTCGATGGCAAGGCGATTGCCGATAACCTGATCGCCAGCTTACGCACCCGCATCGATGCCCGCGTGGCGGCAGGCCAGTCCCGACCGGCGCTGGCGGTGATTCTGGTAGGCGGAGACCCCGCGTCCAGCATCTATGTGCGCAACAAGCGGCGCGGCTGCGAGGCCGCGGGCATTATCAGCCTTGCCCACGATCTACCCGAAACCGCGAGCCAGGCCGAACTGGATGCCCTGATCGACACGCTTAACGCCGACGACGCGGTAGATGGCATCCTGGTGCAGGCGCCACTCCCCAAGCATCTCAGCGACGACACCGTGATCGAGCGCATTGCCGCCGCCAAGGATGTCGATGGCTTTCATCCCTACAACATCGGCTGTCTCGCCGTTAAAAAACCGGGCTTGCGCTCTTGCACCCCCTACGGCGTAATGCAGTTGCTGGCGCACACCGGCGAGTCGCTGGCCGGCAAGCGTGCGGTGGTGGTCGGCGCATCCAACCATGTGGGCCGACCGATGGCGCTGGAGTTGTTGCTGGCGGGCTGCACAGTCACCGTGTGCCACAGCAAAACGGTCGACCTTCCCGGTGAAGTGGCACGCGCCGACATCGTGATTGCTGCCGTGGGCCGCCCCGAGATGGTCAAAGGCGCATGGATTAAACCCGGCGCCACGGTGATCGACATCGGCATCAATCGCCTGGACAGCGGCAAGCTGGTCGGCGATGTAGAGTTTGCAGCAGCCGCCGAGCGTGCGGCCTGGATTACCCCGGTGCCCGGTGGTGTGGGGCCGATGACGGTGGCGACGCTTTTGGCCAACACCTTGCTGGCCTGCGAACAGCGCCGCGGCTAATCAAAAACCGGCTACCAGGCTTTAAGCCAGGCGACATTGACGACCAGATCGTCGCCTTCATCCAGCCTGCGGCCGGGCTGACCGGGTTCGCCCAGATCGCTCAACACCGCTATCGCGCCCGAAAAATCCTGATCGCGGGTGTAATCGTTGACCGTCACCACGGTGCGCAATCCCGCACCCAGCGATGCGTTGATGCCGTTGGCAGAATCCTCGAAGGCAATGCACTGGCGCGGGTGCAGGTTCAACTGCTCTAACGCCCAGACATAGATATCCGGCGCCGGTTTTTTGGCCGGGACGATGTCGCCGGCGGCAATCACCTCAAACCAGTCCGGGCCGTCTTCGCCCAAGGTGTTTTTGAGCAATGCGGTGACATTGGCCGGTGTGGTGGTGGTCGCCACCGCCAGCCGCAGGCCGGTAGCACGCGCCTCGGTCAGCAAGCGCCGCACGCCAGGACGCAACGGGATGCGACCTTCATCCATCATGCGGGTGTAGTGACGGGTTTTGGCCTGATGCAGTTCTGCAACCAGCGCGTCAAAGCCTTCAGGCTTCACAAAGTCCGGACGAAAGCGTTCGACATAAAAACGCATCCGCTCCTTGCCACCCGTCACCTCTAGCAACTGGCCGTAAAGCGCGACATCCCAGTGCCAGTCCAGACCATATTCGGCAAACGCCGCGTTGAAGGCCGGGCGATGACCATCGCGCTCGGTATCGGCAAGTGTGCCATCAACATCAAAAATCAAGGCTTCCAAGGCTCGTTCAGGCATCGGGATCATTGTGTTTAAAAAATAGGGGGGCATAGAATGTCGGCTCTTCTGCATAAATGCAAGGTGCATCTTGACCCAAGCCGCTACCCACGCCGATTTTGACCGCCTGTTTAATGGCACGCTTTACAGCATCGTGTCCTGGCCCCAGCTAGAGGCGTTCTGGCAACGGCTAAACCCCGAGGATGGCTGGTTCTTGTATGCCGTGGGCGAGACGCGCCCCGAGTCGCCGGCGGACGCCGATCATGTCAATGCCTTCGTGCGCGAAATCGACAGCCTGATTCGCCGCGACCATGCCGAGGATTATTGCGGCATCGTCTATGCCGACAATATCGACTCACCCAGCATGATCAAGATCTATGACCCGCATCATCTGGGCAGTTCGTGCGGCTCGGCGGGCTACAAGATCCTGCCGGGTTGGGTGATGAGCCGGATGGTCCCGTCGGACCTGCATCCGGAGCACATCATTCCGCAAAACCGTCGCCGCTGGTGGCAGGGGTTTCTGGGCGCCATTGGCCTGGGGGCTTGATGCGCTGATTGATACGACACAGCGGCTTGGTAGCCGCTGTGGTTGCCAAGGAACCGCTGATTAATTCGATACCGTTCGGGCTGAACTTGTCGAAGCCATTGTTTTCTGAGGAATGCCCTTCGACAAGCTCAGGGCGAACGGATTTGTTCAGCGGTTCCCTAAGGCTTACGCCTCGTCTGCGGTCTCTGCCGGAGCCTCGGGCCTTTCGATCAGGGCCTTGGCGGACAGCTTGACGCGACCACGGTCATCAATGTCCAGCACCTTGACGCGGACGGTCTGGCCTTCCTTGAGGTAATCGGACACCGCGTTGACCCGCTCGTGGGCAATCTGCGAGATATGCAGCAGGCCATCGCGGTTGGGGATCAGGTTCACGAAGGCGCCAAACTCGGCCAGCTTGACCACGGTGCCTTCGTAGATCTGGCCAATTTCCAGCTCGGCGGTAATCTCGGCGATGCGTTTCTTGGCCAACTCACCGGCCTCGTTGCTGGTGCAGGCGATCTTGACGGTGCCATCGTCCTGCAACTCGATCTGGGTGCCGGTTTCTTCGGTCAGGGCGCGGATCACCGCGCCGCCCTTGCCGATCACATCGCGGATCTTTTCCGGGTTGATCTTGAAGCTGATGATGCGCGGTGCGTACTGACTCATCTCGTGCGGCTGGGCCTCGGCCTGGTTCATCAAACCCAGGATGTGCAAACGGCCTTCGCGCGCCTGACGCAGGGCAACCTCCATGATCTCTTTGGTGATGCCCTCGATCTTGATGTCCATTTGCAGGGCGTTGACGCCGGTGGCGGTACCCGCCACCTTGAAGTCCATGTCGCCCAGGTGATCCTCGTCGCCCAGGATATCGGTCAGCACGGCAAAACGGTTGCCTTCCTTGATGAGGCCCATGGCCACGCCGGCGACATGCGATTTCATCGGCACACCGGCATCCATCATCGCCAGTGAGCCGCCGCACACCGAGGCCATTGAGCTGGAGCCATTCGATTCGGTGATCTCGGACACTACGCGAATGGCGTAATCAAACTCTTCCACCGGCGGCAGGCAGGCGGTCAGCGCGCGCTTGGCCAGACGACCATGACCAATTTCGCGGCGCTTGGGACTACCCACACGACCGGTTTCGCCGGTGGCGAAGGGCGGCATGTTGTAGTGCAGCATGAAGCGGTCGGAGTATTCGCCGGTCAATGCATCGATGGTTTGCGCATCGCGCATGGTGCCCAGGGTGGCCACCGCCAGCGATTGCGTCTCGCCACGGGTGAACAGGGCTGAGCCGTGGGTGCGCGGCAACACGCCGGTGCGAATGGTAATGGGACGCACGGTGCGGGTATCACGCCCGTCGATCCGCGGCTGGCCCGACAAAATACGGCCGCGCACAACGCTGGCTTCGAGGTTGTGGAACTCGTTTTTGATCACATTGACCGCTTCGGTATCCATGTCGGCGCTGATCATCTCGGCAAACACACGGGCACGAATCTCGTCCACGGCAGACATACGCGCCTGCTTCTGGCGAATGGAATAGGCCTCGGACAGTGCATCGGCACACAGGCCACGCATCTTTTCGATGATCTCGGTATTGGGCGCGGGCGCTTCCCAATCCCATGCGTCCTTGCCGGCTTCGTCGGCCAGTTCGTTGATGGCGTCGATGGCGGCCTGCATGTGGTCGTGGCCAAACACCACCGAGCCCAGCATGATCTCTTCAGAAAGCTGATCCGCCTCGGATTCCACCATCAGCACCGCCGCATCGGTGCCGGCCACCACCAGATCCAGGCTGGATGTCTGCAACTGGCTGAGGCTGGGGTTGAGCACAAACTGGCCGTCGATATAGCCCACGCGCGCGGCGCCAATCGGGCCATTGAAAGGAATGCCGGACAGCGACAGCGCAGCGGATGCGCCCAGCAGCGAGGGAATGTCGGTATCGATCTCGGGGTCTTGCGACAGCACGGTGGCGATGATTTGCACCTCGTTATAGAAGCCATCCGGAAACAGTGGACGCAGCGGACGGTCGATCAGGCGCGAAACCAGGATCTCTTTTTCAGAGGCCCTGCCCTCGCGGCGGAAAAAGCTGCCGGGGATACGACCCGCGGCATAGGTTTTTTCCTGGTAATCCACGGTGAGCGGAAAGAAGTCCTGACCGGGATTGACATCGCGCTTGCCGACCACGGTCACCAACACCACGGTTTCGCCCATGGTGACCATCACTGCGCCGTCAGACTGACGGGCGATCTCGCCGGTTTCGATGCTGACTTGGTGTTGACCGTACTGGAAGGTTTTGCGGATTGCTGTACTCATGGGTTCCTCTGTCTCTGTCTATGACTTCAATGGTTAAATGCAAACGCAGCCCGCATCCGCTGGGGATGGGGCTGCGCGGGGTGGCGTGGGTGCGGTTGACGCCAAAGCGTCCGACCTCTGCGCATACCGAGCCGGACCAAAGCCGGCCCGTAGATTACTTGCGCAGACCCAGGCGAGCGATGAGTTGCTGGTAAGCGTCGCTGTTGCGGGACTTCAGATAGTCCAGCAGACGACGGCGACGCGAAACCATCTTCAAGAGGCCACGGCGGGAATGGTGATCCTTCTTGTTGGCCTTGAAGTGACCTGTCAGGTCGTTGATGCGTGCGGTGAGAAGCGCAACCTGAACCTCGGGGGAGCCGGTGTCACCAGGCTTGCGCTGATAATCAGTAACGGTTTGCGCCTTCTGCGCGACAGTAATAGCCATATCTTTTACTCCAAACGGAAGCCGGACATTATAGCCAGAATCATTGAATGATCAAGTGGTTTGTAACAACCGCTTGGGTCCAAGCAAGCCCTCACGGTTGACCTCGGCCAGCCCTAGCAAACCGCCTTTGTCGTCATACACACAGAAGGACTCGCCCACCGTCAAACGGCTGCGCCAGACCGGCTGGCCGTGACGCATCTGCCAGGCCGACTCGGCATCCAGATCCATGCGCGCCATACCTGCCAGCAGGCTGTCCACCGGCAGCAGATGTGACTCGCGCTGCGCCATGTCTTCGGTTTCAAGCCGGGCGACGCTAACGCTACCCTCCAAACCAAACGGGCCGACACGCTCGCGCCGCAATGCGGTGAGATGGGCGCCACAGCCCAACATCAGACCCAGATCATCGGCCAGCGTGCGCACATAAAAGCCCTTGCCGCAATGCACGCGCAGCACCAGCACATCGCTGGAAAAACTCACCAGATCGATGCTATGCACCGTCACCGGACGAGCCGCCCGTTCTACCGTCTCGCCGCGCCGCGCCAGCTCGTACAGAGGTCGACCGTTTTGCTTTAACGCCGAATACATGGGCGGTATTTGCAGGATATCGCCGATGAAATGCGGCAGTGTCGCCTCGATCTGCGCACGGCTCACGGCAACCGCCGCAGAGGCAATCACCTCGCCTTCGGTATCACCGCTGGCGGTACGCACGCCCAGCTTGAGCGTGGCCAGATAAGCCTTGTCCGATTCCAGCAAATACCCGGAGAACTTGGTGGCCTCACCCAGGCAGATCGGCAACAGACCGGTCGCAAAGGGGTCCAGCGTGCCGGTGTGTCCCCCTTTTTCGGCTGCCAACAGCCAACGCACCTTTTGCAAGGCACCGTTGGAACTCCAGGTTTCGGCCTTATCCAGGAGCAAAACACCGTCAATCTTGCGGCGCTTCATTGATCTGAATGGCTGCGATCTGAAGCGATAGCCGAGTCGATGAGCTGGGAAAGGTAAGCGCCGCGTTCGATGGAACTGTCGTAGCGGAAGTGCAGTTGCGGCACGGTGCGCGTGGTCAGGCGTTGCGCCAGTTGGCACCGCAAAAAGCCGACCGCGCGGTTGAGGCCTTTTTCGGCCTCGGCGGGCTCGCCCTGAAACACCGTGAAATACACCGTGGCACGCTCCAGATCGGGGGTGACGCGGGCCGCCGTGAAAGACACGCCACCTACGCGCGGGTCACGCAACTCGCGCCGCAGGATGTCGGCCAGTTCTTGACAGAGCTGGGCCTCCAGGCGTTTGGCGCGGGCAGCGGACATGCGCGGTTACAGCGTGCGGGCAACCTCGACCACCTCGTAAAACTCGAGTTGGTCGCCCTCATTGAGGTCGTTATTGTTCTTCAGCGACAGGCCACAGTCAAAGCCGGCACGCACCTCGCGCACATCGTCCTTGAAGCGCTTGAGCGAATCGAGTTCGCCGTCGAACAGCACCACATTGTCGCGCAGCAGACGCACGCGCGCGCCACGCTTGACCAGACCTTCCAGCACCATACAACCAGCCACCGTACCCACCTTGGGCACGCGGAAGATCTGCCGCACCTCGGCCAGGCCCAGGGTGTCTTCCCTCTTCTCGGGCGAGAGCATGCCGGACAGCGCGGCCTTCACCTCGTCCACTGCTTCGTAAATGATGTTGTAGTAGCGGATATCCACGCCGGAGGATTCGGCCAGCTTGCGGGCATTGGCGTCGGCGCGCACATTGAAGCCGATGACGACCGCGTTGGAGGCCAGCGCCAGGTTGACATCCGATTCGGTAATACCGCCCACGGCGGTGTGGATGATGTTGACCTTGACCTCGTCGGTGGACAGTTTCGACAGCGCGTGCGACAGGCCCTCGTGCGAACCCTGCACATCGGCCTTGAGGATGAGCGCCAGGGATTTGACATCGTCTTCCCCCATTTGCTCGAAGATGTTTTCCAGCTTCGCGGCCTGTTGTTTGGCCAGACGCACATCGCGGAACTTGCCCTGACGGAACAACGCGATCTCGCGCGCCTTCTTTTCGTCCGGCAGACACAGCACATCCTCGCCGGCGGCAGGCACATCAGAAAGCCCTTGAATTTCCACCGGAATGGCAGGACCCGCACTTTGGATGGGCGCACCGTTCTCGTCGAGCATGGCCCGCACGCGGCCGAAGGCACTCCCCGCCAGCAGCACATCGCCACGACTGAGCGTGCCCGACTGCACCAGAATGGTCGCCACCGGGCCGCGGCCCTTGTCCAGGCGCGATTCAATCACGATGCCTTTGGCCGGCGCATCGATCGGCGCTTTCAGCTCCAGCACCTCGGCTTGCAGCAGCACGGCGTCGAGCAGATCGTCAATGCCATGACCGGTTTTGGCCGAGACATTGATGAACATCGTGTCGCCGCCCCACTCCTCGGGCACCACGCCCTCGTTGGAAACCTCCTGGCGAATCTTCTCCGGGTTGGCTTCGGGCTTATCGATCTTGTTCACCGCCACCACGATGGGCACACCACCGGCCTTGGCATGGTGAATCGCCTCACGGGTTTGCGGCATCACGCCGTCATCCGCTGCGACCACCAGAATGACAATATCGGTGGCCTTGGCACCGCGCGCACGCATGGCGGTAAACGCCTCATGACCGGGGGTGTCGAGGAAGGTCACCATGCCCTTCGGGGTTTCGACATGGTAGGCGCCAATGTGCTGGGTGATTCCGCCCGCTTCGCCGGCGGCGACGCGCGCCCGGCGGATGAAGTCGAGCAGCGAGGTCTTGCCGTGGTCCACATGGCCCATGACGGTAACCACCGGGGCACGCGGCGTGACTTCAATATCCTTGTGCGCATCCTCTTCCAGATAGGATTCTGGCGTGTCGATCGCGGCCAGCTCGGCCTTGTGACCCAACTCTTCGACCACGATCATCGCGGTTTCCTGATCGAGGTTCTGGTTGATGGTCACCATCATGCCCATCTTCATCAGCGCCTTGATCACCTCGGCGGCCTTGATCGACATCTTGTGCGCCAGATCGGCGACCGAGATGGTTTCGGGCACGGCGATGGTCAGCACCTTGGCCTCGGCGGGCTGTGCAGCCTGGGCACCGCCGCCATGCTGAAGATCGCCGGATTTGCGATCCCCACGACCGGAAGACTTGTTGCCGCTACGGACATGCCTGCCATCGCCGCCAGGCGTGGAACGATCACGCACTGCCGGGCTGCGGCGCGCGCCACCGTCGGCTTCGGTATCCTTGCGTTTGCCCTTCTCGGTCGCCTTGACTCCAGGTTTGACCGTGATTTTGCGCGGCTCGGCCGGTTTTTCAGGCTCGGCCTTGGCCTTCTCGGCGGCTGCGGCGCGTTGCGCCTCGCGTTCCTGTTTGGCCTTCAGTTCAGCCTCTTGAATCTCGCGCAATTTGGCCGTTCGTGCCGACTCGGCCTCGCGCGCCTGGCGCTCTGCCGCACTGAGGATATTGGGTGCTACTGACCGGACAGGAGCTTTAGGCGTGCTGGTCGGCGCGCTTTTCGGCGGCTCGATCGGGGCTGGCTCTGGCTCAACCTCTGGGGTCGGCGCGTCTGCCACCACAGCCTCCACGACCGGCTCTTCAACCACCGGCGCGGGCTCCGAAACAGGCTCCGGAGCCACCTCAACCGGAACAATTTCCGGCTGGATCGGAGCGATTTCAACCGGAGGCTCCGGTTGCGGCTCGGGCTGCGGTTCCGGCGCCTTCTCGACAAGGGCTGCTACGGCAGCGGCAGATTCAAGCTCTGCCGCGCCCGTCTCGCGTTTGACCAGCACGCGCTTCTTGCGCACCTCAACCTGAACGGTGCGGGCACGACCGGCGCTGTCCTCGGTGCGAATCTCGCTGGTCTGCTTGCGGGTCAGGGTGATGCGCCCACGCGAAGCCTCGCGCGCGCCATGCTTGTCACGCAGATAGGCCAACAAATGGGCCTTGTCCTGATCGGACAAAACCGCATCGGGAGCGGGAAGCTGAACGCCCGCTGCCTGTAGCTGCTCCATCAGGAGCGCCACGGGCATCTTCAGTTCATGGGAAAATTGTTCGACATTCATCAGGCGTTATCTCCGTCTTGCCCGGCAAACCAGGGCTCGCGTGCCTTCATGATCAATTCCGTGGCGCGCGTTTCCGACAGGCCTGTCATTTCGACCAGCTCGTCCGTGGCCAGGTCGGCCAGGTCTTCGCTGTTGTGTACGCCAGAACGAGCGAGCAGCGCAGCGGTTTCTTCGTCCATACCCGCCACCAACATCAAGTCGCCCGCTTCGGCCTCGACCCGCTCTTCCGACACGATCGCAGCCGTCAACAATGCATCCCGGGCACGGGCGCGCAATTCTTCCAAAGTTTCCTCGTCGAAGGCCCCCATTTCCAGCATTTCGGAGATCGGCACATAGGCGATCTCTTCCAGCGTGGAAAAGCCTTCCTGCACCAGGACATCAGCCACCTCGGCGTCCACATCCAGCTTCGCCATGAAGTGATTGCGGATCGACTCGGTTTCTTCAGCGCGTTTTTGCTGGGCGGTTTCTTCACCCATGATGTTGATTTCCCAGCCGGTGAGCTGGCTGGCCAGGATCACATTCTGGCCGCCACGACCAATCGCCGGCGCCAGCTGGTCTTCATCGACCGCCACCTCCATGGCGTGCCTGGCCTCGTCCACCAGGATGCTGTTGACCTGCGCCGGCGCCAGGGCATTGATGACAAACTGGGCCGGTTCAGCCGACCACAGGATGATGTCCACGCGCTCGCCCGCCAGTTCGTTGGTGACGGCAGTGACGCGCGAGCCACGCACGCCAATGCAGGTGCCCTGCGGATCGACGCGCTGGTCGTGCGACAGCACGGCAATCTTGGCGCGCATGCCGGGGTCACGGGCAGCAGCACGGATCTCGATGATACCGTCCTGAATCTCGGGCACTTCCAGCTCGAACAGGGCCATGATGAACTCTGGCGCGGTGCGCGACAGAATCAGTTGCGGACCGCGCATGGCGGTTTCGACACGCAGCAGATAGGTCCGCACACGATCGCCGGTACGCAGGTTCTCGCGCGGGATCATATGCTCACGCGGCAGCAGGCCTTCGATACGGCCACAATCGATGATCAGGCCGGCGCGATCGGCACGCTTGACGGTACCGGTAATCAACTTTTCATCGCGCGCCAAAAACTCGTCCAGCACCTGCTGGCGCTCGGCATCGCGGACCTTTTGCAGAATCACTTGCTTGGCCGTCTGAGCCCCGATACGGCCAAAAAATTCGCCAGCCTCAACCGGTTCTTCGATGTACTGATCGATCTCGATCGCGGGGTCGATTTCGCGCGCTTCGAACAGCAGGTATTGACGATCCGGATGCTCAAGACCCGCCTCGTCCGGCAACACATGCCAGCGACGGAAGGCGCTGTACTCGCCAGAAGCACGGTCGATAGCGACGCGAATGTCCACATCCTCTTTGTAGCGCTTGCGCGTGGCCTGAGCCAAAGCCGCCTCCAGCGCGCCAAACACGATCTCCGTGGCAACATTCTTCTCGCGTGCCAGCGCATCCACCAGAATCAACACTTCGCGGTTCATACCCATGCTCCTGCCTGCAAAAGGCAATCAATACTCTGGCGCCAAACGCGCCGACTCAACAGATTCCAGAGAAAAGGTCTTACGACCCGCTTCGGTGTCCAGCGCCACCGCGTCTCCTTCCAGACCGACCAACACGCCGATCCATTTCTTGCGGTTTTCCAGCGGCTCGTGCAACTTCAACTGCGCCCGCTGCCCGGCAAAACGGGTGAAGTCCGCCGCCTTCACCAGCGGTCGATCCAGCCCCGGAGAGGACACTTCGAGTCGGTCGTAATCGATATTCTCGACCTCGAACACGCGCGACAACTGGCGGCTGACCTTTTCGCAATCATCCAGCCCAATGCCTGCCGGCTGGTCGATATAGACGCGCAACAGCCCTCGGCCAACGCGCTCCAGCGTGACCAGCTCGTAACCCATGCCCACCAGCGTAGGCTCGATGAGTGCCTGCAAATCCATGCCTAAAAGCTCCAGAAACAAAAAATGGGCAACGACAGCCCACCTAAAATAGTCGTGGATTATAGGGGGATTGGCGCGATTTTCAAATAACCTGAGGGAAATTCGGATGGTGCCCGGGACCGGAATCGAACCGGTACGGCCGAAGCCGAGGGATTTTAAGTCCCTTGTGTCTACCAATTTCACCACCCGGGCGAGCCGGGATTACCGCTCTAACGCTTAAGGAAAGAGCCAATATGGAGGCGCGAGCCGGAGTCGAACCGACCTACACGGATTTGCAATCCGGTGCATAACCGCTTTGCTATCGCGCCGTAGACCGGAGTTCAAGCTGGGTGCTTGAATCACAAACTGGAGCGGCAGAAGAGTCTCGAACTCTCGACCTCAACCTTGGCAAGGTTGCGCTCTACCAACTGAGCTACTGCCGCGAGAGGACGCGCATTCTACAGTTCGAAGCGCGCTTGTCAACTCTAGTCACCATGTTTTTTTGTGCTGACGGCTACCGGCTGGTTGCGCAGCGACTGCCAGGCCGCGTGCAGGTAATGCGCCATCGACCACAAGGTCAGCAGCGCGGCGATGTCGAGCAACCAACGCCCGAGTGTTTGCACTGGCTCAAAGAATGGCACCGGGTCGTGATACAGCAACAGGATGATGGCGATCATCTGCGCCGTCGTTTTCAGCTTGCCGATAAAAGACACCGCAACACTGTGCTGATGGCCGATATGTGCCATCCACTCGCGCAGCGCGGAAATAGCGATCTCGCGGCCGATGATGATGAGGGCGACATAAACATGGGCGCGACCAAGATCCACCAGCACGATCAGCGCCGCCACCACCATCAGCTTGTCGGCCACGGGGTCCAGAAAAGCGCCAAACGCCGAGGCTTGTTGCAGTCGGCGGGCGAGATAGCCATCGAACCAGTCGGTCAGCGCGGCCAGGCCAAAGATCAGGGCGGCATAAAGGTTGGAAAGGTGAGCGCCGAGCACGCCGTCTGGCAGGTAGAACACGCCAACGAAGATCGGGATCAGGGCGATGCGCATCCAGGTGAGCAGGTTGGGCAGGTTCATGGCAATGCGGTGTCAGTGCAGGGTTTTATAGATCTGTTCCGCCAAGGTTTGACTAATGCCTTCGATCTGGGCGATTTCAGCGATGCCGGCAGATTGCACGCCGCGCAGACCGCCGAACGCCTTGAGCAACTGTTGCCGCCGCTTCGGACCAACGCCGGGAATACCCTCCAGACTGGAGCTGACACGCGCCTTGGCGCGGCGGGCGCGATGGCCGGTGATGGCAAAGCGGTGTGCCTCGTCGCGCACCTGCTGAATCAGGTGCAGGCCGGGATGATCCGGCGGCAGCAGCAAGGGCTCGACCTCGTCGGGCAAAATCAGTTGCTCCAGGCCGGGCTTGCGCGCCTCGCCCTTAGCCACGCCCACCAGCAGCATCCCCGACAACCCCAGCGCTTCGAGCACGCTGGCCGCGCTATTGACCTGGCCGCGACCGCCATCGATCAGCAACAGGTCTGGCAAGGGCGCAGCATCCTCGCCGCGATGGCCATAGCGGCGCTGCAATGCCTCGCGCAAGGCGGCGTAGTCATCCCCCGGCGTGGGCGTCACATTGAAGCGGCGATATTGAGCGTTTTGCATGGCGCCGTGATCGTACACCACGCACGAAACCACTGTCGCCTCGCCCTGGGTGTGGCTGGCATCAAAGCATTCGATACGGGCGATGCCATCGCTGTGCAACGCCGCGTTGAGCGCGTTGAGCCGCGCCTCTTGCCCGGCCCGCTGCCCCTCACGCGCCGCCAGCGCCAAGGCGGCGTTGTGGTTTGCCGCCTGTTGCCAGGCACGGCGCTCACCAGTGGGATGGGTGACGATCCTCACCGCCTTGCCGTGGGCATCGCGCAACCAATCGGTGGCCTCACCCGCGTGCGCCAAAATCAGTGTCGCCGGTGCCGGACGGGCGGCGTAATGCTGGTCGATGAAGGCATCGAGCACGGCGGCCAACTCAGCGCCTTCGGCGTTTCCGGGAAAAAATGCCCGCCCGCCGAGGTTGCGTCCGCCGCGCACCATCATCAGGTAGATGCACACCAAGCCGCCCTCGATGGCGCTGCCGAGGATGTCGGCATCCTGCTGGCTGCGGCTTTCCACAAACTGGCGCTCGCGCACGATATTCAATGCCAGCATCTGATCGCGCAGACGCGCAGCCTCTTCAAAACGCAAGGCAGCGGCGGCGGCTTGCATCTGCCGGTCGATGCGCGAGAGCACCTCGCCATCGCGTCCAGACAACAACAGCGCCGCATCGGCCACATCGCGCGCGTAATCGGCGGGGCTGATCAGCCCCACGCACGGCGCCGAGCAGCGCCGAATCTGGTGCAACAGACAAGCCCGCGAGCGGTGTGCATAAACGCTGTCCTCGCAGGTGCGCAGGCGAAACACCTTCTGCAACACCTGAATGCTTTCGCGCACCGCCATGGCATTGGGATAAGGGCCAAAGTAGCGCTGCTTGTCGTCGGTCGCACCGCGGTAATAGGCCAGACGCGGAAAGTCATGCGCCGTCAGCAGCACGAAGGGATACGATTTATCGTCGCGAAACAGGATGTTGTAACGCGGACCCAGGCCTTTGATGAGGTTGTTTTCCAGCAACAGCGCCTCTGATTCCGAGCGCGTCACTGTCACCTCCAGGCCAGCCACCTTGTCCAGCATCAAGCGGATGCGGGGGCTTTGGTCGTTCTTGTGAAAGTAGCTGGAAACCCGTTTTTTCAGGTCGCGCGCCTTGCCAACATAAAGCACCTGACCGTCGGCATCGAGATAGCGATAGACGCCGGGCAGATGAGGCAGGCCCGCCAGAATCGGGCCAGGATCGAAGGCCGTCGTGACCGGATCACTCATCCTCGTCGAGCAACTGGCCACCGATGGCCCAGTCTTCCAGCGGCATCGCCTCAAACGAGATATAGGTGTAGCGACGCGGCTTCAGCGCGTGGCGCTCCAGGGTTTCGGTAATTTCTGCGGCAATCTTCTGCTTTTGTTCGCGGGTCAGTTCACCGGCGAGTTTGATGCTGACGACGGGCATGATGATTTTTCCTCGGGTTGCAAAGTGGCGTGACCAATACCAAAGCCCGCAAGCTGCTCACGCGCGGTAGCAAGAATGCGCGGCCAATCGGCAAAACAGTCCAGGTTAAGGTGTGCAGACAGCGCAATCTGCCCGGAAGACAGCGACCACACATGCAGGTCATGCACCGAGTTGACGCCTTCAATACGGGCCAGACCTTGCACCAGCTCGCGGATATCGATATGGGCCGGCACCGCCTCCAGCAACACATGCACCGCGTCATTCAAAAGGCGCACGGCCGAAACCAGAATCAGTGCCGCCACCCCCAACGACAGCGCCGGGTCCACCCACAGCCAGCCGGTGAACCAAATAACCGCGCCCGAAGTGAGGGCTGCCACCGAACCCAGAAGATCGCCCAGCACATGCAGCAGCGCCGCGCGGGTATTGAGATCGTCGCCGCCGTGGTGCAGGCGCCAGGCCACCCCCGCATTCACCGCCAGACCGATCGCGGCCACCCCCATCACCGCGCTGCCATTGACGGCGTTCGGCGCACCGAAACGATCGATCGCCTCCAGCACGATCCAGCCGATCAACACCAACATCAGCAGGCTGTTGAGCAGCGCCACCAGAATCTCCAGCCGCACCAGTCCATAGGTATGCCGCAGCGACGGCGGGCGTTTGGCAAACCAGGCGGCCAGCGCCGCCAGCCCCAGCGCGCTGCTGTCGGTGACCATATGGCCCGCGTCAGAAATCAGCGCCAGCGAGCCCGACCACCAACCGGCAACCACCTCCACCACCGCAAAGCTCAAGGTCAGCAGGATGGCGCCCAGAAAATGGCGATGCCCGCCCGCGTGTCCGAGATGATGTTTGGCGTGGTTGGTGCCCGTATCCAGACTGAGCGCACCCGAGCCCTCGATCGCCGGGCAAAGCCCCCCTGCGCCGCCTTCGGGTGGGTCGATGAATGTGTGGGGTGAATATGGGATTTCAGGCATTACGGTTATGCGGGTTATGCGCCAAAGTCGGATCCAGTTGCAAGTCGCCATCCTTTTCGCCCAGGCCCGCCAAATGCCGCTGCGCCGCGACATAACGCGGGTTTTCGTGCAGCCAGACGCGGCTGGGCGGATGCGGCCGCCCATGCATGCGGGCAAAGCGGATCAGTGAGGTGGGCGGTGTCTCCCGCCGGGTGCGGGCCAAAAGGTCGTCGGCAAGCTCGGGGTGATTGCACAACAGCGCCATGTCGCAGCCTGCCGCCCAGGCCGCGTGCGCACGCGCCACCGCATCGCCCGCAACGCTGGCGCCCTCCATCGACAGGTCATCGCTAAAAATGACGCCCTCGAACCCCAGTTCGCCGCGCAACAGGTGCAGCAGCCAGTGGTCGGAAAAACCGGCGGGACGCGCATCCACCTGCGGGTAGATCACATGCGCCGGCATGATGGCCGCCAAGCCGTGCTCGATCATCTGCCGGAACGGCGCCATGTCGCGCTGGATGGCGGCAAGCTCGCGTGCATCGACCGGAATCTCGACATGCGAATCGGCCACGACATGGCCATGGCCGGGAAAATGTTTGCCACAAGCCGACATGCCCGCATCGTGCAGCCCCAGCATCAATGCGTGCGCCAACTCGAACACCGCCTTGGGCTCGGCATGAAAGGCGCGGTCGCCAATCACCCGGCTGCCGCCGTAATCGAGGTCAAGCACCGGTGCAAAGCTGAAGTCAACGCCCACCGCGCGCAACTCGGCACCCAAGACAAAGCCGCAGTCGCGCGCCAGATTGCGCGCCTGTTGTGGATGCAGATTCCACAAATCGCCTAAAGCCCGCATCGGCGGGATGCGGGTAAATCCGTCACGAAAACGCTGCACCCGCCCCCCCTCGTGATCGACCCCGATCAGCAGCGTGGGGTGGCGCAAGGCATGAATCTCGGCGATCAACGCGGCGATCTGCTCCGGGCTTTCATAGTTGCGAGAGAACAGAATCACCCCGCCCACCAGCGGATGCAGCAAACGCTGACGCTCGGCATCGGTCAGCGCGTGGCCGGCGACATCGACCATCAGGCTGCCCAGCGGCATACGGGAAATCTGGCTACTCATTGCTCGATCACCACAAAGGCCAGCGCATGCTCGCGCTCGTCCGCTAACGACAGATGAAAGCGCGTCAGCCCGTGCTGTGCCAGCCAGGCCGCCAACGCGTCAGAAAACAGGAACACCGGCTTGCCCAGCGCATCGTGCGCCACCGCGATGGCCGGCAACAACACCGGCGGCCTGAGCCCGGTGCCCACCGCCTTGGCAAATGCCTCCTTGGCTGCAAAGCGTTTGGCCAGAAACCGTGCCGGCTCGTGGTGCTGCTGAAAATCAGCCAGCTCGCTGACATGCAACAAGCGTTGCGCTAGGCGCATGCCATGCCGCCCCAGCGCAGCGGTCATGCGCGGAATGGTGACGAGGTCGCTGCCAATGCCGTAAATCATGGGTCGCAAGTCTGGCCGAAGGGTGCCACGCTGTAAAGGTAGAATCGTGCGTCACATTTTTCTGGGCCACCTCCATGATCGACGCACAAACCCTGCTGGACACCTTCCATTTTCGTCATGCCTGCAAGTCGTTCGATCCCGGGCGCAAGATTGACGCAGCCGATTTCGACCTGATTCTGGAGACCGGACGGCTATCACCGGCCTCGTTCGGTTACGAACCCTGGCGCTTTCTGGTCATCCAGAACCCCGACCTGCGCGAAAAGCTGAAGGCGGTCACCTGGGGTGCGCAAACGCATCTGCCCACGGCCAGCCATTTTTTGGTGATCCTCTCCCGCCGCGCAGCCGACATGCGCTTTGACTCACCCTGGCTAGACCAGCTGATGCGCACAGGCATGGGCTTTGACGACACCCGCGTGGCGCAGCGCGTGGCCCGCTTCAAGACCTTTCAGGAACAGGATTTCCACCTGCTTGACGATGATCGCTACCTGTTCGAATGGTCTTGCCGGCAGTGCTACATCGCGCTGGGCAACATGATGACGGCTGCGGCGCTACGCGGCATCGACTCGTGCGCCATCGAAGGCTACGACCAGGCGCTTGCCGAGGCGGTATTGAACGATGCGGGCCTGACCGAAAACGGCCGTTTCGGGATCGCCGTGATGTGTGCCTTCGGTTACCGCATCAAACCGCAAACGCCCAAAACCCGCCAGCCGTTGACCGACATCGTGCGCTGGGCCTGATGCGGATCTTTATCGTCGCCATCAACGAACGCTTGCCCGGCTGGGCGCGCGATGCCGTGGACGAATTCGCCCGCCGCCTGCCCCGTGAATGGCGCTTCGAAATCATCGAGGTCAGGCCAGAAAAACGCCAAGGCCAGCCCGTCGAGCGCATCAAGGCCGCCGAGGCGCAACGCCTGCTGGAACGCACCGGCCACGCCCGCCTTGTTGCCCTCGACGAGCACGGCGAACAGATCACCACGCGGCAACTGGCCGAGGCCATCACCGCCTGGCAAGGCGACGGTCGCGATGTGGCACTGCTGATCGGCGGTGCCGACGGGTTGGATGCCAGCCTGCTGACGCAGGCCGATCGCACGCTGGCGCTATCAAAACTAACCTTGCCACACGCCCTGGCGCGCGTCGTGCTGGTTGAACAACTCTACCGCGCCGCCAGCCTATTGGCCGGACACCCGTATCACCGGGACTGAACAGATAAGTGCTTACCCCAGCCTCTGCCCATGTTCACGGGTGGCGTGGAACTGGATCTTGGGGAACTTCTCCATCGCCAGGCCCAGGCTGACCGAGTTGGGCGACAAGAACACCAGGTTTTCATCGACATCGTGCGCCAGGCGCATCTGGTTGGTGCGGCTGAACTCGGCCAATGCCACCGCATCGTCGCAGGTTACCCAGCGGGCGGTGTGGATGTCTGCGGTTTCGAAGATCGCATCGACGCCGTATTCCGTTTGCAGGCGGTGCGCGACCACCTCGAACTGAAGCTGTCCGACAGCCCCCAGCAGGGTCATGCCGGCGGCCAACGGGGTGAATACCTGGATGGCGCCCTCCTCGCCCAGCTCTTGCAGACCCTTGGCCAGTTGCTTGGATTTAAGCGGATCACGCAGCCGCGCGCGGCAAAACAGGTCCGGCGCGAAATAGGGGATGCCCTTGTAGGCGATCAGCTCGCCGGTACACAGCGCGTCGCCAATCTGCAACTGGCCGTGGTTGTGGATGCCGATGATGTCGCCGGCGTAGGCTTCTTCCGAACGGGTGCGCTCGTTGGCCATGAAAACGACGGCGTTGGCGATCTTCATTTCCTTGCCAGTGCGCCGTTGCTTGACCTTCATGCCCGGCGTGTACTGGCCGGAACACACACGGAAAAAGGCGATGCGGTCGCGGTGGTTGGGGTCCATGTTGGCCTGAATCTTGAACACGAAGCCGCTGAACGCCTTGTCGTCCGGCGCAACCCGGAGGGTGTTGTTTTTGTCATTCACCGCCTCGCGCGACTGCGGCGGCGGCGCCCAGTCGATCAGTGCCCGCAAGATCTCGCGCACGCCGAAGTTGTTGATACCCGAGCCAAAAAACACCGGCGTTTGCACACCGTTCAAAAAATCATCGAGATGAAATGCCGCACCAGCGCCGCGCACCAGTTCGCATTCCTCCTCCATGCGCGAGAACTCCATGGGGAACTCGGCCGCCAGGGTTTTGACCGCTTCGCCTTGCAGCACCTCGAAGGCCTGGTCGGCGTGCTCCTCGCCCGGCGTAAAACGCAGCACCGAATCGTTTTCCAGGTGATACACGCCGCGAAAGGCTTTGCCCATGCCAATTGGCCAGGTCACCGGCGCGCAGTGGATCTTGAGTACCGATTCGATCTCGTCCAGCACCTCCAGCGGATCGCGCACCTCGCGGTCCATCTTGTTGATGAAGGTGATGATCGGCGTATTGCGCAGACGGCACACCTCCAACAGCTTGATGGTCTGTGCCTCCACGCCTTTGGCGGCGTCGACCACCATCACCGCCGCATCCACGGCGGTCAGCACGCGGTAGGTGTCTTCCGAGAAGTCCTGGTGACCGGGGGTGTCCAGCAGGTTGATGACGCAATCTTCGTACTGAAATTGCATCACCGAACTCGCCACCGAGATGCCACGCTGCTTTTCCACCTCCAGCCAGTCAGAGGTAGCGTGACGCCCCGACTTGCGCGCCTTTACCGTGCCGGCCATCTGGATGGCACCACCGAACAGCAGGAACTTTTCAGTCAGTGTGGTCTTGCCCGCGTCCGGGTGGGAAATGATGGCGAAGGTGCGCCGCCGCTGCACCTGACGGGCAATTTCAGTTAAAGGCTGGGAGGAAGTCATGATCGCGCGCCAATGAAAGGACGCGGATTATAGCCGTGCCTACAGACCCAGCTCACCCCACAATGCGTCCACTCGGGCCTTGACCGCCGCGTCCATGACAATCGGCGTCCCCCATTCACGGGCGGTCTCGCCCGGCCATTTGTTGGTCGCATCGAGACCCATCTTGGAGCCCAGCCCCGACACCGGCGAGGCGAAATCGAGGTAGTCGATCGGCGTGTTCTCGATCAGGGTGGTATCACGCGCCGGATCGACGCGGGTGGTGAGGGCCCAGATGACCTCGGGCCAGGAACGGATGTTGATGTCGTCATCCACCACGATGACAAACTTGGTGTACATGAATTGCCGCAAAAAGCTCCACACGCCCAGCATCACCCGCTTGGCGTGGCCGGGATACTGCTTTTTCAGGCTGACCACCGCCATACGATAGCTGCACCCTTCGGGCGGCAGGTAAAAATCGGCAATCTCGGGAAACTGCTTTTGCAGCAGCGGCACAAACACCTCGTTGAGCGCGACGCCCAGAATGGCCGGCTCGTCCGGCGGCTTGCCGGTGTAGGTGCTGTGATAAATCGGGTCGCGCCGCATCGTGATGCGCTCGACGGTGAATACGGGAAAGCTCGCCTGTTCGTTGTAATAGCCGGTGTGGTCGCCATACGGGCCCTCCACCGCCGTGTCATTGGGATGAATGACGCCTTCAAGAACGATCTCGGCGCGCGCGGGCACCTGCAAATCCGAGCCAACCGCACGCGCCACCTCGGTTTTGGCGCCGCGCAAAAGGCCCGCAAACTGGTATTCAGACAGCGAATCGGGCACCGGCGTGACCGCACCCAGAATGGTGGCTGGATCCGCCCCTAACGCCACACAAACCGGAAACGGCTTGCCTGGGTTTTGAGCGGTGAAGTCGCGAAAATCGAGCGCGCCGCCGCGATGCGCCAGCCAGCGCATGATCAGCCGGTTCTTGCCGATCACCTGCTGACGATAGATACCCAGGTTTTGCCGGGACTTCAGCGGCCCACGGGTGATGGTCAGCCCCCAGGTCAGCAGCGGCGCAATATCACCCGGCCAGCAGGTCATGATTGGCAACTGGTCCAAATCGACCGCGTCGCCCTCCAGCACAAGCTCCTGACACGGCGGCGAGCTCACCACCCTGGGCGCCATGTTGAGCACCTGCTTCAGAATCGGCAGTTTGTCCCAGGCATCTTTCAGCCCCTTGGGCGGATCGGGCTCTTTCAGATACGCAAGCAACTTGCCGATCTCGCGCAGCTTGCCCGGGTCCTCTTCGCCCATGCCCAACGCCACCCGTTTGACCGTGCCAAACAGGTTGGCCAGCAGCGGCATTGAGTGACCCGCCGGGTTTTCAAACAGCAGCGCAGGCCCGCCCGCGCGCAACACCCGGTCAGCAATCTCGGTGATTTCCAGATGCGGCGAAACCGGCGTTTTGATGCGCTTCAGTTCGCCGCGCGTCTCAAGCTGGGCGATAAAGTCGCGCAGGTCGGCGTACTTCACAGGGCTTTGATTGCAGCGTTATTTTTTATGGGGCTCGTAGCCGGTCACCACGCGGGTCACGCCGCTGGTTTTGGACGCCACTTCGGCCGCAGCAGCGCCCTCTTCCGCCGTGACGATGCCCAGCAGATAGACCACACCGTTTTCCGTCACCACCTTGATATGGTTGGCACTGAAGCGACGGTCGTCGAACAGGCGCGCCTTCACCCTGACGGTCAGCATGGCGTCGTTGCTGCGCGACACCAGCGAGGTGGGCGAGGCGAGCGCGATCTCGTTCATCACCTCGCGCACATTTTTCACCTCACGGGCGATCTCCGCCACACGCGCCTTCAGCGCCTCGGTCGGCGCCTCGCCGGTCATCAGCACACGGCGGTTATAACTGGTGAAGTTAGCATGCACTTTCTCCAATTTCGCTTCCATTAAGCGATAACCCGCGGTCAGCTCAATCTCTTCATCCATCAGATAGGTCGCCGGAGTACGACGATCCTCAGTCACCAAAACGCCGATACCCGCGCCTCCCACCACCAGCGGCGCGCAACCGGACAACAACGACACAGAAAGCAGAGCAGCGGCAAAATGACTGAATTTCATGGGATCAATCTCCTAACAATGAGTAATCGATACAGTCGCACAGGCAGTGAATCACCAACAGGTGCACCTCTTGAATACGGGCAGTCGGCACGGTGGGCACGCAGATCATGACATCCTCGCCCTCGCGCAGCAGGTCAGCCATCTCGCCGCCATCGCGGCCAGTAAGGCCGATGACCGTCATCTCTTTTTTCTGGGCAGTACGAATGGCCTCCAGCACATTCTTGGAGTTGCCGCTGGTGGAAATGGCCAGCAACACATCGCCTGGCGCCCCCAGGGCCTGCACCTGTCGTGCGAATACACGATCGTAGGCGTAATCGTTGGCGATGGAGGTCAAGGTCGAGGTATCGGTGGTCAACGCAATGGCTGCCAGACCGGGGCGTTCGCGCTCGAAACGGTTGATCAGTTCAGAGGAAAAATGCTGCGAATCACCCGCCGAACCGCCGTTACCACAGGCCAGTATTTTTCCCTCGCCGATCAGACAATGCACCATGCGCTCGGCCGCGTCCGCAATGATCGGCGCCAGCTTGTCTGCCGCCGCCAGTTTGGTCTGGGCACTGTCGATAAAATTCAAATGGATGCGTTCAGCAAGCGACATGGCGTTCAAAAAGAGTCCAGGGTGGGCGGGATTATAGACAGGTTCATTCCGCATCAGCGCTATGGAGTTTCAGTGGGCAGGACACCGAGCTCGCATCTGTTCATCCAGAGCGGCCGCGTCACCAAGCCTACAGTTGCCGCAGCCGGTGTCTGATGGGTCTCGTTGCGGACGCTTGCAACTCCAAAATAGTTGGGATTTAATGCCGACCCCATTACGCCAAAAATGGAGACATTGATGCCTACCCCCTTGATCTCAGGATTGATTGTGACGGCCGGCCTGATGGGGCTGAGCGGTTGCGCCACCAAAGAATTTGTACTGGAAGAGGCCGGCAAGGTCGATCGTCGTGTCGCCGCCCTGGAGCAGGCGTTAGCGACCGCTCACGCCCAGGGTCAGCATCGTCTCAAGCAACATGAATCACGCATGGATGCGACCGATGCCACTCTGACGGAAACCCGCAACCAACTCCAGACGCGCGGCCAGCAAGTCGATGGTCTGGCGCAAGGGTTTGATGCGAACAAACAGACCCTGACGGCACATGCCCAACGCCTGCAAGGCACCGAGAAGGGCTTGCAAATGGTGCAACATGACCTCTCCAGCGTGCAGTCGCAAAGCCAGACACAAGCCCAATCCCTGGGACGGCGCGTAGACCTAACCGATGCCACTCTGGCGGAAACCCGCAACCAACTCCAAGCGCGCGGCCAGCAAGTCGATGGTCTGGCGCAAGGGCTCGATGCGAACAAACAGACCCTGACGGAACATGCCCAACGCCTGCAAGGCACCGAGAAGGGCTTGCAAATGGTGCAACATGACCTCTCCAGCGCGCGCTCGCAAAGCCAGACGCAAGCCCAATCCCTGGGACAGCGCGTAGACGAGGTGAACTCGGGTATCGCACAACAAGGCAAGAAGGTCGATAGCCTGCTCATCGGTCTGGATGCCAGCAAGCAGACCCTGACCGATCACGCGCAACGGTTGCATCAGACGGAAGCCCAGGCCCGGGTTGCCGCAGGCGAGCGCGCCCATATCGCCGCGACCGCCCAAGAGGCCCTGACACGCGCCAATGCCGCCGGCAAGCTGGCCGAAGGCAAGCTGATGTACGCCTCTGTGCTCAACCAAGATCTTTCCGGGTTCAAGCTCAATCAGGCCGTGTTAGGCGAAGCCGCCAAAGCCGCCCTCAAAGCCTTCGCCGAAAAGCTCAAGTCCGAGAATGCCAATGTGTATCTGGAAATCCAGGGACATACCGACACCAGCGGTCATACCGAAACCAACCGCCTGTTATCGCTCCGCCGTGCCGAGGCTGTACGCGACTTCCTGTATACCGAGGGCGGCATCGCCTTGCACCGCATGGCGGTATTTGCCTATGGCGGAAGCCACCCGATGGCCGACAACAAACAACGCCAAGGCCGCGAACAAAACCGCCGGGTGCTGATCGTGGTCTTGAAGTGACGGGACTACTAGCACCACATCAAGGGCTTGCATCAAAGGCCGCACGAACCCACTCCAACCCGTCCGGCCCAATCAGCACCGCATCGAAACGACAGGCCGGCAAGGCATTCAACCCCGCCAGATAAACCTGTGCAGCGGCGATCAGGCGGCGCTGTTTGCCCAAGGTAATGCTGGCCGCAGCCCCCCCGAAATCTTGCCGGGCGCGGGCACGCACCTCGACGAATACCAGGGTTGCGCCGTCTTCCATCACCAAGTCGATCTCGCCTTGGCGGCAGCGAAAATTGTGCCGAATCAAGCGCAATCCCTGGCGCTGCAAATACTCCGCCGCACGCATTTCGGCATCCGCGCCGGTTTTATGTATGCTGATAGCTCTTTGATTCATGCCCGGCACCCTAACCGCAAGCCCCTTTTCTGTGCAAGAAACCTTCATTCCGCAATCCGGCGTGCTTTATGTTGTCGCCACCCCTATCGGTAATCTGCGCGACATCAGCCCGCGTGCGCTCGATGTACTGGCAGCCTGCGACCTGATTGCGGCAGAGGACACGCGCACCACCCAGCAGTTGCTCAACGCCTGGCACATCAGCGGCAAGCTGCTGGCCTGCCATGAACACAACGAGGCCGCCGCCGCACAGCGTATTGTCGCTGCCCTGCAAGCCGGGCAGCGGGTGGCCCTGGTTTCGGATGCTGGTACGCCGGCGATCTCTGACCCGGGCGCGCGTGTCGTCGCCGCAGTGCGTGCAGCGGGGTGTGCGGTTTCCCCCATCCCTGGCGCTTCGGCGGCGATTGCTGCGCTGTCGGTGGCAGGGCTGGATGCGGGCGACTGGCTGTTTCACGGCTTTTTGCCCGCCAAGCCAGGACATCGTCGCCGCGCATTGGAGCATCTGCGCGATATCCCTGCGGCCTTGGTGTTTTACGAAGCCCCGCATCGCATCGTCGAAACCCTGACCGATCTTGCAAGCGTGCTCGGCGCCCCCCGTGGCTGCCTGCTGGGCAGGGAGATCAGCAAACGGTTCGAGCAGTTTCACCGCGCCTCTCTAGGTGAGATGTGCGACTGGATTCAGGCAGACAGTGACCGCCAGCGGGGTGAGTTCGTGCTGATCGTCGATGCTCCGGTCACAGCCCAAAATGATGCCGCCGAGGCCATACGGGTGCTGGATCTGTTGTTAGAGGAATGTTCACCCAGCCAAGCCGCCCGACTGGCTGCCCGTATTACCGGTCACAAAAAATCAGTGCTCTATGATTTAGCGCTCAGCAAAACGGAATCTCACGATGAATGAAATCACGCTCACCCGCCCCGACGACTGGCACCTGCACCTGCGCGACGGCGCAGCGTTGGCTGCCGTGCTACCCGACACCGCACGCCGCTTTGCCCGCGCCATCGTCATGCCCAACCTCAAGCCACCCGTGTGCACCGTGGCCGAAGCCGCAGCGTACCGCGAACGCATTCTTCAAGCCCTGCCAGCCGGAATGCGGTTTGAGCCGCTGATGACGCTGTATCTCACCGACAACACCTCTCCCGACACGATTCGCACAGCCCGCGCCAGCGGTTTTGTGCATGCGGTGAAGTATTACCCCGCCGGCGCAACCACCCATTCGGATGCCGGCGTGACCGCCATCGAACACGCCTATGCAGCCATCGAGGCCATGGCCGAGGTGGGTCTGCCGCTGTTGGTTCATGGCGAATCAACCGATCCGGCGGTGGATGTGTTCGACCGTGAAGCGGTGTTTATCGACCGCGTGTTGCTGCCATTGCTCCACCGTTTTCCAGCTTTACGCGTGGTACTGGAGCACACCACCACCCGCCAGGGCGTCGAATTTGTGCAAAGCCAGGGCGCAAATGTGGCGGCCACCCTGACGGCACATCACCTGCTATACAACCGCAACGCGATGTTTAAAGGTGGCATACGCCCGCACTTTTACTGCCTGCCCGTCTTGAAGCGCGAGACGCACCGTCAGGCGCTGGTCGATGCCGCGATTTCGGGCGGTCCGAAGTTTTTTCTCGGCACCGACAGCGCGCCGCACGCACAGTCAGCCAAAGAGTCCGCCTGTGGCTGCGCAGGCGCGTACACCGCCCACGCCGGCATCGAGCTTTATGCCGAGGCCTTTGATACAGCGGGCGCACTCGATCGCCTGGAAGGCTTCGCCAGCCACTTCGGCGCCGATTTTTACGGCCTGCCGCGCAACGCCGAATGCATCACCCTGCGCCGCGAAAACTGGAGCGTGCCGGAGTCACTCCCCTTTGGCGCATCCAAACTCATTCCGCTACGCGCCTGCGAAACCGTGGGCTGGCGGCTATACTAAACGCGGGAGCCGGTCAGACAGTCGCTCCTTGCACGCTGCAAGGGGAGGAAAATCCGGGCTTCAAAGGGCAGGATGCCAGGTAACGCCTGGGCGTTATAAGGCCGCAAGGCCCCAAGGCGACGGAAAGTGCAACAGAAACATACCGCCGATGGCTCATGCGTGAGATCAGGCAAGGGTGAAATCGTGCGGTAAGAGCGCACGGCCAAACGGGCAACCGTCTTGGTGGGCAAACCCCATCCGAAGCAAGGCCAAATAGGCAGGCGCGTTCCACGGAACACCGGCGGCCCGCCGGAGCCTGCGGGTAGGCTGCACGAGGCGGCAGGCGACTGCCGTCCCAGATGAATGACTGTCCACGACAGAACCCGGTTTATCGACCGACTCCCACCTCCACCCCTTTCCCTATCGGCCCCATGGTTACTTTGTACCATTTTGCCGCCATATGATCACAATTCACTTTAACTAAACAACCTAATAGCCCGTGCAAAATGGGCTTGTGACAACCGCCAGGCATTCACTTAAGTCGTTGCCATCATTCAATATTTCACTTGACGACCCATTTTCAAGACTCTATAGTGGGAAAAGGTGGTTGATGGTGGAGATTTGTGGAGCACAGTGGCTAAAACAGACTTTAGCCGTGCGCCTCATTGGGAGCTTGCATGTTTCGTGGCTTGTCGTATCTGGCGCTGGATGGAAAGGGACGCTTAGCCGTTCCTGCGCGCTATCGCGACCCGTTACAGGCGCAATGCGACGGCCGCCTCATCATCACGCTCGATCCCTCGTCCGGCTGTCTGCTGTTGTACCCCCTGCCCGAATGGGAGCCCATCGAAAAGAGATTGATGTCGCTACCCAGCCTGACCAACCCGGTCACGCGACGGATGCAACAAATCCTGGTCGGCTCGGCCAGCGAGGTCGATCTCGACAGCGCCGGCCGCATCCTTCTGCCAGCTCCATTGCGCGACCGCGCCAAGCTCGACAAAGACATTGTTTTGCTCGGCCAGGGCAACAAATTCGAAATCTGGTCGGCCACCGACTGGCAAATCATTTATGACGCGGCGGCAGATCTGCCGGCACAAATCAATGCCGCCTCACAAAGCGGCGAATTACCTGATGAGCTCAAGGATTTCTCGCTGTGAGCACCGCACCCACCCACATACCGGTTTTGCTCGAACCAGCGATAGACGCCTTGCGCATCCGCAACGACGGCTTTTATGTGGATGGCACCTTCGGGCGCGGTGGGCACAGCCGGGCGATTCTGGCGCGACTGGGGCCGCAAGGTCGTTTGCTGGCACTCGACCGCGACCCGCAAGCGGTTGCCGAAGGGATGCAACTCGCTGCGCAAGAGCCGCGCTTTTCCATTTTGCACAGCGCATTCAGCGGTCTGGGGGCCGCGCTGTGCGGTCGCCAGGTCGACGGCATCCTGCTCGATCTGGGGATTTCCAGTCCGCAGATCGACCAGATCGAACGCGGCTTCAGCTTTCGCGGCGATGCTCCGCTCGATATGCGCATGGACACCAGCCAGGGCCTAAGCGCAGCGGACTGGCTCAATCAGGCGCCGCAAGACGAGATTGCGCGGGTCATCCATGAATATGGCGAGGAGCGGTTTGCTCGGCAGATTGCAACAGCGATTGTGGCGGCACGCCAACAGCAGCCATTCTCGCGCACGCGGCAACTGGCGGAACTCGTCGCCAGCAAGGTTCGTACCCGAGAGCCCGGGCAGGATCCGGCAACGCGCACCTTTCAGGCTATCCGGATTCATGTCAACGGCGAACTTGCCGAGCTCGCGGCAGTCTTGCCGCAAGCGATCGAAGCCTTGGCGCCGGGCGGGAGACTGGCCGTGATCAGCTTCCATTCGCTGGAAGACCGTCAGGTCAAACACCGTTTCCGCGACGAAGCCAAGGGCGCCGAACTGCCGCCGGAAATCCCCGTGGCTGCGCAGCAGCTTTCTCAAGGCCGTCTGCGTCTGATCGGCAAGCCGGTGCGTCCGGATGCTGCCGAGTGTGCCGCCAACCCCCGCGCGCGTAGCGCCATCCTGCGGGTGGCCGAACGCATGGGAGTCGCCGCATGAACCGCATCGTGCCAGTGTTGGCCGGGGTCGTCATGATCAGCGCCATCCTCGCCGTCACCGCACGCCACAAGGCGCGCGTGCTGTTTCAGGAATTGCGCAGCGAACAAAAGCAATCGCGCGACATTGAAGTCGAATGGGAGCGCCTGCTGCTGGAGCAGGCCAGTTGGGGCAAGCTCGACAAGATCGAGGCCGCCGCACAGGGGCATTTGCAGATGAGCATGCCCAGCGCCGGCCAGATCCGCGTACTGCCGCCGCCCGGAGTCGCACCATGAACCTGGCCGCCAGTCTCTCGGCACTATTCGCCCCGCGCACTGCGCCGCACCTGTTTGGCGCCACTCGTCCCAACGCGCCGACCCGCACCGACCTGCAACGCTGGCGCATGCGTTTTGTACTGGGCACCCTGTTTCTGTGTTTTGGCGCACTGGTTGCCAAAGCACTGTATCTGCAACTCTGGGAAAACGATTTTTTGACCCGCGAGGGCAACAAACGCTTCATTCGCCATGTACCCATCCCGGCCCATCGCGGCATGCTGCTAGACAGCAACGGCGAGCCACTGGCGATCAGCGTGCCGGCCGAAACCATCGCCATCAACCCACGCGAGGCCAAGGCCACTCCGCAGCAAATCGACCAGCTTGCGAAGCTGCTAGGGCGCAATCCACAGGAATTGCACAACATGATCGCCGACAAGGGGCGCTCGTTTGTGTATCTCAAGCGCCAGGCACAGCAGGAAGATGCGCAAGCCGTACGCGCGTTGGGCATTCCCGGCATCAGCTTCCATCAGGAATATCGGCGCTACTACACCGCCGGTCAGGTGATGGCTCAGGTTTTGGGCGTCACCAACACCGACGATCATGGACAGGAAGGCATCGAGAGTGCCTATGACGCTTGGCTGGCGGGCGAAAACGGGGTGCAGCAGGCCATCAAGGACGGTCGCGGCAATCTGATCGAAGAACTGGATCTGGTGCGCCTACCCAAGCATGGCCGCGATCTGAAACTGTCACTCAACCTGCAAATCCAATATCTGGCCTGGCGTGAGCTTGAAAACGCCGTGCGCGAGCACGATGCCAAAGCGGCCTCGGCGGTGGTGCTGGACGCCAAAACCGGCGAGATTTTGGCGATGGCCAATGTCCCCACCTACAACCCCAACGACCGCAGCAGCATGAGCGCCGAGCGCGCCCGCAATCGTGCCGTCACCGACCTGTTCGAGCCGGGCTCCACCATGAAGCCGCTGTTCGTTTCCGCCGCGTTAGAGGCCGGCATCGTCAACCCCAAAACCCGCATCGATACAGGCAATGGCTCTTTTTACCTGGCCGGCAAACCGATCACCGACACCCATCCCAAGGGCATACTGACCGTGGCGCAGGCCATACAGGTTTCCAGCAATGTGGCCATGGCCAAGATTGCCTTTGACACGCCCAACGAGGTCTATGGCGTTTTCCTGAGCAAACTGAGGCTGGGGCACAAGCCCGCCTCCGGGCTCCTCGGCGAGGCCTCCGGACGCATCGCGCCCTACAAGCACTGGAGTGATGTCACCAAGGCCTCTATGTCCTACGGCATGGGTATGTCGGTCAGCCTGCTGCAACTGGCCCGGGCCTATACGGTGTTTGCCAACGATGGCGTCATCAAGCCCGTCACCCTGCGCAAGAACAGCGAGAAAGAATCCGGCGAGCAAATCATGCGCCCTGGCAATGCCAGACAGGTGCTGGCCATGCTGGAGAGCGTCACCGCAGAAGAAGGCACCGCGCCACTGGCCCGGGTGGCTGGCTATCGCGTCGCCGGAAAAACCGGCACGGCCCGCAAGGTCGAAAACGGTCACTACGCCCCGCACAAATATGTCGGCTCGTTTGTCGGCATGGCGCCCGCATCCAATCCGCGCGTCATCGTCGCAGTCATGATCGATGAACCCCGCGGGCTCCATTATTACGGTGGTCTGACCGCCGCGCCGGTATTTTCACGAATCATGAGCGGCGCCATGCGCTTTCTGGCCGTGCCGCCCGACATGCCGATGGAAGCCCCGAAACCACCCCGTGCGCCCATCGTCGAGGAGATCGCGTGAACAGCATCGCACTCGCCTTGCGTGAAATCAGCCCCGAGGGCGGCCTGACGGCCGATAGTCGCCGCGTGCAACCGGGCGACATCTTTCTGGCCTGGCCGGGTCAGACACATGACGGCCGGACACACATCCTCGCCGCCATCGCCGCAGGCGCCGCTGCCGTAGTGTTTGAACCGGGCGGATTCGTCTGGCCGGCAGACGCACAAATCCCGCATTTCGCCTGCGCCAACCTGGCCACCCGGGCAGCCGAACTGGCAGTCACATGGTATGACCGGCCCTCCGCCAAGCTATGGAGCATCGGCATTACCGGCACCAATGGCAAAACCTCGTGCTCGCACTGGATCGCCACCGCATTGACACGCGCCGGACGCAAAACCGCCATCATCGGCACCCTGGGCAACGGCTTTATCGACACGCTGACCAGCAGCAGCCACACCACCCCGGATGCGGTCACCCTGCAATCACTGCTGGCTGACTACCTGCAACAGGATGCCCAAGCGCTGGCCATGGAGGTGTCTTCACATGCGCTCGACCAGGGGCGCGTGGCCGGAATGCATTTTGATGTTGCGGTGCTCACCAACCTGTCGCGCGAACATCTCGACTATCACGGCGACATGGACCACTACGCCGCCGCCAAGGCGCGCCTGTTCGACTGGCCCCATCTCAAAACCGCCGTGCTCAATGCCGACGATGCGCTGGGCGCACGCTTGGTCCGCGAACTCGCCGGCCGGGTGCCGCAAATACTGACCTATGGCATCGACCGGGGCGACATCCGCGCCGAAGGACTACACCTGAGCCTGCAAGGTCTGGCGTTCACCCTGGTAACGCCTTGGGGTCATGCCAAGGTGCAGTCGAAACTACTCGGCCGTTTCAACTGCGAAAACCTGCTCGCGACCGTCGGCGCATTGCTGGCCAGCGGCCTGTCGCTGCCGCAGGTCGCCGAGCAGTTGCCACAGATCACGCCCGTCGCCGGTCGCCTGCAAGTATTGCCGCGAGAAACGGGCTGCCCTCAGGTCGTCATCGATTACGCCCACACGCCAGACGCGCTGGAAAAGGTGCTGGCAACGCTCAAGCCGCTAACCCGCGGTCGGCTGCTATGCGTGTTCGGCTGCGGTGGCGGTCGCGATCGTGGCAAACGCGCACTGATGGGGCAGGCCGTGACGCATGGCGCGGACGGCGCCATCGTCACCAGCGACAACCCCCGCCATGAAGACCCCGAAGCCATCCTCGCCGACATCCTCGCCGCCATGCCCGCTGGCCAGCGCGCCCTAGTCGATCGCGGTGCCGCCATCCTCGCCGCCATTCATGAGGCAGGCCCCGAGGATGTGGTGCTGATCGCCGGCAAAGGTCATGAGGATTATCAAGAAATCAACGGGGTCCGCATCCCCTTCTCCGATGCCGCTGTGGCACGGCAGGCATTGAACGCACGCAGGAGTCCCCATGAGGTTGCATGAAGTTGCTGCCGCGCTCGACGCACAGGCCATCGGCAACGATGTCACTTGGGATCGCGTTGTCACCGACAGCCGTGCCGATGTCGCCGGAGCCTTGTTTGTCGCCCTGCGCGGCGAGCGATTCGATGCCCACGCCTTTGTTGCCGATGTGCTGGCGCGCGGCGCAGCCGCCGTGATGATTGCTGCCGATGCCGGTTTGAACGCCACGCCCGCCCTGGTCGTGTCCGACACGCGCATCGGCCTGGGCCAGCTTGCCGCCTGGCATCGCCAGCAGATGCCGGCAAAGCTTGTCGCCATCACTGGCAGCAACGGCAAAACCACGGTCAAAGAGATGACCGCCGCCATTCTCCGCGCCGAGGCCGGTGACGCGGCGGTACTGGCCACGCAGGGCAATCTCAACAACGACTACGGCCTGCCGCTGACCCTGCTGCAATTGACCCCCGCGCATCGCTTCTGCGTTGCCGAGATGGGCATGAACCATCCGGGTGAGCTCGATTATCTGACCCACATCGCCAGGCCCGATGTCGCCCTCGTCAACAACGCCCAGCGCGCGCACCTGGCGGGGCTGGGCACGGTCGCAGCCGTCGCCCGGGCCAAAGGCGAAATCTACGCCGGCCTGGCAGAAGCCGGCATCGCCCTCATCAATGCCGACGATGCCCATGCCGGGCTGTGGCAATCGCTCGCAGCAAACCATACGGTGCTGTCTTTTGGGCTCGGTGCCAACGCGGCCGTGCGCGCCGAGCGCAACGGCCAAGCGCTGATTCTGCACACCCCGCAAGGCCGCATCGAAACCACACTCGCGGCACCCGGCGAACACAACATCCGCAATGCCGCTGCGGCAACGGCAGCGGCATTGGCGCTGGGTGCATCGCCCGCAGCGGTAGCGCGCGGGTTGGCCGGTTACGGCGGTGTCAAAGGCCGCTTGCAGGTTCACGACTGCATCCTCGGCGCGCGGTTGATCGACGACACCTACAACGCCAATCCCGATTCGGTATCAGCGGCCATCGCCGTGCTCGCCGCAGAGCCCGGCGAACGGGTTTTGGTGCTGGGCGACATGGGCGAACTCGGCCCCGATGCCGCAGCCTTGCATACCGAAATCGGCGCCAAAGCCGCCGCCGCCGGTATTAACCGGTTGTACACACTGGGGGATCTGGCCATGCACGCGGCGCGTGCGTTTGGGATGGGCGGCCAGCATTTCGAGCTGATCGAGGATCTGCTCGCCGGGATCGAACAGGCACTGGGGCCCAAGGTTACGGTGCTGGTCAAAGGGTCGCGCTTCATGAAGATGGAGCGCGTGGTGCAATCCTTTGTGGAGCACAAACTATGCTCTTGATGCTCGCGCAGTGGCTGGGCCACGACATCCGCGCATTCAATGTATTTCAGTACATCACCCTGCGGGCAGTGCTGGCGGCATTGACCGCGTTGGCCATCTCGTTCCTCATCGGCCCGCGCATGATCCGTTGGCTGACGGCCAAAAAGGTTGGTCAGGCCGTGCGCACCGATGGCCCGCAAACCCATCTGGTCAAACAGGGCACGCCGACCATGGGCGGCGCCCTGATCCTCGCTGCCATCACCCTCACCACCCTGCTGTGGGCCGACCTGACCAGCCGCTATGTGTGGGCCACGCTCATTACCCTGATCGGATTTGGCGTGATCGGCTGGATCGATGACTGGCGCAAGGTGGTGTACCGCGACCCCAAAGGCCTGGCCTCTCGTTGGAAATATTTCTGGCAATCGGTGATCGCCCTGATCGTGGCCTTGTGGCTGGCCTATTCCGCGCATCTGCCGGCGCAAACCGAGCTGATCGTGCCGTTCTTCAAGCAGGTAGCGATCCCGCTGGGCACGGTGGGTTTTGTGATCCTCGCCTATTTCGTCATCGTCGGTGCCAGCAATGCCGTCAACCTCACCGACGGCGCCGATGGTCTTGCCATCCTGCCGACGGTGATGGTGGGCGGCGCGCTCGGCATCTTTGCCTATGTCGCCGGCCACGCCGTATTCGCAAAATACCTGGCCCTGCCCTTCATCCCGGGCGCAGGCGAATTGGTCGTGGTCTGTGCCGCCATCGTCGGCGCGGGCCTGGCCTTTTTGTGGTTCAACGCCTATCCCGCCGAGGTGTTCATGGGCGATGTCGGGGCGCTGGCATTGGGCGGCGCGCTGGGCGTGATTGCGGTCATCGTCCGTCAGGAGATCGTGCTGTTCATCATGGGAGGGGTGTTCGTCGCCGAAACCGTGTCGGTGATGATCCAGGTCGCCAGCTACAAGCTGCGCGGCAAACGGGTGTTTTTGATGGCACCGATTCACCACCACTTCGAGATCAAGGGCTGGAAAGAAAACCAGGTCGTCGTCCGTTTCTGGATCATCTCCATGATGCTGGTGCTGATCGGTCTCTCTACTCTGAAACTGAGATGAACACCGCCCTCGATCTCACCGGCAAAAAGGCCCTGGTCGTCGGACTGGGCGATACCGGTGCGTCCTGCGTGCGCTGGCTGCAAGCGCAAGGGGCCGAGGTGCGCGGCACGGATTCCCGTGAAACACCGCCGTTCGCTTCCGTCCTGCCCGCCGGGTCGCTGACCTTGGGGCGTTTTAACGCCGCCGATTTCGCTTGGGCCGAGATGATCGTGGTCAGCCCCGGCGTTGCCATCGCCACCCCTGAAATCGCGGCCGCCGCCAAGTCGGGCAAGGATATCGTCGGCGATATCGAGCTATTCGCACGCGCCACGGCCAACGATGGCAGCCAGGTGATCGCCATCACCGGCTCCAACGGCAAGAGCACCGTCACCAGCCTGGTCGGCCATCTTTGCGCGGCCTCGGGAAAAGACACCGTGGTCGCCGGCAACATCGGCCTGCCGGTGCTGGATGCGCTGCAAGCGGACCAGCGCCCGGAGGTCTGGGTGCTGGAGCTCTCCAGCTTCCAGCTGGAAACCACCCGCAGCCTGAAGCCGGCGGCGGCGACCGTGCTCAATCTGTCCGAAGATCATCTCGACCGTTACGCCGGAATGGCCGCTTACGCCGCCGCCAAGGCGCGCATCTACGCCCATGCCGGCTGCCAGGTCATCAACCGCGACGACGCGCCGGCCGCGGCCCTGGCGCAAACAGAAAAGCCCGTGCAAAGCTTCGGCCTCGATGCCGATGCGCAGCAATACGGCGTGATGCACCAGCCTGATGGCCTGTGGCTGGCCGAGGGCACGCGCCCGTTGTGCCCGGTCAGCGATCTCGCCATCCCTGGCCTGCATAACGCCGCCAACGCCCTGGCCGCGCTGGCACTGTGCCGCGCCATCGGATTGCGTTATGAAACCCTGTTGCCCGCGCTAAAAACCTTCAAGGGCCTGCCGCATCGGGTCGAAAAGGTCGCCGAGATTGCGGGGGTGACCTGGTATGACGATTCCAAGGGCACCAATGTCGGGGCCACTGCGGCTGCGCTGCAAGGTTTTACCCAGCCGGTGATCCTGATTGCCGGCGGCGACGGCAAGGGGCAGGATTTTTCGCCGCTGCGCCACGCCGCGAAGGACGCCCGTGCGGTGTTGCTGATCGGCCGCGATGCGCGCCTGATCGAGGCGGCACTGGGGCCTACCGCGAATGTCATACATTGCGGCACGCTCGACCGCGCCGTCGCGACGGCGGCCACGCTGGCCCAGGCCGGCGATGCGGTGCTGTTGTCGCCAGCCTGCGCCTCGTGGGATCAGTTCAAAAACTATGTCGAGCGCGCCGAGGTTTTTCGCGCCGAGGTCATGACACTTGCAGAGGCGGCGCATGTTTCATAACGCCGCCCTCAAACGCACCGCGCTGGCGCCCTTCGACTGGCCGCTCTTTTGCGTGGCTGCGGGCCTGCTCGGCTTTGGGTTGATCATGGTGTATTCCGCCTCCATCGCCAACGCCTACCAGATCGACCCCGAGGGCAACGGCGCGTATTACCTGATGCGCCAAAGCATCTATGCCGTGCTCGGTGTCGTTGGAGGCTGGATGGCCTATCAAATGCCGATCGATCGCTGGCAGAAATTGGCGCCCTATGTGTTTTTTGCCGCAGTCGTGTCGCTGGTTCTGGTGCTGCTACCGGTGATCGGCAAAAGCATCAATGGCAGCCAGCGCTGGATCACGCTCGGACCGCTGGGCAATTTCCAGAGTTCCGAGTTGATGAAGCTGGCCACCATCCTCTACGCCGCCGACTACATGGTGCGCAAGGCCAGCCACATGCACAGCCTGCAAAAAGGCTTTCTGCCTATGCTGCTGGTGATGGTCGGCATCAGCGCACTGTTGCAGATGCAGCCGGACCTGGGGGGCACCGTGGTCATCATCGCCATCGCCATGGGCATTCTGTTCCTGGGCGGGCTCGATCTGCGTCTTTTCACCCTGCTACTGATTCTGGTTCTGGTGGGTGTCGTGTGGCTGATCTTGATAGAAGAGTTCCGCCTGGCCCGCATAACCAGTTACGCCGACCCCTGGAAAAACTGGCACGGCAGTGGCTTCCAGATCACCCACGCGCTCATGGCCATCGGCCGGGGCGGCTGGCTGGGCGAAGGCATCGGCAACAGCGTGGACAAACTGCACTATCTGCCCGAGGTGCATACCGACTTCATCTTCGCGGTGATTGGCGAAGAAACCGGGCTGTTCGGCATACTCACCCTGATCGGCCTGTTTGCGTGGATGGGCTGGCGCGCCTTTTCGATCGGCTGGCAGTCCTCGCTCATGGGCCGCAACTTCCACGCCCTGGTGGCACAAGGGGTTGGGCTGTGGTTTAGTGTGCAATCGTTTTTCAACATGGGCGTCAATATGGCACTGCTGCCGCCCAAGGGCCTCACCCTACCGCTGTTGAGCTACGGCGGCAGCGGCCTGTTGATGAATATGCTGGCGCTGGCACTGCTGCTGCGGGTGGATACCGAAAACCGGCAAATGATGCGAGGCCGCCGATGAGCGCAGCTCAAACCGCCCTGATCATGGCCGGCGGCACCGGCGGCCACATCATCCCGGCACTCGCCGTGGCGGATGTGCTGCGTGAACGCGGCTGGGCCATCGAGTGGCTGGGCACCGCCAGCGGCCTGGAGGCACGACTGGTGCCCGAACGCGGCTATCACCTCAACACCCTGAACATGGCCGGTGTGCGCGGCAAGGGGGCGCTGCGTTTTGTGTGGCTGCCGCTGCAACTGCTGCGCGCCTTTGCTCAGGCCATGAGCCTGTTGCGTCGTCTGCGTCCGCGCGTGGTACTGGGTATGGGCGGCTATGCGGCCTTTCCCGGCGGAATGATGGCGGCGCTGCTCAATATCCCTCTGGTTTTGCACGAACAGAATGCCCGTGCCGGTCTGACCAACCGCGTGCTCGCCCATGTTGCCGACGCGGTGCTGCTCGGTATGCCGGGCGCAATTGCCCAAGGCCACTGGGTCGGCAACCCGGTGCGCACCGAGATTGCCGCGTTGTCCGACCCCGCCGAGCGGCTGGCGCAGCGCACCGGCCCCCTGCGCCTGTTGGTGATCGGCGGCAGTCTGGGCGCTGCCGCGCTCAACAGCATCGTGCCGGAAGCATTGGCCGCACTGCCGCCCGCGCTGCGCCCAGAGGTACGGCACCAGGCCGGCGGCAAGCATCTGGAGGCTTTGCAGGCCAACTATGCGCAAGCTGGCGTCAACGCCGACTGCCTGGCGTTCATCGACGACATGGCCGCCGCCTACGCATGGGCCGATGTGGTGTTATGTCGCGCCGGTGCATCGACCGTCGCCGAAATCGCGGCGGGCGGCATTGCGGCGGGCTTTGTGCCCTTCCCGCACGCAGTGGACGACCACCAGACTGCCAACGCCCGCTTTTTGTCCGATCAGGAAGCGGCCTGGTTGCTGCCGCAAGCGCAACTTTCCGCAGAATCGCTGGCGCAATGGCTTGCCGATCTGACGCGCGAGGCGTTGATCGCCCGCGCCCATCGCGCCCGGCAACTGGCCAAAACTGCTGCTGCCAACGAGGTCGCAGCGGTCATGGAGGGCCTCGCATGAAACACAAGGTACGCAATATCCATTTCGTCGGCATCGGCGGTGTCGGCATGAGCGGCATCGCCGAGGTGCTGCACACCTTAGGCTTCGTGGTCAGCGGCAGCGATTTGAGCGACAACGCGGTCACCCGCCGTCTGGCCGGGCTGGGCCTGCGCATCTTCCAGGGCCACGCCGCCGAACAGGTGGCCGATGCCGATGTGCTGGTCACCTCGACCGCCGTGGCCAGCGACAACCCGGAGGTGGCTGCGGCCCGCGCCGCGCATATCCCGGTGGTGCAACGGGCCATGATGCTGGCCGAGTTGATGCGCTTCAAACAGGGCATTGCGGTGGCTGGCACGCACGGCAAAACCACCACCACCAGCCTGATCGCCAGCGTCTTGTCCGAGGCCGGCATCGACCCTACTTTCGTTATCGGCGGCAAACTGCTTGCCGCCGGCACCAACGCCCGTCTGGGCCAGGGCGAATACCTGGTGGCCGAGGCAGACGAGTCGGATGCCTCTTTCCTGCACCTGTCACCGGTGATCTCCATCGTCACCAACATCGACCAGGACCACATGGAAACCTACGGTCACGATGTTGCGCGGCTACATGATGCGTTTGTCGAGTTTCTGCACCGCCTGCCGTTCTGGGGCATGGCGCTGCTGTGTATCGATGATCCCGGAGTTGCCAGCGTGCTCGATCGCGTCACCCGCCCGGTAATGACCTACGGCTTAAGCGAAGGCGCCGGCATTCAGGCCATCGATGTGCGCGCCAAAGCCGGTGGCATGCGCTTCACGGCGCTGCGCAACGGCAGCCGTTCGCCCATCGCCATCGAACTCAACCTGCCCGGCCTGCACAATGTACGCAACGCGCTGGCCGCCATCGGTGTGGCCTGGGAGCTCAATCTTCCCGATGCCGCCGTGCAGCGCGCCTTGGCCAGTTTTCACGGCGTCGGTCGCCGCTTCCAGCGCTATGGCGACCTGACCCTGAACGATGGCCGCCGCTTCACCTTGGTCGATGATTATGGCCATCACCCCGTGGAGATGGCCGCGACCCTGGAGGCGGCACGCGGCGCGTTTCCGGGACGGCGTTTGTTGCTGGCCTTTCAGCCCCATCGCTACACCCGCACCCGCGACCTTTTCGAAGACTTCGCGCAGGTCTTGGCGCAGGCTGACGCGCTGGTGCTGGCCGAGGTGTATGCCGCTGGCGAAGCGCCCATCGTTGCCGCCGACGGCCGGGCGCTCGCCCGCGCGCTGCGCCTGCGCGGACTGGAACCGGTCTTCGTGCCCGAGGTTGCCGACATGCCCGACGCCATCCTGCAACAGATCCGGGATGGCGATGTGGTGCTCACCATGGGCGCAGGTTCGGTCGGTCAGATTCCGCAGCGTTTGGCCGAGATGACGCACAACGGAGGCATGGCATGAGTTCCCACCAAGCCGTTGACAAGATCGTGCAAACCGAGTTTTTACGGGGCCGATTGCGCCGCCATGTGCCGCTTGCGCGCTACACCAGCTGGCGCGTGGGCGGCCCTGCCGATTTTTTCTACGAGCCCGCCGATCTCGACGACCTCTGCGCCTTATTGCGGCAGTTGCCCAAAGATGAACCCATCCTGTTCATCGGCCTCGGCAGCAATCTGCTGGTGCGCGACGGCGGCGTGCGCGGCACGGTGATCCACCTGCATGGCTTGCTTAATGAGCTGATACCAGCCGAACCCGAGGACACACCCGAGTTCAAGCTGCCCGCCGACGAGGCGCTGCTCTATGTCGAGTCCGGCGTGGCCAGCCCCAAGCTGGCGCGTTATGCGGCAGGACAAGGGCTGGAGGGCGCGGGCTTTCTGGCCGGCATCCCCGGCACCGTGGGCGGCGCGCTGGCGATGAATGCCGGCTGTCATGGCTCGGAAACCTGGGAGCATGTGGCGCAGGTATTGACCGTCGATCGCGCCGGTCACCTGCACACCCGTGGCCGTGGCGAATTCAATGTCGGCTACCGCTCGGTACAACCGGTTCCGCCGCGCGACGAGTGGTTTATTGCCGCCTGGATGCATTTCAAACGCGGCGACGACGCCCGTGCGCGTGCCGACATGAAGGCCATGCTGGAGCGGCGCTCAGCCACTCAGCCGCTGCACCTGCCCAACGCCGGCTCGGTGTTCCGCAACCCAGACGGCAACCATGCCGCGCGCCTGATCGAATCCTGCGGGTTGAAAGGGCTGCGCATCGGCGATGCGCAGGTATCTGAAAAACACGCGAACTTTATCGTCAACCTGGGTCACGCCAAGGCCAGCGACATCGAAGCGCTGATCGCCAAGGTCCAAGCCGAGGTGCAACAACAAACGGGCATCGCGCTGCAACGAGAGGTGCACATTGTGGGAACGACAACATGACAGCATTTGGAAAAGTCGGGGTATTGCTGGGCGGACGCTCGGCCGAGCGCGAGATTTCACTGAAAAGCGGGGCCGCCGTGCTGGCCGCGCTTCGTGGTGCAGGCATCGACGCACATCCGTTCGACCCCGCCGAGCACGGCATTGGCGCATTGCCGCAAGCAGGCTTTGAACGGCTGTTCATCGCCCTGCATGGCCGCGGTGGCGAGGACGGCTCATTACAAGGCGCGCTGGATCTGTTTGGCATTCCCTACACCGGTAGCGGCGTATTGGCGTCCGCGCTGGCCATGGACAAATGGCGCAGCAAACTCGTCTGGCAAGCCGCCGGGCTGCCCGTTCCTGACTTTGTGCGCCTGTCTGCGGACAGCGACGCCAACGCCGTGATCGATAGGCTGGGGTTGCCGCTGTTTGTGAAGCCGGCCTGCGAGGGCTCCAGCATCGGCATCAGCAAGGTCAAGGCGGCTGCCGAATTGGCCCCGGCATACGCCACCGCTGCACAGCACGACCGCGTCGTGCTGGCCGAAACGGCGATGAGCGGCGGCGAGCTCACCGTCGCCATCCTCGACGGCGTGGCGCTGCCGCCGATCCGCATCGTGCCAGCCACCGAGTTTTATGACTACGAGGCCAAGTATTTCCGCGACGACACCCGCTACCTCTGCCCCTGCGGCCTGCCTGCCGGGTTAGAGGCCGAGATGCAACAACTGGCGCTGACCGCGTTCGACACCCTGGGCTGTCGCGGCTGGGGACGCATCGATGTGCTGCTGGATGCCAACCAGCGCCCCTACCTGCTGGAGGCCAACACCGCACCCGGCATGACCGACCACAGCCTGGTGCCGATGGCAGCGCGCCAACAAGGTTTGTCCTTCGCCGCGTTGTGCACCCGTATTCTGGAGACCGCCCGTGTGGGATAACCCCTTCCTTTTACGCCGCATCACTCAGTGGTTGTCCCTGATCAGCATAGTTTTTTTGCTGCTCACGGGCATCCGCATGGCAATGAACAGCGCAGCGCGCATTGACCGCGTCGAGGTTCTGGGGGCGCCGCACCATTCGCAAACCCTGAAGGCAATTCCCGGCCTGGTGTCGCGGCTTTCTGGCGACTTTTTCTCGCTTGATCTGGCCAATACCCGCGCCGATTTTGAGTCTCTTCCCTGGGTAAGATCAGTCACCGTGGCGCGCATCTGGCCGGATCGTCTGGTGATTCGCCTGGAAGAACATGTGCCGGCCGCGGCCTGGAATGACCTGTCGATTATGAGCACACGGGGCGACCTGTTCCCGGCCAGGCCGTGGGAAGGCATGCCCAAGGTCTATGCCCCCGAGGGCATGGAATACGAAGTCGCGTCACAAATGGGGCGCATGGCTCAGTTGCTGACACCTTATCAACGACGCGTGCAGCAGCTTTCCATCGACCCTCTCGGATCCTGGAGCATCAGTCTCGACAACGGCACCCGGTTGATCCTGGGGCGTGAACAAATGACAGAACGGCTGGCGCGCTTCCTGCGCTATATGCCCCAAATCACCCATACCCAAGCCGGCGGTGATGTCGCTCTTGCCGATCTGCGGTATCCAAACGGCTTTGCGGTCGTCCACGGCGCAACCAAGCCGATTGCAGGGAGCAAAACATGAGCTTCAGCACTAAAACACGGGATAACAAGGATCTCATCGTATCGATGGACATCGGCACCTCCAGGATTGTGGTGTTGGTGGCCGAAATCACGCCGGAAGGCGTCTACAGCTTGATCGGGATGGGCGAGGCCGCCTCGCGCGGGCTGAAAAAGGGCGTTGTGGTCAGCATCGATGACACCGTTTCCGCCATGCAGCGCGCCCTGGAAGATGCCGAACTGATGGCTAATTGCAAGATCACCCAGGTCTATACAGGCATTTCTGGCAGCCATGTGCGGGCGCTGAACTCGCACGGCATGGTCCCCATTCGCGATCGCGAGATCAGTCAGGCAGATGTCGAGCAGGTGTTGGCCACGGCGCGTGCGGTGGCCATTTCCAATGACCAGCAGGTGCTGCATGTGCTACCGCAGGAATACATCATCGACGGCCAGGACGGCGTGCGTGAGCCGCAAGGGATGAGCGGGGTGCGTCTGGAGGTGCGAGTGCACATCATCACGGGAGCCGTGTCGGCGGTGCAAAACATCGTCAAATGCGTGCGTCGCTGCGGCCTGGAGGTGCAAGACCTGATCCTGCAACCGCTAGCCTCCAGCCACGCGTTGCTCAACGATGACGAAAAAGACCTGGGCGTGGCGATGATCGATATTGGCGCCGGCACCAGCGACATCACTGTATTTACCCGGGGCGCCATCAAGCACACAGCCGTGCTCCCCATCGCCGGCGACCAGATCACCAACGACATCGCCGTGGCCTTGCGTACCCCGGCCCGCGACGCCGAGGATCTGAAGATCCTCCACGGCGTGGCGCATCGCCAGCTTGCCGACCCGCGCGAGATGATCGAGGTACCCGGCATTGGCGAGCGCAGCCCACGCATATTGTCCAAACAACTGCTGGCCGAGGTGATCGAGCCGCGCATGGAAGAACTCTACAAACTGATCCAGGCCGAGATACGCCGCTCAGGGCTTGCCGAGCAGATCTCCTCGGGTCTGGTCATCACCGGGGGCACCAGCCAAATGCATGGCATGGTCGAACTGGCCGAGGAGATCTTTCATCTGCCGGTGCGCGTGGGCGTACCGAACTACAGCGGCGGACTGTCCGAGCGCGTGCGCAATCCGCGTTACGCATCGGCTATCGGCTTGCTCAACTACAGTATGCAGAGCCATGGGTTCGCCCCAACCGGAAAACTGCCACTGACTCACATGACCCAACTGCTAGACAGGATGAAGACATGGTTTACCAACACATTCTGAGCCAGCCGGCGTCATTCCCTTACGCCCGGAAACGGGCATTTCCCCGGGTCGGCGGACCCGCAACTCTAGTGCGTGCTTAACAGGAGGCTTATATGTTATTTGAACTCGAAGAAACCCAAACCAGAGATGCCGTTATCAAGGTCATCGGCGTTGGCGGCTGCGGCGGTAACGCGGTCGATCACATGATCTCCAAGGGTATGAACGGCGTTGAATTCATCGCCATCAATACCGACGCCCAAGCCATGCGCCGCAACCGCGCACCGACCCAGGTGCAGATCGGCACCAGCATCACCAAGGGGCTGGGCGCCGGCGGAAAGCCGGAAGTGGGCCGTGAATCGGCGCTGGAGGACCGCGAGCGCATCATCGAGCTGATCGATGGCGCCGAGATGCTGTTCATCGCCGCCGGCATGGGCGGTGGCACCGGCACCGGCGCAGCACCGGTGGTCGCCGAGGTCGCCAAAGAGTTGGGCATCCTCACGGTCGCTGTGGTCACCAAGCCCTTCATGTTCGAGGGCAAACGCATGCGCGCAGCCGAGCAAGGGCTGAAGGCGCTGTCCGAGCATGTTGATAGCCTGATCGTGATCCCCAATGAAAAGCTGATCCAGGTATTGGGCGCCAAAACCACACTGACTGATGCATTCACCGCGTCCAACGATGTGCTGCACAGCGCCGTGGGCGGCATCGTTGAGATCATCGCCAACACCGGCATGATCAATGTGGACTTCGCCGATGTATGCACCGTGATGAGCGAGATGGGCATGGCCATGATGGGCTCGGCCCAAGCCAGTGGCGAAGACCGTGCGCGAACCGCTGCTCAGGCCGCCATCAACAGTCCGTTGCTGGAAAGCGTCGATCTCAAGGGCGCGCGCGGCGTGTTGGTCAACATCACAGCAGACAACAGCCTGACGCTGGAGGAGTACTACGAGGTCATGAACACCATCCAGGAATTCACCGCCGAAGAAGCCACGATCCTCGTGGGCACCTCGCTGGACGATTCCCTGGGCGAATCCATGCGCGTTACCATGATCGCCACCGGTCTAGCCAGCCAGCAGAAGGAACAGGCACGCATGCCAAGAGAGGTCACTGCCAACCTGTACGAGATCAAAGGCACCGGCACCGATGGCCCGGTGCGCGGAGATCGCAATCTGCGCGGCCTGAGTGAAGGGCTGAGCCATGACAATGCCAGCACCATTCACGCCAATCCGGCACGACAGGCAAACTTGGGTGGCGGGAGCTCTTCCGTCAATGTGGGCAGCAATTCGGGGCTGGATGTCTTTGACATCCCCCCCTTCTTGCGCCAGCAAGCAGACTGAGCGTTCGCCAATCGTCGCACGCGCGTCGCATCCACACCTTGCCGCCGCAAGGCGTGGACCCTTGCTCCAATCAAAATGGGCAAAGACATCGATTGCACCCTTAAAATAAACACATGATCTCCCAACACACCCTAAAGACCAGCATACGCACCACCGGAATCGGGCTGCATAGCGGCCACAAGGTCATGCTCAACCTGCGCCCTGCGCCCACAGATACGGGCATTGTGTTTCGCCGGGTAGATTTAGCGGATGCTGCGGATTTTCGGGTTGATCCCCACCTCGTTTGCGACACACGCATGTGCTCGGCACTGCAAAGCGGTAACAGCAAAGTTTCTACGGTCGAGCACCTGATGTCTGCCCTGGCAGGCCTGGGAGTCGACAATGTATTCATCGACATTGACGCGGCCGAGGTCCCCATCATGGATGGCTCTGCGGCCCCATTCGTATTCCTGATCCAGGCCGCAGGCCTGGAGCGCCAGAATGCACCTCGTCGTTTTGTCGAAATTCTGGAACCCATACGGATAGAAGAGGGCGACAAATGGGCCGAATTCAGCCCCTATCAGGGATATCGGCTAGATTTCAGCATCGTCTTCGATCACCCCATCTTGAAACGCTCGAGCAGCCAGGCCTCGTTTGACTTTTCCCTGCAATCCTATGCTGCCGAAATCAGCCGAGCGCGCACCTTTGGCTTTACTGCAGATGTCGAATATCTGCGCAGTCATGGACTGGCATTGGGCGGCACACTGGACAACGCCATCGTCATGGACAATTTCCGCGTATTGAACAGCGAAGGTCTGCGCTATGCAGACGAATTCGTGAAGCACAAGGTGCTGGATGCCATCGGTGACCTCTATCTCATCGGCCATCCCATCCTCGGCCATTTCAATGCGCACAAATCCGGCCATGCGCTCAACAACAAACTGCTCCGGGCATTGATGGACTCTGCTTCAGCCTGGCGGTGGTCAAGCTTCGGGCAGAAAGAAGAAACCCCTCAACCCATCCAAAGCTGGTCAGACCATATCACCGCAGCCTATGCGTAATACGGTCTTCCCCCGAGGACAAAGCTAAAACCCTGAGCCCAAAGCCAAAAGCCCACCTCCTTCGGTGGGCTTTTGGCTATATAAGGAGTCTGGCGATGACCTACTTTCGCGAGCGCTAAGCTCACTATCATTGGCGCTGGAGTGTTTCACGGTCCTGTTCGG